>ERZ795059.3-NODE-3-length-676158-cov-23.290565_pt1 | contig 676158 bp, 584 predicted proteins | sample MGYA00375143_ERZ795059 | MGnify/ENA primary metagenome ERZ795059 (study PRJEB30188, sample SAMN05720168) | activated sludge metagenome | isolation source: Anaerobic digester | place: USA | collected 2015-01-07 ... | reverse complement strand
GGGCTTCGGCTATTACCACAAACCCCCGCCACCGCCACCGCGCCGGCGCGCCTGTCCGCGCCCTTCCCCGCCGGCCGATTTCCCGGGCGGGACGGCCAAAGGCGTTGACTTTTCAGCCCCTGTTTGGTATGTATGGAGTTCGCGGTTTCGGGCGGAAAGCCCGCAACGGAAAGAACGGACGGAACATAGAATTTATGATACGATAGTTTGGAGGGTCCCTGGTGAAGGAATATCCGACCGACAAAATCCGCAACATCTGCCTTGCCGGGCAGCGGGGATGCGGCAAGACCAGCCTGGCCGATGCGCTGGCGTACGCCACAGGCGTAAACAACCGGATCGGGCGGGTCGACGACGGTTCCTCGCTGCTGGATTACACCGACAGCGAAATTTCGCGCCGGACATCGATTCAGCTGAAGCTGCTGGCGATGGCGTGGAAAGACTGCAAACTCAATCTGTTCGACGCCCCGGGGCACCTGGACTTCATGGGCGAATTCCTCGCCTGCGCCAAAGTCTCCGACGTCGTCTGTTTCGTCGTGAACGCCACCGCCGGCGTGGAAGTCGGGACACAACTGCAGTGGCGGTCGCTCGCCGATTCCCCGCATGCCCGCTTCATTTTCGTCAACAAGATGGAGATCGAGAACGCCAAGTGGCAGACGACCGTGGAGTCGATCCAGGCGGCCTTCGGCAACCACGCCGTGCCGGTGACTATCCCGATCGGGGAGGCGGACAAATTCCGGGGCATGATCGACCTGCTGCACATGAAGGCGTACGAGTATGCGCCGGACGGGACGCGCAAGGAGATCGATATTCCGGCTGACCTGAAGGACCGGGCTCAGGCCGATCGCGAAGCGCTCGTCGAGATGGCGGCCGAAGCCAGCGACGAGCTGATGGAAAAGTTTTTCGACCAGGGGACGCTACCCGAAGAGGATGTCCGGATAGGGCTGCGGCAGGGGATTGCGCGCGGCAAGCTCTACCCCATTCTCTGCGGCGCGGCGGGCAAGAACTGGGGCACCGGGGTGCTCCTGGATTTCGCGGTCGAGTTCCTGCCGTCGCCGGACCAGATGCCGGCGCCGCAGGCCCAGAAGACCGGCGCCGCCGATTTGGTCGAGGTGCGGTGCGATCCGAACGGCCCGCCGGCGCTGTTCGTCTTCAAGACGATCACCGAAGGCCACCTCGGGGAACTGGCGTTTTTCAGAGTGTACTCGGGAGCGGTCTCCTCGGGCATGGATTTCGTCAACCAGCGGACGCGCAACTCCGAGCGGGCCACCCAGATATACACGCAGCAGGGGAAGAACCGATCGGAGCTGAGCAAAGTTGTGGCCGGGGACGTCGGAGCGCTGGTAAAACTGCGCAACACCAATACCGGCGATACGCTTACAGGCGGCAATCTCAGCCTCGTCATTCCGCCGGTGCGCTACCCCAACCCGGTGATGGACGTGGCGATCAGGCCCAAGTCCAAAGGGGATGAAGAGAAGATCGGGACCGGCCTGCAGAAAATCAGCCAGGAGGATCCGACGTTCAGGATCATCCACGACGCCGCTCTCAAGCAAATGGTTCTCGTCGGGCAGGGGGCCACCCAGATCGAGATTATCACCGAGAAGCTGAAGAAGCGGTACGGGGTGGAAGTCGACCTGGTGCGGCCGCGCATCCCCTACCGGGAGACGATCCGGGCGAAGGCGGAGACGCAGTACCGCCACAAGAAGCAGTCGGGCGGGCGGGGGCAGTTCGGCGACGTACACCTGCGGCTGGAGCCCAACGAGCGCGGCAAGGGGTTCGAGTTCCTCGACGAGATCAAGGGCGGGGTGATCCCGAACAAGTACATCCCGGCGGTCGAAAAGGGCGTGGTCGAGGCGATGGAGCGCGGGCCGCTGACCGGCTCTCAGGTGATCGACGTGAAGGTGGCGGTCTTCTACGGTTCGTACCACGAAGTCGATTCGTCGGATATGGCATTCAAGATCGCCTCCTCGATGGCCTTCAAACAGGGCTTCATGCAGGCCAAGCCGGTTCTGCTCGAGCCGATCTACAACGTCGAGGTGCTAGTCCCCGAGGATTTCACCGGCGACGTCATGGGCGATCTCTCGGCGCGGCGCGGAAAGATCGCCGGCATGGATCCGGCGGGCACGCACCAGCGGATCCGCGCCCAGGTGCCGCAGGCGGAGATGTACCAGTACTCGGTCGATCTCCGCTCGATGACCCAGGGCCAGGGCGTGTATACCATGGAGTTCTCCCACTACGAGGAGGTCCCGCACGAGACCGCCCAGAAAGTGATTGAGGAAGCTAAAGCCGCGGCCGAGGAAGCCTCGTAAGCGCGGCCTCGGTCTCGTCTGCTGTCCAGGCTCCGGCCCCGGTCTTCCCGACCGGGGCCGTTTCTGTTGGCGCCGGGCCGGCCCACAATCACATTCTTCCTGAGGTGGTTTTTGTTATTGACAGCTGAACACATGGGCAGTATAGATGAGCCAAGCAACGCGCAACGATGAGGAAGCCACATGCCACGAGCCGATTTGACGGACAAACAGCGGGCGGTGCTCGCGTATATCGAGAGGCAGATCGCCGAGCGCGGCCACTCCCCCACGATCCGGGAGATCGGGCAGCAGTTCGGCATTGCCTCGACCAACGGCGTCCGGACCCATCTCACCGCACTTATTCGGAAGGGATACCTGAAGAAGGAGGCGCAGATTTCGCGGGGGCTGGCACCGACGCGCACGCTGGCGCTCCGGGTGGGGCGGGTTCCGCTGGTGGGGACGGTTCCGGCCGGCCGCCCGATCGACGCGGTCGAGAATGTCGAGGGTGAGATCGCCGTCGACGAGTCGTTTCTTCCGAAAGAGGACTCGTTTTCGCTGCGGGTGGCCGGGAATTCGATGCAGGGCGCGGGGATTCTCGACGGCGACATCGTGCTGGTGAAAAAGCAGCGGGTGGCGCAGAAGGGGGATATCGTGGTGGCGATTATCGGCGGCGAGGCAACCGTCAAGCGCTATTTCCCGGAGGGGAACCGGGTACGGCTGCAGCCGGAAAACGATGACTTTGAACCGATTTTTGTGGATCGCAAGTCCGACGAGTTCCGGATCGCGGGTAAAGTCATCGGGTTGTTGCGGCGGCTGAAGTAGCTTTTCCCGGTGCGGCGCCTACGGATTTTGGGACACAAGAAAGCCCGCACGGACGCGGGCTTTTCCGTATCAAAGTCGGCCGCTTGGCTCAGCCTTTGGATTCCGGCTTGGGCAGGACCGCCTCGATCTCAATGATGATGTCGACGTTGTCGCCGGCAACGAGTCCGCCGTTGTCGAGGAGTTTACTCCACGAGACGCCGAAATCCTGGCGGTTGATGGTCGCGGCGGCGGAGAAACCGGCCCGCGTGTTGCCCATGAAGTCGGTCACCACACCATTGAGGGTGCCGTCGAACGTCACTTCTTTAGTCACGCCCCGGATGGTCAGGTCGCCGATGAGCTTGAACTTATCCCCCTCACCCGGGATCACCTTCTTTGACACGAAAGTCAGTTCGGGGTAGGTGGCGGCGTCGAAGAAATCGGCGCTGCGCAGGTGTTCATCGCGTTTGTCGTTGTCGGTGTTGATGGAGGCCGCCTTGGCGGTCATGGACACTTTGGCGCTGGCCAGGTCGAGCTTGCCGTCGGCCGCCTGGGCCATCTCGAGGTTGCCGTCGAAGTCGGTGAATTTTCCGGGGACTTTCGAGACGACCATATGGCGCACGGAGAAGCCGATGGACGAGTGAGCACGGTCGATTTCCCATTGCGCCGCGGATACGCCGGCGCCGGCGGCCAGCACGACCGATGAGGCAAGAGCAGCCTTCTTCAGCATGTCAAAATCTCCTCTGTCAGTGTTTCCAGTTCGTTTGCCGAATTATAACAGCGGATCGGGCCGACGGTTCCGGGCCCTTGAAGTGATTGATCCGCCCATACATCATGTGCGGCCGGGGGTTCCGGCGCGGCGCTGGCGCACGGCCTCGAACAGGCAGACGCCGGCGGCAACCGAAACATTCAAATTTTCGATCCGGCCGGCCATGGGAATACGCGCGAGGAAATCGCATTTTTCGGCCACCAGGCGGCGCAAACCCTTCCCTTCGCTGCCCATTACGAAGACCACCGGACCGGTGAGGTCGAGGTCGTAGATCACCCGCTCGGTTTCGTGGGTCGTGCCGACTACCCAGAGGCCGGCCTCCTTCAATTGATCGAGGGTCCGCGCGAGGTTGGTGACCATGGCGAAGGGGATGTGTTCGGCGGCGCCGACTGCGACGTGGCGAACGGTGTCGGTGAGACCGACGGAGCGGTCTTTGGGGACAACGACCGCATGTGCGCCGGCACCCTCGGCCGACCGAAGGCAGGCCCCGAGGTTATGCGGATCGGTGATCGAGTCAAGAACCAGCACCAGGGCCGGACCCGGCAGCGCGCCCAGCCGGCGGAGCAGACTGTCCTCATCCAGCGACGCGGGCAAGGCGGAGTAATCGGTGTGCCGATGACGGCGGGGGGAATCGGGTTTGCGCGGCATGGCCTCATTTCTCCTCTCACAACCGTGCGGGGTGCACGTCGCCCGCATCGCCGACCCGGCCGCCCGCGCGGCCGGTGGACACGAGCGCGATCAGCCTCTCCCCCGGTTTGGGCGCGGGCGGATCCTGCACGGTACAGATTTTCAGAGAACGATCTTCAGTTATGATAAAAAGCGGCACGGCCGACTCCCCATAGATTTCCCGGAACTGCTTCAGGTCGAATTCCGGCGTGATGGGAGTCCGCATCACGGCTCCGCCGTCGGCCAGCAGTTCGCGGAGGTGTCGCTCGCCCGCGTGAGGAGCAAAAAGGAGCCGGCCCTGGAGATGCCGGGGCATTTCAACGCGGCCCGCGGCGCCGCCGGCCACTCTCGCGCCGGGAGCGTCGTCGGGAGATAGCTGGTAGACACCCGAGCGGCCGAACACCTCGGCGAAGTGGATCGCGGCCAAGGCATTCACGTCGTCGTTGGGCGTCACGGCGAGGAACCGGCCAAGGTCGTCCAGCGGAAGCGTCTGGAAGATATCCTCCGCCAGCAGATTCGCGTGAAAGGCGGGAAGACCGAGCTGGCGGGCGCGGGCGACGTGTTCGGCGTTGGAGTCGATGAGGGCGACGGCAAACCCTTCTTCCTTGAGAACCTCGGCGACGCGCCGAATCCAGGGCTGCGCCCCGCCGAACAACACCCCCTGCGGATTCGGCCGGGCAACTTTCAGGCGGCGGGCTAGGGGGGGGACGGTGAGGCCGTAGATTGCCACCGTGGCGACGATAACCTTGAACACAAGCGGAACCAGCCGCTCCCCTCCGGCAAGGCCGCTGCTCTCCAGCCGCAGGGCGAAGAGAGAGACGACGACGGCCGCGACCACTCCCCGGGGCGCCATCCACGACAGGAAGAGCTTCTCGGCGAGAGCGAGCCGGGAACCGATGGTCGAAGCGAAAACCATCGCCGGGCGGACGACGAGAATCAGCGCCGCGACAAAGATCCACTCACGCCGGTTGGTCAGGTCGAGGTCGGCGACCGGCAGGCGGGCGGCGAGGATGATGAACAGGCCGGCGATCAGGATGACGCGGAGATTCTCTTTGAATTCGTATATGTGCCGAATAGCCGCCAGGCGCTGGTTGGCCAGCGCGATGCCCATGACCGTCACCGCCAGCAAACCGGATTCCGATTGGACCGCGTTGGAGACCAGGAAGACCACGACCACGAGCATGGTCGCGACCGAATTCTGGAGGGAATCGGGGACCGCGTAGTAGCGGAGGATCGCCACGAGGAGCGCGGCCCCGAGCAGCCCGAGCAGGGAGCCGAGAAGCAGGGCTTTCAGGACGCCGGCGATCAGGATCGACGGCATACCGGCGCCGGAGGCGACGACCGCCTCGAAGACCAGGACGGCGAGGATGGCGCCGATCGGGTCGTTTACTATCCCTTCCCACTTGACCACCGAGCCGACCCGCCCGACCGGGCGAACCTGGCGGAGGAGAGGGATGATGACGGTCGGGCCGGTCACCACCAGGATGGCCCCGAGGAGGAGCGCGATAGGAAGACTGAGCCCGACCGCAACATGAGCGGCGGTCGAGGCAAGCAGCCAGGTGACGGCGATACCGATCGTGGTCAGGCGGGCGACCACGGCACCGCCGTCGCGGAGCTCGTGGAATTTCAGCGACAAGCTGCCTTCAAATAAAATGATCGCCACCGAGAGCGAGACAACGGGAAACAGCAGGTCGCCGAACAACTCATCGGGGCGGAGCAGCCCGGTCCCTGGGCCGGCGAGGAAACCGAAGACCAGCAGGAGGAGGATGGCGGGCAGTTGCAGACGCCAAGCCAGCCACTGGGCGATCACCCCCAGGACGATAATGGCGCCGAGGCCGATGAGAATGTGTTCGGGCACTGCCGTCTCCTGTCAACCGGTTGTGCGGATGATACGCCATCGCGGGGGGCCGGGCAAGGCCTGACCGTCGGCCGGGCCGGAGCCGCCGCGCCCCACGCCGCACCGCCCGGGATCAGGAGCTGGCCCGCGGACTGCTCAGGACGCGGCGGAGATACGGCACCAGGTCGTCCCGGGGAATCGTCTCCTGGATCTCTTCCGCTTTCAACCACTCCTCGCGGTCGTCCACCCGGCGGGCCTTCTCCCGGCCGGCTTCGAGGTTCTTGACCGTGACTTTCGCCTGCTCGAATTCATCGGAGCCCGCGATCACGGCGAGGCGGATGCCCACCTTGTCCGCGTACTTGATCTGCTTGGTCAGGTTCCTCGTGTCGCCGGAGTAGATCTCGGAGGGAATACCGGCGGCCCGGATCTCGCGGAGCATCCCGAGATAGTCGGGGATGTGCTCGCGGTCCATGACGGTGACGATCACCTGCGAGGTGGCCTGCGCCGGGTCGAGGGTCTCAAGCTTGAGGAGCGCGGCGAGGAGGCGGTCGATGCCGATCGAGGACCCCACACCGGGGACGCTCTGGTTGATGAACCGCTCCACGAGGTTGTCATAGCGGCCGCCGGAAAAGACCGAGCCGTATTCGGGGAGGTCGAGGAGGGTGGTTTCAAAGACGGGGCCGGTGTAGTAGCCGAGGCCGCGGACGATCGTCAGGTCGACGCCGGATTTGGCGGGATCGACACCCATGGCGGCCAGGTGGTCGCAAATCTCCTTGAGCTCGTCGAGACCCTCGCGGGAGGCGGGGATGCCGCCCAGCAGGCGTTCGGCCTCGGGAAGATGGTCGCGGTCGTGCTGCCCGGCGATCTCGAGGAACTTCTCAATCTGGGCGATCTGGCCGTCGGCGAGGCCGAGACCGGGGATTCGGTCGCCGGAGGCATCGGTCCGGCCGGGACCGAGCTCGAGCACCACCGCCGCTCTCCCCTGTTTTTCGAGCTTATCGATCACGCGCATGACGTCGGGGCCGACGGCGGCGGGGATGCCGGCGAATTCAATCAGGCCGTTGAGAAGCCGGCGGGTCGAGTAGCGGACCTTGAACTTGCCGATGCCCAGATGGTCGAGGGTCTTCACCATAGCGGCGATGATCTCCGCGTCGGCCAGGAGGTTTCGCGTGCCGACGATGTCGATGTCGAACTGCATGAACTCGCGAAACCGCCCCGGGCCCGGCTTGTCCACCCGCCACACGTTGCCGTACTGGTAGCGGCGGAACGGCAGGGGCAGCGCCGGGTTGCCGGCCACATAGCGGGCCAGCGAGACCGTGAACTCGTAGCGAAGAGCCATGTCGACGTCATCGGGACCGCGAAAACCGAACAGCTCGGCGAGGTTCTCCGCGCTGTAGTGGGGCCCGAGCAGCGTGTCGGCGAACTCCAGCGACGCGGTCTGGAGAGGCAAAAACCCCATCAGCTCAACCGCCTCGCGGCACCTGGCGAGCATCTTCTCGCGGGCAATCTGCTCATCGGGCGGGTAGTCGCGAAATCCCTTGAGCACCTGCGGCTTTACCTTTTCCGGCTTCTTGCGGTCGTCTTTGGCCATGGTCTCCTAACTTGTTGCTGGGCTTCCGGTCACCGACTCTCGCGGGTAAATGTAGGCAATCGCGACCCAAAGAAAAGCATTTTTTCCTTCCCTATCGGTCTCCGGTTGACCATCCGGCGGCAGTAGTATCGGTGTATTTGCATTGACATTTCTCGGAAATTAGGTATGTTTGTCGATGATAGCACGAACATCACGGAACTATGAACGAGGGGAAGGGCGCATGTTCTTTCGATTAGTTGTCTTGCTACCACTGCTGTCGGCGGCCGGTCTCCTGGCTGCGTCGAGCCTGGCTGTTCCGCCCGATGAACTCGAGCCGCCGGTGTTCGTTTCACCGGAGCCCCGGCGGCTGCTGCGGGTATCCCGCTGCGACGACTCCGCCGTTTTCATTTTCAAGGCAATCATTCCCAACCAGCCCCAGGCCCAGGGACGGGTGCGCTACCGGCTGATCGACGGGTGCGGCCGGATCAACGAGAAGACCGGCCGATGGGTGTGGTATCCGGCGCCCGAAGACACGGCGCGGATCCGCAGGGTGGTCGTCGGCGCCTGTATCAACAACCAGGACATTGAGACGCTCCCGGAAAACCGGGCCCACCTGAGCGTGCTATACCGCGACGAGCACGCCCGGCTGATCTGGATGCTCGGCGGCGACACCATGCACGCGCAGACGCCGGTGATTGCGGCTGACGCCCCGGGGACTACGGCAGTGACCTACCGCATCTCTGAACCGGACTGGTGCGACGAGCCGGCGGTGGCGCTTCGAATGATCGATCCGGCGCCGGCGGGGAAGATATTCTTCACCGACTCGACCCTGACGGCCGAGCTGGCGGCGACCGACGCGGGCCAGAGGTTCGTCGTCACGTACGGGCTGACGTCCGGGCAGTTCTCCCATGAAGGTCAGGTTATTATCGATACCCGGCGCCATGTTGTGCCGGTGTTTGTCGAATGCCCCTCCGAGACTCTGTCGGTGGCCGTCTGCGCCACCCTCTCCTGCCGGCTGCGGGCGATCGATCCCGACTTTCCGGATGATCCGACAGGAATCTTCTACCGCATCGCGCCCATGCCTTACTACCCCGGCAGCGTGCAAGGCTCTACGGGCGAGTATCGCTTCCGGGGGCGGCCCGAGGATGCCGGGCAGGTGTTCGAAATCGGCGTGGCGGCCCACTACGGCGACACCATGACGACCGGGGACCAGATCTGCCGGTTCTGGGTCCGGGTGGACGAGAACCAGCCGCCCCTGTTTACCGGCTCGCTGTGCCACACGCTGGTGAACGCTCCCCCCGGCAGCCCGCCCTTCTTCGAGATGCAGGTGGAGGCCGTCGATCCGGAGGAATGCGGTCCGGTCGCGCTGTTTGTCGCCGGCGTCTCCCCTCTGCCCGTCGGCGGTTTCACGTTTGACCCTGAGGACGGATCTTTCACGATGCCGCTGGCCCCGGCGGAGCTTGAAGAGACTTTCACCATCCGGATCGGCGCCGCCGATGCGGTTGATACGGCGTATTGCGAATTCGACTACCGCCACCTGAACCGGGACCCTGTGGCCGTGATGATCGAGCGGATCGGCGGCGATACACCCGGCGGCCGGCATGCTTTGGACCTCACGGTCACCCAAAACAACCTGGAGCTCCAGGGTTTTGACCTCACCATCGGTTTCGAGGCGGCGGCCCTTAACCTGCAGGGGGTGTCGCCCGGCTCCGTTTATGATTCGTGCGGCTGGGAGTATTTTACTTACCGCTACGGCGCCGGAGGGGCCTGCCCCGAGTGTCCCTCGGGCATCCTCAGACTGGTTGGCCTGGCCGAAACCAACAACGGGGAGGCGCACCCTTCGTGTTTCCGCCCGGCCGCGCCGTTTTCGCTGGCGACACTCGAGTTTCTGGAAAGCGCCGAACCCGCCTGGGCGGGCGTGTTCGTGCCGGTCCGCTTCCTCTGGCTGGATTGCACCGCCAACGCCCTCGCCGCGCGCCTCATCGCCGAGATCCCAGAGTACACCGACCTCCTGATATCACGGGAGGTGTATGACCTTGACAGCGTTCTGGCGGAAGACGGCGAAGTCTATTCGTTCCTGGCGATCACCGACCCGCTCGGTACGTTCCCCGCGACCGGCGGGGCGGTCGGTGACTGCGATGCGGCTGCGATGCCGCACCCGGCCCCGATTCGACGGGTGGACTTCTTCAACGGCGGTGTGAAGATAGCCGGCCCGCCAGCCACACCGGTCGGGGAGCATAATCCGGACGGGACAGCCGGGGGACCGCCGCTGCCCTCGACGTTTGCCGTCCACCAGAACTGCCCCAATCCGTTCAATCTTGAAACCGTGATTCCGTTCGATCTGCCGAGGCAGGGTCGGGTCACGCTCGAGATCTACAACACGCTTGGGCGGCGGGTGTACCGCCAGGTTGGGGACTATCCGGCCGGATACCACCGGTTGGTATGGGATGGGAGGACCGACGGCGGCCGGGTCGCCGCCAGCGGAGTGTACGTGTACCGCCTCGCGACGGGGGAAACCGCGGCTGCCCGCAAGATGATGCTCCTGAAGTAGAAGGCGGGGGGGCTGCCCCCCGCTTCGGAGCGGGCTTCCCCGGCCTGCTCGGCGAACCGGCACCCAGGTACCTGACCTGTCAGCGCGGAGGCACGGATTCCGCCTTGACGGAACTATCTCGCCGCCCTAGATTATCGTCTACCCGCACCAGCGGGAAGCAGGCTTCTCTGCAAACAACATCGTGGCGCAAGGAGTCACCGGCTATGCATTATGCCATCAAGTGCTGTGCAATCGCCGTTCTGGCGGCGGCGGGCTGCGATAATCCGCAAACTCCAACCGACAACGACGAGGAAGACCACCGGGAAGGTTCGCTCAGCGTGGTCATTGAGACGACCGAGGAAACATTTCAGGGCAGTTTCGAAGATATCTCCGTTTCCTTCAGTGGCGAAATTGACACCTCGTTCCAGTTGGGTGGATTTGATTTCCTGCTTCAGTACGGTTCCAGCGCGCTGACGCTGCAGCAGGTCTCGCCGGGGAGCTTCCTGCAGACCTGCGGCTGGGAGTACTTTACCTACCGCTACGGGGCCAACGCCATATGCGGCGGTGCGCCCTGTCCGAGCGGCGTGGTGCGGGTGGTGGCGATCGCCGAGATGAACAACGGCGCCAACTACGCCGACTGCTTCGCCAGCACGACCGACACCGAGCTGTTCAAGCTGACCTTCCTGGTCACCAACGATCGGACGTTTGAGTGCATGTACGCCCCGGTCCGGTTCATCTGGTACGACTGCGGCGACAACACCATTTCGTCCAAGACCGGTGACACGCTGTTTATCAGCCGCCATGTCTACGACTATCCGTTCGATACCATCATCGGGCCGATAGCGATCGAGGACCCGGATGCGGCCTTCCCGACCAATTTTGGCGCCCCAGCGGTCTGCGAGACCGCGGGCGGGCCGAACAAGCCGGAACCGCTGCGGCTGATCGACTTCACGAACGGCGGGATCGCCATCGCCTGCGCCGACTCGATCGACGTGCGCGGCGACATCAACCTCGACGGTTGGGCGAACACGATTGCCGACCTAATGCTCTTCAGAAACTACTTCGTGTACGGCACGGTGGTTTTCACGCATGACGAGGGCAAGCAGATCGCCGCCACCGATGTCAACGCTGACGGGCAATTCCTGCGGGTGGCCGACCTGGTCTACTTGGTCCGGATTGTAGTCGGCGATGCACTGCCATACCCCACGCCCATACCGGCCGTGCCCGCCTGGTTCACCGTTTCCGACACCACCATCAGCGTGGAATCGGAGAAGACGATGGGTGGTGTATTCATGATTCTTGAAGGGAACGTGACCCCGACTCTCTCCGACCCTCAAATGGAACTCAAGTTTTCATACCATCCATTTACGGACTGCACCCGGCTGCTGGTCTGGTCGCCGGAGGGAGACAGCACGCTGGGACCTCTCCTCACGTTTGATATCCATCCGACCATACTGAGTATCGATGCGGCCACCGCGCAGGGCATTCCGGTGAGGGCGACAGTAGTATCCGGCGAGGGATCAGCGCGATAGGAGGCAGCGAGCCGGCGCCCGGCGGGGCGCCGGTGGTCGGCAATGGGCGAGGGTGCAAGGTCGCGATCGAACGGTTGCATCGGGCGGCTTTTATTGATATCGTATCGCGACAGCCGACAGGCTAAATCGCACAAGATGGTGCTTCTGAAATGAGCCGCCCGATCACATGCTTCTCCTTTATCCTGCTTCTGGTGGTTTCCGCTTGCCCGGCGCGCGCCCAGACGGTGGAGCCGTATACGGTGCGGATCGGGCGGCTGGACCCGGCGGCGCCCGGGGCGGTCTGCACGGTCGCGGTGTCGCTGGAGACCGGCTGGGCCAGCATGGCCGGGTTTGATTTCCTCATTACCTATGAGAACGGCCCGCTGGCGGTTCAGTCGGTCATCCAGGGAGAGGTGGGCCGCACCTGCGATTGGGAGTACTTCACGTGGCACGCCGGGCCGGGCGGACCGCGCAACGAATACGGGCGCGCCACCGACACCGTCCGGATCGTCTCGGTGGCCAGTCTCACGCCGACCCACGTGCCGGCCTGCTACAACCGTGCGGCGAAGCCGGTCGGGCTGTTTTCGCTGGTTTTCCGGACCGCGCCGGGTCCGGAGTACGGCTGCCGCTACTCGCCGGTCCGGTTCTACTGGCGGTCGTGTTACGACAACCGGATTTCCGTGCCCGCCTCGATCACCCCGTTGCCGCACAACGAGGTCGAAACGATCGCGCAACTGGTGCTCGAACCGACCGGGTGGCAGATCTCCCGCTTTTCCTCTCCCCTTCCGGGCTGGTTCGGTCCGCCGGACACGTGCCTATCGGAGCGGCGGTCCTCGCCGGTGCCGTTTGTGAATCTGATCAACGGCGGCGTCGTCCTGCGCGGCGGCTCCTGCGCGGCCGATCCGCGGGGGGATCTCAATCTCAACGGCATCCCTTACGAGATCGAGGATTCCTGGATGTTCGCGAAGTACCTCCTGTTGGGCGACACCGCCCTGGCGCGGCGCCGGACCGCCTCGCTGGCGGCCACCGACATGAACCGCGACGCGCGGACGGGAACGATCGAGGATCTCGTGCTGCTGATGCGGGCGGTGCTGGGCGAGTATGTGCCGGACCCGGGGATGTTTCTCAACCGCGACGCGCCCGCGGAGAGCCCGTTCGCGCCGCCCCCCCCGAAAGACAGCCGGGCGACCCTGCGGCTCGAGGAGAACGAGCTCGCAGTGGAAGCCGAGGACTCGCTCGTGGCGGCCCGGTTCGTGTTCCGGGGACGGATCGTCCCTCACGTCTACAACACCCGGCTTGATGTGTACAGCACCTATGTCAACGGACAAACGCGCGTGCTCGTCTACGGGTTCTTCAGCGGGGCGTCCTTCGGCAGCGGGCCGTTTCTCTATTGGGAGGGGAGCGGCCGGCTGACGGGTTTCTCGCTGGCGACCGTGTCGGGGGGCCGGGTCGAGGTGCGCATCCGCCGATAATCCCGCCCGCGGCGACAATCGCCGTTGCCCGCTCCGCGCAAATCCGCTACCTTGCCGGGAAAATCGCCGGCCAACGGTCGGGAATATCGACGCTCAGAAGGGAGAGACAACACATGCGCCCGCTCATCCTCAGTACCCTTGCCGCCCTGTGGATCGGAGGCCCGTCGGTGTGGGCCGCGGAGGGCGGCCTGGATCCCGCCCTGGTGGCCAGGATTCGCGCCGACTACGACGCGACCGGGTTTTCGCCGGCCACCGTCAACGCCGTCACCAACAACGACCTCAGAGCGCTCGCCCTGAGCCGGGAGAAAGTGACCGCCTTCGACGACCTGTTCAACGTGCGCCTCAAGGAGACCGGGATCACCAACCAGGCCGGCTCGGGCCGGTGCTGGCTTTTTGCGGGACTGAATGTCTTCTCCCCCCGGGTCTGCACCAAGCTCGACCTGTCGAAATTCCAGTTCTCCCAGCCGTATCTCGCCTTCTGGGACAAGATGGAAAAGGCGAACTTCTTTCTCGAAGAGATGATCCGCCTGCGGGAGCGGCCGCTGTATGACCGGGAACTGGCGGTGGCGCTCGATGGTCCTTTCGGGGACGGCGGCTGGTGGCACTATGCCACCGCGCTGATCGAGAAATACGGCGTGGTGCCGCTGACGGCGATGCCGGAGACGAAGCAGTCGGGCGCGACGGGGACGGTCAATTCGCTGGCCGAGCGCAAGCTGCGCGCCTTCGCGGCGGAGATCCGGCGGATGGCCGCCGGGGGCGCGGATGTCGCGCAGCTTCGGGCGCGCAAGGAACGGATGCTGGCGGAGATCTACCGCCTCCTCGTCGCCGCCTACGGCCCGCCGCCGACCGAGTTCACCTTCCGCTATAAGGTCAAGGACTCGGTGGTCACCGAGCCGAAAACCTACACGCCGCGGTCGTTCTACGACGAGATCTTCGGGGGACCGCTCCCCGACTACGCCATCCTCATGGACAACCCGGCCAAGGGGTACGACACGCTCTACCGGATCGAGAGCAGCCGCAACATGGCCGACCGGGCGGACCTGACCATGCTCAACCTGCCGGTCGCGCGGCTCAAGGAGTATTGCCTGAGAGCGCTGCTCGACTCGCAGGCGGTCTGGTTCGCGTGCGACGTCGGCGTGGACAATTTCGGCGATTCCGGCATTCTCCGCAACGGCATCTATGATTTCGAGGGGACGCTCGGGGTGTCGTTCGCTATCGCCAAGGCCGACCGCATCACCCTGCGCGACAGCTACCCGAACCACGCCATGACGCTGGTCGGGGTTGACACCGCCGCGGATGGGTCGCCCGTCAAGTGGCTCGTGGCCAACAGCTGGGGGGACAAAGGAGGCAACGACGGTTACTGGATCATGTACAACGACTGGTTTGACACCAACGTGTACCTGGTGGCGGTGGAGAAGCGGCTGCTGGCGGAGGCCGACCGGAAAAAGCTCGACCAGGCGCCGGTGGTGCTGCCGCCCTGGGATCCGTTTTACCAGGCCGCCAAGCGCCTGAAGTAGGCGGCGCGGACCATGGATGATTTTCTGAGCCGACTGGCGGGGCTGGTTCCGCCGGAGCAGTTCAGCACCCACCCCGACCATCTGCGGGTGGCGGCGAAGGATGAATCGACGACGACGCCGGTGACGCCGCGCGCGGTGGTCTGGGCTGTGACAATCGACGAGATCGCGGCCGTGGTTCGCCTCTGTCGCGCTCACCGGGTTCCGATTACGACCCGCGGGGGAGGGAGTGCGCTGGAGGGATCGGCTGTACCGGTGGAGGGAGGAATTGTGCTCGATCTCAGCCGGATGACGGCGATTCTCGGATACTGGCCGGAAGACCTGCAAGTCGAAGTACAACCAGGACTTATATATGATGACCTGAACCGCAGGTTGAAAGACGACGGGTTGTTCTTCCCTCCCTCACCGGGCGGCTCGGGTGATGTAGCGACCATCGGCGGCATGGTCTCGACCAACGCCAGCGGCATCTATTCAGTGAAATACGGCGGCACGCGTGATTATGTCCTGCGCCTCCGGGTGGTCACCGGGACTGGGGAAATTCTCACGCTCGGCGACCGGGCCGTCAAGAGATCCTCCGGCTACAACCTGGTCGATCTGATCAGCGGGTCGGAGGGAACGCTGGCGATCATCGGCGCGGTCACGATCCGGCTGGCCGGGCTGCCGGAGGGACGGCGGCAGGAAGCCTACGCCTTCGGGAACGAAGTAGCGGCCTCGCGGGCGGTGTCGGAGATGCGGCGCTACGGACTGGATCTGGCGGCCATTGAATTCCTCGACGGCCGGCTGCTGGAGGCCCTGAACCGCCTGAAGGAGTACGGCCTCACCGAGGCCCCTTCGCTGTTCCTGGAGTACCACGGCCCGGAAGCCGTGCTTGCGTCCAACGCCGAACTTGCAGCCGGGATCTGCGAGGAGATGGGAGGCCGGCGGATCACGCTGGCGGAAGGGCAGAATCCGTGGGAGATCCGGCACTGGGCAACCGACGCCGTGAAGCATCGTCGCCCCGGATACTCCATTCTCCGCAACGACATCGCTTTCCCGATTTCCCGCCTGGCGGAGTTGGTGGAGTTCTGCTACCGGACAGCGGATGCGGCGGGCCTTGCCATTCACACATTCGGGCATGTCGGCATGGGGCTTCTGCACGCGCTCTTGCTGGCGCGACGGGAGGATGCGGCCGAGTGGTCGGCGGCCCGGCAGACTAACGAGATGATCATCCGAAAGGCGCTCGAAGTGGACGGGACGATCTCGGGCGAACACGGCATCGGTCTCGGCCACAAGAGACTCTTTCAGGAACACCACGGCGACACAGTCGACCTGATGCGGCGGATAAAGGCGCAGTTTGACCCGGCGAATATTCTCAATCCCGGCAAGATCTTCGATCCGTCATGAGCCGGGGAAAGCGGGGCGCCCGGCGCCACCGCACCGTCGGTATATGCACTTGATTATTAACAGGTTGCGGCGCAACCGGGTAGTTCTTGACGGGCCCGGTCAGGCCGTCTATCTTGCATGGCGATTTGGCGGAACCGAACTGTAGAAATACGTTATAAAGGGGTATGATGAAAGTTCTCGGCGGCATCGTGGGGATCGGCCTGCTTACGGCGGCAACGGCTTTCGGCCAGGCGCGCCTGGTGGCCCCTTTGGACAAGTTCGACTTCGGCATTCTCCCCCCGAATTCAGTCCTCGTGCACCACTTCTGGTTGCGCTCGGCGGGCGCCGACACGGTGACGATCACCGATGTCAAGACGGGGTGTTCCTGCGCGGCGAGCGAACTGGAGAAGAACGTGCTGGCGCCGGGCGACAGCGTGCTGCTGGGGATTCGGTGGGATATCGGTCGCTCGCACGGCTCCATCTTCCGGTCCCCCCTGGTCTTCTTCAACAATTCCGAGCAGACTCTGCGGTTGTCGCTGGAGGGGCAGGTGTGGGACGACCCGGAGACCGCCCGCCCGGTGACGGTCAAGCCGTTCCGGTTCGAGCTGTCGCGGGCGGCGATAAAGGATATCGACGGCCTGCCGTTCACCCTGACGAATCATTCCGGCGAGGAGTTGTCGATCGAGCTGCTCTCGCTAGCGCCGGAGGAAATCGAGTTGGTGCTGCCGGAGAAGATCCCGGCCAACGGCTCGGCGAGCGGTTCGGTGCGAGTGAAACCGGAGTTCCGGAACACGGAGTTCAGCACGTCGATCACGCTGCTGGTCCGGGACGAGCGAAACACGCACGTCACGATTCCCGTGCGGCGGAAGTTCTACTAGGCAGGTTTGGGGTCGACAAAAGGGGATTTAGTGCGTATATTATAGAGTTACAGAACAAACCGTTTTTACCAGGGGTCAGACGACGAACATGACAAGACTCAAAACCACATGCCTCGGGCTGGCGGCGGCGGCGCTTGTGGCGGGGTCGGCCTGGGGAGCTCCCCGGCTCACGATGCCCGAATCGGATTTCGATTTCGGGTACGTGCCGCAGAACTCCACGATCTCGCACTCATTCTGGCTGTTTTCGACTGGCGACGACACGCTGAAGATTCTGAAAGTGGTGCCTGGGTGAGGCTGCACGAAGGCTCCGCTGGAGAAGTCGGAGCTTGCTGTCGGTGACAGCACACGCCTGCAAATCATTTTCGACACCAAGACGTATTCGAGCCGGGTGACCAAGCGCCCGAGCATTCAGACCAACGAGGGCGCGCCCGACAAGCACGTCTCGATTACGGCCACCGTCGTGCTGCGGCCGGATTCGACCTATCCCCTGGTCATCAGCCCCTACAAGATCGACCTGTCGCAGCTCGGCGACAAGGTGATCGACCAGTCGCCGATCACGTTCAAGAACGTGTCGGAGCAGACCCTCGACATTCACCTGATCGCCGAAGAGGGGGATTACTTCGATCTCGATCTGCCGAAACAGATCGGGCCGGGCCAGCAGGTGGAGGGCAAGGTCACGTTGCGCGCCTCGGCCGGGACCATGTCGTTCGACAAGTCGTTCACGATCGAGGCCACCCCGCCGGGCAACGGCAATGGGGCAGCGGCCCGGTTCACCGTACCGGTGAAGCGGACGGTCCGCGTCGCCAATCAGGCGGGAGCCACGAAGGTGCTGCCGAGGGGCGGGCACTGAGCGCGCCCCGGCCGGAGCCGGAACGGATAAAACTCGCACGCCGCCGATCGGATACGATCGGCGGCGTTATTTTGTCGGCGGGGGCAGGTCGAACCGGGCCCCGCCCGGAGCCCGCAACCCTATACCGCTTCTACAGGTCCCGGTCGAGATCCGGGAAACCCTGCTGCAGCAGGCTTTCCCAGTACTTGTTGTACACCTCGCCGTAAACGTTGGAGTGGACGAGCCGGTACTCGTTGTTGCTCCGGGCATCCACAAACACGAACAGCTTCCCCTCCCCGACGCCCCGGTAGTACCAGATCTGGTACGGACGGCCGGAGTTGTCCGCCCCGATTCCGGGCTGATCGGTCAGCGGAACCACCCGATCATCCACTTCATCCGGCGCTCCATACACCAGGTAAACCCGTCCCCGGTCGGTACGCCAGCCGTCATCGCGCGCCTCGGTCAGCGAAAACCGTTCGTTGACATAGTGGAAGCGGGCCACGGCATCGACCCGCCCTTCGTTCAGGGGGGTGGCGGGGTCGCGATCGTGCTCCGCCCAGTACTGGGCGAGGAAAGTCTCCTTCCCCTCCGGCGTCAACCGCTCGAGCACTCTCTGCTGCTCGGGAGAGAGGAAGTACCAGGTGAGCGCCGTCCGTTGGTCGGTGGTGAGCAGGCGGTAGGGATCGCCGGGGATGCTCTGGTCGCGCATGACGAGGAGATCGGCCGGCGAGACCACGGCGAACCGCACGACCTGGGTATCGGCGCGGGCGGCGGCGGAGTCGTCGGCAACCACCCGCAGGCGGTACACGCCGGGCAGCCAGCCGCCGATGTCGAAACGCTCGGTGAAGGCGATTGTGGCGCCGCCGGGCAACGCCGGCCGGGCCCCCAACACGCGCAGCAGCGAATCCCGGGAATCGAGCAGTTCAAAGGTGAGCCGGGTGGACGGGCCGGCATGCCCGACCTCTTTCCCCGGCTGGTACACCTCGCCCACGCAGTACATGGTGCTGTCGCCGGTTCCAAAAACGCCGAGCGGGTTGGGCAGCACAGCGAGCCCGTTCTCCACCAGGCGGAGGTTGACCGCCGATGAGTCGGTGAAAGGCGCGGCGCTGTAGGCCAGGTACGGACCGCCCAAGGCGACCGCGTCCCGGCGCGGCGGCTCGACCACGATCCGATCCAGGAAGGCCGACCCGGAGCGCTTGCTCACCGCGTCGATTACCGTCAGCCGGGCCGAGTACACCCCCGGACGGGCGAACAGGAGGAGCTTGTTGAAGATCCGGATGCCCGTCTCGTGGGCTTCGCGGCTGTCGCTCACGCGCACCGAGAAATAGGTAGAGGCGGAATCCACAGCCACGCCCGCGTTTCCCAGGAGGTCAATCTGAGCGAAAATACGGGCGTAGAGAAAGCTGTCGACTTCGGTCGGCCGGAAAAACTCGAATTCGTTCTGGGCCAGCGAGAACGGCACCTGAACCAGCGCCACCGTGTCGTAGGCCGGGTCCGGGTATACGGCAAAGCCGGCGTAGACCGTCAGGTTCTCCCCCGTTCCGGACTGCGCCGGCGCGGCGCCCGCCACGAGCGCCGCGGCTGCAAGAACGATTAATCGGGTCGGTTGCATCAGTGCCCATCCTTCTTCGGCTCAAAAATCCGGCCGCTGGTAGAGGCCATCGTACGGATACTGCAGGCGGTAGTCGCCGTCATCGTTCACGTCGACAAAGACAAATTTGCGGTACCGGCGGTCCTTGTAGTAGTGCCACTCCTGGTAGGGGTAACGGTCGGCGACGAGCGGGTAGTCGTCGATCTGGTCCGGCTCGCCGTAGCGGATCAGCACCCGCCCCCGGTCGGTGCGCCAGCCCTCCATGTTGAGAATGCTGAAGAGGCGGTTGGCGAGATCGACGCGGTAGTAAAAGACGACCTTGATCTCGTTGACGGCGGTGGTGGGATCGGGGTCGCGCTCTGCCCAGAAGCGGTCGAGCGCGGCCACCCGATCGGCCAGCGAGTCGATCTTCCGCAGGGGCTTGATCTCGTTGCCGTCAGCGATCAACTCCAACTGGTCGAGCGCGGCGTTCCAGTCGTAGCGCAGGACGCTCGCGGCGGTCCAGGGGATGCGGAACTCGGCCTGCCGCTGGTCGAGCTGCTTGTACCGTCGCCCGTGCAGCGACACCTCCAGCCTGTAATCGCCGGGCATGAAGCCGTCCAGCGAGATCTCCCGGAGCTGTCGGGTGATGCGCTGCGGGAGCGCGGTCGTGAGGCTGTCGCGGTACACCATCCCCTTGCTCTCGTGGCGCAGGGCGGTGACGACGGTCACCTCGCTGAGGGAATCGCCCCCGCGGTGGATTTCCAGGTAAAAGAGCAGGCGGCCGCCGTCGTCGCCGGAAAAGGAGCCCGTGAGCGACGGGACCACGATGAACTCGCCCTTGGCGAAAGCGCCGGCGGCCGAGTCCGATTCGTTCGGCCCGGCGGCCTGGGCCAGTTCAATATCCGAGAGCTCGGCGGAGCGGCTGTCGAACGGCTCCAGGCGGAGGTCGAAATCCCGCTTGAGGATGGCCGAGGAGCCGACGTTTTCGATCAGGAAGAGAACCTCGTAGTCGCCGGGCGGCAGATCGAAATTGACCTGGGCGGCGCGGTAGTCGGCGGTCGACGTCGTTTTCGCCAGCGCATCGACAACCGCCTCGCGCTCCTCGCGCGACACCGCCGCCGTCGTGTCCGCCTTCCGGTCGTTGACCCGAATCGTCGTCACGTAGCGGGCGCGGAACAGCCCGCCCAACTGCTGAAAGTCGAGGGCGTAGTTGTATACCTGGTAGTAGACCTCCAGGCGCACCCGACCCGGCTCCTCCGACGGAAAGACGCCGGTGCCGACGATCAGCTTCTTGGCTTCCCCGGTGATGGCGCGGCGCAGGAGCGGGGACTGCCCGAAAGCGGCGGCCGCGGCGACTACCCACACCAGAAGTCCGAGGACGGTCAGGCGAAGGAAGGTTCTCACCATATCACCCTTTAAACGAAGGGGTTTTCCGGTCCGTTCCAAGGTATCGACGGCGGTACCCCGGCGGCAAGATCAAAAATATCCGGGGCCGGGAAGAAAGAAACCAGTTATTCGTAGCGCAGGGCCTCGATCGGGTCGAGCTTGGCCGCCTTGACTGCCGGGTACATGCCGGAAATCATCCCCACTGAGACAGCGACCAGGAAGCCAACGACGATCCAGAAGACGGAGATGGCGATGGGGAAGCCGATCGCGCTGTTGACGGCGACTCCGAAGAGCACGCCGATGATAATGCCGGCCGTTCCGCCCGCGCCGCTGAGGGAGGTGGCCTCGGTGAGGAACTGCAGGAGGATGTTGGACCGTTTGGCGCCGATCGCCTTGCGGACCCCGATCTCCCGGGTGCGTTCGGTGACCGAGACGAGCATGATGTTCATCACCCCGATCCCCCCCACCATCAGTCCGACCGAGGTGATCACGAGCATGGCGATGTAGATGTAGTCGGTGATCTTCTCCACCTGCTCGCGGATGGCGTCCTGGGTCAGCAGGTCGAAGTTGTTCTCTTTTCCGAAGGGGACCTTGCGGTAGACGCGGAGGGCGCCGATGACCTCTTCCTTGGCCTGCTCGAGCTTGTCGAGGGTGACGGCGCGCACCGACAGCCCGAGCGCCTCCTCCCAGGGGTGGATCTTTTCGAAGGTGGACAGCGGGATGGCGACGGCGTTGTTTTCGTAGGTGTTGCCGAAATTCGACTTGGCCTTTTCGAAGACGCCGATCACTTCGAACCGTTCGTCGTTGACCCGGATTTCCTGGCCGATCGGATTGCGTCCCTCGAAGAGGGTGTTGGCGATGTCATGGCCGATGACGGCCACGTGGGCCCGCCGGGCCTCGTCCATGCTGCCCAGGAAACGCCCCTGCTGGAGCGAGCGCTCCCGCACCCGCATGTAGTCCGGCCAGGTGCCGAAATACCGCACGTTGGGGACTTTCCGGTTCTGGTATTTGACGACGTTGCCGCCGGGGGCCCAGTAGTGATTGGTCGGCGCCACGCCGTCGACCGACGGGCAGTGGTCGCGGATCGCCTCCGCCTCTCCGACCGTCAACTCCGGCCGGTTGCGCTCCTCCTCGGTCAGGTCGTCCCAGTCGCGCATGGCGGGGAGGCGTTCGACCTCGATGATGGCGGCCGCGCCCATGCCGGAGATCTCCTGTTCCATGGCGGCGTTGAGGCCGTTGATGAGCGAGGCCAGGCCGATGACCGAGGCGACGCCGATCAGCACCCCGAGGATGGTCAGCCCGGAGCGCAGTTTGTTGGCGCGCAGAGAGCCGAGCGCCATGAGCACGCAGTCCCTCATTTCGACAAAGGTCATCAGCATGGGCCGTCCTCACTCATAGCTCAGCGCCTTGATGGGGTCGAGCCGGGCGGCCTTCATCGCCGGGTACAGACCGAAGATGAGCCCAACCGAGGTGGAAATGCCCAGGCCGAGAATGACCGCCAGCGCCGACGGGGAGATGTCCATGTTGATCATCCCGACGAGGGCCCGGGCGATGAAGAAGCCGAGGACGATGCCGATGATGCCGCCGAAGACGGTCGTCAGCAGGGCTTCGAACAGGAACTGCAGGAGGATGTACGTCTGCTTGGCCCCCACCGCCTTGCGGATGCCGATCTCGCGCGTCCGCTCGGTCACCGAGACCATCATGATGTTCATGACGACGATCCCGCCCACGACGATCGAAATCATCGATACTCCCAACAGCCCCATCCGGAACAGGCGGGTGGCGTTGTTGAGCGTGTCCAGGATGCTGTCGGCCGTGAGGATGGCGAAATCATCGGGCTTGTCGAAGGGCACGTGGCGGGCGGCCCGCAGGATCATGCGAGTCTGGTCCATGGCGTCGTCAAGCCGCGCCAGGCTGCGCGCTTTGATCGCCAGGTGGATGCCGTCGCGCTCGCTGTCGAAGTCCTGACGGTGGGCGCTGAACGGGATGTAAACCTGCTTGTCGTTGTCGTCGCCGAAGAGACTCCCGGACGCTTTGGCCAGCCCGATGACCTGGTACTTTCGTCCGCCGATACGGATGTCCTTGCCGACCGGGTCCTGGCCGTTGAAGAGTTCGTCATAGAGCACGTGGCCGAGGAAGGCCACCCGCCGTTTGTAGAGATCGTCCTCCCGCGAGTGCCACCGCCCCTCCTGCACCTCGACGTCGACGATATCGACGCGGTTGAAGGTGGTGCCAATGACGGGGACGTTGCGGACGCTGCGGTCGCCGAATTTCACCTCAGACATCGTCCATACCCCCGGCGAAATGACCTCGCACAGGTCGCAGCTCTCGTCCAAAAGCGGGACGAGGTTCTCTTCGAGCCGCTTGCGCTTCATTTGCTCGAGCCAGTCCTGGTGGGACATGATGATGCCGTGGCGCTGCACGAAAAAGGTCGTCGGGCCGAGGCTGTCGAACTCGGCCTCGATGGCGTCCTGCATACCCTCGAGGGCGGAGACAATCGTGATCACGCTGGTAACGCCGATGATCACGCCCAGGAGCGTCAGCCCGGAGCGGAGCTTGTGGGCCCAGAGGGCCTGCACGGCGAGGTTTAGGATGGGGAGGACAACCATACCATCAATAGCTCACGCGGGCATGTTCCGGCACCCGCTCGTCGCCGGCTATCTGCCCGTCAAAAATCGACAGCACCCGCCGGGCGTGCCGGGCGATGTCCGGTTCATGGGTGACGAGGATGATCGTGTTTCCCTGCTGGTGGAGCTGGTCGAAGAGGCGCATGATCTCGATGGAGGTCTTGCTGTCGAGGTTGCCGGTCGGTTCGTCGGCCAGCAAGAGCGACGGCCGGTTGACCAGCGCGCGGGCGATCGCCACCCGCTGGCGCTGGCCGCCCGAGAGCTCGTTGGGTTTGTGGAGCATGCGGTCGGCCAGGTCGACCCTCGCGAGCGCCTCCTCAGCCATGCGCCGGCGCTCGGCGGCCGGGGAACCGTTGTAGATGAGGGGCAGCTCGACGTTGTGCAGGGCCGTGGCCCGGGCCAGCAGGTTGAACGTCTGGAACACAAAACCGATTTCCCGGTTGCGGATGTTCGCCAGCTCATCGTCGTTCATCACCGACACAGCTTTCCCGTTGAGGTAGTATTCCCCCCGGGTGGGCGTGTCGAGACAGCCGATGAGGTTCATGAGGGTCGACTTGCCGGAACCGGAAGGCCCCATGATGGCCACGTACTCGCCGCGTTCGATGGTAATGGAGACGCCGCGCAGCGCCTGCACGAGTTCGGCCCCCATCTGATACGTGCGCCAGAGATCCCTGGTCTCAATGAGCGCCATGGCTATTCGCCCTCATTCATCGGGACTGCCGCCTCCGGCGCGACCGCATCGCCCGGATTGATGGTGCGAAGCACGCGGTACGGTCCGGCCACGACAGAGTCTTTTTCGGCCAGCCCGGACGTGACTTCGATGAATTTCTGGTCGGCGATGCCGGTCTGGATGGCGACGAATTCGGCCGCGCCGTTGCGGATGACATAGACGCCGCGGACCTCCTCGCGCGCCTCGCGCCCCGATTCCCCGGCGGCCGAGGATTCGGCGGCCGTCGCCGCCATCACGCCGCTGGTCGACCCGGCGGCCGGCTCCCCCTCACCCTGACCCGCCCGGCTGTGCTCCAGCGAGTCCCGGTCCAGCGAGCGGACGACAACTGCGCTGTAAGGCACGGAGAGGGCGTTGTCCCGACGGGCCGTCTCGATGTCGACGGTCGCCGACATGCCCGGCCGGACCTTCTTGTTCACGTCCATGAAAATGACTTTGACCCGGAAATTGGTCGACATGCCCGAGGACGACGTGGTGGCGAGAATGGCGGTGTTGCCGATCTCCACGACTCCCCCCTTGAACACCGTGTCCGGAAAGGCGTCGATCTCGATATCAACCGGCTGGCCCTGTTCAACCTTGACTATCTCTGTCTCGTCGACCTCCACCTCCACCTCGAACACGTCGAGGTTGGAAATGGTCATGAGTGTCTTGCCCTGCGTAAACGCCGTCTGGGCGGCCGCGATCTCCCCCACCTCGACATCGAGGAAGGTGATTACCCCGGGCATGGGAGCGGTGATCCGGCATTTCTGGAGGTAATCGAGCTGCTTTTCGAGGCGCGACTGGGCCTGCTGTTCCTGGGCCAGCATCGCCTCATAGGTCGCCTTGGCATTCAGGTGGGCGTAGCGGGCGTTCTTGTAGATGGTCTCGGAGGTGAGATCCTTCTCCATCAGCTTTTCCTGGCGGCGGAATTCCTCCTCCGCCTGGTCGAGCGTGGTCTTGGCCCCGTCCAGGCGGGCCTTGATTTCGCTCAGCGCGTAGCGGGCCTGCTGCACATCGCTGGCCACCTGCACGGTATCGAGCAGGACGAGCAGTTTGCCGGCCTCGACTCGGTCGCCCTCGCGCACATAGAGTCCGATAATTTCCCCATTGACCTCGGAGGTGATGTTGACCTTGGTTTGCGGCTGCACACGTCCCGAGGCCGACACCCGTTCCACGATCTCGCGCGTCGTGACGACGTCGGCCTGCACCTTCGCCGCTTTCGACGTGTTCATGGTCAGGTTGGCGATCACCAGGACCGCGACGACAACCACGACGCCGATGATGATCAGCAGTTTCTTCTTCGACATAGACGACTCACTTATCCTATCGTATACGCCTGAAGCCGGCGGCCGGCTCAGACCTTCCCCATGGCGCTTTCGAGGCGGGCGATGGCGAGATTGAGGTCGAAGTTCGCCCGGATGAGCCCCAACTGAGCCTCCTTCAGGGACACCTGGGCGTCCAGCAGGTCGAGAATCGTGGCCGCCCCCAGGTTGTATTTCTCCTGGGTGATGCGCATATCCTCCTCCGCGGCGGCGACCGTTTCGCCGGCCACGGTGAGCTGCTCCTGGACCTGCTTTATCTCAAGGTAGAAACTCTTGACCTGGGCGACCGTGCTGTTCAACTGGTCGACCCGGTAGGCGCGGGCATTGTTCAGCGACACCTTGGCCCAGGCGACCTGCCGCTCGCGGAGGAACCCGTCGAAAATCGTCCAGTTCAGCGAGAGACCGAAAGTGCGGCTCTTCGACGAAAAATCGTAGGTGACCGTATCCCCGCGCGTGCCGTCGTTCGCCGACATCGAGGCCGAGCCGGTCAGGGTGGGCAGGTAGGTCGCCCAGGCCGCTTTCACCGAATGACGGGCGGCATCCACCGATTTCCCGGAGGCCAACAGCGCGGGGTTGTGCTCCATCGCATACTGGATCGCCTCGTCGAGCCCCCCTTCATAGCTGCGCCGCGGATAGTCGGTGGAGAATCCCACGTCGGCGCGCGGGTCGACGCCGACGACGTAGGCCAGCTCCGCCCGCGTGGTGACCACAGAGTTCTCCGACCGGAGCAGAGTGAGGCGGTCGTTCCCCATCTGGACCCGCTGCTTGAGCACGTCGGAGCGCGAGGCCGAACCGAGTTCGTACTTGGACTCGATCAGCTTCAACTGCTCCTCGCTGCGCTTCACCGCCTCCGAATCGACCGCGACCCCCTCGACGGCGGCCAAGTAGAGGTAGTAGGCAATCTTGACCGATTTCACCATGTCCTGCTCGGAGGCGAGCACGTTGAGACGGGCCTGCTCTTTGGCGGCGCCCGCCGCCGCCAGGTCAAACCAGTTGGGCACATTGAACAGCGAGAGGCGGGCCGAAATCGAGAGGTCCTTGTTCGTGCCCTCGTCGTCATCGATCGGAACGGTACGCCGTTCCGTGGCGCGCGGAATCTCCTGCCTCAGGGTGACCGGAGAATCGTCCATGAGCGTCCCCTCCCAGCTCACCGTGTCGGTCTCGGTCACCACCAACTGCTCGGCCTCCTGGTCCCAATTGCGGTAGTCGGTATAGGAGTAGCCGGCGTTGACGGTAGGCAGGAACTGGCCGATCGCGTAGACCTTGTCCCACTTGGCTATCTCATAATCGCCGCGGGCGGCGATCACGGCGGCCCGGTTTTTCAGGGCCAGGTCGATGCAGTCGTCCAGCGTTAGCACCTGCTGCGCGGAAACCATCCCCGGGGCGGCCGCAAGCGCGGCCAAAACAGTCATTCCAATGGCACGCATGAACCTCATTCACTGTCTCCTCTATGCGAACATTGCTCCGATTCCGCTTGAGAGCGCATGGAGAATCGCCAGCAGTCCCATCGATAAGACCGCCACCCAGATTCCCTTGTTGCGCGGAAGGCCGAGAATGATCGAAAAACCTATCCCCAGAACGATCAGTTCCCAGATGTGAAACAGGCTGATCTTTGACAACAGAGCGTAGCTCAGCGAGGTCAGGTCGGGGTTGGGCAGGAGGGCGGCCGCCGAGAGCGACACCAGGATGCTCTTCTTCGCCATCACCAGCGGGATGGTCACGTAACTGCCCAGCGCATAGAGCACCTCACCGAACAGCGACACCGACAGGAGGGCCTTGAACGATGCGCGACCGGCGAAGACGAACTTGCCCCAGAAGGCCGCGAGCGCGGCAATGAGCAGAGGCACCAGCAACATCCCGAGCGTGCCGGCGGCCACCGTCGACAACTTCATAAACGTGAGCACCTGCCCGGTCAACTGCTCGCGGGTGACGCCGCGCTGTTCGAGCGATTTCTGGAACTGCTCGCTCTGCATCTGGGCCTGGAGGATGTAGTCCGCCAACAGCAGCATCAGCCCCAGGATGGCCAGGCCGAGGACAATGTACGGCACAAGCACCTTGGGATCCTCTTTGACCTTCGCGAACAATTGAGAGGGAGCCACAAAGACCTGCCACAGCCCTTTAAACCCCAGCCCGGGGTGATGCACTTTCTCCACGGGCGCCGCGGGAGCCATCACGTTCTCCATCTTCAGTTTCTCCTCATGGAACAGTTGTACGCATCCGTCCGGCCAGTGTTTCACTCTCCCCAGCCGTCGGCTGCAATTGGTACCCCCGATTCGGCGGCTTATTCAACGCGGCACGTCAAAATTGACCGGGAGCCGTCCCACAGGATAGCTCCACAATACGACCGGATCAAGCTAGATTCGGATTAATGGACGACGACTGCGCCACCGCGCCTGCCCGCGGTGTGATCGGCCGGCGCATGAGCGGGCATGTCGTCGGTCGCCCTCAGTCGGCGTTTCAGAAAACCATGGCGACTGCAGCGGCCGCGCACCGGACAGGCGGCGGTACCGCTGCGGCGGAGGAGAATCCCGGTTGCCGCGCGCGATCAAAGGAGCTGATGGCTGGAGGTCCTCCTCAATGTCGTCGCTGCATTCGACGCCTGGTCTGGACCCGGCTTCCGCGTTCGAGGCGGGCAGAGCACCCGGCGCCGCTGCCGGTGGCGCGATAATGCGGCAGATCATGAGCCGCGGTGGGAGCGGGCGCCAGGGGGGCCCTGTGAGCCAAAGCATCGTGTCGGCTGTAAGACCTTGCCCTGCTGTAACTTGACCCCGCCGGGCAACGCCGTCCAGAATCACTTGAGTAGGCGGTGGCGAGACCACTCCGAGATGTGCCGGACTGGCGCCGGGCGGCCGGAAAAAGCAAAGAGGCCGGCGCGCGCCGGCCTCTGTCAAGTCTTGCTCGGAGAAGCGATCGGCTAGAATCGGTCGATATCCACGATCACTTTGGGCATCCCGATGTCCGCGTCCGGCGAGGTCAGGTTCCGCATGACAAAGTACTGGATGGGGCTGTCGCTGGTGGTGTCGGGATACAGCTCACCCTTGGCGCCGAACGGCAGGAACCCGGTGTAGAGGATGAGCGGGAAATTGGTGGTAGTATCCTTGTAGTTCCATGGCTCCAGCGAGATGAACACATCCCCAGGATAGTACCGCAGTTCCCCTTTGGCGATGAGATTCAGCGGGCCCGCCGCGCCGTGGGGGAGATCCACCAGAAAATCCTCGCCCGGGTATGGCGGGACGCGCGTACTGGCCGAGTGCGGGTTTCCCAAATCGAAGTCTTCGACCGAACCGAAAGCGCCGGTGCTGATCAGACCGCTCCCCTCGGGCCAGCGGAAGACATTGAACAGGTTGTCGCGGTACCAGACCGGCGGCGTAAACGTACCCACGCTCGCGTTCTGTGCCTCCACAGCCTGCGCCATAACCCACCCCCGATACTGCAGGCCGAACTCGCTGTAGTCGACCATCCCGAATCCCTCGGTGCCCTGGGTAAAGTTGTCGAAGAGGGTGTCGATGCGCTCCCCCAGCTGCCAATAGGGATTGGCGACCATGACCGTCTCGGGCGGATCGGAGATGATCACGCTGTCGATCGTGACCCGCGCCTGAATGATCTCAAGGGTGTCGAAGGAGTAGTTCAACTGCAGCGTCTCCAGCGGGTTCTCCGGGTCGATCGTGTAGTCGGTGTAAATGACGACCCCAATGGACTCCTGCGGATACACCTTCTGCTGGTAGGTCACGCTGTCCAGCCCGATCCGCACGTCGCGGTTCACCTGCTCGAGCTGATATTGGCAGAACCATAGGCCGGCGTCCATGTTGTTCGTGTCGCGGTCCCGGTCGGAGGGGGTGGACAGGCAGAAGTAGCAGGTAGAGTAAAAGATCGAGTCGCTGTAGGGGAGCACGAGCGCCACCTGGTTGTCGCGCGGATTGGTAGCCCGATCGCGCAGCAGGCAATTGGCCGGCGCCTTAAGATCGGTGTCCGCGGCTCCGGCATTCTCGACCGACATAAAGATCCAATCGTAGGCCAGAACATCGCCGCCCACCCGGAAGGACCCGCCCTCGGGGCGGACCTGTCCGCTCTCGTTTAGGAAAACGCGGTTGGTCTGGTCATACCCGAACCGGCCGAGAGAGACGGTGTCGCCGGACCGGGCCGCCCACAGCTCATAGACCATGCCGTTCGGCAGGCTCGGCAGTTTGCTCGGGTTCAGGGTGAGTACGCTGGTCGTCACCGGCGTTACAATGTCCTCGGGCTGGCTGCAGCCGAAGTAGAAAGTGAGCGCGGCGGCTGCTAAGGCCAGCAGCAACAGCCGGTTGGAGCGCCTTGTCATGTACTGTATCCTCCTCCTAGGTGACAGGAGCTATCATTCGTTATCGCAACTAATTGGGGAGTATAACCCCCCCGCCCAAGGGGTGTCAAGTCATTCTTAGCGAAAGGTTTCATCTTTCTTTTCAGACGCGGAGCGGCCCCCGGCCATCTAAAGGATTATTTCCGCTAAGTCGATAAATAGGTAGAAAATCGAGAAGTCCCTAAAGCACTGGAGCAAATCTTGCGAATCTGCCCCGCCTGTAAAACCGAACACATATCGGAGTCGGCCACCACGTGCCGCGAGTGCGGGCACGCTCTGGAGGTTCCGAACGCCGATACGGCCCGGGAGGACGATCTCGAATTCCGGGTGTACGAGAAAGAGTCCGACGACCGCGAGTTTGTCGGAGGCGCCCGCGATTTTGACGCCGATGCCGACCGCCCCGCCACCCCGGCGCCGGCTGAGGCCGACGCAGCCGGGCCGCCGGCCTCGACGATCGACCCCGACTTCTCCCCGATCGCCGGCTCCGAGGCCTGTGTGCCGGAACCGGCGGAAGACGACGATGCCTCGTTCGGTTCACAGCCGCCGCCCGAAGAACCGCAGTTGACGGCTTCCGGCAAGATCCGGCGGTTGACCGAAGAAGAAGTGAAATCGATCGCCGGCAGTCTCTACCGCGCCGACGCGTTCCTCAGCGACAAGGACAAGAAGGAACTGATGAAGAAGCTGGATGACAAGGAGCAGTTGTTTGCGGGCAGTGCGCCGATCGAGCCCCCGAAACGACCGGAGCGGGAGAAGCCGAAACCGGCCGATGTGCTGGCGGAGATTGAAAACCTCGGGCCCTCGCCGAAAATGGCCGGCCGGGGCCGAGGGGTGGCCTATTTCTACCGCAACCTGATTCAACTGCGGGGCAGCCAGCAGCTCTTTGCGGGTGACGAAATCGCCGTGGCCGGAAAAACCTACGAACTGCGCCGCAAGACGATCGGGCGCACCCCCCTGCTGGTCGGTGGCGGCGTAGCCTTCGTCGTCATCCTGTTCCTCGTCGCCACGCTCTTCGTGTCCCGTCCGGGCCGCGAGGGGCGAGTCGCCGGGATCGTCCTGGACGACATGCAGCTGCCGGTCAACCGGGGCGCGTCGGTCGTCTTTCCGGAGCTCGGCCAGACTATCCGCGTCAACGGCCAGGGGATGTTCCAGACCGAGGCTCTGCCTCCGGGCAGCCACAAGGTCGAGGTCCTCGTCAACGGGAAGACTTTCGCTTCGGACTACGTGACGGTCGCGGGAGGAGAACTGAGCCTGATCGCGCTCAAGCCGATGACCGGCGAAGAAGCAGCGGCGGCGGAGCCCGAGGCGGCGGCTCCATCGGCCGTCCTGGGCGTGACTGTCCCTGAGCCGGCGCCGGCTCGGGAGACGCCGGGCAAGACCGCGGCTCCGCCGAAAGCGAAGCCGAAAGCCCAGACCTCGACCGGCGCGGCCGGTTCGGCGGGACTGAAACTCGCGGCGAATGTCGACGGCGCCCGGCTCACGGTCGACGGCAAGGTCCTCGGGGTCGGCAACCTCGTCTACCCGCAGTTGCCGCCGGGCGCGCACTCGTACACGGTCAGCCGGGAGGGGTACGCTCCGGCGACCGGGACCATCACGCTGGCCGAGGGCAAGACGCAAACCCTGGAGGTGACGCTGGCGCCGCTATCGACGGCACAGAAACTGGAAGAATATTCTGCGGAGGACTACTATCTCTCCGGGTTGTCGGCCGTGCAGGAGCAGGATTACCAGGCGGCCGTGACCGATTTGCGCCAGGCGGTCGGCCAGGAGCCCGGGCACGTCGATGCCTGGTTCGCGCTTGGCCAGGCGCACGCGGGCGTGAAAGACTGGCCGAATGCCCACGATGCCTTTCTCCGGGCCGCGGAGATTTACCGTTTCGGCAATGACCACAGCCGGGCGATCACGGCGTACAATGCGGCCATCCGGGTGAACGACAAGTCGGCGGCCGCGTACCTCGGGCGCGGCGACCTCTTCCTCCAGCGCGGCGACGAACGGGCGGCGGCGGTGGATTTCGAGACCGTCGTTCGGCTCGACCGGCGCAATCCGCACGCCTACATCGGGCTGGGACGGTCGCGCATGAACCAGGGCATGTACGAGGAGGCAATCAAGCACTTCAAGGACGCCCGCTCGATTGAACCGAATAACCCCGTTGTCTATCAGTACCTCATGCTCTGCCACATGGCCGAGAGCAATTTTGATGAAGTCCGGCGGAGCTACGCCAAGTTCGCCGAGACCGCCAGCGAGAACCAGATGCGCCAGTTGCAGGCGGACCAGCGCTACGCCGCCGCGCTGCGGGTTGTCAACGGACATCCATGAGGAGCCACCGCTTAGCCGGAATCTGAGAACATGAAGGAACGACGTCACCGCCTCAACTGCTGGGAGTTCAAGAACTGCGGCCGCGAGCCGGGGGGACTCATGGCGGGCCTCCTGGGCCAGTGCCCCGTCGCCGCGGCAATGAAGTACGACGGCGTCAACGGCGGGCTCCGCGGCGGGCGCATCTGCTGGCTGGTCGACCGCCAAGAGGGATGCGCGGGCGGGGGACGGTGCGGGACGGGACGCTGCCACGAATGTGATTTCTACCGCCGCGTCGTGTTCGAGGAAGACGACGCCGCGACCTACGCCTTCCGCACGGCGCCCACATAGGCGCTCCAACTTGCCGCCCACCAGCATACGCGGGCCGGGAACGGACGTTCCCGGCCCGCGCTTGTTTGTCCCCGGTCTGCACTCCCCGCCCTCCCCGCGTTTTTGGGTTGCCACGTGAACATTCCGTTTCTATTTTCCTCTCACCTGGTAGAACGACCCGTACCGCGAACTCTAGTCAGGAGAACCGCATGCGACTTCTGCTCGTACTTGCGACCACGGCGGTGCTCGGCAGCACGCTTCTTCTATCCTGCACGGCCGAATCGGAGTCGGACGGTCCCGTCACACCGCCGGTGTCCGTCCTCAACCAAGGCGACTACATCCCCGATATCGCCACCTTCCTCCAGATCGGGGGCTGCAGCCCGACGGCGTACAGCTGGGACGGCCGCGACGTCTACTTCACGTCCAGCATGTCGGGCGCCAGCCAGGTGTACCGGCTCACCCGGGAAGGCTGGCCGCACCAGCTCACGACGTTTGAAGACGGCATCGACTTCTTCGCCCTGTCATACTCCGGGACGATGGCGGTGGTGGGGGCCTCGGTCGGAGGCTCGGAGCAGTCGAACCTCTACCTGATGGACACCCGGACGGGGCGCGTCAAGCAGTTGACCGCCGGCGACCAGGTGCAGTACGGCTCGGTGGCCTGGTCGCGCGACGACCGGGAGATCTTCTTCCGCTCCAACGAGGAAAACAAGCGGGACTTCTTCATCTACCGCATGGACATCGCCACGGGCGAGTACCGGAAGATTTTCGGTCTGCCGGGGTACAACGGGGTGGCCGACCTCTCGCAGGACGGATCGAAGATGATCGTCTACCAGTTCAATTCCAACGTGGATGACGACCTCTACCTGCTCGATCTGGCATCCGGCGAGCACCGCCGGATTACCTCCGACACCAGCGACGTAATGTATGATTCCCCCACCCTGATGCCGGACAACAAGACGATCTGGCTCATCTGCAACGACAACCCCGACGGTCTGCCGCGGCTGGCCCGGATGACGGTCGATGGCCCGCAGGTGGAGTCTGTCACGGACGGCTGGCTGGATCCGAAGTGGGCGGTCGAAGGACTGGGCTTCTCGCGCGACTACCGGTTCATGGCGGCGATCCTGAATGAAGACGGGTACGCGCGGCTGAAGCTGCGCGAGGCGGCTACCGGCAAGGAGCTGAAAAGCCCGCCGCTGGAGGGGATCGTTGGGGGCGGGCTGTTCGACCGCCAGGGCAACTGCTTGATCTCGTTCAATTCGCCGACCCGGGCCCCCGACGTGTGGCGCTGGAACCCGCAGTCGGAGAAGCTCGAGCAGCTGACGTTCTCGATCTACGCGGGCATCGACCGCGAGTTGTTTCGCGAGCCGCAACTGGTGCGCTACAAGAGTTTTGACAGCCTCGAGATCCCGGCCTTCCTCTATCTGCCGCCCAACTACAAGCAGGGTCAGCCGGTCCCGTTCATCGTGAACGCCCACGGCGGCCCGGAGGGGCAGTACCGGCCCTACTTCGAGCGCAACCTCCAGTACTTCCTCCTGAACGGATTCGGGTTGTTCGCGCCGAACGTGCGCGGTTCGGATGGTTACGGGCGCAATTACCTCAACATGGACAATTACCGGAACCGCAAACACTCGCTCATGGACTACCGCGCGGGCGTGGAGTGGCTGATCGCCAACGGCTACGCCGCGCCGGGAATGATCGGCATCCGCGGCGCCTCCTACGGCGGGTATGTCGTGCTCGGCATGGTGACCGAATTCCCGGACCTGTTCGGCGCGGCGGTCGATGAAGTCGGTATCGCCAATTTCCAGACCTTCCTGGAGAACACCGCCCCCTACCGCCGGGCGCTGCGGGAATCGGAGTACGGACCGTTGAGCGATCCGGCGTTTCTGCGGGAGATCTCCCCCATTCACAAAGCGCACCTCATCAAGACACCCCTTCTGGTCGTGCACGGGGAGAACGACCCCCGCGTGCCGGTGGGGGAAGCGCGGCAGATCATCAAAGCCGTGAAGCAGTCGGGCGGAGTGGTGGACTCGCTCATCTTCCCGGACGAGGGCCACGGCGCAAGCAAGCGGGTCAATATCATCGCCGAGTACCGCAAGCAGGTGGAGTTTTTCACCCGGCACCTGAAACCGGCCGGGGAGGCGCGCAAGGAGTAAAGAGAGCTGACGGCGGCCGGCGCCTGCGGATCGGGCGAATTGCGCGCTCCGCGGGCGCGGTTTGCCCTGGCGGGTCCGTAGAATCGGCCCTGTTCCACCTGGCAGGCATGAACCTGTCCTGGGACATCACCGTTTTGGATAAGATGTTGGGGCGCCCGAACGGCCACGGGAACAGCCCGGGAGGAAAGCTATGACCGCACAAGAACCCTGGTACGAGCGCGAGGATTTCTGGGAGTGGACGGCGCCGTTCATGTTCGGCGAGGAGCGTTTTGAGCGCGCCGCGTCATCGGTCGGCGAGCTGACGGCGTTTTTGCGGCTGGCGTCGCCGGCCCCGGTGTTGGACCTGTGCGCCGGGCCGGGGCGGTTTGCCGTTCCGCTGGCGGCGGCGGGCTATTCCGTCACCGCCGTCGACCGCAGCCGGGCGTTCCTCGCCACCCTCACCGCCCGCGCGCGCGGGCGCAGTCTCGATATCGAGACCGTCTGCTGTGACATGCGCGAGTTCCGGCGCGAGGGAGCGTTCGAGGCAGTCCTCAATATGTACACCTCGTTCGGATATTTCGAGGACCCTGAGGACGACCGGAGGGTGCTGGAGAACGTCTTCAGCTCGCTGCGGCCCGGCGGGCGTCTCGTTATGGAACTCCACGGGCGGGAAAGCTTGATCCGGGCGTTCCGGCGGCGCGACTGGGAGGAGGCGCACGGGATCACCATAATCGAGGAGCGGTCGTTCGTGGATCACTTCACGCGCCTGCACAACCGCTGGATCGTCCTGCGGGGGAGCGAGCGGCGGGAATTTGAATTCGATCTGCGGATCTACGGAGCCTCCGAGCTGTGCGCCCTCCTGCGCTCGGTGGGATTCGCGTCGGCCGAGGCGTACGCCGACTTCCAGGGCGCGCCGTACGACATCGCGGCCGGACGACTCGTTGCCCTCGCCGCTAAGTGAGGCGGTCGGCCCAGGTAACGGGCCGGGTGGCCGACTCCTCCCACGGCGGCACCGGCTGCCGCTCGCGGCGCAAAGATCCGCCGCGGCATCCGAGGAACGCCAGCAGCAGGTCCATCCGGTGGAAGAGGGTGTGTTCCCGATAGACCCGCTCCATGCCGGCGCGGATGATCGGGAGGCGTTGGTCCGGATGGTTCCGGAAGTAATCGAACATTTCCACAAATCGGCCCGGAGAATCGGCCGCCGCGGTCTCGTCGGGGGCGAAGAACGCGCCGCCGAAAGCGGTGTTGTCGGTCAGGGCAAACCCCCCGCAGGCGGGAATCGCGAGGGCGCGCAGGTTCGCGGCGAAGGACTCCCACGAGGGGCCCGGGAGGGGGAGATTCGGGCAGACGCGCGCGAAGTTGAACAGAACCGCCTCCTCCGCCTGGTGGAGCTCGCCCAGACCGATGTCCCAGCCCCGCCCGGCCAGAACTCCCGAATACAGGCGGAGGACCGGCAGGAGGCAGGCTTTCACGCGCTCGACCGTCTGGGGCGTATTGTCGCCCACGAAGGCGTAGTCCCAGACCTCGGCGCGCGGCCTCATATAGTGGCGCAACGGGTTGATCGCCGGCGGCATGTCAAGAAGCGGCGTCTCGGCTCCGTCGGCGCGCGGAAGGTCGGCCGGGCAACCGAGGGCAATCAGGAAATCGCAGGGGGGATATTCGTGCCGGAACGACGTGAGGTGCCCGACGCGAAGCCCGTGGGCGCGGCGATATCGCCCAATGTAGTCGCGGTCGAGACCGACCTGCGCAGCCGGTTCGGCGAGCGTGATGAAGACATCGGGACGGAACTGCTCGAAGACCGGTTCGGTCGGGTCCTCCCGCCGCAGGAGGCGGGCGGGAATCCCGCCGTAGGCGAGCACCTCGGCCCAGTTTTCGATGAGGGAGCGCAGCGCGCCGGGCGGCGGCAGATGCAGGAGAATGCGGGTGTCGGCATGCACCCAGCGGTTGCGACCGGCCGCGAGAGCTTCCTCCCGCAGCCGGAGATTCTCCCGCAGGAGGGGCGCGGCGGCGCAGTCCGGGGCATAGCGCGACAGCCAATGGAGAGTGCGGAGCAGGTCGCGTTTGCGGCGGAGATCCGGGGCCAGGCGCGCAAGGACCCGCCCCCACAGGTCGCAGAGGCCGCGGTGGGCTGAGCCCAGCATGGGGTCGGCGGCCAGCGCCCGCTGCAGCAGCGCTTCCGCCTCCGCTTCCAGCCCCGCCGCCGCCGCGACCTCGCCGGCCACCGCGAGGGCGTCGGGATCGTGCGGCGCGAGTCTCATCACCGCCCGGACGCACTCGAGAGCGCCGGGAGCATCGCCGGCCTGCAGCCGGAGGCGCGCAGCCGCCGCCAACTGCGGCACGGAGAACAGACAGGGCAGAGCAGCCCGACAGGAAGACCGAGCGGCCGGGCCGGGCCGGAGTGGTCGGAACAACATAACCCCCATTTTGGCTCTGGGTCCGATCTAAGCGGTATATCGGCAGATGGGACGGGGGAATTCAACGGAGCGGCTCTGATGTCGGGGCGCGCGACCGCATCGGGCCCCTCTCCCCCGCGCGGGCGGCTACTCGCCGATGATTTTGACGATGACGCGCTTGCGCCGGCGACCGTCGAATTCGGCGTAGTACACCTGTTGCCACGGCCCGAGGTCAATGCGGCCGTCGCTGACCGGCAGTAAGACTTGGTGGTGCAGCAACAGGTTCTTCAGATGCGCGTCGGCGTTGTCTTCGCCGGTGCGGTGGTAGCGGTAATCGTCGCGGTGCGGCGCCAGCTTGTCCAGCCAGGCGTCGATATCCTGGATCAGCCCCGGCTCGGCGTCGTTGATGTAAACCGACGCGGTGATGTGCATGGCCGAGACCAGGATCAAGCCCTCCCGGATGGCGCTGCGCTGCAGAGCCTGCTCGATGCTTGCCGTAATATTGATGTACTCCCGTCGGCGGGAGGTGTTGAACTCAAGGAATTCGCGGTAGTGCTTCATGGGGTGGATGCGGCGCGCGCTGCACGGAACACGGCTACCCGACGGTTACCTGATCCGGTCGATCCAGGTGTCAAACGAGTACTTGTCGCTCAGCTCCTGCTGCACTTGCCGGGCCTCGGCGTAGGTCGGATAGACCCCCAGCCGTACCCGGTGGTAGGTCTCGCCCCCGACAGTCTCGGTGCTCACAAAGGGCTCGTAGCCGCGCTCCCGGAACTTCTCGACCAGCTCGGCGGCGTAATCGGGATCTTCGCACCCCGCGAGCTGGACGACGAAACCGTCGCCGGCAGGCGGGACCGGGAGGTCAACCGGGGTCAGGGGCTGGTCCGGGGTCGTTTCCGGTGCGACATCCTGCGCCTCGACCGGCGTCTCATTGAGAGGCTCGTCCGGGGGCTCGTCGGGAATCGCGCCGGCGTTCAGTTCGGGGCGGACCGAATCGGGGGCTGAGGCCGCCGCCGGCAGCACGGGGACGTCGGAAACCGCCGCGGGGTGGGAGTCGGTCTGTCCCTGTTGCGCCATCACCTCCCGCTCCAGCTCGACAATGTCATCGTCTTTCGAACAGCCGGCGAGCCCGCAGGCGGCGGCCAGAATCAGGCAGCAAAGTATCCCCAGGGATCTCACAGTACCTCCAAATCAGTCCCGCCGGCGCCGGGGCGCCGCAGTTAGGTCTACGCGATGCTTCCGGCCGATACTAGGGCGCGCGGCCGGGATTGTCAACGAAAAAGCGTTTGTCCGGGGGGCGATGAAAATAGTTGAAATTTGTATAAGAAATGCCTACGCTTGACGAGTAAAAGCAAGAGGCGTATGAGGACAGTAGAACACATTCTCGACCTGGTGGGCCACACCCCGCTGGTGCGGCTGCGGACCGGAATGACCGATCCCGGACCGCGGGCGTACGTGAAGCTCGAGTTCTTCAACCCGACCGGCTCGGTGAAAGACCGCATGGCCTACTACATCATCACCAAGGCGCTGCGGGACGGCCGGCTGAAACCGGGCGACACCGTGATCGACAATACCTCCGGCAACACCGGCTCGGCGGTGGCGATGGTCTGCTCCGTGCTCGGACTGCGGGCCGTGCTGACGACGCCGGTGAAGACGAGCCAGGAGAAGATTGACCTGATCAAGTCGTTCGGCGCTGAGGTGATCGTGACGCGGGAGACGGAGGATCACGCCGACCCGGAGGGAGCCTACATGGTGGCCCGGAGGCTGGCCCGCGAGCACGGGTACTTCGACCTCGACCAGTACAACAGCCAGGAGAATGTCGAGGCCCACTACCGCCTGACCGGTCCGGAGATCTGGGACGACACCGAAGGCCGGCTGACCCACTTCGTGGCCGGGATCGGAACCGGGGGGACGTTTTCCGGCGTCGCGCGGTTCCTCAAGGAGAAGAATCCGGCGATCAAGGCGATCGCGGTCGACCCGGAGGGTTCGGTGTTCGCCGCCTATATCCGCAGCGGGCGGACCACCACCCCCGCGGCGTACAAAATTGAAGGGATCGGCTCCGACGTGATCACCGAGGCGCTCCATCCGCAATATATCGACGAGGTCATTACCGTTTCCGACCGCGACGCTTTCCAGCGGGCGCGGCTGATCGCGCGGACCGAGGGCATCTCCGGCGGCGGGTCATCGGGCGCGGTGGCGGTCGCAATTGAGCAAGTGGCCCGCAGGGCACGGCCGGAGGATATTATTGTCGGTATTTTCGCTGACGCCGGCATCCGCTACCTCAGCAAGTGCTACAACGACAGTTGGATGCACCAGCACGGCTTCCTGCCGGCGGGGATCCCGGAGAAGACATGACGCCGAAGGGTAGAGCTCTGATATCGGCCGTCGCTTTCGCGGCGGCGCTTCCGTTGGCCGCTTGGACCGGGACCCAGTCGCCGGCTCCCGGCAAGGGGCTGGACTTCCCGACCGCCGTTTTCGACTTCGGGCACATCGGCATCGACTACACCGTCCGTTTCCGCTACCCCGTGATCAACCGCTCGCCGGACACGGTGCGCGTGCGCAAAGTCGATGTGCACTGCGATTGTTCGGCAGCCTTTGTCGCCGACAGCGTTCTGGCGCCCGGCGATTCGACCAACATCCACCTGCGGTTTAATACCCGGGACTTCTATGGTCCCCAGAATAAGAGCCTCACAATCACCACCGACCGGGAAGGACAATCGACTATCGACCTTTACTACCTGTCGATTATTGGGCAATGGTTCAACGGGATCAAGCCGGATCCGCTCTCGGTGATGATACTGCCCCCTCAGAAATCCAGGAAAGTCACGATTCCGAACCGCGCTTCCGAATGGATCGAAGTGGCCGCGGTCTACCAGTTGGACCAGCACTTCTCCGTTAACGTAGTGACGCCGAAAGCCCAGAAGGGGGGCGCAATTGAGCTGGAAGTTGTTCCGTCACCGGAACTTGCCCGCGGAACGCTGGAATCGAATTTTACCGTGACCGTCACTTCGGCCGATAGCGACCCGACAGTCCTGACCGTCCCCGTGAAGATCGTAAAGTACTGAGAATCTTCCGTATTAATCCTTGACATCCCTGACGGATTGTGTCATTTATAGGACAACGAGGGTGATTCTCTGCTGTCCCTGGGTAGTTTTCTAGCCCCCTCTACCCAAACAGAGGAGCACCCTCTATTTTTTGGACCGGCGGGTTTGACGGAGCCACCCCAAGAACTGACGTAGGCCCGCCGGCGACCGCCTCTCCCCCGCCGCCCTGGCTGTTTCTCCGGCTCTGTCCCGAGCTACGCCTTCACAATGCAGTCCTCGACCGGACAGATGGCCGCGCACTGCGGACCGTCTTTCTGATCTGCGCATTCGTTGCAGGAGCCGGGATCGATGACGTAGATATCTCCTTCCGAAATGGACTGGGTGGGGCATTCCGGCAGGCACAGCCCGCAGGCGGTGCAGTCATCGGTGATTTTCATAGCCACGGGCAATTCTCCAATCTTGGCGGCCGCGGGCGCCGCCGGCAGTAATCGCACACGCGGCATTATACAGCGCGCCCGTCGGCCGCGCCATGCGGAAAACGCGCCGGCTCGTCACTTGCGGGAAGGCCGCCCCCACGGCCGGGGCGGCCACATGAGTCACCCGACACGCGCCCCTCAGCAGGTGGCCGGCGGCGGACGGCCGCCATGGGGGAACGGGCCTACCTGCGCGCCTTCCTCACCGATCCCTGCTTGCCAACGGTCGTCGATCGGTGTATATTACAGGCGTCAGGCCCCCACGCACACCACCGGGAGACTGAGTAAAATGCTGAAAGCTATCCTGCGGCGACCCATCGTCGCCCTCTACCACTGGGTTTACCGGGACACCGTCATCGTCCGCGGCAACGCCAGCTACGTCAACGGACGGCTCTTTACCTCCGACGACTTCCACACCGGGGCTTTCCGCACCTTCGCCGTGGAGTTTGACGAGCCCTGCCCGGTTTCCGCTTTCGTCGAAGCCATCGCCGAACATCCTGATACCCCAGGCGGGGGGATGCGCCTGGCCTGCAACAACACCCGTCTCATCTCGGACCTGGAGCCATGATCCTGCGCTGCCCCCAATGCCACTCCATCCACGACTTCACGCCCGCGGCCAGTTACATCAAGCAGATGCTCCGCGACGGCCACCTCATCGTGCGCTGCCGGCGCTGCGGCTTGGGGCTGGTACCCATGCCCCAGGTCATGCCCCCGGCTGGCCGCCGACGCCGGCGGCGCCGCCTCCGCGACATCAATGTCCCCATCAACCGCCTCTCCCTGCTCTATGAACTCATGGACCCCTCCTTCGGGGACTTCATAACAAAGGCCTGGGGCAATCACCCCAGGCCGTTCACAACGCATCAATAGACATCCGTTTCTATCTCCGGCGTTGCACCGGTTCGCACATTTCCAAGAACGTCTCCCGCGGGAGGATGTCCAGCTCGTTGCTCTGGAGGTTCTTCACCAGGAAGTCCCCGGCCTTGCCGTGCCGTCCCCAGGCGCCGAAGTTCAGCGTCAGACTGGCGGGCAGCTCGAGCGCCACCACCCGGGGCGGGCGACGGTAGCGGTACATCCTTCCCGCCAGCACGAGTTTCTCGGCCACCGCCTGGTTCACCACTGAAATTCTGGATCAGGCGAAAACTACACGATTACACGAAAATTGCACAGGTTTTTACACCTGTTGTGCGCCGCGGCCGATGGCGCAGGTACGCCATTCACGATGGCGCAGCCGATGGCGCAGCCTGCGCCATTCTTGCGCAGTCTTCTCAAGTTATAGCCCTCAGGCTTATCTCAAGAGGCTGACAGCTTGTTTCTAACGCTATGTGCTTGAAAATGATACGAAAAAAAGGCGGCACCCGGATTTGAACCGGGGAATAGAGGTTTTGCAGACCTCCGCCTTACCACTTGGCTATGCCGCCCGACAAAAAAAGCGGGAAACGAGACTCGAACTCGCGACAGCCACCTTGGCAAGGTGGTGCTCTACCAACTGAGCTATTCCCGCTTTCTCACAAAGCATCTAATATTAACTTCGCCCCGAAAGCTTGTCAATACCTTTGACGGCGAATTTGTGTGCCGAACCGGCCCGGGGGGTTCCCCCACGATTATTCCCGGGATCCCTTCCTTCACCGGACCGGCCGGCGCACACACAAGCTGTTTCCGACAAACCACCCTCAGGGCGTCCGCCGGGCTGAGCGGGCCACTTCGGCCACCGCCGAGTCCAGCCCCGGCATCTCCCAAGGGGTCATTTTCTCCACCCACGCCCGGTGCTCCGCCGCCTGCGCCGGGTTGCCGCGCAGCGTTTCAATCATATAGAGCTCCCGCTGGGCATCGACCATGCGCGGGTCCTGGGCGACAATCCACTGGAGCAGCCGCAGGGCCTCATCCATCTGCCCGAGGTCGCGATGGCAAAGGGCTTTGCGGAACACCAAATCAAGATAATACGGCGGCGGCGAAACCGCCAGCGCCTGATCGAAAGAGTTCAGAGCCCCGACGAGATCCCCTTTCCACTGCTGCTCCAGACCGCGCTTGTAGGCGAGCGCAAAGGCCGCCGGAGCGGCCGGCTTGAGCGCTCCGGTAATCGGCTCCTGGCGGCGGAAAGCCACTTGCAGCCCGCTCCCCGGCACATGCCAACCAACCGCGCGGTAGGAGCGCTGGAACTGCGGGTACAGCGTGAGCACGAGCTCGGCCGGCGCCGAGGGTTTGTTGTTGGTCGAGAAGAGAATGTAGTCCGGCCCCTGCGATAGCAGGTAGCGGCAGTTAAAACTGCGCTCCCGCCAGGTCGACTCGATCCCCTCGGGTATCGGCTCGGGGTGACGGGCCACGGCGGAATCGGTCAACCCCAGCATATCGATCACCCGGTGGCCGGTCAAGGTGTAGCCGAACGCGCCGATCGTCGACAGAGCAACCGAGAAATCGGTCGGGTCGGTGGCCTTCATTTGTTCGGCCATGGCCGTCATGCGGGCCACAAACATCCGCTCGCGGTGGCGGTAGTTCTCGATGTAGGCGCGCGGCAAAAGCCAGGTCAGCACCATGGCCGCGAGCGCCGCCGCTACGGCCGCCCCGGTCCACCGCCGTCTTCGCCGGGCGACCATTTCGACCGCCCCCGCGGCGCCGTACACGGCTGCCACCATCAGGGGCCCCAGAATCGGCAGGAAGAAGCGGTGGACTTTCAGCACATCCCCCCCGATCAGGATCACATACACGACATAGAACAGCGAGAACAGCCCGATCGCGCGGACGGTCGGCCCGGAGGCCCGCCACGTGACCAGCCCGGCTAGCAGTCCGAAGGCCGCCACCGGGTAGTGAGTGAAAAACTGCCCGGCGTACTCCGCTCCCCCGCGGATCTGCTCGAAATCCCAGCCGGTCTTGGCGTAGAACGAATTCGGCGGAAGGGCGCCGTAGTACCCCAATTTAAACGCGACCATCGGCAGAGAAAGGACGAAAGCGAGAGCGCCGGCGGCCACGGTCATGCGGGGAAAGCGCTTGATGACGAGGGTTTCGACGGCGATGAGGATGGCGGCGACCACGGCGCCCTCCGGGCGCAGCCAGACCGCCCACACCAGACCGACCGCCAGCAGCGGCACGCGGCGCACCAGGAACCCATACAGGCTCACGCCGGCGGCCAGCGCGAAAGCCGTGGTTTCCAAACCGGCCGCGGCCCAGTAGGCCAGCGAGGCCGTGGCCGCCACCAGATAGGCCGGGATCGCGGCCGCAAGCGGGCCCCGCTGCGGCTCTGTCCGACGCGCCACCGCCCATGCGAGAACCGGGAGCCCGGCGCCGCAGAGGATGCCGAGGAAGCGGGCGACCGCGGGGTAGTCGAATCCGAGGGCGCCGGCCAGCGACAGGAGCACCACCCAGCCGGGGCTCGTGTACCCCTCGACCCGCTCCCCGATATTGTACACGAGACCGTGTCCGTTCAGGAAGTTGGCGACGTAGCGAAAGGAAATGAAGGCGTCGTCCTGAACGAATTCCAATCGAAGGACGAAAAGTGCGTAGAGCGCCAGGGCCGGAATGAGCCAAAGGAGCGCTTCCGCACGTTCGCGCGCTCGCGCGGGCATGGTGCTGTCATCTCCGCTCCCGCCCCGAGATTGTGCTCGGGCGGGTCGTGAAAGACGGCCCGGTGCGGCCCGGGTCGTCGCGGCAATTACTTCTTGCGCCGGACCGGTCTCACGAGACCAGGTCTCGATAGAGCCGGGCGTACTCCTCGGCCGTGTGTTGCCACGAGTAATCCTCGGCCATGCCGCGTTTCATCACTTTGGTCCAGACGCGCTTGCGTTCGAACAGCAACACGGCGCGGGCGATGGCCCCCGTGAGCGCCTCGGCGGTGTAGTCGTCGAACACAAAGCCGGTCCCCTCGCCGGTCGCCGGGTCGTAATCGGTCACCGTATCGGCCAGGCCGCCCACCCGCCGCACGATCGGGACCGTTCCGTACTTGAGCGAATACAACTGGTTCAGGCCGCTCGGCTCGAACCGCGAGGGCATGAGGAAGATGTCGGCCGCGGCCTCGATCTGGTGGGCGAGGGTGTCGTCGAACATGAGGTACGCCCGGACCTTGTCGGGGTAGGCCGCCTGCAAACGGGTGAGAAAATCGTGGTAGCGGGTTTCACCCGTCCCCAGGATAATCATCTGCAGGTTCATGGCGAAGATCCGGTCGGCCGCCTCGGCGATGAGATCGAATCCCTTCTGGTCGACCAGGCGCGAGATGATGCCGATGAGCGGCGCGCTGTCGCGGATCGGCAACCCCGCCCGGTTGAGCAGCTCGACCTTGTTCATCCGCTTGCCGGAGAGGTTGGCCAGGTGATAGGTGTAGTGGATTTTCTTGTCGCGCGAGGGGGACCAGACGGTGTAGTCGACGCCGTTTTGAATGCCCACGAGGTCGGCGGCCCGCCCGGCCAGCACCCCTTCGAGACCGGCGCCGAATTCGGCGGTCTGGATCTCCCGGGCGTACTGCTTCGAGACGGTCGTGATCTTGTCGGCGAAGGTGATACCGGCTTTGAGGAAATTGACCTGGCCGTAGAATTCGAACGGCCCCGCCGCCGGGGCGAAGAGCGCCCCGGGCAGCTCCAGCCTGGCAAACCGCTCCCGGGGGAAGCTCCCCTGGTAGGCGAGGTTGTGAATGGTGAGGACGGTCTTGACGCCGGCGAAAAACGGGTCGGCCGCGCCGAGGGTCCTCAGGTAGACCGGGATGAGTGCCGTCTGCCAGTCATTGACGTTGATCACGTGGGGCCGGAGGTTGAGCGCTTTGAGCACTTCGAGCACGGCGCGATTGAAGAAGATGAAGCGTTCGTCGTTGTCGGCGTGGTCCTTGCCGGTCGCGGGATCGACGTAGAACCCGTCGCGGTCGAAATACTGGCGGTTGCCGATGAAGTAGATTTCGACGTTGTGCTTTTTCTGGCGCACGGCGCGGAGCGAGACGGTTTGCACGGACCCGGCCACGGGAACGGACACAGCGAGGTCGACCGCGTGGACGCGGTGGACGCCGAAGTCGAGCTCGCGGTAGAGCGGCATGAAGACGGTGACGTCGTGGCCGAGGCGCCCGAGGGCTTTGGGCAGCGCCCCCACCACGTCGCCAAGTCCTCCCGTCTTCGCGAACGGAACCATCTCCGGTCCCACCAAACAGACCTTCATGTCTATACTTCCTTCTCGCTGATTTCGGACGGCGCCGCCGCGGGCGGCGCGGTGACGTCGATCTGGCGGAGGTAGGCGGCCGCCTGCTCGGGGGTGGTCGGATTGATGTAGAACCCCGAGCCCCACTCGAACCCGGCCACCCGGGTCAGCTTGGGGATAATCTCGAAATGCCAGTGGTAGTAGGTGTGGTGCTCCGGCGACATCGGCCGCGTGTGGAGCACGAAATTGAACGGCGGGTCGTTGAGCGCCACTTTCAAACGGGTGAGAATATCCTTGAATGTCCGGGCCAGAATCCAGAAGTCGGAATCGCTCATCTCCAGGTAACTCGACTGGTGCGTCTTCGGCAGCAGCCAGGTTTCAAAGGGGAAGCGGGCCGCGAACGGCTGCATCGTGATGAACGAGTCGAAGTCGGTCACGATGCGTTCCTGGTCCATGATTTCCTGGCGGACGATGTCGCAGAACACGCAGCGCTCCTTGAATTCGTAGTAGCGGCGGCTCCCCTCGATCTCCTCCTGGACTTTCTTGGGGACAATCGGGGTGGCGATGAGCTGGCTGTGGGAGTGCTCGAGCGAGGCGCCGGCGGCCTGGCCGTGGTTCTTAAACACGAGGATGTAGCGGAAACGGCGGTCGCGCTCGAGGTCGATCATGCGCTCCCGGTAGGCCCAGAACACGTCGCGGAGTTCCTTCTCGCTCATCCCGTCCATGTCGCGGGCGTGGTCGGCCGTCTCGACGATCACCTCGTGGGCGCCGATCCCCTGCATCTTGTCGTAGACCCCGTGCGGCTCGCGGGTCAGGTTTCCCTCGATGACGAGGGCGGGGTACTTGTTGGGGAAAATGCGGAGCGACCAGCCGGGCTTGTTCGGCTCGGTGCCCGGATCGCGGTAGGCAAGAATCTCACGCGGGGTGTTGCTCTCCGCCCCGGGGCAGAACGGGCACAGCCGCGCCGGTCCCCGTTTGGAGACCGACTGGAACGAACTCGGGCGTTTCCCCCGCTCGGTCGAAATGATCACCCAGCGACCGATCACCGGGTCTTTACGCAATTCGGGCATACGGCATCACTCCCTTTGTGGTCTTCCGTTACCTTCGGCCCCTCTGTCCGTTCGGCCGTCTCGTCCTCACAGCGGCAGCACGCCGGCATCGCCCAGCGTCTCGTCGGCAATGGCCTGCAGCAGCGCCGCCTCCCGGTCGGAGAGGCTGACGTGGCGCCGCTCCGTCGTCCGCCGCGCCGTCTCCAGCGCTTTGTCGAACCGGTGGGGCGACCACGCCCCGCCGGATCCCCAGCGGAACGACGCTACCTCTTTATCGGCAACCAGGGTCCCGCCGAAGATATTGCAGCACACTCCGACTGCAATTCCCGTCGTCAAAAGCGTCCCGATCCCGAATTTCGTGTGGTCGCCGATGAACGACCCCACCTTGATCGCGCCGGTATCGACCGAGGTTCCGTTGACCGTGACGCGGATGGTCGAGTAGTTGTTCTTCAGGTCCGAGTTGGTGGTCAGCGCCCCGAAATTCACCCACTGCCCGACATAGCTGTGGCCGATAAAACCGGCGTGGTACTTGTTCACATAGGCCTGGAAAACCGACTCCTCCACCTCGCCCCCGACCCGGCAGGTGTGGCCGATCGAGGAGGCGGTGATTTTTCCGGCCAGCACGGTCGAGTTCGGTCCGATATAGCATGGCCCGGCGACCGCGGCGTGGGGCTCCACGGCGCTGTTGGCGCCGATATATACCGGCCCCTTCGAGGCGTCGATCACCGCCCCCGGCAGCACCCGCACGCCATCGCCGAGAAAAACGTCGTTCTCGTTGACGAAGTAGGCGCCGTCGTGGACTCGCACCTGCTGCGGCGCGCTGAATTCGGGTTCGAGCGCGCGGAAGTCGGCCGTCACGGCCGTCTCGATGTCCTCGACGAACTCCCACGCGCCGCGGTAGAGGGTCGCAGTGGTCGTGTGGCGCGGGATGTTCTCGTTCTCGGCGAGCAGGAAGCGGATGTAGTCGTCGTGGGCGGCCACCGGCGGGAGCGCCCTGAGCGTATCCGCTTTCAGGAGCACGGCCGCCACCCGGCCCTCCGATTCAAACGCGCGGGTATGGCGGTCATCGGCCAGCATGGTCGGCAGGTCGCCGAAATCGCGGATGCCACCGTTGACGAACAGCAGGTCGCTGTCGCCGCGCTTGATGATGTTCACGGGATGTCTGGGCGTCTGTTCGGCCACCAGCGGGGCAATCTGGTCGCGGCACAGCAGCGACACGGCCTGAGCCTCCAGCCGGCGGCGGATCCGCTCGTACTGCGGGAAGATGCCGGCCCGCATGAGGCAGACCGGACGGGTCAGCGTGAGCGGATAGAAGTCCCGAAAATGCCCGTCCTCAAAAATGCAGATATGTTCTATCATTGCCTGTGCCTTTCACGGTTCCGCAGGGCCCGGCCCCATCGGGCAGGGCAGTCACTCCGGCAAAGATGGGAGGCGGGGGGACAGGAATCAAGCGAAATTTGTGAAGTTTTGCTATCTCAGTAACTTATACCGGGAAATCGACATTACCGCTGCGGGAACCGGACCGCGCGGTGGATGTTATTTGATGTGGCTATTTGTGTGAATCATTGTAGATTGATTTTGATCTAACAGGTGATTGCGACAACGAAAGTGAGGACGTACAGCATGTTCGAGGTCTCAGATGCCGCCGGAACGGAACTGCGCAAGGTTCTTGATTCCGACCATGCCAAAGGCAAAAGCCTCATCGTCACCTTCGCCGGCGTCGGCTGAAGCGGTCCCAATTTGGGACTGGCTCTGGATGAGTCAACGGATGGATTGGATAAGCTCGAATCGAACGGCGTGACCGCCTATATTGATCCCGGCCTGAACAACTTTATCAGGAATTACGGAGACATTCACATAGACTACATCAACGAGGGGCCGGGACGGCAGGGGTTTATGCTCCGCGTCGGCAGCGCCAACTGCGGTGAGAGTTCGGGGGGATGTTCTTCCTGCGGCTGACACGGCCGATCTTCAGACAGAAATCACGAGGCGGGCGGCTTTCGGGCAACCCGCCTTTTTTCTCTCTCTCCGGCGATGTCAGGCGGCGCGCCGCTGCCACACGACTGCCCCCAGCATGAGGAGCACGACGAGGAATCCGGTGGTGATGTTGACCAGCCCGGCATCCATCAGGCGCGCCTGGACCAGGATCGGCATGGCCCGGAGGATCATGTTGAGCGCTACGGCCAGGCCGAGCACGCCCCACAGGAGCCGCTTCGACGCGAAGTAGGCCTGCCCGATGAGGGCGCCGGTCGTGGCGTGGAACAATATGATGAGGACGCGCTGGAGGAACGGCCACGTGAACAACTGGGGATCGATGATGACCGTGTCCAGATAGCAGGCTTCGATAATCCCCAGTCCGGCGGCAACAGCCGCTCCTGTCGCCATGCCGTAATGAGCCGGGATTCGCCGCCATTGCCCCACCGCGACCACGCCCAGCAGCTTCAGCCCCTCCTGAATCAGTCCGGCCGGAAGGACGACGAGGAGCGCCCAAGGCAGCGCGGTCGACCCGGCCGCCACCCGCGGCCGGTAGAGCGCTTCAAAGAGATAGTCCTGGAGCGGCAGCTGCACAAGCGCGACCAGGGCGAAGCCGACCGCGCCGGTCAGCGCGCCCAGCCAGAGGGTGAGGCGGCGAACCGCCGACCCCGCGTAGAGCACCAGCCCCACCAGGCCGATGAGCGCGAACACCAGATACTTGGGAATCATCCGCGCGAGCGCGCCGAGCGTGAGCCGGGGCTTGACCAGCTCCGCCTGCTCCCGGACAACGTCGAGGTAGACGCGCATGTCCTGGGCGCGGTAGTTCAGCTTCCGCAGGTGGAGCTCGCGGTTGATGTACAGCTCCACCGGGACCGGCTGGTCGAGCTGCACCGTGAAGACCGAGTCAAACACCCCTTTGTAGAGCTGCACCCACGAAAAATTCGTCACTCTCCCACGCAGCGGCGCCGCCAGCAGGTCGCGGGGGACAAAGATGGAATCGTCGATAGTCTCCCCGGCCGTCAGGCCGCGCAGGGCGAAATAGATCTCGAACTGGTCGGCCATGTAGTTGTCGATCGCGAACATTCCGGACGGCACCGTGACCGTGGCTTCGCGGCGCTGCCGGCCCTGCCCGACCAGCCCCCGGATCACGTCCCCCTTGCGCTTCACGTTGATCCGCCCCTCCTGGCCGTTCACATTCAGCTTGAGATCATCGCCGAGGTAAGCGCCGTCAGCGCCGACGAAGTGCTCGCCGGCGGCGGCGAAACGGTTCTCCCCGCTCCTCTTGGTGAAATCAAGGAGGAAATCCTCCCTCAAGGCGTAGCCGCGGAGGCCGCCGATCTCGACCGTACGCTCGACGGTCGAGGCGATCGTACCGAGGACCGTGTCCTTCTGGATGAATGTCCACAGGCGGTATTCTCCGACCGGGCGGAAAGCCTCGAGCGACGGCCGGGGAGCAACGGCCCGCTGGGCGCTTGCCGCCCCGGCGCCGAGGAGAACTGCGGCGAGGGTCCACCAGAGGTTCTTCATGATCGGGCCAAGATAGCAAACCGCAGCCGGGCGTCAATAAAAAGCTACGCCGGCCTCCGGGCGGCAATGACGAGGTCCCGGGAGCGGCGCGAGAAACGCCGGGTGAACAGCAGATCGCCGAACCGGGCGAGGTCCGTAAACCCGGCCCTGGCGATGCTGCCCGTCACCTGCTCGGGCGTGAAACTGCCGAAACTGTGGCGGAACACCTCGAACGTCGGGGGCGTCCGGCTGAAGTCGGCGCGGGTGACGTAGATCGCCAGCGTCTTGCCCCGCCGTTCCGAGAAGCGCTCGTAGACGAGGCCGTCGTTGTGGGTGGCCTTCACCGGCAGGAGCGTGTTTTCCTTGACCACCGCGAAGTTGAGCATCTGGAGCACGAGGTGACCGCCGGGCCGGAGGGCGGCGGAAAAGTTCCGCAGGGCCAGGTTCAAGCGGGCGACGGTGCCGACTCCTGCGATGGCGTTGGCCAAACACACGACCAGATCAAAGCGGTTGCGCAGCGATTTCGGCAGATCCTCGAAAGTACCCCGGCGGTACGAGATCGGCAGTCCCTCCGGACAGCGGGTCTGCCGGGCTACGGCGAGGATCCGGGGAGAGCGGTCAAGACCAACCGCAGCCACCCCCTGCCGGGCAAACAGGAGGGTCGTGAGACCGGTGGCGCAGCCGGCATCCAGAACCGAGGCCGGCGCGAACCGGGCGATCATCGCCGCCACTTCGGCGGCGTGGTGCGGCTCGCGCTGGGCCGCGTTGGTGATGAGGTCGTACTCGTGGGCATAGACCTCAAAAACAGACGGGAATGACTCATTCATGGGAGGGATGATACGGTGATTGTCCCCGCCCCGCAAGCGTGTCGGCCTAACGCGGGTGGACGTATTCTCCCCGCTCGAGGCGCGGCAGGTGCTCGCGGTACTGGGCGTCGCTGATGTTGTTTTCCCAGGGTCCGAACAGCTTGAACCCGGCCAGCCCGACCCAGAACAAGACGACCAGGGCAAGCGCCCAGTAGCGCTTGTTGACGGGCCGTTTTTTCGTGAACATGTGCACTGTCAGGGCATCCTTCACCGGGCAGCTGTCGACGCAGGCCATGCAGCCCACGCACTCATCGGAGACCACGTATTTTACCTTGTCAACCTTGATGAAGGCCGGGCAGGCCTTGGCGCAGCGGGCGCAGTCGATACAGGTCGTCTCGTTCCGCCGGATGCGGGTGGGCGAGATCAATCCGATCAGGCCGAGAAGAGCGCCGTAGGGACACAGGTAGCGGCACCAGAAGCCGCGCACGACCAGCGACAGCAAAACCAGGGCGCCGGTCACGGCGAGGGCGAAGCGGGAGATGTCGGTGAAGAAGCGGAGCATGAGAATATCGGCGACCTGGTTGTAGTTCGAGTAGACGAACGCCTCGATCGACGCCGGGGTCATCTGGATGAGGATCGCCCAGACGAAGAAACCGAGGAGGAGGTACTTGATCATCCGGAGCGGCCAGTCGAGCACTTTCCAGGGGCGGATTCTCAGACGCAGGAATCGTTTCGAGAAATCGCCCAGCATTTCCGAGATGAACCCGACCGGACAAACCCACGAACAGAACGCCTTCTTGAAAAGCCACGAGGAACCAAGGATGAACAGGAAGATGACGAGACCGGCGGGGTGGACATAATTGAACACGTGGCTTTCGATCCAGTAGCGGAGGGAGACGATGGCGCCGATCGGCAGCCAGCCCTCGACGCCCGGCGGGCGGGGCACCCACGACCACAAGGCCGCGCCCTCGAGCTTCTTCGTCCAAAGGTAGAATTGCACGCCGATCCACAGGCTGACCGCGGTCGAGAAGAGTTGGGCGGCGAAGCGCCACTTCTGGATGTTGTCGCTCCGGTCGCGCCGGACATAGCGGGGGCGCCGGGCGGGTTTCGGCGGGGCGGTCTGTCTCGCGCTTGGCTGTTCCATCGTGTCCGGCATCGTCGTTAATCTCTCTCCATCATGCTGTACCAGGATCGCCGGCGGCGGGCGAAGACTCCTTGACCTGGGTCAAGGCCTTCCGTCATTTCTCTGTCACAGGAAAGCCGCCGCCGGGGGGAGTCCCGGCGGCGGTTGTCGCGAGCGCGCCTGGGGAGGGCCGAAGGCTAGATTCCGCTGATGATCACGTCGGCGGGGTGGACAATCTCGTACCGGTAGGTCAGCCGGTCCTCCGCCCCGGGATTGACGGTCACCGTCCAGATCGCCCGGCCTGATTCATCCTGATCGTCCGGTTTCCGGCTGAAATCCTTCAAGCTGACCTCGATTCGGTCGTCCTGGCTGACCGGCAGCGGTTCCTCGATCGTGATTGTCCGCGCGCGGCGGCCGTTGTTCTTGATGGTGATCGCGACCGTTTCGCTCACCCGCCGCCGGTTGCCGCCGATTCCCAGCCAGGTGGAACCGTCGCCGACCTCGTGGCGGACGATTTTCCGCTCGACCGTGACGTCGTTATCGCGCCCGAACGGGAGGTCGAAGGTCTCCCCCGCGGCGATGAATTTCGTGAACGCCGTCGATCCGAGGAAATCCGACCCGGCGAAAACCGCCACCCGTCCAGGCAGGAAAGGAGCGTCGGAGGTGTTGGTCATGGTCACGCGGCGGTACGCGCCGTCGGCAAAGCGCGGGCGGCTGATGAGGGCGAGTGTGCCGCCGAAGGTCCACTGGGCGATGGGAGCCCGGACGCCGCGACCGTCACACGGGACATCCTCGCGCCGGGCCGCTGTGAAGGTGGTCGCAAGTCCTCCGGCGTTGATGATGGCCGCGGCATTGACCGCCTCCGCGAGTTCCTGCTCCGCCTTCCCCATCGCCGCCATGTCCATCATGGCCGGCGCGGGTGCCTCGAGCGCCGTGTTACGCTGTCTCTTCGCTTCGTAGGCGTCGCTCAGCACGCTCAGGAAGAACGGCCGGAAAGCGGCCGGCTCCATCCCCTGCGAGGGGATCGCGGTGGAGAGGGTGAGCGCCACGTTTTCCCAATCCTCGCCCGTCCGCTGGATCACCTCGCCGAAACAGGCGAGTTCGACGCTGTCGGCGGCGGTACGGAGGCGGGCGTCGTAGATTGGCCGCCACCCTGCGCCCGCGACCGTGTACTGCAGTTCGATCTCTACCGTGCCGGCCTGCGCCAGCGCCAGATCCACGCGGACCGTACGGGTCTCGCGCCCCTGATCGGCGCGCAGTTTGTCGAGCTGTTCGCGAAGCAGGGCGAGCTGCCGGTCGGCGTCTTCAAGGGCGATCGTGACCAGGCGCACGGAGTCGCCCACCTGCACGAGGTGGCGCGACAAAAACTCGTAGGCGGCCGCCCAGTTGGCCATATCGAGGCGTCCCACGCCCCCGTTGCGATCCGGCTCTTCCCCGTGCTCTTTGGCCAGCGCCGCCAGCAGGTCGCGCTGCCGGTTTAACACTTCGAGGCGCACCTGCAGCGCCTGGCGCGTCTCCCGCTCCAGCGTCTGTATCTGCCTTTCCAGTTCCGCGGCCCTGGCCTGGGGAGCATCGAGGTGCGCAACCGTCTCATGGGTCAATCCCAACACCATCGTTCCCCTGGGACCCCGGGCGCTTGAGCGAAACGACGCGGGGTCGATTCCGATCGGCAGGCCTTCAAACAGGATTGAGTGTTCCCCCGCCGGGAGGTTCAGTGTGCTGAGCCGCACCACGCCCGCCCGATCCGGGTATACGGTGACCCGGTCGATCCGCGAGTCGATAACCGTGGAATTGTCTTCGGCCGAGGCCGCCGCTAGAACCGGCATCAGGAACGCAACCGTCATTGCCGCCAGTAAATGCTTGCTGCTCATACGAGTACTCCTTGCCCTGGGTTAACCCGAATCCGGCCGATCCGGGGGAACCATCGTCTGTGTTCTTGCTGGAAATACCCCCCGGCGAACCGTTTCTTCCCGGCCTTCCGGAGAACCCGCATTCCGGTGTCACATATTCATTGGCCGCCCCTTGACAATTCAGGGAATTTTCGTATACATACTGCACAAATGAACAGTATCAGCCGATTAACCTGCCGTCAGGCCGCCCCGGCGCCCGGCGGCTGTTGTGTCTCTCGTGGTAGCATGAACCGTATGATAGCTCCTGGTGACATCCCGCAAGATCTGGCCGCGCTCAAGCGGCTGATTCAACGAAAGTGGCCGGAGGCGGTCGGGCTGGCTTCGGAGCGCCTGGATCTGGCGTTCCGGACCGGGTTGCCGGCGCTCGATGCTCTTTTTCCTCATGAGGGGATTCCCTGCGGCCAGTTGATTGAGATCACCGGCGGGCCGTCCTCGGGGAAAACGACATTGCTGCTGACTCTGCTGGCCTCTTTGAGCCGGAGCGGGCGGGCGGTGTATATTGATCTGAGCCGGTCGTTTTTCCCTGCGGCGGCGGCGGCCTGCGGGGTGGATCTGGAGCGGCTTCTGACGGTCGCTCCGGCCAATGGACCGACCGCTCTCCGTGTCGCCGAACTGCTCCTGCAATCCCGTATCGCCTCGTGGATCGTGCTCGACCTGGTCGGTCAAAAGGAACCGCTCCCGGGGCTCATGCTGCACCGGCTGCGTCTGAAAGTCAGCCGTTCCCGGGGGCTGGTCCTGCTGTTGACCGAAAACAACTCCGGGGTTATTCCGCCGAGCATGGCGTCGCTTCGCCTGGCGGTCGCGCGGGCCGGCCGCGGGGTGCGCCTCACGGTCGCCCGGAGCCGCATCTGCAAAGAGGGAGAAAGCGTGGAGGTGTGTTTCGATGAATGAGCGGCGGCTGGCATGCATCCATCTGCCCGATTTTCCGCTCGTGTTGTACAGCAGGCTCCATCCTGAAGTGCGGGCGCACCCGCTTGTGCTGACGACCGCGGAGGGGGAGACGGCGACTGTGACTATCTGCAACGCGCGCGCCGCCCAATACGACGTGGCGGCCGGGATGACGGTTGCCCGGGCGAATTCTCTCTGCCCCGGGCTGGTCATCGGGGTGCGCGAGTGCGGCCGCGAAACGGCGGTTCTCCGGGAGATCGGCGGCGCGCTCGCCGGAGTCGGGCCGGAAATCGAGATCGAGACCGGCGGTGTGATTTTTCTGGAGTCGGCGCGCCTGGGGAAATTGTACGGCGATGAACCGGGGCTGGCCCGCCGGATCCAGGCGGTCCTGCAGCCTTTCGGTTACCCGGTGGCGATCGGGTTCGCCGCCAACAAGTTTGTCGCGTTGACCGCCGCCCGCCAGGCCGCGCCCGGCGGCTGGGTGATCGTTCCGAGCGGGAGCGAGAGTGCCTGGCTGCAGCAGCTCCAGGTTGAACACCTGGCGCTGTCGGACGACACCGCTGAGACGCTGTCGGATCTGGGAATCGCCACGGTCGGGCAGGCGGCGGCGCTGCCGGCCAACGAGGTGGTGGAGCGGTTCGGCGCCGAGGGTGCAGTGCTGGCCCGCCGGGCGCGCGGGGATGATCCGGAACCGTTCACTCCCGACCGCCCGGCCGCGGATTGGTGCGCAACGGCGGGACTTGATTCTCCCGTGCGCGACGCGGCGACGATCCTTGCCCACATCGAAGCACTGCTCAAGCACCTGCTTGCGCAGCCAGGCTGCGCCGGGTGCGCGGTTCGCGAGATCCAGGTCTGCCTGCACCTTGATGACCGCACCGAGCAGGTTTTCACCGCGGCGGTCGAACAACCGTCGGCCGCCGCCGCCCGCTTCCTGCGCCAGGTGCGCCTGGCGCTCGAACGGATGTCGCCGGCCGCCGCGGTGCGCGACATCACCCTCCGCATTCCGCACCCCGCCGCGGCGGCCGCGGAGCAGACCGCGTTCGCGCAGCCGGGCGCGCGGGGCGAGATCGATGCGGAGACGGCCGCGACAATCCGGCGCACGCTGAGCGGGAATCGCCTGTGCACGGCGCGCCTGCTGCCGTCGCACCTGCCGGAGCGGGCGTTCCGCCTCTCCCCCGTGACGCCGTCGCCGGCCAAACGCCCCTCCGCCTCTTCGTTGTCCGCCGGCGCCGCACCCCTCGATCGCCTTCCCCCGTACAGCCTGCGCCGGATCGCCGGACTCCGGCTGTTGCAGCCGCCCCAGCCGGCCGAGGTGCATCCGGCGGATGGTTGGTTGCGCGATGGTTCGGGGAAGCATCGGGTCACCGGACGGCGGGGGCCGTGGAAACTGTCGGGCGACTGGTGGCAGACCGGTTTTGACCGCTTGTACTACGAGCTACAGACGGAGGAGCACCGGCAGTACCTCGTTTTTTTCGACCGAAGCCGGGCGCGGTGGTTTGTGCAGGGGGTGTTTGATTGATGGGGAGAAATGGCAGGTCAGGGCCTTTATGGTCCTGACGGGTGAATTATCGAGGATAGGAGGAATGTCAGGACCACAAGGGTCCTGACCTACAAGAAATCACCTATGTCGAAACTGCGTCGTTTCTTCGAACCTGGCCGGACATATTTCATCACCTGCGTTACATACAACCGGCAGCCCATTCTCCTCGACTGCGCGGATTTGCTGCTGTCCGCTATCAGGAGAACCCGCATGGTCCTGAAATACCGAATACTGGCGTGGGTAATTCAACCCGAGCACTGGCATGCTATTCTGCAACCGCGGAATACTCAGCCCGATGTAATCATCCATCGCATGAAACAGAATTTCTCCACACTCTATCGGGCTCGACATCATGTGCGCCAGGGCCGCTTGTGGCAGCATCGCTACTGGGATCATGTCATCCGCAGTCCGGCAGATCTGCAACGCCATGTAGACTATATCCATTATAACCCGGTCAAACACGGCCTCGTAGGCAACCCTTTCGACTACCGGCACTCCTCCCTGGCATGGTTCGCCGAGCGAGGATTTTATGACGAGGGTTGGGGAAATGTAAAACCGGATAACCTTGAGGGAGACTTCGGTGAGTAGATTTTTCTTGTAGGTCAGGACCTTTATGGTCCTGACGGGGTCGTCCTCATCGATGGCAAGAATGTCAGGACCACAAGGGGCCTGACCGAGAAGATCCATGACCTCCGTTCCCTACATCGAACTCCACTGCCACTCGAACTTTTCGTTCCTCGACGGCGCCAGCGACCCGGAGGCGCTGGTCGACCGGGCGGTCGAACTCGGCTATCCCGCGCTGGCGATCACCGACACCAACGGTCTGTACGGTATTGTCCGTTTTGACCAGCAGGCGCGCCGGGCGGGGCTCCGTCCGATTTTCGGGGCGGCCGCGCTTTTGGACACCGGGCACCGGCTGGTGCTGCTGGTCAAAGACGGCGCCGGCTACGCCAACCTCTCCGAGCTGCTCTCCACCGCCCAGTTGGAGAGCCCCAAGGGGGAGGCACGGGTGTCGCGCGCTCTGCTGGAGCGGCACGCCGACGGTCTCATCGCGCTCGTCCACGATGACCTCGCGGCGTGTCTCTTGCGGGAGGAGCACTCGGAGGCGGAACGGCTGCTCGCCGACTACCGCGACCTGTACGGGCGCGACCACGTGTATGTCGAGCTTCGCCATCACAACCTGCCGGTGCACGAGCACCTCTGCGCCGCGCTGGTGCGGCTGGGACGGCGGCTCGGCCTTCCCGCGGTCGCCGCCAACGATGTCCACTACGCCGCCCCCGACGGCCGCCGGCTGCAGGACGTGCTTACCTGTATCCGCCACCACACCACGCTCGACGAGGCCGGCGAGCTGCTCTACCCGAATGCGGAGCGGTGCCTCCAGCCGCCGGCGGTGATGGCGCGCCGGTTCGCCCGCTACCCCGAGGCGGCGGCCCACACCCTCGCGATCGCCGAGCGCTGCTGGTTCTCGCTCGAGCAGCTCGAAACCTCGCTGCCCGATTTCCCGGTTCCGGCGGGGCACACCGAGCAGAGCTACCTGGAGGAACTGACCTGGGCCGGGGCGCGGCGGCGCTACCCGGAGATGGCGGAGCCGCATGTCCGCCAGCTTAGACACGAGCTGCGCATCATCGACCGGCTCAAGCTGGCCGGCTACTTCCTCATCGTCTGGGATATCGCCCGTTTCTGCGCCGAGCGCGCCATTCTCTGCCAAGGGCGGGGCTCGGCCGCCAACTCGGCGGTCTGCTACTGCCTCGGGATCACGGCGGTCGATCCGATCAAGCTCGACCTGCTGTTCGAGCGCTTCATTTCCGAGGAACGCCGCGAGCCGCCCGACATCGACATCGACATCGCCAACAACCGCCGCGAGGAGGTCATCCAGTACGTGTATGCCAAGTACGGGCGGACGCACGCGGCGATGGTATGCGAGGTGATCAGCTATCGGGGACGGTCGGCGGTGCGCGATATCGGCAAGACGCTCGGGTTTTCTCCGGACGAGGTCACCCGCCTGTCCAAACTGCTCGACCACTGGGCCTCGCCGGAGGATGTCGCGGAGCGGCTGCGCGAGGCGGCGCTCAATCTTGGCGACCGCCGCGTCCGCCTGCTGCTGGACCTCTGCCGTCAGATTCACCGTTTCCCCCGCCACCTCGGGATTCATGTCGGCGGCATGATCATCACCCGCAAGCCCCTCTCGCAGGTGGTGCCGATCGAGAATGCGACGATGCCCGACCGGAGCGTGATCCAGTGGGACAAGGACGACGTCGGTGCGGCCGGGCTGGTCAAGATCGACCTGCTCGGGCTGGGCATGCTCACCCTGATCGACCTCGCGCTCAAGCTGGTGAAAGAGCACCGCGGCGTCACGATCGACCCGGCCCGGCTCTCCTACGATGATCCGAAAGTTTTCGACCTCCTCTGCCGGGCGGAGACGCTCGGCGTGTTCCAGGTCGAGTCGCGCGCGCAGATGAACGCCCTTCCCCGCCACCGGCCGCGCTGTTTTTACGATCTCGTGATCGAAGTGGCGCTCATCCGTCCCGGCCCGATCCAGGGGGACATGGTCCACCCCTACCTGCGCCGCCGCAACGGCGAGGAGCCGGTCACCTATCCGCACCCGTGCCTTGAGCCGATTCTCCGGCGCACTCTCGGGGTGCCGCTTTTTCAGGAGCAGGGGATGAAGGTCGCGGTAGCGGCGGCCGGGTTCACGGCCAGCCAGGCGGACGAACTTCGCCGCGCGATGGGGCACAAGCGCTCGCGCGAGCGGATGGCGGCGCTGGCGGAGCGGCTCATCGACGGGATGCAGCGGCACGGCATTCCCCACGACGCCGCCCGGCGGATTTTCGACCAACTGGCCGCCTTCGCCGATTTCGGCTTTGCCGAGTCGCACGCCGCCTCCTTCGCCCTGCTCGTGTACGTCTCCGCGTATCTGAAAGTGTATTACCCCCAGGAATTTTACTGCTCGCTGCTCAACGCCCAGCCGATGGGCTTCTACGCGCCGTCGAGCATCGTCTACGAGGCCCGGCGCCGCGGCGTTATGATCCTCCCGGTCGACGTGTCCCGCAGCCGGTTCGACAGCACGGTCGAAGGCGACGCCGTGCGGCTGGGCCTGCGGACCGTGCGGCACATCGGCGAAACCGCGCGGGCGACGATCGAAAGCGAACAGGCCCGGGGACCGTTCACTTCGCTCAAAGATTTCGTGCGCCGCAGCCGTCTCGGCCCGCAGCCGCTGGCGCAGTTGGCGCGGGTCGGGGCGTTCGATTGTTTCGGGTATCACCGGCGGCAGGCGCTCTGGATTGTGCTCGGCCTTTCGCGGCGCGCGGGAGAGCTTGACTTAGCAGTTGAGGAAACAGGCCATACGACATTGCGCCCCATGCACATAGGAGAGCAGATTGTTGCCGATTTCAAGGGCATGGATCTTTCCACCGGGCCGCACCCGATGGCGCTGATCCGAGACCAGCTGGCCGCATGCAAAATCCTCGCCGCCGCCGACCTGCGCCATCGCCGCGACAAAAGCCGGGTCGCGGTCGCCGGCGTGGTCGTCATCCGCCAGCGCCCGGTGACCGCCAAGGGTTTTCTCTTCCTCACCATGGAGGACGAAACCGGGTTCATCAACGTCGTCGTCATGCCGAGCATGCTGGCCCGCCACCGCCGCACCATTGTCCACCACCAGGCGCTGATCGTGCAAGGGATTCTTGAACGCCAGGACGGAGTGATCAACGTGATCGGGAGGCAGTTCGCGCCGCTCGAGGCGGCCCCGGGGGATGTCACGTTCCGCTCGCGCGATTTCCGCTAAGCCCGCCCCCCCAAACAGAGCCACGGCGCCCGCCATCGCGACGGAGCGCCGTGTCACACAAACCTCACGAACTCGATCAGCAAGCGCCGATCACTTGTACACTTTGCAGATCACCACCGGCGGGCACACCGGGTAGATGCTCAGGCGCCCGCACGGGCTCGGCTTCTTGCCGATCGGATCGATGATATAGAGCATGCGACCTCCCTGAAAGGAGAGACGGTTGAAACCTCGGACCGGCACAGCGCCGGTTCGACAGCCACCGCTTCGGCAGCGGCGCCATTCCTGACGACAATGTATCCTCCGGACTCCCTCTTGACAACAAGAAAAAGAACCTCCTTTCGGCGCCCCCGGAACCTGTGTCCGGCTCCCGCGCACCGGGCCCCGGTCAGGGACACCGCATGAGCGGCGGACCGTCGCGGAACACGTACGAAATCAGTACCGCCAGATCCGCTACGCCGAACCGGCAGTCGCCGGAGACATCCATGTCCTCGGGCGCCAACTCCGGATAAGCACCGCGGAAGAGGCGATCGACCCCCATGGTGATGTCGGCGATATTCACCTTGCCGTTCCAGTCGTAGTCTCCGACCAGCTTGCCGAGCAGCACGAGCCCCGCGTACACGGCGAACGGATCGCCGCCGGCGAAGGATCCGGAGACTTTGATCGGAATTCGGAAATACCCGTAGACCTGTCCGTAGAGCGACAGCAGGTCTGCGGCGGAGACCCTGACCGCGAGCACGTCACCCACAAACCCCGGCACACCGGACGTATACTCCGTTGACAGAGGGACCACCGTCTCCGACAGCCGGACCGATCCCGACTCGATGTCGTACACCGACAGGCCGGACGGAAGGTTGCCCACATGGACAGTCAGCGTCTCCGGCTCAAGGCTCCAGGCCGATACCATCAGAACGGTATCCGGATCAAACCGCGCCAGCACCGCCCGGTCGAACATCCCGTCGATGAGCGCCCGCGCGCCCGGCAATTCCAGGTACCACAGGTGGAATCCAAACAGGTACGTTTCGGCCGGGCCGACCTGTCGCCGGATACCCACGGGTTCTCCGGCCATGGTCGAATTGATGGCGGCATCGGCTCCGAACAAGTGGGTGACCTCCCCGGCGGCGGTCGGCGCGAAAGTCGAGACCGAGAGCGGCGCATTAGTTGGCCAGAGCTGCAGGGCGCCAGGGTTGATGCGCCCGCTCGCGAGATCATAGGTCAGCGCGGGGTACTCCAGCGCCGCCGGATCGGCCCGCTGGAATCCGAATATCGTGTCCGCATAGCTTGGCGGAAAATGGTAGAGGGCGGCCAGGTAGATGGCCGGGACGATTCGGCCGGACTCCGCTCCGAAAAACCGTCTCACCAACGAATGGGTCAGGTTTCGCGTCGAGGGCGCGCCTGTAATGGCATCCACCCCGGCCATGCTGCCCCCTGAACCGAAATACGCCAGACGCCCCCCAGAAAGGAGGTACCGGGTGAACGCCTGCGTGGTGTCCTCCCAGACCGGGCGGAAGATGCCGTCCCGCAGATCGTCATCGATGACCACCAGATTATACTCCATCAGCAGGTGCCAGTCGGTTTCGATGTAGATGCGGTTGGAGTCGCCCCAGTCGTATAGGTCGTAATCGTAGCCGGTCAGCAGTGAGTCATAGAACTCGACCACCCTGCTGAGGCTCTGAAATTGCACGCCCGCGAGCGAACCGTGGGTGAGCACGAGGATATCTTTATCGCGCGGCGGCACGTGCACCGCTTCGACCGGCTCCGAGAAGTGCGACTCGAATCCGGCCGGATCGACTGCCGCGACGATGTAGGTCGTGCTCTCCGCAACCGGTTCGTCCACAAATAATGTCGCCGCGCCGGGAAGTACTTGATACGGCGACATGGCATAGTAGTAGTACCGCCGCCCGTTCACGTCGAACGAATCCGCCGGCGCGATCGCAGACGCTGCGAACCCACGGTCGTAGAACGCATGGTACGCGTTCTCTGCATCCTGCGGCGTAGAAAATCGGTAGAGATTGAAGTGATCAACCGCCATCGAAGAAAGTGTCGTCCAGCTCAGCGGGATGTTGTCGCCCGGCGCGACGAACACGTACTCGCTGCCGACAAATTCCGGCGCCTCGGCGCGCTCGCCGGCCCAGACCGTGATCGGATGGGCGGGTTCACCGGTCCCGGAGGCACTCCGGTAGGAAACCGAGGCGAGATAGAAACGATCAGTCGCAAGGTTCGGGAGCGTCCAAGCGGACTGCTCCGGCCCGGGCGTGGCCTCGATCTCCAATTCGGTCATTTCCAGCCAGGGCGGGGCAACCCCGGGATAGGGAAGAGAGGCGGGGTCAACCACTGACAGGTAAACGACATGGCCGGTCACCTCGGGCAGGCAGGAGCCATCCCAACCGATGGTAACGTCGTTCCCGCTGGTCGCTCTCACCTGCAAGCCGGCCGGCGGCTGCAGCGGGTCAACAAGGATCGCGGCCAGTGAATCGGCCACGTTGGCGTTGCGGATCATGCTGGTGAAGTCCAGGTTCGCCAGATAGGCTGCCGGGTCCCCCGGCAAGTTGGCGGCATTCCCAGGGAGCGTGTGGATCGAATCGGTCGTGAAGGTGGCGATGATGAACCGCTCGCTCTGGCCCGGCGCCAGATCGAACGGCCCGAACGACATCAGGAATCGGGCGTCAAAGCCGTCCGCCAGGTCGTAGGCCAGGGACAGCGGCGGCTGCCACCAGAGGGTATCATCCGGACCAATGGAGTGACACCATACTTGGTCGTAGTCCCACTCCTGATGGCGCATCAGGTAGTACCGGTTGGCATCCCCGACGGCGGTGCCTGTCCCGCCGGTTCCGAAATCCCGGTACGGGTCGCCCGGCCGGTCCTTCATCCGCGGACCGAAATCCAGTTCGGCGATTGCGCTTGAGGCCCACCAGTTGAAGCTCGTGTCGGGCAGCGGCACGGACGAGTGCAGCAGCTTGAAACAAAACGCCCGGGGCGTCTCACCCGGCAATGAGTCCCCGTCGTTGTCAATGACGTAGCCAATTCCCTGTTCGCGCAGAGACCCGGAGAGATCATCCGCGAAACCTGAGTTGGCGTCACAGTCACCGCAGACATCCGAGTCGAAGTAGAACCCGATATAACCGTCGTGAACCGCCTCGACGCCGATGTTGGTCACTACCAGGTCATAGACGACAGCCGCATCGGCCGGCGACGTGCGCCAGGCATGGCTGCGGTTGGTGATCCGGACATCCAGCGGCAGGTGCAGGCGGGAGTCAAACTCATCCGTCACGGAAACGCGGGCGACGCTGGTATCGGTGAATTCAGCCCGCATCGCAAAGTCCGCCGGACCGAACAGCTCATCGACTGCGCCCGCGAGATCATCGGGGAAGAACTCCCGCACGTTAACCCAACCTTCAGATCCTGTGGACACCAGCGTGTCGCTCCCCACCACCCCGCCGATCCAGACGGCGCCTCCGAAGAGGTAATCGACCCCGCTGCTCACCGGTACTTCGAAACCTGCCTCGGGCCAACCGGGAATCCCCATCGTACGCCGCAGGAAGGACCACCCAAAGGAGCCATTATCCCCGAATGTCGCGCGCACCAGTCCCGTGTTCTGCTGGCCATAGTACGTCGGCCAGTTGATCAGCGGATCAATCACAGTGTCTGCGGCGTACGGTGCAACATACAGCGCCCGGTTCTGCCGCCCCTCACCGGCGTCCGGTTTTTGATCTCGGGCCTGGCCTGCAGTCCAGAGAAAGGCTGTGGCCAGCGCCCACGCTGTCACAATACCAGACCTGGTCATCCTCGTTCCTCCTCGATTGAATTTGATGCCTGACAATAGCGCGCCATGCCTGTGCTGTCAATCAATGACGGCAGTCGCCCGGTGTCTGTTTAATCTCTCCTGTTTTTTCTTGAACTCACCGCCTGCGGCCGATATGCTGTCGTCGACATCAACCTACCGCCTTTGGAGCGATGATGGATTCGTACGTCGCCTGGGTCACGGCCCGCCCGCTGCTCTCGGCCGCCCTGCAGTTTGCCCTGCTGGGCACGCTTGGTGAAATCGTCTCGGTCAGCATCCGGAGAGGCCGCCCCGCCCTCCCCGGAACGTGGTGGGAAACGCTCGCCAAAGTCCCGGCCTGGGCAGTGCTCGGCATTGTCATCAAGTACGGGTTCACGGGGATGAAGGGATTTACGGCGGCCCTGCTGGACCATCATTTTCTGCCCGCGGCGTGCGGCGCCGGGCTCGGCTGGGCGTTCGCCGTCTCCGTGCTCACCAACCTCCTTTTCGGGCCGCAGATGATGTTCTTCCACCGGCTCGAGGACAATCTCATCCTCCGCCGCTGGGACATGACCGGGCTAACCACCGCGTGGTGGACGCTCCTGTGGTTCTGGATCCCGGCTCACACGCTGACCTTTTCGTTGCCGACCGAGTACCAGATCGGCCTGGCGGCGCTCTGGTCGTTCGTTTTGGGGATCATTCTAAGCTTTGCCAAGGGGAGGTGATCCATGGTGATCGAGTATGTGGATTCGGCGGCCGGTCTCGCGCCCGACCGTCTGACCGGCTTTTTCGCCGGCTGGCCGAATCCTCCGTCGCCGGAGATGCACCGGCGCATCCTCCGGCGGAGCGACTGTGTCGTGCTCGCGATCGATCCATCCGCCGGCCGCGTCGTCGGCTTCATCAACGCTCTCACCGACCGCGTCCTCTCCGCCTACATTCCGCTTTTGGAGGTTCTCCCCGAGTACCGGGGACAGGGCATCGGAAGCGAGTTGGTCCGGCGACTGCTTAAGCGGCTGTCGGGGCTGTATATGATCGACCTGATGTGCGATCCGTCAGTCCAGCCGTTTTATGAGCGTCTGGGATTCGTGCGCGCGGCGGGGATGAGCCGGCGGGATTTTTCGGCGCAAGGCGGAAAACCGGATTAGCAGGAGGCTACCGGGGCATGGGGCGGCGAAAGCGCCGCCGGTCAACCTCGAAACGGACTGTCCAGGGCTCGGCCCCGATGCCTGCGCGGAGGAATCCGAGCCGCTCCAGGAGACGGATGGACGGCTGGTTGTCCGCTCCGGTGTTGGCGAAGACCATCGTAACCGTGCGATGGCGCAGCGCCCAGGCGACCAGGGCAGCCACCGCCTCAGTCGCGTATCCGCGGCCCTGGAAGTCCGGCAACACGCCGTAGCCGATTTCGATGCACCCTTCGGCATCGGGCCGGCCGTGGAATCCGCCGCTGCCGATCAGGGTGCGCGGTCCGCGTCCCTCGCCTGAAGCCACCCAGTAGTAGGCCCACCAGCCGCGCAGGTCCGGACGGCGCTCCAGAGCCGACAGCAGGCGCGGGAGCACCTCGGCCAGTTCGGAAGGCGGCCAGTCGGGCGGCACGACCGCCCCCAGTTCCTCCGCCAATCGGGCCGAACGGGCGACATCGGCCGCCAGCAACGAGGGCGTGGCCGGGATCAGTTCCAGCCGCAGCGTCGCGATCGACTTACCGGCGCGCACAGCTCACACTCCTTGCAGTCATTCCACGGGTTCCAGTTCTACTTCGAACAGCTTGGGCCAGCACTTGCCGGTGAGGAACAGACGACGGTGCTCGGCATCCCAGGCGATACCGTTGAGGACATCGGTGCTGTCGCCGTAGTCCTCGGGCGCGAGCAGCCCGGAGGCGTCGATCCAGCCGGTGACCTGTCCGGTGGCGGCGCTGATACGGGCGATGCGGTCGCCGGGCCACACGTTGGCGAAAATCTCGCCGTCGACATACTCCAGCTCGTTGAGCCGCTCGACCGGTTCGCCGTCGGCCCGCACGGCCAGGAAACTGCAATACTCGTACGTCTGCGGATCCAGAAGCTGCAGCGTCGCGCTGCCGTCGCTCATGATCAGACGGATCCCGTCGTACGTGAGCCCCCAGCCTTCGGTGAGATACCTGAACTCGGACAGAGGCGCGAGCGTCGCCCGGTCGTACACGAATCCGGTGCGGGAGGTCCAGGTGAGCTGAACCAGGCGGTCTCCGACCAGAGCGATTCCCTCGCCGAAATGGGGCGCCGGCAGATCGCGGCGCTGCAGCACCGCACCGGTCTCGAGCCGGACCCGGCGCACGCTCGACGCGCCGGGTTTCCCGGTCCCCTCGTACAAGTAGCCTCCTTCGTAGGCCAGGCCCTGCGTGAAAGCGAGACTGTCGTGCGGATACGTGCGGATCACTTTCACCCGGTAGGCGGCGATCTTCGCCGGCGGCGCCGGCTGCTTCTGCGACGATCCGCAGGCGGCCGGCAGCACCGCCAGCAAGGCGGCGATGACCGCGCCGCGCAGCGGCCTGCCGGGCCCGGCCGTCACGGCGCCTCCCGCACTTCGATCTGGTAGAGCCAGGGCCAGTATTTGCCGGTGACGAAGAGCCGCGCCCCGGCCGAATCCCAGGCAATGCCGTTGAGGACCTCCGCCGTCGGGTGGGCAGTTCGCGAGAGCAGCCCGGTCAGGTCGACGTAGCCCGTCACCCGGCCGTCGTCCGGGTCAATCCGGGCGATCCAATCGGTAAGCCAGATGTTGGCCCAGACCTCGCCGTCGATATACTCCAGTTCGTTGAGGCGGTCAACCGGCCCGTCGTCGTCGCGAACCTGGGCGCTCCGCCGGATCTCGAACGTGGCCGTGTCACGAAACTGGAGAGCCGAGCCGCCGTTGCTCATAATAAACCGGCTGCCGTCGAAGGTCAGCCCCCAGCCCTCGCCCGCATAGCTGAACTGACCTTCCCGCGCGAACGATGCGCGGTTCCACACGAACGCCGAGTTTTCTCTCCAGGTGAGTTGGACGATGCGATTCCCCAGCAGGGCAATCCCCTCGCCGAAATAGAGCGCGGCGAGGCCGATCATCGTATCGACCCGGCCGGTCGTCAGTTCGACCCGGCGCAGCGACGAGCCGCCGTACAAACCGGTCCCCTCGTACAGGTAACCCTCGGGACCGAAAGCGAGGCCCTGGGTGTACGCGGTCGAGTCGTGGGGGAAGCTGTCGATCACCGTGTACGTGTAAGTGCGCGTGGAGTCGGGGGCCGGCGGCGGTTCGGCATCGGTCGATTTCGAGCAGCCGGCGGAGAGGGCCGCGCCCACGCTAAGCGCGGCCAGCGCGCACCCGGCGCGGCTCATGTAGCACGCAGTTCGCATCATCCGCTGGCCAAACTACCGGGCGCGGCCTCAAGACGCAACGACAATTCCGACGGTCTTGTGCCCGGCCGCCGGCCGTGTTATACTCCCGGCGTGACCAGCAACATGTGTGCTCTTTTCTACAGGAGTCTCGCCATGATGTCTCGCCCGCTGCGAACCGCTTGCGCGCTCTTCCTTCTTCTGGCCCTGCTCGGCCCGGCGACGGGGCCGGCGGCCCAGGAGAACATCACCTACCAGACGCCGCCGCAGGCGATTGTCGACATCGTCGACGCACCCCGGACGCCGCGGCTGTCGCTCGGCCCCGACAGACAGAACCTTCTCCTCCTGGAGTACCCCGCCCTCCCGCCTCTCGAGGAGGTGGCCCAACCGGAACTCCGGCTTGCCGGCGAGCGCATCAACCCCCGCACCAACGGCCCCAGCCGCGGCGGGTATTACAGCAGCATGAAGCTGCGGACGCTCGATGATCGGACCGAGTATCCCATCACGGGTCTGCCCTCTCCCGTCCGCATCACCGACATAGAGTGGTCTCCGGACGGGTCACGGGTCGCTTTTGCCTGTACGATCGAGGATCGGATTGAGTTGTGGCTGCTCGACCTGGCTGCACGCACCGCCCGGCGGCTTTCGGAGCGGCCCCTGAACGCCGTGTTCGGCAGCCCGTTCACATGGTTCTCGGACAGCCGGACGCTGCTTGTTCGGTTCCTCCCCGACGATCGGGGAGAGCCGCCCGTCAAACCGCGCGTTCCTGAGGGCCCGAACGTCCAGGAGAATCTCGGGGCGAAAGCTCCCGCCCGCACTTACCAGGACCTTCTGGCCAACCCCTACGACGAGCAATTGTTCGACTACTACGGGGCCGCCCAGACGGCGCTCGTGACCGTCGATGGCGCGGTGACGCCGGTCGGTCGGACCGGAGTCCTCGTAAACACGTCTCCTTCGCCCGACGGCCGCTACATTCTGGCGGAGACGATTCATCGCCCCTACTCGTACACGGTGCCCGCCGAGCGTTTCCCGCGCACGATCGAGGTGTGGGACCGCGCCGGCGCGACCGTCTACCGGGTCGCCGACCTCCCGCTGGCCGACCGGGTGCCGATCACGTTCGGCTCGGCCCCGACCGGCCCACGCGACGTCGACTGGCGCGCGGATGCCGACGCGGCGCTCTTTTGGGTGGAGGCGCTCGACGGGGGGGATGCCGCCGTCGTCACCGACGAGCGCGACCGCCTCTTTCTGCTTCCGGCCCCGTTCACCGGCGAGCCGGCGGCGCTGTTGACGCTGGGTTTCCGTTACTCCGGTGTCCAGTGGGGCAATGACAGCTTGGCGTTGGTGAACGAGACCTGGTGGCCGACCCGCACCGTCCGGACCTGGCGCCTCCGTCCCGGCCGGCCGGAGGCCCGCGCCGAGCTGATCGTCGACCGGTCGTGGGAGGACCGTTACCAGGACCCGGGCGCACCGATGCTGGACCGGAGCGGGCGCGGCACGTATGTCCTGGCGACGGCCGACACCGGGACGGTGATCTTTCGCACCGGGGCCGGCGCCTCGCCGGAGGGCAACCAGCCCTTCCTCGATGCCTTCAATGTGGACACGAAGGAGACCACCCGTCTGTTTCGTTCCGCGGCCCCGTACTATGAAGAGCCGGTGGATTTCCTCGATATCGACCGCCGCCTGGTGCTCACCCGCCGGGAATCGGTTGACCAGCCGCCGAACTATTTCCGCCGCGATCTTCGCCACGACGATCTCATGCAGATCACGTTCTTCCCCCACCCGACCCCGCAGTTGAGAGACGTCAAGAAGGAGCTGGTCACCTATACGCGGGCTGACGGCGTGCAGCTCAGCGGCAAGCTCTATCTGCCGCCGCGGTATGACCCGAAGCGGGACGGCCCGCTGCCGATGCTCATGTGGGCCTACCCGGAGGAGTTCAAGTCGGCGGGCGCCGCGGGCCAGGTGACCGACTCCCCCTACCGCTTTGTCCGCGCCTCCTGGTCGTCTCCCCTGCTCTGGCTGGCGCTCGGATACGCCGTTCTCGACGATCCCTCGATGCCGATTGTCGGGGAGGGAGATGCGGAGCCGAACGACACGTACGTGGAGCAGTTGGTGGCGAGCGCCCGGGCGGCGGTCGACGAGATGGTCCGCCGGGGCGTGGCCGACCGCGACCGCATCGCTGTCGGCGGGCATTCCTACGGCGCGTTCATGACCGCCAACCTGCTCGCCCACTCCGACCTGTTCGCCGCCGGGATCGCCCGCAGCGGCGCCTACAACCGCACCCTCACCCCCTTCGGGTTCCAGTCGGAGGAGCGCACCTTCTGGGAGGCCCCGCAGACATATTTCACGATGTCCCCCTTCATGCAAGCCGACCGGATCAACGAACCGCTGCTACTGATTCACGGCGAGGCCGACAACAACCCCGGCACGTACCCCATGCAGAGCGAGCGGTTCTACGCCGCTCTGAAAGGGCAGGGGGCGACAGTCCGCCTCGTGATGCTCCCGCACGAAAGCCACGGCTACCAGGCGCGGGAATCGGTCCTCCACGTGCTGTGGGAGATGACGCAATGGCTGGACACCTACGTGAAGAACCGGCGGCTGGCGGAGCCCGGCGCGGTCAAGAGCATGTCCGGCGCCGAGTAGCCCGGAGGCGGGCCGGACGATCAAAGAAAGCGGCTGCCGTCGCCATCGAACGGCAGCCGCTGTAGTTCGCGCGGACCTGGGCCGCGGGCGCTAGAGTTCGCGCCAGGCGACGACTTTCATGTGGGCGTCCCAATTCTTCTCGATTTCGCCCAGCGAGCGGTCGTAGTGGAACTTGGCGCTGTTGTGGACGACGATGTCGCGCGCGACCACCGCCCCGAAGAACTGGCCCGAATTACGAAGGTCGGCCTCGCCGCCCGCGGAATAGAACACGGCATGGATGTCGCCGCTGTTCTTGAGCACGATGTCCCCCTGCGAGTAGATCTGCAGGTCTTTGGGAGCACCGGCAGTGTTCATCGCCGCCGAGTTTTTCATCTCGATGTCCCCCGTCACGTAGATCATGACTGTCGCCCCCGGTGCGACCTCCATCGAGGCGCTGTTTTTCAGGATGATACTGCTGAAATAGTACACGCCGCTGCTCAGGGTCACACTGCCGGACGTCTCGAAGGCTTTCGTCGAGGGGTTGTAGGTGAAGCTCCCGGAAATACCGCTGAGATTCTGGTTGTGGGCGGCGGCCCAGTCAAATTCCGTCTGCGGCACGTCGGGCACCTCCTGCCGCGGGGCCGTGCTGGTCGTGTCGTCGTAGACGGTCGCGCCGGCGTTGATGCTCAGCCCGCCGGGCTGCGAGGTCGCCACGCCGCCGCCGACAATCGCCCCGTTCGCGATCGTGATCGTTCCGTTCGAGCCGACATCCCCGTCGTGCCACGTCCGCGTGCCGGCGTAGGCGCCGGAATCGGAGTTGTACGAATCGGATTCCATGCTGTTCTTGATGTCCACCGAGTTGTCGCCGAAAAGGGCTTTGAGGAACGGATTGAACCGGACCGGCACAAGCGTCATCTCGATCGTCGATTGGGCATCGCGGACCAGGCCGGTCGAAGTCACGATAATGGTGTCGGCCAGGGCCGGAGTGACCGAGCTGTCCTCGACCGCCACGCTGAAACTGCCGGCGCCGATCGGGACGTCGGCGAAGCCTTCGTTCCAGGAGGGATCCGCGTTGAGCGCGACGAGCGACCGCTTGACCCCGGCCTCGGCGGCATAGAAAGCGCGGTCGCTGTTCATCACGTTGTAGGACAGGGCTATATCGGTATTGGAGTTGTCCATGGCGATGAAGGCCACCAGTGTGAGCATCCCTGTCAGCAGCAGGGCGATCAGCAGGGCGCTCCCCCGTTCAGTGGTGAAAGGTTTGTCCATCGGTACGTACTCCCCAGATTGAAAGGTGAAGGCGGGGCGGCCGCTGTCATGGCCGCCCCGACCCACCGTGTTCTGTGTCTCGGTCCGGCGGACGGAAGGCACCGTCAGAGCTCCTTCCACGCCACCTGGATCATCTCGCCGGTCGTGCCGTGGCGGATCTTGGCGAGGTTGCGGTCGTAGTGGAAACAGGCGCCCTTATCGAGCTTGATGCTGTTGCCCACCAGGGCGCCGTAAACCTGCGTCGTCTGGTCGTACTGGATGTGCGCGTTGGGGCCGAAAAACGTACCGCAGAAGATGTTCCCCTGGTCGAGCTGGAAGAGGTTGCCCTGCGAGTAAATCTGGAGGTTCTGCGGGGCGCCGCTCGCGTTCACGCGCCCGTTTTGGTTGAAGTCGATGTTGCCGCTCATGTAGATTCTGACCTGGGCTCCCGGCGCAAGGCTGATGGTCGACCCTTGCCCCATCACGATCTCCGAGAAGTAGTAGACGCCGCTCTGGAGAACGACGCTGGAGTACGACCCCATGGTCAGTTTGCGGGTGCCGTTGTTGTAGCTCCAGCCGGTCCCGGAGAGACCCAGCGGGGCCAGGCTGTTGGTGCGCGCCCAGTCGTATTCCGACTGCGGGATGATGTCGATGTTGACCGAATCCTGCGTCGTCGAGGTGTCGCCCAGCACCTGGCTCCCGGCACCGAGGGTAATGCTGCCGCCGACCGCGGTCTTGGCATCCCCCCCGATCGTGACCGTCTTGGAAGTCGAAATGCGCCCGTTGGTGCCGATGCTCCCCTCGTCCTGCAGCACGGTCGCCGCGTACGCGCCCGAGTCGGAGTTGTAGGAATCGGTGCAGGTCGTCTGATCCATAGTGATTGCGGAATCGGCGAACATCGCCCAGACGAACGGGTTGATGTACACCGGCACAGTCCACATCTCGACCTCGGCCTGCGCCTCCCGCACGTCGCCGCGCGAGCGAATGACCACGGTGTCGGCAAGGCTGGGCGTGGTCAGGGAGTCAAACAGGTTCACCGAGAACGTCCCCTGCCCGAAGCCGAAATCGGCGTACCCGGACCGCCAGTCGTCGTTATCGTTGAGGGCCACGAAAGCCCGTTTCGCCCCCGCCTCCGCGTTGTAGAACGCGGCGTCGAGGTGGGACTGGCTGTACGACAGTTCGATATCCGTGTTGGAGCTCTCGATCGCCATGATGGCGATCAGCGAGAGCATCCCTGTCAGCAGGAGAGCAATGAGCAGGGCGCTCCCTCGTATCGTCTGTAACTTCGCTTTCATCATGACATCCTCGCTAGAGTTCGAGGTTTCGGATCGTCACCCGCTCGGTCGCCGTGAACGACCGGTAGCCGCTGTCCTCGTCCCACGACTCGTCGGACTTCGCCGTCTGCGCCTCGATCGAGACCTGGACGTTGGCCGAGTCGATGACGGTGTAGGTAATCGAGCGCACGACATCGGAGAAGACTGCGGCGGGCTGATTGTTCACCTTCTTCATCAGGAACATCGGCTTCCACCCGTTCGGCGCGTTGACCCCGAGCGCGGTGTTCTCCTGCAGGTAGTACAGCACCGTGTCCACCGGCTGGGTGTCGCTGAAGAAGACGTACAGGCTGTCGCCGCTGATCCGGTAGGCCGCGTGCCCGGCCAGCTTGTACCCGGCCATGCGCAGCGTCTTGGCGATCTCCTGCAGGCTCGACCGCGACGTATGCTGCATGTTGGAGATGTCCTCCTGCGTCAGCGCCGAGTTGTGCATGGAGACGTAGAAGCTGAAACCGGCCGCCGCCACAATGCCCGTGAGCACCAGGGCCACGAGCAGTTCCATGATCGTGTAGCCCGCGCTGTGTCGAAGTGGTCTATACATTGCCTTCCGTCCTTCCCCGTCATGGTTCGAGAATAAACGTGGAGTACTGCGTGGTGCGCGGCACGTTCTGGTTGTCTGTCCACGCGATCGTCACGTCGATCTGGTAGACCCCCGTGGGGATGGAGGCGTCGGTGGCGTGCCCGCGGATATAGGTCGAGCGGGTGTACCGCCCGCCGGCGAGGCCCGTCTCCTGCAGCGTAAACGGAATCGCCGGGAGCGAGTTCATCCCTTCGTACTGTTCCACCTGCTGCTTGGCCAGGTTGGCGGCCACGGTGTTGTCCCGGGACATCACGTTCCCCTCAATCGACATGACCAGCATCGGGGCGAGACCCAGCAGACCCATCGCCAGCACGATCATGCCGATGAGAACTTCCAGCAGCGACAGGCCGCTCTGTTTCTGAATGTATTTCATTCTCATAGCCGCAGACTCCTTTGTCTTTTCCCTGGACCACCGCAAAACGGCTGCCAAACGCTCCGACCCGTTCCCGGGACTGCTCGTCGGGCTGCAACCTATTGGCGGACAATACGAACCGCCGGGCGATTTATCGCCCCGGCCGCCCCGCGCCCGGCCAAGATGGGGGAGGTTCCCAATACTCTGCCGGAGCTCAGCCCATCCCCCGGGAGCGCAGGAGATCAGGAAGCCCGTGGCCGAGAAGCCGGGCGATCGTGGGAGCATTCCGGCCCAGTCGCGATCGAGGCCCATGGGGCTCAAGGGGACGTTCTCAAAGGAGGCTTAGCTTGAAGGGTCGGTGTGGACGAAAAGCAGCGGCAGGACTTCGGAAGATCCCAGGGGGGCGGGACCGCCGCTAGGCCTGGCTATCCCCCTGCATCGGTACAAATCTCACTTCGTAGAGGACTTTCTCCACCAAGCCGGTGGCCGTCCTCTCGATGAGGACCAGCTCCTGCCGGCCGAATTCGGATCCGACCGGCAGAATGAGCCGCCCCCCGACCGACAACTGACCCGTCAACCGCTCCGGGATCCGCGGAGCGGCCGCGGTGACGATGATGCCGTCAAACGGCGCCTCCTCCGCCCAGCCCCGGTAACCATCGCCGAGACGCAGGTTCACGCGGTCGTAGCGGAGCAGACCGAGGGTGGCGCAGGCCAGCTCGTGGAGATCGGGCAACCGCTCGATCGAATAGACGCGGCCGGCGATCTCGGCCAGGACAGCGGTCTGGTAGCCGCAGCCGGTCCCTATTTCAAGCACCGTGCTTGCGTGGTCGAGCGCCAGTTCCTCGGTCATCGAGGCCACGATGTAGGGCTGCGAGATAGTCTGCCCGGAGCCGATCGGCACGGGGCTGTCGCGGTAGGCGTCGGCCCGGTACTTCTCGGGAATGAACAGGTGCCGCGGCACCGCCCGCATGGCGGCCAGCACCCCGGGATCGCTGATACCGCGCCGCACCAGCTGCTCATCGACCATCCGGCTGCGCAGCAGCGCGTACTTCTCTTCCTTGGTTCGATCCGCCATTGCGTCACTCTCCGAAGGCGCAAGCCGCCGCCAGGGCCGACCGACTTGCCGGCCCGAGGCGGCTGCAATATACTGGATGGCGGTGGACGCTCAACAGAGAAAGGACGCAAAAAGATGCCCCGCCGATACTGGCTGATGAAATCGGAACCGAACCGCTTCTCCATCGATGACCTTCGCGCCGCACCGCAGGGGATCGCTCCCTGGGACGGTGCCCGCAACTACCAGGCCCGAAATCTCCTCCGCGACCGCGTGAAAGCCGGTGACGGAGTTCTCTTCTATCACAGCGGCACGGCCACCCCCGGAATCGCGGGGATCGCTGAGGTGGTGCGGGCCGGTTATCCCGATCACACGGCCTGGGAGGCCAATGGCGAGCAATTTGATCCCAAATCGACTCCGGCGCGCCCGGTCTGGTACATGGTCGATGTGCGGTTCGTGGAGAAGTTTCGGCAGCTCATCCCGCTGGCGAAGTTGAAAACGACGCCCGGGCTTGAAGGCATGGAGGTTGCTCGCCGCGGCTCCCGCCTGTCGGTCCAGCCGGTGTCGAGATCGGAGTGGGAGATTGTACGGAGAATCGCCCGGAACATGGATCCCGGGTGAATAGTCCGGCCGCTCGGGCGTAATCCTCGTTGACGGCAGCGCCGGCGGCTCCGTGCGGATGCAACCTCGACGGCCGGATAACGTAGTGAAGAGTGGCTGGCTGGTCCGAAGGATGAGGAGGAACGAGACGTGATCAAGGCGTTTGTGGCGGTAATCGGAGTCATCTTCCTGATGGGATTGCTTGGGCTCGGCGGGATCGGGCTGTTGCTCGGCCTGATTGGCGGGCTGTTCGGCCTGATCGCGGGGATCCTCGGCGCGGCTCTCGGCCTGGTGGTCGGCCTGTTCGGAGTCGTCTTCGGCACGATCGGCGGGCTTGTCGGTATCCTCTTGCCGGTGGCGGCGGTAGTTGTGATTTTGGCCGGCCTGGCCCACCTGCTGGCCTGAAGCGGGTCCGACAATTGCGGTGCGCGCCTGCGGGGCCGCCGCGGCGGCCGGGCGCCCGCGGCACGAGCGCCCGCGCGACGAACGATTGCGGGGCGAGCGCCCGCGGGGGGAACGATCGCGGGACTCCAATTTCCTTGACATCGGGTCAAAAAGCGCTACCTTGTCGGCGCCCATGCCGGGGTAGCTCAGCTGGTTAGAGCGCCTGACTGTGGATCAGGAGGTCGGCAGTTCGATCCTGCCCCCCGGTATGTACTCGCTGCCCACTCCCGCACCTTGGCGGCCTCCCTTGTTCGGTCGGGACGGCGCGACGGTCAAGGCGGTTGAGTGGGGAAAAATCAGAGGATAGCTCTGAGCGTCATCACCAGACGCCGCACAGATCCACACGCGGAATCCGCCGGGGCGGTGCCCGGCTCAACCCTCACCGCTGTCGCGAGCGGGCTCGCGAGTCCGTCAAGCGCCCTCACCTCTGCCCAGCGCCTCGCTAAGCCATCTCTTCACGGTCAGTTCGATGTGGTCCCGAACGCTGCGGAAGGATGCGGTGATCTCTTCCTCCGAGCCGGTCGCGTTCGCCGGGTCGGCAAACGGCCAGTGCAACTTTGTCGCGGCGCCGGGGAAGACGGGGCAGTTGGTGGCCGCGTTGTCGCACACCGTGATGACGAAATCGAACGACCGTTCCAGATACTGCGACAGGTGGTCGGACGTGTGGCCCGCGATGTCGATGCCGATCTCGCGCATAACCTGGACGGCTCGCGGATTCACCCCCTTGGGCTCCAGTCCGGCCGAATAGACCCCGACTTGCCCGCCGCCGTAATGGCGGAAGAGTCCCTCGGCAATCTGAGACCGGCAGGAGTTCCCCGTGCAGAGGACCAAGATGCGCATCTTCCCGCTCATTGTGCCGGTGCACCGCGCTTGGTCCGGCTGTACCGCGCCAAACCGGCGGCGTCTTTCCTGAATTGTTCGGCGTCGGTCACGTGGCTTTTTAGAAACCGGCGCAGGTCGCTGACGATCGGGTTCGATTTGAGGCGGTAGTGCACCCACTTCCCTTCCCGGCGATCCTGAACCAAACCGGCGCCCTTCAGGCGGATCATATGCCGGGATACGGTAGACTGCGGCAATCGCAGCACCGCCATGAGATCGCACACGCACAGCTCCCGCACCAGCAGGAGAGCGACGATGCGCAGCCGGGTGGGGTCGCCGAGCCCCTTGAACAGCTCGTGGTGCTTGATCACGGCGCCTCCGCCCCGGCGGTCTTCTCGTCAAAGTACCGTCGTCGGAAATGGAGCGCGAGACCGACCAGCGAGATGAGCACCGGCACCTCGACCAGCGGTCCGATCACCGCGGCAAAGGCGACCCCGGAATTGATGCCGAAGACCGCCACGGCGACTGCGATCGCCAGTTCAAAGTTGTTCGACGCCGCCGTAAATGACAGGGTGGCCGTCTTGGAATAGTCCGCGCCGATCCGGCGGCCCAGCCAAAAGCTGACCAGAAACATGACGACGAAATAGATCAGCAGCGGCACCGCTATGCGCACGACGTCAAGCGGAATCCGGACGATGAGATCCCCCTTCAGGCTGAACATCACCACGATCGTGAACAAAAGGGCGATGAGCGTCACGGGGCTGATCTTGGGTATGAACTTCTGTTCGTACCAGGCTCGCCCTTTGGTCTTGAGGACAAGAAGGCGGGTCAGCATGCCGGCCAGGAAGGGAATGCCGAGGTAAATGAAGACCGATTCCGCGATCTGGCCCATGCGCACGTCGACCAGCGACCCCTTGAGGCCGAACAGCGGCGGCAGAACCGTGATGAAGATCCAGGCGTAGACCGAATAGAACAGCACCTGGAAGATCGAGTTGAATGCGACCAGACCGGCGGCGTATTCGGTGTCGCCTTTGGCCAGTTCGTTCCAGACGATGACCATGGCGATGCACCGGGCGAGGCCGATCATTATGAGGCCGGTCATGTACTCCGGGTAGCCGCGCAGGAGGACCACCGCAAGGAGAAACATGAGCACCGGTCCGATCACCCAGTTCTGCACCAGCGAGAGGCTGAGAACCCGAACGTTGCGAAACACATCGCCCAGCTCCTCATACTTCACCTTGGCCAGCGGCGGGTACATCATCAGTATCAGGCCGAGCGCTATGGGAATGTTGGTCGTGCCAACCTGGAACCGGTTGATGAATCCCTCGACCGAGGGGACCAGATAACCGAGCCCGACCCCGGCCGCCATGCCGAGGAATATCCAGAGCGTGAGATAGCGGTCCAGAAATGAGAGTCGCTTAGGTTCGTGCTTCGCCACGCGCAGTTGCTCCTCACTTTCGAGCCAGGACGGTATCATCCTTGTATCCGCTTATGCGAATATGAGGGTGCCAATCCGCGCCGTCAAGCCGGATAACCCAAGTGGCGCGGACAAATTCAGCGGCCGCCGAGCCAGCTTCGCAATCAGTGGGCGGCCGGATTCCGAAAGACCCGGCCTGGCGGCGCGGAGGGACAACCAGAGATGTTCGGCACACCGTGCCGGCCTGCCCCGAGTCCACGGTGTCGGGGAAGAGCTCTCCGCCTCGTGAGCTGTAGCTTCTCCGTCTGCACGGAATTGCCGGCGTGGAAGCGATAGAGATTCATCTCGGCCGAAACCGGGTTACCCGCGTCATCAGGAGCGTTCCCCTCGACCCGACACTAACGCGCCGACTGTTAATTGCTTACAGGCGTACGCATCATCTGGTCCGGCTCGTTAAAGATCGCGCTCGTCACCGGCCTGATCGGCGTGGGTTCGTTCCGGCCCAACGCAAAGCGATGCGGAAAGCCGTTGCCCGGTCCCTTGTCCGCACCCACCGTGGGATTCGCGGTTAATAGTGCATGAGCCCCGGCCGCTGAGGTTCCGACCCTGTGAGATTCCACGGAATCATACGCGTGGTCGCGGGCGCCACCGGCTGTCAGGGTGCGGGCGTGCGAAGGCGGCCGGCGAGATTCGGCCCGGGTCGGCGACCCCGGTTGCGGGAGGAAATTAGGCCGGGCAAAAACGGCCGGGGGGCGGGAACATATCCGGCGTCGGCCCCGTATTAGTGCTAATAATGCAAGCGGATACGGCCATTTGACCGGATGCAAACGATCGTCTCACACATATTCCTTTTCACATTCCGAGGAGTTGTCATGCGCGCAAGACTGATCGGCGTCGCCGCCTTGTGCCTGTCGCTGTTGGCGGGTGCGGTGACCGATGCCCAGGCCGGACGGCGGGTGCGTACGTTCGGCGCCAAGGAGGCCCCGAAAGCCGACGCGGCCCCCCGGCCGGACGGCGGCAAGGCGGAGAAGCCCTTCGCCGAATTGACCAAGAACAAGGTGGCGGTTGAGGGGCTGTTCACGTTCTACAAGGACACCACCGACGACACCTGGCTCATGGCGATCAAGCCGAGCCAGTTCGGCCCGATCTACCTTCTCGGGCAGACCCGGTCGGCCGCCGAAGGGGCGTTTTTCGACAACGGCTCCATGGGCGAGTCGTTCCCGTTCTATTTCGCCAAGGTCGGCAAGACGGTACAGATGATGGAGAAGAATCTCCGCCTGCAGGCCGACACCGCATCGCCGTCGTATCGCGCGGTCCAGCATGGCATCTCCGACGGGCTGTGGGCCTCGACCACGGTCAAGTCGCTCCCGAACGACTCGGGGACGATTCTGGTGGATCCGGCCGATTTGTTCGTTCAGGACGCCCAGAACCTCAGCTACTTCCTCGGCCAGGCGGCCCAGATGGGCCTCCGGTTCGACCAGAAGAACAGCTATTTTACGCAGGTCAAGTCATTCCCGCAGAATACGGAGATCGACGTCCGGCTCCACTACGGTTCGAACAAGCCGATGAACGGCGAGACGATGCAGAACCCCTACAGCATGTTCCACACGATCCACTACTCGCTCTCGACGCTGCCCGAGACCGACTACGTACCGCGCCTGGCCGATGACCGGGTGGGGTATTTCCAGACGATGTACATGGACTACACACGCATGGACACTTACAGTCCCTACGTCCGCTACATCAATCGCTGGAACCTGAAGAAGAAGAACCCGGAGGCGAGGATATCGGAGCCGGTCGAGCCGATCGTGTTCTGGGTGGAGAACACCTGGCCGGTCGAGTACCGGGACGCGGTGGCCGAGGGGATCGAGTTCTGGAACAAGGCCTACGAGCGGATCGGGTTCCGCAACGCGGTGGTGGCCAAACAGATGCCCGACACGGCGGACTGGGATCCGGCGGACGTGCGTTACAACACGGTGCGCTGGATGGTCATGCCGGGGGCCGGCTACGCGGTCGGCCCAAGCCGCGCCAATCCCTTCACCGGGCAGATTTACGACGCCGACATCCGCGTCTCCGCCGACTTCATCCGCTACATGTTCAACAACATGGAGTACTTCATCAAGCCGGTGTCGTTCGACGGGAGATTCCCGGAATCGCCCGACCCGCTGGAAGAGTGGCGGAAATACAACGACGCGTACGGCTACGGGTGCGACTACGACCGGGAATCGGCCAAAGAGGCGGCCGTCGGCCTGACCTACCTGCTGTCGGGCGCCGGGAGCCTGGCCGAGAAAGATTCGCTCACCCGCGAGTATGTCCATGCCTACCTGGTAGAACTGGTGGCGCATGAGGTGGGGCACACGCTCGGCCTCCGGCACAACTACAAAGGCTCGACCGTCTACTCGCTCGCCCAGCTCGGCGACCGCAGTTTTACGACCGTGCACGGAACCACCGGGAGCATCATGGACTACACACCACCGAATATCGGCGCGGTCGGCCAGCCTCAGGGGGAATTCTACGCCTCCGTCCCCGGTCCCTACGACTACTGGGTAATCGAATACGGCTACGCTGATTTTGGCCCGGTGGCCTCGCCGCTGGAGGAGAAGGACAAGCTCGCGGCGATCGCCGGCCGCGCCGCCGACCCGCTCCTGGCCTACGGGACCGACGAGGACGCGTTCGGCACCAGCACCAAGGGGATCGACCCTCAGTGCCTCACATTCGACCACGGCGACGACAACGTGGCGTTCTGCGAGCACAAACTGGCCCTGACCAAGCAGCTCTGGCATCACACGGTGAAGGAGTTCGAGCGCAGCGGCGAGGGGTACCAGACGGTGCTTCGGGCGTTCCAGACCGGCTGGCGTGCCTACAGCGAGGCGGCCGGGTACATCTGCCGCTATGTCGGCGGCATTCACCACAACCGCTACCACGTCGGCGACACGGCGGGGGTGACGCCGTTCACACCGGTACCGGCGGCCGAACAGCGGCGTGCGATGAAATTCCTTCAGGACAACATCTTCGCCGCCGATGCTTTCACCCTCCCGGCCGACCTGGTGAACAAGCTCCAGCCGGAACGGGAGTCCGACTTCAGCGGGAGCATCTGGACGACCCAGCAGATCGACTATCCGCTCCACGAGATCTGGTTGGGCATGCAGAACGCCGTCCTCAGCCGGCTCTATGACCCGCTTACCCTCGGGCGCCTCCGCAACAACCTCGCCCGCGTGGCCCCGGCGGCCGACCGCTACACGATGTACGACATGTTCAGCGACGTGCGCGGTTCGATCTGGAGCGAGCTGGCGCAGGCCCAGACGATCAACAGCTTCCGGCGGCAGCTCCAGTTGCTGCACCTGCAGCGCCTGATCCAGATCTACCTGAGCGATGCGGCGGCGTTTCCCTCGGATGCGCGGACGCTGGCGGCCAACGACCTCGACCTGATCGGGACGGCTGCGGCCAGGGCGGCGGCGTCCGGCAAGCTCGACGGCATGTCGCTGGCCCACTGCAAAGAAGTGGTCCGCCAGATCGACGCCGCCAAGGGCGCCATGCGCCAATATTCGAAAATGTAGTCGCGGCCCCCGGCCGTGGCATCCTCCGTGCGTTTATGCGGGGCGGGAAAGGCAGCTTTCCCGCCCCTTGTTCAAAGGAGGCTATGGATCGCATGGAAGAAGAACTGCTGGCCTTTCTCAATTCCCACGGCTCCTGCCGCAAATTTACGGGCCGGGAGATTTCGGAGGAGCAGGAGCGGTTGATTGCCGCCACGGCGCAGCGTTCGCCGACGTCGTCGAACCTGCAGGCCTACTCGATTGTCGCTGTGCGCGACCGGGGCAGGAAAGCGCGGCTGGCGGAACTGGCGGGCAACCAGGCGCACGTCGCGGCCTGCCCCCTCTTCCTCGTTTTCTGCGCCGATCTCCACCGCCTGAGCCGTCTGAACGAGGCGCGCGGGTATCCGTTTCACGGGGGCGACCTGGAGCTGCTCCTGGTGGCCACGGGGGACGCCGCGCTGGCGGCGGGGCGGGCGCTCCTGGCGGCGCAGGCGATGGGATTCGGCGGCGTGATGGTGGGCGGCGTCCGCAACCACCCGGCCGACGTCTGCGATCTGCTCGGCCTGCCCCGCCTGGTCTACCCGGTCATGGGCATGTCGCTGGGGGAACCGGCCGAGCCGCCGAAAGTCAAACCCCGGCTCCCGTTGGCGGCCGTGCTGTTTCGGGAGGAGTATTCGGACCGGGACTTCGACCTCGCCGTGGCGGAGTACGACGACACGCTCGACCGCCTCGGCTACCTGCGGGCGCGACCGGTCGAACCGGAGCGCTACCCGGGATTCTCCGGCCGCTACACCTGGTCGGAACACACTGCCCGGCGGCTGGCGAGCGAGGATCCGCAGGTGCGGCGGCCGCACCTGGAGGCTTTCCTGCGGGAACGGGGACTGCTGCGCTCGTAGAGCGGTCGGTCGGCGGGCTGTCGGCGGACGGCCGCTGCGGCTCCCGGCCGGATGTCACGGCCGCGGACGGCGGCGGTCGCGGATGCCGTGGTTGTTGTTTTCCTCGGCGTAGAAGTACTTGATGTACTCCCAGGCGTCGCGGGCGGTGTCGGCAAACACGAAGAGGTTGAGATCATCCTGGTCGATGACCCCCTGGTCAACGAGGTAGTCGAAATTGATCAGGCCCCGCCAGTAGTCCTCACCGAACAGGATGATCGGCAGCGGTTTCATCACACCCGTCTGGACCAGCGTGAGGGCTTCGAAGAGCTCGTCGAGCGTGCCGTAGCCGCCGGGAAAGGCGACGAGGGCGCGGGCGCGGAGCATGAAGTGCATCTTGCGGACCGCGAAATAGTGGAACTGCATGCACAGCTCCGGCGTGATATACGGATTGGGCTCCTGCTCGGTGGCCAGGGTGATGTTGAGGCCGATGCTCTTGGCCTCGACATCGTGCGCGCCCCGGTTGGCCGCCTCCATGATCCCGGGGCCGCCGCCGGTGACGATGACGTAGGGATTCTCGGTATTCCCCTGGCTCTCCTCCGAGACGATGCGGCCGAATTCGCGGGCCGCTTCATAGTAGTGCGACTTGGCCTCGACCGAACGGGCGATGCGCAGGCGGCGGCGGAGTTGAGGGTCGTGCGGCGCGCGCCGGACCAGCCGTTCCAGCCGGACCACCGCCCGCCGGGCCTCCGCCGGATCGTGAATGCGCGTGCTCCCGAAGACGACGATGGTGGAGACGATGTTGTTCTGTCGCAGGAGCAGCTCCGGCTTGAGCAGTTCGAGTTCGAGCCGGATGGGGCGGCAGTCCTCGGTGCTCAGGAAATCGAGATCCTTGTATGCGAGGCGGTACGCAGGCGTCCGTTTCAGACGTCGGGTCATCTCGGTCTTGGTGAGACGCGGCCGCGGGGCCTTGTCGTGGGCATGCGGCTTTCTGGCCATGGTCGATCCTCTCCTGCCGTTACAGTTCAACGCTTTCGTGGAGCCTGGGGATGCGGCACTCCCAACCCCGTTCGTCTCTCAGGTGCCCGGCCATCGCCGCCAACTGCGACTCCTCGCCGTGGGTGCAAAAGACAGTCCGCGGCCGGCGGCTGACCGGCTCCAGCCAGTGCAGCATCTCGTGGTAGTCGGCGTGCGCGGAGAGGCTGTGCAGTTTGACCACCTTCGCCCGCACCTCCACCGGCTGCTTGTGAATATACACGCTGGCCGCGCCCTCCTCAAGCCGCCGCCCCAGCGTCCCCTCGGCCATGTAGCCGACGAGGGCGACGATGTTCTTGGGATCGGGGAGGCGCTGGATGAGGTGGTGGAGAATGCGCCCGCCGGTGAGCATGCCGCTGGCGGAGAGGATGATGGCCGGGCCGCGCAGCTTGTTCAACTCCTTGGAATCGGCTCGCTCGCGGTGGAGAAAAACGCGGGGGCCGTGGAGCACGCAGTCCTCCCCCGCCAGGCGCCGGAGGTCGATCGCGTGGTAGTCGGCGTACTTGACGTAGAGCTCGGTGGCGGTGACGGCCATGGGGGAGTCGATGTGGATGTCGATCGGCGGCACGCGGCCGTGGGTGATGAGGTCGTTCACCAGGTAGACGATCTGCTGGGTGCGGCCGATGGCGAAGGCGGGGACGAGCAGGATGGAGCGCCGCTCCACCACCTCGTTGATCAGGTTGGCGAACTCGAAATAGGGATCCTCGGGTTCGTGAATCCGCCCGCCGTAAGTCGATTCGCAGACGAGGTAGTCGGTCACGGGCGGCTCGCCCGGATTGCGAGTGAGCGGGTTGCCGTACCGCCCAACGTCGCCGGAAAACAGGATGGACACCGCGCGTCCGCCGTCGTCGGCCGCCACCTCGACACAGGCCGCGCCGAGGATGTGCCCGACAATGTGGTAGCGGAAGCGGATACCCTCGGCCGCCACCACCCACTTCCCGAACCGCTCGTCCACATACTGTTCGTCGATCCGCGCCACGTCGTCTTCGTCGAACAGCGGCAGGGCCTTCTCGTAACGCGTCAGTTTCTTCTTATTGCGGTAAGCCGCGTCTTCCTCCTGGAGGTAGGCGGCGTCCTTGAGCGCAAGGCGGGCCAGTTCGACGGTGGGCGGCGTGGCGAAGATCGCCTTGTGGAATCCCATGCGCCCGAGCCGCGGGAGGTAGCCGATGTGGTCGATGTGGGCGTGGGTGACGATGACCGCCTCGAGGGCTTTGGGGTCGAAGGGGGGCATCTCCCAGTTCTTCAGCCGCAGGTCGCGCGGGCCCTGAAACATGCCGCAGTCGATGAGCACCTGGGCGTCGTTGACAGTCACCAGATACTTGGAACCGGTCACGGTGCCGGCGGCGCCGTGAAAGGAGAGCGTGATCAAGACAATGCCTGCCTTCCCTCGGTGGTGTCCGCTACAGTTTTCCGGCCTTCTGCTTGGGCGCGGCGAAGAAGTCTTCCGGGCGGGCGTCGGGGGGAATGCCGAGCGAGATGCCCAACGAGCGGGCGGCCCGGACCCAGGGGTGGTCGGGGGTTACGACGCGCAGGCGTCCGGCGACGTCGACAATCGGCACGGCGCCGATGTCGCCGCTGCGCATGGCGACCATCCGCCCGGTCTCGCCGCGGGCGATGAGGTGGACCGCCTCCGAGCCGAAGCGGGTGGCGAGCAGCCGGTCGCGCGGCGTCGGCGACCCGCCCCGGAGCAGGTGGCCGAGGATGGTCACGCGGCACTCGATGTTGGTGAGCCCCTCGATCTGGGCGGCGACCTGGCGCGAGATCCCGCCCAGACGGATCTTGTCAGGCGAGGTCTCGATGCGCCGCTCGACCACCAGGTCCCCGCCGTGAGGCTTCGCCCCCTCCCCCACCACCACGATCGAGAACCGCTTGCCGGCCGCGTTCCGGGCCTTGATGGCGCCGCAGACGCTGTCGATATCGTAGGGGAATTCAGGCAGGAGAATGATGTCGCCTCCGCCGGCGATGCCGGAGCCGAGGGCCAGCCACCCCGCGTACCGCCCCATCACCTCGATGATCATCACCCGGTGGTGGGATTGGGCGGTCGTGTGGATCCGGTCGACCGCTTCGGTTGCAGTGGCCATGGCGGAATCGAAGCCGAAGGTGACGTCGGTGCCCCAGAGGTCGTTGTCGATGGTCTTGGGGACGCCCACGACGGGAAGGCCCTTCTCCATCATGCGGGCGGAAGCGGCCATGGTGCCGTCGCCGCCGATCGCCACCAGGGTGTCGAGCCCCAGTTTCTCAAAATTCCGGATCGCCTGGCTCGACCGGTCCAGGTAGATGAACCCCTCGTCCTGGAGGACCGGGTAGTGGAAGGGGTCGGCCTGGTTGGAGGTTCCGAGGATGGTGCCGCCGAGGGTTAGGATCCCGGAGACGTCGCTGCCGGCCAGCTCCCGGTACCGGTTGTCGATGAGTCCCTCGTAGCCGTCGAGGAACCCGATCACGTTCCAGTCATACTCGTTATCGGCGGTCTTGACGATCGCCCGAATGACCGCGTTGAGGCCGGGGCAGTCGCCCCCGCCGGTTAGCACACCGATTCGTTTCACCGATTTTGCCATGCTGTAAACAAGGCCGGGAGGGGGTTAAAAACAACCTAAATATTTGTCGGCCCGGCCGGCCGAGAGCTTGAGGGACCGGCCGGGGATTGTCGCGGCGGGGAGTGAACCAAACCGCCCGACGAGCCGATCACATGAGGAGGACCGACAACCCGGCCAGAGGACCCCGCGCGGTCCGGGAGCCGGGAAGTTTATGGTTGCATTCGCCGCTGCCGAACAATTATCTAGCCCCGGGACCGTCCGACCCGCGGAAGCGTAGGAGAGCGATGCGAGTACGTCAATTCTTTGTCCTCCCGAAGTTGCCGGAGCGCCTCCTGCCCCTGCAGGAATTGGCGCAGAATCTGTGGTACGCCTGGAGCTGGGACCTGGTGAAGCTGTTCATCCGGCTGGACGCCGAGATGTGGGAGCAGTGCTACCAGAACCCGGTGGAGATGCTGTCGCGTCTGCCCCAGGACGCCCTCCAGCGCGCCGCCGATGACGACGCTTTCGTCGCCGCCCTCCACCGCGTGTACGACAAGTACCAGGACTACCTGAAGGCCAAAAAGTGGTTCCACTACAAGTACGGCCAGTACGAGGGGGAGCGCATCGCCTACTTCTCCCTCGAGTACGGCCTGGATACGAGTCTGCCCGTGTACTCCGGCGGCCTCGGGGTGCTCTCGGGGGACACGCTGAAATCGGCCTCCGACATCGGCCTCCCCATGACCGCGGTGGCGCTCCTCTACCGCTACGGCTACTTCCGCCAGTTCCTGTCGTCCGACGGCTGGCAGCAGGAGCGCTACGAGGAGAACGACTGGTACCACATGCCGGTGGAGCTGGTCAAGGACGCCAACGGCCAGCCGCTCCGGATCACCGTGCAGATGGCCGGCGCCCCGGTGCACGTCCAGGTCTGGAAGACAACCGTCGGCCTCATCCCGATGTACGCGCTCGACACCAATATCCCGGAGAATTCGACCAAGAACCGGGAGATCACATCGGTCCTCTACGGGGGCGACAAGGACATGCGCATCCGCCAGGAAATCCTTCTGGGAATCGGCGGGGTCCGGGCCCTGCGGGCGCTGGGGATCGAGCCCGCCATCTTCCACATGAACGAGGGGCACTCCTGGTTTCTCGCCCTCGAACGGCTGCGGATTCTCATGCAGGAGCAGGGGCTAAGCTACAACGAGGCGCTCCAGTATGTGTGGGCGACGACGGTGTTCACGACCCATACCCCGGTGCCGGCCGGCAACGAGCAGTTCGACCCCGTCCTCGTGCACCGCTACCTCGGCGACTTCCTGGCTTCGCTCGGCGTGCCGTGGAAGGATTTTCTCACCCTCGGCCGGGTGATGCCGGAGGATGAATCGGAACCGTTCGGCATGACGGTGGCCGCGCTCAAGACGTCCGCCTTCGCCAACGGCGTGTCGAAACTGCACGGCCGGGTGTCGCGCGAGATGTGGCACAACATTTGGCCCGGCCTGCCGATTGAGGAAGTTCCGATCAAGGCGATCACCAACGGCGTGCACACGCAGTCGTGGATTTCCCACGACATGGACGAGCTCTACGAATCGTACCTCGGCCCCCGCTACCGCGAGCGGCCGGGGGCGCCGGAGGTGTGGAAGCGGGTGCAGAAGATTCCCGACATGGAGCTCTGGCGCACCCACAACCGGCGGCGCGAGCGACTCATCTTTTTCGCCCGCAAGCGCCTCAAACAGCAGCTGCAGCGCCGGGGCGCCTCGCAGCTGTATATCCAGCGCGCCGAGCAGTTGCTCGATCCCCAGGCCCTCACCATCTGCTTTGCCCGGCGGTTTTCGACCTACAAGCGCGGCAGCCTCATCTTCGCCGACCTCGCCCGCCTGGAACGCCTGGTCAACGATGAAAAGCGCCCGGTGCAGCTGATCTTTTCCGGGAAGGCGCACCCGCTGGACAACCCCGGCAAGGAAATCATCAAGTACATCGTCGGCGTCATCAGCGAGGAGCGCTTCCGCAACCGCATCATTTTCCTCGAGGACTACGACATCAACGTCGCCCGCTACATGGTGCAGGGAGCGGACGTCTGGCTGAACAACCCGCGCCGGCCGCAGGAAGCCTCGGGCACTTCGGGCATGAAGGCCGCCCTCAACGGGGCGCTCCACGTGTCGGTGCTCGACGGCTGGTGGGCCGAGGGGTACAGCGACGAGCGCGGCTTCAAAATCGGCAACGGCGAGGAGTACGAAAACGTCGAGATTCAGGACCGCCTCGAAGCCGAAATGCTCTACGACGTGCTCGAGCGCGAGGTGGTGCCGCTCTTCCACAACCGGAACGGCGTCGGCCTGCCGGAGAAGTGGATCCAGAAGATGAAGGCGGCCGTGCAGATGGCCGGCGAGGAGTTCGCGGCCCAGGGGATGCTGCGCAATTACACCGACGAATTCTACGTCCGCGCCATCCACTCTGCCCGCCAGCTCCGCGACAACAACTTCGCGAAGACCCGGAGCCTGACCGCCTGGCTCGACCGGATGCGGGCCGGCTGGGGAACGCTGGCGATCAACGACGTCCGCATTCCCGACGTCGGCGCCACCGTCTACGTGGGCCAGAAACTCCCGATCGAAGCCGACGTTTTCCTGGGGGCGATCACGCCCGACGACGTGTCTGTCGAACTGGTCGCCGGGCGGCTGAACTCTCAGGAGCAGCTCGTGAACTACCGCTCGGTGCCGGCCAAGCTGGTCAAGCCGGTCGACGGCGGCGGCACGTACACGTTCGCCGCTGAGGTCGAGTGCACGGAGTCGGGCCGGTTCGGGATCAAGGCGCGGATCATCCCCCGCAACGACGCACTCCCCCACGTCTTCAAACCCCGCCTCATCAGTTGGTGGTAGGGTGCCGAGTGCGGCGGCAGATGGCGGCGGCAGGCTTTCGGCCTGCCGCCTTTCTTTTGTCCGGCGCCCGCCCCGTCCGCGGCTCGCCGGGACGCCCCCCCCGCCGCCGCCAGCCTGCCGCTTGACAGCTTCTCCCCCGTTCCCTACATTAGTCTGACTTTTGCCGGAATGCGACATAACTATATGGAGGTACTGATGAGACGCATGATCCTGCGAGCGGGCACGGCGATCGCCTGCCTCGCCCTCGTCTCCGCGCCGTTGGTCTTCGCCTTCGATTTTCAGAAGATCGAGAAGACGGTGTCGGAACACACCCTCGCCAACGGCCTGAAAATCATCGTCATGGAGCGTCACGAGGCGCCGGTCGCGTCCTTCGTCACGTACGTCGATGTCGGCGGCGTGGACGACCCGAAGGAGTACACCGGACTGGCGCACATGTTCGAGCACATGGCCTTCAAAGGCACGCGCCAGGTCGGCACCCAGGACATCGACACGGAACTGCAGTTGATGAAGGTGGAGGATTCGATTTTCTACGAGCTCCGCGCCGAGCGGAAAAAGGGCGCGCAGGCGGATTCGACCCGCCTGGCGGCTCTCCAGAAGGCCTTTGACGAGGCCATCGAGGCGGCCAACCGGGTCGTCGTGCCCAACGAATTCGACAACATCCTCGAGCGCCACGGGGCGGTCAACCTCAATGCCGGGACCGGCATGGACCAGACCAGCTACATCATGAGCCTGCCCTCGAACAAGCTCGAGCTGTGGATGGCGATGGAGTCGGCCCGGTTCAACCAGCCCGTGCTCCGCGAGATGTACCGCGAACGCGAGGTGATCGCCGAGGAACGCCGCCAGACGCTCGAGAACAACCCGATCGGCCGGGCGATCGACGTCCTGAAATCGACCGCTTTCACGGCCCACCCCTACGGCATCTCGATCGTGGGACACATGTCGGACATCAAGAACTACACGCGTGACGCGGCCAAGGCCTTCTTTGAGAAGTACTACGTCCCGTCCAACATGATCATCGCCATTTGCGGCGACGTGTACCCGGACGAGGTCTTCCGGCTGGCCGAGCAGTACTGGGGCGGCATGCCGGCCAAGCCGAATCCGGAGCCGGTCGCCACGGTGGAACCCGAGCAGCAGGGCGAGCGGCGGGTGATCCTTGAGGATCCGGCTCAGCCGTTCTTCGCCGCGGCATGGCACGTGCCGGAGTACACCCACCCCGATTGGCCGGCGGTGCAGGCGCTCATGGACTACCTCGGCCAGGGCCGCACGTCGCTCCTGTACACGAACCTTGTGAAGGAGAAGAAGATCGCCGCCGAGGTGTTTGCCTTTGCCGGCTATCCCGCCTCGAAATACCCGACGCTGGCCCTGGTCGGCGTCATCCCGGCCGCCGACCACTCCAACGAGGAGTGCGAGAGCGAGGTGTACGTGGAGGTCGAGCGGCTGCAGAACGAGCTGCTCCCCGCGGAGGACGTGGCCGAGATCAAGGCCCGCGCCAAAGCCGACTTCATCAACGGCCTGACCTCGAACCTCGGCATGGCCTCGCAGCTGGCCTCCGCCCAGAATGACTGGGGCGACTGGCGCGCCCTGTTCAAGGAGCTCGGCCGGATCAACGGCGTTACCCCCGAGGACATCCAGCGCGTGGCCAAGAAGTACTTCACCAAGAACAACCGGACCGTCGTCTGCCTGAACACGGTTCAGAGTTAGGGGAGCAGTGTGTCATGAAGAAATGGACGACCCTCCTGTGCCTGTGGTGGCTGGCGGCGCTCGCGTTGCCGGCGGCCGCCCAGGACGTCGAGAGCATCACCTTCCCGCCGCTCAATCCGCTGGAGATTCCGAAAGTCGAGAAGATCCAGCTCGACAACGGCCTGCGGCTCTACCTGCTGACGGACAAGTCGCTGCCGCTGTTCAACGTCAACGTACGCCTCGCCGCCGGCTCCTACCTCGAGCCAGGCGATCAGGCCGGACTGGCCGAAATCACCGGCACCGTCATGCGGACGGGCGGCACGCGCACCTGGACCGGCGATCAGATTGACGAGCTGCTCGAGGGAATCGGCGGCATGGTCGAGACCAATTTCGGGGACGTCGAGGGCGGCGCGTTCGTCAACGTGCTGAGCGACTACGCCGACACCGGCCTCCTTGTGCTGGCCGAAGTTCTCCGCTACCCCCGGTTCGACCAGGACAAGATCGACCTGGCCATGGTGCAGGCGCGAACCAACATCGCGCGCCGCAACGACGAGGTTTCCGAGATCGCGCTCCGCGAGTTCCGCAAGCTGATCTACGGGGCCGAGTCGCCCTACGCCCGCACTATGGAGTACGCCACGCTCGACAAGGTCACGCGCGACGACCTGGTCGCTTTCCACGACCGCTATGTGCGTCCCGAGAACATCCAGATGGCGATCTACGGCGACTTCGACAAGAACAAGGTCCTCGCCCGGGTCAAGAAGCTGTTCGGCGATTGGAAGAAAGGGACCGCGGCAGTGCCGCCGCCCCCGGTGGTCGACTACCAGTGGCGCAAACAGGTGTACTACGCCGAAAAGAAAGGCGCCAAGCAGTCGTACATCCGCATGGGACATCTCGGCGGCATGCTGAAAGACCCCGACTATGCCGACAAGATCGTGATGAATTCGATCCTCGGGCTGGGATTCGGAAGCCGGCTCACCGATGAAGTCCGGACCCGCCTGGGTCTGGCCTACTCGGCCGGCGGGCGCTACGTGTCGAACGCCGCCTATCCCGGGTACTTCTTCGCGCTGGCCTCGACCGATCCGGGGAACACCGTCAAAGCCTGCCGGGCCATGATCGAGCAGATCCGCTCGATGCAGACGGTGCCGCCGACCGACATGGAAATGAAGAAGGGCAAGGACGGATACCTGAACTCGTTCGTGTTCAACTTCGATTCCCGCCGCGAGGTGATCGGCCGGATCATGAGCTACGACTTCTACGGCCTGCCCGAGGACTTCCTCCAGCGCGAGAAAACCCGCGTGGAGCAGACCACCAAGGACGATGTCGTGGCGGCCGCGAAACGCAGTCTCCACCCGGACTCCATGGTCATCCTGGTCGTCGGCGACAAGGAGAAGTTCGACCTGCCGCTCGATTCGCTCGGCTGGGGTCCGATCGAGGCGGTCGACATATCGATTCCGGCGCCGCAGCAGGCCGACCAGGAGGAACTGGTCGTCAACGATGCGAACATCGCCAAGGGGATGGAGATCCTGGGCAAGGCCATTGCGGCCCACGGCGGGACGGAGGCCTTCGCCGGCGTCACCAGTGTCGTCAGCACCCGCTCCATCAAGCTCGTGATGGGCGGCCAGGAGCTCCCCGCGACAGTCAACAGCTGGGAAGTCATCCCCGACAAGGAGAAATCCGAAATCAGCATCATGGGTCAGAAGATCATCAGCCTTCGGGTCGGCCAGCAGGGCTGGAGGACCGATCAAACCGGCCAGATGGTGCCCCTGTCGGCGGATGAAGTGGCCGAAGGCGAGAAAGAGCGCCTCCGCGAGACTATCCGCGTCTTCCAGGCCTATGGCAATCCGTACTACAAGGCGGTCTACAACGGCCGAGGAGAGCTCGGCGGAACCCCGGTCGAATGGGTCGCCATCCTCGACGCCTCCGGCGAGCAGCTCGCCCGCTTCGGCTTTGACGCCGGCAGTCATACACTGGCCGCCAAGATGTACTTCGATCAGACCATGATGGGCGAGGGTATGGTCACCGAGAAGTACTCCAACCTGCAGCCGAAAGGCAAGATCACTCTTCCGACGGTTACGGTGACCGAACTGAACGGCCAGAAGATCATGGAAGAGAATATCAGCGTGTTCGACGTCAACACCGCGATAGCGGCCGAGGTCTTCGCGCCGCCGCAGTGAGCGGTTGGCTTTCGAGCATTGGTCAGATCGCGCCGGCCGGGCCCTCCCGGCCGGCTTTCTGTTGCCCGATTGGCGTTGACAATTTCCTGATTTGCCCTATCTTGCGGATGCCGATACTACTACCAACGGCCGGTCCGCCATGCACCCGTGGCCGAGGAGATCCGACTGGAGAACCAGCGCTAATTCGTTGCGAAACAGGCAAGTTGAACGAGGATTGACCCTATGGCGTACGCGCATCGAATTAGCCTGGCCTTCCTAGTGCTGGGAGTCCTGATGGCCCCGCTATCAACGGCGGCCGATTCTCCGCGAATCGTATTTGATGTCCAGGACACCACCGCCTCGCCGGGCGAGTCGGCGGCCTGGTTGGATTTATACTTGAGCAATTATGTCGATACCATTGCGGGCCTTGAATTTCGCCTATCGGTAGACCGCCCGGACCTTGTCTGGTTCGATCTGAGTGGACCGGATTTCGACACCGCCGGCGCCCTTCTGTCCGGATTTGAGCTGGTCCTGGCCCGGGACAGCGCAGACCACAGCATTTACCGGCTGATCGCGCTAGCCAACCTGCCGTTCAGCGGACCGGAGACGCCCGGGATCCCCGCCCAGAACGGGGCCGTTCTGGCCCGCCTGCCCTTCAGCACGGCTGCCCAACCGGACACCACCGGCGGCCTGACCTGCAACATCACGGTCACCGGTCCCTACACCTTCTCCGATCCCCGCGGCAACAGCATTGGCATGGTGGTGGTCGACACCGTCCCCGACACGCTCTTCTACCGCTGCACCGCCTGGGACGGAGATATCTGCCTCGGGTGGGTTCAGATCGACCCGGACACGGCCGACTGGGATTCGATCTATGTCTACGATATTTACGTCCACGAGATGGATACGACGCTGGTCGTGATGGGGCCCGGGTCGATCAAGCTGGTCTTGCCGGAACCCCTGATGTGCGATTTCAACGGCGACGGCGCCTACGGCATCGGCGACCTCACCTGTTTGACCAACCTGCTCTTCCGGGGCGGCAGTTGCCCCTCGGTCCGGTGCGACTGCGACGGGTCGGGCAATGATCCGGCGCAGCCGACAATCGGCGACCTCACCTGCATGGTGGCGTTTCTGTTTCGCGGGGGCCCGCCGCCGGCCGACTGAGACGGGCCGTCGCGAGGGAACCGGGCAACGGAATACTTGTTGCAGAATTCGAGATGGCTATTATCTTTGGTGTGACCGCCAGGACGATCTGCTCACAGAGAAACTTCATTACTGCCGAGGTAACCATATCGTGAACAAGCGTATTGCCCTTGTGGCAGCGTGCTGCCTCAGTCTCGTTTTGTGGTGGAGCGGTGCGGCCAGCGGCGCCGCCGATGCCTCGCTCAAGCGCCCGGTTCCGGTCAAAAGCGCGCTCAAATCTCTTCGCGCCGGCGATGGCGCCGGCCGGGTGGTGTTCAAACTTGCGGAGGCGCCCGATCGGCCCGCGGTCGCGGGCGGACGCTTCGTTCAGTCCGGGGCGCAGTGGGACCGGCTGAACGCAATCGTGGCCGGCCCGGCGAAAGCGGCCCGCGAGCTGGCGCCGCATATTCCGCTGGACCCGGCCGTGCTCGACCGGATGCGGCAGGAGGCCTCGGCCCGCGTCGGCTGGGCGATGCCCGACCTCACCCGGTACTACGAACTGCGGTTCCCCGCCTCGGCCACGGCGGCCGAGAAACTGGCGGCGGTCAACGACCTCAACGCCCTTGACCTCGTGGAAATCGCCTTCTTTCAGCCCGACCCCGAACCGGCCTCCGGGAGATCCCTCTCCCCGGCCATGCTGTCGATCGCCGAAGTGCAGGCGACCCCGAACTGGGAGAACAACCAGTACTACCTGAAAGCCGCCCCGATCGGCGTGAACGCGTACTACGCCTGGAACTACCCCGGCGGCAAGGGGGAAACGGTCAGAGTGATTGACATCGAGGGGAACTGGATCGAGACGCACGAGGATCTCCACGGCGGCACGGACAATTTCCACATCGCCGGCACCCGGATCAACGACGCCGGCTGGTGGAATCACGGCACGGCGGTGCTCGGCGAGATTGCCGCCGACTCCAATTCCTTCGGCATGACCGGCATCGCGTTCAACGTCGATCTCGGGACCGTCTCGATCGGCTCGATGTCGACGGCGGCGGCGATTACGACGGCGGTGGCAAATTCCGAAGCCGGCGACGTCTTCCTCATCGAATTGCACGCGCCCGGTCCGCACTACGATTTCGAACCCCGCGATGACCAGGCGGGGTATGTCCCCATGGAGTACTGGCAGGACGTCTTCGATGCCATCCTCCAGGCCTCGGCCCTCGGCCGGATCGTCGTCGAAGCCGGCGGCAACGGCAACGAAAACCTGGACGACGTCGGCATCTACGGCCAGACGTTCGACCCCGCCTACCGCTTCTCGGGTGCGATCATGGTCGGCGCCACCAGCGCCGGCCACGTGCCCGCGTCGTTCACGAACTACGGCCAGCGGGTCGACGTGCATGCGTTCGGCACCTGGGATGTGTACACCCTCGGCTACGGGTCGCTCTACGGCACCGGCATCAATGATTCGTACACCGGTTCCTTCTCCGGGACATCGTCGGCCTCGCCGATCATCACCGGGTCGGCGGCCGTGCTCCAGGGGATCAACAAGGCGACCCACGGCACCACATTATACCACAACGAAATCCGCAGCCTGATGCAAACGTACGGCACACCCCAGGCGGCCCACTACAAACATGTCGGCCCGCTCCCCGACCTCCAGGGCGCGACCGACCAGGTGATCGGGGTCTCGTTTAGCGCCGATACGACGATCGGTTGGGCGCCGTTCGACGTGGCGTTCACCGGCAGTTCCGGACTTGAAGTGACCAGTTGGACTTGGGATTTCGGCGACGGTGATTCGGCGTTCGTTCAGGACCCGGTCCACACCTACGAGGCCGGGGGGCAGTACACGGTTCGCCTGGAAATCATGGCGGACGGGCAGCCGCGGGTCGCCCAGCGGGTCGACTACGTGGCGGTTCTGGCTGACACGATGGTCGCCCCGGCCGCCCAAGGCGGGCGCGGGGACACGGTCATCGTGCCGATCTACGCCCGCAACAACGTCCCCTTGACCCGCATTGACATTCCCGTCGAGTACCCCGGCGACATCCTGATTTCGAGTGCGACTTTCAACACGGTCGGCTGTCGGACCTCATATTTCCAGGTTCAGGACCTGTGGTACAGCTTTCCGGGGGGCCGGCGCATGGCGGTGCGGCTCCAGAGCTCGGTGACCGGGACCGCCCCGCCGCTCGAACCCGGGGCCGGACCGATTGTGAACCTGGTCTTCGTCATCTCACCGGAAGCCGAATTCCCGCAGTCAGCCGACGTGAAGCTGACCGGCTACGGTACTTATCTGCCGGCATTCAGCGGGCCGCTGGCCACGTATACGCCGGTTCTGCAGGCGGGAACGCTCGACCTATGCCCGCCGCGAGGGGATCTGGACGGGAGCCCGGGAATCAGCGTGGCCGACATCACCTACCTGGTGGGGTACCTCTTCCGGTCCGGTCCGCCGCCGGCGCATCTGGAGACGGCGGACGTCAACTGCGACGGATCGGTCAAGGTGTCGGATCTGACCTACCTGATCAACTACCTGTTCCGCAGCGGGCCCGACCCGTGCGCTTGCTGACCCGGACAGAAGGCAGATTCCTGAAGCGGCGCTCATTCGGGCGCCGCTTTCCTTTAGTAATAGGACGAAAAGGGTCTTGCCAACGCACGCTCCATGCCGTAGTTTTGCCCATGATGGTGACGGCGGGCCGCTCCGTGCGGCGGCGCCGGTTTCAACCGGTGGCATTCAAAAGACATGCCGAACCCTTTCGGGGAAGCAGTGGCGGAAATATGCGGAAAGCGGTGACGGTATCTGCACTTGCGTGTCTGCTCGGTGCCGGACTTGCGGCCGACGCCTGGGGACGCGCGGAGTTCATCGGATCGGAGGAGCGGCGCGGTCGGTCGCAGGCGGCGCAACAGCCCGAGGTGCCGCTCTGCGTGGCGTCGCACCGGGTCAATGAAATCGTGCTGGCCATCAACAACAACGGTACTTTCGGCACCGGCTTCACGCTCGGCTCCACCGGCGACTGCTTCAGCGGCGGACAGGTGTATTCCTGCGAGTACCCGAAAGGCTCGAACACCCAGTATCTCTTCTCGGCCGCCTTCTGGGTAGGGGCGGTGCTGGGGCGGGACACGGTCGTCTCGCTGGGCGCCGACGGGTGGTCGTCGACACGCGAAATGTTCCCCTTCCGCCGACCCCTGCTCCGCCGCTCCATTGTGGATCCCGAAGACAGCGAATACGAGGGCGCGGTTTCGGAAGAGGACTTCGTCGCCACTTACACCGACACGTTTACGGCCGGCATCCCGCCCGACCTGTACGGCCAGCCGCACATCCCCATCAAGATCGCGGTGACCGAGAACTCCTACGGGTGGTCCTACTCCTACGCCGAGGATTTCATCCTTTTCGACTATCAGATCACAAGCATGAATTCGCAGATGCTCAACGACGTGTACCTGGGGATCTACGTCGATGCCGACGTGTACCACCCGACCACCACCAACGGGTACAGCGACGACCTCACCGGGTATTTGGAGAAGTACTCGCAGGTCATCGGCCCCTGCTCGTACGCGGACACCATCAATATCGCCTGGCTGGCGGACAACGACGGGGATTTGGATTTCCCGCGCCCGGTTCCCCACGTGACCGGGATGCGCATCGTGCGGACGCCCGCCGACACGCTGGAGATTTCCTTCAACTGGTGGTTCTCGGCCAGCGGCGAACTCGACTTCGGGCCGCGCGAGCGCCCCTATACCGGAAAGTGGAAAGAGCCGTTCCGGGATTTCGGCACGGGCGGCACCGGGACGCCGGAGGGGGACCGCAACAAGTACTACATCATGAGCAACCAGGAGCTCGACTACGACCAGGCGCGGGTGGCGTCGATCGGCCCCACCGATCCCCTGTGGGTCTATCCGAAACAGGAGCTGGTGGCGGAGTGGGCCGACGGCGCCGACACGCGCTATCTGCTCTCGTTCGGGCCCTTCAACATCCGCCCGGGGCAGACCCTCCCGCTCTCGTTCGCTTACGTAGGCGGCAAGAATTTCCACACCTACCGCCAGAACCTGAGCAACCTGCCCTACAACTTTGACGCTTTCTACGACAGCCTGCACTTCGAGGATTTCGCCGAAAACGCCCGCTGGGCGGGGTGGATCTACGACAACCCGGGCGTCGACACCGACAGCAACGGCTTCGCCGGCCGGGCCCACTGTCAGACGCGGCTGTCGGACGGCACGGCCATCTGCCTTTACAACTGCGAGGACACGACCGGCGCGGACGCGGCCGGCGCGGAATGGGACATCCACTGGTACACGGGGGACGGAGTGCCGGACTTCCGGGGCGCGGCCCCGCCGCCGGCTCCCAAGTTCCAGCTCATACCTTCGTTCGGGAAGGTTCGCGTCCGCTTCAACGGCACCTACTCCGAGACGACCGAAGATCCGTTCGTGGGCCTGGTGGATTTCGAGGGTTACCGCATCTACATCGGACGGGACGACCGCAAGACCAGTTTCAGCGTCGTGTGCGGGTACGATCGGGAGAACTACAACAGCTTCCACTGGCTGCCCGACCGCCGCACCTGGGAGATTTCGCCGGTTCCGCTCACGCGCGAGGAACTCGCCTGCCGGTTCGGCGACTCGTGCCGCGACGCCAACTTCGACCCCCTCGCCTACAGCATGGTGGAGCCGCTGCGGACACCCGCCGGCGAGCTGTACTATTTCACACCGCAGGATTTCAACCGCTCGGTGCTGGGAATCCCCGGCGCCATTCGCCGCGCCTATCCCGACCAGCCCAAGCCGGCGACTGACGACCCGCGCCAGGCGGACCCCGACGAATTGGCCCCCGATGGTCTTTTCAAGTACTACGAATACGAGTACGACATCGAGGGGCTCCTCCCCTCGGTGCCGTACTGGATCAATGTCACCGCGCTCGATTACGGATCTCCCCGGTCCGGCCTGCCGTCGCTCGAATCGGCCGTCACCCAGGGAGCCCAGTACGTGATCCCGCTGTCCGATCCTGAGAAGGCGCGCTCGGAGGAGCTCCCGATCATCGTCTATCCCAACCCGTACCGCATCGACGCCGAGTATCGCTCGCTCGGATTCGAGGGCCGGGGGCAGGATGACCGGCCGGACCACCGCGTGCGGTGCGTGCGTTTTGCAAATCTGCCGCCCCGCTGCACGATCCGGATATTCTCTCTCGACGGAGACCTGATCCGGACGCTCGAGCACGACATGCCGCCGTCGGACCCCAATGCCCCCTACGAGGAGTGGGACCTGATCACGCGCAACACCCAGCTCGTGGTGTCGGGTCTGTACTACTGGACGGTGGAGGCTGAGGGCCGGGAGACGCAGATCGGCAAGCTGGCGGTTATCAAGTGACCGGGTAAGCCGATGCAGCCGCCTCTGGGTTCCGCCGCACGATGTCTGGTTTTCCTCCTGATCCTCGCCGCCGCGTGGTGGCCGCCGCCCGCGGCTGCCCGGGAGCGCACGCCGAAGGAGCGCCTCGCGGCGCGCTACGGCGGACACCAGCGGGCCGAGGGGCGCACCATCATGTACATCGCCCACAGCCGGGGGAACATTCAGCTCGCGGTCGCCAACAACGGCACCTTCGGCACGCTCGGCACAACCATCGCCGACCCCATCACGGGCGAGGCGATCCAGGCCTGCGTCTACCCCAAGAACACCGACCTCGTCTATCTCTGGGTGGCCGCGGTCTGGATCGGCGCGGTCGTGGGCCGCGACACGCTCGTGTCGGTGGGCAACGAGGATTTCTACGTCACCGAGGAGTTCTCGCCGGTCGACTACGACTGGGAGGATCTCCAGCCGCCGCTGGGATTCAAGTACCGCTCGATCGACATCAACAGCTCCTGGTACCACCCGGAGGCGCTCTCCGAAGAGGATATCATCTGCACCTACGCCGACACGCTCGACGATCCCGCAATCGTGGAGTCGGACAACACGGACAACCGGCCGCACAAGCCGCTCGGCGTGAAGATCACGCAGCGCTCAATGGCCTGGAGTTACGCCTATGCCGATGATTTCATCCTGTTCGACTACCAGGTGGAGAACATCGGCCAGAAACTGATCCGCGACATCTACATCGGCATCTATGTCGACGGCGACGTGTGGCACGTGACGCGCAACGGCCCCGACGGCTGGAACGACGACGTCGTCGGGTTCTACCGGACGCACCCGGCCGAGGGACGTTGCGGGTTCATCGACACCATCAACGTGGCCTGGCACGCCGACAACGACGGCGACCCGGACGAGACCAGCGGCGAGTGGGACTATCGCTCTCCCCGGAGCGCCGTCGGCGTGCGGGTCGTGCGCACCCCGGCCGCGGAGCTCGCATACTCCTACAACTGGTGGATCATCAACTACTCCGACCCCTCGCGCGATTTCGGCCCGCGGACCCGCCCCACCGACAGCGATCCGTTCCGCAACTTCGGCCGGCGCATCGGCAGCCCCGAGGGCGACCGCAACAAGTACTACATGCTGCGCCACGAGGAGTTCGACTACGACCTGTACTACACGGCGACGATCGGGCCGAGCAACGCCGTCTGGATGCCCCCGCCGGCCGACCAGGCGGCCGAAATCGCCCGCGGCTACGACAGCCGCTACCTGCTCTCTTTCGGCCCCTTCGACATCAATCCGGGGCAGAAACTGCCGGTCTCGTTCGCCTGGCTCGGCGGCGAGGACTTCCATACCCAGGCGGATGCGTTCGAGACGCTCTTCGACCCCTACAACCCGACCCCGTTCTACAACTACCTGGGTTTCGACAAACTCGCCGGCAACGCCAAGTGGGCATCCTGGGTCTACGACAACCCCGGCGTCGACACCGACAGCGACGGGTACGCGGGACGCGCTCACTGCCAGGCGAGCCTTGCCGACGGCACCCCGGTGTGCCTGTACAACTGCGACGATACCGTGGGCGCCGTCAGCAGCGGGGCCGGGTGGGACGTCCAGTGGTACGTGGGCGACGAGGTGCCCGATTTCCGCGGCGCCGGTCCCCCCGTCGCCCCGCGCATCCGGGTGATTCCGTCCGACGGCCGGCTGATTGTCCGCTGGAACGGATACTACTCGGAAACCACCGAGGACTTCTTTCTCAACGCCGTCGATTTCGAGGGTTACCGGGTGTACCTGGCGCGCGACAACCGCCCGGGCAGTTTCTCCGTTCTCTCGTCGTATGACCACGAGAACTACAACCGCTATGTCTTTGACGCCACCCGGTCTGACTGGGTACTCCAGGGGACGCCCCTGACGCTCGACGAATTGCGCGTTGAATACGGCGATTCGCTCTTCGACCCGCTCCGCTACACGCCGAGCAGTTCGTTCGCCTGGGAGGGCAGCCACTACTACTTCACCCGCCAGGACAACAACCGGTCCGACCTGACCTCGTCCCGGGGGATTCACAAGGTATACCCGGACAGCCCCCGGCCTCCCGCCGACCGCGCCGAGTGGCGGCCCGACGACCTCACCTTTGAGCACGGCGAGGGGCTGCCCAAGTACTACGAGTACGAGTACGTCATCGACGATTTGCTGCTGACCGTACCCTACTACGCCGCGGTCACGGCTTTCGACTTCGGCTCACCCGTGGTCGGCCTGCCGCCGCTCGAGACGAGCCCGCTGATCAACGCCGTTCTCGAATACCCGCAGACCGCGGCGGCCGCCGTGGCTGAAGACCGGCTCGATGTTTACGTGTACCCGAATCCCTACCGTCTGGACGGCGACTACCGGGGCCTGGGGTTCGAGGGGCGGCAGGACTCCGACCGTCCCGACGAACGCGTGCGCAAGCTCCATTTCGCCAACCTCCCCTTGAGATGCACGATCAGCATTTTTTCGCTGGACGGCGACCTGATCAAACGGATCGAGCACGATCGGAGTCCCGGCGACGCCTCCTCCGCGCACGAGGAGTGGAACCTCATCACGCGCAACACGCAGATCCTGACGACCGGCTTGTACTACTGGGTGGTCGAGTCGGAGGGCCGCACGCAGATCGGGAAATTCGCGGTCATTCGGTGACCGGCGGCGCGTAGCGCGCCTTGTTCACCGCCTCGGGGAGACAGCGCCGGAACCACAGGTAGCCGGCTCCCGAGACGAGCGCCAGCGACGCGATCATCATCCAGGCGACCGACCAGGTGTGGGGGAAATGGTCGAGAATCACGCCGCCGTAGAGCGGCCCGAAGGACCATCCCGAAGCGACGACAAACCCGTGCACGCCCATGTAGCGGCCCATGCGCCCCTCCGGCGCCAGGCGCGAGGTCAGCGTGAGCGTCGGCGGCGACATGATCACCTCGCCGATCGTCACCACCACCATGGCCAGGGCGAAATAGTGATATCCCACCAGTATCCCGACCGAGCCATACCCGACCGCGTAGAAGAACGATCCCATCGCGATCTGCGCCGTCAGCGTGAAGCGGCTGAGCAGCCGCGTGACCGGGATCTGCAGCGCCACGACCAGCAGCCCGTTGATCGTGTACAGCGTGCCCAGCTGGACCTTGCTGATGCCGGCCATCTCCACGCTGTAGACGGAGAACGGCACGGTGAGCTGGGCCACCACGAGGTAGAGCAGGAACAGGAGGGCGGCGTGGCGAAGGAGGTGGTGGTCATCCCGGATGGTCAGGATGTCGCGGAGGCGGAAGCGGTCGACCGCCCGGGTCGCCTCGGGCACGCGCAGGAGCAGGTGGAACACCAGCCCGGACAGGAGCGCCATGAGGGCCGAGACGGCAAAAAGCGCCGCGTACGACCAGCCCGCGAGGAATCCCCCGATCGCCGGCCCCGCCGCCCAGCCGAGGTTGCCCGCCGACCGCGTGATCGCGTAACCGTCGAGGTGCTGCGCCTTGGGCAGAATGTCGGCGACCGTGGCGTTGGCGGCGGGCTGGAATATGGCGCCGAGGATCGAGTTGACGGCGAGGGCCGCAGCCGTCGCCCAGAACCCGAGGTGGAAATGAATCGAGGCCGCCATCGCCAAGAACGACACCGCACGGGCATACTGTGAGTACACCAGCAGCCACCGGCGCTGGATCCGGTCCGAGGCCTCGCCCCCGACCGCCTGGAAGAACGACCGGACAAAAGCCAAAGCGCCGAAAAAGACGCCGATCTCGGTCATCGACATGCCGAACTCGGAATAGAAGTAGATCGAGATGAACGGCAGGCTGATGGAAAATCCCATCGAGCTGTTGAACCACCCGAAAGACAGGATCCAGAGATTCAGATCGAACTGGCGGAGGTAGCGGGCGCTTCGGGCAATCATAGTGGCGTGCAATTAACGACATCGGCCGGCCCTTGACAAGCGGGATTCGGCGGCCGGCGCGGAGACAAAACAGCCGGGGAGGGATCCCCCCGGCTGTGCGTTCGTACGGCCCGCCGCGGCTAGCTGCGCAGCGCCGCCAGGCGCCGCCTCGCGTCGGCGATCTCCTTGGTCTCGATGTCCGGCTTGCCCCAGTAGCGCAGCATCTCCTCGAAACGGGCGATGGCCGACTTGGTGTCGCCCAGTTCCTGCTCCGCCACCCCGACGAGGTAAAGAAAATACGGATAGGTCGCTCCGGAGGCGACCTCATCCTTGCCGGAGAGCGACCGGACAAGGATGTCGCGCCCTTCCCGGTAGTGTCCCGTGAGCACCTGGAGCACGCCGGCCTCGCGGCGGTTGCCCTCCCCCTGCCCCGGCTGCTGCGCACTGCTGAGCTTCAGCAGCGCGGCGATGACGGCGGCCGTGTCGCCCGCGCAGTAGCCGTCGAATGCCTCGCCCACGGCCTCGGCCACCGGCCACAAGCCGGACGGGACGCGCTGCTTGAAAGCCGCGGTGCCTTCCTCCAGGAACGCGCGGGCGCGGCCGCAGTCGGCCGGGGCGGCCTCGGCGTAATTCATGGCGACATTCAGGCGGGCGATGCCCGTCGACCACGGCTCGGTCTGCCGGGCGCACCACAGGGCGCTGTCGTCCATATGGAGACGCCGGTAGAATGAGAAGAGAGTATTGTAGGCGCTGCGCACGTAGTTGCTGTCTTTCGTCTGCCGGGCGTAGTCCAGCGCCGCGCGCATATGGTCGCGGGCCGACCGGAACTGCCCCCGCCACTGCTCCAGGCCCGACAACTGCATCTCGTACTCGTAGAGGCCGTAGGGATCTTTCCCGGTCCGCCCGCGGTACTCGTCAAGGAAGCGCCCGGCGCCTTCGAAGTCGCGCTGGCGGATGGCCAGCGTGCTGAGATTCATCCACGGCGCGGCCAGGCGCGGAAACGCCTCCGACATCAGAAGGTATTCCTGGGCCGCGCCCGGGATGTCCCCCTGCTCGCGATAGAGCGCGCCGAGGTTCGTGTACCCCTCGGGCGAATCGGGGTGGTACGCCTTGACCTTGCGGTAGTAGTAAACGGCCGAATCGAGCTGCCCCGACTGGCGCAGGAGATCGCCCGTCCAGGCGAGCGCCCGCAGGTTGACCGGGTCGGCCCGAAGGACGGTGTCGTACTGGGCGCGGGCGGCCGCGGTGTCCTGGTTAAACACCCAGGTGGCCAGTCCGAACAGGACGCGGGCTTCTTTGTCCGACGGATAGTTTTCGACATAGGCGCGGAGCTTGACAAAGGCGGCGTCGAGTTCCTGCTCGAGCCACAGGTCGGTGTAGATATCCAGCAGCGACCGCTCGCGCACCGGCAGACTCTCCTTGAACGCATCGGCCCGGGCCAGATACTGCATCCCCTTCTGCAGCCGTCCCTCGAAGACATGGACCATGGCGATCCGCATGTAGGCCAGCGCGAAGGCCGAGTCGACGCCCGCGGCCGCCTCGAACTTCGCGATCGCCTCGTCGTTCATCCCCAGCCCGAAGAGGTCCATGCCCTCCCGGTAGAGCCTGTATGCCTCGGGCGACCCGGTGATGACGTTAGCCACCGACTGGTCGGCCATCTGGTCCTTGACATTGAGCGAGGCGACGATCTTGCCGGTGAGGCTGTCGACGAGGGCGAAGGGATCGTTCCCCATCACCTTCTCCGCCAGCACGATCTTCCCGCTGCCGATGTCTTCGAGCCGCGCGTCGATGCGGATACGCTCGCCGAGCTTGAAGAAGGACCCGGAGAGGACCGTGGAGGCGCCGAGCGCCCCGGCCGCCTGGGCCATCTCGGCGTAGGTGTGCGGGCGCATCAGTCCGGCCACGCTCACCCGCGCCAGTTCCAGCGCATCCTTGACCGCCGGCACGCCGTCGAGCGACCCGCTTTTGACCGCCTCGCGAATCTCGTCCCGGGCCTGCTCGATTTCGGCCCGCACGTCGTCCGAAATCTCGTCGGCATCCGGCAGGTCCGACCCGGTGCGCAAGTGGTCGAGCACGCGCTCCCGGCTGATGACCGTGATCGACCCGGTCTGCGCCAGGTCGGTCATGAGGATCTCCGGCAGGCCCGTCTGGAGCCAGTTGAGCGAGGTGTCCCCCGTTTTGTTCTCGAAATCGAAGACCGCGACCGCGTTGCCGCCGGGGGTCGTCACCGAGGGCGAGATTCCGCCGGGGCCGGCTCCCCCCGGCCGCTCCCCGCCGGAGCGCCAGACGATCACCGCGACAATTCCGACGACGACAAGACCGGCGGCGATCGCAGCCAGACGCTTCCCGCCGACCCGGACCGTCCTCTCCACCCGGTACTCGCCCGAGATCGACTCGGTCACGCCGGAATCGAACTGCCGGCGGAGGTTGCGCAGGTCGACCGTCAAATCCGCGGCCGACGGGTACCGGTCATTAGGATCTTTCTGCAGGCACTTGTCGATGATCCGTTCGAGTTCGGTCGGAATCTGCTGGTTTTTCAGCCGGGGGGGCTCGTGTTTCGATTCGAGGATTTTCGCCAGCGTCGTCACCTGCGACTGGCCGGCAAAGGGGAATTCGCCCGTGGCCATGCGGTAGAGCAGGACGCCGAAGGAGAAGATGTCGGTGCGGATGTCGACGGCGTCGCCGCGGGCCTGCTCGGGCGACATGTAGGAGACGGTGCCGACAATCTTGCCGGCGCGCGTCAGTTCCTGCGACACGGTGTCGGTGCGGTCGCCCTCGTCGAACTGGACGGGGTCGACCGGCTTGGCAAGGCCAAAGTCGAGGATCTTGGGGTTCCCCTCGTCGTCGACCAGGATGTTCGAGGCCTTGATGTCGCGGTGGGCGATGTTCAGCTTGTGGGCGGCGGCCAGTCCGGCGGCGATGCGCGAGGCGACCCGGATCACGCCGCCCATGTCGGGCTTGGCGCTCTGGAAATACTCGCCCAGGGGAATGCCTTTCACGCGCTCCATGACGATGTACTCGAGGTCCCGGCCGGTGTCGGGGTCGGGCGCGCTCCCGATGTCGTAGATGCCCATAACGTTGGGGTGGGCGATGCGGGCGGCCATCTTCGCCTCCCGCTGGAAACGCCCGAGCCGCTCGGCGTCATTGAAGTACTCCGCCAGAATGATCTTGAGCGCCACCTCGCGGTGCAGTTTGAGATCCTCGGCCAGGTACACGGCTCCCATGCCGCCGGCGCCGAGTTCCCGCATGATCCGGAAATGGGCAAATTCCTGTCCGGGCTGCAGCATCATGCCTTCCTTTGCACAACAAGCATCGTGATGTCATCCGACTGCGGAGCGTTCTCGACGAACCGCCGGATCTCCTTCATTATCGTTTCACACAGGTGGGCCGGGGCCTGCCCCCGCGCCCCGGTCAACACCGCCTCGAGCCGGTCCTCCCCGAAGAGCGATCCGTCCGCCCGCTCGGCCTCGGTGACACCGTCGGTGAAGACGACGAGCGATTCCCCCGGCTGCAGCGTGACGCGCTCCTCCGACCAGGCATCGAAGGGCATGGCTCCGATCATGATTCCGGAAGCCGGCAGGTGTTCGTGGCGTCCGTCGGCCCGCACGACGATCGGGGGGTTGTGGCCGGCGTTGACAAACCGGATCTCGTGCGTCGCTGCATCGATGACCCCGACGAAGAGGGTCGCGAAATTCTCCGGGGCGCTGTAGCGGTACATCTGGGTGGATACCAGCCGCACCATGCGGCACAGGTCAAAATCCGCCTGGTCGTAGAGGATGCGGAACGAGGCAAGGATGTTGGACATGAGCAGCGCCGCCCCCATGCCCTTCCCGCTCACGTCGGCCACCAGAAACAACACGTGTTCGTCCGGCAGCGCAGCGATGTCGTAGAGATCCCCCCCGACCGCCCGGCTCTGCTCCTGAAAGGCATGGAGGTCGTACCCACCGGGCGTGGGATACGCCTGCACCAGCAGGTTTTTCTGAATCGAGGCCGCCCGCGCCAGTTCCGCTTCCATCACGTGCTTCTCCTGCCGCTCGCGCTGGAGCGTGTAACTGAGCATGCGCGCCCCGAGGATGTTCCCGAACGTCGCTAGCAGGCGGAGGTACTCGTCGCTGTAACGGTGGAGCGGGTTGGTCGTGTCGACGTAGAGGATTCCGTGGACGTTCCCCTCGTCGAAGAGCGGCACCGCCATGGCCGACTTCATCTCCGACAGGATGATCGACTGCTGCTGCGCGAATCGCGGGTCCTCCATCGGGTTGCCCACCACGATCGACTGCTTGTCGGTCAGGATCTCCCGCACAATCGTGCTGGAGAGGCGGAACTCCCCCATGTCCTTCCCCTCCGGCAGGAGCGTGGCCGCCGTGTACAGCTCGTCGCCTTCCCCGCGGACGAGCACCGCCAGCCGGTCGGCCGGGATGAGCCGGGCGATCAGCCCGAGCGAGCGCTCCAGGAGCACCTGCTCCGGCTCGGGCAGAACGAGCAGTTTGGCCATCTCAAAAATCGTCGGGACCACCTCGGGTCGGTCGGTCACCCGCGCCGGGAGCGGCTTGAGGGCCTCGCTGATATCGAGATAGACGGAGCGCTCCGGTTCCACTGCGGACAGCCTCGTGAGATTGGAGCGGACGCCGGCATCCGGGTCGTCGGTCAGCCGGAATTCCACCTGGCCGAAGATGATCATGTCGCCCGGCTTGACCGCCGTGCGGGCCGAGATCCGCAGGCCGTTGACGCTCGTCCCGTTGTGGCTGCCCAGGTCGGCGACCCAGATGTTCGCCCCGGCCGCTTCCACCTCGAGCTCGGCGTGGCGGCGGGAGACCGTCCGATCGGGGATACAGATTCCGCAGTCGGCGTTTCGGCCCACCACGTAACTGCCCGGCGGCAGATCGAACGCGTAGACTTTCAGTCCGTCGGTCCCAATCAACTTGGCCATGAGAAGAAACTCTCCGTCGGCGACAGGTTCGATACCCGGTCGGGCCGCAGTATACCTAGATCGTGCCGTATTTGCTAACTAAAAAGGCGGCAATCCGGGCAAAGCCGTTGATCTCGCGCTGCCCCCACCCGGCCTGGGCCATGGCGGTCAGATCCCCCCGCGACCGGAGCCGGGCGAGTCGCGGACCGAGCAAGTGGGCGTCCATCGGCGTCTCGAGCGCCGCCGCCGTCCCTGCCTGGAGGAGAAGCCGGCGATTGAGCGGCGCAAACGGACCGATGTCGGGGCCGACCACGAACATGGGCAGCCCGAGACCGAGCGACCAGTTGGTCCGTTCGTGGCTGGGACCGACAAAGTAGTCAAACAGGGGAAACAAGCGGGCGGTGAGAATGTTTTCCTCGCGCCGGCTGGCGTGGCACACGATGAGCGCCCGGGGAAGATCGGTGGGGATCAGGTCGGAAGAGTCCAGGGTGGCGAAGGGAATGGACCGGCGGGCGAAAGCCCGGGCCGCCCGGCGGGCAAACCGCCCGCCGCTCTGGGCGAAGAGGATCACCCGCCCGCCCTCCAGAACCGCCGAACAGGCGGCCGCGATCAGCCGCGTGACGTGGGCGGTCGGTTCCGCCCCCGAGGAAAAGTACGCCCCCACCATCGGCTCCCCGGCCGCCGCATAGCGGGCGACCCGTCCGCCATAGGCGTCGGCGGCCAGCCGGATGAGCGCCGGCTCGATGCACAGCCCCGTCACCACCACCTGTTCGGCGGCATAGCCCCCGACCCGGCGGAACGGTTCCGCTGCCTCGGGCGTCGGCACCAGCACGGTCGCCGCCCCGCGCACCACCGCCTCATCCGGCGTGACCAGCTCGCCGTGCTGGTAGATCAGGTGCGGCTGGTGGCGGAGAATTCCGACCAGAGTGGGGTGAGCCACGATCACGGGGCTGGGATCCTCCCGCAGAGCGGCCCGGATATCCCGCCCGAGCAAGCGAAGCGCGGGCGTCTCCCGATTGTAGTTGTTCCCCCGCCGGATGAGACGGTAGAGAACCCCCGTCGCCCCGCCCGAGGAGCCTCTCCGGTAGAGCCACCGGGCCGCCCGCCACCCGAGTCGCGCCGCCCCCCGCGAGAGTTCGAACACGTCGAGCTCGCGCCGGACCAGGCTGATCGCCTGCGAACGGATGAGGGCCTCCGTGATGCCGTCGAGGTAAAAGGGGTGGCCACGTCCGATGTTCGTATACAACAGCGTAACGCGGGCCGGTATGGCTGTCCGTGGCGTCGTCACCGGTTCATCCCGATATAATCCCCCGATTGATTTTCAGATTCCGTGGCCGCCGCCCGGCCGGGAGGCGGCCGGACGGTGAGACCGAACATACACCAACCGGCCGCTTTAGTCAATCGCGGCCTCGGCCGGCTTTCGGAACCGCGCCGCGCCCCCCGCTGTTACGGCACAGGACCTGACTCTGCCCCCCGTCAGCGCCAGCGACCCAAAGGCACGCCGGGGACACCGCTGGCGGGCGCCGCCGCCCGGCGAATCGAGCGGTCGGCCCTCCCGGCCGCCCCGGCCGGTCGCCTCCGCAGCCACCCGCGACACCGCCGTGACCCGGAGGCGCGCAAGCGGGTGCGGCGATACGAGACTGTATGGACCTGATTGTCGAATGTGGATCGAGAGGCGCTCCGTGAAGATCCTCCCCGTGGCGCCGGCCGGGGTGGCGCTCCTGCTCTACGGGCTCCTGCTGGCGCCGGCGGAGGATCCTGCCGCGCCGCAGCGCGTAGCTGTGATCGCGCTCGGACTGGGGGGCGTGTATCTGCTCATGCTCCGTTTGGCCCGGCCGCTGTCGCTGTTCGGACGCGACCGCCCAACGCTGCTGGCGCTCGCGGCGGCGGCCCTTCTGGTCCGGGCGGCTGCGGTGATCGGAGCCGATACGACTGCGCCGGCGCCGCCCGACGTCTTCCGCTGCGTGTGGGAGGGCAAGCTGGTGGCCGAGGGCTACAACCCGTACGCAGTCCCGCCGGGTTCCAGCCAAGGAGAGGCGCTGGCCGACGATGCGCTCTACCCCCGCATGTGCGGGCACGACCGCGCCTCGACGCACCCGCCGCTGGCGCAATACCTCTTTGCTGCCGCTTATCTCCTGCACAGCGAGTCGCTGCACGGATTCGGCCTCCTGTCGCTGCTGGCCGAGCTGGCGACGCTGCTCGGCGTGATCATGCTCGCGGCTCCGCTAATCGAGAAACGTCCCTTTCACAGCTGGTCGATCCTCATCTACGCTTTCTCGCCGCTGGTGATGCTCGAGTTCCTCCGTTCTCACCACGTCGACATCCTCGCGATGCCCTTTTTCGTATTCAGCCTGGTCCGCCTGCGGCGCGACGATGCGGCCGGCACGGGCCTTCTGCTGGCGCTGGCCACGCTGGTGAAACCGGGCGCGCTGCTTTTCGCCGCCGTGATCTTCATGCACTTTGTCGGGCGCAAGCGGCTCTTCTTCCTGGCTGGACTGGTGTTTCCCGGGGTGCTGCTGTACCTCCCGTTTGGACCGAAGGCGGGCACACACATCGCGGAGACCATCCGGCAGTTTTTGACCCAGCCGGAATTCAACAGCTCGGCCTACCGCCTGATCGCGTGGCTGTCCCCCACGGAGGAGGCGGCGCGGGTGATCGCGGCCGGTCTTCTGCTGGCGGTGGTGGGGATCGCGGCTTACCCCTTGAGAGAGCGCGTGCCGCGGGTCAGCGGGCGGCTGTTTATCGCAGCCGCGGCGGGCGTCATCCTCGCCCCGGCCCTCGACGCCGCCGCCCTGGTGTGGATCCTCCCGTTTGTCGTGCTCTACCGCAATCTCCCCTTCCTTGTCCTCACCGCTTTGGCGCCGCCGGCCGCGCATGTGCTGGCCGCCGCCGGGGGCGACTCGGCCGCCCTCGCGTGGTTGCCGGCGCTGGAGCACGCGCCCTTCTATGCGCTCCTCCTCGCTCTGCTGATTCGATCAGCGGTGCGGAATCGGCAGCCGGAGGAGGCGGCGGTCGGGAACGGGCGCAGCGGCTAGGCGGGGAAGCGGATGCTCACGGCCGGGTGTCGTCGGGCGCCATCCCGTCGAGCATCTCCATCAGCCGGAACGCCGTGCTCGGGGCGTGGCCGGAGTAGTGGTTGTTGAAGTACGCGTAGAGATCCTTGCCCTCCCCCGCCACCCGGTCAATGAGTTCGCGCCACCAGGCGAGCTCCTGGGCGCGGTCGTCCCGCACATAGCTGAAATCCTCCTCGATCTTCTTGCGGTCGCCGAGGAACCGGATGTACACGAAATCAGCCGTGCAGGTGGTCAGGCGGGGCATCCAGGGGTGGTCGATCAGGCACAGCGCGATGTTCTGCTGCCGCAGCCGGGCGAAGAGATCGTCCTCGGACAGCCACGCGCCGTTGCGCAGCTCCACCGACACCCGGATGTCGGCCGGCACCGCTGCCAGCAGATCGGCCAGCAGATTCTTTTCCGCCGGCTTGAATGAGTACGGAAACTGCAGCAGGAGCGGTCCGAGTTTGTCGCCGAGGCCGCGCATGGTGTCGATGAAGACGCGGGCGTCCTCCACCCGCCTGGCCGGCGGCCCCTCGTGGGTGACTGTTTGCGGGAACTTGGCGGCAAACACGAACCTCTCGGGGGTCTGGCGCGCCCACTTGGCGACCGTCTCGGCCGACGGAATCCGGTAGAAAGTGGAGTCGATCTCGACGGTCCGGAATTTGGAGGCGTAGAATTTGAGGAAATCCGCCGGCGGCACGAACTGGGGGTAGAAATTTCCCAGCCAGTCTTTGTAGCTGAATCCCGCCGTTCCGATAAACACCCGCGCGGTGGCTTTCATATGTCTAGAAACCGGACGGCGGGCAAAAGGTTTCGCCGCTTCGCCCGTTGCCCCGACCGCCGGATTTCCTTATACTCCCGACAAAAGACGATCAAGGCCAAGCCAAAGGAGGCTCCGTGAAAGACAAACGCAATGAGGCTCTCGCCCGACTCCTGCTGGACTATTCGGTCGAGCTGAGAAAAGGGGAAGTCCTCTACCTCGAGATCAAGGGGAAAGACACCCTCGAGCTGGGCAAACACATCATCCGCTACGCCACCGAGAAGGGCGCCGTTCCGTTCTGGTACTACAACGATGAGTCCCTTCTGCGCCAGTGGATCCGGGCGGCCGGGGATGATCAATTCAAGGCCCAGGCGGAGCTGCACCTCCACCTCATGAAACAGGCCGACGCCTACATCGGCCTGCGCGGATCGGACAATCCCTTCGACACCGCCGATCTCCCCCAGCCCCAGATGGACAAGATGAACAACCTGTTCTACAAACCGGTCCACTTGGAGGAGCGCGTCAAACGGACCAAGTGGGTTGTCCTCCGGTACCCCAACAACGCCATGGCCCAGCTCGCGGAAACCTCCCAGGAGACGTTCGAGGATTTCTACTACCGCGTGTGCACGGCCGACTACCCGAAAATGAGTGCCGCCGAGAACCTGCTGCGCGACCTCATGGCGGCCACCGACCAGGTCCACATCAAGGGGCCGGGAACCGACCTGCGGTTCTCGATCAAGGGGATTCCGCCGGTCAAGTGCGACGGCAAGCGCAACATCCCCGACGGCGAGGTCTACACCGCCCCGGTCCGCGACTCGGTCAACGGCACCCTCCAGTACAACACCCCGTCGCTCTACCAGGGAGTCCTCTACAAGAACATCGCCTTCGAGTTCCGGAACGGGAAGATCGTCAAGGCCGCCTGCGAAGGGGACCAGGCCAAGCTCAACAAGATTCTCGACACCGACGAGGGGGCGCGCTTCATCGGCGAGTTCTCGCTCGGCGTCAACCCGTTCATCCTGCACCCGATGAAGGACACGCTGTTCGACGAGAAGATCGCCGGCTCGTTCCATCTCACCCCCGGCCAGTGCTACGACGAGGCCCCCAACGGCAACCAGTCCTCCATCCACTGGGATCTCGTCTGCATCCAGCGGCCCGATTACGGCGGCGGCGAGATCTGGTTCGACGGCAAATTGATCCGCCGGGACGGCGTCTTCACTGATCCGAAACTGGAGAAAGCGTTCTCGGCCGAAAATCTCAAGAATCCGCAGGAGGCCTAGGCGGCGGGGCCGGTCCGGCCCCCGCCCTCTGCCCCACGGACAAACCCACACCCAGGAACAGGGGTCATATGGATATACTCGATTTCGCCATTCAGATGGAGCTCGACGGCCGTGCGTACTACCGGAACAGTGCCGACCAGGCCGCCAACCTGCATGTCCGGCAGATTTTCCTCACCCTCGCCGACGAGGAGCACCGCCACTACCACGTGTTCAAGAAACTCAAGGGGGGCGAAGACGCGTCGCCGGCCGACCTCGCCCCGCGCGGCAAAACGGTCATGACCCTCAAGAGCATCTTCCGCGAGATGATTCAGGAAGGCCGGGAGAAGCTCGGCGGCGACACCAAACGCGAGGTCTGGAAACAGGCCCGCGAGGTGGAGATCAAGTCGGAGAAGATGTACCGCGAAGCGGCGGCGGCGACTTCCGACCCGGTTCGGAAAGACATGCTCACGCGGATCGCCGATGAGGAGCAGGCCCACATCTACATGATCGACAACATGCTCCAGTTCCTCGCCGATCCGGCCGGGTTCGCCGCCTCGCAGAACTACAAGAGCTTCATGAGCTGGGAAGGCCGGTAGGCCGGCTGGCGGCCGGGGCTAGACCTCGGTGAGAATCACGCCGCCGAGCACCACCGCCCCGCCGATCACGAACGGCCAGCCCAGCGGCTCGTTGAGAAACACGCAGGCGACGAGCGAGGCGACAATCGGCTGGATGTTGTGGTAGACCGCCAGCCGCGACGCCTCCATGTGTTTGAGCAGCCAGTACCAGAGGATGTAGGCCACCACCGACGTGCCGATCGCCACGTAGCCCACCGAGAGCCACGCCGCGACGACGACGCCGCCATAGTCGAACGTGACCGCGCGGTAGAGCCCGAACGGGAAGTACAGGAGCGAACCGGATGCCAGCGCGTACGCGGTGACCCGCACTGCCCCGTACCTGCGGACCAGCGGTTTCCCCCATACCGTGTAGTAGGCCCAGACCACGACCGCGAAGAGGATGATCGCGTCCCCCGCCACGTAGTTCAGCCCGAGGTGGATTCCACCGGCGCTCATGATGATGATCACGCCGGTGACCGCGATCGCCACCCCGACCGCCCGCCGCCACCGGAACGGCTCGCGCAGGTGAATCATCGCCAGAATGAAGATCCAGATCGGCGTCGTGGCAAAAAGCAGCGCGCCGTGGCTGGCGGTGGTCAGGCTCTGCCCGACCAGATAGGTGACCTGGTTGAACAGAACCACCAGACAGCCCAGCCCGGCGATCTTCTTGAAATCGCGGCGTTCGATCGGCACGCGCCAGCGGCGGAAACGAACGATCGCCAACAGCACCACGGCCGAGAGGACGAAGCGGTAGAAGGCGAAGGTGAACGGCTCGATCGTGGCCAGGCCGAAGCGCGCCGCCGGAAACGTCAGCGCCCCGAGCACCTGGTGGGTAAACAGCGCGAAGGCCAGCGAGGCAAACCCGCGGTGATCCTCGCTCGCGCCCGCCGGCGCAGCCGCGGCCGGGTCGGTCGTCAGTCCCAAGAAGCGTCCTTCGCGGCTCCGGCCCCGCGGGGGCGGCGCCCGCCGCCCGTCACAGCAGCCCCTTGTACGTCCCGCCGTCGACCGGGATCGCAGCTCCAGTGATGAAGGCGGCCGGGACACTCGCCAAAAACGCCACCGTCGCCCCCAGTTCCTCCGGCCTTCCGACCCGACCCACCGGAGCGCCCGCGCCCATCTGCTTCATCGCCTCCTCGGGCGTGGTGCCGGCCTGAAGGGCGCGGCCCCGGGCCAGCTCCCACAGGCGGTCGGTTGCCGTGTAGCCGGGGCACACGCTGTTGGCCGTGATGCCGAAGCGGGCATAGGTGTTGGAGATCGTCTTGATGAAACCGGTCAGACCCGCCCGGAAGGTGTTGGAGATGATCAGGTCGTCAAGCGGCTGGCGCACCGCGACCGAGGTGATGTAGATCAGCCGCCCCCACCCGCGCGCTTTCATCCCCTCGATCACCTCCCGGGTCAGATTGATGGCCGAGAAGAGCACGAGATCCCCCCCGTGCCGCCAGGCCTCCGGCGAGTGGCTGAGAAACGGCCCCGCCGCCGGACCCCCGCAGTTGGAGACCAAAATGTCGACTTCCCCGGCGGTCTGCACGATCCGCCGGACGTCGTCCGGATCGGCGACGTCGCCAACCGCGAGCGTCGCCGGCGCCCCGGTCGCGGCCGCGATCTTCTCGGCCGCGGCCGCCAGCCGCTCCCGGTTCCGGCTGTTGATCGTGACGGCCGCGCCTTCGGCGGCCAGGGCCGCGGCGCACGCCAGGCCGAGTCCCGAGGAGGCCCCGGTGACCAGCGCCCGTTTGCCGTTGAGGCCGAGATCCATCACTTCGCCTCGGCCGCGCGCGCGAGTTCGTGGGGAAGCACGGCCGCGGTCCGGCAGCCCCGCTCAAAATCCACAACCCGGAAATGCTCGTTCGGGGAATGGGTGTTGTCATCGTTCTGGCCGAACCCGAGCAGGAGCGTGTCCAGGCCGAGGATTTCCTTGAAATCGCCCACGATCGGAATCGAGCCGCCTTCCCGGATAAACACCGGGGCCTTGCCGAAACCCTTTTTGAGCGCGCGCGCGGCCGCCTCCAGCCACGGGCCGTCGGTCGGCACCACGACCGCGGGCGCCCCCCCGGATTTCTTCAGCTCGATCCGCACCGACTTCGGCGCAATCTTCCTGATGTACGCCTCGACCTTCTGCAGAATATCCGTCGGCTTCTGCGCCGGCACCAGCCGGCAGGTGATCTTGCAGGAGGCGTACGACGGCAGCACTGTCTTCGCCCCTTCCCCCTGGTACCCGGCCGTGATCCCGTTCACATCGAGCGTCGGCCGCACCCAGGTGCGTTCGAAGGTGTTCCACCCCCGCTCGCCGTGCAGCGCCGGAATGCCGACCATCTTCATGTACTGCGCCTCGCTGAAGGGCAGCTTCTTGAACTGGGCGCGTTCCCACTTGGCGGGCGGGGCGACGTCTTTGTAGAACCCCGGCACCGTGATCCGGCCGTTCGCGTCGTGCAGCCGTCCGACAATCTGGCAGAGAATATTGGCGGGGTTGGCGACCGCGCCGCCGAACGTGCCCGAATGCAGATCGCGCTTGGGGCCGAGAACGAACAGCTCCATGGCGACGATGCCGCGCAGACCGTAGGTGACCGCCGGCAGCGTCTTGCTGAACTGGCTGGAGTCGGAGACGACGACGATATCGGCGGCCAAAAGCTTCTTGTTCGCCTTCAGCCACTTGGGCAGATTGGCCGACGAGACCTCTTCCTCTCCCTCGACGAGGAATTTCACGTTTACCGGCAGCCGCCCCTCGCTCCTGAGGATCGCCTCCAGTCCCTTGATGTGGGCGAACAACTGCCCCTTGTCATCGGTGGCGCCGCGGGCGCAGATCATGCCGTCGCGGATTTCCGGCTGAAAGGGCGGGCTTTGCCAGAGATTGAGCGGTTCCGGCGGCTGGACGTCGTAGTGGCCGTAGTAGAGGACGGTCGGGAGGCGCCGGTCAACCGCGTATTCGGCGTACACGAGCGGGTGCCCGCCGGTCGGGTGCACCGCCGCCCGGAAACCCAGGCCCGTGAAGTGGTCGGCGAGCCACTGGGCGCACGCCTGCATGTCCGGCTGGTGCGCGGATTTGGCCGAGACCGAAGGGAAGCGGAGAAACTCGAACAACTGGTCCATGCGGTCTTTCTCGTGCGCAGTGAGGTAATCAAGCGGGGTCATGGCATTACTCCTTGGTTTGCATTCCGCAGTCAACGCAGGGAGAATATAGGGCGCGCGCGGGGCGGTGTAAAGCCCCGGCTGACCGGCAGGAACCGCCCCGCTGCCGGCTGCGCGGCTACCGGTGCCGGCGAAACCACTCGGCTGGATCGCAGGCGAAATTCAGGCAGGACCGCAGCAGCCGGGCGTGCATCGTCTCCTCGTCGATCAGCCACTTGTAGAAGCGCTTGATCCGGGGGTCCTCCGCCTCGTTCATTTTCTCGAGGTAGAACTCCTCGGCTCCGTTTTCGAATTTGATCGCAAACCGGTAGGCCTCGACGTCGGAGGCGCTCGGGGAGATGGTGTCCCGGAGCGCGGCGAGGCGGTTGTTGAATTCCGCCAGCTTCGCTTCGGCGTTGGAATCCTCGATCTCCGGCACCTCCCGGCCCTCCGATATTTCCAGCGACCGGACGAATTTGTCAATTTTCTCGATGTGGCGGATTTCCTCGGCGGCGAGAAACTGGAAGGTCTGCCGGACCAGGTCGCTCTCCGCCTTGCGGGCGGCCTCTTCGAAAAACGCCCGGCCCTCGGTCTCGAGCCGTCGGGCGATGCGGAACGGTTCGAGGATATCGGGTTTGTCGTGCGGCTCGCTCATCGTTGTCTCTCCGCAGCCGGGTGGCCGGCCGCGCCGCCGGGCCGGGCGGCCGCCGGCTAGTAGTCCTTTCGCTCAAACATCGCCACCGTAATCCCGACCAGGACGACCGCAAAGAGCAGGCTCGACCAGAGCGGCAACCAGGATTCCACCGGCCGCCCGAGGGCGAGGCTTTGGGTGACCTCGCCGAGCTGGCTCGTTTTCGGCAGAACGTAGTACAGCCCGCTCACGATCCCGGTGACGAACCGGCTGTCGATGACATTTTGCACGGCCTCGTGGTACTGCAGGAGGACCTGGGCGATCCACATCACGAACGCCATCATGATGCTCACCGCGAACGATCCGGTCAGGATGCCGGAGAAAGCGGTCACGCTCAGCCAGACGAAGAGGGCGGCCATGTTGAGCGCGAAGATGTAGAGCAGCCGGACGTCGGCAAACCCCCAGGCCGCGTAGAATGCCAGGAAAGTCACCAGCCCGCCGGCCACGATCGTCGCGCCGTACACCGCCCAGATGCTGAACAGCTTGTACAGGAGCAGCGCGGCGCGCGATACCGGCTTCGACAGGTAGTACTCCGCCCGCCCCCGGACCAGCATCGACGGAATCAGGCCGGCCGTGCCCATGACGGTCAGGAAAACGAGAAACGAAAAGTAGGTGTCCATCGCCCCCACGGCCACTTTCTGGGCCAGGCTCGCGATGGGATCCTCGCTTCCGGAATTCATGTTGATTTCGATCTTCATCGAGTGGGAGGCGATCGTCATCAGCACCGCGATCACCGTCACCGCCACGTAAATCCAGATCAGCTTGCGCTCGACCATTTCCTTGAACGTATCCTGGAGCAGCCCTCTCATATGCCGGCCTCCGTGGATGGCGGTTCGGGGGTCGTGATGGTCTCGATGAACGATTGCTCGAGCGTGATGCGCATGGGGCGGATCATCCGGATCGGAATTTTCTTGATGCGCAGCTCGTCGATCACCCAGTTGATGTCCTCTTCGCTTTCCAGTTCGACGATCATCCCGCGGGCCGAGAGTTTGATGATCTTGCCCATGCCCTCCGGGAGACTGAACAGGAGGTTGCCGATCGCGGCCTCGATTTCAAACTGGCTCCGCCGGCTGGTGAGTTCCTCGACGGTCGCCGTCTTGACGAGCCGCCCGCGGTTGAGGATCGCCACCCGGTCGGCCACCGACTCCACCTCCGACAGAAGGTGGGAATTGAGCACGATCGATTTGCCCTCGGCCCGGATCGTCCGGAGCACCTCGCGGATCTCGACCTTGCCGACCGGGTCGACGCCGTCGGTCGGCTCGTCCAGGAGCAGGATATCCGGGTCGGAGACGAGCGCCTGGGCGATGCCGATGCGCTGTTGCATCCCTTTCGAGTACTTCTTGAGCTTGGTGTCCCCCCACCGGTCCATGCCCACCAGGTGGAGGAGGTTGGCGGCGCGCGACCGGGTCTCGGCGGCGCTCATCCTGAACAGCCGCCCGGTCGCGATCATCAGGCCGAGGCCGGTCAGGTGGCTGGGAAAGCGATGGTTCTCGGGCAGGTACCCCAGGCGCTGCCGCGACCGCGCGTCGGTGGGCTTGTGCCCGCTGACGATGACGTTGCCCGAGGTGAGCCGGGTGATCCCCAGGACGACCTTGAGAAACGTCGTCTTGCCCGCCCCGTTCGGACCGAGGAGGCCGAAGATCTCCCCTTCGGCCACCGAGATGTTCACCGCCTCGAGGGCCACAATCCCGCGCTGGCGGAGTCCGCCGCTGTAGACCTTGGTCAGATCCTGACTGTCGATAACGTTCATAGATCTTCCGCCCGATTTGGTTTTCCGCAAACCCGGGGTTCCCGGCCGCCGGCGCGCGGTTGTCCGCCGCTCCCCCCGGGTCCTGCCTTCGCCGCCCGCACCCTGCCGCAATCAAAGCCGGTGAAGGGATTCGAACCCCCGACCTACTGATTACAAATCAGTTGCTCTACCAGCTGAGCTACACCGGCGTGCAACTCCGTTAATGTACGCGCCCGCGGGCCGAAAGTGTCAAGGTTTTACCGGGGTCCCGGCTGCTTCCGCTTCACTTTGGGCCCCTGCGGCGTATCCTCCAGAACGTAGCCGCGGGCGAGCAGTTCGTCGCGGATGCGGTCGGCCGCGGCGAAATCGCGCCCGGCGCGGGCCGCCGTCCGCTTTTCAACCAGAGCCATGATCTCCGGCCCCACGGCCTCGTCCGTGCCCCGCTCGTAGGTGAAATTCAGCACCGTATCGACCCGCCGGATCGCCGCCAGCGCCCTGTCCCGCTCCTCGGCCGCGAGCGTTCCCTCGGCCCGCAGCCGGTTGATGTCGCGGACGAAATCGAACACGGCCGCCAGCGCGCCCGAGATGTTCAGGTCGTCGTCCAGCGCCTCCTCAAACCCGGCCAGCATGCGGGCGGTGATCGCCTCGGCCGCGCCGCCGGAGGCCGCGCCCCCGGCGTAGTCCTCGAGATTGGCGATGAAGTCGTTGTAGCGCTCCAGCGCGCTCTTGGCCGCCTCGAGCCCCTGGAACGTAAAGTTGAGCTGCTGGCGGTAGTGGGTCGAGATGAGCACGTAGCGCGTCTGGGCGCCGCTGTGCCCCCGGGCCAGCAGATCGCGCAGCAGGTAGTAATTGCCGAACGACTTCGCCATTCTCCGCCCCTCGACTATGAGGTGTTCGGCGTGGAGCCAGTAGTTGACGAAGGGCTCGCCGGTGGCCCCCTCCGACTGGGCGATTTCGTTCTCGTGGTGCGGGAAGATGTTGTCGACCCCGCCGCTGTGGATGTCGAAGTGGCGCCCGAGGTACTTCATCGACATCGCCGAACACTCGATGTGCCAGCCGGGACGCCCCTTGCCGAGCTCCGTCTCCCAGTACACGTCGCCGTCCTTCTCGTCCCACGCCTTCCACAGAGCGAAGTCCGAGACCGAGTCTTTCTCGTACTCATCGACCGCCACCCGCGCCCCGGCTTTCAGATTGGCCCGGTCGATGTGCGCCAGCCGGCCGTAGGCCGGGAAGCGCTCGATGCGAAAGTACCAGTTGCCGCCGACCTCGTACGCCAGCCCCTTGGCGATGAGTTCCTTGATGATCTCCACCATCTCGGGAATGTGGTCAGTCGCCGCCGGGTAGACCTCCGCCCGCTCGATGCCGAGCGTGTCGAGGTCCTCGAAGAACGCGTTGGCGTAGCGGGTCGTGAACTCCTTAAGCGATACGCCTTCCTTCTGCGAGTCCCGGATCGTCTTGTCGTCGACGTCGGTCAGGTTCATCACCTGGAAGACCCGGTACCCCTTGTACTTCAGGTACCGGCGGAGCAAGTCTTCGAACATGAAGGTGCGGAAATTGCCGATGTGGGCGAACCCATACACCGTCGGCCCGCACGTGTACATGCGCACCTTCCCCGGCTCGATCGGCCGGAACTCCTCCTTCTCGCGGTTCAGCGTGTTGCGGAATCGCAGGGGCATGGATCAGACCTCCGTGAGACCGGCCACCGTCCGGGCGTCGAGTTTGCGCACCACCGCCGCGATGAGCCGGACCGTGTTGTCGTAGTCGTCGCGATTGAGGATGCCGTTGTGGCTGTGGATGTAGCGGACCGGCGGGCCGACCACCACCGACGGGACGCCCGTCCGCGACATGTGAATGCGCCCGGCGTCGGTCCCGCCCCGCTCCATGTAGGAGAGGTGGTACGGAATTTTCAGCTCCTCCGCGGTGTCGGTGACGAGATCGCGCAGCCGGCGGTTCGGAATCATCGAGGCGTCGAACAGCAGGATGCCCGGGCCGCCCCCCAGCTTCTCGGCCTTCTTGAAACCGTCGGGCGGGATGTCCTGGCCGATGCCGACATCGACAATGAGCGCCGCGTCGGGGTCGCCCAGGTGGGCGAGCGTCTGCGCCCCCCGCAGCCCGACCTCCTCCTGCGTCGAACCGGCGCCGAGGAGCGTGTTCGGGTGCCCCTCGCCCTTGAGCGCGCGGAAAACGTCGATCACCACCGCGCAGGCCATGCGGTTGTCGAACGCCTTGGACAGATACATCCGCGGATTCCCCATGATCGTGAAATCGGAATCGGGGATGATCGGGTCGCCGAGCTGGATGCCGAGCGCCTCCTTGGCGTTGAATCCCTCCTGCACCCCCACGTCGATGAACATGTCTTTCAGCTCGAGCACTTTCTTGCGCTCCTCGGCCTCCAGCATGTGCGGGGGCTTGGAGCCGACGACCCCGATCACCGGACCCTTGCGGGTGATGACCCGCATCCGCTGACCGAGGGCCACGTGACCCCACCAGCCGCCCAGGGGGAGAAACTTGATATACCCCTCGGATGTGATCTCCCTGACCATGAACCCGACTTCATCCATGTGCCCGGCCACCATGACCCGCGGGCGGTCGGCCGTTCCCTTCTTCCAACCCATGATCGAGCCCAGCCGGTCATACTCGATCCGATCCGCAGTCTCTCTCAACTCGCGCGCCATCAGGCGGCGCACTTCTTCCTCATACCCCGACACGCCGTTGGCTTCGGTGATCTCTTTCAGGAGTTGCTCGGTCCTGTCCACGATATCCTCATTTCCTCTATAGCGGTCTTCTCGCGTCATCAGCTTCGGTTTGCGCCCGCAAGGCGACAATATAGCCGGCCCGCGGCTGCTCGTAAACCCCTAAAAGCGAAGATGGTCGGCCAGTTCCGCCAGGGCTCCGATCCGACGGCGGGCCAGCGGCATCTCCGCCGGATACTCCCGTCCCGCTTTCATCTTCAAAATCGCCGGCATCCCCACCCCGTGCGGTCCCTCGATGTCCTCCACGTACCGGTCGCCGATGTAGACGCATTCCGCCGGCCCGTACCCGGCCTGGTTGGCCGCCTGGACAAAGATGTCGGGGTGCGGCTTGCGCTTGCCGAAGGTGGAGGAGAAGATGGTGAAATCGAAGAAGCGGCTCAGCCCGAACCGCCGGAGTTCCCGCAGGTGCACGTCTTCCGGAAACACGGTGTTGGAGATGAGTCCGACCGCCGGGACCGCCGCCCGGATTCTCTCCAGCGTGGCCACCGCGTCGTCGTACGCGTAAAGAAGCCGGTCGACCGGGCGGTAGAACTCCTCGAAAAACCGGGCGGCCAGTTCGTCGCTGTAGGGAATCTCCAGCTGGGCGCACAGCGCCCGCGCCGCCTCGGGAACCGTCCATTCGGTCAGCGTCTCCCACGCCCGTTGCCGCAGGGGCGCCTTGGCGCGCTCGAACGAAACGTGAAATTCCTCCTCCTCCGGCACAGCGTACCCCTCGTCGACCAGCCACTCGCGCGCCTCCAGCGCGCAGAGCCGGGAGAGCTCGTCCCACGACACCGCTTCGTACTCGATCAGGGTCGAGCCGAGATCAAAGAGCACCGCTTTCGGCCGGAGGTCATCCACGGCGGCGCCGTGCCTTCTTCAAAGCCGACGACATGATGCGGTCGATCAACTGCGGGAAGTCGATCCCCACCGCCCGGGCCGCCATCGGCGACAACGACAGCTCGGTCATCCCGGGGAGGGTGTTGAGTTCCAGGAACCAGCAGGACCCGTCGGCCGCCATCATGTAATCCACCCGCACCAGCCCCTCGCAGCCGAGCAGGCGGTAGGCCGCCGCCGCCTCGGCCTGCAGGCGGTCCCTCACCGCATCGGGAACGGGCGCCGGCGCCAGGTACTCGGACATTCCCTTGGTGTACTTGGCCTCGTAATCGTAGAGGCCCTTCTTTGGCCGGATTTCGACCACCGGGAGCGGCTCGCCGTCAAGCACCGCCACCGTCAGCTCGCGTCCCCGGATATACTTTTCGATGAGCACTTCGGGTGATTCCTGCGCCGCCTGCGCGATCGCCCGGGGCAGCCCGTCCCAGGATTCGAGCCGCGTCAGCCCCACCGTCGACCCGCTCGCATTCGGCTTGACAATCGCCGGCAGATCGAATTGCCCGCGGATGCGCGCTTCGTCCTCGTCCGTCGATCGCCCCTGCCCGGCGCGCACGAGGGCAAAGGGCGGCGTCGGCACTCCCGCCGTCGACACCAGCCGCTTGGTCAGCGCCTTGTCCATGGCAATCGCCGAGGCCCGCATGCCCGAACCCGTGTATCGGACTCCGGCGAGGTCGAGCAGGCACTGGATCGTGCCGTCCTCGCCCGTTCCGCCGTGGAGCGCCAAGAGGACAATATCAACATCGCGCAGATCGGGCGCGGCCAGGGCGCGCAGCAGGGCGGCGGCGTCGACCGCGAGCGACCGGAAGTCGGTTTTGGCGGCCTCCGCCAGGGCGAAATGTCCCCCGCCGTCCAGAAGCGACTGCCCCGTGGCCGGATCCAGAGCGCGCACCTCGTGGCCGAGGCGGCGGACGGCTTTGCACATTGCCTCGCCCGAGTGCAGCGACACGTCGCGTTCGGAGGAGTCGCCGCCCGCGAGTATAAGAACTTTCATTTCGACCTCGTTCTCACCTGCTGGATTTTCCACGCTACCAGGGCAGCCGTCGCCAGCCCCACGATCGGCCAAACAATCATGTTGTACGTCCGGAAATAGTCGGCAATCCGCTGGAGGTTATCAACAACAACCATGGCGAGGTAGAAGAGGGCCGCCGTGAACACGATGTAGGACAGCAGCGAGTAGACCGCCATGCGCCGGACCGGGTAGCGGGCGATGCCCGCCCCCAGCGCGATAGCGCTCCGCAGGCCGATCACGAACCGCGAGCACACCAGAAGGAGCCCCCCCCAGCGCGCCAGGTGCCTTTCGAAAGCCAGGATGTCCGCCGCCGAGAAATACTTGTAGTCTTTGACCAGGAAATACTCGCGGCCGTAGCGGCGGCCCACACCGTACATGAGCATGACCGAACTCATCCCCCCCGCGAGCACTAGCGCGAAACTCAGGTACAAATCCAGCCGCCCCGCCCCGACCAGCGCCCCGGCCGCCGCAATGAAACTGTCGCCGGGAAAAGGCGGGAACACGTTCTCCATGAAGCAGGCCGCGAACAGCGTCACGTACACCAGCCCGGGGCCGAACGTGAACAGGTAGTCCAGGTAGCGGCCGATCTGTTCGGGGTTCTCATTCATCGCCGGCTATCAGACACACCGCGCTCGCGGCGATCCCCTCTTCCCGCCCGACGAAACCGAGTTGCTCGGTGGTCGTGGCTTTCACATTCACCTGCGCCTCCTTGATCCGCAGCACCTCCGCGATTGCCTTGCGCATCGCCGGAATATGCGGGTTCATCCTGGGGCGCTCGGCCATGATGATCGCGTCAATGTTGAGGATGCGGGTATACCCGGCCGACCGCACCAGGTGGCCGACCCGCGACAGGAGCACGGCCGAGTCGGCCTGGCGGTAGGCCGGATCGCCCGGCGGGAACTGCTGCCCGATATCGGGCAGGCCGGCCGCCCCCAGGAGCGCATCCATGATGGCGTGCAGGAGAACGTCGGCGTCCGACCAGCCGGCCAGCCCGCGCTCGTGCGGGATAATCACTCCGCCCACCACCAGCTCGCGGTCGTCGGCGAACGCGTGGACGTCAAACCCGTGCCCGATGCGCAGGTCAGCCATGCCCCTCCCTGGCCAGGAGGGCTTCGGCGATGACCAGATCCTCCGGGGTCGTGATTTTGATGTTGGGTCCGCTCGGCTCCACCACCGTCACCTTGAATCCGCGGCTCTCCACCATCGACGCATCGTCGGTATACCGCCCGGCCGCGCCGGCCGCCTCCCGGTGCGCCGCCATGATGAGATCGTACTGAAACACCTGCGGCGTCTGCGCGCCGTACAGGTAACTGCGGTCCACGGTTGCGATCACGTAGCCGTCGCGCACACGCTTGAGCGTGTCGGGCACCGGGACCGCGAGGATGGCGGCCCGGTCCCGCTTCGCCGCGCCGACGACGCGGTCGATGTCGGCTGGCCGGACCAGCGGCCGGGCGCCGTCATGGATGGCCACGAAACCGGTGGCGATCGGCAGCGCTTCCAGCCCTCTCCACACCGACTCCCGGCGTTCGGTCCCGCCGGAGACGATCTGCTGCACCTTCGCGAACCCGTACCGGTCCACAACCTGTTCTCCGGCGTAGCCGAGATAGTCTTCGGCCGCCACGACCACAATCCGGTCGATGGAGCCGGCCGCTTCGAAGCGGCTGATGGTCCAGGCCAACAGCGGCCGCCCGGCGACTTCCCGAAACTGCTTCGGGACTTCGCCGCCGAAGCGGAGCGACTGCCCGCCGGCGACTATGACGGCTGCGGTGATCATGCGGTCGCGCATCTTTCCGGTTTCGGCGGGACGCCGGCCATGGCGTCCGGCCACGGGCGGGAATATACGCGCCGCCCGGTCCCGACAAAAGCGAATTCAGAGGATGAGCATCGCGTCGCCGTAGCTGTAGAACCGCATCCGCTGCGCGATCGCGTACCGATAGGCCTCGAGGATCCGATCCCGTCCGGCGAACGCCGCGACGAGGATGAGCAGCGAGGAACGCGGGAGGTGGAAATTGGTGATCAGGCGGTCCACGCCGCGGAAGTGGTACCCCGGCCGGATGTAGAGATCGACCATCCCGGCCAGCGGCACGAACCGCCCGTCCCCCCGCACGGCCGATTCGAGCGTCCGCACCGAGGTTGTCCCGACGGCCGTGATTCGGCCGCCCCCATCCCGGACGCCGTTCAACACCCGGGCGGCGCTCTCCGGCAGTTCCGCCCACTCCGGGTCCACCACGTGGTCGTCGATGTTGTCCGCCGACACCGGTTTGAACGTCCCCGGCCCCACGTGGAGGGTGAGTCGGACGAGACGGACCCCCCGGCCGGCCAGATCGTGCAGGAGCGGCCGGGTAAAGTGAAATCCGGCGGTCGGCGCCGCCACCGCCCCCGTCCGCGCGCGGTCGGCGAACACGGTCTGGTAACGCCGGAGATCGGCCGGGCCGTCCTCCCGGCGAATGTAATGCGGCAGTGGCACGCGGCCGTGCCGGCGGATGATCCTCTCCCGCGCCGCCCGGGAGGCAAATCCCACCGCCCACCGGCCTTTGCCCTGGTATTCCCGCAGCCTTATCCGATCGTCGCCGAACAGCACGTCCTCCCCCTCGCGGAGCCTCCGCGATGGGCTGACTAGCGCCAGCCAGGCGTCTCCATCCCCCCTGTCAAGCGGACGCACCAGAAACACCTCGACCCGCGCGCCGCTGGAGCGGTTGCCCCGGAGCCGCGCCTTGAATACCCGGGTATCGTTCACCACCAGCGCCTCGCCGTCCTCCAGGTAGTCGGCGATCCGGCGGAACGGCACAATCGTGCAGCCGTCGCCGGCCCGGTCGACAATCATGAGCCGGGATTCGTCCCGCCGGCGCGAGGGAAACTGCGCGACCAACTCCGGCGGAAGGTGGTAGTCGAACTGGCTGATATCCATACGGCGTCCGGCCGCCGGGCGCAACCGGTCCCGGCCGCCGCCACCCATGATACGCAACCGCGGCTGCCTGCGAAACAAATTGATAAGGGCGGTGAACAGCGGTGAAAGACGGCGGCGATAGAAACGAGCATCCTCGCCGGGTGGAATCTCGCCGCGGCAAAGCGGGCGCCGAGGCGCCGCCCCGCTAGCCCCCGAACACGGTCAGCCGGTCCACGTAAATCTGCGCCAACTGCCTCTGTTCCGGCGTCAGGTGGGACGGCATCGTCCTGTTCTCGAGGTACTGTTGGAGCGCCTCGACCGCCAGGCGGGTGTCCTCGATGGTCAGGATTTCGCCGGTCTCGGCCTTGAGCTTGTCGCGAAACCGCACCGTCTCGGTGATCAGCACCGCCACCGTGGCGCGCGGGTCGTGGCGGGGGTCGAACATCTGACTGCCCAGCGCCTCGAGCAGCAGCCGGATATCGTCATCCATTCCCGCCCCCTCCGCGCCTCTCCGCCGTCACCAGCGCGAGCGTAAAGCCGTCGTAGCCCTTCGCGCCGACCGTCTGGACCGTCGCCGCCTTGACGCGCGGTTCGGCGGCTGCCAATTCCAGAAAGCGCCGCATGCCGGCCACCCGCGGGTCATCGCTGTCGCGCTCCACCACTTTCCCATGGCGCACAGCATTGTCGACCACGATGAAACCCCCGACCCGGGACAGGTCGAGCGCCCGGCGGAAATACTCCGGGGTGCCCTCCTTGTCGGCGTCGATAAAGGTCAGGTCGAACGGCCCCTCCCCCCTCGCGGCGATCGCCTCCAGCGAGGCGAGCGCGGGTCCGACCCGGATTTCGACCGTCCCGGCGAGTCCCGCCCGCGCGATGTTGGCGCGGGCAACCTCGGCGTGCGAAGAGTTGACTTCGAGCGTGACCAGCCGCCCGCCGGGCGGAAGGGCCCGGGCCAGCCAGATGGTGCTGTAACCGCCGAGAGTGCCGATCTCGAGGATCCGCCGGGCCCCGCACGCCAGCGCGAGCACCTGCAGCAATTGCCCCTGCAGGGGCGTGACCTGGATTGACGGAAGGCCCGCCTCCCGGCTGGCCGCCAGGGCCGACTCCAGCACGGGATCGGGGGGAACGTGGAGAGCGGTCAGATAGCGGTCGACTTCGATCCAGGGTTCGGATTGCATCGTGTTCTTTTCTACAGCAGCCTTCCCTGGCGACCGGTGCGGGGCAGGGTGACGCCGAGGTGTTTCGCGGCGGCCTCGGAGGCCACTCGCCCCTGGCGCGTACGCCGCACAAACCCGATTTTCAGCAGGTACGGTTCCACCATATCGACCAGCGTGTTGATCTCTTCGTTCAGGGTCGCCCCCAGCGCCTCGATACCGACCGGCCCCCCGTGGTAGAATTCGATAATCACGCGGATCAGATTCCGGTCCAGCGCATCCAGTCCGAGCGAATCGACCCCCTCGGCGTCCAATGCCGCGGCCGCCACCTCGGGCGTGATTACCCCCGCCGCCTTGACCTCGGCGAAGTCGCGTACGCGCCGCAGGAGCCGATTGGCGACCCGCGGCGTGCCCCGCGCCCGGCGGGCGATCGTCGCCGCCGCCTCCGTCTCAATCTCCACCTCCAGGAGGCGGGCTGAGCGCAGGACGATGTCGGCCAGCTCCTCCGGCGGGTAGAAATCGAGATGGTAGTACAGCCCGAACCGGTCGCGCAGGGGCGCCGACAGAAACCCCGCCCGCGTCGTCGCCCCGATCAGCGTGAACGGTTTCAGCGGCACGTTGATGACCTTGGCGAACGCCCCCTTGTCCACCACGAAATCGACCTTGAAATCCTCCATCGCCGGATAGATGAACTCCTCGATCACCGGGGTGAGGCGGTGGATTTCGTCGATGAACAGGATATCCCCCTCGTTGAGATTGGTCAGAATCCCCATGAGGTCGCCGGCCCGCTGGAGCGCCGGGCCGGCGGTCGCCACCAGTTTGGTCCCCATCTCGTTGGCGATAATGTACGCCAGCGTAGTCTTGCCCAACCCCGGCGGCCCATAGAACAGCATGTGTTCGACCGCTTCCCCCCGACCCCGGGCGGCATCAAGCGTGACCTTAAGTTTGTTTCGTAACTTATTCTGTCCTATATACTCCGACAAGCGGCTCGGCCGCAGCGTCACCAGCGCCTTGTCCTCGTCGGGAATAATCTGCTCGCCTGACACGATCCGCTCGCGCGCCATCACTCAGCCGCCTTCTTCTGCTGTTCGTTGCGGAAAATCACCGTGATCAAATCCTCGACCCGCGCCGCCTTCAGACCGTGCTTGAGCGCCCCTTCCACCATCCGGTCGGCCTCGCTCCGCGAGTACCCCAGTTGGAGCAGGACCGCGCGGGCCTCCTCGCCGAGCGGCTCGACCGGTTCCGCCGCTTTGGAGAGCGCCTGGTCCTCCTTGGAGAGCGCAAACTTCGCCACCTTGCCGTGCAGTTCGGCGATAATCTTGTTCGCCAGCCGCGCGCCGATCCCCGGCAGCCGGTTGAGTTGGGCCGCGTCTTTGTTCTCAATCGCCGTCGCAATGTCGCGGATCGGCATGACCAGCGACTTCAGAACCTTTTTTACCCCCAAACCGGATACATGGGTCAAAACCGAGAAAAACTCCCGGTCGATCGGGTTGACGAAACCGACCAGGCGGGGGAAATGGGCCGACTTCCGCTCCCCGGCATCGATATAGTACAGCGTCTCGAGACTGATGTCCCCGCCGACTTTCCCGTCGTCGCGCAGCCGCTCGGCCAGGGCCGACGGCAGCATGATTTCGTAGGCCAGGCCCCCCGTCTCCACCAGGGCGGTGTCGTTCTCGATGTTCACGAGCCGCCCGGAGATGCGGCTGATCATACGGCCACCTCGTGGTGCGCGGCCGCCCGGCAGTGGCACAGCGCCACCGCCAGCGCATCGGCCGCATCGGGGGGTTCCGGTGGGCGGGGAAGGTGCAGGGCCGAACGGATCATCATCTGCATTTGCCTTTTGCTCGCCCGGCCGTTGCCCGTCAGCGACTTCTTGATGCGCGTCGAGGCGTACGGGACCACCGCGACCCCGGCCTCGGCCGCTTTGAGGAACACGATTCCTCGGGCGTGCCCCATGATAATCGCCGTGCGCGGGTGACCGTAGTGCGAATACAGCTCCTCAACAGCGATGATATCCGGCCGGAACTGCTCGATCACCCCTTTAATCTCGCACGACAACTCATGCAGGCGCAAGGACATATCATGCCCGCTCGTCGTCCGGATCACACCGGCTTCGAGCACCACCGGCGCTCCCCCGCCGTCCTCGATCACCCCGTACCCGGTGATCTGCAGTCCGGGATCGATGCCTAGCACGCGCATAGGCTCAAGTAAGGCAAAGCCGGCCCGAATTCAACTTAAATCTGGCCGTGCCCAAGTCACATTCGGCTTATGCGCGGCAGCCACCACCCCGTTACAGATGCGATGGCAGGTCCCCCAGCGAGGCAATCACCAGGTCCGGGGCCACCGTTGACTGCCGCACGAGGTACTCGCGGAATTTGCCCGTGCGCACAAGCACACCCCGCAGCCCGGCCCGCTGCGCCCCCCCGATGTCCGTCTCGATATCATCACCGACCATGATCGCTTCCGCCGGCGCCACCCCGATCGCCTCGAGCGCCGCCTGGAAAAATAGCGGCTCGGGCTTGCCGATCGCGGTCGCGCGCTTCCCGCTGGAGTATTCCAGCCCGGTCACGAAACAGCCGATATCGACCGCGATGTCGTCCCCGCTCTGCCAGTAACGCTGCTTGTGCAGGGCGAGCATCTCGGAGCCGTTGACGAGCATGAGAAAAATCCGGTTCACCAGGGCATAGTCCCACCGGTCGCGGTTGTTGCCGATCACGATGTAGTCGGGCCGCACATCGTCGCGCGGGAACTCGGCGAATTCCTCCTGCGTGTCCTCGCGCATGACCAGGAAGACGCTGGGGCGTCCTTTCCTGCGAAGCCACTCGGCACCCAGCGTGGTCGGCGCGACAATCTCGTCCCGCTCAATCGGGTAGCCCCGCTGGCGGATTTCCCGGTAGAGCGTGTCGCGGCTGCGGGTGGTGGTGTTGGTGACGAAGCGCACCGGGAGACGCCGTTCTTCCTTGATGCAGCGGATAGCCTCGTGCGCCCCCGGCGTCGGCCTCTTGCGATCCTGGCTGTCCCAAAGGACGCCATCGATATCGCACAGGATGCCGCTGATTCCTTGCAGTCTTCCTCTTGTCACAGCGAGGCTAAGGTACGCCGATTCGACCGGCGCCGTCAAGATCGGTTCCACCCGGCCCTCGTCGCCGCGCGGACCCCGGCCTGTGCCGGAGTCCGCCGAAGAGCCCCGTCGCTACTGACGGGCGAGGAGAAACTGCACCGCGAAATACCCCGTCCCGTCGAGAGTCTTGAGCGTGAGAGTGCTCGTGGTCACCGAGTGCCAGTACGTGGGGTGCGCAATCCCCTGGGTGAAGGTGAGGGAATTCGGCTTCGTGGAGAACGTGAAGTCGACATGGAGCAAGCCGTCCTTGCTCGAACACAGCCCGCTGGAGTCAGCCTCCAAAACGTACCTCTCGCCGACGCTCGAGAGGTCGGTGGGGAGTTCGCTGCCGCGCGGCGAGTTGCATTGCACGAGTATGTCTTCATCAGAACCTCCCAAACCGGAGTTAGTGTTGTCGGCACAGCCGGACCAGCGCCGGCCGTTTGGTTGCCTCTTTCGCCTTCCGCCAAAGCAACGATTGTGCCGGATCGCACGCACCGGGGGAAGTCTGCGCATGGAAGAGCTCGCCGCTTCCCGCGGCCGGCGTCCGGGCGGCCGCTCAGGCTCGTGAATGCCGCAGAAATAGGTCGGCGGTTCTTCCGGACCGTCGAGACGTCGCATGGTCCGCTGTGCGCGGCTGCGTCGGCCGATCCGGCGACCCGCCTCCGGGCGCTGTCGCGGCGCGGCGACAATCTCCCTCCCGCGCTGTCGCAGATCCCCCACTGTGCCCGTGCTCCCGGGATCGTGGCGGCCTGGCGGCGCCGACGCACAAAAGAACGCGCCGGGCCGCAGACCCTCTTCGGCCTGCTGCCCGGCGCGCTGCAAACTCTCCTCTCCGCCCGGCTACGCCAGCTGCTCCATCAGCCTCTCGTCGATATCGAAGTTCGAGTACACTTTCTGAATATCGTCGTGCTCCTCCAACAGCTCGTAGAGCTTCAGCATCGACGACGCCTCTCCCTCTTTCTCCAGTCTCACCGTGGTTTCAGGAATCATGGTCACCTCGACCGACGCCATCGGGACTCCCTTCTTTTCGAAGGCGGCGCGGACGGTCTCGAGCGCCTCCGCGGGCGTGACCACCTCGAACGAGCCGCTGTCGGTGCGCACGTCCTCGGCCCCGTTTTCCAGCGCGATTTCCATGACGGTGTCCTCATCGGCCGCGGTCTTGTCGATCTCGATCACGCCCTTCTTATGGAACATCCAACCGACGCAGCCGTTCTCGCCCAGGTTCCCGCCGTACTTGGTGAGGAAGTGGCGAATCTCGCTGACCGTGCGGTTGCGGTTGTCGGTGAGGACTTCGAGATAAATCGCTACCCCCGCCGGACCATACCCCTCGTACACCACCGACTCGTAGCTCACGCCCGGCAGTTCGCCGGTGCCTTTCATGATGGCTCGCTTGATATTGTCAGCGGGCATGTTCGAGGCCTTGGCGGCCTGAATCGCGGTGCGCAGACGCGGGTTGCCGTCCGGATCCCCTCCTCCCTCGCGCGCCGCGGTCACGATTTCTTTGATGTGCCGAGTGAAAATCTTGCCTCGCTCGGCGTCGAGTTTGCCTTTTTTGCGTTTGATGGTCGCCCACTTTGAATGACCTGACATGGCCATCCTCCTTGTATATTAAGGCGTTACTATTCTCATATATAATCTCCCATTTACTAAAATATATGATGCCCGCAAACTCCGCAAGAGGCGGAAATCGGCCAAACCATCATTTGCCTGCCCCCGCTCCGATCGGCGCTTGCTCCGTCCGCCCCGTATAATACTTTAGGGTGGCCGCGCTGCCCGCTGGGTTGCGCCGACAATAGCAACCGACTAACAGTCAACAAGTTACAAGGATCATGACAACGATGGCCTCAATCTTCAATAGAATCATCAGACGCGAAATTCCCGCCAAGGTGTTCTACGAGGATGACGACTGCATTGTCATCGCCGATCACCGCCCGAAAGACCGCGTGCACCTGCTCATAATCCCCAAAACGGAAACGCCGTCGTTCTTTGAAGCTCCGCCGGAGGTGCTCGCCATGCTCGATGAGAAAACCAAGCTGGTGGCGCGCCGGCTCGGGCTGGAAAACCACTTCCGCATCCAGATCAACAACGGCTACGGCCAGGAGATTCCCCACCTCCACTACCATTTCCTCTCGAACGAGGGAAGCGAGCGGGTGCACTTTGTGGAGGAATAAGACGACCGGGCGCCCTGACGAATGAGAAATCGAGTTCCCGCGCGATACGCCCGCCCAATGAAGTGGAAGAACTCAGCTTTGACTGCGCCACGCTCCAACTGGCTGGCGGGCCCGGTCTCCGGCCGGGCCTGATCGACCTCGCCCCGGAAGAAAGCGAGAGATCGCCCCGCACACCGCCACCACCCAGAAAAACCCGGCCCAGCCGGCCAGGCCGAAAGTCGTGAATGTCGTGGCCACCCGGTCGGGCCAGTAGGTCCGGTACGCCCAGGTGACGGCCAGGGCGAACAAGGTCGCGAAAAGACCGCTGCCCAGCCAGAAACGCCATTTATCGCGAGCTGTCCGAAAGCGCGCCCCGGTCGCGGGCGCCGGCAGCAGCCACCCCCGCCAAGACCCAGACAGGAGGGCTGATATCCCAAGCAGTGTGCTCGTATGCTGGGCGATCCGGCTCACGGGGATCACCTGTCCGAATGCCCGAACCTGCGCCTGGAGAAACGGCAACGCCCGCGCCAGCTCCCCCCCGGGGTGTGTGAAAGAGTCCCAGAAAAAGTGGGTGAGCGCGCCTATGCCGACCGAGAGGACAACAACACTCCACCCACGCACCCCGTGCGGGTGGAACCGGGCCGTGGCCAGCCCCGAAAATCGGCGGTCCCAGGGGGAGGGCAGATTGGTCAGGAGCGGGTACTTGATCAAACCGTGGAAGGCCAGGGCGAACGCTGTCCCGGCCGGGAGGCAGAACAGGAACAGCCCCGGCCAGGAGTGCGACAGCCCCCGGTCAACCGTCGTCATCACAAGGAAATACAGGAGATCCGGGGCCATAGCCCCGGCCATCAGGCCGGACAGGGAGAGTCGGCGCGGGAGGACCGCTTTCAGCGGCAGGCCGGCGGCGGCATGGGCGACAGTAAACGGCATCGTAGTTCTTCTATCGACATCGGCCTCCGATTGTTTCCTTTGGCCGGAACAAACCGGTTGAATCGGGCCTTTTATTCTGCGATTGTCGTTGACAACTGTATAAGTGTGTGTATCTTACCGATATAGAGTGGTACTATGCCCGGATGCGGGGATAGCTCGCCGACCGTTGTGCCGGCGGTAATCTTTAACAGGCACCAAAAAGGAGGTGTATCTAATTGCCGGGCGTCAGAGTTCGAGACGATGAGTCTTTTGAGAGAGCCCTTCGCCGCTTCAACAAGTTTTGCGAAAAGACCGGAGTACTGAGCGACATCAAGAAGCATCAGCACTACGAGAAGCCGTCGGAAGCCAAGAAACGCAAAATGGCTGCCGCGCGACGCAAACAGAGACGGTTGAGAAGACTATCGAGGTACTAAGTCATCGATGAGTCTGCTTGAAACGATAGACAAGGATCTGACTTCGGCCCTGAAGGCCGGTGACCGCCACAAAGCCACCGTCCTTCGGGGTCTGAAGTCGGACCTGAAGTACAAGAAGATCGACAAGGGCGCGGAGCTGACCCACGAGGATATCATCGCGGTCCTCTCCACCGCCGCCAAGAAACGCCGCGAGTCGATAGAGCAGTTTCAGCGCGGCAACCGCATGGACTTGGTCGAGCAGGAGCAGCGGGAGCTTGACCTCATCACCGCATACCTTCCCAGACAATTATCCGAAGACGATCTGCGCACCCTCATCGCCGAGGCGATCCGGGAGACCGGGGCCCAGTCGGCGGCCGACCTCGGGCGCGTGATGAAAGCGCTCATGCCCAAGGTGCGGGGGCAGGCCGACGGCAAGCTGGTCAACCAGCTGGCCGCGAAAATGCTTGCCAAGTGATTTAAAAATCCCCTACGCTATTCCCAGGTTACATCGCACCCACTTCTTGACAGGAGTCGCAGTGGATGAACTGGGTTGATATTGTGCTCTTCGTGCTCTTGCTGGCGATGGTCATCGTCGGCTCGAAAAAAGGGCTCGTCCGGGAGCTGATGGCGTTCCTGGTATTCCTGATCGCCATTGTCGTTTCCGTCAACTACATCGACCGCTTCGCTGTCTGGGTCTATGAGAAAGTCGGGGGGTCGCCTCTGGTTGCGGCTTTTCTGTCGTTTGCCGTGCTCATCGCTCTCTCCTACGCCGCCTTCAAGCTGATGGGGATGGTCTTCTACAAAGTCGCCAACATCAAATCGATCGGGAAGAAGGACCAGATGGGCGGCGCGCTCATCGGCTTCCTCCGCGGGTGGCTGCTGGTCGGGTTTGTCACACTCCTGCTGTTCCTCCTGCCCATGCCGGCCTCGTTCTATACCGCCTTTGAGCAGTCATTCTTCGGGCCGATGGTCGCCAAGACCGTTCCCCTGGTATTCGAAGGCACCGCGCCGGTGCACCCGCGCAACCGCACCTTCATCGCCAAGATAGAGACGGCTCTGCTGACGGCGCAGACGAGCAACAAGAAGACGACCGATGCCCAGCGGTCCGAGGTCTACGAGGTGCTTCACCAGATGCGCCGCTTCTTTGCCACCTCGGACCCCGCCCAGCCGTGATTTGGCTTTTCTTTCGCGGTCCGAGCGGTATATTTAAGCCGACCGACGGTCGGCTTTTTCTTTGCCTGCCGCCGCCGTCGAGAACGCGAAATGATTGACCAGCATACTCTTGACATACTGGAATATCCGAAGGTGATCGCCCAGGTCGCCGGCCGGTGCCTCACCCCCTATGGTGCGGATGAAGTCAACCGCATACGGCCTCTGTACGACCCGGCTGAGATCGAGCGCCGCGGCAGCGAAATCTCGCAGATGAGGGATATCGTCAGCTTCGGCATGGCCTTCCCCCTCGCCCGCATGGAAAACTGCCGCCCCGAACTTCTCCGCGCCCAGGTGGAAGGGGTATTCCTCGATCCCGAGCAGATCCTCCGCGTCCTCGAACTGGTCGAGGTCTCGATCGCCCTGAACGGGTACGACCGGGAGGGGCGCCCGAAGTTCCCGCTCATCGCCGCCTACCTCGAGCAGGTCCGCGCTTTCCCCGAGCTGAAGGCGGAGATCCGGCGCGCCATTGACGAGAACGGCGAGGTGAAGGACTCAGCGTCGCCCAAGCTCAAGCAGGTGCGGGCGGAATTCGGCGACGCCAAGCGGCGCCTCGTCGCCCGCCTCACCGCCATTCAGGCCGACCGCCCCCACCAGGCCGGCGTGCAGGACGACATCGTGACGATGCGCAACGGCCGCTACGTCATCACCGTGCCGTCGAGCTCCTACCGGGCCAACATGGGGATTCTCCACGACCGTTCGCAGACGGGGGCCACGCTGTACATCGAACCGCCGGAGACCGTCGAACTGAACAACCGGCTCAACCTGCTGCAGCAGGAGGAGCGGCTGGAGATCGACCGCATCCTGCGGGCCATCACCGCCGAGATCGCCCGCCGGGGCGAGGCGCTCCTGGAGAACACGCGGCTGATCGGACGGCTCGACAGTCTGTACGCCTGCGCCAAATATTCGAAAGCGGTCGGCGGGAACAAGCCCGCGCTCGGGCCGGAGTCCTCGTTGAGTCTCGTCGATGCCCGCCACCCGCTCCTCGCGGTCCAGTTCGGCAAGCCCGAGGCCGTGGTCGCCAACAGCCTGGCCCTCGATGACCTCCGCCAGGCAATCCTCGTGACCGGGCCCAACACGGGCGGAAAGACAATTTGCCTGAAGACGGTCGGGTTGGCCGTGCTCATGGCGCAATCGGGGCTCCACATTGCCGCCGCGGATAAATCCTCGGTCGGCATTTTCGAATATGTCTGCGCCGACATCGGCGACGAGCAGTCCATCGAGCTGTCCCTGTCGACCTTCTCCTCCCACGTCCGCAACCTCATCGACGGCGTCCGCAAGGCCTCGCCACGCACGCTGCTGCTGTTCGATGAAATCGGCGCCGGCACGGACCCCAAGGAGGGGGCCGCCCTGGCCGAGGCGATCATCCTGCACGCGATCCGCAAGGGGGCCCGCATGATCGTCACCACCCACTTCTCGCAACTCAAGACGCTCCCGATGGACAACCCTGAAATCGAGAACGCCTCGTTCGAGTTCGACCGCACGACGCTCGCCCCGACCTACCGCCTCCAGCTCGGCACGCCGGGGTCGTCCTACGCCATCGAAATCGCCAGCCGGCTGGGCATGTCCGAGGAGATCACCGAGCGCGCCTCCCGGCTCGTCGGGTCGGGGGAAAAATCGCTGGCCGCGCTCATCTCCTCGCTGGAGAGCGAGCTGGCCGTCGTCCGCAAAGACCGCGCCGAACTGACCGACCGGCTCGCCGAGGCCCGCCGCCTCGAGGACACCTACAGGAGCCGCGTGGATGAACTCACGACCAATGTGGAGGAAACGCGCCGCAGGGCGCTCGCCGAGACGGAGGCTTTCATCGAGCAAACCCGCCGCGAGGTCGAGCAGCTGGTGGCCGATATCCGCCGCTCGCAGGCCGAGCCGCAACAGGTCAAGAACTTTCACCGCTCCCTGCGCGAGCGGGCCAAGGAACTTTCGTCGCTGAAGAAAGCCTCGGAGACCCCGGCGCCGGAGCCGGGCCGGTTCGAAAAGGGCGACCGCGTCGAGATTGTCTCCCTCGGCCAGGCCGGCGAGATTGACGAACTCCTCGGCGACGACCGGGCCCGGGTGAAGGTGCGGAATGTCTTCACCACCGTCGAGATCCGCCATCTCCGCCGGCTCGAAGAGGGCGGTGCGCCGGCGCGGCCGGAGGCGACGGGCGCGCGGGTGTCGGCCCGGCCGGTCGAGTCCCCCGAGATCCACCTGCGCGGCCTGACCGGCGACGAGGCCATCGAAGAACTCGAACGCTACCTCGACCGGGCGGTCGTGGCCGGACTGCACCAGGTGTATGTCGTGCACGGCAAGGGGACCGGCGCCCTGCGCAAACGCATCACCGAGTATCTCCGGGAACATCCGGAGGTCGCTTCCGTGCGGCTCGGCAACTGGAACGAAGGCGGCGCCGGGGTCACCATCGTCAAGCTCAAAGAGTAGCCCATGATTGCGCCCGACACAATCGAGCAGGTCCGCCAGGCCACCGATATCGTCGCTCTCATCGGCCAGTACGTCCGCCTCAAGCGCCAGGGACGGCGCCTGGTCGCCGTCTGCCCCTTCCACACCGAGAAAACCCCCTCCTTCTCCGTCTCCCCCGACCGGCAGATGTACTACTGCTTCGGCTGCCAGCGGGGGGGGACGGTGTTCACCTTTCTCCAGGAGCACGAGGGGATGTCGTTCGTCGAGGCCGTACAGTTCCTCGCCCAGAAAGCCAACATTCACATCCGCGAGGACCGCGAGCGCGACGGCCGCCGGGAGGCGAGCGAGAAGATCGCCTACGCCAACAGCGTCGCCCTCGAGTTCTTCCAGAAGCAGTTGTTTAATCCGCGGTACCGGGCGGCGCTCGAGGACTATCTGATGAAGCGCCGCGGCATCACGCGCGATACCATCCGCGAGTTCCAGCTCGGCCTGGCCGGCGAAGAGTGGGACAGCCTCCTCCGTTTCGCCCGTCCCAAAGGCCTCTCCCCCGAGGATCTCGTCGAATGCGGACTGGCCCTGTATTCCGACAAGTCCCGCCAGCACTACGACCGTTTTCGCCAGCGCCTCATGATCCCCATTTTCAACCTGAGCCAGAAGCCGATTGCGTTCGGCGGGCGAACGCTGAAGAAGGGCGAGACGGTCAAGTACATGAATTCGCCGGAGACGGCGCTCTACTCCAAGGGCAGTGTCCTGTACAATCTCAATTTCGCCCGCGATCCCATTCGCAGCGAAAACGCCGTCTTCGTAGTCGAGGGCTACTTCGACGTCATCTCCCTCTGGCAGGCGGGCGTGAAGAACGTCGTGGCCTCGTCGGGAACCGCTTTCAGCTTGCCGCAGGCCCGGCTTTTGGCCCGCTTTGCGGAGAGCGTCTATCTCTTTTTCGACGCCGACTCGGCCGGCCGGGCTGCGGCCCTCCGCTCGGTCGACGTGCTCTACGACGCGGGGCTGGAGGTGAAGGTTGTGGTGGCGCCGCCGGGCGAGGACCCCGATTCGGTGGCGCGCGCGCACGGCCGCGAGAAAATCGAGCAGCTCCGCCGCGCCGCGGTTGGATACATCACATATCGAACGCAGGATATCGACGTGCGCCGCGCGGGCATCATCGGGCGGGAGAAGCTGGTCAAAGAATTCGCCGCCCTCGGAGCGCGCATCGCCGATCCCACCCGCCGCAGCCTCTTCTGGGAGGAGGCGGCCACGGTGCTCGGCCTCAATCCCGACCTGCTCATTTCGGCGGCTCCGCGGGAGGCGGCTGCCGCCGAGACCGCGCCGGCCAAGCGGGCGCGGAAATACGATCCACTCGCCCTCCACCTGCTCTCCCTCATGCTCCATAACCCGGGCGCCATTGACGCGGTTTTCGAACGCGTGGCCCCGGAGGATTTCGAGGCCCCCGAACTGACCCGGCTCTATGCCGCCATGGCCCGGCAGTACCGCGTGACCGGCGAGATCGACGCCCGCGGACTGGTCGACACCGCGCAGGACGAGGCCTTTCAGTCGCTCATCGCTGCGGTCGCCGCCATCGAATGGGAGCCCGACAAAGTGGAGGCCGAGGCCCGCAAGATGCTGAAGGAGTTCCTCACGCAGAGAAGCCGCGCGAGCCTTCCCGAACTGAAACGGCAGCTCGCCGAGGCGGAAGCGGCCGGGGACCGGGAGGCGATCGCGCGGCTGATGGCGGAGATTCACCGCCGGGTGCAATGATGCTGCGCTCGCTGACCATCCGCAATGTCGCGCTGATCGACGACGCCGAGCTAGAGTTCGGCCCCGGTCTGATCGCCCTGACCGGCGAAACGGGGGCCGGCAAATCGGTCATCGTCACCGCCCTCGCCCTCGCCCTGGGCGGCCGGGCCGACCGCGAATTCATCCGCCACGGCTCCCCCACCGCCGCCATCCGGGCGGTGTTCGAAGATCCCGCGACCCGCACCCGGTGTGAGGTCTTCCGCGAGATCGCGGAGACGGCGGGGACCTCGAAGCTGACGATCGACGGCGCCCCGGCCGCTGTGGCCCAGCTCCGCGAGCGGGCCGCGCCGATGGCGGAAATCCTCGGCCAGCACGCCGGGCAGATGCTCATGAACGAGGACAACCACCTGTTGTTCCTCGATCGCTTCGCCGGCCTCGAGCCCGGGCGCGGCGAGGCGGGGCGGCTGTTCCGCGAGTGGCGCGAGACGGCCGAGGAACTGCGCCGCGTGCGCAGCCGCCGCGACCAACTGGCCGCCGAGCGCGAGCTCCTGATGTTCCAGCAGGCGGAGATCGAGAAGGCGCAGGTGCGGGCCGGCGAGGAAGAAGGACTTGAGCGCGAACGCCGCATCCTTGATGCCGGCCGCAGCCTCATGGAATCGGCAACCAGGATCACCGACGCGATCGGGGGCGACGACGAAAGCATCCTCGACCGCCTCCAACTGGCGCGCCGGGAGCTGGATAAGATGGCCGCGGTCGACCCCGCCCTGGAAAAGCAGGCCGAGACGCTCGCCGAGATCGACTTCCAGCTCGAGGACCTTCGCCGCCACCTCGAGCAGTACGGCGCTTCGATCGAGGACAACCCGGCGCGGCTCGAGGAAATCAACTTCCGCCTCGATGAGCTCTACGGCCTTAAGAGGAAATACGGCGGGTCGGAGGAGGCGGTGCTGGCCGCGCTCGAGCGCATTCGTGAACAACTCAAGGAACGTCCCGACACCGATTCGCTCATCGCGGCGCTGGAACGGCAGGCTGAACAGTGCGCCGCAACATACGCCGACCACGCCCTCCGGCTCACGGCCGCCCGCCGCCAAGCGGCGGCCGATCTGCGCACCCTCGTCATTGAGGAACTCGCGGAGCTCGCCGTCGACCACGCCAGTTTCCTGTGCGACTTCGCATACGAAGAGGACGAGGGGGGCGTGATCCTCGGCGATCGCGCCGTGCGGCCGCACGAAACCGGCCTGGAACTGGTCCGCTTCCTGTTTTCGGCCAATCCCGGCGAACCCCTCCGGTCGCTCGTCAAGACCGCTTCCGGCGGCGAGATCTCGCGGGTCCTTTTGGCCCTCAAGTCCGCCGAACTTCGCCATGGCCGGCTGGGACCCGGTCTGCTCGTGTTCGACGAGGTGGACGCCGGCATCGGCGGCCGGACGGCCAACGAGGTGGCCCGCAAATTGAAGAAACTGTCGGTCTCGTGCCAGGTCCTGGTGATCACGCACCTGCACCAGATCGCCCGCCTGGCCGACCAGCACTTCGTCGCGGAGAAGACCGTCGCCCGGGGCAAGGGAAAGCGGACCGTGATCACGGTGCGGCGGCTCGACGGCGCCGCCATCCGGCAGGAAATCGACCGCATGGTCGCCCTCCCCGAACCGCCGGGCCGCTAAGCGCTCCCGTCCCGGCGCCCGCCGGCCGGAGAGCTTTATGGACGGCCGGAGACAAGTTTTCAGTTGCATCGCCGAGGAGCGGCTCCGGATATTTCTCTTGGCTCACCGTTGCCTGTGTTCTTTGGCCCTTTATGTGAAGGAGAGAACAGTTCATGGCCATGATCAAAGAATTCAAAGAATTCGCCATGCGCGGCAATGTCGTCGACATGGCGGTCGGTATCATTATCGGCGCCGCGTTCGGCTCGATAGTCAAGTCGCTTGTCGATGACGTCATCATGCCCCCGATCGGCTTGCTGCTCGGCAATGTCGATTTCTCCAGCCTCTTTGTCACGCTCAAGGAGGGTGCGACAGCCGGACCCTACGCCACTCCCGCCCTCGCCAAGGCGGCCGGGGCGGTCACCCTCAACTACGGCCTCTTCATCAACAGCATCATCAGCTTCCTCATCGTCGCTTTCGCCGTCTTCCTGCTCGTGAAGAATGTCAACCGTCTCAAGAGCAAGATGGAGACGCCGGCTCCGGCGGCGGTCCCGACCACCCGGGAGTGTCCGTTCTGTCTGTCGACCATTCCTAAGGCCGCGACGCGCTGCCCGCACTGCACGTCGCAGGTGCAGGCCGACAAGGTCTGATTGCGCACCTCGGCTCGATACCGCACGGCGCCGCTCCGGCCGGGGCGGCGCCGCAGCTTTTTCGCGGCCGCGGAATCGGCCGGCGCTCCGCCGTGTGCCGGCGCCGGAAATCTTCTTGCCCGATGGCGGTCCGTACCGTAGTTTTGGAGAAATCGGCGCCGGCGGCATTCCCGCAGTCGGCGGGCCTCGAACCGGTCACACTCCTGAGGAGGTTCTTGTGAGAGTTTTCCTGTCGGCATGCGTTCTCGCAGGCGCGCTCGCGCTCGTCATCGGCTGCAGCAGCCCGCAGACCGCCAAGATCGGCGATCGCGTGAAAATCGAATATGTGGGAAAGACCGATGACGGCGTGGTGTTTGACAGCACGACGGCCGGCCAGGGCATCGATTTCGTCATCGGCCAACGGCAGGTGATCCCCGGCTTTGAAAACGCCGTCGTCGGAATGGCTGTCGGCGAGACCAAGTCCGTCTCCATCCCGCCGGAAGAGGCTTACGGACCCCACCGGCCCGAACTCACCCACACCTACCCGGCCGACAGCTTCCCCGACAACATCCAGCCGGAGCTCGGGATGCAGCTCCAGATGCAGACGCCCGACGGCCAGCCGGTGACTCTCGTCATCACCGCCATCGATCGGGACAGCAATGTTACGGTCGATGCCAATCACCACCTCGCCGGCAAGACCCTTCTGTTTGATCTGAAGCTGGTGGAGATCATGGCGGTCGCGGGTGACGGGGCCGAGGAATAGGGCGCGTCAGCCAATCCGTTGTCTCACGGGGCGGTTTCGCCCCGTTTTCTTGTTCGGCCGGCCAACCCATTGCGTTACCGCACGTTACCGCGAGCTTCCCCGGGGCCTATCGGCCCCCCCGCGCGCCGGTCGCTCCTTTGCGGCGCGATTTTCGAATATTCCCGCCCCCCAGTTCGTAATGATCTGGAAGGAACAATCGCACGGTTGAAACGAGACATGGTCGCCATGCGTACGGACACTACCCTGATTTCGGCATGTGTCGCCGGAGATAAGAAAGCTTTCGGGCAGCTCGTGGAGCGGCACAAAAAGCAGGCCTACCTCTGGGCGCTGGGGTTGGTCGGCAACAAGGATGACGCCTACGACATTTCGCAGGAGGCCTTTCTGCGGGCCTACCGGTCGCTCGACCGTTTCGACCGGACTCGGCCGTTCGCGCCGTGGTTTTACGCCATTGTCGCCAACCTGTCCCGATCCTGGCTGCGGCGCCGCGCGCTGCAGAACCGTCGCTCGGTTGACCTGGACGACGTCTCCTACCTGCTCACCACCGAGAGCACGCCCGAACAGGAGTACGCCCGCAAGGCGCTGGTGGGGCAACTGCGCGCGGCGCTCATGCGGCTGCCCTACAACGACCGCGAGATCATCGTCCTCCAGCACTTCCGCAACATGTCGTACGACGAGATCGCGGAGCTGCTGGGAATCCCGCGCGGCACGGTCATGTCGCGGTTGTACTACGCCCGAAAGAAACTCGCCACCGAAATGAGGCACTGCCATGCGTAACGAGATCCGAGAGCTCCTGGTCGGCTATCTCGACGGCGAGCTGTCCGATGAGGAGCGGACAGCGGTCGAGGCAGCCCTTGCCGAAGACCCCGATCTTCGGGCCGAGCTGGAGGAATTCCGCAAACTCAAAGAGGTGACCGGTATGGCTCAGTATGCCGACCTGCCGCCGCAGGTCTGGGAGCAGTATTGGGAATCGCTCTACCGCAAACTCGAGCGCGGGGCGGGGTGGATATTCCTCTCGCTCGGTGCCATCGTTCTCCTGGGCTTTGGCCTTTACGAAGCCTTCCGGGGGATGTATTATGATCCCCTGATCCCGCTGTGGGTCAAGGTGGGCGTCTCCGTCGGCGCGGCCGGCGTCGTCATCCTGCTGGTGTCGTACGGACGGGAGCGCTATTTCGCGTTCACGCGCGACCGGTATCGGAGGGTCCTCAGGTGATAGTTACTACCTCGGAGTTCATTGCGCACAAGCGCATTGCCAAGACGCTCGGGCTGGTGCGGGGGAACACGATCCGCGCCCGCCACCTCGGCCACGACATCGCCGCCCTCTTTCGCAACATCATCGGCGGCGAAGTCAACAACTACACGAAGCTGATCGCGGAGGCCCGGGAACAGGCGCTGGACCGGATGATTGAGGAAGCCCGCGGCCTGGGCGCCAACGGCATCGTCGCCGCCCGCTTTGCCACGGCCGAGATAATGGCCGGCGCCGCCGAGATCGTCGCCTATGGAACCGCGGTCGTTCTTGAGGACGAGTAGTCGCCTCTTTGCCGGGGCCGGCCGCGCGGCGGCTTGACATGACGCCCGTGCGCCGTTAATTGCGTCATGGCCGATAGCCCGACCGACACCCCGCGTTCCCCGCTCGCGCCGCCCCGGGCCGTGGCGTTTCTTTTCGGCGCCTACCTGGTCGGTCTGATCGTGTTCGCGGCCGCGCGCCTGGTCTTCCTTCTGCATTTCCCGCACGAGGTGCGCGCCGCCGGCCTCGGTCCCCTCCTCCTCGCTTTCGCCGTCGGCCTGCGCTTTGACACGGTGGTCATTGCTGCCGTTCTCCTGCCGCTGGTGGCAGGACTCCCCTTTCTCATGCGCCGCCCGCGCCTCGGCCTCGCCATCATTTACCTGGTGGCCGTCTGCAGCGTCCTCTTCCTCCTCCTGCTCGGCGACATCCGCTTCTTCGAGGAATTCGATAACCACCTGAATTTCCACGTCATCGACTACCTCACCGAGGGGCGAACGGCCTGGAACCTTGTCTTGTTCGATTCCTCGTTCTGGTCGCTGACCGGGGTGTGGGTCGCCCTGGCCGGGCTGCTCACGCTCGGCCTGCTCGTCGTCCGGCGGCTGGTCCGGCCGCTCCCGCTGGTGCGCCGCTGGCCGGTCGCCACCGGCTACACGGTGCTGCTCGTGCTGCTGGCGGCGCTGGGTATTCGCGGCCGGGTGGATCTCGCCCCCATCGACTGGGGAGTGGCCTACTTCAGCCACAATCACTTCATCAACCAGCTCGCCCTCAACGGCGTGTACACCCTCGGGCGCACCGCGACCGAGCACGACGGCCGGCTCTCCGCCCTCCGGCCGCCCGACCGCTGGGAGTTCACCGAGTTCTCCGAGGCCATCGACACCGTCCGGGCCATGCTCGACCTGCCCGGCGACACCTGGCTGGAGCCGGGCCGGTCGCTCCGGCGGACCACGCATCAGCCGGAACCGAAATTCGGCTTCCGGCCCAACATCGTCCTTGTCCTCATGGAGAGTTTCTCCGGCCGCAATACCGGCGTGCTCGGCTCCCCGGAGAACCTCACGCCCTGTTTCGATTCGCTTGCCCGCCGGGGGATCCTCTTTTCGAATTTCTTCGCGACCGGCACGCGGACCTCGTACGGCATCGCCGGCGCCATCGGTTCCTTTCCTTCGGTCCCCGGCCGGTCAATCCTCAAGCGCTATGAAGCGCGCCACCCCTTCGTGATGCTGTCGGAGATTCTCCGCCGCCGCGGCTACGTCAATGCCTTCATTTACGGCGGCGACCTTGTCTTCGACAACATGGGGGGATTTCTGCGGACGAAAGCGTACGACCGCATCCTCGGCGAGGAGGATCTTGGGCGGGAGCGGTCGTTCTCCAAGTGGGGGATTCCGGACCACCTCCTGCTCCGCAGCGCGCTCGAGCTGGCCGACACCCTCCCCCGGCCGTTTCAACTGACCATCCTGACGCTCTCCAATCACAGTCCGTTTGAATTGCCCGACTCCTCCGTGCGCCGCTATCAGGGGGACGACCGGCTCTCGCGGATCTACAATGCGCAGATCTATGCCGACTGGGCGATCGGCCGGTTCATGGCAGAGGCGGCCGACCGGCCGGTCTTCGACAGCACCATCTTCGTCTTCACCGCCGACCATGCTCTCTGGGGCGTGGCGAGCAACTCCCTGAGCCCCGTGAACCTCCACATTCCCCTGCTCATCTACGGCCCGGCGCTGCTGGGCGACTCGGGGCGCACGATCGCCACCTACTCGGGGCAGTGCGACCTGCTCCCCACCCTCATGGGACTCCTCGGAGGGGACTACACGCACGAGAGCTGGGGACGGGACATCCTCCGAGTCCCCCCCGCCGACTCCGGCTTCGCCATATTCAACAGCTCGTATCGGATAGGGTATCTCGTCCCCGACTTCTTTCTGCTGGAACACCTCGGCGGCAAGCCCGGCCTGTTCGACCCCGACTTTCTCGGACAGGAAGAGGCCATGGTGAACGAGCAGTACCCCGATGTTCTCCGGCGTCTGCAGAGGCGGCTGCACTACTACCTGCAGGCCGCCGAGCAGGCGACCCTCCCGGAGGCGCAGCGGCGCGGGCTTTAGCGCCCGCCCAGGCTGACCCGCAATCGAATCTCATGCCGGCCGAGACGCGATTTGCCCGGATCCTCCGCCCCGTCGCGGCGCGGCGGCTCGTCGGCGGTCGGAAACAGCGGACCGTCCACCATGAGCCCGCCGCCCGCAATTTCGTTCAGCAGATCCGCCTCAGCCCGCCCGCCCCACTCCAGCACCACCCCGACTTCCGCATCCGGCGCCGCGGGCACCCGGTACTGCCGAACGGCCGACTTCCCCAGCGGCACCTGGAACTCGTAGACGAAGAAACCCTGGTCGAAACCGGCGGCGGCCGATGGTCCCTCCTCCCCGGTGGCCGGAATCGGTTTGGTCTCAATTTCATCGCGGATGGCAATCCGAAGTTCTTCCGCCCGGAGCGTGTCGCCGGGCGCCGCTGACCGCAGGCGGCGAAGCTCGGCCTGCAACGCCGCCGGCACGCCGTCGGTGCCCGCCGGCATTCCCCGATAGTGAAGCACGAACCGCTCGCCGAACCCCCCCGTCGGATCCAGCGCGAGCGTCAGCCCCTCGCTCCTGATCTGGGCCGCGTACTGGGGGTCGCGGAACCGCAGCAGCACGAACAGGCGTTCGCCGTCGGTGGCCGCCCCCACGACGACGCGGTCGGCTTCGATGTACCGCGCGCTGAGCGCATCCCAGTCCCGCGCCGCGCCATCGGCCGCCAAGCCGTCGCTGCGGTCGGCCACGATAGCCAGGGTCCCGCCTCCCCCGCACCCGGCAGCCGTCACCGCCGCCGCCAACGCCGCGCCGAACACCCATGCGCATCGGTTCGCCATAGTCTGCTCCGTCTCCCAATCCACGTCATTCACTGGTTCACCCCCTCAATTTGACATTGGCCGCAGACCTCCGCAATGTTTAACCGCTGCTGACGGAGACCTACGGGGAGGGTGCGCCGGAGCCACCGCAACCTCTTGCGGCACAGCGAGGGGCGCCCTCCGAACGGACGGCAGTCGGCGGGCCGACTCCGGCGGCGCCCGCACCGGGCCACCCCGCCGGGGGAGCCCCCCAAAATATCGCTTGACAAAATCCGCCAACAGAGACTAATTCTATCCAGTATCGCCGGCACGGTCAACCGTCCTGCGTCCGGCGCACTCACACCGTCAGTGTCTTTTGCATGCGGAGATATGGGCCGCTGTCCAGGCCGGCCCGGGAGCGAGTATGGGCGCAAGACAGGATGGCGATGCGCCAGGCGGATTCATCGGCAAAACTGCCCGACATCGGTTGTCATTCGTATGAGAACCCTAACCAAGGAGGACGTCATGTTCACCCGGAGGTTTGCAGCACTCACCCTCGGCGCCGCGCTGGTGTCATTGGCGGCGGCCCCGGGCGTCATGAGCAAAGACGAGGGGGCATCGGCCGCCCCGGCGGCGGCGCCGGCCGCTGCCGAGGGGAAAACGTGGTATCTCGTGATTTCTCCGCACACCCAGGAGGGTTGTCTCGCGGCGCTCGACAGCGTGGCCGCCGAAGGCGCTGCGGTGCTGCAGCAATTCGACTGGGGGTGCATGGCGGGCGACCACACCGGTTACGCCCGGGTGCAGGCGGCCGGCAAAGCGGAGGCGCTGAAAATGGTGCCGGCTTCACACCGGTCCAAGGCGCGGGCGATTGAGCTGAACAAGTTCACCCTCGACCAAATCCGCGCTTTCCACGAGAGCCACTAGCGGCGGTTGCCGCAAGGGCCTCACCCCCGCGCGCGGCAGGCCCGGCCTGAGCCTGCCGCGCCCGGTGAGGCATAAGCCCGTCCCGGCGGCGCCGCTATCCGAGACTTCCGACCGCGGCCTCCACACCGTCCAGAATCTCGCACGACCGGACCACCTCCCGCATCGCCGTGTGGTCCGGGTAGAGCGGCCGGTCGATGTCGAGGAACGCGACGTGGCGGCGTACGATGTCATGCACGGTCCGGGTGCCGACGCCGAACTTGTAGTCGCGGAAATCGAGCGCCTGGGCCGCCGCCATGAACTCGATCCCCAGCACCCCGTAGGCGTTCTCCAGGATCTGGTCGTTCTTGATCGCGGTGTTCATCCCCATCGAGACGAAATCCTCCTGATCGGCGGCGGCCGGGATCGACTGCACCGACGCCGGCATCGAGAGTATTCGCTGCTCGACAATCAGGCTGTCGGCCGTGTACTGGGAGAGCATCAGCCCGGAGAACATCCCCGCCCCTTTGGTGAGGAAGGGGGGCAGTCCGACCGACAGGGCCGGGTTGTTCAGACGGTTCATCCGGCGCTCCGAGAGGACCGACACCATGGTGATGCAGTATCCGGCCATGTCCATGGGCACCGAAACGGGCGTCCCCTGGAAATTTGCGCCCGAGAGCTGGAGATTCTCCTCCGGCCAGAAAATGGGGTTGTCGCCGACCCCGTTGAGTTCGATCTCGACCTGTGCGCGGGCGTAGGCGAGGGCGTCGTGAGCCGCGCCGATCACCTGCGGCGTCGACCGCATCGAGTAGGCGTCCTGCACCTTGCAGGGAACCCGTCCCTCGGCCAGGTCGCCCCCTTCCACCACTTTGCGAATCGCTTTCGCCGACCGCACGGCGCCCGCGAATCCGCGGATCTCGTGCAGCTTGGGCGTGTACGGCTTCATGTTCGCCCGCAGCGCCTCCAGCGACATCGCGCAGGCGATCTCCGCCTGCTTCAGCCACCGGTTGGCGTCGTGCAGAAACAGCGCCGCCTTGGCCGTCATCACGTTCGACCCGTTGATCGTCGCCAGCCCGTCGCGCGCTTTCAGCCCCGGGATCGGGATCCCCGCCCGCTCCAGCGCCGTCCGCCCCGGAAGCAGTTCGCCGCGGTAGTAGGCTTTCCCTTCTCCCATCATGAGCAGGGCGATCTGCGCCATCGGCGCGAGATCGCCGCACGCCCCGACCGATCCCTTGAGACAGACATAGGGGGTGACTCCCCGGTTGAGCATGGCCACGAGGGTCTGGGTGATTTCCGGCCGGCAGCCCGAGTTGCCGTGGGCGTGGACATTGACCCGCGACGCCATCGCCCCGCGCACCGCCTCCAGCCCCATCGGTTCCCCGATCCCTGCGGCATGGTTGTAAATCAGGTACTTCTGAAAATCCTGCACCTGGTCGTCGGACAGCACAACTTCCGAAAACTCCCCGATTCCCGTGTTGATGCCGTACATGATCTCGCGCGCCTCGATCTTGCGCTCCAGCATTGCCCGGCAGGCCTTGATGCGCTCGAGCGCCTCCGGCGCCAGTTCCACCGCTTCATTGTGCCGGGCGATCCGCACCAGCTTCTCAATGGTCAACCCGGACCCATTCAACACAATCGGCATATCGAAACCTCTGCTTCCCAAACATCATTGATTCGCGGTCTCATCTTCTGCAGGCCGGGACTCCCGCGGTCCCGACACATTCGCTTCCCCGCCGGGCGCTCCAGACCGGCGCCCATGCGGAGGCGAACTGATTGACTCACGCCACGCCCGCCGCTTCGGCGGATCGGCGACTCGATCCTCAATTGTGCGTGAATTGTCCGCTCAGGTGTCGGGGAGACCCGAGGCGGAGGTCGGCTGGTACCGGGTCATGATGGTCGTGACCGGGCGCGGATCGGGAGTCCGCAGCGTGATGTTTGCCGTCTGGTAGCTCATACTCTCGCCGCCAGGGAGTGAATTCCGCCTCTGGCGCCTCCAAGATAGATGCAGAAACGGCATTGTCAACCTGATTCGCATGGTCTATACTGCGGGAGCGACCTCCAGGTGAAAGGGACCGGATGTTCGACAAGTCAGACCTGAATGAATACCTGCGCCGCCAGGTGTTTGTCGCGTTCGATACCGAAACCACCGGTCTCTGGGCCCCGGTCAACCGGGTCGTCGAGATCGGGGCGGTGAGGTTCGAGCTCGAGGTCGAGGGGGGCCGGTCCTTCGAGTCGCTCATCAATCCCGAGCGGACTATGCCGCTCGATGTCATCCGGGTGCACGGGATCACTGATCAGATGGTCGCCGAGGCGCCCCTGGCGGCCGATATCCTCAAGCAATTCAAGGAATTCTGCGGGAGCGACACGGTCCTGATCGCCCACAACGCCCCGTTCGACATCTCCTTTCTCGGCATGGAGTTCAGCCGCGCCGGGATCAGTTACCCGGAGAATATCATTGTCGACACGGTCGACATCCTCCACCGCACGGTCCCGGGCCTTCCCTCCTACTCACTCGAGGCGCTCGCCCGCCGGTTTCGCTTTGCGCAGGTTCAGGAGCACCGGGCGCTGGCCGATGCCCTTCTGGTTGCCGCGTTGTTCCGTCTGGCGGCGCCCGGTCTCGAGGGGATCGGCAAGAAGGAAGACTGGGGAAGAAACCTCGCGGCCTATCGCATGGCTGAGTGGCACGACGACAGCATCCGCCTCCCCGAGGAGTTCGCCGCTCTTGACCGGGCGGTCCGCCTCAATCAGCGGATCACGATCGTTTACGAAGCGCGGCCGAATGCGCCGCAGCGCCGCACGATTCAGCCGCGCCGCATTCACAGGCTGCGCAACGCTTACTACATCGAGGGCTGGTGCGAGAAAGCCAGAGCCGACCGCACGTTCCGCCTCGACCGAATCACCCGGTACACGCTGGAAGAGTGAACAGGGGCGGCCGGCCCGGCATCACTGCCGGCGATGACGGGATCGCCTCGTCAACCTTCCCCCTGTCCTCCGCCCCAATTACCGCCGATTGCCTCCCCCATTTGAACATCTCGGCTTCATCCGCGTACATGATCATTGAGCGGACTTTTTAAACGACAACTACTCGCTGGAGGAGGTCTCACGGTGAATCTCATCGGTCTCGTGATTGCCGTTGCCCTGCTCGCCTTCGTCCACGAAAGCCTCCATGCGGCCACGGCGGCGCTGTTTGGCGAATACGGATCGTTTCGTGTGCACTGGTATGGCTTTGAAGTGATTTACCGGACCGCGGTCGAATTGCGCGCGGGAATTCACTGGGCGCTCATCGCCGGCCTGCCCAACCTCGTGACCGTGCTACTGGGCTACCTGCTGCTGACCGGGCGGAGCGTATTCGCCCGAATCGCGCCGCTGGCCGGGCGTTCCCTCGCCTACTGGGCGACTCTCATTTTTCTGCTGGCCGATCCGCTGAATATTGCGGTCGGGCCCTTCTTGTACGGGGGGGACGCCGGCGGGATCGCCCATGGCCTCGGCCTCAACCAGTACTTTCTCCAGGCACTCGCGTTCGGCGTCTTCCTGTGGAACCGGGAACTGGTCGCCTCCCGCCTCTTGCCGGCGTTCGGGGTCGTCACCAGCCACCCCCTTTTCCGCCCCTGGCTTTCCGGCGGGCCAGCGGCCGGTGAATAGAGCCGGCGGCCGCCGCCTGCGGCCCCGGCCGCAGGGGCGGTCCGGGCCGCGCCGAATTTGATGCATGCGTTCCTTTAACAACCGGCCTATATTGCGGCATGGTTGATCGGTCGCGAGGATTTTTCGACCGCTGGGGGCTTCTCGTCGTCCTCGCTGTCGCCCTCCTGGTGCGCGTGGTCTATCTCTTCCAGTACCACGCCACCGGCGACTGGTCGCAGCTCACGGTCGACGCCAACTACCATCACCACTGGGCGCAGGATATTGCCGCCGGCGATGTCTTCGGCGACACCACCTATTTCCGCGCCCCCTTCTATGTGTTCTGCCTCGCCCTCCTGTATGCGGTCTTGGGCGACTCTCTCTGGATCGGGCGGCTCTTCGGCCTGGCGATCGGCCTGGCCTCGGTCGCTCTCACCAGTCTGCTGGCGCGCCGGCTCTTCGGCGCGAAAGCCGGCTTTTTCGCCGGCCTGGTTCATGCTCTCTGTATGATGGCCGTCTATTTCGAGCCGGAACTGCTGGTCGATCCGCTCTACACCCTTCTCCTGCTGGCGGCGTTGCACGGCTTCGTGACCTGGTATGACTCGCGCGCCGTCCGCGATGCCCTCACGTTCGCCGTCCTCCTCGGCCTCGCCGCCATCACCCGGCCCAACGCCCTCGTGATGGTTCCGGTGGCGGTTCTCGTGCTGGCGGTCCGGTGGCGCCGCATCGCCGCCCCGGTCCCCCACCTCGGGGCGCTCGCCCTCGGTTTGCTCCTCGTCATCGGCCCGATCACGCTCCGGAACTACCTCAAGGCCGATGATCCCGCTCTCATCGCCACCTCGGGCGGCATCAACCTCTACATCGGGAACAACCCCGAGGCCGACGGTGCGGCGGCGGTGCTGCCGCCGCCCATGGGTCCCTACTGGCGGCTCGAACAGACCGAGTATATCGCCGAAAGCGACCTCGGCCGCGACCTCACTCCGGGCGAGGTGTCCGCCTACTGGACCGATCGGGCACTGGCCTGGATGAAAGACAACCCGGGCGCCTTCCTCCGCCTCTACGCGCGGAAATTCTTCCTCTTCTTCAGCAACGCTCCGGTCTCCAATAATCGCGACCTCGAACCGTTCATCAGTCGGATCGCCGTCCTCCGTCTCAACCCGGTCCGCTTCGCGCTCGTCTTCGGTCTGGCCGTGGCCGGCCTCGCCGCCGGCGCGCTTGCGTCGCGGCCGCTGCGCTGGATACTCCTGTTTGTCGCCCTGTCGATCCTCAGCGGCGCGGTCTTCTTCTACGCGACCCGGTTCCGCCTGCCGCTGGAACCGGTGTACTTCGCGCTGGCCGGGTTCGCCCTCGCCCGACTGCCCGACCTCTGGCGCGAGAGCCGTCTCCGCTGCGGCGCCGCTCTCGGAGGCGGCATCCTCGCGGCCCTGGTTTCGTTCGCCCTGCCCGGGCCGCCGGTCACCGGCTACTCCATCCACCCGCTGGTCGAGGCGGGCGGGTATGAGTATCAGAAGGGGAATTATGTCCAGGCCTGGCGGCACTACCAGATGGCGGCGGCTGTCGACTCGGTCTACCCCGGCGTCAACACCAACATCGGGTCCGTGCTCCTGGCCCTCGAGCAGGCGGACTCCGCCGAGGTGTACTTCCAGCGGGAGGTGCGTTTCAACCCGTGGTACGCTCCCGGCTGGACGAGCCTGGCGCACGTGGCCATGGCGCGCGGCGATCTCCGCGGCGCGATCGGTATGGCCCGGCAGGCGCTCGCCCGCGCCCCCTATGCCGCCGGTCCCAACCTCGTTCTGGTGCGCGCCCTCGCCGCCGACACGGCCGTGTCCGATGACTCGCTGGCGGGGGAAATCGCCCGCGCCGCGCAGCGCGCCCGGGACGACATCTACCTGCTGCAGATGGGGGCGGAGCTGCTTTTGAACCGGGGCGCACTCGCGCCCGCCAGCCGTTTCGCCCGCCGCGCGCTCGAGGCGGAGGGCCCCCCGATCGAAATGGACCACGAGGCGTTTCGCCACGACTTCCGCAACAGCCGCGACAAACTCAACAGCCAGCGCGCCGCGGCCGCTGTTCAACTGGCCTACATCGCCGGCAACGGCAACGACATCGAGTCGGCCATCGCCTTTGCCCGCAGGGCCGTCGAGCTGGCGCCGCACCAGGCCGAGGGATACTTGAATCTGTATTCGGGTCTGACGGCCGCCGGACGGACGGCCGAAGCCGGGGCGCTGCTGAAAGAGATGGCGGAACGGTTTCCCGACAACCGCTTTGTCCGCGAGATGCTCAGGCGCCGCTGAGCCCCCCACAGCACTGCCTCCGATGGGCAAAAAAAGAAGGGCGGATATGAATCCGCCCCTACGGTAGAGAATGCCCATTTCGCTCCGCGCCCGGCGCCTTGCGGCTCCGGGGCACTTCCCGCGCGGCCCGACCAGCGGGCCCTGGTCATTCTCCATAAGAAGTATCGGCGCCCCGGGGCGCCGACTTGAGCGGAAAACTCGATCTTTTTCTCCCCGTGCACAAAAAAAGACCGGGCCCGGATTTGTCGCCGGGCCCGGTCGCGGGATTTGGTGGAGCCAGGGGGAGTCGAACCCCCGGCCTCTTGAATGCCATTCAAGCGCTCTCCCAACTGAGCTATGGCCCCAAATGACCTGTAGGTTCGCCAGTATACGCCCTCCCCGAGAGGTTGTCAACTGCATTTTACGGCGCCGGCGGACCTGTCAGACTCCGGCGGCGGGAGGCTCCGGCGCTCCGCCCCCTTGTCCCGGACGCGGCCGGTTGTGCCGCGTGAGGCACAGCGGCACCGTCAACAGCGCCACCCCGAGCGAGACCTTCACGACATCATGGAAGGCCGCGACGAACAGGGCGGCCGGGTCGCCGAGACTGACCGCCCGCCGCGACCGAAAATAGGCGAAGAGAGCTGTCGCCATTGCGATCCCGATCGAGTTGCCGATGTTGCGCGCGGTCCCGATAATGCTGCTGGCCCGGGCCCGCTCCGTCGGTCCGACCGACCCCATGATCGACGAGGAGTTGGGCGTGTTGAAGATGGCCGCGCCCAGGCCGATGACCGCCAGCACGAGCATGATGAAAGCGTCTGATGAAGCGGCATCCAGGTGCAGCAGCAGATACTGCCCGAAAGCCGCCACCGCCGCTCCGCTCGTCGTGAGGAAAAGAGACCCGATGCGGTCGGAGATTCGCCCCGACAGCGGCGCCACCACGAACATGATGGCGGGGATGATCACGAGGAACAGGCCGATGCGGCTGGGGCCGTACCCCTTGACGCTTTCAAAATAGAACGGCAGGAGAATGGCCCCGCCGGCCATGGTAACGAACATCAGGATCGCCGCCGCAATCGCGGTGGAGAACTGGCGGTTCCGGAACATGTCCAGGCCGATCATGTGGCGCGCCGGGCGGCTCTCGTAGCGAAGGAACAGCAGGAACGCCCCCGCCGCCGCCAGCGCCGGCGCCCAAACCTGCCAGTCGCGCAGCGCGTGCTCCGAAACCATCGACAACGCCAGTGTGCCGGCCACCAGGGCGGTCGCGATCGCCGCCCCGCCGGCCAGGTAGATCGGGCGATCGTCCTCCGGCTTCGGTAGGAGCCGGAAATAGCGGGCCGCCAGCGCGATCCCCACGGCGCCGATGGGAAGATTGATCACGAAAATCCACTGCCACGGGAGAAACTGCAAAATGAACCCGCCCAGCGGCGGCCCGGCCATCAGCCCGGCCGCCACCATCATCACCATCATCCCGATCCCTCTCCCCCTCTGTTCCGCCGGAAAGACGGCCGTCACCAGACCCGGTCCGACCGCCTGAAACATCGCCGACCCTATCCCCTGCACTACCCGGGCGAGGATGAGCGAGTGGATCGACGGGCTCAGCGCACAGGCCGCCGACCCGAGAACGAAAAACGAGTAGGCGAACCGGTAGGCGAAGTCGTACCCCTTGCGCTCGGTCCAGGCGCCGAAGATGAGCATGAGCGAGATGATCGTCAGCGTATAGGCGAGGACAACCCATGCCACCAGGTGAATGTCCGCCCCCAGGTCGGCGGCGATCGTGGGCAGGGCCACGTTGAGGATCGACCCGTCCAGGGTCGACATGAAGGTCCCTATGGCCCCCACGAGAAAGAATCGGTGTCGATGCGCCTCGATGATGCGCTGATGTTCGCCTGAACTGCCCACGGGTATAAGTTGTTGCCGTAAAAAAGATTGACAAACTTCAGCGGCAAGCATATGCTTGCCGTCGGGGATAGTCAACAGAATTTTCACCCCGATGATTGCACAGGTGGCGATGCCGTACGTCTCTTCGATACATCATGACTTCGGGGATTATGCATAAGACTGTCCCGGAGTTAGTGGATGATTTCGTCCGAGGGAGTGACGCCGCCTTCACTGAACTTGTCCACCGGTACCAGCGGAAGGTCTACTCCCTGGCCTACCAGGTGCTCGGCAATCACCTGGATGCCGATGAAGTCGTCCAGGAGACCTTTGTCCGCATTTATCGACGACGAAAGGAGCTGGCCGAAGTAAAGTTTTTCTCGACCTTCCTGCTGCGCATCGCGTCCAACTACGCCATTGACGTCCTGCGCAAGCAGAGGGGCCACAGCCGGATGCCGGAAGATTCGTCCTCCCTGCCGGGGGAGGTCCAGATCGATCTGGCCCGGCAGGTGGCCACGCCGAGCGAAGAATTCGAGAACAGGGCTTTGCTGGAGGAGATCAAGCGGGCGCTCAGGGAGCTTCCTCCGCGACAACAACTAACCGCCATTCTGCACGACATCGAAGGGTATTCGAAGGCGGAGATCGCGGCGATGTTGGGTTGCCCGGAGGCGACCGTCCGCTCCAATCTCCATATCGCCAGATCCAAACTGCGAAAGGCCCTGAAGAAGCGCCTGAGGAAAGGGAGTTGAGATGACCTGCTCTGATGTCGTAGCGCGGCTGGATGACTTTCTCGACGGCGAGCTGTCGGCCGAAGCCGCCGGGCGCGTGCGCGACCACCTGGCTGACTGCGCAGCCTGCCGGCGCGAACATGACCTCGCCGTCCAAGTCCGCGGCCTGCTCGGCTCGGCCGCCGCGCCCGACCCCGGGGACGAGTATTTCGCCGAAAGCGAGAGCCATATCCTCGCCCGCACGGTTCTGGCCGGCGACCCAGAGGCGGTTCGCCGCGGGGGCGGCGAAGGCGCCGCGCCGCGCTCCTCCACCGCCCTCCTGCGGGCGCTGGTGTCGGTGGCGGCCTCGCTGGCGATCCTCTTCGCCGCCATCTACCTCGGATCCAGCCGGGAGCTCCTGATCAGCCGGACGATCGGCCCGGAGATTCCCGTGCTGGCGACGGCCGAGGTGCGCTCCGAGCTCGGCGACAGCCCGGTCTTCACCCGCGAAGATCGGGCCCGGATCACCCGCGGCATGATGCTCATCGGCGGGCCGGGAATCCTCGGCCGTTTCACCGCCCTGCCGCAGATAGTCAAAACCAACCCGCTCGACGAATCGTAATAGCCTCTGGGAAGGAGTCTCGGAATTGTGACCAGACTAACCGCCTGCCTCTCCGCAGTCATCCTCGCCGCTGTGCTCGCGCTGGCGGCCTGCCAGCAGGGCGAGAAGACCGTCCTGTTGCGCTACAAGTTCGCCCCCGGACTTCAGCTTGTCTACAACCAGGACATGAAGCGCAACGTCCTGGTCGCCCGGGGCGACTCGATCATCGAAAAGAGCAGCACCGCTTTCAAGGTCCGCGTCATGCAGACGATCGAGGAGGTCCGCGACGAGAACACCGCCCTCATGCGCGAGGTCGACTCCTGGTCCTACACGGTGCCGTCGCGCGAAGACACCCTCAAGCGCGACTCGGTGTCCATGGAGCGGACCATGCGCATCCTCATGCAGAGCGACGGCAACGTCCTCGATGTCAAGTTCGACGACAGCGACGACCTCCCCTCGCAGAACTACATCAAACACTTCATGGAGCAGGGCATGCCGGTGTTCCCGCCCGGCGAGGTGTCCCCCGGTTTCTCCTGGACCCAGACCGCCAAGGTGCTGCTGCCCAATGAGAACATGGAAGCCTCCACAACCTACGAAGTGGTCGCCTTCGTCCGCGAGGCCGGCTACGACTGCGCCCTGCTCAACGTCGACGGCAACCTGGTGATCCCGGTCGAGCCCAACCCGAAGGACAGCGTCCAGCGGTTCGGCGTCGACCGCATCCGCACGACCGGCAAGATGTATTTCGCGTTCCGCGAAGGCATGGTGGTGCTGCAGCGGGAGCGCTGGATCATTCAGGGCGACTACACGCGCGTCAAGAAGAGCGACACGGCGACGTACGATGTGCGGATCGAGGCGGACGTCGACTACGCGCTCGAGTCGCGGAAGATCACCCCGTAACCCGCACGCCTGCGGCCGGGCGGCCGGTTCCCGGTCTTGGTCCCGGCCAACGCGAAGCCCCCGGCGCCGCGGGCAGCGTCCTTGTGCGCCCCGTTTTCGGTTTACAACCGGCCGGCGCCGGCCTACTTTGGCGGCATGTATATCCGGCGCGCCATCATCCTTGTCATCGACGCCTGCGGGGTCGGCGCTTTGCCTGACGCCGCTGCATACGACGACGTCGGGGCCGCCACCGTCCCGCACTGCGCCGCCGCGGTCGGCGGGCTGGACCTGCCGAACTGCCGGCGCCTCGGCCTCGGCAACATCGTCCCCATCGCCGGCGTCCCCCCGGTCGCCGCGCCGGCGGCCGCGTTCGGCAAGATGGCCGAGCAGTCGGCCGGCAAAGACTCGACCGCCGGCCACTGGGAAATCGCCGGTCTCATCACCCCGGTGCCCTTTCCGACCTACCCGCACGGTTTCCCGCCAAGCCTTGTCCGAGAGTTCGAGCTCCAGGCGGGCGTCCGGACGATCGGCAACATCCCCGCCTCCGGGACCGCCATCATCGAGCAGTTCGGCGAAGAGCATCTCCGGTCCGGGGCGGTTATCCTGTATACCTCGGCCGACTCGGTCTGGCAAATGGCCGCCCACGAGGAGCGCTACCCCTTGGCCGAGCAGTATCGCTACTGCGAGGCGGCCCGCGAACTGCTCACCGGTGAGCACGCGGTCGCCCGGGTGATCGCCCGCCCCTTCATCGGCTCCCCCGGACGGTTTGTCCGCACCGCCGGCCGCCGCGATTTCTCGCTGCCCCCCGGCGGACCCACCCTGCTCGACCTGATGGTCGCGGCCGGCCGCCCCACGTACGCGGTCGGCAAGATCTGGGACCTGTTCGCCGCCCGGGGCATCACTTCCCACGTGAAGCCCGAGGGCAACGCGGCGGGCATGGAAGCGACCATCGAGCTGGTCCGGGGCGACCGCGACCATGGCCTCATTTTCACGAACCTCGTCGATTTCGATCAGGCCTGGGGGCATCGCCGCGACCCGGCGAATTTCGCCCTCGCCCTGGAGGATTTCGACCGCCGCCTCGGCGCGCTCCTTGACGCCCTGCGCGAGGATGACATGCTGATCATCACGGCCGACCACGGCTGTGACCCGACCCTGGCGCGCCACACCGATCACACCCGCGAGTATGTCCCGCTCCTGGCGTACGGGCGGCGGGTGAAAGCCGGCGTCAATCTCGGCGCCCGCGCGACCTTCGCCGACGTCGGCGCCACGGTCGCCGAGCTGTTCCGCCTGCCGGGCAGCCTGGCCGGGAACTCCTTCGCCGGAGAGGTGGGACTGCGATGAGCGACCCGCTCCTGCACGAGCTCCACCGTCGCTTCGATCACGCCGCGCTGAAACCGGACGTCACCGCGGCCGACATCGGGCGGCTGTGCGCCGAGGCGCGCGCCCACGAATTCTGCGGCGTCGCCGTCAATCCCGTCTGGATCCCCCTCTGCGGCGATCACCTCCGGGGAACGGGCGTCAAAGTGATCGGGGTCGCCGCCTTCCCGCTCGGAGCGAACCGCACCGACGTCAAGGTTGAAGAAGCCGTGAAGGGCGCGGCCGATGGTGCGCGGGAGATCGACTTGGTCGCCAACATCGGCTGGCTGGTCGAGGGACGGTGCGCGGACGTCGCGCGCGAGATCAGCGCCGTGCGCCGCGCCCTCCCCTACAACGTCCTGCTCAAAGTGATCATCGAGGCCGGCCTTCTCCCCGCCTCCCGCTGGGCCGAAGCGGCGCAGGCGGTGATCGACGGCGGCGCACAATTCGTCAAGACCGGCACCGGGTTTTTCGGCGGGGCGACCGTGGAGCAGGTGCGCGCTCTTTCTCGGGCAGCTGGCGGCCGGATCGAGGTCAAAGCCTCGGGCGGGATCCGCACGCTGGCCGATGCGCGCGCCATGCTCGCCGCCGGCGCCTCGCGGCTGGGCAGCTCGGCCTCGGTCGCGATCATGCGCGAACTGGCCAGCCCGGAACCGGGCGGCGACACCGCAGCCGGGTCTCACTGACGGCGATCGAATCCTTCGCCCCCAGGGCCTCCTCCAAGTGATTGATTTTTCCGTTTTTCTTCCGTATTCTTGTCAGCGTATGAACGGTCCGAAAGACGCCCATCACCGGCCTTTTCTCGGGATGTATTTCAAGTGCTGCCGAGTCTACTCGCGCATCTACCTGAACCGGGAGGGTTCGGCCTTTGTCGGGTGGTGTCCGAAATGCGCCGGCCAGGTGCGGGTGGGTGTGTCCCCGACGGGCCGCAGGGACCGCTTTTTCACGGCCGAGTGACGCACAACCGCCGGCTGCCGATGAAGGGCGACCCGGCGACAGGTTGCGGCCGCCCGAGCCGACGGCCGGGAATTGGGGTTCATGGCGATATTGAGATCTAAGATCGTGGTCGTCCCGCTCGGTGAGGTTGACCCGATGATGGTCAACCGGTTAGCCGCCGACATCGGCCCGGTGTTCAACCGGTCCGTCGACATCCTCAAGGGCATGAAAATGCCCAGCGAGGCCCTCAACGTCGTCCGCAGCCAGTACTATGTCACCGTCCTCTTGGCCAAACTCGAGCGCGTCAAAGCCAATTCCCGCGAAAAAGTGATCGCGGTGTGCGAAGAAGACCTCTATCTTCCCGACCAGGACACCCTGCTCGGCCACGCCGACATTGTCGCCGGAACCTCGGTGGTGTCCCTGTACCAGTTGCGGCAGGAGTTTTACGGCCTGCCCGAAGATGAGAAGAAGGTGTATCCCCGGCTGTACAAGGAGGCGCTCCACCAGTTGGCCCATTTGTTCGAGTTGCGGGAGTGCCGCAACCCCCGGTGCGTCAACTACTACAGCCAGATGATGCTCGATATCGACAACAAGGGCCGGAAGTTCTGTGATGTGTGCCGCCGTAAACTGACCGGCGTGGTGTGAACGGCCGCGCCGCCGGCGCCCGCGATCGGCTCCTCCGGCGCCCAAACCCAGACTGGCTATCCATGAACCTCGAACAAGTTCTCGATCTCCTCCGCTCCGACAAGGACATTTCTGAGAATGTGACGCACTGGCGGTCGTTCGATGCCCGTCCGGCCCGCTATGTCGATTTCCCCGGCGCCCTCGACGGCCGCCTGATTGGGGCCCTCAAGACCCGCGGCATCGACCGCCTCTACACCCACCAGGGCGAGGCGGTCGCCCACGTAGCCGCCGGCCGCGACGTGGTCGTCGTCACCCCCACCGCCTCCGGCAAGACGCTCTGCTACAACCTCCCGGTCCTCGACCGCATCATGCGCGAGCCGGAGTCGCGGGCGCTCTACCTGTTTCCCACCAAGGCCCTCTCCCAGGACCAGCTCTCGGAGCTGTACGACCTGATCCAGAAGCTGGGAGTCGATATCGGGACGTATACGTTCGACGGCGACACGCCGCAGACGGCGCGGCGGAGGATTCGCGCGGCCGGCCACATCGTCATCACCAACCCCGACATGCTCCACGCCGGCATTCTCCCCCACCACACGAAGTGGATCAAGCTGTTCGAGAACCTGAAGTACGTGGTGATCGACGAGGTCCACCAGTACCGGGGCATCTTCGGCTCCCACCTGGCGAACGTGATCACGCGCCTGCGGCGGATCTGCCGGTTTTACGGCTCCGACCCGCAGTTTATCTGCTGCTCGGCGACCATCGCCAACCCGGCCGAGTTGACCGCGCGGATCATCGGCCGCCCGGTCGAGCTGGTGGACAACAACGGTGCGCCCGCCGGCGAGAAGCACTTTCTCATCTACAATCCGCCGGTGGTGAACAAGCAGCTCGGGATTCGCCGCTCTGCCCTCAACGAGGCCGCCCGCCTGGGCGCCCTCTTTCTGCGGCAGCGCATCCAGACCATCATCTTCGCCCACTACCGGCTCTACGTCGAGGTGCTCCTCACCTACCTCCAGCGCGAGCTGCAGGGGGATTTTGGCCGCGGCGTCGTCATTGCCGGCTACCGCGGCGGCTACCTGCCGAACGAGCGCCGCGCCATCGAACAGGGTCTCCGGGCGGGGCGCATCCACGGCGTCGTCTCCACCAATGCCCTGGAACTCGGGCTCGATATCGGCAGTCTCGACGTCTCCATCATCGTCGGCTACCCCGGCACCATGGCCTCGCTCTGGCAGCAGGCCGGGCGGGCCGGACGGCGCTCGAAGACATCGCTTACCGTCATGATCGCCAACTCGACCGCCATCAACCAGTTCCTCTGCGCCGAACCGGAGTACATCTTCGGCCGCACCCCCGAATCCGGCATCATCGACCCGAACAACCTCATCATCCGCAGCAACCACCTCAAGTGCGCGGCCTTCGAACTCCCCTTCGAGGAGCACGAGTACGCCCGCGACGACGGCACCCGCGAGATCCTCGAGTACCTCGAGGACGCCAAGATCGTCCGCCACGCCGGCGCCCGCTACCACTGGTCGTCGGAAATCTACCCCGCCCAGGAGGTGTCGCTGCGCTCCGCCTCCCCGGAAAACTTCGTCATCCTCAACGAGAGCAACCGCTCCGAGGTGATCGGCGAGGTCGATTTCTTCTCCGCGCCCATCTTCCTCCACCCGCAGGCAATCTACCTCCACCGCGCCAACCAGTACCAGGTCACCCGCCTGGACTGGGAGGGGCGCAAGGCGTACGTGAAAGAGGTCTCCGTCGATTACTACACCGACGCCGAAACCAAGACTGACCTGAAGGTGCTCGATGTCGACCGGACCCGGCGGTTCGGCGAGGCCGACATTTCGTGCGGCGAGGTCACGGTGACCAGTGTCACCGTGCTGTTCAAGAAAATCAAGTTCGAGACCCACGAGAACGTCGGGTGGGGCAAACTCACCATGCCGGAGATCGAGATGCACACCCACGCAGTGTGGTACTCGTTCGCGGGCGACGTGGCTTTCCGGGTCGGGGTGGGCGGCGAGGATTTCGGCGGGGCGTTGCGCGGCCTCGCCAACATCCTCGGCAAGATCGCCCCCCTGTGGGTGATGTGCGACGCGCGCGATCTGCGCGCCGTCTCCCAGGTCCGCGCCCCCTTCACCGAGTGCCCCACCATCTTCCTCTACGAAAACATCCCCGGCGGCGTGGGGCTGGCCGAGAAGCTCTTCACCGAGCACGAACGGCTCTGCGAGGCGGTCTACCACCGCCTCCGCGGCTGCGGCTGTGAGGCCGGCTGTCCCGCCTGTGTCGGACCGTCCATGGAAATCGGGGCCGGCGGCAAGGCGGGCGCCCTCCGCCTCCTGGAGTACATGCTCGCCACCGCCCCCGTCTAGCCGGCCCCGCCCGGCCCGGACTCAGTTGCCGGAGCCGTCCCGCGCCCCCCGGCCGTGGCGCTCGAGAATCGCGTCGATTTCCTCCATCGTGAAGTAGGTCAACTGCGTCACTTTCGCCTGGGAGCGAAAGGCCGGCGGCACGACGCTGCGGGCGGCCTCCCGCGTGTCCGTCTCGACCGTGATCCAGGCCTTGTGCTCGCCGTCCTCGCACCCCCAGTCCGCGTGGGTGAGAAAATGCGATCCGGTCTCCAGGAACACCTTCACCACCCGGGCGCAGGCGACCGTGTCTTCCTCGTGGGGCACTTCGATGAGATAGCGCGGCATCGTAATCACGCTCCTTTCGTCCGACGCATTATGCAATGTATGGATCAAAATAATCTACGATACGCCTGCCCGCCGGGCAAGCGCAAAATGCATTCCCGCAGCGGCGCGTTCGTCCGCCGCCGGATGTGGGTCGCCGGCCCAGATCCCCTCTTTACCGGGGGCTGTACAGGAGGTAGCGCGCCCGCGGCGCCTCCCACCCGGCGTCCGTCTGGACCGGACGCCCCCACTTCTCCAAACTCAGCGACAGATCGATCGTGCTCACCTGCCCGTCCGCCACCACGATGCTGTCCACGAGAACGGGCCGGAAATAGTAGTCATAGGGCGGCATCGACTTGACCGGGTCGGTGATGGTCGTGTCCCCATCCGGACTCACCACAGTATCCAGCTTGGTCTCCGCCCGACCCAGCCGCGACACGTAGACGAGCAGCGTGTACCTCCCCGGCGGGACGCTGTCGAGCACGCTCTCGAATCCGTCAAACTCGCGGTACCGGAGCACCTCGTAGTTGGCGATGGAATCCATGAGCGCGTACTGGTGCAGGCCGAGTTCGAAGGGCTGGAGGGGAATCGGCCCGCGCAGGTGGTAGAAACCCCTTGAGACAATCTCGGGCGAATAGGGGCCGGTGATCAGGCGAATCACGCCGAAACCCTCCGGGACCGCAATGACCCGGTCGGGAACGACCTGGGGACGGTCCGGGTTCGGGGCAGGCTGCTCGGACTTCGAACAACCGCCGACAGCGAGGACCGACAGGGCGGCAAGCACAACGAGGATACGGCAGCGGCGCATTCCAACTCCCATCAGAAAATCGAAAACCCCAGATACTTTTTCGGATCGTCCTGAATATCCTTGACCAGCCGGTTGCTCCGGGCCAACAGAGCGGCGATCTCCACGTACAGGGTCGTATCGTTGACCAGCAGCCCGAGACTCCCTTCGGCCCGGTTGATCTTCGTCAGGGTCGAGTCCAACTGCGAGGTAAGCGCAGTCAGATTGGCGTAGAGCATGGTGTCGGTCACCAGCCGCCCGACTGTCCCCGTCGAGTCATCGAGCTTCTCCCCCACGTCGGCCATCGTGTTGGCCGCCCGGGTCACCGAGGTCAGCAGTTCCTTTTGGTTGGCCTGGAGACCGCGGGCGAGGTCGGCCATCTCGGAGGCCAGCCGCGTCATCTGCACGTACAACTCCTGGTTGGTGGCGAGCATTCCGAGCGTGCCGACGCCGGCGTTGGCCCGGGCGAGCAGCGTATCGAGGTTGGCCGCCAGCGCCTCCGCCTCACCGATGGCATTCTCGGCCGCCGCGAATACCGCTTCGGCGCTCCCCACGTCTTGGGGCGGAATGAGCGATCCCTCGGGAAGGACCGGCCCGCCGATTCCCCCGGGGATCACTTCGAGGTACTTGTCGCCGAGAAACCCGATCGTCCCGAGCTGCACCCGGGCGTCGCTTGTCACCATCTTGTGCACCGACTCTTTGACCGTGAAGGTGATCAGGACCCGCCGGAGGCTGTCGAGGTTGACGAATTCGATGCGGCGGACGTTCCCGACTTCGACCCCGGCCATCCACACCGGCGCCCCGGCGACCATTCCGCTGACATTCTTAAAGTAAGAGTGGTAGGTGAATTTGGCGGAGAAGATCGAGGTTCCGCCGCCGCTGAGCGAGGCCCAGAGCAGAACCAGGATCGCCAGCATGATGAGGATCCCCACCTTCAACCCGCCCCACTTGACACCGACCGTACTTCTCATATGCGCGCCTGTCGCTTGCCTTTTTCCTTTGGCGGCCAAACCGCCGCCGCTTCGACTCTACATAAAACGTTTTCTGCTGACTTCCGCAAACGATTCCCGGAAGGGGGCGAGGAAATCGAGCACCCGGGGATCGGCGCTATCGCGGAGAGCCTCGAAGGTCCCGTCGAACGCCACCTCGCCGGCCGATATGAGCACAAACCGGTCGGCCACCGCGAGCGCATCGGCGATCTCGTGGGTCACCACCACCGACGCCGTTCCCTTGTCCGCGTTCAGCCGCTGGATGAGCTTGAGCACCTGCTCGGTGGAACGCGGATCGAGACCCGTTGTCGGCTCGTCGTAGAGCATGATTCGGGGATTGGTCGACAGCAGCGCCCGCCCGATCGCCACCCGCCGCTGCATGCCGCCGGAGAGCTCCTCGGGCAGCTTGTCGATGATCTCGTCCGCGTCGAGCCCGACGAACCCGAGCATCTCGCGCGCCCGGCGGTCGACCTCGTCCCACGGCAGCCGGGTGTGCTCCAGCAGGTAGTAGGCGACATTTTCGCCCACGGTGAGCGAATCAAACAGCGCCCCCGCCTGGAACACCATCCCGATCTTCTTGCGCACATCGATCTTCCGTGACTCCTTCATGCGGCAAATGCTCTCGCCGTCGATGATCACGTCGCCCCGCTGGGGACACTCCAGCCCGAGGATGAGCCGGAGGATGGTCGACTTGCCGGAGCCCGACGGCCCCAGGATCACCATGGACTCCCCCTCCGCCAGCGAAAACGACACATCCCGGAGAATGGGCCGGTCGGCGTAGGCGAAATGGACGCTGCGGAGCGCGATCACAGCCACCCCTTAATGGTTGCGAACACCACCCGGGTGATGAAGAAATTCACCACCAGGATTGTGATCGACGAAATCATCACCGATTCCGTGGTCGCCCGGCCCACGCCCTTGGTGCCCCCCTCCGCGGTGAACCCTTTGTACGTCGACACCAGGGCAATGACCACCGAGAACACCACCGGCTTCAGCAAACCGATGAACAGGTTTCCGAATACGAGGCGCTCTTTCACCGCCGCCCAGTAGATCGACGGCGCCAGGTGCGCCACGAGCGTGCCGACGATGTACCCTCCGAGAATGGCCAGCACATCGGTCACCACCGTCAGCACCGGCACCATCACGAGGAGCGCGATGATGCGGGGGACGATGAGCTTCTTGCGCGGGTCGACCCCGAAGGCCACCATCGCATCGATCTGGTGCGATGATTTCATCGCCCCCAGCTCGGCCGTGATCCCGGACGACACCCGGGCGGCGATCATCAAGGCCGCCAGGAGCGGCCCCAGCTCCCGCACCACCGCGATCGCCATGATCCGACCCAGGTAGTTCTTGGCCCCCAGTTCCGCCAGTTCAACCGCGAAAGCGTAAGCCAGCCCCTGCCCGGCGAACATCCCGGTCAGGATCACGAGAAAGAGCGACCCCACCCCGACGTTGTACATTTGCTCGATAGTCTCGGTCCCGTAGAAAGGGCGCTGGAAGAGGGCCGCCGACGTGCGGAGCGAGAAGAAGAACATCCGTTGGAGCTCGAAAGCGAAGTGCTTGAGCCAGCTGTTGATCGCGCGGAGAATGGCTGCTTTCCTTTCCCACCGTCGGTTGCGCCACAAATTAGCCGCCCCGCAGCATCAAGTCAAGGTCTTTGCCCTTGCCCGGTCGGCGGCCGGACGTATATTGTCACCGCCTGTCCGGGCGGCCAACAGTCCGTCGCCGGCCGGCGTATAGAGGCCAGCAGCAACGACGTAAAGAAGGACTATGCCAGCCCATGTATAACGGTAGCGGCGCCAAACGCGGCCACGCCATCGCCCTCTTCTCCGGCGGCCTGGATTCGGCCCTGGCGATTCTCCTCATCCTGCGCCAGAACATCGAAGTCACCGCCCTCACCTTCATGACCCACTTCGGCTGTGATCTCGGCGACCGGTCCTCCTGCGGCTCGAACCCGTACCCGACCGCCGAGAAGTTCGGTTTCAACGTCAAGCTCATGCACCTCGGGCAGAAATTCATCGACATCGTCGAGAACCCACGGTTCGGCCGCGGCAAAAACATGAACCCCTGCACCGATTGCCGCATCCTCATGCTCACCGAAGGCCGGACCTTCATGGAGATGGTAAACGCCGACTTCATCATCACGGGCGAGGTGGTGGGCCAGCGGCCCATGTCGCAGATCAAGCCGAAACTGCGCCTCATCGAGGAAGAGACCGGCCTGGCCGGCCGCCTCCTGCGACCGCTCTCGGCCAAGCTGCTTCCCCCCACCATTCCCGAACGCACCGGCCTGGTCGACCGCAACCTGCTCGAGGGGATCGAGGGGCGTTCCCGCAAACGCCAGCTCGAGCTGGCCGCCGCATTCGGTCTGGAGGATTACCCCACGCCCGCGGCCGGCTGTCTGCTCACCGACGTCGGCTATTCAAATCGCCTGCGCGACCTCATGGCGCACACCGACCGGCTGACTTTCGACGAGCTGAACCTGCTCAAGTACGGCCGCCACTTCCGCCTCGCGCCCGACGCCAAAATCGTGGTCGGCCGCGACGAGGAGGACAACCGGCATCTGCTCGCGCTCAAGCGGCCCCAGCACGTCCACCTCGAGGCCCTCGACACCAACTCCCCCGTGACCCTCCTGGCCGGCCGGGACCGGTCGGAGGAGATACTCCGCACCGCGGCGGCGATCACGGCGCGTTACTCCGATGCCAAGCACGCCGCCGCCGTGGCGGTCACGATTTTCGAGGAGGGTGCGGCGCCCCGCGCGATCAGCGTCGCACCGGCCGCCGACGCCGATATCCAATTGCTGATTCTCAAGTGAAGGGACAGACTTCGCCGCCGGCCGCTCGCCCTACGTCCCCGGGCCCGTTCCCCGGTCGTTCCGCTTCACCCACGCATCGAGGATCCCGTTGACGAAGGCCGACGATTCGGCGGTCGAGAACTTCTTCGCCAGTTCGATTGCCTCGTTGAGCACCACCTTCACCGGCGTATCGGGGAACTCATCCAGCTCCACCAGCGCCATTCGCAGGATCACCCGGTCGACGGCCGCGATGCGGTTGATATTCCAGTTGACCGCCAGCTCGGCGATGGCGGCGTTGGCCCATTCGACCCGGCGCCGCGTCGAGGCGAACAGACGCTGCGCAAAGGCCGTCGCCCCTTCGGCCAGCGGCTGGTCGGCGAGCAGGTCGGCCAACGCTTCCTCCGGCCGCGCGCTGCCGAACTCGGTGGCGTAGAGCGCCTGGAGCACCAGTTCGCGCGCCTGCCGGCGGGGTTGTTCGAACGGTCTCACGCGGCCCCCCCGTCGCCTGCGGCGTTCTCCGCCGCCGCCCGCTTCATTCGATCGCCCTGTAGAGATTCACCATTTCGAGCGCCGCCTCGGCCGCGTGCCACCCCTTGTTCCCCGCCTTGGTCCCCGAGCGTTCGATCGCCTGCTCGAGCGTGTCCGCCGTCACCACGCCATAGATCACCGGGATCCCCGCCTCCATCGCCAGCCGGGCAATTCCCTTGGCCGACTCGGCGGCGATGTACTCGAAGTGCGGCGTGTCGCCGCGGATCACCGCGCCCAGGCAGACCACGGCGTCGTACTTCCCCGACCGCACCATGCGTGCCGCGACGGGCGGCACCTCGAATCCGCCCGGGCAGTAGGCGACGGCGATTTTATCCTCGCTCGCCCCGTGCCGCATCAGGCAATCAAGGGCGCCCTCGAGCAGTTTGTCGGTCAGGAAATTGTTGAACCGGCTCACCACCAGCCCGAACCGAAAGCCCGCCGCCTCCAGCTTGCCCTCATAGGTCTTGTAGGCCATACGCTACGCTCCCATCCGTTTCAGTGAGAGAAAGTGTCCCAGCTTGTCCCGCTTCGCTTCCAGATAGCGGCGGTTGTATTTTCCGGGCGCGAACTCCAGCGGCACGCGCTCGGTGATCTCCAGACCGTACCCTTCCAACCCGATCACCTTCTTCGGATTGTTCGTCAATAGTCGGATCGAACTCAGCCCCAGATCAACCAGAATCTGCGCCCCGACGCCGTACTCCCGGAGATCCGGCTTGAACCCGAGCGATTCGTTCGCCTCCACCGTATCCTGCCCGTCCTCCTGAAGCCGGTAGGCGCGGATCTTGTTGGCGAACCCGATCCCGCGCCCCTCCTGCGTCATGTAGAGCACGACGCCGCAGCCTTCCCGGTCGACCTGGCGCATCGCCGCGTGGAGCTGCTGCCCGCAGTCGCACCGGCAGGACCCGAAAATGTCCCCGGTCACGCAGCTCGAGTGGACCCGGACGAGCACGTCTTTTTTCCCCGCCACTTCCCCTTTCACCAGGGCGACGTGGTAGTGGTCATCGAGTTTCGACTTGTACAGGTGAAGGCGGAAATCCCCGTATTCGGTGGGGAAGTCGACGGTCTCCACGCGCTCGACGTTCTTTTCGGTCCGGCGGCGGTAGGCGATGAGGTCGCGCACGGTAATGAACGCCAGCCCGTGCTCCCTGGCGAACTGCGCCAGCCGGGGTACCCGCGCCATGCTCCCGTCGTCATCCATAATCTCGCACAGCATCCCCACCGGGTTCAGACCCGCCAGCCGCGCCAGATCCACCGCGGTTTCGGTGTGCCCGGCGCGCTTCAGGACGCCTCCGGTCACCGCCTGGATGGGAAAGATGTGTCCCGGCCGCGCCAGATCCTCCGGCCGCGAGGCTGGATTGGCCAGCACCCGCACCGTTTTCGCCCGGTCGGCCGCGCTGATCCCGGTCGTCGTCCCCTCCACCGCGTCCACCGACACCGTGAACCGCGTGCCGTGGAGCGCCGTGTTCCGATCCACCATCGGGTGCAGCGCGAGCCGGGCGATCCGCTCCTCGGGCATGCAGACACAAATCAGACCCCGGCCGTGTTTGGCGAAGAAGTTGACCCACTCCGGCGTCACTTTCTCGGCCGCCATGATCAGGTCCCCTTCGTTCTCGCGGTCCTCATCGTCGGCGACTATGACACACCGCCCCGCGTGAATCTCCTGGATGGCTTCTTCCACCGTGTTGAATATCTGCTCGTCCGCCATGGCTTACCATCCGCTCTGCCTGAGCTTATCCAAGGTTAAAGTATTACTTCCGGTTGATTGCCGTATCTTAATGATATATTTGCCAATCATATCGAATTCAATGTTCACCCGCCGGCCCGCCTGATATCCGCCCGCGGTCGTCCGGGCAAGGCTGTGCGGAATCAGAGATACCGCCAGCCAGGCCGATCGCACGGCATTCACCGTCAGCGAAATCCCGTCAAGCGCAATCGACCCTTTCTCGACCACGAGCGCATCGAAGGCCGGGTCGAAGGTCACGGCGATCTCCCGCGATTCCCCCGCCGATCGGGCGTGCTCGATTGTCCCGGTCGTGTCGACATGTCCGAGGACGAAATGCCCGCCGAGCCGGTCGCCCGCCCGCAGAGCCCGTTCGAGATTGAGCCGGTCGCCGCGCCGGTAGTCATTCAAAATTGTCCGCGCCGCCGTCTCGGGCGACGCCTCCACCGTGAACGTCCCCGCCCCGACCCGGACCACGGTCAGGCAGGCGCCGTCGCAGTTCACCGAATCGCCGATCCGCAGATGCTCATCGGCCAGCACCGAGACTATCGACAACACCCGGTAGTTCCCCCGCAGGCCGATGTCGGCGATCGTCCCCACGTCTTCGACCAACCCGGTAAACATCTCACTTCCTCCTCTTCGGATACCCGATGACGACGATGTCCGGGCCGCAGGTGAGTATTTCAGTGCGCGCGAAGGTCAGCGCCCTGTCGATCGAGGCGATGCCGAGATCGCCGACGGCGTCGATTCCTGTGCCGAGGAGCTTGGGGGCCACGAACGCGACATACTTGTCGACCAGCCCGGCTTTGAGAAACGACGTTGCCACCCGGCTCCCCCCCTCGACCAACAGCGAGCGCAGACCGAATTGGCCCGCCTTGCGCACCAGGTCGGCCACGTCGAGCTGCCCATCCCGGCGCCTCCGAATCGACCAGAAGGTGAGCGAGCGTCCGCGCCGGGTCCGCGCAAACCGCTCGACATTTTCGGCCATCGTCGCGATGCTCGTGCGGGCGTCGGCGTTGTCGTCCAGAAGGCGGCAGGATTTGGGGAAACGCAGGGAGGCGCTGAGGATGACGCGGTAGGGATCGGGTCCGGTGACGTGGCGCACGGTCAGGGCGGGGTTGTCGCGCCGCACGGTTCCGCCCCCCACTACGATCGCATCCGCTTCGGCCCGCAGTTCGTGGGCCATCCGCCGCGAGGCCGGACTGGAAATCCATTTCGAGTCGCCGTTGCCCGCCCCAATCCGGCCATCGAGTGTCTGCGCCGTCTTGAGGATAATGAACGGCCGGCCGGTCCGATGGAAGGCGAAGAATACTTCGTTGAGCCGAACCGCCTGCTCGCGCAGGATCCCGGCCTCTACCCGGATACCCGCCTGCCGGAGCCGCCGCGCCCCCTTTCCCCGCACGCGGGGGTCGGGATCGGTGGCGGCGAACACGACGCGCGCCACGCCGTGCTCGATGAGGGCCGCCGTGCAGGGACCGGTGCGCCCGGTGTGGCAGCACGGCTCCAGCGTCACGTACACCGTGCTCCCGGCCACCGGCTCGACGGCGTTCCGGATGGCCGCGATTTCGGCGTGATCCGAGCCTGCCTTCCGGTGATACCCCTCGCCGATGATGCGCCCCTGGCGGACAATCACCGCCCCGACCATCGGGTTCGGCGCGGTTCGGAACCGTCCCCGCGCCGCCAGCTCGAGCGCCCGTTGCATGTACCTGATGTCCGTCTCGTCGGCCACGAAAAAACCCCGAATGCAGAGTTTCGGGGCCGAGGCGCACGGGCCGCCGGGCGGCATACACGGCCGCACCGCCGGTCGAATCGCAATCTTCTCCCATCCGGACTGTACCGTCGGCGCCTGAATTTCACAGGCTCAGTCCCACTCTCGTGGGAGTCGCGGGCTCTCACCGCCGGTCGAGGATTTTCGCCTCGCCCCGAAGACTGTTACCGGGAATAATATACGGCGCGGCGCGCAAAAGGCAACGGTTTTGTCCTGGCTGTGAGAAAGTTCTCAGGCGCCCGCCAGTTCGTCGACGAGCGCGCGAATATCCTTGAGATGAAACGGCTTAGACAGCACCGCCCGCACTCCCTTGGCCGCTATCTCCCGCTGGTCCAACTGCGTCCCCCAACCCGTGATCATGGCGATCGGCATTTTCGGCGCCTGCTCGTGCACAGCCCCGGCCAGATCGAGCCCGGACATCCCCGGCATCCCCAGATCGGTGATCATGATATCAAACGGCTCCCGGTTCACGGTCTCCAGCGCCTCGAAACCGTTCGCGCACGCCACCGCCTGGTGGCCGGCGATCACGAGCATGTCGCGGAGAACCTCCCGGATCTGGTCGTCGTCGTCGACCACCAGGATGCGCAGCCCGGCGGCGCTCGCCTTCCGCCGCGTGGTGACCTCGGAGATCTCGGCCACCGTCGCGGGCCGCTTGAACGCCGCGGTGAACACCGTCCCGGCATCCGGCGTACATTCGTATCCGACTTTGCCGCCGTGTCGCGACACGATGCCGTGGACAATGGCCAGGCCCAGCCCCGCCCCGCGCTCCGTTTTTGTGGTGAAGAACGGGTAGAAGATCTTCTTGCCTGCCTCCGGCGGAATCCCCTTGCCCCTGTCGCACACCTGCAGCCGGTAGTCGGAGGCGTCGGCCGCCAGCGCCACCGCCACGGTGGATCCTTCCGGCGCGTGCTCCACGGCGTTTTCGAGAAGTTTTCGCAGGACGGTGGCGAGATCCTCAGCGCAACCCTCGATGACCGCGGCCTCCGTTTCGGGGCGGAATTCTATCCGGATACTCTTGCTGACCGCCAGTTCCCGCCAGCGCGCCTGGGCTGGCTGCAGCGTCTTTTGCACGAGCGCGACAAGGTCGACCGGCTGCACATCCTTGGCCCGCCCGCTGGTGGCGAACTCCTGCAGACGGCGAACCGTCTCCGCCCCCTCGGCGACCAGCCGTTCGACCTTCGCCAGCTCGTCGTTGAACTGCGGGAGTTCCCTCGCACGGAGGCGGAGCAGTTGCACGCGGCCCATGATCCCGCCGAAGATGTTGTTGAAATCGTGGGCCACGCCGGAGGTCAGATCGGTCAGCGCCGCCATCGCCTCGGCGTCGGCGAGCCGGTCGGAGGACCGTTCGAGGAGCCGGTTGGCCCGCTGCAGCCGCCGGAAGAGGAGCGCGTTCCGGAGCACCGTCTGGGCAAACACCGCAAACACCGACAGCAGCTCCCTGTCGTTCGCCGACAGGCCGTGCTCCCCCGTCGCGCCGACCGCAAGCAGGTAGTACAACTCGTCGCCGGGCGCGACCGGTAGCACGACCAGGTCGGTCAGGCCGAGGGTATCGGCCCGCGCGAGATCGCGGCAGCGGAACCGGCGCGTGTCATCCTCATCGCCCGCCGCCTCCACCTGCGTGAGCGGCTCGGCCGCCCGGAGGATAAAGTCGCACAGTTCGGACGAGGGTTTCCGGTCGCCGTACGACTCCGCGCAGCCGATTCTCCCGGTCCTGCGGTCGCGCGCCAGAAGCACCACGTACGCCGTCGGGCAGATCCGCGCCGCCCGCCCGAGCGTCGCGCTCACCAGGGCCGAGAACTTCGTTTCCTCCAGCGGCGCCTCGAACACCGGGAGCAGCTCGGAGAGGCGGGTCGAGTAGTTCTCGACCACGAGCAGTTGGTCGGCGATCGACAGGGCCGCCCGCAGCACCGACCCGACCAGATCGAGCATCCGCTCCGCTTCGCCGGCGATCGCGCCCGGCCGCTCAAACCAGTAGCCGATCACCACCGCGCACAGCCGCCCATCCTCGTGCACCGGGAGAAGGTAGCGGCAGGCGAAGCCGTTCGCGGCCCCGAAAGCGTCCGCCGCAGACGCCCTGGCCGGCAAGTCCCGCAAACCCCGCTCCGGCGGCGTCTTCTCCACCTCGGCCTCCCCCCACGCCTTCTCGAGCAACTCGAGGTTCCGAATGCTGAGGTGGCTCCCGTGCTGATACGACACGGGAATGAGCGTGCGGTTGCCCGCGGTCCGGTAAAACACGGCGCAGAAGTCGCAGCCGAGTTGCCGCGCCGCCATCAGCGAGAGCGTGTCGACCTGGGCGATGATGCCGGCCAGCTTATGGCCCGTGCGCACGTGGTAATATTTCTGAATGAGTATCCCCGAAGTGCGCATCACCCCACCTCCCGGTCATGCCGATCCACCGGCCGGTCGGGCCGGAGGGTGTTGATGTCGTGCCGGATCGCCAGCCACGCCCGCTGGGGATCGCGCCCGCGCGCGTCGCACACCCATACGTACCGACCCGCGTCGAACAGGGTGCGCCCGCCTCCCTCGCGTTCTCCCGCCTCCCCGGTCCATACCTGCATAACGTCCGCGATACTTCTCCGGCCGAGCAGCGGCGCGGGACAGGTCACTTCCACCGCGTCGGCTCCCCGGTGAGTGGCCGCCCGGATGCGCACTTCGCCCGACCGAACCGCCGCCTCCATGACCGCCAGCAGCGCAGGGTAGAGATGGTCGTAGAGATCGCGGCGCAGAATCGAAAACGAGCGGCCCGACGGCGGCCCGATTGCCACTGTCAGCGCGAGGCCCCTTAGGTCCTCCAAGTGGTGCGCCTTCCCTTCCAGCATGCCCGGCAGTTCGGCCAGCGCCCGCTCGACCGCGACCGGCTCATCCGCCGCCGACGCCGTGTCGCGCACGAGGGCGCGCAGGTGGTCGAGGCTGCGCACGACCCGGGCGAGCGCCTCGCCGGCCGGAGAATGTCCAGTCTGAGCGGCCGCGCCGCCGATCGCCGCCGCCACCTCCGTCTTCCCCAGCAGCCCTGAGAGGGTGTCGTACACGGCGTGGAAATGTCCCTCCGCCATCGCCGAGGCTGTCGCCCAGCGCCGCTCCGGTTTTCCCTGGGCATCCGCCGCTCCCGGTGACGCGTTGAGTCTCCCCTCCAACTGATAATAGAGGTCCAGCAGCATGGCGGTCGAGTCGAGGAGGCGCTCGAACTGCCGCAGTCGGAGCCCGGTCTCCGGATGGCCGAAGGCGACGAGCGTTTCGCCGCAACCGGCATCCCGCGGCCGCACGCAGTATTCGGAGCGCACGTTGTCCAGGTAGTAGCGCTTCGCCTCGTCGTCGTCGAGGAGCCCCAGGGCCGACACATCGGGCGAGAAACTGCGGCCGCCGCGCGCCGCCGCCTGAATCGCCGCGGCGATCCCCGGTGAGGATTCGGCGCGCACCGACGGCGGCATCTCGGGGCGGCCGACCGCGGCCGCGCCCCCGCCGTCGGCGGCCGCCAACACGATTCGGGAGAGCCCCATCCGGCGCTGCAGCACCTCGAAGAGGTTCTCCAGCAGCTCCCGGCCGGGCCGCCCCTGGTCGCAGGCGAAACGGAACTGGCCGCACACGTTGATCAGATCCTCGGTGATGCTCAGGCCGTCCGCATCGAGCGCGGCGATGAAGCGCGCGATCGTGAGCAGCCGCTCCCCGGCCTCGCGCGCGATGTCGCCGGGCACGGGCATGATGACGAAGGACCGGGGACGACTGCAGCGCAGCCCCTCATGCACGAACAGGAAATCGGGGGCGGCATCGAGAAGCATGGGGCGTTCGGGGAGAAACCCCGCCGGCAGAAAGTGGCGCCCCACGGCCAGCCCCTCCATCCAGCGCCCCACGGTCGCGTGCGGCAGCGTCCCCTCGAGCATGTCCCACATGGCGATGTCGCCGACCGCCGTCCGCAGCCCGTACACGCCCTCCGATTCGCCGTACACGGCCGCCAGTCCCGATGGGACCTGCTCGACGAGGAGGTTCAGGGCGTTGCGCAGCAGCCGCTCCGGCGACAGGTCGCAGGCCACCAGCGCCGCCGCCAGTTCCGCCTGCGCCGGAAGCAGCGTCGCCTGAGTCGCGATCTCCCGCGTCCGCAGCCAGTCGAGCACCGCGGCCTTGAGCGCAGCGCCGTCCGGCCGGTCCATGCCGCTGAGGAAACCGCGCACCGCCCCGCCGACCACCAGAGGACAGAAGCGACCGCTATCGTCCACCGTCAGCCCTTCCGCCGAGGCGAACTGACCCTCCGTCGCCGGCGTCGTCGGCACGAGGCTGTCCAGAGTGCCGGCCGGCACATAGAGCCATGCATCCGCGCCTTCGGCGGTGCCGAGGCGCCGGAACAACTGGGGAATGCCTCCGCCGGTGTAGAGCGCGGCTGCGGCGGGCAGCTCCGGCGGGGCCGCCTCCGGGCCGCGTGCGGCGCACCGCTTGTAGGTCGGCACATCCATGCTGCGTGACCGGGGGATTTCGCCGATCGGCGGCGATCAGCGCGCCGGCGTCTCCTCCGAGAAAATTGTTTCGATGCGCCGGGCCGACCGATCGATGATCTCCACGAAGCGTTCGGCCTCAGGGCCGACCGGGCGGGCGCGGAGCATCTCCACCGACCCGAGGATGCCGGTCAGCGACGAGCGAATCCGGCCGCGCAGCTCCGCCCGGCGGTCCGCATCCTCGCCACTCTCGCGATCCCGCCAGGTGAGCGCGCCCCAGGGTGTCTCGTGCAGGCGCACGGCCTGGGCCAGCACCGCCGCCACGGCCGCGGCGAATGTCCGGTCGTCGTCGGTGAATCCGAACCGGCGGCTCCCCCGGCGGTCGGCCAGGGCAATGATCCCCAGCGTCTCGGTTCCCGCGGTGATGGGCGACAGGAGCGCGGTCGAGAGATCGCTCTGGTATATTTGTTGCGCCTCCGCCGCCGACATCCGCTCGGCCGCCTCGGCCTGGCTGATCAGGAGCGCCTCGCCCGTCGCCTGGACCGACTGGTGCAGGGGCATGAGCGAGCGGATCAGGTACCCGGTCGCCGGCACGGCGTTCTCCACCGGGTGCGCCGCCGCCGCGGCCCGCGACCGCAGGAACTGCCCGTCGTCTTCAAACAGCGCGATCCGCACCGCAGCCGCTCCGGTCGACCGGCGAAGGACGTCGGCTGCTTCGGCGAACAGCCGGTCGATGTCACCCAGCCGGGCCGCCGCCTGGGCGGACAAACGGGCGAGCGCCTCCGACCGCTTCATCCCGCGCGCCAGCCGGTCGCGTTCCCGTTCGACCGCCACCGCCAGCCGCAGCGGAAAGCGCACCTGCGCGGCGAGGTAGCGTTCGCGCTCGCCGAATTCCTCGGCCGAGCGCGCCGCCGCGACCAGCATCGCCGCGCCGCCCGGATCGCCGAGCGGCACCAACAGCGCCGCCGCCAGTTGCTGGCGGCGAAGCACCGCGGCCAGCGCCGGCTCGAGGAAACGCTCGAAATCCACGGTCACGAACGGTCGGTCCGGAGGCGGGCTGTCATTCTCCTGCGGGAGGCCCGCCGCCTCCCGCGCCAGCGACTTCTCCGTCAAATGCGTCCCGTTGCCGCCGGCCGTATAGCGGCGGATATCCCACTCCCCGTATGCCATCGCCAGCGAACTCAATTCTCCCCCGAGCGCCGCTTTCAACACACGCGCAATCGCCGTGAACGAATCCGCCAGCGGCGCCCCGAGGGCGAGTGCGTCCTGGAGCTGGGCGCGGACGATTTCCGCCTCGCGCCGAAGCGGTTCTGACGGGACGTCATGGAGGATCTTCCCCGTCCGACGCGCCGGCAGCCACACGGAGGCCCCGGAGGCCGTCAGCACGGCCCCGGTGATCGCGAGAATCGCCGCGCTTACCTCCAGGAACGGCGGCTGCGAAATGAACGGCACAGCGGCCGTCGCCCCCGTCGCCTCGCCGAGGTAGAGCACGGCCACCAAACCGAACAGGCCGACGCCGACGACGAGATTGCGGAACTGCTCGCGGTATTGATCCGCCAGGTATTTGCCATATAGTCTGAGCAGCACCAGCAGCGCCAACATGAACAAGGCGGCGCCAAACGGCGCCCACGGCAAAGCCATACACCCTCCGGTCGGGCTAACTGATTATCTTTTTTCAGATTATCGGCAGAACCGGGGGACGGTTTATGCATCGTCGGAACTTGTCACCGGCACCGGAGGCCTCGCCGTCTCAGTTCCGTATCCCCCTGAAACACAAAGCCTTGTGGCCACGAAAAGGCCTCACGACGGGAACAAAGAAGGATTGATGACTCGCTGATAGTTCTTGAAATGGATCTTGGCCGTCTTCCGCAGTATGTCCCGCCCGTGCTGCCGCACCAGCGCGGCTCCCGCCCGATCCACGATTGCCGCCGCCCCTTTCGGCAATTCCACTCCCATTTCGCGCGAGAGCGTCTGCAGTTGCCGGATGAATTCGGCCCGGGCGATGATGGAAGCGGCGGCGACCTGTGGAATTTCCTCGGCGCGAAACCGCTGCTCGAGCGCGACCGAGTGCCCATGGAACGCCACGGCCTCGGCCACGAGGGCAGTCTTGCCGAACTGGTCGACCACCACCAAATCCGCCGGGTGGTCGCGCAGCAGACGGTCGATCGCCCGGGCGTGGAGATCGGCCAGCAGCCGATTGAGATTGCGGATTTTCTCGTAAGCCCGGTTGTATTCCTCGGGCGGCATGATTTCAACTGCGAAGGGGTAGGCGCGCCGCAACTGCTCATCGATCGTCAGGAGACGCCGGTCGGCAATTCCCTTGCCGTCGCGCACCCCCAGCCCCTTCAGGTCCGCCAGCGCGCTGTCGGGCGCCGCCAGCGCGGCGACCACCAGCGGGCCGAAGAAGTCCCCCTTGCCGGATTCGTCGACCCCGATGACGCGGCGGTCCCCCGCCGCCACTAGTTCGCCCGCTCGAGATACTCGCCCGTCCGCGTGTCCACCTTCACCATGTCCCCCTCCTTGACGAACGGCGGGACTTTCACCTCGAGCCCGGTGGACAGCTTGGCCGGCTTGGTGACATTGCTCACCGTGTCGCCGCGGGCGGCCGGTTCCGTATAGATGACCTCGAGAGTGACCGATGCCGGCAGATCGACCGAGATCGGCTGACCATCCAGGAAGAACACCCGGTACTCGCTGTTCTCCACCAGGTACCACTTGGCGTCGCCCAGCGAATCAGCCAGGATCACCACCTGCTCGAACGACTCGGTGTCCATGAAACTGAACTCCCCGGCGTTCTCGTACAGGTACTGCATTTTTCGTTCCTGGGTGTCGGGCGCCTTGAACGTGTCGTTCGAGCCGAACACCCTTTCGATCACCGCCCCGGTTTTCATGTGTTTCAGCCGCGTCCGGATGTTGGCTCTCCCGCGGCCCATTTTCACATGCTGGTAATCGACAATGTAGAACGGTTGTTCGTCGACTATTATGCGCAGCCCTTTTCTGAAATCCGACGGTGAATACATCAATTCCTCCTAGAGAATCGGCCCCAAATATAACAAAAAGTCGGATCCGCAAAAGACCTTTTTTCCCCGGCCGCCGTGGCGGCCCGGCGGGGTTTGCCGCGGCCGGAGACCCCGGTCGGCGCCCACATCCCAGGCGCGACCAACCCTCCCTTTATCCTGGTGAGAAAACAGTGCGGCGCCGGTTGCCCCGGATTCCTTACCCCCGTACCCGCATCTCCGCCGGCCCTTCGGCGGCGGCGGGCTGCGGCGCGCCGACCGGCAGGGTGATCGTAAACGTGCTCCCCCGGCCCACCCGCGAATCCACCTCGATCCGCCCCTTGTGCAGGTCGACAATCTTGCTGACGAGGGCCAGCCCCAGCCCGGTGCCCGAGGGGCGCGAGGAATAGAACGGCGTGAAGATCTTCGCCACATTCTCCGGGGCGATCCCGCAAGCGCGGTCGCGGACCCGGATAGCCGTTTCCCCGTTCCCCGCCGCCGCGTCGATCTCGATTTTCCCGGCCGCCCCGGAGTAGGCGTTGGCTGCGTTCTCGATCAGGTTGAGAAGCGCCTGGCGCAAGAGGAGCGGATCGGCGGGAATCACGACCTCGGGGATTTCGCCCACCGCAATTTCGACCCGCGGATACGCTTCCCGCGTGGCAAAACTCGCCGCCGCCTGGCCGATCAGGTCGCGCAGCGGGACCGCCTGGAGATCCGCCTGCAGCGGGCGGGCGAATTCCAGGAACCGCCGCACGAGCGATTCGGCCTGCGCCGCCTCGTCCGCGAGCTCCGCCACCGCCGGTTCCTCCACCCCCCGCTTGCCCAGCCGCCGCTTCAGAAGGTTCAGGTAGCCGGCGATCGCCCCCAGCGAGTTGCGCAACTGGTGCGCAAGCCCGCCCGACATTTCGCCGAGCGCCGCCAGCCGCAACCGCCGTTCGAGCTGTTCCCGCAACTGAGTGATCTCGGTCGCGTCATTGATCAGCAGCGCCGCGCCGATCGGCTCCCCTTCTCCGTCCCACACCGTCGAGGCCGCAATCCCCAGCACCGGTGTATCCGGCAGCCCCGCCGGCGTCACCTCCCGATACTCCCCGCCCGCTTCGTCGACAAGCGGCCCCGCGATAGCCTCTGCCAGTTCCCGGGGCATCAGCTCCGCGTGGAACCGCCCGCGCGCCTCGCCTTCCCGCAGGCCGAGAATCCGCTCCGCCGCCGCATTGATCGTCTGGATCCTGCCCGCCCGGTCGACCGTGACAATCCCCGATGGCATCGAGGCCAGCAGGTACCGGTTGAACTGCTCGAGCGAGCCGGCCCGCCGGCTGATCTCGAGGTTGAGGCGAAGCAGTTCCCGCTCTTTCTCGCGCAGCTCCGCGATCATCCGCCGGTAGTCGTTGAGCAGCACCTCGACATCGTCATCGCTCTCGTCCACCGTCCGGCCGGCCGTGCGCGCCTCTTCCTTGGCCTTCCGGAAGGGCGCAAAGATGAGCCGTGCGAGAATCACATACACCGCGGCGGTGGCCACCAGCGCAATGAGCGACATGACCAGCGCCAGCCGGTAGACGTCATCGAGGCGGGCCAGTTCCGGCTCGCGGCGGGAGACCAGGAGCAGCTTCGCCCCCCCGGGTCCCGGCGCCGCCTGGAGAAGGAAATACTCCGCGCCTTCCCCGCGATTGAGCCGGCCCGGTTTTCCGGCGACGACCTGCCGCACAATTCCCGGCACCCGGTCCGGGGGAAACCGGTCGGCCACCGCCGCGAGCCAGCGCCGCCGGTCCTCGACCGCCCGGCTCTCGGGCGCCGCCGGCAGGATCCACAGGCTCTCGAGACGGAACCGGCGCATGATTTCCGACTGCCCTTCCCCGGTCGCGCCCTCGGCCCCCCGCTCAGCCATCAGCCGGAGGACCGCCTGCCCCGCCTCGGCCAGGTGCGCCGCCACCGCCGCCCGTTTGCTCGAGCGCGCGGCGTAAAGGAGAAAATTGGACGTGAAATTCAGAAACAAAAGCAGGAAGACCAGGGCGAGAATGCCCAGTTGCACCTCGGTCTGGAACTTGTGCCGGCCGGGCCTCATACCGCGTTCGATCCCTTCCGCCTGCCCCCACCCGGGTCAGTTGAGGCCGACGATCCGGGTCAGGTAGAACCCGATGATGCGGTCGCCGTAGAGGCCGCTGATCACGGCGGCCACCGCCAGGTACGGCCCGAAGGGAATCATCCGGTCGCGGCGCATCTTCGATGAGATCAGCATGGCGATGACGCCCACGACCAGGCCGATCACGGCCGCCGCGAGAAACACCAGGAGCACTTTCTGCCATCCGAGGAAGGCCCCCAGCATCGCCGCCATCTTGATGTCCCCGCCGCCCATCGCCTCTTTGCGGAACAGCGCCTCCCCCAGCACCGCGATCAGGTAGAGCGATCCTCCACCCACGACGAGACCGATGAGTGACTGCACGATGCCGAGCCCGTTCGGTAGAAACGACGCCGCCAGCCCCGCCGCCATGCCCGACAGCGTGATCGAATCGGGAATGATCTGGTGGTCGAGATCCACGAAGATGATCACGATGAGGGCCGAGACGAGTGCCGCCCAGACAAAGAACATGGGGCTGAACCCGAGGTAGGCCCAGAAGTACACGTACGCCCCGGCCGTCATCAGCTCCACCAGCGGGTACCGCCACGAAATCGGCTGCCGGCAGAATGCACACTTCCCCCGCAGAGCGGCCCAGCTGGCCAGCGGAATGTTGTGGTACCACCGCAGCTGCGTCCCGCACTTCGGACAGATCGACCGCCCGAGGCCGAACCGCTTCTTCAGCGGCAGCCGGTAGATGACGACGTTGAGAAACGAGCCGATCGCCAACCCGACCGCGCCGATCCAGATGAGAATGAGTGTATTCATACACTCTCTGTATCGGCGGATCGGGCGCTAACTCAACTCGCCGAGCGCGTGCATGACCAGCGCGCAGACCACCGGACCGGCTGTCTCGCTCCGAAGGATGCGCGGGCCGAGACTGATCGGCGCGTAGCCGGCCGCGATCGCCCGCCCCGCCTCGGCCTCGGAAAACCCCGCCTCCGGACCCACCAGCAGCGAGACCCTTGACACGCCCGGCGGGATCGCCTGGGCCGAGAGCGGCTTTCCCCCCGGCGCGGCGTGAAACACGAGGTTCAGGGCCTCGGGGTCGGTGTACGCGAGGAACGACTCGAGGCCGGTCGGCAGGGCAATCTCCGGGCGATAGGAACGGCGGCATTGCTTGACGGCCGCCAGGGCCACCTTCTCCAGGCGGCGCACCCGGGCCGCCGCCCGCCCGGCGTCCTCCATCCTGACCTTGGATTTCTCCCCGAGAATCGGCACGAACCGCTGCACGCCCAGCTCGGTTCCTCTCTGGACCACGGCGTCGAACTTCGCCCCCGCCGACAGCCCGGCCGCCAGCGTCAGCCGCACGGCCGGCTCCCCGAAATTGCGGATCGTGTCGCGGACTCGCACGGTCACCGTCGCCCCCCGCGCTCCCGCCTCGACGATCTCCCCCCGCCGCGCGGCGCCGAGACCGTCGATCACCAGCAGGCGGTCCCCGATGCCCAGGCGCAGGACGCGCAGGGCATGGTGCGCCTCATCCCCCCGGAGCACAACCGCGTCTCCGGAGAGGTCCTCAGGGGGAGCGTAGAAGATGGGGAGCGGGGTCGGCATGGTTCAGGCAAACGTGATGGTGATCGTGCGCCACTCGTTGTCCGGGAGCACCGCCCGGTCGGCCGCGCCCAGGCGGTCGAGGCCAGCCGCCACCTCCGGAACATCCTGTTCGAGCAGCCCGGAGAGCACCAGGTGTCCCGGCCGGCCGGTCAACTCGACCAGCCGCGGGAGCATCTCCAGAATCGTGCTCTTGATGATGTTGGCGACGGCCAGGTCGTAGGGACGGTCGCCCCGGCATTTCCCGATGGAGCCGAAGAGAATGTCGTGCGGGGCCGCCACCGCGTTGCGCCGGAAATTCTCGCGGCAGTTGTCGATCGCCGTCACGTCATAGTCAATCGCCTTGATGTAGCCGGCACCCATTTTGTCGGCGAGGATCGACAGGATTCCCGACCCGCAGCCCAGGTCGAGGACACGCCCTCCCGGCTGGAGATGCTGCCGGATGATCCTCAGACAGGACCGGGTTGTCTCGTGGGTCCCGGTCCCGAACGCCATTTTCGGCTCGATGACGATGTCGTAGGGGGTGGCGATCGGCGCCGGTGCCCAGGGCGGTCGGATGACGATGTCGCCGATCACCACCGGCTGCACTGAGCGCCGGTATTCCTCTTCCCACGCCCGGTTCCTGATTTCGGTGGCCGTGACCAGCCGCCCCGGGTCGACGTCCGCGCCAAGCAGCTGCACGACATACCCCCTGACCATCGCCATCTGCGCCGCCACCGCCTCGGGGTTGGCGTAGAACAGCACCCGTGTTTCCGGGGACCCTTCCTCCTCCTCGAGCACCAGTCCGGCGCTGATTCGTTCGACGATGAAATCCGACAATGCGTCGACCTGAGCGCGCGGGACCCGCACGCGAATTTCGTAGATCGATTCCGGCGAAGTTGCCGCCATAGGCGCGCCTCCGTTACACTCCGAGTGTCTCGCGCAGTTTCGACAGGAACGATTTCCCGCCCTGGGGCGCTTTGAACGATTCACACCGCGCGAGTTGTTCGAGCATCTCCCGCTCGCGCGCCTCGAGCCTGGTCGGGACCCAGACATGGATGCGCACGAGTTGGTCGCCGCGGCCGCCGGTGTGCAGATGGGGGATCCCCTTCCCCTTCAGTTTCAGCACTTTCCCCGGCTGTGTGCCCGGCGGGACTTTCAGCTTGGCCGACCCGTCAAGCGTCGGCACCTCGACCGTTCCGCCGAGGGCCGCGGTCGCGAACGACACCGGCAGCTCCATGACCACGTTGTCGCCGTGGCGCTCGAACGTCTCGTGCTCCTGCTCGTCGAACACGGCGATGAGATCTCCGGGCGGGCCGCCGGCCGGCGCGGCGTCCCCCATCCCCTCGACCGCGAGGTAGTTTCCGCTCGCCACGCCCGCCGGGATGTTGATTTTGACGGTGCTCTCGCCGCGCACCCGCCCCTCGCCGCCGCAGCTCGGACACGGATCGGCGATGATCTCCCCCGACCCCCGGCACATGCTGCAGGTCGACACCTGCTGGACCGTGCCGAGGAACGTGCGCGTGACGGTGCGCACCTGCCCCCGTCCTTTGCACTGCGGGCAGGTTTTCTTTGACGATCCGGCCGCCACGCCGGTCCCGTCGCACGCGTCGCAGGTGACCAGCCGCTTGACGCGGATCGATTTTTCCAGCCCCGTGTTGATTTCTTCCAGTGCCAGCGGGATCCGCACCCGCAGATCTTCGCCGCGCACGGTGCGCCGCTGGCGCGTCCCGCTCCCCATGCCCATGCCGAAGAGATCATCGAAGATCGAGCCGCTGCCGCCGAAGTCGCGCATGAACGCCCGGAGCGCGTCGCCGAGGTCGAACCCCTCGAATCCGCCGCCGAATCCGCCGAACCCCGGTCCGCCGGCGCCCACCCCGGCGTGCCCGAACTGATCGTAGGTCTGCCGTTTCCGCGGATCCTTCAGCACCTCGTACGCCTCGGTCGCCTCCTTGAACTTCTCCTCCGCCTCCTGATTCCCGGGGTTGCGGTCCGGGTGGTACTTCAACGCCAGCTTGCGATAGGCGGACTTGATCTGCTCTTCGGTGGCGCCGCGGTCGACCGCCAGCACCTCGTAGTAGTCTCGTTTGTTCATCCGGGCTGCGTCTACTTCTTCTTGTCGTCGTCAACGACCTCAAAGTCGGCGTCGACCGCACCCTCGCCGCCGGGGGCGCCGCCCGCCGGGGCCTCGCCCGCCGGGGCGCCGCCCGGCGATCCCTGGCTCTGCGCCTGGCGGTACATTTCCTCGGCCAGCTTGTGCGACGCCGCAATGAGCTCGTCCTTCGCGCTCGTGATGTCCTGGAGCGACTCGCGCGGAATCGCCTCGCGCAGTTTCCTGATCGCGCTCTCGACCCGGCTCCGCTCCTCGGCGGAGATCTTGTCCCCCGCCTCCTTGAGGGTCTTCTCGGTCGAGTAGGCCAGCTGGTCGGCCTCGTTGCGGGCCTTGATCAGCTCCTCGCGCCGTTTGTCGTCGGCCGCAAACCGCTCGGCATCCTTGACCATCCGGTCGATCTCCTGTTCGGAGAGTCCCGACGAGGCCTCGATTCGGATCGACTGCTCCTTGCCCGTCGCCCGGTCCTTGGCGCTCACGTGGACGATGCCGTTGGCGTCGATGTCAAACTTTACCTCGATCTGCGGGATTCCGCGCGGGGCCGGCGGGATGCCGACCAGGTCGAATCGGCCGAGCGTGCGGTTGTCCTGCGCCATGGGCCGCTCGCCCTGCAGGACATGGATCGACACGGCGGTCTGGCTATCCTCGGCGGTCGAGAAGATCTGCGCCTTGCTCGTCGGAATCGTCGTGTTCCGCTCGATCAGCCGGGTCATGACGCCGCCGAGGGTCTCGATTCCGAGCGAGAGCGGCGTGACGTCGAGCAGGACGATGTCCTTCTCGCTCATCTCGCCGCCGAGAATTCCGCCCTGGATCGCGGCCCCGAGCGCCACCACTTCGTCGGGGTTGACGCCCTTGTGCGGCTCGCGCCCGAAAAGCTCCTTCACGAGCGCCACGATGCGCGGCATGCGCGTCATCCCCCCGACGAGGATCACTTCGTCGATGTCCGAGAACGAGAGCTTGGCGTCCTGCACCGCCCGCCGGCACGGTTCGACCGTCCGCTGCGTGAGCTGGTCGGTCAACTGCTCAAGCTTCGCCCGCGACAGCGTCAGGTCGAGGTGCTTCGGGCCGTTCTGGTCGGCCGTGATGAACGGCAGGTTGATGTTCGTCTGCATGGTCGACGAGAGCTCGATCTTCGCCTTCTCGGCCGCCTCTTTCAGCCGCTGGAGAGCCATGCGGTCCTTGCGCAGGTCGATTCCGTTTTGCCGGCGGAACTCGTCGGCCAGCCAGTCGATCACGGCCTGGTCGAAATCGTCGCCGCCCAGGTGGGTGTCGCCGTTGGTGGCGCGCACCTCGAACACCCCGTCGCCGATCTCAAGGATCGAGATGTCGAAGGTGCCGCCGCCCAGGTCGTAGACCGCAATCTTCTGGTTCTTGTTCTTCTGGAGCCCGTAGGCGAGCGAGGCCGCGGTCGGCTCGTTGATGATGCGCAGGACCTCCAGCCCGGCGATCCTGCCCGCATCCTTGGTCGCCTGCCGCTGCGAATCGTTGAAATAGGCCGGCACGGTGATCACCGCCTGCGTGACCTCGTGGCCGAGGTAGTTCTCCGCCGCCTGCTTGAGCGACCGAAGGATCATCGCCGAGATCTCCGGCGGCGTGTAGCGGCTGCCGGCTGCCTCCACCTGCACCATGCCTTCGGCGCTGGCGACGATCTTGTACGGCACCAGCTTCTCTTCCGACTGCACCTCGCTGATCCGGCGGCCCATGAAGCGCTTGATCGACGAGATCGTGTTCTCCGGATTGGTGACCGCCTGGCGTTTCGCCGGCGCGCCCACCAGCCGCTCGCCGTCGCGGGTGAAGGCCACCACCGACGGGGTGATGCGAGACCCTTCCTGGTTGGGGATGACTGCCGGCTCGTGGCCCTCGAGGACCGCGACCACCGAATTGGTCGTTCCCAGGTCGATGCCGATTACTTTGCCCATGCTGCCAAAACTCCTTCCCTCACTATCTCACTCAATTCTCTTTCCCTTCGTCGGGCGCCTCCGGCGCTCCCGTGCTGACGCCCACTTTCGCGTACCGCAGCACCCGCTCCCCCCGCCGGTAGCCCCGGCTCACTTCCACCGCGACGGTCCCCGCCGGGTGCTCGGCCGACGGCACCCGCAGGAGCGCCTCGTGCACGTTGGGGTCGAACGGCCGCCCCACCGCCTCGATCGGTGTGACGTCGTAGCGCGCCAACAGCTCGGTCATCTGACCGTAGATCAGTTCCGTGCCCTGCCGGTAGGCGTCCATGTTCCCCTCGCCGGCGGCCGCGTCGAGCGCCCGGCGGAAATTGTCCACGATGTCGAGGAGGTCCGACAGGACGCGGTCGGCGGCCGTCTTCACCAGTTCGTCGTACTGGCGCGCCTGCCGTTTGCGGTAGTTGTCGAAATCGGCCGCCGTCCGCAGCAGGCGGTCCTCCAGCTCGGCGATCCGTCGCCGGAGCTGCTCCTCTTCCGGGATCTCCCCTGGCGGCGGGCCCGGTTCGGCGTCGCCGTTTTCTACGCCGGCCGCCGGAGGCGCCTCCCCTGATCCGCTGCGCTCGACACTTTCGCACGGCTGCCCTCCCGGCGCCACCGGGTCTTCCGGCTCGATATCCTTCTTACGCATCCTTCGATTCTCCCTCTTTGCTGCTCATGCCCGAGAGCACCTCGGTGATCGCGCGCGCCGTGTAGTCGACGATCGACACCAGCTTCCCGTACTCCATGCGCGTCGGCCCGATTATGCCGATGGTCCCGGCAATACTCCCGACTTTGTATGACGACGTCACCAGGGAGCAGTTCAGAATCTCATCAAACTTGTTCTCCCGCCCGATGGTGATGAACAGCCCTTCTTCGTAGGCGCTGCTGAGAAACTCCTTGAGCGTACGGTTGTCCTCGAGCAGGCGGACAATGCGCGTGATGCGGTCGATCTCGGAGAATTCGGGCTGGCTGAGCAGCCGCTCGACTCCGGCGAGGTGGATCGCCCCCGCCGGATCATCCGCCCAGATGCGGTCCCGCGAATCGATGATGAGCTTGACCAGGCGCCCCGACCCGGTGTGGTCGGCCAGCCGCTTGCTGATCGTGGTGCGAATCTCCCCCAGCGACAGCCCGGCGAGCCGCTCGTTGAGCACCTGCTCCACCTCGCGGAGCGAGGCTTCGTCGATGCTCGTTTCGACCTCGACAATCACGCTGCGGGCCAGCCCCGATTCGACCACCACGACCGCCATGATCCGACCCTGCGACAGCGAAATCAACTCGATCCGGCGCAACACCCCCCGGTCAAAGCGCGGCGCGATCGACACTCCGAGCTGATTGGTGATATCGCTCAGCACCCGGCAGGTCTGCCCCAGGATATCATCCAACCCCCGTCCGTGGCTCACGATCACATCCTTGATCCGCTCCTTCTCCGACTCCGTGAGATCCTCCGGCTTCAGGAGGTAGTCCACGTACACCCGGTACCCCAGGTCGGTGGGGATTCGCCCGGCCGAGGTGTGCGGCTGACGCACCAGCCCCAGCTCCTCAAGATCCTGAAGCGTGTTGCGGATCGTCGCCGAAGACACTCCCATCCGGAACTTGTGGGCGATCACCCGCGACCCGACCGGATCTGCCGAACGGATGTAGTGCTCGATCAGATTCGACAGAACCTGCTTTTCGCGCTCTGTTAAATTCTCAAATGCCATAACAGCTTAGTGTTTACCCACCGGGGGCTCCTGCCATTTTGGCAGCATACCTGTCAGACCGCTAACAAATGTATACGATTTATAACGCAAGTCAAGCCCAAATGATTCCGGCGATCACAACTTCTCACGTTCAACTCGCCCCGAACCGGCCCCCAAAAAAGAAAGCCGGGCTGTTCGTCCGGCTCCATCTTCGGTCCCCTCACTTCACTGCCCGATTACTACTTCCCGTCCTTCTTGTCCGTGGCCTTCTTCGGCTCGACCTTCTTGACTGAGTCCGCCTTCTTCGAACCGTCCGCTTTCTTGCTCTCCGCTTGTTTGGCCGAGACCGACTGCGCCTTCGCTCTGGCGGCCTGCGATTCCGCCACCGCCTTGTTCTTCAGGTTCTCCCGGCGGTCATCGATCCCATTTCCATTTTCATCGACGAAGGTGTCGAACTGCTTGGTCGCCGGCTTCTTCGCCGCCGCCGGATCTTTTTTGACGGGAGCGTCCTTCTTCACCGCACCGGCCTTCGTCTCGGTCTTGGCCTTGTCGTCCTTGCTCTTCTTCTCGACCGCCCCGGCGTTTCCGCCGAGCGAGAAGAGGAGACCGGCGCACACCAGGGAAATGAATATCCGCTTGATCATTTTCTCAACTCCCTCCGGTCGACTCCCCGGGGTAGAAGCCCCGGGGAGTCTCCGTCAGTCTGCCTTTTACCGGCCGCCTTTTCCTTTGCCTCCGCCGCCCCCGCTCTTCACTGTCCCGCTGCCGCCCGAACTCTTTCCGGAGGGACTTGATCCGCCCGAAGGTTTGCTCGGCGGGGCGACGGTTGCGCCCTTCCCCTTGGAGGAGCCGCCGTCGGACGGCTTGTACGAGGGTCGCGACCCGCTCGATCCTTTGGATCGGCCCTGGTTCACTTCGACCTCGCGCCGCTGCGCATTTTCCTTAAAGCCGGAGCGGCCCGCATCCGAACCGGACTTCCGCTGGTAGTATTCGGAGCTGGTGCGCTCGCGTTCCTGCGTGACGGCTCCGCCCTGATTCTTGCTCTCCGTCTGCCCGTCCTTGCCGACTACCACGTCCCGCTTGCCTGAGGCATACCCGCTCCCGGGCCCCTGGTAGCCGTCCGACGGCTTGGTGCTGCGCCCCTCGGAGCCGGCGGTGAACTTCTTGGAAGACCGGCTGTAGGACGACTCCGCCCAATCCGGGACGAGCCCGGCCGTTTCGAACCCGCGGTCGGTCTTGACCAAATTGGTCGCCCCCCGCACGTGCGTCTTCGGACCGATCGCCACCTTCTCCACTGTGCGTTCGCCCGACGGCCGCTGCACGGCCACCTCTTCTGTACGCACACCCTTGGCGCTCGCGATCTGCTTGGTCCGCGCGACATAATCCGGGTAACCGTTCTTCACCGGGTCACGGTAGCCGGCCACCACCACTTCGCGGTACTTCGACTTCACGTGGGGCGCCGGGCGGATATGGTGATGGTCGAGCACCAGCGTGTGGTAGCGCGACACATGGATATCCGACTCCCAGCAGTACCCCCAGTGGTCGATGACGGTGATCGTGTGCCATCCGACGTACACCCGCGGCAGGTACAGCGGCGTGCAGCCCCAGTAAATGCCGTTGATGTACACGGTCGCGCCGAACGGGTAGTCGATATAGACGTTGCCCGCCAGCGTCCACGGATGGTACACGGGGTAGTAAACCGGCTGGAAATAGTACTCCTCCCACTCGTTGACGTGAATGGCCGTGCGGTCGTAGGCGAAGCGCTGCCCGCCGTAGCCCACGAAATACCGGTCATTCAGATAATCCATGTACGCCATGCGGTCGTCCCCTTCCGCCATGATGCCCGACACCGGGTACCAGTCGGGGATAGGGAACGGCTCGCGCGACGCGACAATCTGGATATTCTCGACTCCCTCGGGACCCGAGACCACGAGGTCATAGTCGGCCTGGGACGCGGGCAGCCGGTGTGTCACCCCCCCTTGGACGAAGTTGTCCTCGTTCGGCCCGGCCGGGAACAGGAGGTTCACCCGTCCCCGCGAGTCGATGCTGTAGATCGCCACAAAGGCGTCCCGGTTGGCCCGGAAATTCAGCACGATCCGATCCCCCTCATAGTACTCGCCGTCGTGATGGTTCGGCCAGATCTCGACCCCGAGGTAGCGGTCGATCTGCGCCTGGTCCCCGTACTCATACCCATAGTCGTAGGTATCGTCGCGGTCGACGCGTACGATGCTCTGCTGCTGCGACAGCGCTGCCGGCGCCGCCAGGGCCAGCGCCGCGAGCGCCATCACTGTCAGTCTGGTCACCTGCCGCAACATCGTCTATCACCTCTTTCCGATTCGTGTTCTCACTCAGTCTATTACATGGCGGGACGTCCCGCCGTCATCTCCGTCGCTCCGCCGTGGGGCGCAATCAACTCCGGGTTGTTCACCTGCGGCTGCCATGCCCACTGGAACATCACCGTCCCCGTGACCCCATCCACGCTGATCACCCGCAGCTTGGCGAAATGCTCGTCATCCGTCCAGATGATGTAGGTGTGTCCAATGATGATCTCCGCCCAGCCGAGGTTCGACCAGCCGTCGGTCGGCGCCCAGCCGATCACATCCCAACTCCCCGTGAACCCCATGTCCTGAATGTCCGTGTAGCGCGTGCCGAGGGTGTCGCCCGCATTCAGATAGAGGATACCGTCAAAAGAGTCAATCCAGACGTCGGCCGAGGGGCTTCCGGCCGACACCACGTTCTTGCCGTTGAAGTCAAAACCGGCGTTGTTTACATCGAGCGCGTAGTCCCGCAGCGTCACCACGCCCTCCGGCCGGGGCGTGTCAAAAACCGGCTCGGCCGACAAATCCGAAACCCGGCCCGCGTGGTCCACGGTCGCCAGCGCATACCAGTACGTTTTCCCGTTGTCCACCGAGTTGTCCCGCGTCGAGTCCCAGACCAGGTTCAGTTCCGGGTTATCCACGGCCGGCACGCGAAACTGCAGCGTGTACTCTTCGGGCGGTTCGTCCATCGGCGCCTCAGCCCGGTAGACGAGGAACTCCTTGATATCCCGATCGTAGGGATACATCCACCAGAGATCAACCCATCCGTCGCCGGTAATGGAGAACACTCCCTGCGGGGGCTGCGGAATCGGATCGTACACCGGATCGTCATCCTCGCAGCCGGCCAGGGCCATCAGTACCAGAATCAGACCGCCGAATGTCAACGCCTTCTTCATATCCCAAACTCCTGCCATACTGGTTTTCGTTACCTTCACACGACTATTCATCAAAAGCCGTGCCAATCGGTGCATCTCATTGCTAATCAATTTCTTATACACATAACAGGGAATCCGGAGCGGTCCGCGATGCACAAAAATTGTGCGGTCGCGCGCCGGGAAGCACAGAAATTGTCGGGGAGTCGCTGCAGCCGGGAAGCGGTAGATTTGACGGTTGGCGCCTAGCCCTGCGTGAGCCCGTATTCCTTTATTTTCGCCCGCAGCGTATTCCGGTGGATTCCCAGGAGTTCCGCGCACAGGGTGATATTCCACGCGCGCGTCTCCAGGCACCGCTGGATGTGGCGCCGCTCCACCTCCGACAGCGGCAGCACTTCTTCCGAGGCCTCGGCCGCGGGCGCCTTTTCCAGCCCCGAGAGGTCCTCCGGCGAGATGCGGTCGCGGTCGCAGACAACCACGGCCCGCTCCAGCACGTTCTGCAGCTCGCGGACATTCCCGGGCCACGCGTACGAGGTGAGCAGGCGCGCCGCCTCCGGCTCGATCCCCTTCACGTCCCGCCCGATCTTCTGCGCAAACCGCCGCACGAAGGTGTCGGCGAGTAGAAGGATATCTCCCGGCCGCTCGCGGAGCGGCGGCACGTGAATGGTGATCACGTTGAGCCGATAGTACAAATCCTCGCGAAACGTCCCGGCGGCCACCGTGGCGGCGAGGTCGCGGTTGGTGGCCGCCACGATGCGGATATCCAGCGGAATTTCTTTCACCGACCCGAGCCGCTGGATCACCTTGGCCTCCAGCACCCGGAGCAGTTTCACCTGCATCGACAGCGGCATCTCCCCGATTTCGTCGAGGAAGAGGGTTCCGCCGTCGGCCAGCTCGAACCGTCCCTGCTTTGCCCGGTCGGCGCCGGTGAACGCTCCCTTCTCGTACCCGAAGAGCTCCGATTCCAGCAGCGTCTCCGGGAAGGCGGCGCAGTTGATCGCCACGAGCCGCTGCTCGGCCCGCCCCGAGAGGGCGTGGATCGCCTGGGCCACCAGCTCCTTGCCGGTTCCCGAAGCCCCCGTGATGAGCACGGTGGCGTCTTTCGGCGCCACCAGCGAGATCATGCGCCGGACCTGCTGCATGGCCGGCGATTCCCCGATAATCTCGGTCCGGGGAAACACCTCCGCCAGCCGCTGCGCCATGGCCTGGCGGTCGACCACCAGGCGGTTCTGCGCCTCCGCCTTCTGCAGCTTGATCAGCAGTTCATCGAGATCCTCGACCGGTTTGGTGAGGTAGTCGAAGGCCCCGGCCTTCATCGCCGCCACCGCCGTCTCTACCGACCCGAACGCCGTCAGCATGATCACCTGGAGAAACGGGTTGATCTCGCGCAACCTGCCCAGCAGCGTGATCCCGTCCATGCCCGGCATCTTCATGTCCACCAGGGCCACCGGCGCGAACACCTCGTGGTACGCATCGAGCGCCTGCGCGCCGTTCTCGCAGGGATAGACGGCGAACCCGTGCTTGGCCAGATATCCACAGAGCAGGTCGCGCTGCACCGCCTCGTCGTCGACAATGAGGAGTTTTGTGTCCGCCATGTTTGCCCCGGGCCTCCCGCGGCCGGAATAAAAAAGCCCGCCGGTGACCGACGGGCTTGTCGTGCTTAAGTTCGCATCAGTCCCCGGAACCGATGATCATCTTCACGCCGGCGTTGAGGGTGAAAACGCCCGCGTTCTCACCGAACACGTAGTCGTCCGCCCCCAGGTAGGTCCCCACGGCGTCGTCGGTCATCGCGTAGTGGTACCCGGCTTCCAGGAACAGGCCGCTATAGTCGGCCGTGTAGTAGAAGAGGCCGAGCGAGGCGCCGATCGCCACCGCGGGATGATACGATAGTTCGCGGAAGATCCGCTGCTGGCCCGGGATGGCGCTCCGGTTCAGAACGGCGGTGCTGAATTTCGCGTTCTCCATTCCCACCCAGCATTTCACGAAGGGCACAAAATAGGACTCGCCCTCAAACGCATACTTGGCGTACAGGTTCGGATTGAACAGCCGGTGCGCCTGCGACCCGTCGAGGTCCGAGTCAATCCCGAACTCCGTGTACCGGAAGTTGACGCCGGCCGTCAACCGCGGCGTCACGTAGTACCCGAGATCAATGGCGATGTCCCAGCCGGTTTTGGCTCCGCGGTCGTACAGCTTGTCGGCATCCGCCTGCTGAAGCGGCAGCCCCATCCCGGTGGCGAAATCCGCGATACCGCCGACCGGAACGGCCAAGCCGCCGTACAGACTGATCTCCAGAATGTCCCGGGAGACGACCTCCTCCTGCGCGCACACCGTCGCGCTGCCCAGCAGCAGGGCCGCGGCCAACACCGATAGAAATGTCTTTGTCATTCGCAATCCCCGAATATGTGTAAACGAACTCCTAGTCAAACAAAGACGGTTCGCGCGCCGGTCGCTGTTCAAGACAAAGACCGGCCGCCGTAATTTCGGGCAATAAACATTCGGGGCTATCCTTTGTCAACAGATTATGTGGCGCCCCCGCATTCTGCGGCGCGGGCCGCGCCCCCGTTCCCGCGACCGCGCGTCGGGAGAAAAAAGCGCTTGAATTCGGGGGATATTCTCCTATAATTCAGGTTCTGGTTTATTTGACGACATGCTCGAAGGAGAGCTATGAAGGTTCTGGTGATTGGTTCCGGCGGGCGGGAACATGCTCTTGTCTGGAAGCTGAGCAAGTCCAAGAAAATCGACAAGATCTTCTGCGCGCCCGGCAACGCCGGGATTGCCCAGTTGGCCAAGTGTATCAGCCTCAAACCCACCGATACCCGCGGCCTCGCCGACTTCGCCCTCCGCAACAAAATCGCCCTCACCGTGGTCGGACCGGAAGATCCCCTCGCCGGCGGGCTGGTCGACGAATTCCAGAAGCGCCGCCTCAAAGTCTTCGGCCCCGACCGCAAAGGCGCCCGCATCGAAGCCAGCAAGGTGTTTGCCAAGCAGTTCATGCGCAAATACCACATTCCCACCGCTGCCTTCCGCGTGTTCTCCACGGCCGCCGAAGCCATCGGCTTCTGCCGCAGCGTGGAGTTCCCGGTGGTCATCAAGGCCGACGGCTTGGCGGCCGGCAAGGGCGTCTTCGTCGTCGACAACCTCAAGGCCGCCACCCACGCTCTGGAGAGACTCATGCTGGAGCGTTCTCTGGGCAAGGCCGGCGACCAGGTCATTGTCGAGTCCTGCCTGAAAGGTCAGGAAGTGTCGCTCATGTGCCTTACCGATGGGAAGACGGTCGTCCCCCTTCTGTCCAGTCAGGACCACAAGCAGGCATTTGACGGAGACCGCGGGCCCAATACCGGCGGGATGGGCGCATACAGCCCTACCACATTGATCGACAAAGAGATGCTGGAGCAGATCACCGACTTCATCCTCACTCCCACGATCAAGGGCCTCCAGCAGGAAGGGATCACCTACCGCGGCGTGCTGTATATCGGTCTCATGATCACCGAAACCGGACCAAAAGTGCTTGAATTCAACTGCCGATTCGGCGACCCCGAAACCCAAGTTGTCCTGCCGCTGTTAAAAAACGATCTGCTGGATCTTCTTCTCGCTGTTACCGGAGGCAAGCTGGCCTCGGTCGGGCGGCTTGACTGGCGCCCGGAATCCGCCGCCTGCGTCGTCATGGCCTCGAAGGGCTACCCGGGGAGCTACCACGCCGGCAAACGCATCACCGGTCTGCAGGAGATCGACGACAGTCAGACGTTCGTTTTCCATGCCGCGACAACCCTAAAAGGGAACCTACTGCTGACGGCCGGCGGGCGGGTGCTGAATGTCGTGGCGGTTGACAGGACGCTTAGCCAGGCGCTCGCCCGGGCCTACCGGTCGGTGCACAAGATTCGTTTCGACGGCGCTTTCTTTCGGCGCGATATCGGGGCTCGAGTGCTCAAAACTGCGCGGAGATGATGCATGCCCAAAGTACTCATCCTCATTGGTTCGAAATCCGACCAGGAATTCGCCGACACGTGCCGGGAACAGCTCGCCGCGCTCGGCATCGACGCCGCCATCGAGGTCTCGTCCGCCCATCGGCATCCGGACAAGACTGCCCGTCTGGCGGCGGAAGCCGAGGCGAACGGGTACGAGGTGATCGTCGCCATGGCTGGTCTCGCGGCCGCTCTGCCGGGCGTAGCTGCCGCCCACTCCAACCTTCCGGTCATCGGCGTGCCGCTGCCCGCGGCGCTCGGCGGACTGGACTCACTTCTCTCGATCGTGCAGATGCCGCCCGGCATTCCGGTGGCCGCCGTCGCCATCGGCGCCCCCGGGGCGAAAAACGCCGCCGTGCTGGCCGCCCGCATTCTTGCGCTCCGGCACCCGGGTGTCCGCGATGCTCTGCGCAAGCACCGCGCCGCGCTGTGAAAACCCTGAACGAATCGGCTGGGAACTGGTACAAATAACAAATTGGACATTGGATAGTGGAAGACTGAAGGGAGACCTATGAACAACCGTAATCGAATTCGTCTGCTCGCCCTCCTCGGCCTAGCGCTCGTGATCGGGCTCGCCGCCGCACCCCCCGCCGCGGCCGACGCCGCCAAAGCCAAAGAAGCGTTCAACGCCGGCGTCAAGGCCATGCAGGCGGGCAATGTCGACGAGGCGATCGTCAATTACAAACTGGCTATTCAGGAAGATCCGGCTTACGCCGACCCGGCGATGAACCTCGGCGCCATCTATTTCGACAAGCAGGCCTACCAGGAAGCCCTCACCGCCTTCCAGACCGCGACCGAGCGCGACCCCAAACGGGCCGAGGCCTGGTCAAACCTCGGCAAGGTCCACTACACGCTTAAGCAGTGGGTCGAGGCCACCACGGCCTTCCAGAAAGCGGCCGACCTGGAACCGAACAAGGTCCAAAACTTCATCGACCTCGGCAAGACTTTCAGCCAGCGCGACATGGCCGCCGAGGCGGCCGCCAGCCTCGAGAAGGCCCACCAGTTGGGCGGCGGCGATTACCTCTCCTGGTACTATCTCGGCAAGGCCTACGAGGGGCAGAGCAAGCCCACCGAGGCGGTGGCCGCGTATGAGAAGTCGATTCAACTGAAGGATGACTTCTACTACTCGCACTCCGCCCTCGGCAATTACTACCTGTCCAAGGAGAAATACGGGCTGGCCGCCGGGCATTTCAAGAAGGCCGCCGCGACCGGCGATACCCAGGCTTACCGTGCCGCCTACAACTATGCCATCGCCGTGCAGTCGGAAGATCCGGAGGACTACGAAGCGGCCACCGTCGCCTGGGAGTCCTTCATCCAGAGCTACAAGAACAACCCCAAGGCCGCCAAGCAGGTCGCCGGCGCCCGCGAGACGTTGAAGGCGCTGAAGGAAGCGAAGGATCAGGCCTCGAACATGCAATAGCCCGCACGTGCGGTGAGAAGTTTCTCATGGCGAACAGCCCGGTCCCCCCGGACCGGGCTTTCTTGTGCCTCCGCAATGCAAACGGCGGGTTCTCCTGCGAACCCGCCGTCTTCCCTTCATTCCGATTGCACCGAACTTGCCGCCGCTAACGCCGGTCGAACTCGACCGACGCAAAATCTTCCCACGCCACTTCCACCGTCTCCCCGTCGCCCTGCGTTACGAAGATCCCCTTGTTGTCGCTGTCGACGTCGTTGGAGCCCCGGAGCCGGAACTCCCGGCCGTCCCACAGCGTGACCATGGACGATCGGTTGGTGCGCTTCTCGATCCGTTTTATGGCTCCGAATTCGATGTCGAACTGGATGTCCTGGCTGTCGCCGTCGAGAATCTCCCAGGTGTGCGACTCGTCGTCGTCCCACCGGATCCGGCCCGTGTAGGTCTTGCCGTCTTCTGTGGCCACTTTGCCGGAGAGCGGCCGGCCGCCGTCAAACGCGTCATACGATGCGCGGTCCTCGTTCGGACGGCTGAACTCGACCCGCTCGAATTCATCCCAGCCCACGATCACCTGCCCGAATGACGGGTCGGCGACAATGATTCCGCGGTTGTCGTCGTTCACATCGTTGGTCCCCCGCAGCACGAGCTCGTCGCTGCCGGAGACGAGAGACACGGTGGCCCCGCTCGACGAGTAGCGCTCGATCGTCTTGATCTTGGCGAACTGGATCTTCCGCGACCGGTCCCCTTCCTCGCCGTCCAGCACATCCTGCCCGAAGACCTCGTCGACATCCCAGGCGATGAACCCGGTGAACGTTTCCCCCCGCCGCGTGGTCAGGGTCCCATACAGCCGTTCTCCAAAGACCGACTCGCTGTCTTTGTCGGTGAGCTGGAAAATGACTTCCTCGATATCCCCCCAGACGAGGTGCACTTCGCCTTCGCCGGGATCCTCGACCACAATCTCCCGCACGCCGTCTCCCAGATCAGTCGAACCTCCGGACAGTTCGACTCTCTGGCCCGACTTGAATTCCAAAAGCGCCCGATCGTCGCCCAGGGGCTGCAACCGCCGGAGGTGGCCGAAGCGCACGCCGCACTGGGCGGAGGGGGACCACCAGGAGTCCGATTCGGTGCCGACGGTGAATCCGAAAATCTTGATCCGCCGCTCGGTCTTGCCCCGCGTCGTGCGGTCGCTGTCGTCGCCGCCCTTTTCGGAGCTTCGGATGCCGTCGAGCATATCCGCCCAGGAGGCCTCGTTTTTGTCCCAGCGAATCAATCCCTCGTACTCGTCGCCATCGACCGTTACCACCCTCGCGTAGATGCGGTCGCCGCCTGCGGCGTGCGCACACGCCGCCAGGAGCGCTCCGGTCGCCACGGCGAGGATCAAGCGAATGCCGTTCATGTCTGTCCTCCGACACCTTTCCGGTGACCGCTGTCTTTATCTGCGTTTACGAGATTGCCGGGAAAAGGTTTAGCCCGAGGCCGAATTTGAACCCCTATTTGACCAGGATCATCTTGGCCACCAGCGCTGTGTCCGCCGTCTCCAGGCGGTAGAAATAGACACCCGAGGGGGCCTCTCCCCCCTGCTCGTCCTTTCCCGCCCAGTGAACGCGGTAGACGCCGGGGGTGTGCACCCCCTCGGCCAGAACCGCCACCCGTCGCCCGAGCACATTGAACACCTCGAGCCGGACCGGCGAGGTCTTCGGCACCGTAAACGACAGTGTCGTGCCGGAGTTGAACGGATTGGGGAAGTTCTGCGACAGCCCGACCGCGCCCGCCGCCTCCCGCTCCCCCTCCTCGCCGACCCCCCCCGGGCTCTCCAGCGCCACCCGCCCCGCCTGCACCACGGGAAACTTTGTGTCCCCCTCGTCGGTCACCACCACCGGCGAGAGCGAGTCGCTGTCCAGCGCCCGCAGCGAGACGATTCCGGTCACGCTATCGGCGGTGAAGTAGATGCGGGCCAGAAGGTACTCGCCCGGCGCCAGGGCCGTGTCGCTGGTCGTACGGACCAGTTGCACGACGATCGCCGAAGCGGCCGGTTCAATCCGGTAATAGCGGTCGAGAAAGTAGGGCAGTCCCTCCCCGAATTGCAGGGAATCGAACGAAATCAGTCCGGGCGAACACTGCAGCGGCAGAACGAGCGCCGCCAGCCGGTTGTGGATGCGTGCCCGGATCGAGGTCACACCCGACTGGCCCGGCCTGACGGTCGCCGGCTCGACTACAATTGTGTCGGTGCGCAGCGGCGCCCACGTCAACGAGACGCCAACGGACGCCGAGTCGGTATACGAGCCCGGCGCATTCACGGTCAGCACCGCCGTGTTGGCTCCCGGTGCGAGCTGCCCCGCGTTGGCCGTCAGCCGGACCGTCCCCGGCCCCACGCCGGCGGCGGGCTCCGCCTCGAGCCAGGCTGCGCCGCCGGAGACGCTCCAGATCAGGCTTCCCCCGCCAGCGTTGGCGACGGTGAAAGCGGTATCGAAATCGGCCGGGTCGGCCACGGTCGTCGCAATCGCCGGCGGGGCCACGGCCAGCACCGGCAGGTCATCGCGGACCTCCAGCACCACGGCCACCGTAGCGGGAGAATTCTCGGCGGCACCGGCATCTATGACGATTTCCGCAGCGTAGGTTCCGGCGGCCAGGGCGCGGGCGTCGATAGCCGCGACCACGACCGAGGGGGCCGACCCGCCGGTTGATCCGAGGCCCAGCCAGGGCGCGCTCTCCGCCGCCGTCCACGTCATCGCCCCCGGGCCGTCATTGGCGATCGTGAAGGCCTCGTGGAGCACGGTGTCGTATCCCTCCGGGGCCAGTGCCCGGATGGTGTCGACGGAGACGCTCAACCGGGCCGAGCGGACCTCGAGCCGCACGGCCGCGTCGATCGCCGAGTCGCTCGCCATCGGCGCGCGAAAGCGCACGTACCCGAGGTAGACGCCGTTGGGAAGGGTGTCGGAGGCGATCGCCACGGCGACCGAATCCGGCGTCGTTCCGCCGAGCGGCGCCACGGTCAGCCACCGGCTGTGCGACACCACCTCGAAATCGAGAGCGTTGTACCCCCGGTGGTCCAGGGCGATCGTCTGGGCCGGCGGTATCGGTCCGCCCACGCGCATGTCGAATGCCAGGTCGAGCGGCGTGACGGTCAGTCCCGGGCTGTTGTACCGCTTGACCGAGGCGAAAATGTCCCAAGCGACGTCCTCGCGCTGGTCCGTCCACACCACATAGCGGTAGGCGCCGTCGGCCGCCGCATCGGGATTGTACTGATTCCCCGCCGTGGCTGTGCTTCCGGCGAAATTCGCTTCCCGCACCACGCCGTCGGCATCGACCATCTGCCCGATCACGTCCCACCCCGAGGTGGTCGAATCCCCCCACACGATCACCGTGTTGCCCATCCGGTCGGCACCGATCGCGGCGCCGCGCTGCACCGGGTTCGTCCCGACGGAGTTGAGCCGGAGGTTGGCGGTGAGCGGCGTCATGGTGGTGTCGAAGCGGGCCGCGTAGATATCCGGATTGCCCGTTCCGTTGCGGTAGTCGGTCCAGACGACCGTGAACCGGCCCGCGCCGTCGGCCGCTACGTCGGGGGCCGTCTGCTCCGCGGACCCGGCGTCGGCGTTGACTTTCACGTTTGGCCCCACGCGCTGGCCGGCCGCGTCGAATCGCTGCACGAAGATGTCGTGGTGTCCGAACCGCTTATCCTGCCAGGCCACCACGAACCATCCCCGCGGCGAGCAGGCGACCCGCGGTGCGTGGCGCGCGCTGTCGAGCACGGTGTTCGCCCGCCACAGCGGCCCGGTGACATTCCCGGCCGTATCGATGCGCTTGCCGAGAATTCCCCAGTGCCCGCCGGAGTACTCGCCCCAGACGAGCACCCCGCCCCATGAGGAGAACGCCAGATCGGGCGCCTGGCGGATAGCGATCGTGTCGGTGATCCGCACGTTCCCGCCGAGCGGCGTCCCGGCCCCGCTGAACCGCTGCAGGTACACCTGGGGGTCGATGGGAAATCCGCCGCGGTAGTCCAGCCAGGCGACGACAAAGCGCCCGGCGTAATCGGCCGCCACTGCCGGCTGCGCTTTGGCCGACCCGACCGGGTCGTCGCTCACGCGGCGGTTGCCGCCCAGCCGCGCCCCGGCGCTGTCGAAACACTGGATGAAGATGTCGCCGTTGGCCCCGAGGCGGCGGTCCGACCAGACCACCGCAAAGGTGCCGTTGGCTGCGACGGCCACCCGGGGGTCGGCCTGAATGGCCGACCCGGCGTCGTCGTTGACGCGCAGGTCGCTCAGCTCGCCGGCCGCAGCCGGCCGGGCGCACAGGAGAGCCGCGCTGAACGCCGTGCGAATGAAAAGAGCCCGCCACGGGTGGCGGGCTCGAATCGCCGCATCGTTGGCTGGACGGATCGTGTCGAGGCAGCGCAACATCCGTGTTGTCCGCAGCAACGAAGTAACTTGGAGGCCTTCGGGCCGGCAGGCAATCCTGCCGCCCCGCCCAGCAATCAACACAACCTATCTGATTTTCTTCTTATGGCGATTGGCACGTCTGCGCTTTTTGCGCTTGTGCGTCTTGATTTTGAGCCGTTTCCGCTTCTTGCCGCTGGGCATTGATCCTCCAAAATCACTGGTGCGTGGTTCAGATCTCCAACTTGGTGATCATGTTTTTAAACTCATTGGACGGCTTGAACACCGGGACCTTGCGGTCCGGCACCGGCACAACGTCGCCGGTCCGTGGGTTCCGGGCCTTCCGAGCCTTCCGTAATTTGACCTTAAACGTGCCGAAACCGCGAATCTCGATGTTGTGTCCCGTCTCGAGCGATTTCTTGACGGTGTCGAGAAACGAATCAACGACAACGGCGACGTCCGTTCTGGTCAGACCGGTCTTCTCAGCAACCCGCTCAACCAAATCAGCTTTCGTCACAGCGTTCTCCCTCGACCAGGTTTATGCATTCGTGTTATTCTCTGTTTCGGTCCAGTCCTTCTCCGTCCCCGGGGCCGATAAGTTAACCCTTTGAGACACGAAAAGATACACACCGTAGAGGAAACACGTTGCCGGACTGGTTGTCAACTATTTTTCGCGCCCAAACCCAAAAAAAACGCCGTAACTGACTGTTAGCGGTACAAATACAGCAATTCCGGGCCGCTCATCTCCCGGACCAGGTCCGTCTGCGTCGCCCGGAGCAACCCCCCGAGCAGGTCAAAGACTGAAATTTGGCGTCTTTTGACCGGCCGGACCACCCTCGGCGTCCCCTCTAAGTCGGCCAGATCCGCCGCCACCTGAATCGCCTCGTTCAAACCGCCCAAAGTATCCACCAGGTGCAGGTTGAGGGCCTGGAGTCCCGTGAAAATCGACCCGTCGGCGAGCGGATAGATCTGCTCCGGGTCGAGTCCCCGCCCGTCCGCCACCGCCTGCACGAACTGCTCGTAAGTGTCCATCACAACCGACCGGAGCATGAGCCGCTCTTCCTCGGTCATCGCCCGGCCGAGCGAGCCGACGTCCTTGAGCTCGCCCGACTTGACCGTCTCCGTCTCGATCCCCACCTTTTCCATCAGCTTGCCGGCGGTATAGAACTGGAAAATGACGCCGATCGAGCCGGTGAGCGACCCGGGATTGGCGACCACGCGGTCGGCGGCACAGGCGATGTAGTAGCCGCCGGAGGCGCACACGGAGGCCATCGAGGCGACGACCGGCTTGACATCACGGGCCCGTTTCACGGCATCGTAGATTTCCTGGGAGATGGCCACGCCGCCGCCGGGGGAGTTGACGTGCAGCACGATGGCCCGGATGCCCGAGTTGTCCTTCCATTCGTCGAGCAGGTCGATAATCGGGCGCCCCATCTCCTCATCGATCGTGCCGTACACTTCGACGAGTCCGATGTTGCCGCCCAGCCCGGCGAACCGGAATTCCCCCGACTCGGCCAGCATGCCCGCGATCATGAGGCCGAAGAACCCGATCGCCCCCAGGAAGACGACCGCAATAACCACCCCGACCACTACGTCGCGCGTCCGCGCCATACCCGACGTCCTTTACTCCGTGTAGATCCTCAGCTGGTCCCCGACCTGAAGCTGGTCGGGGTTACTCAGCGCATTCGTTTCGATAATCTTCGCGATCGTGGTCCGGTACTTCTGGGCAATCTGGCTGAGCGATTCGCCGCGCCGGACGCGGTGAATCACGTAGTCGGCGGCGGCGCCGGAACCACCGCCCACGGTGAGGACCTGCCCGGGGTAAATGCGGCTGGAGCGCCCGAGGTTGTTCAGGCGGCGGATGTTCGAGGTCGTTGTCCCAAACTTCCGCGCGATCTCCCACAGCGTATCGCCGGAGCGGACCGTGTATCTCTGCGAACTGCCGGAGGACTTCTTCGAAGCCGCCGGCGTTCCGGCGTAGGTCCGACCCGCGTCGGCCGGATGGGATCCGCCGGGGATTCTGAGTTTCTGGCCCACATAGATGCGCGCCCCGCGGCCGATGGCGTTGCTCCGCCGCAGCGCATCCACGGACGTCCCGAAGGCTTTCGCAATATCCCACATGGTGTCGCCCGAGCGCACCACGTAGACGCCGTTGCGCGATTCGTAGGACCTTCCGTCGCCCCCGCCCGACGGCGCGCCGTCAAGCGGCACGGGCACGATCAGCGTCCTGCCCGCGTAGATCTTCGAGCGGCTGCTCATGTTGTTCGCGGCCAGGATGGAGTACTGCGACACCCCGTAGCGGGAGGCGATGGAGCTGACCGTCTCCCCCCGGCGAATGGTGTGCCGCACCCAGCTCGACTCCTTGGGCGATTCCATGCTCTCGTAGGCGGCCAGGAATTTCGTCCGCGACCCGGAAGGGATCTTCAGCCGGTAGTCCTTCACGTTCGGGGGCGTAAACTTGCGCAGCAGTTCCGGATTGAGGTCTTCCAGCTCGCCCACCGTGCAGCCGACTGCGTCCGCCACCACCGTGAGATCGAGGCACCGGTCGATCGAAACTTCGTCCCAGGTGAGCTCGTCTTCGAACTCGATACTCTCAAAACCGTACTTCTCGGGTTCTTTGGAGATCATCGCCGCCGCCATGATGAGCGGGACGTAGTCCATCGTCTGGCGCCGCAGGTTGAGTTTCCAGAAATCCCGCGTCCCCTGCTTGGCGATCGTCCGCTCCACCCGGCCGGGACCGCCGTTGTAGGCCGCCATGGCCAGTTCCCACGACCCGAATTTCTGGTAGAGATCCTTCAGGAAACGGCAGGCGGCGTGGGTCGACTTGATCGGGTCGCGCCGCTCGTCGATCCACCAGTCGCGGTCCAACCCGTAGAGGCGCCCGGTGGAGGCGATGAACTGCCACAGTCCCGAGGCCCGGGCCCACGAGTAGGCGCGCGGATTAAACCCCGACTCGACCATCGAGAGGTACACGAGATCCTCCGGCATCTCGTACTGCCGGATGATGTCCTTCATCATCCGGTCATATTTCTTCGACCGCCGCAGAAACTTCTCGAACGCCTCCCGCGCCACGGTCTGGAAATACACCACCGACTTGCGCACCCGCTCGTTCATGTAGACGGGGATATCGAAAGTGATCTCCTCCGGCTCGGTCGTGAACACCAGCATGGAGTCGTTGCTGAGATTGTTCGCAAGATCGCCGAACCGCTCGATCAGCACGGCGGGCGAGACGTCCCCCTGCAGATCGCCGAGCGACAGAAGGGTGACCCGGTAGTCGGCGATGACGTCGTCCAGGAGGATGCTGTAGGCCGCCGCCTCGGGCGTCTCCAGCGAGTCGCCCTCGATGTCGAGCGACGCCAGGATGGTCAGGCCCTGCTCGAAATAGTACTGGGCCTCCTCCCAGCTTCCCTCGCGGTTGGCGATCACGCCCATCGCGTGGTACTCTTCGGCCAGGTCGAGCTGCCGCCACAGCTCGTCATCCACGGCCGCTGTCGAATCCCCCACGTCCCCCATTTCCACGAGCGTGTCGGTCGAGGGCGAGGGGTCGCTGATCGCGGTCGCATTGCGGCGGTTGTATTCGCGGACCAATTCCTCGCGGGAGCGTTTGCCCGCGGGATCATGATTTGTCGCAAGGGAAGTGTCCTGGTCGGCCGGTGCGGCCGCGGCCACGGCGCCGGAGGATGCCGGCGCGGCCTTCGAACCGGAGTCGCCGGTGGCGCTCCGCGAGGATTCGGTGAAATTCGGCGGTCGGGAAATGGCGGCCTTGCCGCCGCACCCGTCCATGACCAGCCCCGATACCCCGAGTGCACATGCCACAAACAGGGCCGGCAGACGGCCGTCGGCAATCGTCATTCGTCTCATGCGTGATCCCACGGTTGCGGTTTTTGATCCCATTATCGGTCATCCGCCCACCCCCCTTTAAAGGGGCGGTCATTGTGTCAACCTGGCCAAAGTACGGGTGTAAAAACCTCGTGTCAATTTTCAACAAGCCGGCCCGGTGATTTTCTCGTACTGCGCAAAAAGTGCACAGGCCCCGCCGTCACGCGCCCTGCAGCGCCGCCAAATTGGCGCGGAGCTCCTGCATAAGTGACGGTCGATCGGCGAAAAATCGGCAATCAGCCTGGTGGCGGAACCATGTCAACTGGCGTTTGGCGTAGCGGCGGTGGTTCTGTTTGACCAGGGCCACCGCCTCGTCCAGCGCCAGGCGCCCCTCCGCGTGATCGAGCAGCTCGGTGTAGCCGATCACGTTGGCCTTCCGCACCTGTTCCGGACCGATCCGGGCGGCCAGGCCGCGCACTTCCGCGAGCAGCCCCGCCGCCATCATCTGCTCCACCCGCGCATCGATGCGGGCGTACAGTTCCGGGCGCTCCGGGGCCAGGCAGAGGTATGCAAAGCGATGCGCGGCCTTGCGGTATCGGCCGGTCACGGCCAGTTCCGAGCGTGTGCGGCCGGTCACTTCGAATATCTCCAGCGCCCGGATCACACGCACGCGGTTGTTCGGGTGGAGCCGGGCCGCCTCCAGCGGATCGATCCGCGTGAGGTGGGCGTAGAGTGCCTCCGCGCCCTGCTCCGCCATCTCCCGCTCCAGTCGCTCCCGGATCCCCAGATCCCCCTCGGCGATCTCCACAATTCCGGTCGTGAGCGCCCGCAGATAGAATCCCGTACCCCCGACCACCAGGGGTATGGCTCCGCGGCGGAGAATGTCGTCGATCGCCGCCGTCGCATCATCGATAAACTGAAAAGCGGTGTACCGTTCTCCGGGATCGATAACATCGACGAGGTGGAAGGGCACAGCCGCGCGCTCCTCGGGCGTCGGTTTGGCCGTCCCGATATCGAATCCCCGGATCATCTGGCGGGAATCGGCGGAGACGACTTCGATGGGCCGCCCGTGCGCGGCTTCGACGGCCGCCGCCGTCTTGCCGGCGCCGGTCGGCCCGCAGAGGATCGGTATGGCGCGCGGCTCAGGCACGGCCGAATTGCCTGTCGAGGTCGCTGCGCGTAATGCGCACGAAAGTCGGGCGCCCGTGCGGGCAGGAGTAGCGGTCCCGGCACTGCAGGAGGGCCTCGAGGAGGTGGACCGCCTCGTGCTCGCTCAGGCGGTCGCCCGCCATCACCGCCGCCCGGCAGGCGATCGATTGCGCCATCGCCTTGGTGAGATCCTGCCCGGCCCGGCGCAGTGATCCGAGGTCATCGAGAATGTGCAGGAACATCGTGTCGGGCGACCTCTGCCGGCGGGCGAGCACCGAGGGCGTCGCGTCGATCGTCACCGTCCGCCCGCCGAAGGGCGCCACGGCGAATCCCGACCGGTTGAGCAGATCGCATGATTCCTCAAACACGGCGAATTGCTCGGGGCTCAGCTCCACCTGGGCCGGAAACAGGAGGCTCTGCCCGCTCAGCGACTGCTCGGCCAGCCGCCGCAGAGTCTCCTCGTAGAGCACTCGCTCGTGCGCGGTGTGCTGGTCCACGACATAGAGCTCCTCGGCGCTTTCGATCAGCAGGTAGAGATTGGCGAACCGGCCGATGAACCGGAAACCCTGAGAGGGACCCGGAGCCGCCGGGCCGGAGTCCGCCGGCTGATCGCCGCGCACCTCGCCGGTCACCGTATCCACCGTCAGCCCCGGCGGCAGCGCCGGATCCGCCGCGGCCGGGCCGTCTTCCGGCGGGCGGTAGAACTCTCCGAGTTGGTCGAGGCTGACCGGCCGCGCGTGGTAGACGCCGGGGATTACGCCCTGGCGGGAGGGAGGCACGGGCACGGGACGGATACCCGGCGGCCCGCCGCCGCTTTTCTCCCCGTCGCCCGTACGCAACGGGAAAGTCGGGACGATCCCGTCCTGCCGCAGCGTCTCGCTGACCAGGCGGCGGACGGCCTCGTGGAGTTCCCGCTCGTTCGACAGCCGCACTTCCGCCTTGGTCGGGTGCACGTTGACGTCGACCTCGCGCGGGTCGACTTCGATGAGGAGCGCGCCGACAGGGAACATGCCTTTGGGAATCAACTCGCCGTAGCCAGCCAGGAATGCGTGCGCCAGCGTCGCCGATTGAATGAACCGGCGATTGATGAAGAAAAACTGCCCGTAGCGGTTGTTCTGAATCATGTCGGGGCGCCCGATGCAGCCGCTCAGGCGCACCGGCCCGGCTTCCCCGGCAACCGGCAGAAATGGCCGGCCCGGACTCAAGAGGGTCGGGACGCGTTCGGCCACGGCCTCGGCCGCCGGCGCCGCGAACATCTTCCGCTCGTTGAGCGTGTACGAGAACGCGACATCCCAGCGCCCGATCGCCAGCGCCATGGCCATACGCGAGATATGCCGGGCCTCGGTCGTTTCGGCTTTGAGGAATTTCCGCCGCGCCGGGGTATTGAAAAACAGGTTCTCGACCTCAATCGTGGTGCCCGGCGCCGCCGCAGACGGCCGCTTGGTCATCAGCACCCCCCCTTCGTAGATGATCTCGGTTCCGTGCGCCGCCTCGCGCGGGCGCGTCACCATGCGCAGCCGCGAGACGGAGGCCACCGAGGGCAGCGCCTCGCCGCGAAATCCGTAGGTGTACAGCTCGTTGAGATCGTCAAACACGGCGATCTTCGAGGTCGCGTGGCGCGCGAATGCGATTTCGACCTGGTCTTCCGCAATGCCGCAGCCGTTGTCGACAATCTTGATCAGCCGGGCCCCGGATTTTTCGACCACGATGTCGACCCGGTCGGCGCCCGCGTCGAGCGCATTTTCGACCAGTTCCTTGACCACGGCAGCCGGCCGCTCGATCACTTCGCCCGCCGCAATCTTGTTGACCACCCGTTCGGGCAGGGGGCGTATCCGCTGCGGCGCCGGGGAATCGGTCGGCCGGGTCATGCGAGATCCTCTTTCATTTTGCGCAGCGCGTCGAGCGCCTCCAGCGGCGTCATGCGGTCAAGGTCGAGGGCCCGGATTTGTTCTTCGGTTGCCGACGGCTTCTGATCGAAGAGCGTCGGCTGCACGCGCTCCTTATACAGCCCTCGTCCCAGCTCGCTGCGGGTGAATTTTCCCGATTCGAGCAGACGGAGAATCTGGCGGGCGCGGGCGATCGCCGACCGGGGCAGCCCGGCCAGCCGGGCCACCTCGATCCCGTAGGAGTCATCGCACCCGCCGGGGATAATGTGGTGGAGGAATACCACCCGGTCTTCCCACTTCTTCACCTGCACCTGGTAGTTGTGGACGGACTCGTAGATTTCCGCCATCCCGGTCAGTTCGTGGTAGTGGGTGGCGAACACGGTGCGCGCGCGGATGTGCTCGTTGATGTGCTCGACGACCGCCCAGGCGACCGAGAGTCCGTCGAACGTCGACGTCCCCCGCCCCACTTCGTCGAGCAGCACGAGCGAACGCGCGGTGGCGTTGTGGAGGATGTTCGCCGTCTCCACCATCTCGACCAGGAAGGTCGACTGCCCGCGGGCGAGGTTGTCGACGGCGCCCACCCGCGTGAACACCCGGTCGGCCAGCCCGATCTCCGCTTTCTCCGCCGGCACGAACGACCCGATTTGGGCGAGGATCACGATGAGTCCGATCTGGCGAAGGTAGGTTGATTTGCCCGACATGTTCGGCCCGGTGAGGATGTGGATGCACCCCGCGTCGGGCGAGAGCGTCACGTCGTTGGCGACGAACGAGCCGGGCGGCAGCACGGCCTCGATCACCGGGTGGCGGCCGCCTGTGATCCGCAGCCGGGCGTCCTCGTAAATCTCCGGCTGCACGTACCCCCGCTCCACCGCCGTCTCGGCCAGCCCGGAGACGAGATCGAGCTCGGCGGCCAGCTCGGCCGCGAGCTTGATCGCGGCGATGCGGGTGTTGAGGAATTCCATCAGCTCCAGATAGAGCTCTTCCTCGAGCTTGAATATTTTCTCCTCGGCCGAGACGATGAGGTCCTCTTTCTCCTTCAGCTCGGGCGTGATGAACCGCTCGGCGTTCACCAGGGTCTGCTTGCGGATGTAGTCCGGCGGCACCAGGCCGAGGTGGGACTTGGTGATCTCGATGTAGTATCCGAAGACCTTGTTGAACCCGACCTTGAGGTTGCCGATCCCCGTCCGCTCGCGCTCGGTTTTGGCGAGGCCGGCGATGTACTGCCGGGCGTCGCGGATTCCGTCGTTGAGGGCGTCGAGGCGCGGGGCGTACCCCCGGCGGAAGATGTCCCCCTTCAGGTGGGTGAGCGGCGGTTCATCGACCAGGGCGCCGGCGAGGCGGTCGACAATCTCGGTGGTATCGGGGAGGGCCGCCGCGAGTTCGGTCAATAGCGGGCTGTGCGCCGCAGCGATCAGGCGGCCGAGCGCGCGGCACTCGGCCAGTCCCTCGCCGATCGCTTTCATCTGGCGCGGGTTCAGCTTCCCGATCCCCAGCCGCCCGGCGATCTTCTCCAGGTCCGGCAGCCGCTGGGTATGTTCGCGCACGCGGGCGGCGAGGTCCCGGTCGCGCACCAGTTCGGCCACGCCCGAGAGGCGCTTCTCGATCCGCGCTTTGTTGCGGAAGGGCCGCACGAGAGCGGCCGCCAGCCGCCGCGCCCCCGGGGCCGTCCGGCACCTGTTCACCGCGGCGAAGAGCGAATTCGGCTCGGTCCCCTCGGCGAGATTGCGCAGCAGCTCCAGATTCCGCACCGTCCCGTAGTCCAGCACCATGTACTCCGCGGTGTCGAACCGCACGATGCGGTCGATGTGCGACAACCGCTCGCGGTGGTTTTCGCGGAGGTAGCGGAACACCGCCCCCGCGGCCGCAATCCCCAGGCGCGCCTCGCCGATCCCGAATCCGTCGAGCGTGCTCGTCCCAAAATGCTCGCTGAGCTCCCGCACCGCCGTCCGGTAGTCGAAATTCCACTCCGCGAACCCGGTCAGGTGGATCGCGCCATTGGCCGGATCGAACCCGGGCCGGCCGTCCTCCGCTTCCCCGCCGGTGGGGTACAGAACCTCGCGCGGTTCGAGGACGCGCAGGCGCTCGCGCACCTCGTCGGTCGGCCCCTCGTCGACGAGGAACGCCCCGGTTGACAGGTCGAGCGCAGCCAGCCCGAGCGCGCTGTCTCCCCGCGGGCAGACGGCCGCGAGCCACACCGCCTGCCGGTCCGAGGCCTCTCCCTCGATCGTCGCCGTCCCCGGCGTCAGGATTTCCACGATCTCGCGTTTGACCAGCCCTTTGGCGGTCCTGGGGTCCTCGACCTGCTCGACCACCACCACCTTCTCCCCCGCCGCGAGCAGGCGGGCGAGGTACTTGTCGGCCGAATGGTAAGGCACGCCGGCAAGCGGCACGCGCTCGTTGGCGCCGTGGGACCGCGAGGTCAGCGCAATCCCCAGAATGGGGGCTGCCTTCACCGCGTCGTCGCCGAACATCTCATAGAAATCCCCCATGCGGAAAAACAGGATCTTGCCCGGATGCTGCGCCTTCACCGCGTAGTACTGGCGCATGAGGGGAGTAAGGGAATCGTCTGTGTCCCGCGGGCCCGTCATCGCGCGACGACCTGGTAGGTTTCGTTCATCTCGCGTTCGAGGCGGGCTTTGGCGGCGGCCGCCTCCTGGTAGGCGGCGAACCGCCCGACATACACCGCCCGGTAGGTCACGCGGGAGATGGTCTTGTCGGCGATCTCGGTCTTCCAGCCGGTCTGCCGGAAGCGCTCGGCCTGGGTGCGGGCGTTGTCGGCATCGGTGAACACCCCCACCTGAATGGTGTAGTACGTGCCGGTCACCTGTTCGGCCTCGGCGGCGCGGCGCTCGACTCCTTCGGCCATGACTGCCAGCCGATCCACCAGCGCCTCGAGCCCGACCGCGTTCGGGTACGCCTCCCGCAGCACGTTGTAGTAGAAGACGGCGTCGTCGGCCTTTCCCCGCCTTGCGGCATCCATCGCCAGCAGGTATAGGGCCTGGGGGACGCCTGGTCCGGTCTTTTCGCGCGCCAGTCCGCGGAGCATCTTATCGGCGCCGATTTCCTTCTTGCTCCCCTGGAGCACCCGCGCCTTGTCGATTTGCCCCCACTGCTGCGCCAAGCCCGATCCGTACTCGACCAGGTACCGGTCGGCCTGGCGGAGGGCCGATTCGCCGGCCCCGGCCTGCTCGTCCAGCAGCGTGGAGAATCGCATCATCTGTTCGCGGTAGCGGCCGTGCTCGAACTTCGCGCGGTAGTTGACAATCACGCGCTCGAGCTTGTCCCAGGCCTTCGTCAGGGAGTAGTACTGGGCCAGCCGCAAATTGGCCAGTTCGCGGTACTCCGCCCCGACGCCCGCACCGAGCGCCACCTCCAACAGCTCGGCCGCGCGTACGGCATCGGGCTCCAGGAGCGCCTGGAAGAACAGCGTGGCGCCGTCGCGCACCGACGCCGTCGACACCCGCGACAGTTCCTGCCGCGCCTCATCGAGTTTCCCCTGGGTAATCAGGCGGTAGATGAGGTCGTCGGCGGAGGCCGGGGCGGCCGGGGCGGCGGCCAGCATGACCATGCAGAGCAGTTTTTTCATGACCGGTGGCGCGGGCGGATTCCCGTTCGGATCAGGCGGTCCCGATCATCTTGCCGCCCGGGGCCGTGCGGGCGTCGGCCGCCGGCTTCTCCAGCCGCCCTTCGAGCTGGCGAAAAAACCGGTCGATCTGCCGCCGGTTGCCCTTTTCGACGAGCAACCGGAGATAGCCGATGATGGCTTTGAGGTTTTCCGGCGAACGCTCCACGACCTCGGCCAGGAGCGTCTCGGCCTGGTCGATTTCCCCTTTCGCGTGGTAGAACTCGGCGAGCGACAGCCGCGCCTCGACATTGCCCGAGTCGTGGGCCAGGATGTTGTGGCAGATGTCGGCCAGTTCGCTGAACCGGCCCAGATCGTAGAGCGCCTTTTTCAGCCGGTCGATCACGAGATGCCCCTTGTCCGGCACCGCTTCGATCAGCTTGACCCAGAAATTGACCGCGTCCTCGTGCCGCTCCTCCAGCCGGTAGGAATCACCGACCGCCAGGTAGGCCGGCGCGTAGGCGGGGTTCAGCCCGATCGCTTCCTTGAAGAGAATCCGCGCCTTGTGGTATTCCCTCTGTTTGTACAGCTGCATCCCCTGCTGGTACTTGTAGAAGGCGAGCGGTTTTTTCGACTTGTTGTTTTCGAGTTTGAGGATGTGGGCCGCCGTGTCGAAGGCCTCGTCCCAGCTCTGCTTCGCTTCCTGGATCTTCAGCAGCTTGATATGCGCCCACCGGTTGTTGCCGTCCAGCGAGATGAGTTCCTTGATGGCCGCGGCGGCCATGTCATAATCCTTCAGCTCGGAGTAGTCCTCGGCCAGCTGGTGGAGGATGCCCATCTTCTGGGAGGGCGGCAGGCCCGCCCGGAGCGTCAGATCCTTGTGGATCTGGAGGGCCCGGTCCGGCTTGTTGCCCTCGCGGAGGATCTGCCCCAGCCGGATGTAGGCGTCGATGTTGTGGTAGTCCTCGTTGACAACCTGGCGCAGTTTTCCGAAAGCCCGCACCCGCTGGCCGTCGAGGAGGTCCCGGAGGGCCTCCACGTAGAGGGCGGTCGACGGCATGGGCGTTCGGCGCACCAGCCGGTCGTAGCCGAGGTAGAAGATGATTGAGGCGGCCAGGAGAATGAGAAATGCCAGCACGTATTCGGCCATAGCTACTCCCGCTCGTCAAAGGGCGACGTGAGGTCCCGCCGGCCCGGAACGTCCTCGTCCAGCACCTGCGCCGACTCCTCGATCGGCCGGTTGCGCAGCACGGCCAGCTCGGCCTCCAGGGCCCGCACCTGCTTGCGCATCGCCCGCCCGGCCATGGACAGGCGGATGTACACCGACACGAACATCACGAGCGACACGGCGATGCCGGCGACAAACGACCAGAACACGACTTCCACCAGCGCAACCTGGTGGTAGCTCTTCCAAATCAGGTTGACGTCGACCTTCTGGTATTCGCCGACGTTATGGATCGCAAACGCGACGACCGCGATGACGATCACGGTGATGAGCACGGCCCTGACGGCCCACATACGACCTCCATCGCTCGCTGAAACCTCAGCTTTACATGATAGGACTGCGGAAGCGCCCGGTCAACATAAAAGAAAGGCCGGTCCCCGCCGGCCTTTCCCGAACAAACTGTAGCACGCTGCCCGCTCAGCGCGGCCACTTCAGCCCCTCGATCATGGTCCGAATCTCCTGCCACACCGAGGAGTGGTACATACCTTCGCTCATCAGGTGGAACAGCAGCAGGTTGTCGCCGTTTTTGACGGCCACGATGGTCCCGGCGTAATCGCCGTTCACCCGCTTGCCGCTCTGCGCGGCCGCAGAGAGGGTGACGTTCTTCACGTACTGCGCCTCACCGAACCAGAGCGACGCCGGTAGGGAGTCGAGATACAAGAGCTCGCGCGACTTGGTCACCACCGGCTCCCGCCGCGTCCCCTCGCCGATCGACACGTCATTGAGGATCTCAAAGTACTTCCGGATATCCTTCTTCTGGTCCGATTCGTAGGTCTTCGACAACAGCGAATCGCGGAACTCCAGGGCGCTCATCGTCGTCTGCAGAACATAGACCGTCAGGCGAGGCACTTCAGTGTAGTCCTCGGCATCGAGGTACTCCGGAGGGATCTGGTAGTTTTTCTGCACGAGGACCGCCCGCACCGGGTCGTCCCCGTCCTTGATCGCCACGCTCCAGTTTCCCGGCACCTGGAATTTGAAGTCATATTTCGCGTCGACATACCAGCCGTCCTTGATCGCCCCCGCTTTCGGCTTCTTCTTGGCGCCTTCCGCCGGGATCACGCAAACAGCCAGAGCAAGAACCGCAAGTAGCAGTCGTTTAAGCATTTGTCATTAACCTCCTCTTGGTTCTCCGGTCTCCCAACCAAGGTTTACTCTTATACACATTTAGTCAAGGATATTTTGCGGAAAACGTCGCGCTCCCGCCCCCGCCGGCTACGGGCGTTCGAGAAATCCGATCTGCCGCCGCTTCAGAAGGCGCAGGTAATCGGCCAGAGCGCAGAACTCGAAATCGCTGAGCAGGCGATCGAGCTTGTGGTAGAAAATCGAGGTCGAGCCGTACATGCGCAGCCGCTGCATCGCCGTCAACCCGGCCAGTTTGGGGGGGTCGGGGTCGATCTCCCAGGGGTGCATGTAGACGACCGCCGGCACTCCCGAGGTGTTCAGCCGCCGGATGATGTGTTTCGAGTACCAGTAGGGGGAATGCCGGAGAAACCCGCCGCCGCCGATGGGGATGTTTGATCCGAGAAGGCGGTAGGTCGAGGCCGGCACTTCATACAGGAGCCGGTCGTCCTCCAGGTGCATACGGTGGATCACCCGCGGCCCGTGCGGCATCCCGTAAATGTCGTGCTTGATGGGGTAAATCGAGCTGTCGTAGTCGAATTCCAGTTCCGCCAGGATGCTGAACGCCCACGGGATGCTGTCGTTGATCGACCAGCTCGGCGCCCGGTAGCCGCGGGGGCGGCGCTGCACGGCGGCAGTGATAGCCTCCAGCGCCCGGAGGGTGTCGGCCCGGAATTCCTCGGGCGTCAACGTATCCACCCGCCGGTGGTAGTAGCTGTGGCAGGCGATCTCGTGCCCCTCCGCCTCGATCTCGGCAATCAGCTCCGGGTGGCGCTGGGCCACCCACCCCAGCACGAACCAGGTCGCCGAGACCCGGTGCCGCCCGAAGAGCTCCAGGAGGCGGTGGCAGTTCTTGGCCACCGTCGACTCCAGCCCGTCCCACTGGCGCGATTCCAGCCGCTCGGCCAGGGCCTCGACGACAAACCACTCCTCCAGGTCCACGGTCAGAATGTTCATCGACGATTCCATAGGGGCGCGGACTCAGTGCTGTTGCTTGATCGGATTGTCTTTCGAGGGGCCGGCGGCGCCCCGGCTGCCGCGCCGCCAGTGCCTGCGGCCCGCCTCGGCCGACCCCTCCGTCGGCTTGTCTGTCGGGTATTGGTAGCCGTAGTAGCGATAGTCGTAGTAGTAGGGAAGGCTGTTGTTGACGTTGTTGAGGATCACGCCGAGCACGCGGTCGCGGTGGAGTTCGAGCATGTCGACCGCCCGTTCCACCACCTCGCGCTGCGTGGACCCGGCCTTGACCACCAGGAGGAGGCCGTCGACTTTGGCCGCCAGCAGGAGCGGATCGGACACCGGCAGGAGCGGGGCGGCGTCGACGATGATGAGGTCGTAGAAGAATTTCATTTCCTCGATGATCGTGCCGATCGCCTCCGCGTCGAACACCTCGGCCGGCTGAGGCGTGGCCCGTCCGGCGGTGATCAGGTGCAGGTTCTCCAACGCGGTTTTCCGGATTACGTCGGCCGCCGCCACCCCGTTGCCGAGGGTGTCGGCCAGTCCCGGGGCCCGCTCGGTGGAGAAGAACTTGTGGATCGAGGGCCGCCGCAGATCGCTGTCGATGAGCAGGGTTTTCAGCCCCTTCTGGCGCGCCGCGGTGAGCGCGAGCAGGGCCGCGATCGTCGATTTCCCTTCCGCGAGCATGGCCGAGGTGATCATGATCGCTTTCGTCTCGCGGCTCTCGCCGTGCTTGCGCAGCCGGTGGAGGAGCCGGCGGAACTCCGTGGCGAAGGGCTGGTCGAGAGAAAACAGGTCGATGATGGACAGGGGTTTCCGCGCCATGTGGTGATTATCCTTTCGGCCCCATCGCTTCCAGCGTGGAGCGCATCCGCTCGTATTCGTCTTCCGCCGCTCGCAGCCGCTCGACCGCCTGGGTCAGGGCGGGATTGAGTTCCGTGGCCCGCCGGTACTGCGCGATCCCCTTCTGCCACCCCAGCCGCGCCCGCTCCAGGTAGCAGCGGCCCAGTTCCGTGTAGAGGTCCACGTAATTCGGATTGCGCCGCACCTCCCCCTCGAGGTAGCGGATCCGCTCCTCGATCATCTGCTCGGACACCCATTCCGGGTGGAGCACGTAGCGCATGTGGAATCCGGCCAGCTCGCGCCGCCGCCGGGCCTTCCACGCGGACTTCACTTCGTTCATCGCCGCCCACGCCCGGGTCGCCTCGCCCGCCGCCAGCGCCCGCATGCCGTCGTCGAAATAGCCGGCGTCGTACCCGACGTTGACCATGGCGGCGCGGCGGAAACAATCGGCCGCCTTGTTCAACAGCGCGCGCGAGTCCTTGACCATCTCGTTGGTGCTGGCCAGCCCGACGTAGGTGAGGCCGAGATTGAAGTAGGCGTCGCCGTAGTAGAGGTTGATCTTGACGGCTTCGGAGAACTCGCGGTGGGCGCGCTCGAACTGGCCCGCGGCCAGGAGCGCTTCGCCGCAGCCGTTGCGATAGTCGGCGTAGCCCGGCCGGGCCGTGGCCGCGGCTTCGGCGGCCGCCACCGCCTCATCGACCTCGTCGAGCGCCAGGCAGGTCATGCCGAGGTAGGCGCGGGCCAGGTGGTTTTTCGCATCCAGCGCCACCGCCGCCTGAAAGACGCTCCGCGCGTCGGCAAAGAAATTCCTGTGAAAGAGCGCCGTCCCCAGGTGCAGCATCATCTCCGGATTCCCCTCGTTCATGATCCGGCGGTAGGCCCCCAGGAGCGTCTCGAGCTCCTTCTTCCGCTCGCCGTGGGTTTCTTTCAGCAGCGAGAGGACTTCCTCGGCCCGGATGTCGGGCGGGTGGGGTTGGCTGGCGGCCTCGGCCAGCCGGCCGTCGATGTAGATTTCCGACGAAATGGCGCCGAGGTTGGCGTCGTTGGCCGTCTGGATGACGAACTCGCGGTCGTGGTCGACCAGTCTGCTCTTGAGACGATATGTTTCCATGGTCTAGCGCCTGACGCTCCTCAACTTGTCGATGCGCGGGATGGTGGCGAGCACGGGCAGCCCGAGGCGCTCCTCGATATCCTCGATCCGCTTGACCGAGGTATCGAATATCTCGGCCAGAAACACGGCCGCCCCGCCGAGGAGGAAGCCGAGCACCACCCCGAACACCATGATCTTTTTGCGGTTCGGCCACTCCGGCGCCACCGGCACCCGCGCCGGCTCGATCACCCGGTAGGTCGTCCGCTCCTTGGTTCGCTCCGACAGAATGCCGACCGTGGTCTCCTCCGACTTGAAGGCGTCCCGATACTTCCGGGCATCATCCACGCGTCGCTCGAGCTCCTGAATTTCGGCCTGAAGGCGGGGGAGGCGGTTGACCCGCTGATCGATGTTGGCCAGCGAGGTTTCGAGCTGGGATTTGCGCGACCGCGCCACGTCAAGATGCTCCTCGGCGATGAAATACCGTTTCAGCAGATCCCGTTGGCTCGCCTCATAGGAGGCAAACTGGTTGTCGACCGCCTGCTGGATCGCCCCCTCGAGCCGCCGGAGGTTGTCGTTGAGGCGGACGTTGACGTTGATGACGTTCTGCTCGTTCCAGGCGTACTTCTCCATCATGGTGGCAAACCGGGTCATCTGCCCGTCGATCTCCGTCCGCAGCTCCACGATGGAATCGGTGTATTTCAGGCGGGCCGACGCCAGGGCGAGTTCGGCCAGGCGCCCGCGGAGCTCGTCGCGCTCATCCGAGTAGTCGTCGATCTCCAGCTGGGTCTTGTCGATGTCGGTGACGATGTCGCGGCGGTTGGCCTCGGCGGAGATGTTCTCGGGAAGCTGCAGCGACTGCAGGCGCGCCTGGGCCGCGGTCAGCGAGTCCAGCATCTGCCGGTAGCGGAACTCCGTCTTCTGGAGCTGCAGGTCGGCGAAATCCTGGTTGTCGAGAATCTTCTCGAGTTCGTACTTGGTGCGCTCTTGTTCCATGATCCGCGCCAGGCTCACGACCATATCTTTCGCCTGCACCGGGTCGGAGGACTTGACCGCCAACTCGATCTGGTCCTTGCCGACGAACGACACCTCGACCCGCCCGCGGATGTCGTCCACCAGCAGGTTGAGCTTCAACTGATCGAGGGAGTAGGAGAGGTTCGCCTCACGCATCTTGGCCGCCTGGCGCGTGACCTCCGGGTCGTTGTCGAGCCCGAGCTCTTTGATCAGCTGGAAGAGGTACGTCTGCGAGGTCAGCTCGTTCTGCAGCGCCTGGACCTGCCGCCGCTGCTCCTCGCTGCTCACTCGTCCCTCCTGTTCGCGCCCGAGGATCATCCCGAGTTCGCGGGACACGTTCGACGGCTGGTCGATCCAGATGATGGTCGAGGACCGGTACACGGGCGTCATCAGGTAGGTGCTGGCGAAGGCCAGACCGGTGACGGCGATGATGGGGATGATCACCAGCCACTTCCGCTTCAGGAGAATGGCGGCGATGTCCTTGAGATTGAGCGGTTTTTCCTGCGGTGTCTGCATGGCTGTCCCGGTTTAGTCATCCCGGCGCAATTGATCGTACACGAGGATCGAGGTGGTGATCACGCCGGCCAGGGTCGCTACCGTGGTGACGTTGAACCCCTGGAAGAATCCGCTCTTGTGCGGCACGACCACGACATCCTCGCGGCCGAGGACGTAGCGGGCGGGGGCGCCGGAGCGGCTGTAGCGCTCGAGGTCGATCTCGAGCGCCTGGCCGTAGAACTCGTCCTTGCACACCACCCGCGCCTTCTTCACGTTCGCTTCGTTGGTCGGGCCTCCGGCCAGCGCAACCGCCTCGAGCACGTCGATGTTCGGCTGGTACTCGACCGGGCCGGGCGTGGTCACTGCGCCGACTACGTAGACCAGGTTTTTGCGCTCGGCCGACCGGTCGAAGCTCGCCGAGGGCAGCCCCACCGGCGTGCGGGGGATGTCGATCGTGTCGCCCCGCCGGATCTTCGGCAGCCCCCCGAGCTGGCCCGCGGCGATCGCGGCGGCCACGTTCACGACCTCGACGCGGCCGGCCTCCTCGCCGCCGCGGATAATCGTCACCCGGCTCAGGTCCCCGGTCTCGGTTACACCGCCCGCCTCATTTATGATCGTCCACAAATCCGGAATCTCTTCAAAGGTCATCTTGCCCGGATGGTTCGCCTGTCCGGACACGAACACGTAGAGGTAGTTATACTCCTGCACGCGGACAACCGCCTGCGAAATCCGCTGGTTCAGGCGCGACATCTGGCGCACGATGTCCTCCTGCAGCTCCTGCGTCGTCCGGCCCGAGGCTTTGATCTCCCCGATGATGTCCAGCGTGATCGTCCCGTCAAAGGACACCCGCAGCGTCGAATTCAGGGTCGGATCCTGCCAGAATTCGATCTCGAGGACGTCCCCGGGACCGATGCGGTATTCCTGGCCGGAGCCGATCCCGCAGGCGGTCAGGACGAGCAGCGATGAGAGCAACAACAATCTCGTGTTCATACTTTTTGTGCCAACCTCCCTGTAAGTATCCGGCATCTAATGTCTTATATACATATCGGCGCGTCGCCGAGACTCCATTAAATCAAAATACACTCTTCCAACATCTCTGTAAAGGCATATCTGCGTTTGCGCTACGGAGGCCGCGATGCTTCCCGCCGGCTGGAGATTCACGGTGACTCGGCCGGCGCGTCCCCATACAGAACCGCTTTGTTCCGCCCTTGTTCCTTGGCCTTCAGGAGCGCCATGTCGGCGGCGAAGATCAACTGGCGCGGGTTGTCGGCGTGGTCGGGGTAGAGCGCTCCTCCGAGCGAGGCTGTCGAAGTCAGGGGCGCTGCCAAACCGGTCACCGGGAACTCCGCTTTGGCCACCTCGATCTTGACCCGCTCCATGAACCGGATGGACATAGCGCGGTCGGCCTCGGGCATGATGATGCAGAACTCGTCCCCGCCGTAGCGGGCGATGATGTCGATCGATCGGATGTTGTTGCGCAGGATCCGCCCCATCTGCCGTATGAGCGAATCGCCGGCCAGGTGCCCGTACGTGTCGTTGGTCTGTTTCAGACCGTCGAGGTCGAAGAAAATGAGGGCCAGCCGGCGGCCGTAGCGCTTGGCGCGCTGCACCTCCTCCTCCAGCCGGCGCTTGAAATACCTCTGGTTGGCCAGCCCGGTGAGCGCGTCCGTCTGCGACAGCTCCTCGATCTTCTCGTATGTTTCGACGTTGGCGATCAGGTCGCGGACGTGGCCGCGCACAGTGTCGATTTGCTCCCGGGGCACCGCCCCGGTCCGGTCGCTGTAGGCCAGCAGAGCCGGCCGCCCCTGTATCGCCGGGAAGGCCGTCACGTGGTCGAGCCCGGCCTCGCGGAGGCTCTTGACCCACTCCCGCAGCCCGGGCTGCTCCTGGGCCAGCCGCGCGAGCGTGTAGACGTCCTCATTCTTGATCGCCCGCAGGACCCCCTCGACCTGCCCCTTTTCCTGCGCCGGCAGGTTCATCCGGACGCCGTCCTGCACCACCTGCGGTTCCCCCCCGCCGTTGGGCTGATAGAGGTAGGCCACCCGCTCGAGTCCGAGATCCTTGCGGATCGACTCCACCAGTTTCGGCAGAAGCGTCTGCGAATTGCGGTGCGTGACCAGCCGCAGCAGGTGGCTGGCGGCGCGCCCTTCCCCTGCAGGCGGTTTTTGTGCCGAGGCCCGCGCCCGCTCGAGCTGCTCGCGCACCAGGTCGTAGCGCGACTCATGCCACTTGATGTGGTAGGCCGCCGCGAGCGAGTGGGCCAGGCTCGCCACCAGCACGTGAAACGACGGCGATTGGGTCTCCAGCGTGCTCCGCACGAAGTACAGCCCGTAGAGGTTGTCCCGCCAGAAGACGGGGAAATAGAGCCCGAAACCGTGGGTCCGCAGCCGCTCAAGGTAATCGTCGGCGAAATGCCCCTGCAGCCGATCGAGCGGCGCGGGGCGAAAGTCGGTCGCCAGCGCAGCCAGCAGGCCCCGTTCGGCCGCCGCGCGGAGCTGCGCCCGGTCGATGTCCCGCAACCCGTGGTGGTAGCTGAGCTCCAGGAAATCCCGTTTCTTGCGGAGGAACAGGATCAGGTCGCACCCGAACGCCGTGCGCAGCAGATCCGACACTTTCCGCGCCACTTCGACGATGTTGCCCTCGACGCTGTTGCGGCGGAGGAACTCGCTGAATTCCTCGAGTTTCATGCGCCGCAGGCCTTCCACCTGGCGCCGCTCCCGGCGAATCCGGTGGACCAGGAGGGCGGCCAGCACGACCACCAGCAGCGCCAGTGCAACCGTCAGGACCGTCTGGTCATCCATTCCGCTTACTCTCTGCCAAAGAAGAACCTGCGGGGAAGCCGGGGCTCAGAACCGCCGGGCCGGACCCCTCCCGCGCCCGCGCCCAAAGCGAAACCGCGAGCGGCGGCTCAGCAAGCCATGCCGGCGGAGAACGCCGAAGATTCGCCACCACCCGGCATCCGGGAACAGACCCGTTTCACGGACGGCGCGGCTGAGTTCGGAAATACTCGCGAAGGGGTCATCCTTGACCAGGCGAAGCACCGCGGTGTCCAGATCCCCGCCGTTAAGCACCTCGTCGGCCGGCCCGATCCCGCGCGGCCCCCAGCGGTCGGCCGTCTCAACACCAAGGTCGTCAACCACCGTCAGTCCGGCGGTCACTCCGCTTTTTTTTTTGCCTCTCCGGACTCCGCGGCCCCGAACTCCCGCCGCGCCGCATCCACGCTCTCGTGCGCCCGGAGGACTCTGTCGAACTCCAGCAGCTCGTAGATCTCGTAGACGTTCGGCACCATATTCGCGAGCTTGATGTCGCCGCCGAGGTTCCGCACGTCCTTGATGTGGGAGATGAAGATGCCCCAGCCCGCCGAGGAGATATAGTCGACGCCGGCCAGATCGACCACGACCCGGTAGCGCCGCCGCTTCATCAGCGCATCCATGACCTCTTCGAGCTCCCCCGCCGTCGTCGTGTCGATCACGCCGTCGACCCGGATCTCAGAAATGTTGTCGCGCTCGCTCTCGGAGAGCGAAATGGAGATATTTTCCATGGCCGTTTCTGCAGCCGGAGCTGCCTGGGTTCAGTCGGCCTCAAGGAAAGGATTCCGCCCGATGCAGGCAAGCATAAAACACGGCCGGTCAGTTCGGCCCGCCGGCCGCCGTCGGGTTCGACGGTCTCTCCCGCGCCCCGTCGGCCGTCCCCTCGGGCGGGTCCGCGAGGCGGCCCAGCGCCGCCCGCCCGATGATGAAGGTGATATCGTCGGCCGGCCCCGACAACCCGCAGAACTCCTCGAGCTCGGCCATGAGGGCCGCCGAGATGCCCGGCAGTTTCACGTCGGGCTGGGCCAATTGCGCCTTCATGAACCGGATGAGCCGGTCGATGCCGTAGTACTGCCCCTCCCGGCTCGACGCCTCCGTGATCCCGTCGGTAAACATGAAAAACAAGTCCCCGTCCTGCAGCTCGAGCTCGTACTGCTCGAGGCGCTGCTCGAAGGTCGTGTCGATCGCGGCCGGCACGCCCATGGGCATTCCGGCCGGGTTGAGGGGGCGGATTTCCCCGCTCGCCGCGTGGTAGTACAGGAGGGGGTTGTGGCCGGCCGACACGAAATTCAGCCTCCGCCGCGCGCTGTCGTACACCGCCAGCATGATCGTGATGAACATCCCGGGCGGGATGTTCTCCCGCAGGTACTCGTGGACGAGGACGAGGGTGCGCCGCGAGGAGTGCGACTGCCCCGCCTGGATCTGGATCACCGTCCGCAGCATCGACATCACCAGCGAGGCCGGCACCCCCTTGCCCGAAACGTCGGCCACCGCCAGGCAGTACATGCCCGGGTCGATCTCGAACACGTCGTAGAGGTCGCCCCCGACGACGGCCGCCGCCCGGTAGAACGTGTCGATTTCCAGCCCCGGCAGATCGGGCAGGCGGCGCGGCATGAGGGTCTTCTGGATCTGCGAGGCCACCTCGATCTCTTTGACCATCTTCTCCCGGGCCACGATGTTTTCGCGGTCCTGGCTCACCCGGGTCATGAGGTCGTTGAAGGCGCGCGAGATTTCGTAGAACTCCTCCGCGCCCTCCAGCGACAGTTCCGAGCGCAGGTCCCCCGAGGCGAAGCGCCGGACCCGCTGGGTGATGCGCACGATCGGGTCGACGAAGTAGTTCGACAGGACCCAGATCCCGGCCACCCCCACCATCAGCAGGACGAAAGTGAGGACGAGAATGCGCCGGCGCGCCTCGGCCAGCCGCTGCTGGAGCTGCTCGGAGGAATACACGGCGTGGACCGTCCCGAACGACCGGTCCCCCTGCCGGATCGGCAGCATCAGGTAGCTCAGCGCACGCCCGTTCTCGGAGAACCGGAAGGGCACCCCGACGCGGGCCGCGTGCACCTCCGGCGGGGGCGCGTACGGTTTGCGGATGTTGTGGATGTCGTCGGAGTGGGCCAGGATCGTTCCGGCCGTGTCCGTGAGCACCACCTGCCGCAGGATGCCGGCGTTGGAGCGCACGGCGCTCACGATCAACTCGTCGAACTCGACGTCCGACCGCCGGTTGATCACGTACCCGGCGGCCTGATCCCCGATCGTGTTCACCAGCGACGCCACCGTCTCGTCGAGGTGCGATTTCATCTGCCGCGTCGTCTGGCTGTCGAAGTAGTAGTAGGCGCCCCCAACGATGACCAGCACGATGAGGAAGGTCCAGACCGAAAACTTCGCCCGCAGCGTGGCCATGTGGCGGAGGAAGGGGATGCTCTCGCTGGCCACCGGCTGCGCCTGCTTGATCATCCGCAGTTCATTGTACCCCGCCGAGGAGATGTACTCCACCGAGTCCATGATCTTCTTGATCATGTAGAACCCCAGCCCCCCCTTGCGGCCCGATTCGACGAGGCGCTGCAGGTCGAGCTTGCCGTCCGACTCCGGCTGGTACGACCGCCCGGTGTCGATGAGCGAGAAGACGATCATTTTCTTGTAGATCACGATGCGGAGCCGGATGGTCCCCTTCTCGTAGAGGTAGGCGTGGCGGATGATGTTGGTGGCCCCCTCCTCGATCGCCAGCAGAATGGGCGAGACCTCTTTCCTGGACAGCCCGGCCGAGAGGCAGGCCTCGCGGGTGATGCGCTGGAGGCTGTCGAGGTATTTCTCCTCCGCCACGACTTCGGCGTTGATCTCTTTGACGGGACGACGGAACATAGGTCGATAGTATGCGATGGACGGGCCGGCGTCCATTTAAAAAACGCGCGTCCCGGCGGGACCGCGGGTCGGGGCGCCGCGCCGTGCCGCCCCGGCAGCCGATGGCCGCCTAGTCCTGGTTGTTCGACTTGAGGCGGAGTCGAGCCTGCTCAATGTTGTCCAGCGTGGCTTCGTTGCCCGGATACCGCTCCAGCACCTTCTCCCACGCGTCGATCGCTTTCTGGTACTCCTGGTTCCGCATGAAGCGCAGGCCCTCGAGGTACAGCTGCCAGGCCTCGGGATCCTGCTGGATCTCGTCGAGCGTCGGCGGATGCTCAAGCGCGGTCTCGATGCGGCGCAGGTACTCCTGGGCCACCGGTTCGTCGGGACTGGCCGAGAGCACGAGCTCGAACTGCCGCCGCGCATCCCCGTACCGGCCGGCCTTAAACAGGTCGATGCCGGTGTTGAGGTGCCGCCCGACATCGAGACTCCGGGCCAGCGCTTCTTTTCCCCGCTGCGCCGTCACGTTGTTGGGGTCGAGGTAGAGGACGCGCTCGTAGGCCTCGATCGCGGCGACCGTGTTGCCGTCGCGCCGCGCCTCGCGGGCGGTTTCGAGAGTTTCCGACACCGCAGTCGCCATCGCCGCCTCAATCCCCGCCTTGAGCGCCCGCGCCGGCGCGTAGTTCGGATCGACCTCGAAAATCAGCTGGATCATGTCCAAGGCCGCGGGGTAGTACTCTTTCCCCGCGAAATTCCGCGCCTGCTCGAGATAGGACGCCATCATCCGGTTCAACTCGTGCTGCCGCTCGAGCAGATCCGTCTGCTCGCTCTGCTGGATCCGCTGCGTGCTCTCCATGGCCGCGATCGCCCCGATAATCTCCTGATTGTTCTCGTCGAACGCCAGCGCCCGCTGGTAGTAGGTCAGGGCGGAATCAAGCCGGAAGCGGGCGCGGAATTCGTCCGCCTTCTGCTTGTACAGATTGAACTGCCGCCGCCGCTCTTCCTCGAGCAGATCGGTGCCTTTGCGTAGTTCCGCCAGGCGCTGTTCCTCAGCCTGCTCGGCGACCGAGGGCCCGATGTCGTAGGAGATGGAGAACCGGTGCGAGTCGGGGATGTAGTCCATCAGCTTGTAGGTGTAGTCGACCTGGAACCGCCCGCGGCGGAAGCCGGCACCGAAAGCCAACTGGTCGCGGTCCCAGCCGGCCCGCACGGCATAAGCTCCGGCGAACAGGAGCTCGCCGCCGGTGTGGACCCGCACCGCCCGGTCCTCGATCTGCTCCAGCTCGAACGAGATCAGCCCCGCGATGTCGTCGCGAATCCGCAGCCCGCTGACCGACATGCCTCCGGCCACCGACAGGGGCGCGGTTTCCTCTTCCTGGTTGAGAGTGAGGCCGGCCGGAATCACGTCCCGCAGCACCATCCCCACCGAAACCTGCTCGTGCGGCCGGGCGAGCAGCCCGAGATCCGCCCCCACTCCCCAGTTCGAGTAGACGTCGAGCGTCTGGTACACGACTTTGAGCGAGGCCCCGGCGGCGAAGTGGGGGTGGAACCGCCGCCCGTAGGACAGCAAAATTTGCGATTGCACATAGTCAAACGTGCCGGTTTCAATGAACTCCTCGCGGCGCACGATATCGCCCGTTCCCAGGCGCATGACGCCGAGCCCGAACCCCCCGCGCGACACGGTCGGGTACACCCAGGCCGCGTAGTCGTAGATCGTCCCCTCGAGCAGCGACATGTGCATGGCCGTGACTTCCTGGTAGTCCAGGCGCGTCAGGCCGGCCGGGTTGTAGTAGATGGTCGCCGCGTCGTCGGCCACCGAGGTGAACCCGCCGCCCAATCCGAGCGCCCGCGCTCCCACGCCGACGGTGAAGGGCGACTCCCGCCCGGCGTCCCCGGCAGTCACCGCCGCGGCCGTCGCCAGCAGCAGCGCCGCCGCCAGCCCGCTCAGAGATCGGCGCCCCATCATGCTACTTCACCACCGCCACTTTCATGCGCGCCTCTTCGCCGGTCCGCACCACCTTGACCGCCACGATGTATACGCCGTTGTTCACCATCCCGCCTTCACCGTTGCGCCCGTCCCATGCGAACTCGATCCGCACGTCCCCCTGCGGCACCTCGTCCTCGTATACCGTCTCGCCGGTCAGCGTAAACACCCGCACCTCCACGGCCGAAGGCTCGGCGATTTCCAGTTCGAAGCGCGCCGGGCCGACTTTCGGGTTGAACGGGTTGTTCTCAATCACGTAGGATTCCTCGAGCCCCCGCCCGCGCATCACGTAAGTGCGCGAGAACAGGTACGGTCCGGCCGGCCCCTTCACCCGCACCGGGAAACCGTCGTGCGTTCCCCCCTGGAAAACGGCCTCGAACCCGTCGGTCTCCAGGCCCAGCGTGAAGGGGGGCGGCAGGCTGTTGACGAATCCGCCCCGGAACGTCAGTGACCGGGTGTGGCCCGAGGCGATAGTCAATCCGTCGAAAGCAACCGCGATCTGGTCGGCTACCGTCACTTCGGCCGGCACCGGCACACCGTCCTCGAGCACAACGGTGCGGTCGGCGACGAACAGCCGCGCGGCATCGGTCGGCCGCCCGGTGCGGTCCCGGACATCCATGCGCATCCGCTCCAGCCGGATGACGGAGACGGTCGACGATCCCTCGTTGGTCAGATCGATGCGGAACAAGTCCCGGTCTTCACCCGGACTAATCAGGTTGGATCCGAGCTCGGTGACTTTCACGAACAGGTCGGCGTCCTGCGACTCGACACGCAGGATAAAGGAGAACTGGTCCTCCTCGATGTGCGCCGGCGCCCCGAGGTTGAGGTCATGGGGAATGCGCAGGAGCCGGAACTGGAACAGGGCCGCGGTATCGAAGGACGGCGCGGTGAAGGGGAACTCGATGTGGCGTCCGACCGCGATGGGTCCCTCGAGCGTGTCCGGGGCGCCGAAATCGATGCCGCCGGTGAGCAAGCGGTAGAACCCGCTGTCGACAGCCGCCTCGCCGCGGTTTTCGATCTCCACGGTGAGCCCGAAGGGCGTGCTGTGGTCCACGACGACGGCCGGGAGCACGCCCCAGAGGCTGTAGGTCAGGCGCAGGTCCGCCGGTAGCTGAATGCGCACCAGCGCCACGTTATCATCGGGCGGCTGCACGACCGCCTGGTCGGGCGTGTCCGGCTCCGCCCGCACCTGGAATATTTCGCCCGGATTGGGCGCGGCCGCCGCCCGGCAGTCGAAATACACATCCGCCGTGTCTCCCGGCGGAATGTGGGCGACCGTTTCTGCGCTGTCATAGGTCGAGTAACCGTCGCTGGTCAGGCGGAGCGTCACCGGCCCCACGTCGATCGTCGAGATATTGGCCACCCGCGCGAGCAGCCGGAACGCCTGATCGGTGTTCACGTTGGGGGCATTCGGCGCCAGCACGTCGAGCGCCGCCACCCGCACGACCCCGAGACTCCGCACCTCCACCCCCTCCCCGCCGAAATCGAGCGCCACCGTGTCGGACACGCCGGCCGATGGGATATATACGACCGCCGTTCCCGCGCAAGCCAGCGTCCCGCCGACCTGGCTCTCGGGAACAAACAGCGCCTCCGTCGCCATCGGGTTAAGTCCCGGCGCCGGCGCCCCGTCCACCGGGGCAAAACTGGCAAAGGCCGCGAAATCGACCCCGGTGAGGCCGAACGCCGATTGGACGCCCTGCCACTCCACGTCGTAGGCGACCGCGAGATCGAGATCGAACATGAAAGCCGAGTGGTACCCGCCGGGGACTAACCGCGGGCGGAGGGATCCCGGCGCGTAAGTCAACCGCACCGGCTCCAGCACGACGGCGGTATTCGCGGTGAACGCCGCCTCATATATCTGCCCGTCGGTGTACAGCGTGACGGTCAACTCGTAGGGTGTGGCCGCCGCAGGGATCGCGGGAGCCGCGGCCGGCAGACCGCGATACTGCAGGATCCCGTCCTCGCCGGCTGTCGCGGCGGCGATGCCGGAGAACAGCGCGGGGCTGATTCCGGCCAGCGCAATGGTAACCCGCGTGGAGTCCACCGGCAATGCCAACCCGCTCACGCGCACATCGAACCCGAGTTCCAGGGGCATTTCCGGATAAAGTGTATCCGGCCCCAAAGACTCGGACACCAGGTCCAGAGCGATGGGCGCAGTGATCGTCACCGGATACAACGCGGTTTGTTCCACCGGGTAGATCCGGCCGCCGATCTCAAACTCCGCCGCCAGGCGGAGCGTCAATTCCGTTTCTCCCTCCGGCAGACCGGCGGTGGAGATGCTCAGCAAGACCGTATCGGTCCGGCCGTCGGAGCCGCCAACAAAAGTGGCCGTGCCGCCGCCCGCCGGGCTGCTCGCGAAATCCGCTTCCAGCGCAGCCGGTCCCGCCGGCGCCAGGAGCCCGCGGTTGGAGACAACCACCCGTAGCGCGGTGATCGACTCGGCCGGGAGCGCCGCCGGTGTCCCGCCGTCCGGCCCCAGCAGCGCGAGAAAGTCATATCCGCTGAACGACACCGGCTCGGTGTCGGACACGGCGTAGGCGGTTCGACCCGAGATCGTCGTTTGCGCCGTCGGTCCCCGATAGACCACACCGGCTGCGTCAAGATCGATGATGCCGCCGCTGATGAAGGCGTTGTCGTCGAGAAACGCCGGTTCCAGCGCTCCTTCCCCGCCCATCACCTCCAACGGGTCGGCCGCGAGATCGTGCCCGCCGCAGAGATTGCCGCAAGCATCGAACACGAGCACGCGGGCGGGACCGAAGAGCGGCTGCCCCACCAGTTGCTGCGGGGGGACATCAAAATCCAGCAGGGCGGCCGGCCCGGCAATCACGGTGATCAGGCCGGAGAGGGCCGTGAGACCTCCAAGGGTCGCCTGCACCCGCCCACTCCCGACCGTGCGTGTCGCCAGCGTATTGCCGCTCACCGTTCCGATCGCTCCTTCCATGAGCGACCAGCTCACCGGGGGATCATCGACCCGGTTGCCGAATTCGTCGTACCCGGCCGCCCCGAACGCCAGTAGCGTCCCCGCGGTCACCGTCGTATCGGCCGCCGGGAACACCTCCAGCGACTGAATCGCGCGCGGGTAGATCCGGAATGGATCTGACAGCACCGGGCCGGCCAGAATCATCCCCTGCCGGTCGAACGCCAGACCGGCAGCCTGATAGTAGCCGGCCGTCTGCGGATTGATTACGTCAGCTATCACCAAAGTGAGCGTTACAAGCGAATCCGTCTCTCCGGGCTGGCCGTAGACGCCGAGCCCGATCGTCACGACGTTGTCGGCGATCACGGTTTCCTGGATGACGAACTTGAGTCCGGCGTTGTCGTCGGTGAGCGCCCCCACTTCCGCGTGGTGCAGGCTGAATCCCTCGGGGAACGAGAACACGAACCCGCCGAGGCTGTTCACCAGAATCCACGGTGCGGTCACCCGGCAGGTGAGCGTGTAGCGCGCGGTGTCCGCGGCCACGGAATCGTCAAGCGCCACGGCAAACTCCCGGAACTCGACATAGACCGCAGATGACGGAGGCGCCAGGCGGCCCTCGCGGAGCAACGGACCATAGGTGTTACTGATTGCCTGGAGATCGACGGCGCCGAAGGCACGGGCCGCGAGGAGGACAGAAAGGAGTATCTTAAGCGTCAACTTCATCTGTTTCAGGCGTTGGAACCTACCTACCGGGTGTAGAAATCCTAGCGTCGCAAAAAGCAAAGTCTATGCCCTCAAACTTCGCTATCGCTGTTGCAGACTGACATGCCCGCGAGTTCGCTCCGCCGGGCCGGACGGTACGGTAACGTATTGGCATGGAATCGGTTGGAGAATCGTGAGGAAAGCGAGAACGTCCGCTGCGGGCGATTGCCGACCAAAAGATCCATCCTGTCCGCCCGGAACCGAAACGATGCGCAAGCGCTTGCGCACTTTAGCTAGGTGCTTGCATAGTCGGTTGCGCCGACCAGTGCGAGTTCGGCCGCCGCCACGGTGTTGGACATCAGCATCGCGATTGTCATCGGGCCGACGCCGCCCGGCACCGGGGTAATCCACGAGGCCCGCTCGGCGCAGGCTTCGTAGTCGCAGTCCCCGACCAGGCGATACCCCTTCTTGGCCGATTCGTCCTCCACCCGGTTGACGCCGACATCGATCACCACCGCCCCCGGCTTGACCATATCGCCCGTGATAGTCTGCGGCCGGCCGATCGCGGCGATCACGATGTCGGCGCGCCGGACCACGGCGGCGAGATTTGCGGTCCGCGAGTGCGCCACCGTCACCGTGGCATTCGCCCAGGCCGCCTTCTGCAGCAGCATCGCGGCCACCGGTTTGCCGACAATATTCGACCGCCCGACAACCACGACTTCTTTCCCCGCCGGATCGAGGCCGTAAAATTCGAGCAGCTTGACGATGCCGTGCGGCGTGCAGGGTAGCAGCCGGGGAAATCCGAGGGCCATCATCCCGACGTTGTAGGGGTGAAAGCCGTCGACGTCTTTGCCCGGTCTAATCGCCAGGGTGACCGCCATCTCATCGATGTGCCGGGGCAGGGGCGACTGCACGAGCACGCCGTGGATTTTCGGATTCGCGTTGAGATCGGCCACGATGCGCATCAGCTCGTCCTGTCCGATATCCGCCGGCCGCCGAATCACCTCGGAGTAGAGGCCGATCTCCTCGCACTTCTTGGCTTTCGACCGCACGTAGGTCGCCGAGGCCGGATCCTCGCCCACGAGGACGGCCGCCAGTCCGGGCGTCACCCCCCGCTCCCGGAGGGCCGCGATGCGCGGCTGGAGGCGGTCCAGCACGCTGGCTGCGACTTCTTTTCCGTCGATAATCTTCGCGCTCATCAGACCTCTTCCCCGTCGGCTTCATTGTCGAATTCCTCCTCCGGCGCCGCGTCCTCCGTCCCGTCGGCCGGCGCGATGTCGGTGGGCCGGAAGGTGGCGATGTCGAAGGGGTACATGATCCGCTCGATCCGGTGAGCCCGCCCCGTCTCCGATTCGATCGTGAGGACGGCGCCGGCCAGCCGGCAGTCTCCCTCGGCCGTGTTGAAGCGCTTCGGCATCCCCGTGAGAAAGCGCTCGAGCGACGGCTCTTTGTCCATGCCGATGATCGAATCGTAGGGCCCCGTCATCCCCACATCGGTGATGTAGGCCGTCCCTTTCGGCGTCACCTGCTCGTCGGCCGTGGCCACGTGGGTGTGCGTGCCGATCACCGCCGACACCTTGCCGTCGAGCCAGTAGAGCATGGCCTGCTTTTCGGAGGTGGCTTCGGCGTGCATGTCGACGATGATCACGCTGGTTTCCCGCCGCACCTCCTCGACCAGCCGCCGGGCCACCTGGAAGGGGCAGTCGATATCCTTCATGTAGGTCCGTCCCATCAGGTTGATCACGGCGATGGTGACTCCGTCCACCCGGTCGACCGAGCACCCGCGGCCGGGGACGCCCTCGGGGAAATTCGCCGGCCGGAGCATGCGGGGGTTCTCGTTGAGGTACCGGATGATGTCGTACCGGTCCCAGATGTGGTTTCCCGAGGTCTGCACGTTCACGCCGTAGGCGAACACCTTGCGCGCCATCTCGGCCGTGATCCCGAAGCCGCCGGCGGCGTTTTCGGAGTTGGCGATGACGTAGTGCGCGCCGTACTTCCGCCGCAGCGGTTTGACCATGTGCGCCAGCGCCTGGCGGCCGACTTTGCCGCAGACATCGGCGATAAACAACACGGTGACTAACGACATGAGTGAACTTTCCAGGGCGGGCCGACTGTTTTCCCGCGGCCGGGGCGCCCACCGCTTCCACCCTGCCGGCCGCACAGACTAAAGGCGGAGTTTACAACAACTCCGCCTTCAGCGCAACGAATAATCTCCGCCCGTCCGGGCGGGCGTATCGTCTCTAGCGCGCGAACTCGGTCGCCCGTGTTTCCCGCACCACCGTGACCTTTATCTGCCCGGGGTACTGCATTTCGCGCTCGATGCGGGCGGCGATGTCGCCGGCAAGAATCGAGGTCGCCAGGTCGTCGAGGGTATCGTTTTCCACGATCACCCGGATCTCGCGGCCCGCCTGGATCGCGTAGGCTTTCGCCACCCCCTTGAAACTGTCGGCCAGTTCCTCGAGCTGCTGGAGGCGCTTGATGTAGGCTTCGAGGGGCTCGCGCCGGGCGCCCGGCCGCGCCCCCGAGATCGCGTCCGCCGCCTGCACGAGCACCGGGTAGGGGCCCACCATCGGCACGTCGCCGTGGTGCGACTCGATAGCGTTGATTACTTCCGGCGCCTCTTTATACCGCCGCATAAAATCCGCCCCGATCTGCGTGTGCGTCCCTTCCGTCTCCCGATCGATCGCCTTGCCGATATCGTGCAGGAGCCCGCACCGCTTGGCCAGCGGCGCATCGAGCTCCAGTTCGGCCGCCATCAGACCGCACAGCATGGCGACCTCCTTGGCGTGGGCGAGCACGTTCTGCCCGTAGGAGGTGCGGAAGTGCAGTTTGCCGAGCATCTTGATGATGTCCGGATGCAGCCCGTGAATGCCCAGCTCGAAACAGGCCTGCTCCCCCGCCTCCCGGACGATCACTTCCATTTCCTTCTGCGCCTTCTCGACCACCTCTTCGATCCGGGTGGGGTGGATGCGCCCGTCGGCAATCAACTTCTCCAGCGCCATGCGGGCGATCTCCCGCCGCACCGGATCGTACCCCGAGAGGATCACCGCTTCGGGGGTGTCGTCGACGATCACGTCGATTCCGGTGGCGGTTTCGAAGGAGCGGATGTTCCGTCCCTCCCGGCCGATGATCCGCCCCTTCATCTCGTCGTTGGGGAGGTTGACGACGGAGACGGTGGTTTCGACGGTGTGGTCGGCGGCGCAGCGGTAGATGGAGGAGAGGATGATTTCGCGGGCTTCTTTTTCGGCGTCGGCTTCGGCCTTCTCGCGGATTTCCTTGATGTATTGGGCCGCCTCCATGCGCGCGGCGTTGATCATGTTGTCCATCAACTGCTTCTTGGCTTCTTCGGGCGTCATCTGCGCGATTTTCTGGAGGCGTTCATTTTGTCGGGCGATGATCTGGTCGAGTTCTTCCTCCCGCAGAGCGATCCCCTTTTCCCGCGCCTGGGTGGCTTTTTCGCGGTTGACGAGATCTTTTTCTTTGGCGTCGAGGTGCTCGGTCTTGCGTCCCAGGTTGGTGTCGAGTTCGGAGAGCCGTTTGTCGGCTGCGTCGAGTTCCTGCCGTCGGGCGGCCACCTCCCGTTCAAAGTCCCCTTTGAGCTTGAGGAACTCCTCGCGGGCCTCGAGGCGGGCCTCTTTCCGCCGGATTTCGGCTTCCTTTTTGGCCTCCTCGACCACGCGCTCCGCCTCGACCGTGGCCGCTGCGAGCTTCTCGCGATTCATCCGCTGGGCCGCACGCCAGGAGAGGAAGTATCCGATGACGCCGGCGACAACCGCGGCGGCGGCAACGATGATGATTTTATCCATTGCGTCCTCCACCCCGGCACCGCGTGCCGGTGGACTGATGCATGTATCTCAAAAAGGGAGTAAGAAGAGAACGGCGCGGATCGGAGTTTCGCTGATCCACTCAACGACTGTCGGAAACCGGCGCCAGCTCACGATCGAGGCGATCCAGCAGGGAATCGAGGTTGCCCTCGACCTGTCCCAGGGTCGATTCCAGTTGCTCTGATTTCTCCAGCAGCTCCGATGCGATTTGCATGGCTGCCAGGATCGCAACTTTGTCGCGAGCCTTCACCCGGCTGCTCTGCGCGATTTGCTGCATCCGCGCATTGACGAAATCTGCAACCCTGGAAATATGAGCGGCATCAGTCACACCCGTGATCGGGTAGTCCTCGCCGTATATATTCACCACGACAATGTTCGCTGCCATACTTTCAAACGCCGTTGTGGGCGGTTTGTCAGATCGCGCTTGTTCTCTCTTATCCCGCTTACAGTCAACGATTTATAATTCGAGCGGAGAATCCTGTCAAGAAAAAATTTACTGCCCCTCGGTGCGCTCCAATTCGTCCAGCCGCTGTAACACGCTGGACAGCTTGGAGGTAACCAGATCCGCCCGGTCGGCGGCCTGGAGTTTTAACCGGTGGCACTCCGCCCGTAACCCGGCCAGCTCCCGCTTCAATGAATCGTTCTCCCGGCTCAGGTCGGAGTTCTCTTTCCGAAGGGTCTGGCTTTGCCTGGTGAGGCCGCCGACCTGCTCCAGCAATTTCTGAAATTTCTCCTCAAGGTTCACTTGTCCCGCACCTCTGCGTTAAACAGTTTCTTCACCGCCGCGACCACCTTCTGCTGCGCCGCTTCAACTTCCTCGCTGGACAAGCTGCGTTCTTTGGAGCGGTAGGAGATCGCCACGGCGATCGATTTTTTTCCGGCCTCGATTTGCTTGCCCGTATAGAGATCGAAAATACTCACGTCTTCGGCCAGTTCCCCGGCCGCCGTGCGGATCGCACCGACAATATCGCCGGCCGGCACCGTTTCGTCAACGACCAGGGCGAGGTCGCGCGGGGCGGCCGGATAAATCGGCAGCGGCTCGTACGCCGCCACCCGCGAGGAAAGCGGCAGAAGCGGCCCGGTCGCCACCTCCGCCAGCCATACCGCCTGCTTGATATCCGCCTGCCGGGCCAGCTTCACCGACAACTGCCCGATGGCCCCGATCTCGGTTTCCCGCACCCGCAGCCGGAACGAAGCTCCCGGCTCCAGGAACGATACCGCCTGCGGGACGAACTCCAGCGCCGGCCAGTGGAAGTGTTCCGCCAGCCTCTCCAACCCGGCCTTCACGTCGTAGAAGTCGTGCGGGCGCGGCTTCTCCCGCCAGGTGTGCGGGGTATCGCCGGTCACTGCCAGCAGGATCCGCTCGTCCTCGATCCACTCGCCGGCCGGGGTCGGCGGGAAGTACACTTTGCCGATCTCAAAAATCCGCAGGTCGACATTGCGCCGGGCCACGTTATGGCCGAGGATGGGGACAGCCGAGAGGATCATACTGTTGCGCATGATGTTCAATTCCGCACTGGCCGTGCTGACCAGCCGCAACTGCGGAAGCTCCGGCGCCGCGAGGTCGGCCAGGCGGCTGTCGGCGAGACCGTGGCTGAGCACCTCGTCGAATCCCGCCCCCGTCAGCACCTGCCGCACCTGGTCTTTGAAGGTGTCCTCGAAATGCAGCGGCGTGAACAGCGGACCGATCGTCGACCGGGCGTCTTCCACCCGGTCGAACCCGAGAATCCTCACGACTTCTTCGATCAGATCAATCTCGCGCTCGACATCCGGCCGAAAGGTCGGCACCGTGACCCGCAACGGGTCGCCGTCCTCGACGGCGAACTCCAGCCCCTCCAGGATCTCCTTCATCTGTGCGGCGGTCAGGTCGGTCCCGAGCACGTCGTTGCACCGGCGGGGGCGCAGGGCGATGGCTTTCGGGTCGATCCGCCGGGGGTAGGCATCGACCATCCCGGCGAGCACCTCGCCGCCGCCCAAGTCGGCCAGGAGAGCCGCCGCCCGGTCGATGGCGTACTCGATCCCGTTCGGGTCAACGCCCTTCTCGAAGCGCTGCGACGATTCGCTCTGGGTGGCGAGCGCGCGGCGGCTTTTGCGGATGGTCGGCGGATCGAAATACGCCGCTTCCAGAAGGATATTGCGGGTGGTTTCGGCCACCTCCGAGTTTTCGCCGCCCATGACGCCCGCAGCGGCCACGCCGACCGCGCCGTTGGTGATCAGCAGCACCTGCGGGTCGCACACGTGGGTCTTGCCGTCGAGCGTCGTGAACCGCTCGCCCTCGCGCGCCCGCCGCACCACCACCTCGCGCGACCCGAAGCGGTCGAGGTCGAAGGCGTGGAGTGGGTGCCCGCACTCGAGCATGACGAGGTTGGTGACATCGACCACGTTGTTGATCGGGCGGACGCCCGACATCATGAGCCGCCGGCGAATCCACCAAGGGGACCGGCCGAGGGTGACGTTCCTGATCACGCGCGCGGCGTAGCGGGGACAGGCCGCGGGATCATCGAGCCGCACACTGATGACATCGGCCGCCTTCTCCGCCGTTTCCCGGAGGCGGACCGCGGGCCGCCGCAGGCGGACTCTGGCCAGGGCCGCGATGTCGCGTGCAATCCCGATGGCCGACATCGAGTCAGGGCGGTTGGGCGTCAGCTCAAAGGTCATCCGGTAGTCGGCCGCGTCCAGCGCCTCGGCCAGCGGCGCGCCCACGGGCATCTCGGGTTCGAGCACCATGATTCCGCTGTGGTCGTCCGACAGCCCCAGCTCCCGCTCCGAGCAGATCATTCCAAGCGACTCGACCCCGCGGATGGTCGCGCGCCGGACCTCGACCTCCCCGGCCAGTTTGGCGCCGAGCAGCGCCACCGGGACCTTCTGTCCCGCGGCGACATTGGGGGCCCCGCAGACCAGGTCCAGGGTCTCCGCCCCGATCGCCACCGTCGCCCGCCGGAGCTTGTCCGCGCCGGCAATCGGCGCGACCGCGCACACCTCGCCCACCACCACCCGGTCCATGTGCCGGGCGAAGGGGGTAATGCCCTCGCAGGCCGTCCCGCACAGCGTCAGGCGGCGCGCCATTTCCTCAACCGACCAGGTCACCCCGGTCAGCTCGATCAACCACTGGTAGGAGACTTCCATGAGCTAGCGAAATTGCCGAAGGAATCGGATGTCATTGTTGAAGAACAGCCGGATGTCGTTGATCCGGTACTTCAGGAGCGCCTGCCGCTCCACCCCCATCCCGAACGCGTAACCGGTGTACTTCTCGCTGTCGATCCCGGCCTTGGTCAGGACGTTGGGGTCGATCATCCCGCACCCCAGAATCTCCAGCCACCCGCTGAACTTGCACAACTGGCAGCCCGTCCCGCCGCAGAGGATGCAGGAGATGTCGACCTCGGCCGAGGGTTCGGTGAAGGGGAAGAAGGACGGGCGGAACTTGAGCTTGATATCCGGCCCGTAGAACGCCCGGCAGAAAGCGACGAGGGCGCCCTTCAGATCGGCGAGCGTCACGCCCTCGTCGACGAGGAATCCGTCCACCTGGTGGAAAGCGACGTGCGAGCGGGTGGAGATCGCCTCGTTGCGGAACGTCCGGCCGGGCGTGATGCACTTGATGGGCGGGCGGCGCGTCTCGAGCACGCGCGCCTGCACGGGGGTCGTGTGCGTGCGCAACAGCCTCCCCCCTTCGACAAAGAGCGTGTCCTGCATATCGCGGGCGGGGTGGTCGGGCGGGAAATTGAGCGCCTCGAAATTGTAGTAGTCGGTCTCGACGTCGGGCCCCTGCGCCGTCTCGAACCCCATCCCGTAGAACGTCCGGCAGATATCCCCCATCACCTGGTTGATCACGTGAACGGCGCCGACATACTGCCCGGTTCCGGGAAGCGTCGGATCGATCGTCCCCCTGGGGCCGGCTCCCTCGAGGCGCCCGGCCGCCTCGGCGAGCCACTGCTCGAGCGCGGCGCGGGCCCGGTTGGCCGCGGCCCCGACCGCTTTGCGCTCGTCCGGGGGAAGCTGTCCGAGTCCTTTGAGGATGGCGGTGATCCCGCCCTTGCGCCCGAGGTACTCGATGCGCAGTTCATTAAGCAAATCAAGCGAATCGGCGGAGCCGATTCGCTTCTTTGCTTCCTGCTCCAATCTCGCGATGTCATCCGGGAGCGTCATGTCACGCGGTCCCGGATCTACTTGCCCGACGCCATCTTGGCCAGCGACGAGAAGGTCGCCATGTCGCGGGCGGCGATATCCGCCAGCATTTTCCGGTCGAGGTTCACCCCCGCCGTCTTCAACCCCGCGATCAACTGCGAGTAGTTGGTGTCGCACATGCGGGCCGCGGCCGAGATGCGGGCGATCCACAGTTGGCGGAATTCCCGTTTTTTTGCCCGGCGGTCGCGGTAGGCGTACTTGAGACCTTTGTGGACCGTTTCGAGGGCGGTGCGGTAGAGTTTGCCGCGGCCGTTCCAGTTGCCCGAGGCCCGGTCCAGCACCCTTTTATGCCGCCGGTGGGCGGCCACGTTGTTTTTCGCGCGTGCCATCTGCGTGGTACTCCTTCGGTACGACTGTCGTCAAATCTCAGTTAGGCAGCATCCGCTTGACCCGCCCCTGGTCGGCGTGTGAGAGGATCGCCGGCCGGCGCAGTTTGCGGATCCGCTTGGGCGTTTTCTTCGTCAGGATGTGGCTCTTGAACGCCCGTTTGCGCTTGTACTTGCCGGTCCCGGTCTTCTTAAACCGCTTCGCGGCCGCGCGCTGGGTTCTCATCTTGGGCATGGTGCTGCTATCCTTCTCTCGTTACTCGTTATTTTCACCGGTCCGGTCGCCGCCGCCGTCGGCCGGGGATTCCTGGAGCTCCCCGGGCTGTTCGTCGGGCATGGCCTCGCCCGCCTCGGCCGCGCGCTCCCGCTCTTTGAGCTCGGCCCGCTCTCTCTGTTCCGCCTTCTGCTTGAGCACCTTCATCACCTCGGGCCGCGGCGCCACCAGCATGTTCATGTTCCGGCCTTCCATCTTGGGGGCGCTCTCGACGGTGGCGATGTCTTTCAGTTCTTCCGCGACCCGGTCAAGCACCTTGCGCCCGTACTCCTGGTAGGCCATTTCCCGACCGCGGAACATGACATACACCCGGACCTTGCTCCCCGACTCGAGGAAGTTGCGCACGTGTTTGGTCTTGAACTCGAAGTCGTGTTCGTCGATCTTGGGCCGGAAACGCATCTCCTTGAGCTGGAACGAGTGCTGCCGCTTTTTCGCCTGCCGGTCTTTCTTCGACAACTCGTACTTGTACTTGCCGAAATCCATGATCCGGCAGACCGGGGGGCGGCTGTTGGGCGACACTTCCACGAGGTCCAGCCCGAGGGTTTCCGCCCGTTCGAGCGCTTCTTTGGTCGGCAGAATGCCGATCTGCTCGCCTTCGGGACCAATCAGCCGCACGGGCGACACCCGGATGCGGCGATTGATGCGCAAGTCTTTGCTGCTGATAGAACCTCCTTACCTGGCGCCGGCGCCGCTCTGGGCCAGTCCCCTCGTCCGGATTTCCGCGAGCAGCATATCGCGGGCCTCCTCCAGGGACCGGACGCCGAGATCCCCGACGCCGTGTTTGCGCACTGCCACGTTCCGATTCTCGGCCTCGCGGCCGCCGACCACGAACATGTAGGGCACCTTCATCAGTTCGGCGTCGCGGATCTTGGCCCCGATCTTGTCCGATCGGTCGTCCACCTGCGCGCGAATGCCGTGCCGCTTGAGCTCGTCCGCGAGCGCCCGGCCGTAGTCGTTCTGGCTGTCCGTGATCGGAAGCACTTTCACCTGCACGGGCGCCAACCAGAGCGGGAACTTCCCGGCATAGTGCTCGATGAGCACGCCGAAGAACCGCTCGATCGATCCGAGCAGGGCGCGATGGATCATAAAGGGCCGCTTCGGCCGGCCATCGGCGTCAATATAGTGCATGTCGAACCGTTCCGGCAAGTTGAAATCGAACTGGATGGTCGAGCACTGCCACGACCGGTTGAGCGCGTCTTTAATTTTGATGTCGATCTTGGGGCCGTAGAACGCCCCGCCCCCCTCGTCCACGTCGAACGGCAGCCGGCGCACCTCGAGGGCCTGCCGCAGGCTCGCCTCGGCGCGCACCCAGTCCTCCTCGCGACCGGTCGATTTCTCCTTCGGCCGGGTGGCCAGGTAGATGTCGTAGTCCTCGAAGCCGAACGAGCGGAGCATGTGCACGCAGAAATCCAGCACCCACCCGACCTCCTCCTCCATGGCCTCCTGGGTGACGAAGTGGTGGGCGTCGTCCTGGGTGAACCCGCGCACCCGCATCAGCCCGTGCATCACCCCCGAGGCCTCGAACCGGTACACGGTCCCGAGTTCGGCCCACCGGAGCGGGAGATCCCGGTAGGACCAGCGCCGGGACCTGTACATGACAATGTGGAAGGGGCAGTTCATCGGCTTGAGCTGAAACTCGCGCTCCTCGATCGTCATCGGCCCGAGCATCGACTCCTGGTAGAAATCGAGGTGGCCGCTCGTCCGCCACAGCTCGCGGTTGGCGATGTGCGGGGTGTAGACGAGGTCGTAGCCCGCTTTCAGATGCTCGTCGCGCCAGAACTTCTCGATCTCATGCCGCACCATGGCCCCTTTCGGATGCCACAGGACGAGTCCCCCGCCGATCTCATCGGAAATCTGGAAGAGCTCGAGCTGTTTGCCCAGCAGGCGGTGGTCCCGCCTCTTGGCTTCCTCAATCCGCTGGAGGTAGGCGTCGAGCATCGCTTTCTTCGGATACGACACCCCGTAAATGCGCTGGAGCATGGGGCGGTGTTCGTCGCCGCGCCAGTACGCGCCCGAGGTCGCGGTGAGCTTGAAGGCCTTGATGATCCCGGTGTGGGGAATGTGCGGCCCGCGGCACAGGTCGATAAAGCGCGAGTGGGTGTAGAAACTGACCTCGTCGTCCGCGAACCCCTCGAGCAGCTCCACCTTGTAGGGCTCCCCGCGCTGCCTGTAGTAATCGATGGCCGCGGTCCGCGACCGGTGCTCGCAGCGGAACTCCGCGTCTTCGTCGATGATTTCCTGCATCCGCCGTTCGATCCGGGCGATGTCCTCCGGCGCGAACGGCTTGGCGACGTCGAAATCGTAGTACCACCCCTCGTCGATAGGCGGTCCGATCGCCAGCTTGACGTTGGGGAACAGCTCGACCACGGCCTGCGCCATGATGTGCGAGCTGGAGTGCCAGAACACCTGCCGCCCGTCGGGGTGGTCGAACGTGAGGATCTCGACGGTCGCCTCGGAGGGCAGCGGCGCGTTGAGATCCCGCACCGCGCCGTTGACCCGCACCGCGATCGCCTCCCGGGCCAGGCGCGGGGAAATCGACAGGGCGAGGTCGGCCCCGGTGGTTCCCTGTTCGCAGGGCCGCACCGACCCGTCGGGCAATGTGATCTGCATGGTCGCCACGAATCTTTTCCGTTTACAGCACGAGCGGATTGACGGGTGGGGTTCCCCCACTGGCAAACCCGCTCATCGTTTGGACTCACTAATGGTGGGCGATACTGGAATCGAACCAGTGACCCCTTGCATGTCAAGCAAGTACTCTAACCAACTGAGCTAATCGCCCATGTCCGTTGTTCCCCACCAACTTAAGCTATCGGCGGGCAGTTGGTTATTTTATACCCTGGGCGAACAGTTGTCAAGCCGAATTTTCCCGGCCGCGGGCAAGACCCGCGCCGGCCGAATCGCGACTCCGCCAAGGACGTCGGGCCACCGGTCAGCTTCGAATCCTGTAACCATCGCCGCCCCACCCGGTTCCTCGGAATTGCGGGACCACAAACGGGGGACACGCGAGGCGGTACCGGCCCGCCTTTCCGGGCAAGGAGACCGGACATTACCCTTGGTGAAAGCGAAAGACCCCGCGCCGTGGGGCGCGGGGTCGTCGTCGAACTCTCAGCGGGGCGCCCCTACCCCGTCAGCCCCAACATCTGCATGAACGTCTCCGCCTTCGCGTACTCGTCCCGCAGCTTATCAGCGAATCCCTCCAATCGGCCCTCATCGATCCCCAGCTTCGCCAGGGCTTCCGGATCGGGGTGGCCGATGAGATGCTGGTCCTCGCGCCCGTAGAACGTGTGCTTGGCGACGAAGTTGCCGGAGTGGACGATACAGGCGAGCAGCTCCGGGGCCGGGGCCGCGGTGGGCGAGTGGTGAAACGCAATCGCATCCCCCAGGCGCTGCGGCAGCTTCCACTGCATGGCCAGAAAGCCGCCGAGGTGGTCGTGGGTGTACCCGAGCGTCTCGCGCTCGATTTCCAGGTCGGTCGCGGTCACGTTGTCGCACCGGACGGCGGCGAACTTGGCGTACTCCTGCGCAAGGAAGCACTCGATCACCAGCTTGCCCACGTCGTGGAGCAGCCCGGCGGAGAAGGCCGAGTCGGGATCGATCATACCCCGGTCCCGCACGCTCCGCGCGATGAGGCGGGAGCAGAAGGCGGTGGCCAGCGAGTGGCGCCAGAACCGTTCCTGCCGTTCCTGGTCGAGAGTGTTTCCCTTGAACATGTCCAGCACGCTGGCCGAGAGCACGAGGTTCTTGATCGCCTCCATGCCGACCACTACGACCGCCTGTTTGACCGACTCCACCTCGCGCGCCAGCCCGTAGAACACCGAGTTGGTCAGCTTGAGCACTTTGACCGACATCGCCGGGTCTTCCCCGAGAATGGCCGCCACCTGGGCCGCCGAGGCGTTGGGGTCGCTGATGACTTTCTGAATCTGGTGGAAGACCACCGGCGGGGTGGGCAGATTGCGGATATTCGAGACAATCTGTCGAATCCGCGTGTCTATGGTCGCCGCTGGCGTTTCCACGTGCGTGCTCACTGCTTCGTGCGTCATTCGTCTTTCGGGGTCTCGGGTTGTTCCGGCGACCGCCGGCACATTTCGTCCGCCAGGCGGTCGGCGATCTGTCGCTTGATCTCGGGCCGGTCGTAGTACCCGGAGCGCATCCGGTCGCTCGCCAGCCGCATCTTCTCCATCCTCAGTCCCTCGGCGTCTTCGGGGGGCGGCGTGAGGATTTCCTCCGCGCGGGCGGCGTCGGCCAGCGCGGCCAGCCGTGCCCGGGCGTCCTCCGAGATCACCAGTTGATCGCCGGGCGTGCCGGCCTTCCGCGCTCCTCCGCCCTCCTCCGGCGCGGCGTTGTTCCTGCCTTTCCTGCGCACCGTCGTCTCATCGCCCGGCGTCCGCGCCGTGTCGAGCGACGGCCGCACCGTCCGAACCCTTCCTATGTTCATACGGCTGCCTCATGGTGTGAAAGTCCTGCTTCTATCCGGCGCACCCGCCGGCGTTACCTTCCTATGGCGCGCTCCGCGCGTCGCGCCGACCGCACCCGTGGCCCTCTCATCTCTGCCCCCGCCCGGCGGGCGGGGCCGACTCCCTACTTCTTTCCGTCCACAAACTGCGGCGACGGATCCGGTTCGCTGAGGTACTGGAGAATCTGCTGGCTGTTGCGCAGTTCCCCGAGCTCCTCCTTGATCCGGTTGACCCGTCCCTGCAGGTATTCGTCGCATTCGGACACCACGTCGACGCTCTTTTTGACCAGCGTCCGGATGCTGTTGATCGTCCTCTTCACTTCCGGGAGCGCCGCGGCGAGCCGGAAGGCTTTGGGGTGTTTTTCCTGAAGCTGCCGGATCGTCAACTCCGACCGGGCGATTCTCTGGCGGTAGCGCTCGACCTCGGCCAGCAGATCCAGGAGGTGGTCGTCGCGGTTGAAGCGGACCGCGTCCCGCTGCTTGTCGAGGGTGAGGTAGAGCGACTGGTAGAACGTATACTCTTCTTTGAGCACCGCCAGCAGTTCGCGTTCGAGTTGTTTGAGCACGTCGTAGTCCATGGCGCTCTCTCATGCCGAGCCGACGAAACCGCCGGGCGCGGCCGCCGGGGCCGGCCCGCTCGGCGCCGGATCGGCCGATTGGGCGCGAAGGCCGATCCAGCCCTCGCGAAGGTTATTGAGTATGGCAATGTTGTCGTCAATCACGCCCGGGTCGCCGGTGGCCGCGGCCACACTGATCCGGTTGATCACGTAGGCGTACAGCCGCCCGAGTTGTGCGGAGATGTCGCCGCCCCGCTCGGCGTCCAGGGTCGTGTAGAGGTGGGTGACGAACGTCTGCGCCCGCTCCAGTTGCTCCCGACCGCCGGCCGCGTCGTCGCTCCGGTACCGGTCGGCCGCCGCCCGGAAGGCACTGATGGCCCCGTCGTACACCTGAATCACCAGTTCCAGGGGCGACTTCCCCGCCATCTCCTCCCGCCGGTACGCGGCCACTTTGCTGCTCGCCATCTGTTGTTCTCCTCCCGAAGGCACTACTGCTTGCTCGTTCGAAATCCCCAGTTCGTGTTGATGCCCGCGAGTTGCGATTCGAGGTAGTTTCCGATGCTCTGCATCTCTCCGAGCGTCTGCTCCATGAGGTAGTATTTCTGCAGGAGCGACTCGCGCCGGAGCTTGAGCCGCTCGTCGATTTCCGCCACCCGTTTGGCGATCGTGTCGACCTGGGACTGGTAGCTCTTGATCCGCCGGTCGAAAGTCCCCTCCTCGGCCTTGGTCAGGCTCTCGACGACGTCTTTGAGGCGGGCGGCCACGCCCTTGGTCACCGTCACCTGCCCTTCGGCGCCGGAGATCACCTGCGTCTCATCGAGCGTCACCCGGAGCACCAGGCCGTCGGTGGTCGCGTTTCCCGTTTTTCCGGTCAGCAACTGCCCCTTGCCCTCGGCCGTCTCGCCGTTGATGGTTCCGGCCACATCTTGCCCGGCGACGCTCTCTCCGGCGGCGAGCCCGAGCGCCACGGCGGCCGAATTGTCGACCGCCTCGATTGTCACTTTCGAGGCCGACCCGTACGAGGCGCTGGCGATCGTCAGGTACCCGCCGCCGGCGCTGCTCACCCAGGTGACCGTCACCCCGCGCGGTCCGAGGTTCTCATCGGTGGCGATCCGCGCCTGGATTTCGGCCGCCAGGGCCTCGCCCGAGCTGTAGCTCCGCGGCGTGAGGTACAGCTCCTGCGACTTGATCCCGTCGACCGTGATCTTGAGGGTGTTGTTCGACCCCGTAAGCACGAGCGGCGCAGCCTCGAGATTCCCCAGATCCCCCCCCCGGTAGTACCCCTTCGTCGCCGCCTGGGTGATGTCGACGGCGTACCCCTGGCCGACTTTGGTCGCGGCCGTCGAGGAGACGAATTCGATGCCGGTGCGCGAGGCGGACCCGGTTCGCGACATGAGCGCAATGACGTCGTCGAGATTGGTGCGCAGGGCCTCTTCGAAACGACCCGCGTCGGTAATCGCGAGCCGTCCGTCCCCCTGCGTCCGGATTCCCAGCGCGTACAACTGGGTGAATTTCGAGTCGATCCCCGGAATGCGGTCGGCGACCGCGTTGCTCAGCGAGTTCCGCACCATCCACAGGGTCGCGTCGCCGAACAGGATCCCCGCCTCGTCGGCCTCCTGGTCGTAGCTATTCTGTTCCTCGATGAAATCGATGACTTCGTTGTAGCGCTTGATGAAATTCTGCACCCTCTCGCGGATCGCCGTGATGTCCCGCTCCGTGCCGACCGTCACCGTCTCCCCGGGAGCCGTCAACTGCGAGGCCCGCAGGGTCAGCCCTCCGATCACGTTGGTGAAGGTGTTGGTGGCCGAGGTCACAACGATGGGGGATCCCTGGCCGTCCTGCGAGCCGATGGCGATGCGGGCGTCCGAGGCTTCCTGCAGCGTGGGGGCGAACGTGCTCACCTGGAACGTGTCGCCGCCCGTCAGGATCCCGGCCGACAGGGTAATTTTGAGCCCGTCCGATCCGACCCCGGCCAGTTCCGTCTCCAGGTCGGCCTGGGTGACGACGATGGCGCCGCTGTTGGTCCCGTCGGTCCAGTTCAGCGTGATCGGCTCGTTTCCGACCGTGACCGTGGAGGTCCCGGCCACGGTGAAGGTGTAGATCCTGTTGGCCGTTCCCGTGTACGCCGCGGTCGTGCCGAGGAACACCTTGGCCGTCGACCCGCCCGCGAACGACAGTACTTCGGGCGCGTCGAACGACGGCGTTGCGAAATTCAGGTTCGCCCCGCCCGTCAGGTCGGATGTCACGGTGATTCGGTTCGCCCGTCCCGTCTTGTCCGCCGTGAGCACGAGCCGGTAGGGGTTCGAGGACGAGCCGTCGTTGACGATGCTCGCGGTGACCCCGGCGCCGGCGTCGTTGATCGCCTGGCGGATGCCCGCGAGCGAGTTGTTTGTTCCGTCGATCGTAATCGTCTTCAGCGGTCCCGCGCCGGTCTGAATCCGGATCGTCCCGGTCCCGAGCAGCGCCTGGGTGTCGCCGGCGAACCCCTGGGCGGCGAGCTGGTGGTTGCGCGCGAGCGACAGCACCTGGACGTCGTACGACCCGCCGGTGACCCGCCCGCTCGCCGTCGCCGAGAGCACGTCCGGGTCGGAGACGGTCACGGCCGCCGCTTCGTAGGACGAGGCCCGCACGAGCTGGGCCAGTTCGGTGTTGAGCGCGAGGAATTTTGCCTGGAGCGCCTTGAACGCGGAAATGATCGCCGTCTTCTTCGCCTGCTCCTCTTCGAGCAGGTCGGCGTTGCGCCGCTCCCCCTTGATGATGGTGTCGACGATCTCGGTCGTGTTGAGACCGGAGATTATTCCATCGATGGATCCTATCCCGGCCATCCCGCTCCTCCTGATGTCGGCGACGTCACTGTCATTGTCCTTCCGTCTCCCCGTTCGGTCCGGCGCCCGGCCGCCGCGGCGGTCGGGCCGTTCCGGTCAAGTGGCCGGGGGAGGCATTGGCCTCCCCCGGCACATGTGGTTCGGCCGCGGTTCGCTTACTGGAACAGCGACAGAATGATCTGCGGAACCTGGTTGGCCTGGGCCAGCATGGCCGTGCCGGCCTGCACCAGGATCTGGTTCTTCGTGAACTCCGACATTTCTTTCGCCATGTCGGTGTCGCGAATCATGGACTCGGACGCGGTGAGGTTCTCGGCCGCGATCCGCAGGTTGCGGAGGTTGGATTCCAGGGTATTCTTCTGGAACGAACCCAGCGTGCCGCGGGTCGTCGACACCTCGTTGATCGCCGCGTCGATGATCGCCTGGGCGTCCTGCGCCCCCTGGACCGTCGTCACGTCGATCTCGGCGAGCGAGCTGAACATGTTGGCCGCGAAGCCGCGCCCGAGCGCGCTGGCCGCCATGTTGCGCAGGCCGATCTTGGCCGTCTGGCCGACGTTGGCGCCGATCTGGAACACGAGCGAGCGATCGACGTTGTTGATCGTCTCGGTCCCGCCGGCCGAGGTCAGATCGTACCAGAGGACTACCGACTCCGAGCGGTCGGCATTGTAGACCGTGGTGTTCACACCCGCGGTGACCGAGGTCGCCGGGCCGCCGTCGAGGCGCACGTCGAACTTGGCAGCCTTGACGTCGAGCAGCGCGCTGCCGACGTTGAGGCCGGTCGAGGCCTTGGCGATCGTCAGGTTCAGCGTCCCGCGGCCCACTTCGCCGGCCGCCTTGTTGGCGATCTCAACGTCCCACGTCGAGCCGTACTTCACCCGGTCCACCGACTGGGTGTAGTTGTCGAAGCGGATCAGGGCGTCGGTCCCGGCGTTGGCGATCGAGTCCTCGGTCAGGCCCAGGATGTGCTCGAGATTGCCGGTCGCCGTGCCCAGCGTCCCCATCTGGAGGCCGTAGGCCGAACCTTCGTCCTTCGTGCGGATCTGAATCTTGTCGCTGTCGGTGACCACCGCATCGACATCATGCTCGCCCGCAGCGCCGCCGGCCACCAGGCCGAAGGCCGTCCCGAGCTGGGTGTCGATCTCGGTCACGATATCGGCCAGCGAGGTGTAGGTGCCCGCGGTCAGCGTGATCGTCTGCGACACGGTCGAGTTCGCTTCCGTGGTCGCCGTCAGCGTCAGCTGGTTCGCGCTCACACCCCGGTCGCTGGTCGCGGCGACCGCAAACAGGGCATCGGTCGCGTCGGTCGACGAGGCCGTCGTCCGGATCGAATACTGCGCGCCCTCGTTGGAGGCGGCCAGCGTGACCACGCCGGCGGCCGCCGAGGCGCTGATCCGGCCGGAGAGCACCGAGTTCATGCCGATCTCGGTGTTGATCTTGGCCGCCACCGCGTCGGCGTCGTCGCCGAGCTCGATATCGACCGCGATCGTCTGGGCCGAGGTCGTGCCTTCATTCACGTCCGAATACTGGACGGTGAAGGTGTAGGTGCCGACGTTGCCGGCGGTCGCCGCCGCAAACGCGCCCGTCGCGATCGAGGCCGCATCGGCGGCCGCCGCGATCGTCAGAGCGTTGCCGAAAGCGTCCGCGATCTGCACCGACCCGGAGGTCTTCTTCGCCACGTCGGAGGCCTGCACGATGTCGAGGTTGTGGATGTTCTCGGTCAGGTTGGCCGGATCGCCGTCCGTGTTCGCCAGCGTGAACCCGAGCGCGGTCGTGTTCAACGTCGCCGTCGAATCGGCCGTCTTGGTCGCCGTAATCGAGTGCGTGCCGCTCGTCAGGTTCGACTGGCGGACCGTCACGGCGGAGTTGTTCGAGCTGGTGATGGTGGCGATGTTCGCCTTGGAGCCGTCGAGCAGCTTCTTGGTGCCGAACTGGGTGTTGGCCGCGATTCGATCGATCGTGGCGATGGCGTTTTCGATTTCCGCCTGGTCGGCCGCCAGCTGGTCGGCGTCGTTGAACCCTTCGTTCGCGGCGTGAATCGCCAGTTCGCGCATGGAAATCAGCAAATTGTTGATTTCGTTCAGCGCGCCCTCGGCGGTCTGCACCATGCTGATCGATCCTTCCGAGTTGTCGATCGCGCGGTTGAGGCCGGCGATCTGCGCCCGGAACTGCTCCGAAATCACCAGGCCGGCCGGGTTGTCGGCGCCCTGGTTGATGCGGTAGCCCGAGGACAGCTTCTGCATGGACTGCTGCAGCGAACTGTTCGTGTTCACCAGGTTCCGGTGAGCGTTCAGCGCTGCCAGGTTGTGGTTAATGCGAAGTGACATCTGTCATCCTCCTTGAACATTTCGGGGTATCCCTACCCCGCGGTATGTGGTTCTGGTCTGGTTTGGCAACTCGTCACTTCCCATGTCGCTTGCGAAATCCGTCCTGGGTCCCGATTCCTCTTGCCCCGGCGCAGCGGACCGATCCTCCTTCTCTCCTCAACTGACTTCGACCTTTGCGTAACACCTATTGCTTATTCCAACATCGGCACTTCGGCCCCGAACTTTATCCCCGGCGCTCCCTTGGCCCCCCGGAAAGCGGAGAGACGGCCTCAGCCCGGTCTGACGGTTTCCAACAGCTCCTGCAGCCGCCGCTGGGCCGGCTCGAAGTCGCGGTCAAGTTCGAGCACCCGGCGGTAGCCAAGCATCGCCGCATCGCGGCAGCCCAGCTGAAAATAGCATTCCGACAGGCTGAAGAGTGCCAGCCGGTCTCCCGGGTTTCGCTGCAAGCATCTCTCGTACAACGAAATAGCCTGCCGATAGGCGCCTTGCCGGGCGTGCAGGTCGGCGATCAGATGCACCACCTCCGCCTGCGTCGGATCGGTCTCCGCGCTCCGTTCGAGTGCGGCAATCGCCTCGGCCGGCCGGCCTTGTCGCACCCGGGTCAGCCCGAGATTGCGCAACACCGCCGCCGACTCCGGCGCCAGTTCGAGCGCCCGGCCGTACCAGTGCTCCGCCTGTTCCAGATCCCCGGTTTTATAGAAACACCCGGCGAGATCATTATAGAGGTCGCTGTCGGGCTCACCCTCGGCCGCCAGGGCCTCGTACAGCTCGGCCGCCGGTTGGTACTGCCCCGCTTTGAAACAGATCTCGGCCGCCGCCCGCCGCCCCGCCCGATCCAGACTGCCGGTCGCCGCGGCGGCCACGGCGAACCGCGCCGCCTGTTCCCGCGCATCGTAACGCAGCAGTAGCGCGGCCTGGGCCGCCAGATCCGCTCCTTTGGTTCCCGCCACCTCGAGCGCCCGCGCCATGAGCAGCTCTCCGGCGCGCTCCCGTCCGGATTCGCGGAGGACCAGCGCCTGGCCGACTAAGGCCGCGGCCATTTGGGGCTCGGCCGCGAGCTGCCGGGCAAAGCATTGCCCCGCCTCCGCCAACCGTCCCGCCGCCAGGTGGAGGTGGCCCATACGAAGGTGAACATCGAGAAAGTCCCCGCCGTCAGCCGCCGCCTGCTCATAGCACTCCCGGGCCCGCTCGTAATCGGCGCGCGCCTCGGCCGCCATCCCCAGCCCGTACCAGGCCGCGTGGCGGCTCCGCAGGTGCACGACGATGATTTCGTCCCGCTCGGCGGACGGATCGTAGGCGGCCTGAGCCTCCAGATAGGCACGGTAGGACTCCTCCGCCTGCTCCGGTTCCCCCGTGCGCAGGTGAACGTGGCCGAGCAGCAGCATCGGATCGAGGTAGTCGTCTTTCAGCGCGAGCGCCCGGAGCGCCTGCTGGCGGGCCTCGTCATAGGCCCCGGTCAAGTAGCAGGCGAGCGCCCTCTGGTAAGTCGCCATCAGGTGAATGTGCCGTTCGCCCGGAGCGGACGGGTCGGTCAGTTCCGTCGCCCGCCTCGCCGCGTCCATTATCCGCTGCGCCGTCGCTTCGTCCGCCGGCGCCCCCAAACCCAGAAGCACCTGCGCGGTGTTGAACAGGGCGAAAGCGTTGTCGGGATCCTCGCGGAGCTGTCGCTCGAGCAGCGTGAGCGTGCGCTCGGCTTTCGCCCGCATCTTCTCCGGCGCCAGGGCGTAGCCCAGGTGCTCGATGGTCGCCGCCGCGCGCACCACCGGTTCAGCCGGGTCCAGCAGGAGCTGGTTGTGCACGATCCCCTCGTAGCGCAGGCCAAGTTCCCGCCGGAAAAGGCGCACCGAGGGCAGAAACGTCGTCAACTCGCCGTGCGCACCAGCGGCGTTCAGGATATTCACGGCGATCGCCCGCGCCCGCGGATCGTCCAGGTACCGGCGGATCGCCGGCACGTCCGCCTCGCTGAACCGCTCGTCGGCGTCGATCACGAGGATCCAGTCGCCGGTCGCCTGCGCCAGCGAATAATTCCGGTGTTTCGCGAAATCCCCCTCCCAGGCCTGATGGAAAACCTTCGCCCCGTACTCCTGCGCGATCGCGGCCGTCCGGTCGGTCGATCCGGTGTCCACCACGATGATCTCGTCGACCCAGTCGCGGATCGATGCGAGGCAGCCCGGCAGCAGCTCTTCTTCGTTTCGGACGATCAGGCAGGCCGACACGGTCGGCCGCGCCACCAGCGTTTCCGCCAGCATCCGCAATTCATCGGTCCGGGCGCAGGCCCTGAGTCCCCGCTCCACGGCCGCGCAGGCCTCGTCCCGGCGGCCGTCCCGGCGGTACGCTTCGGCCAGGCTCAGGTAGGGCGCCTGATGGCCGGGATCGGCTTTGATCGCGCGTTCGAAAGCGGTGGTGGCCGCCGCCCGGTCGCCGCGCGCGAGCGCCGCCTGTCCCTGAATCTCAAGCACCTGCGAGAGGCACCGGTAGTCCCCGGTGTACTCGTCCCCCCGCCCGTCGGCCTGGAACGCGCGGCGAAAGGCCTCGATGTATCTTTCGGCGGCCGCCTCGGCCTCCGCGTACTCGCGCAGCCGGGCGGCGACGCGGCACAAGATGTAGTGGGCATCGAGCGACTCCGGGTCGATGGCCAGCGCCCGCCGGGCTTCTTCCTCGGCCGTCAGCGCATCGTCGCGCCGCCACCGGGCCAGGGCGCGCAGACGGAAAAGGCGGCTCTTGGCCGCCGGCTCGGCCGGGAGGGTGTCCCCTCCGCCGTCGAGCGCTTCGAGCGCCTGCTCCGCCTCGCCGCGCCGGAGACACGCCTCGGCCTGGGCTAGCCGCGTCGGCCAGTCGCGGGGGAGCTGCAATGGAGCCGCGGGCGCGCCCGCCGCGCGGGCTTCGCGTATCGGCCGCATCGAGGCGGCCTTCCGACGCGACCGCGCCGCCCCGGTTCGCCGCACACCTGCCCCCGCGGTCGCGCGCCGCGGACGGCCGGACCGTATGCGTCCTGTCGCTTTTGCCATGTTTGCCTCTCTCCGCGTGCGAGCGCCGCCGCCGGCCAACCCGAGTGCGCCGGGGCCCGCGCCGCCCTAGACTTCGACGGTCTCGCGTTCGCGCACCGGTTCTTCGTCGGCCGCCGGCAGCAGCCGGTGCCGCACGCTGTAGCTCGAGTTCACGAGCACCAGTTGCTTGGCGAAATTGTTGCCCCGGTTGATCACGATCGGACCCTGCAGGTTCACCGAAATGTCCCGCGGGTTTTCCGGAACCGTCACGATCACGTACGTCTCCACCTGCCGCAGCGAGGTAATCTCCAGGTCCCTCACCTCTTCGGCGTGCACTTCGATCCGATAGTCCGGGCGCACCAGGAGGGGGTTGATCACGATGAAAGCGAGGTCCGGACGGTCGGCCGACTGCAGCCAGAGAAACGGCCGGAACTCATCCTGCTCGACCAGGAAAAACGTCGCACACCCTTCGAAACCGAGAATCGGTTTCTGCAGACGTATGAGCTTTTCCTCGGGCGCCTCGATCGGACCAAAGCGTTCTGTCTGCACTACCATAGTCCCATTTCCTCTCCGCTTGCCTTATTGCAGAAAATCCAACAGGCTCGGCTGGATAATCCGGGCACTCGCCATGAGTGCGGCTTGGTAATTGTTCTCGTACGTGGCCAGGTCCGTGACGAGCTTCGTCATGTCCGCGTCTTCCACCTCCGACAGGAGCTTCGTGAACCCGAGCTCCAGGTCGGTCAGGCGGCTGTGGGTGCGTTCCAGGCGGATATCGCGCGCCCCCACCGAGGCCCGCTGGTTGAGCAGGTGCTCGATCCCGTCATCCAGATTTTGCAGCAACCTCCCTGTCCCCTCCTGGTCGTCCGCCCGCAGCGACTCGATCAGAAGGAGCATCGAGCCCATGAGGTCGGCCCCGCCCCAGACGCCCAGCGCCTTGGCCGCCCGCCCGTTTCCGACGTCCGCAACCACCAGCGAGCGCGTCGAATCGTTGTTGTCGATTTGAATTCCCCGCCCGCCGGCGTTGATCGCAGCCGTAATATCCAGGCCGCAGCCGTTGAGGGCGTCGATCAGATCCTGCACGGTCACCATCCCCGGCGCATCGAGCGCGATCGTCCGCGTGCGCTCTCCCTGGCGGAGGACGATCTCCCCCTCGCCCAGCCCCAGTCCGTGCTGGAGCGACGCGAGCGGCGTCGTCGGCTGCAGGCGCGGGTCGAGGTCGTTCCCCGCGAAGTCGCCCGTAATGTCGCCCGCCAGGCCGAGGTCGGTCGCCGTCGTCCCGGTCGTCTCGGCCACCCGGAACGCGGCCGTCGGCGCCAGGTCCGCTCCCACCAGGAGCGACCCCACGGTTCCCGCGAGGCCCAGATTGGCTGCCGTCGTCTGGTCGGGCGCGACTTCCTCGATCCGCAGGCCCAGCGGGGGCGCCCCGGCATCGGTGATCGCAAGCCCTGTCCCGGCCGCGTTGAGGCCCATGGTCACGCCGCCGTAACCGGCCGCGCTCATGTGGGCGTTGAAGGCGGCGATGATGTCGCCGACCGTGGCCGCCCCGGAGAAGTCGATCACCTCGTTGATCCCCGCCCCGTCGGTCACCCGGATCTGGCCCGGCTGGAGGTCGACCCCGTTGCCGCTGTTCAGGCGCGCGAGCGCCGTGGCCGCCGAAATCAACCCGGTCTCGCTCGTGTCGAGCATCAGGTTGTTCCCCTCGGCTCCGAGCCGGACGGTCAGGCTGGTGATCCCGTCCGCCGCAAGCTGCGCGTTGATGGCCGCGATGACGTCATTGAGGGTCGCTGCCCCCGACACGTCGATGGTTGACGTGAGGCCGAGGTTGAGGTCCGTAATCGTGAATGTCCCGGGCGCCGTGTCGATGCCCGCACCGTTATGCAGATCGGCCACGAGCGTGCCGCCGGAGACGCCCGCGTCGAGGTCCGCCTCGGCGCCGACCGGCCGCAACTGCCGGAGAAACACTTCCGACCCGATGAGGTTGACGGTGAGGCGGGCCGAGGCCTCGATCTGGTAGTCGATTTGGCCGGTGTCGCCGCGGTAGACGACGCCGGTTGCGGTCGAGGTGAGTGCCTTGGTGGTCGTGCGGTGGCCTGAAAACACCTGCCGCCCCTCCAGTTCGCTCGTGGCCAGCTGGAGAATCCGCTCGTAGAGGGACTCGACCTCGGCCGCCGCGCCGTTCCGCGTCACGTCATCGTAGACGCCGTTGGCCATCGCGACCGCGATCTCTTTCGCGCTCGAGACGATGTCCTTGAGGTCGCCGAGGATCGTGTCGTAGGACTGCATCCACGTCTGCGCCTGCTCGATGTTGCTCCGGTACTGCTCCCCTTTGGCGAGTTCCGTCCGGTAGCCCAGGTCGCGCTGCGTTCCGACGGGGTCGTCCGAGGGCTGGTTGATGCGCCGTCCCGACGACATCTGGGTTTCGAGCCGCAGAAACCGCGCGAGCGAGCGCTGCATGTTGAAGACCACGCGGTCGTTGAGCATGTTGGTGGAGATTCGCATCGTCACCCTCTCGGCCGACCCGCCGTCAGCTCTCGTCCTTACTCCGGTCCGTCTGCCCGCCCGGTTTCCGTTTGGGCGAGGGTTTCCGGTAATCGATCGGCGCCGGCTTGTCCTTCTCCTGTTCCTTGCCCGTGATCTTGTCTTTCAGCAGGTTGACCATGCCGAAGAGATCCCCGCGGATCGACTTCGACGCTTTGCGGTTTTCCTGCTGGATCTTCACGTAGATTTCCTCGCGGTGGACGACGACGTCGTTCGGCGCATCGATCCCGATGCGGACCTGGCGGCCGTGGATCCCCAGAACGGAGACGCGGATGGAGTCTCCGATGGTGATCGATTCGCCCAACCTCCTTGTGAGTATCAGCACAGTACCCTCCGTGGTGGTTACCGTTGAGGACTCGTCCTTGTTATCGTCCGACTACCCCCATCCTGGAGATAACCGTGTCCAGCGCCTCGTCCATGGTCGTGATGACGCGGGCCGCCGCGTCGTAGGCGTGCTGGAATTTCACCATATTGGCCATTTCTTCATCGAGCGACACCCCCTGGACAGCCTGGCGCGCACTCTCGATTTGGTGCACGAGCAGGGCGCTGTTCTCGGCGAACGAGGTCGCCTGGTGCGCCTCCACGCCGAGTTGCCCCACGAGACTGCTGTAGTAGTCGTTGATGGTGGTGGTCCCCGAGGCCATCACCCGCTCGTTGCGGAGGTTTTGAACCGCCAGCGTGATTGACCCGTCGCCCACCTCGCCGCTCGCCGAGGCGGCGATCCGGTGCGGCGCGGCGACCAGATCCTCGTTGATCCGGATCGACTCTGCGTCGGTGTAGCGGCTATCGAAGAAGTTCAGCCCGGTCGACCCGTCCAGCCCGTATCCCGTCCGGTGCACCGCGTTGACCTGCTCGACCAGGGTGCGCGCGAGCGCGCCCAGCTCCTGGAGGTAACCGGGGATGATCTTGTCGCGGGTGTCCAACAGCCCCTTCAGCTCGCCGTTCACATTTTTCAATTCGACCGCCGTATTCCGCCACACCAGTTCGTGGGTCATGCGGCCGTTGTCGTTGAGAATCCGCGTCGCGATCGGGATCGTGTCCAGACCGGTCACGATCTCCATCGCCCCGACCATCACCCGCACCGCTCCGTTCGCATCCTCGATCGTGTTCACGTCGAGCAGCGAAGAGAGCTCGTCGATCAACTGGTCGCGGCGGTCCCGGAGATCGCTGGCCCGCGACCCGTCCACTTCCTGCGTGACAATCTGGCGGTTGAGGGCGGCGATTTCGCCGGTCGTCTGGTTGATCTGGCTGGTGTAGGTGGCCAGGTCGGCGTCGACCGAATCGCGCAGCTTGTTGATGTCGCGGGCGAGGGTGTGGAAACTCTCGGTCAGCAGGCGGGCCGCTCCGATCACCCCTTCCCGGTTGGTCGCGTTGGGGTTTTTTGACAGGTCGTCCCAGGAATCCCAGAACTCGTTGAGACGGTCGGCCAGGGTGTTGTCGTTGGGTTCGGCGAACAGCGACTCCACCTGGCTCAGAATTTTCTGCTTGTAGGTCCACTGGCCGAGGGTCTTGTTTTCCTGGCGGTACTGGTCGCCGAGGAACAGGTCGCGCACGTGGCGGATATCCTCGACCGTGACGCCGGTCCCGACCAGTCCGGCGGCCGTTTCCGACGGGTAGGTCGAGCTGATCGTGACCCGCTGCCGCGAGTAGCCGGGTGTATTGACGTTGGCGATGTTGTGGCCGATTGTCTGCAGGTTGACCTGGTGCGACAGCAGCGCCCGTTTTCCGATTTCCAGTCCCGCCATTAGTCCGGACATCACACCCTCCGATCCAGGGCGACCGTGCGGGCCTCGGCCCCCGCGGCGCCCGCCGGCGCGTACGTTTCCGCCCGGGGGCTCGCAATCCGCGAAAGCAGTTCCATGGTCCGCCGGATATACTCGCGCGACCGGTTGAGCAGCAGGACGTTCTGGTTCCGGAGCCGGAGTATTCGCTCGTTGAGGTCGAGGATCGTGCCCCGGAGCGCGGCGAGGCGGTCGGCGCGGTCGGCATCGACCATCGCCACCAGCCGCGTCACCGTCAGGTCGCCCTCGATCGCGTTCGTCCGCCGGATGTCGGCGAGCACGCCTTCCCGCTCCTCGTGCAGCCGCCGGCTTTCCGCGAGCGTCTCCCGCTGGAGATCGGTGACCCGCGTGAGTTCTTCCTGGTCGTTGGCGACCAGGGCGCGCTGTTGCCGCTCGAGCAAAAGGAGAAAGCGTTCGAAGAGGGCCGCTTCCCTGCCGATGATGTCGATGAGCCTATCCACCATGTTTCTGCATCCTGCAAGACCCCTGTGGTGTTATCGGCGCGCGCCGCCGGGGGCTTTAGACTCCCCGTCCGGAGCCCCCCCGTCGGCCGCGAGCGCCCGGGCCGAATCCAGCACTTTCTCCACGTAGGCCCGGGTCTCGGCGTAGGGCGGCACGCCGCCGTGCCGCTCGACCGTGCCCGGTCCCGCGTTGTAGGCCGCCAGCGCCAGCTTGAGATCGCCGAAGCGGTCGATCAGCCGGCGCAGGTATTTGGTTCCCGACATGATGTTCTCGCGCGCATCGAACGGCTCTTTCACACCCATGTCCGCGGCGGTGGTATCCATGAGCTGCATCAGTCCTTTCGCGCCGGCCGGCGATACGGCGCGCGGATTCCCGCCCGACTCGGCGGCGATGACCGCGCGGATGAGCGCGGAATCGAGCCGGTTGGCCTCGGCCGCCTCGTCGATCCACCGTCCGAACCGCGCCTGGATGGGATCGGCCGCGTCGGCCGGGGCGCTTTCGGGCATCGGCTCGGCGGGCGGCGCCTGCACCGGCGCGCGCGGCGGCGGCGGGGCAGCGGGCGGCGCCGCGTGATTCGGCCGGGGCGGAAGCGGCGGCGGCCGTTTCGGCGCCAGGGGCGCCGGGTGCGGCTCCCCCCGGTCCAGCGGCAGCCGCGGCCCCTGTATGGCAATCGCCTTGCGCTCCCGGTCGCCGCTCTCCAGCGGCCGGATCGCCGTCGGCACGGGCGTCTGCCCGGAATCCGCGGTCACTGTTTTTTCCAGCGCTCGGCAGAGGATATCCGAGATCGACCCGTGCCCGCCGGTGGCCATGCCGCGCGCGAGCTCCAAATCAAAAAGGTCAGTGTAGGTGTCCTTGCCCAGGCTTCCGCCGAGGGGGAGGTTTTTCGCCAGGGAGCTCTCTCCCACCGTCTGCCGCATCGCTTTGAGCATCTGGTACATGAAGAGGGCCTCGAATTCCTGGGCCGCCTTGCGCAGACGCGCTCTCTCCTGCTCGGGGGTAGCGGCGGGGCCGCGCAGCCGATCGAGGTCGCCGTTCGCGACGACCGGCGCGTCTATGGGTCGCAGGGTTGACATTACAGAATCACCAGCTCCGCGCGGAGCGCCCCGGACTGCTTTAGCGCCTGGAAGATGGCGATGATGTCGCGCGGGGTCGCCCCGATCCGGTTGAGGGCGTTGGCCACGTCCGACAGATACACCGCCGGCTTGAGTTCCACCACCCGCGCTTTCTCATCCTGGACCTGGATCCGCGCGTCGCTCGTCACCACCGTCTCCCCCTGCGAGAAGGGTTCGGGCTGTGAGATCACGGGCGTGCTTTCAATATTGACCGTGATCGACCCGTGGGCGATCGCCACGGCGTCGATCGTCACGTGCTCCCCGGCCACAATGGTCCCCGTCCGCTCGTTGATGACCACCCGCGCCGGGTTGTCCGGCACCACCTGGAGCTGGCCGACGTCGGACAAGAACTCGATCCGCGCCGTCGGGTGCGACAGCGAGTCGGGCACCACCAGTCGCACCGACCCGGCATCGACCGGGTAGGCGAGGAGGCCGTACTTGATGTTGATCCGTTCCGCCACCCGGTGAGCGGTGGTGTAGTCGGGGCTTCGCAGAGAGAGGTAGATTTCACGCTCGGTGGCGTTCTCAGGGGTCGGCGGAGCGGTGACCTTGCCGCCGTTTGGCACCCGCCCCACGAGCGTGTAGTTGTTGTAGAGCTTGTTCGATTCGTCGACCTGAATGTTGAACCCGCCGATCGACACCGGCCCCTGGGCCACCGCCCGCACCGTCCCGTCAAGTCCGCTCAGCGGGGTCATCAGCAGCGTCCCCCCCTGCAGCGATTTCGCGTCCCCGATCGACGACACGGTCACGTCGATCAGCCCGCCCTCCGTCTGGCTGCTCGTGATCCGCCCGGTGACCATGACCGCCGCCACATTCTTGACCTTGACCTTCTCGACGTCCACCGTCATTCCCATCCGCTGCATCATATTGACCAGCGACTGCACGGTGAACTGGGTCCCGGTCCCGTCCCCCGTTCCGTCGAGACCGATCACCAGTCCGTAGCCGATCAGGTCGACCTGCTGTTCGTTGCGGAAGTCGGCGATATCCTTGATGCGGACCTTGTTCGCCTCCGCAGTTGTCGCCCAGGCGAGGAGAATCGCCAGCGCGATCACGAGCCCGGTCGGCGTCGCCAGTCGATGGCACATTGTTCCCACCACGTCCCGCCTCCTAGAAGAGCCAGTTGATGATTCGGGTGAAAATGCCCGGCCGAGTCCCGCTGTTCAGGCTCCCCTTCCCCGTGTAGTGGATCTCGGCGTCGCCGATGAGGTACGAATCCACCGTGTTCTGCGGGGTGACGTCCTTCTGGCGCACCACCCCGGCGAGGTGGAGCGTCTCACGCTCGCCGTTGATCCCGATCGTCCGCGATCCTTCGATCACGAGGTCGCCGTTGGCGCGCACCTCGACCACCGTCACCGACATGCGCGCTCGGAGACTCCCGTTGCGCGAGTTCGATCCCTTGCCGTCGAAGGTGCTCTCGTTTTTCGCGTCCGCCCCGAACAGCTTGATGAAGTCGAGGCTCCCGACCCCCGGTCCCCCCGAGGTCGAGGCTTCCGTGCTCTTCTCGGTTTTGGTCTGGGCGTTCTGCTGCGCCGTGTTGTTCTCGTAGATGAGCACGGTGAGCAGGTCCCCGACCCGGTTGGCCTTTACGTCCGTGAACAGCGAACGGCTCTGTCCGAAATCCTGCCCCTTGAGCTTCAGCGAGTACGGAAGCAGCAGCAGGATCAACAGGATGATGAGCGCTTTGAGCAGTTTCATCGCTCCGCCTTCCTATGGCTCCACGGTCACCGCGCCGGCGTCGGCGACGCGGGCCGTGATGACTTTGCCCGATGAATCGTTTCTCACCTTGATGGCCTCCCCGACCCGCCCCGCCTGCAGCGCCGTCCCGCGGGTGGCGATCCGGCACTGACCGTCGCGGTACACGATCTCCACCGTGCGCCCCGATTCGACGTCCGGCGGGATCTCCACGCAGGCCGTCGTCAGCACCGTCCCCTTCCGGATCATGCGGGCCGCCCGCATCCCGGCCAGTTCGCCGACCGCGGTGAGCGGCTTTTCGTACATCGTCGTCACGTCGACCCGCCGCACCTCGACCTGCTCCGGGGCGATCGGCGCGCGCATGTCGATGCGGTCGGCCGCCACCAGGACCTGGGCGAATTTCGTGATGCGAAAGCGGATCATCGCGCTCTCGACCGGCGCCCCGCCCTGCTCCACGGTCGCCTCCGCCGTAAACAGCCCGAGCGGCTCTTTGGCCGAGAGCGGCCGCAGGGTCAGTCGGGACGGCTCGGCGGCCGCGCCCGGCGCGGTCGCGGGGATGGTCCCGACCTCCGTCGTGTGGAGCCGGTTGAGGTCCACGTCGATCGCATACATCGTCGTGTCGAGCCCGTACATGCGCACCAGTTCATCGATCGCCGCCTGCGTGACCGGAACGGCCCCGCCGGCAGCCGCGAACGCGAGAAAGAGCAGGATCAGGATGATTTTCCGTATCAGCTCGGTCATGGCCGCTACCTCTTGAGGTTGTTCGCGATCTGCGCCATGTCGTCGGCGGTCTGAATCGCCTTCGAGTTCATCTCGTAGGCCCGCTGGGCGACGATCATGTTGACCATTTCATCGACCACTTTCACGTTCGACATCTCGAGATACCCCTGGTCGATCTGGCCCAGCCCGCTCTGCGTCGGCACGTCGGTCAGGGCGTCCCCCGAGGCCCGCGTGGGCGTGAGCAGGTTGCGCCCGACCGCGAGCAGTCCGGCCGGGTTGACGAACCGCGCCAGTTCGATCTGGCCGATCTCCACCGGATCGCTCTGCCCCGCCACCATGACTTCGATCGTCCCGTCGGTGCCCACCGCCAGCGCCGTCGCATCCTGCGGGATCGACACCTGCGGCAGCAGGAAGTATCCGTCGGAAGTGACTATCTGGCCGTCGCCCGAAATCTTGAAGGCCCCGTCGCGCGTGTAGGCCGTGGTCCCGTCCGGCATCTGCACCTGGAAGAACCCGTCGCCGTCGATCGCCAGGTCGAGCGGATTTCCTGTCGGGGTCAGGTTCCCCTCCGCGTACTGCCGGACGGTCGCCGAGGCGCGCGTGCCGTACCCGATCGCCAGCCCCGTGGGCACCTCGGTGCCGATCGCGGTCGCCGTCCCGGCCCGCCGGAGATTCTGGTAGAGCACGTCCTGGAATTCGATTTTCGCCTGCTTGAAACCCGTGGTATTCACGTTCGCCAGGTTGTTGGCGATGTTGTCGACATTCATCTGCTGGGCGACCATTCCGGTCGCCGCCGTCCGCATCGCTTTGATCATCTCATATCTCCTGTCTCACGCGTGCATCAATCTTCTCGCCGGATCCGGCCGCCGGCGCAAACGGGGTGATCGGCCGCTTATCCATCGCCGCCCACCCGCCGGAAGAGGTTGTCCAGGCTCTGGTCCTGGGTCGTCACCGCCCGCGCGTTGGCCTCGTATTCGCGGAAGGCCACGATCATGTCGATCATCTCGCGGACTATATCCACGTTTGATTCTTCGACGTACCCCTGGCGGATCTCAGCGTGTTCCACCGGGATCAGCTCCGTCCCCTCCGGGACGGCGAAGAGCGAGGCCCCGATTTTCTCGAGCGCCCCCACATCGGCCGTGGTCACCGGTCGGACCTGCCCGACCGCGCTCCCGTCCACCTCAATCTGCCCCGCCGCGGTCACGGTGAGCTTTCCGTTGCCGACCTCCACCGGCCCCCCTTCGGCCAGCAGCGTCGAGCCGTCGGCCAGCGCCATCAACCCGTCGCGGTTGATCGAAAACGCGCCCGACCGCGTGAGCGCGGTGCGGCCATCGGGGAGCTGCACGGTGAAGAACCCGTCCCCGTCGATCGCCAGGTCGAGCGGATTGTCCGTCCGGCTGAACGAGCCCCCTTCGAAATTCGTGTACACCTCGTCCACCATCGGCTGCTCCCAGTCCGATTTGACGGGCACGAGTTTTCGCTGGGCGCGGGAGAGTTCTTTGGTGAACACCGCGTCTTTCTTGAATCCCGCGGTGTTGGCGTTCGCGACGTTGTTCGCGATGGTCTCCTGCCGCTTGATGGCGGGCAGCATCCCGGAGGCTGATCTGAAGAGTCCTTTGATCATAGTATTTCTCCGGGGATTCCTAAAGCAGGAGGCGTGCCACAACCGGCTCTCGCCCATAAGGTCTTGCTCAGTAACAACTTGGAGAGGCCCCCGAAACCGCGGGCGGACTGCCTTCGGGAAAGAAATTCAGATCCGGTACGGACGATTTTTCCCTCTCCCTGCGGGAATACCGGATCCGGGTGGCCCTGGGCGCCGATCCAGCACGGTGACACGTCAACGCGCAGGTCGGACGCAGCGCAGCCTCGGGCCGCATTTCGGCGACGCGCTCCCAATCACGCCGGTCGATGCGTGGTCGAGGCCAGAGCGAACTACGCATCCAGTGACCATTACGTTCCGTTCTCCCTCACCCGAGTGCAGCCGGTGGTGAGCGGGACAAAGAAGTTCTACCTGACCACGATGACCGACAATACTTCCGACGAGTTCGAGATTCGGAATCTCCGCCTGACGGCGATGTTCTTCCCAACCGCATACGGTAGTGTGGAGGCCACCGGGTCGTCCGCTGACACTCCGGAGCACTCGGAGCTATATGACGCCCGGGGCGCGGTTGAAGCGGAGCGGGCGGCCGAGCTGGAGGCACAACGCAGGTTGATCGAGGCGAAAGTCCAGGGGTCGGCCCGGAACAAATCGGACAAGTAGAATGAAGTAGACGCTACTTGATGCGGCAGTCATCCGCGGCCCAGGACGACCCGACTTCTGGTGGACGGCGGTCGATTTGACCGGCGCTTACCGATACGCGGCTCTTGGCGGCCGCCCATGCATACGCCTTTCCCTGGCTCCAACGCGCGTACGGGCGGGGTCTGCCTCTGCCCCGACGCAAGGGAACCGGACATGCGACTCTCGTGAGAGAGAACCGGCCCACAGATTATCCGAGTGACGATGACATTCCTTAGGCGCCGCTTCCGTCTTGGGCTCGCCCCCCTGCCCTATGCTTCCCCATGCCTCCTTTGGCAGGTTCCAGCTCATCAATCCCCCCCGCACCACCTGGTCTGCTGCCGACACCGTCGAATTCCGCTTGCCCCCCATTTTGACAACTGCGTAATTGACCGCGAAACTAGGCGCCTGCGCTGACACGGAAATACCTGTTCTCCCGCGTCAGCCTCCCGGGCGCCTCCGGTTCGATTGGGATCCTGCAGTCTGAAAGGAGCTCTCCATGCTCAACATTCTCTGGTACATTATCGTCGGCTTCCTGGCCGGCCTCGTCGCGCGGGCGATCCTGCCCGGCGCCGACCACATGGGCTTCTTCGCCACTACAGCCGTGGGTATTGTCGGAGGCATCCTCGGCGGTCTCATCGGCGACCGCTTCAGCAAAACCCCGAGTGCGGCCAAATTCCGTCCCGCCGGCTTTATCATGTCCGTCATCGGCGCCGTCATCTTGCTCATTGTCCTCCGGCTCCTCCGCTGACACCCGACAGAGCCTCGCCGCGCGGGAGTCCCTCGGCTCCCGCGGCTTCCCGGAGGCGAGGGTATCCCGGCGCGGTCTCCGTCTCCTGCGTCAAACTAACAAAGCAACGGTCCCCCAAAACGCCGCAGGCCCCCCGGGAGGAGCGCGGCGCCGGAGAGCCTGCGGGTGCGATAGAATCGCGCTATCGGTTATGATCGTCGTGCCTCATTTCGCCGCCGCCACCGGCTGGGCGCCCACTGCGTCCGCCGAATCGACCAGCGCCCCGGCCGGGAGCGGCTCGGAGAACTGCGGCGCCGCCTCGGCCAACACCGGGATCGTCTCCGCCCGGATCAACGTCGACACCACCGGGCCCGCTTTCAGAAGCACTCCCTCCCGCTCGGTCGCCACGATCAGCTTGCGGCCGAATGTCCGCACAAGGGTGGCGGCGCGGTCCTCGAGCCTCGCCACCGGCGCCACATCGTAGTTGAACCACGACGCTACTCCCGCCGGTGTCCCGAGGTAAACGACCCACCCCGAGGCGTCGATCGACCTGATCCGATTCGACGGCAGCCCGTCGTCAGTCGTCACCGTCTCCCACCGCCCGCCATCGTAAACATAGAGCGCCTCGTCGGTGCCGACAAAGAGGTGGCCGTGGGCGAAGGCGAGGGCGTTGATGAAGTCGAACACCGCCGTGTCGCGAAGCAGATAGCGGCGCTGGAACTCCGCCCCATCCCAACGATAGAGCCCCTGTCCGCCGGTCCCCACCCACAGTTCATCGCTATCCCCCGCCATAGCGGTCACGTCGATTCCTTCGAAGAGCGCCTCATCGCCGAAAATCGAAGACGCGAAGAGCCCCGTGCTCGTCCCGATCATGAGCCGGTACTCGTGCCCGGTCAGGGCGCGAATGGTCCCGTCGAACGCCGCCGCCGCCGGTTCGAGCCCGGTCTCCCCCAACTCGTAGAGTGCGGTTCCGCCCGCATAGATCTTCCCGTTGTGCTCCGTCACGGCGTACAGCCCTTCGGCCGCGCTCACCCGCCGCTCGCTTTTGGTTTTGAGATCGGTGATAATCAGCTCGTTTCCGGCCACCGCGTAGAGGGTCGAATCGACGCGGATCATGTCGGCGATCGGAAACCCCTTTTCCCCGGTCACCGCGGGCCGGCTGGCCCCGAGCAGTTCGGCTCCCGCAATGGTGGAGGGCATGGCACCGGCCTCAGCCGCCGGCGCCGCCTGGTTCGGCTTCTCCGCTTTGCCGTCGCCAGAGCAGCCAGTAAGAGTGAACACCGCGACAGCCATCGCTATCGCCATCATTTCAAGAATCCTTTTCGTTTTCATCACTACCTCCAGAAATTCGAGGGTTCGGTTCATGTCGAGTTCCCTCATCTCAAGCGATATGCCAAATTGACTAACATATTGTCAATCAATAGCATACGTGGAATTCCCCGTGGTCGATGCCACCCCTGGTCTGTGTCTCTCATGACACAATTGTTGCGCGAGCAGTCGGTTGCCGATATAATTCAACAGGTTATCGCGTGTCATGCGTGACACACATATCCGGCAGGCCTTCTCACGTGTATACAGGGCATGAGGTCTCAGGTGACTCGTTGCTCATGGATCTTCGCGCTTCCGCTCCTCCTGGCGGCCGTCTGCGCAGCGCAGCCGGGCGACAGCCTGTGGATCGAGAGTCGCCCTCTGCAGGTCAAGTTGGACCGCCTCTACCTCGATTGCGGACTGGAGGCGCGTGTGTTCCCCGACTGCCGGTTTGTCGTGCATCGCGGTCCCGATTCGCTCTACAGCGGATGCATCGAATCCTCCTACCCCGGGGTGGCGGTCAGCTCCCCGGTCGGCGGCTTCTTCGACACTCTCCGCCTGGCCGATCTCCGCGTGTGGCTGGAGCGTGCCCCTTATGACACGCTGGCCCCGATCGTGCTCGGCCAGGTCGGCTTGCTCCCGGCGCCCCTGGCCGGCGTCGGCGACTCGACCGCCGGAGGCCGCGTCGTGTTCCGGCCGTATGCTTCGCATTTTGAGGCTTCGCTGGCATTCGAGGATCAGGTGATCGACGGGTTCTTCTCGTACCGCCGGTACACGGCGGGCGGAGAAGATGTCGCCTCAGTCAGTCGGCCCGCTCCCTTCTTCGTCGCCCTCGTTCCCAACCCGGCGCGGGCGATTGCCCAGCGTGGTTTTCTGTCCACGTCGCTCTACTATCGGCTCGATCCGCAGCGGCTGGCGATGATATTCGAGGGGGATGAGCTCCGCGCGTTCAACCGCTGCGGGGTGGGTGGCGACACGGCCGCGCGTCCCTACCCGTACGCGCCCGGCCCGGGCCGCGCGCTGCTGAACAACCTGCGCGGTCCCTCCCGCTCGGTCGTCATCGCCGTGGAGCACCCGATGTTCGAGCCGGCCGCCGGCTACTTCGCGGACATCCTGTCGCGCGATCGTTTCCGCCCCACCGTGACCTCCACGCTCGCCGGAGCCGACCTTCGCCTGGTCGCGGTTCCGCTCGGTGAGAGCGAGGCGGATGGTCTGCGCTGCTTGAGCGGCCTGCTCGCCCTCGATACTCTGGCCGGCTCGGCGGCGGCGCAGTCGCTGCAGGCTGTCAGCAGTTGCCTCGATTCGGCGGCCCTGGCGGCGGAGCCGGCGGCGGCGCTGCGGTACGTGCAACTGGCCGAGAGCGTCCTGCGCGACGACCTCGGGGTATTCCCGCTGTTTCGCCCCACCCTGTATTTCACGGCCCGCCGGAGCCTGCTCGGCGAGGTGTTCGACCGCCGGGGCGGTATCGACGTATCCGGTCTGGCCCGCGTCCGAATTCCGCAGAACCGGAAGGACTGCCGGCCATGACTTTCACGGGCCGCATCCGCTTGTACCTGATCCTCGTGGCCGTGGTGCCGACGGTCCTGGTGGTGTCGGTCATCTACCTGCTCGGGATGCGCCAGGCTGCGGCGGCCGAGCGGCGGTCGGCGCAGCACAGCCTTGACCGGTTCGCGCAGTACCAGCGGGCGGTGGCCGATGAATTGCGGCAGGCGGTGATCGCCGCCGCCGCCACGCCCTCGGCCGCGCGCGCCCTGCTTCTGCTCAAAGCCGGCCGGGCATCGGATGTCCGTTTCGACGCCGTACCGGCGGGGCTGGACTTCTTCGAAATTGCCGATTCCTCCCTGCTCGTGCAGGCCAGCGCCCGCCGCCCGGGGCTCATCGGGGAGAGGCTCCCGTCCCTGGACAGCCTGGCGGCGGACTCGGCGCCGCTGGCGTCCGTGGAGTATGACCTGAACGGCCCCCACGCCGCGCTGGCGTGGAGACTTCCGGCCGAAAGCGCCTATGTCGTCTATGCCGGCCGCTATCTCGACAGCCAGTACACCGGGACGGTGGCGCGCCTGATCGGAGCCGACGTGCGCATTGTGCTGGCCGGCGACACCGGCGGCGGGTTGTCGGGCATGGACCCCGGCCGTCTCTACGCCGAACGGGATTCGCTGGTCGCGGTGCTCGCCGGCGGCGATGCAGCCGGCTGGTTCCTCGCCGCTTCCTTCCGGTCCGGCCCCGAGCAGCGCGTTTTTGGCAACCTCCTGGTTGTGAGCGGGCTGGTCGCGCTCGGATCGGTGCTGGCGGCCGTGGCGCTCGGCCTGTATATCAGCGGGCGCGCCCAGCGGGAATTCGACAACCTCCTCACGGCGACCGCCCGCGTCTCGGGCGGTGACCTCAGCACGCCCGTCATGGCCTACGAGGAAGGGGAGTTCGCCCAACTGGCGGATTCTTTCACGGCCATGACCTTCCGCCTCCGAGACGCCCAGCGGCGGCTGGCCACGACTGAGAAGATCGCGGCCTGGCAGGCCGTCGGCCGCAAGATCGCCCATGAGGTCAAGAACCCCCTCACCCCGATCGTGATCAGCACCGACGATCTCCGCCGTTCGTTCCAGGAACAGCTCCCGGATTTCCCCAGGATCCTCGAAGAGACGACGGCGACGATCAAGTCCGAGGTGGAGCGCCTCACCCGCCTGCTCGATGAATTCGTGGGCTTCGCACGGATGGGACCGCCGGTCATCCGGGATGTGGCCCCGGCGAGACTCCTGGAACCGCTGGCCGCGCTCTACCGCGGCGAGACGGGCACTGGCCGTCTGACGTTGTCGAACAGGAGCGCGCGGCGGAGCGTCCGCCTCGACCCGGAGATGATGCACCAGGTGCTGGTCAACCTGGTGAAGAACGGTCTTGAAGCCTCGCCCGAGAGCCGGGTGGCGGTTGCGCTGGGGGACGAGCCCGGGGCGCTCGTGATTACGGTAGCCGATACCGGCCCCGGTTTCGCCCGCGACCTGCTCGAGCGCGGTCTGGAACCGCGGGTTTCAACGAAGAAGGGCGGCAGCGGGCTCGGGCTGGTCATTTGCCAGCGAATTGTCCACGACCACGGCGGCGCGATCGATCTGCAGAACCGCGCCGACGGCGGCGCACTGGTCACCCTCAGACTGCCGGTGGAACATGGCTAAGATCCTGATTGTCGACGACGAGGAGAGCATCCGCAGTTCGCTGAAGGCGGCGCTCGAGCGCCGCGGCCACGAGGTTGTCACGGCCGAATCGTACGCGCGCGGCGAGACTTTCATGTCCGGACGTTTCGATCTCATTTTTCTCGACGTGCTGCTCGGCGACGGCAACGGCATCGACCTGCTGAAGGCGGCGCTCGAGAAGAATCCCCGGCACATCATCGTGATGTTCTCCGGCCACGCCGACATCGACATGGCGGTCCGGGCCACGCGCGCCGGGGCCTACGATTTCATCGAGAAACCCCTGTCTCTGGACCGCGTGCTCGTCACGGTCGACAATGCGGTGCGGACCCGGCGGCTACAGGCCGAGGCCGACCGCCTCGCCCTGCGCGCCTACGGGGAGTTCGTCGGCGAGTCGCCGGAGATACTCAAACTGAAGTCCGACATTTTGCGGGCGGCCCCGAAAGCGGCGCGCTTTCTCATCCTCGGCGAGAACGGCACCGGCAAGGAGCTTGTCGCCAACATGATTCATCGCGCCAGCGGCCGGAGCAACGGACCGTTTGTCGCCGTCAACTGCGCCGCTCTGCCATCGGAATTGGTCGAGTCCGAGCTTTTCGGGCATGTGCGGGGCGCTTTCACCGGCGCCCGCGCCGACCGCCGGGGAAGATTCGTCGAGGCCGACCAGGGGTCGATTTTCCTCGACGAGATCAGCGAAATGCCGGCCGGCGCCCAGGCGAAAATTCTCCGCGTCATCGAGACGCGCGAAGTGACCCCGGTCGGGGCAAGCAGAACGTACTCGGTCGACTGCACGATCATCGCCGCCTCCAACCGCGACCTGGAGACGATGGCGGCCGACGGCTCGCTGCGGCAGGATTTGCTCTATCGCCTGAACGTCGTGACTTTCCACCTCCCCCCCCTGCGGGAGCGGACCCAGGACATCCCTTTGCTCGCCGATCACTTCCTGGCCCGCTTTGCCGGCGAAACCGGCTCGGTCCCGAAACGTCTCGAGCGCGACAGCCTGAAGCTGCTGTGCGCTTACTCCTTCCCAGGCAACATCAGAGAACTCAAGAACCTGATGGAGCGGGTCAACATCTACTGTGAGCGGAGTGTCGTGACTGTGGCCGACCTGAAGCCGCTCCTGCCGGCGGCCGCGCGCGGCGGTCGCCGGTCGCTGAAAGAGGCGATGGCGGAGTTCGAGCGCGAGTATCTCGAGGCCGCAATCGCGCGCCACGGCGGCAACATGACCGAGGCCGCCCGCGAGCTCGGCATCGAACGCTCCCTGCTGTACAAGAAGCTGCGCCGCCTGGAGGAGGGCTAACCGCCTCCGCCCTCGGGCGCGGCGCGCCGCCTGGCCGCCCCGCCCGCAAAAAAAAGCGCGGCCCTGCCGGACCGCGCCCTTCACTTTGTCCCTGCCGACCCGACCTACTTCATCAAGATCATCTTTCGGGTCACGACCGTCTCCCCCGCCGACAACCGGTAGAGGTACACGCCGCTGGCCACGGCACTGCCGGTGCCGTCGGTTCCGTTCCACTCGACCGAGTGAACGCCGGCATCGAAAGGCCCGTTGGCCAGCGTCCGCACGAGCCGCCCCTGGACATCGTACACGCGCAGGGTGACCGGCCCGGCCTGGGGAAGGGCGAAGGTGATCTGGGTTGACGGGTTGAAGGGATTGGGATGGTTGGCGAGTGCGAAATCGGCCGGGGCCTGCACCTTTCCGGTCGGGCCGCCCCCGCTATTGCCCTCCGGCCTCCCGCCGCGCTGCACGCGCACACAATCGACGCCGCTAAGAGGAGTGCCGTCAAGCAGCGATCCGGTCAGGACGAGCGGTGCGTAATCGCCATCGGCGGCAAACGAGACGGCCGGGGCGACCTCTGCGCGATAGAACTTGAGGGTCAGATCCATGTACCCGTCGGGGCCGTACTCGTGGCACGCGCAGGTGTCGTATGGATCGGCTTTCGGCCGGCCGACATCTTCGTAACTCCAGCGGACAACTTCGGCGCCGCCCAGCGCGAGCGTCGGCGGGTTGATCGTGCGGACGTCGAAATCCGGCGCGCCGAGAACGGCGGCCGGCAGCACGGCCTTGCCGTTGTCCGACGGTCCGACGAGATTGAGCGGGTTCGGACACGACCCGGGTTTGATGTCGAGGGAAACCTCCCGGTATGCCGGCGGGGCCGTGAGGAATCGGCAGACGGCGAAGCTCTCCCCGTTCGCCGTCCAGATCACGGGGGGCGCAGCCGCAACGGGCACGCCGTTGACCACAAAGCGCAGCGTATCCCCCGGTTCCGCGCCTTCATCCTCGGCCGAATAGGCGTCATCCCGGTAGACGGGAGCGAACCCGTACATGCCGTCGGCATGGACAATTGCCGCGCCGCAGCACATGTTGTCCGGGTCGTAGACGAAGATCGTGTCGCCCGGCGCCAGCGGCGCGCCGTCGAGCGTGGGCTCGCCGCAGTATATGTCAATCCACTCGTAGGTGGGCGTCACGGGCAGGGTGTCGCCCGCCCCCGGCAAGACGGTGACAGTCGGCACGCTCCCTCTTCCGGGCGTGCCGGCCGCCGGGGCGGCGGCCGCGACGAGTGCGCTCACCATGACGACCGCAATTAAACGAAACATTCCGAGCCTCCACACATAGGTCGACTGCACACCACGCATCTGCTTGTTTACGCGAGTCGTAGATCGCGGCAGGACCCTAATGAACCCGCGCTCCACCGCCGCCAGGGCGGGGGCGCCATGCAGTATGGGGCAAGGATAGGCAGATTTCGGCAAATCCGCAAGAGGGATTGCGCGCCGACCGGGGGCGCGGGGCTCCCCGAATTCGTCAGGACAGATCCTGGCAGCGGCGCTCTCCCCGGTCACGGGGAAGGGTCTTACTTGTCCAGACCGGCGTAGACCGCCCGGGTCCTGTCGATCAGGCGGTCCATCGCCTCGTGGAATGCCGCCTCGTCGGAGTATTCGCCGTTGCACTTCCGGTACAGCGGGCAATCGGTCTTGTACCCGAAGCACTTAAGCTCATCCGCGAGGTAGCAGGCCCGGATGTAAGTACACCGGAATACTGTCCTGGGGGTCATTTCCTCCGGCATATCCCCTGTATCGGCGGGCGGGGTGAGGTTTGTGAGACGCTCCCCGTATTCCGGGGTGGGAAAAGGGTTGCAGCACCGCTTGTGCAACCCGCCCGGCCGCGGTTGGCGGACGCCTGATCTTTCCGGTTGCGCCGCCGGTCGATTGTCCCTATATTACTTTCCGGAAAGAGCTTCGCTCATAGTTACTTACATTCACCCCCCGGTTCCGGCCGGGCAACCTGGTAGGCCAAGCGACCTTTCTTCGATAACGCGCATTGAATTTGCTCAGTTCAGTCGTGAAAGAAAGGGTTATCCGTATGCAGAGTCGGATTGCACGAGCTTGCCTGTTGTGTCTTGCCGGGATGGTTCTCCTGGCGCCCGCCGCGGCGGCGCAGGATCCCGGTATTCCGGACACGGTGCACGTTGACTCGATCGGCGCTTTCACCAACACTCGCGCCATCGTTCCGGTCAACTTCTACAACGACGAGCCGCTGGGCGGGCTGGAGGTGACGCTGCACTTCAGTTCTCCCGATGTCCATGTCGACTCCTTCTCGTTCGCGGGCGGCCGGCTGCAATCGTATTCGGTCAAGGGGACCTACACGCCTTCCGGGGGCTTCTCGATCTACTGCGTGCCGTTCGCGGGAGAACCCACGATCCCGGCCGCTTCCGGCCTCCTCGGGCGGCTCTATCTCTCGTGGAGCGTGGGAATCAGCCCGCAGCTGGTGAGCATCGACACCATCACGATTGTGAATGTCGACGTCTCCTATTCGACCAGGTTCTCGACCGCGTCGGCCGTGGCCTTCACGCCGAAATACCGGCGCGGCTGGGTGAAGATTGACCAGGGGTTCGGCTGCTGCATCGGGACCCGGGGAAATGTCGATGGCGATCCGACCGACGCCGTGACGCTGCCGGATCTCACCCGCTTGATCGGGATTTTGTTCCGCGGCATGGCCCCGGCTGATTGTCCGGAAGAAGCCAACATCAATGGCGACGCCACGCCTCAGCCGACGGTAGCCGACATCACGTACCTCATCGCCTACCTCTTCCGGGGCGGTCCACCGCCGGCTCCGTGCCAGTAGCGGCCGGAGTTGATGGTCGCAGGCCATTCAAAATGATTCTGAAGACAGCCCGGCGCCGCCGGGCTGTTTGTTTAGGCCGGTTTTCCGCGGCCCGCCCGAAAGACGTTCAGCCCGATTTCGTCGGTCTCTTTCCGCTCGCGTTGTTCGGCCTCGTGGTAGAATTCGCTGCGTCGGTGATCCTTGAGCGTGTCGTAGATCTTGCGGTTCTTGGCGGCCTCGAGAAGCGCCTCGCGTTTCTTGGCCTCGGTCTTGCGGAGGGCGCGGAGGACCTCGTCCGCCCCCAGCGTCTCGCGTTTGAGCCGATGGAGGAAGCGCGCGCATAACTGCAGTTCGGCGACGGCCAGGGTGCCCGTCTGCCGCGCGCGCTTGTGTGCGAGCGTTTCCCGGCTGCGCTCGATGAGGCCGTCGAGCGCCTGTTTCTGCCGCGCCGTCCGGCGCATCGCCTCGGCGAGTTCGCGCCGGCGGTCCTTCTCAATCTGTTCCCGCTGCTTGAGGAGCGCTTCCAGGCGAAAACGAAACTTCTTCACGCGGCGCCTCCGGGACCTCAGTCGGCGAGGAGCTGCCGGAGCTGGGCGACCGATTGGTCGAAGTCCGAGATTTCGTGAATACCCTGCCGGAAGAACGCGTCGAGCGCATCCATCTTGGCGATGGCCCGATCGATCTTGGGATTGGAACCCCTCACGTAGGCCCCGATGTTGATGAGGTCCTCGGCCTCGCGGTACATCGAGAGGAGCTCCCGCACCTGGCCGGCGAGTTCGACCTGCTCGGGCGTGCAGACCGATTTCATGAGCCGGCTGACGGAATCGAGGATGTCGACGGCGGGGTACTGGTTGCGGGCGGCCAGGCGGCGCGACAGAGCCACGTGCCCGTCGAGGATCGACCGCACGGCGTCGGAAACCGGCTCGTTGAAGTCGTCGCCCTCGACCAGCACGCTGTACAGGCCGGTGATCGATCCCTTCTCGGCCTGGCCGGCCCGCTCGAGCAGGCCCGGCAGGAGGGCGAAGACCGAGGGCGTGTATCCTTTGGCAGTGGGCGGCTCGCCGATCGCGATGCCGATCTCCCGCTGCGCCATCGCGATACGGGTGAGCGAGTCCATCAAGAGGAGAACGTCCATCCCCTGATCGCGGAAGTGTTCGGCAATGGCGGTCGCCACCAGAGCCCCCTTGATGCGGATGAGAGCCGGTTGATCGGAGGTGACGGCCACCACGACCGAGCGCCGCATCCCCTCCGGGCCGAGGTCGGATTCGACAAACTCGCGCACTTCGCGGCCGCGTTCGCCGACGAGGGCGAGGACGTTGACATCGGCGCTCGTCCCCCGCGCCATCATCCCGAGCATGATTGATTTGCCCACGCCGGAGCCGGCGAAAATCCCCAGGCGCTGTCCCTTTCCGACAGCGGTCACGAGGTCGACGGCCCGGATTCCGGTGCGGAGCGGTTCGGTGATCCGCCGCCGTTTCAGCGCCGGGATCGGTTCGCCGCTGAGTTGCCGCCACGCGCCCGTGCCGAGCGGACCCTTGCCGTCGATCGGCTGCCCCAGGCCGCCGAGCACGCGCCCGATCAGTTCGCGGCCGACCGGCACCCGCAGGTGCTCGGCGGTCGAGGTGACGATCGCCCCGGGCGTGATGCCCGTGATCGGCCCGAGCGGCATCAGCAGGATCCGGTTGTCCCGAAAACCCACTACTTCCGCCCGGATCTTGGCTCCGGTGTCGTGGTTTTCGATGGTGCAGAGCTTTCCGATCGAGACCGCCGGCCCGGCCGACTCAATCACGAGACCGACCACCTGCATCACTTTGCCGTAGTGTCGGATGGTGTGGGCGGCCCGAATCCGCTCGGCGTACATATGATAGGAGGGAGCGCTCACTGGCCGGCCTCTTCGGCGAGGAGAACCTCGCGCACGACTTCGAACTGCGATTCCAGCCGGGCGTCGACATCGCCGTGCGGCGTTTCAATCAAACATCCCCCTTCGCGAACGCGGGGGTCGGGCTCGATCGTGAGTTCCTTGATCAGGGCCGAGCCTCCGAGAAACTGCGCGATGCTCTGTTCCACGATGGGGAGGTGGCCGGGGTGGACCTTGATCCTGATGCGCGAGCGGTCGAGCAGGGTGTCGATCACGCCGTTGATCAGCCGCAGGGTCGACTCCGGATCGATCGTGACCGCGTCGAAGGTCACTTTGCGGCTGATCTGCACGACCAGGTCGAGGATCTCCCGCCGCGCCTCGTCGAGCAGCCGGTGCCGCTGTTCGATTGCGTCCGCAATCGCGGCGTCGAACCGGCTGAGCACCTGTTCGGCTTTCGCCAATCCCTGGGCGAGCCCGGCCTGCTGGCCCTCCCGATAGCCGCGCCGGTATTCCTCCTCGTGCGCCGCCCGGCAGGCGTCCTCCATTGTGAAAGCTTCTTCGACCGGGATGAAGCGCGCTCCGCCGGGGTCGGTGACGATCGCCACCGCCGGGAAGAGCCGGCCGAGGACGGCGACGGCGCGGGATTGGCGGTCATGGTCGAGTTGCCGTTCGCCCACGCACACCGTCGGCGCCGGCCGCACGTGTCGCAGTACCTTAGACAATGATATCTTCCTTGCCGCCCCGGCCGGAGACGATGATCTGGCCTTCCTCCTCGAGACGGCGCACGGCCTCGACGATCCGTCCCTGGGCCGCCTCGACATCGGACAGGCGGGTCGGTCCCATGAACTCCATCTCTTCCCGGATCATCACGGCGACGCGTTCGGAGACGTTGCTGAAGATCTTGTTCTTGACTTCATCGCTGGCCGCTTTGAGGGCGATCGCGAGGTCCTTGGTCTCCACTTCCTTCAGCAGCCGCTGGATCGACCGGTCGTCGAGCAGCGTGAGATCGTCGAAGACGAACATCATGTTCTTGACTTCGGCGGCGAGGTCGGGGTCGTCGGCCTCGAGCGACTGGAGGATGTTCTTCTCCGCCGTCGTGTCGATCAGGTTGAGGATTTCGGCGATGGCTTTGGCGCCGCCGGACGCGGACATCTGGGCCGCGGCGCCGGCGTCGAAATGCCCCGAGAGGGTCTGCTCGATCTCGTGGAGGATCTCCGGCGCGATTTTCTCCATCATGGCGATGCGCAGGGCCACCTCCCCCTGCAATTCCGGCGAGAGCTCGGAGAGCACGGCCGCGGCGTGCTGGGGCGAGAGCTGGGTGAGGATCAGGGAGATGGTCTGGGGGTGTTCATTCTGGAGAAAACTGGTCAACTGTTTCGGGTCGATGTCTTTCAGGAGCGAGAAGCCGGAGGATTTGATGGTGGTTTCGAGGCGCTGCATGATTTCGCGCGCTTTGGCGACGCCGACCGCCGATTCGAGGATCTTGCGGGCGAAATCAATTCCCCCCTGTGAGATGTACTGGCGCGCCATGAAAATCTGGTAGCACTCGTCGATCACCTTGTCCTCGACATCGGGCGGCACTTCCCGCAGATTGGCGATTTCAATGGTGATCTTCTCGAGGTCGGCCTCGGGCATCCCCTTGAGGACGTGGGCCGACACTTCCGGTCCGAAGGCTACCAGGGCGACTGCCGCCTTCTGCAGGGGCGTCATCGATTCGTACTTGAGCGCTCCCATCAGACGTCACTCATCATGGTTTTGATCGCGCGGGCGATCTCTTCGGGCTGCTTGCGGGCCGCGTCCTGCATCTCATCGACCAGGCGGGTTCGCCGCTGCTCGGGGATCACGCGCGGCCCTTCCTCCGCGGCGGCTTCGGGGGCCGCGCCCGGCGTCAGCGGCCGGGCGGGGGTCCGTTTCGGCGCCGCGGCCATGGCCCCGATCGACTGGAACAGCCGGCTCACCTTGCGCCGCAGGTACAGGAAGACCAGGAGGGCGAGCAGGACAAGGCCGACTTTCTTGGCGATTTCGAGGTAGAAATCCCGCCGGTACATGCTGTCGAGAGCCTGCTGGTCCTCGATCAGGTCGCGGCGGTCGAAGGCGATGTTGACCATTTCGATCTGGTCGTTGCGCTGGGAGTCGAAGCCGACGGCGTTGCGGACGATCGCGGCCAGCCGGTCCAGTTCCTCCTGGGAGCGGGGCTGGTAGGACATCGCCGCGCCGCCGTCCTCGGCGGCCGCCGGGGTATAGACGCCGTCCACCATCACCGCCACCGAGAGGCGTTTGATCGAGCCGATCCCGTTGATGATGTGCTCGACCGTCTTGTTGAGTTCGTAGTTGGTGATGGTCGTTTCGGTGGATCCCTGTTCCTGGCTCTCGCTGGCCTCGGCGGCCTTGTCGGTCGAGGCGTTGGTCTGCTTGGTGCGTTCTTCGCTGCGCACGGCCGGCTGGTTGGCGTCGTACGTCTCCGAGGTCCGCTCGGTCTGGTTGAAGTCAAGTTCGGCGGTGACCCGGATCACGGAGCGTCCCGGCCCGAGCACGTCGTCCAGCATCGACTGCGCCTTGTGTTCGAGATAGGTCTCGGCCTGTTTGCGCACGTCGAGCTGCGAGGCGGTCAGTCCGGCCAGCTCATCGGTCGGCTGGCCCGAGGAGAGCAGGTTGCCGTCGTAGTCGACAATCGAGATATTTTCGGGCCGCAGGCCTTCCACCGAGGCCGCGACGAGGTGGGAGATCCCGTTGATCTGCTGTTTGGTCAGGCCGCCGCTGCGCAGTTTGAGGACCACCGAAGCGGTGGCCTGTTTCTGGTCCTGCTTGAAGAGGCGGTCGGAAGGCATCACGATGTGGACCCGGGCGGCCTGCACCTCCGACAACTGCATGATCGTGCGCGTCAACTCCCCTTCGAGGGCGCGGCGGAAATTGAGGTTCTGCAGGAAGTCGGTCATCCCGAGGTTGTTCTTGTCGAAGATCGAGTAGCCGATGTTGCCGTTGCGGGGAAGGCCCTCGGAGGCCAGCGCAATCCGCGTCTTGTAGACCTGGTCGGAGGGTACCGCGATCGTCCGCCCGCCGTCGCTCAACTCGTAGGGGATCTTGTTGTCGTTCAGGTAGGCGACCACCTCGCCGGCCTCGGCCTCATCGACGTCAGAATAGAGGCGGGCGTAGGTGACGGTATTGACCCAGCCGACGAGGAGGATCGTGCCGACGATGGTGCCGGCGGCGATTCCCAGCAGCATCATGACCTGGCCGGGCGAGAGCCGGCCGACCCACGCGGCGAGGTTGCGGAAAAACTGTCTCACTTGCTCCATGGCATCATCCTATGTCACGTCCGCGGCCGGTCCCTGGCCGCGCACCCACGTTGGCTGCCGACTACAAGGGCATCTGTATAAGCTGCTGGTATCCCTCGACCAGCTTGTTGCGGATTTCAATGAGGAGCTCGGCGGCGACCCCGGCTTCCTCCGCTTTCACCATCACCTGGTGCAGTTCGACCGGCTCGCCTTCGAGAAACGCCTGCTGGATCTGCGCCGATTCGTACTGCAGCGAGTTGACGCCGCTGACAAAGTCGGAGAGCATCTCACCGAAACCGTCCTCGGCCTTCATCTCCGGCAACGGCACGGTCTTTCCAGTCGGCTCGAGCCGCGCCACGAGTCCCGGCACCAACCGGGTGAGGCCATTGACAGGTGCCGTCATGTTACACCTTCACGTCGATCAGTTTACCGAGCACCCGGGACTCGGCGGCCTCGCCGCCCAGGGCCGCTCCGAAGCGGCCGGAGTCGCCGAAGCGCTGGAAGAGCAGCTCCAGGGCCGCGCGCTCGGCCTCGGTGAGGAAATCGGCGTAGGATCCCTCGGGCGCTTTGACCGCGAGGTCGGATCCGGACGCGGCCGCCTGCGGCGCGATGGTCAGCTCGCGTGCGGCGTCGGCCGGCCGGGCCTGCTCGGCCGGGCGCTGCGGCTGCCGCTGCACGAGCTGCTGGTACGACTGAATTGCTGTCGGGTTAATCTTCATGGCTGCCTGTCACTTTCCTATATGTCCAGTGCATCTTTGGCCATCTGCTTGGCGGCGGCGATCGTCACCGTGTTGGCCTCGTAGGCGCGCGCCGCCGCCATCATGTCGACCATCTCGTTGACCACCTCAATGTCCGGCATCTTCACGTACCCCTGCTCGTCGGCGTCGGGATGCTCGGGATCGTGGATGAGCCGGTAGCTCGATTGCGGATCCCGGATTTCCTTCATGTCGACGTCGGGGACCTCCACCTCAGATTGCACACACACGCCGCGGGCGGGGAAATGCCGGGTGTTGGTGCGCTCGAGGGAGACGCCGGCGCGCCGCATGGCCTGCCGGAACGACACCCCCGTCTCGTCTTCCCGCACCTGCACGCGCTTGCGCCGGTAAGGGCCGCCCTCCGGGGTCTGCGTGGTCTCGGCGTTGGCGATGTTTTCGGCCGTGGCGTTCATTTTTGCCCGCTGGACCGACAGTCCGCGCGACGCAATCTCAATGGCTCCGAGTATGCCCGCCATACCTTACTCTCCTATCTCCCCGCTATGGCCCGCCGCAGCCCCTCAAATTTCTTCTGCAGGAGCCGAGCGGCCACCGTAAACTGAAGTTCGTTCTGGGCCATCTGCGAGACCTCCCGGTCGATGTCGACGGCGTTGAGCTCATCCGGTTTGGGTCTGGTCTCCTCGATATCCGGTTCGCGGTCGCGGTGCGCGCCGAGAGGCAGGTGCGCGGGGTGGGTCAACTCGCCGGCCACCCGGCCGGTCTCGCCGGTGAGGCGCGTGTACTCGGCTTGAAAGTCGATGTCCCGGGCGCCGTACCCGGGCGTCGACACGTTGGCCACGTTGCTGCTGATCAGCTTGTGCCGGAACGAGGAGACATCCAGGTACGCCTCGAATCTGTGGACGCCGGTCGACTTGAAGAGAAAGTCCGCTATTTTCATACGGTCACACACGGCCTCATGGTTTTTCTCGCGCTGCGTCTATGCAACGTGCGTGCCGAATCGCGGTCGGACGCCGCAGGCGGTTGCGGCCCAGCGGGTTGGACTGACGCGCGCGGTCCCACAGCGCGGGGCGAGCCCGAGTGTCAGGGAAAGTATTTCCGGAGGAGCCGGGAAAAGACTACTCGTTGGCGGCCGTGAAATACAACTGCGAGGTCGGTTCTTTGAGCGAGAGTTCCATGGTGAGGATCACGATGTCGACGCGCCGATTCATGGCCCGGTTCTCGATCGAGTTGTTGGGGCGGATCGGCCGGAACTCCCCGTAGCCGAGCGCGGAAATGCGGTCGGGCGGGAAATCGTGTTGGTTCACGAAAAAGCGCACGACCTCGGTCGCGCGGGCCGCCGAGAGCTCCCAGTTGGAGGGAAACCGCAGCGTGGCGATCTGGCGGTCGTCGGTGTGCCCCTCGATCCGGAGGTGGTTGGGCATAGCGCGGACTTCGTCGTTGATGAGATCGAGGACGTCGATCGCCTGCGGCTTCAGGTCGGCCGCCCCCTCGTCGAACAGCGCCCGGTCGACAATGTGAATCACCAGCCCGCGCTCGGTGATCTCCGAGCTGACGTCGTCCAGCCGGTTGATTCCTTTGAAGCGTTCGTCCACGCGGGCCTGCAGCATGCGCAGGTTGCCGAGTTTCAGCAGGCCATGGCCGTCCTCGGTCGGTTTCGCCTCGTCGTAGTCGAAGACGTTCTCCCCTCCTTTAAGAATGCCGTGGAGAGCCTTGGCCATCTGCCCGAAGCGCTTGGCGTCGACCTGCGACATGGAGTACATGACGACGAAGAACGCCAGAAGCAGCGTGATGAGGTCGCTGTAGGTGAGCAGCCAGCGATCGAGGTTCTCCTTGTCTTCGACCCGGCGGCGAAAGCGGCGCATGGCTACTCCTCGTGGTTGCGGTGGATCGGGGCGATGAAAGCGAGCAGGCGGGTGCGGATGTGCCGCGGGTTCTCACCGGACTGGAGGGCCATGATCCCCTCCATGATCAGTTCGAGGTGGGCGATCTCCTCCTCGTGGCGCATGCGCAGTTTGTCCGAGACCGGGAGAAAGAACAGGTTGGCCAGTCCGACTCCCCAGAGGGTGGCGATGAACGCGGCCGCGATATGGGCCGCCATGCGCGAGGCGTCCGAGGTGTTCCCCAGCGTGTGCACCAGGCCGAGGACGGTCCCGAGGATCCCCATGGTCGGCGAGTAGCCGCCCGCTTTCTGGAAGAAAGTGATGCCGCGCTTGTGCCGCGCCTCGAGGTAGGCGATCTCGGTTTCGAGGATTTCGCGGAGCGCGCTCGTTTCCGTCCCGTCGATGACCAGGCGCACGGCTTTCCGGAAAAACGGGTTCCGGATGCGCTCCATGTCGCGCTCGAGGCCGAGAATGCCTTCCCGCCGGGCCTTCTCCCCCAGTTTCACGATCTGCTCGATCGTGTCGCTGAACCGGTGCGACCGGCCGAAGAAGGCGATGCGCAGGTAGTGGGGAATGTGGTTGACGGTGTCGATCGAGGTGGTCACCGTGGTCGCCCCGAGCGTGCCGCCGACCACGATCAGGATGGGCGCGGCGAGGAAGACGGCGTCGAAGGATCCTCCCTCCATGAGGAACGACCCGCCGACCGCGCCGAACGCCACCACCAAACCTATCAGTGTCGCCAGATCCATGGGTATGTCAACTCGGTTACGACCGCACCGGGGTCACCGTCCCGGCCCGCGGCCGTGACGGGTGGGGCGGGGCGCCGGCGTTTTCGGCCGTCCGACGTCTGTGCGCCGGGCGTCCCGCACATCCTACCCCAATACTATCGGCAGGGGGGATGATTAGTGGAGGGCGGGCGGGGCGGCAACTGCCCGCCCCGTACCCGCTTGCAGAAACTGCTCAGGAATTGGACACTTCTTCGCCGTACTCGGCCAGCTTGTTGCGGATGGTCCGGGCCGAGATCCCCAGCGCCTCGGCGGCCCGGGTCTTGTTGCCGTTGAACTTCTCGAGCGTCTTGAGGATCAGGTACTTGTTCCCCTCCTCCAGTTTCATCGGCACCCGCAGAGCCGCCAGGCTGTCGGCCGCCCGACCGAGAGCCAGCTCGGCGGGGAACTCGTCCTCGGTGAGGATTTCCTTGTTCCCGGTCACGACCGCCCGCTCGATATAGTTTTCCAGCTCCCGCACGTTGCCCGGCCAATGGTAGTGCATCAGCAGCCGCATCGCCTGAGCGTCGACCCCTTTCACGGTCCGGCTGTTCTCGCGGTTGTACTTGGCGATGAAGTGCTCGACCAGTAGCGGGACGTCTTCCTTGCGCTCCTCCAGCGGGGTCAGGTGGATCGGGATGACATTCAGGCGGTAGTAGAGATCCTCGCGGAACCGTCCGGCGGCGATGTACTCGCGGAGATTCCGGTTCGAGGTGGCGACCAGCCGGACATCGACCTGGATGGTCTGGCTCGATCCCACCCGTTCGAACTCCCGCTCCTGGATCACGCGGAGCAGCTTGGACTGCAAGTTGAGCGGCATTTCGGAGATTTCGTCCAGCAGGAGCGTCCCGCCGTCGGCCAGTTCGAACCGCCCCCGGGTCGTCTTCTTGGCGTCGGTGAACGCCCCCTTCTCGTAGCCGAAGAGCTCCGACTCGACGAGGTTTTCGGGCAGCGCCGCGCAGTTGAGTTTCACGAACGGTTTGTCGGCCCGGCACGAGCTGTAGTGAATGGCCCGCGCCACCAGCTCCTTGCCCGTGCCGGAAGCCCCGGTGATGAGCACGGTCGAGCGGGCGTCGGCGATGCCCTGGATGAGGTCGAACACTTCCTTCATGACTTTGGACTTGCCGACGATGTTGTGGAACTTGTCGGCCAGGTCTTTGCGCATGAGCTCATTCTCGCGCCGGAGCGCGATCACCTCGGCGACCCGGCGGATGATGTGCTCGACGGTCTCGGGGGAAACCGGCTTGAGGAGGAAATCATAGGCCCCGTTTTTGATGGCTTTCACCGCCGTGTCGATCGTGCCGTAGGCAGTCATCATGATGACGATCGTCTGGGGGCTCGCCTTTTTCACCTGGGCCAGCAGCGCGAGGCCGTCCATGCCGGGCATTTTCAGATCGGTGACGACGATGTCGAAATCCCGCTCGTTGAGGCGGGCCAGGGCTTCCTCGCCGGAATGGGCCGCCGTGCAGTCATAGCCCGCCCTTCGGAGCGTTTCAACGAGGAATTCATTGACCAGTCGGTCATCGTCGACGACCAACACCGCGTAGTTCATCTGCGCACTCCCTGTCCTCCGGCCCGCCGGACAGGCAGGAGGAGCCGGAAGAGCGCCCCGCCCGCCGGGCGGTTCTCCGCCAGCACCTCGCCCCCGTGGGCCTTCATCACTTTCCACACTACCGCCAATCCCAGCCCGTTGCCGTCGCCCCGGGTGGTGAAGAACGGCGAGAAGATCTTCTCGAGGTTTTCCGGGGCTATGCCCGTCCCCTGGTCGGCCACCGTTGTCTCCAGCACGGTCTCATCAAGACCCAGTAGGAGCCGTTTTCCCCAGACCGCGGCGGCCTCCTCCCGGCCGTACACGCGGTAGCCGACCTCGATTTCGCCGCCGCCGGCCATCGCTTCGGCCGCATTGGTGAAGAGGTTGAAGTACGCCTGGCGCAGGAGCATCGGGTCGACTTCAATCCGCGGGTTCCGCACCCCTTCAGCCGGGGGACGCAGCGCAATGCGCGCGCCGGCGAGCCGCTCGCTGCAGTCGCGCTCGAACTGCCGCACCGTCCCCTGGAGGAAATCATAGTAGGCGATCTCCGTCCGATTGGTCTCCTCGAAACGCGTGTAGTTCAGCAGGGTGGTCACCGTCTCGTTCAGATTGCCGACTCCCTTGAGGATGTTGCCGACCAGCCGGTACCTGGGATCTTCGGGATCGAGATCTTTCTGCAGGAGGGCGGCGAACCCGCCGATGCCCGAGAGCGGATTGCGGACTTCGTGGGCGATCGTGGCCGCCATCTCGCCGAGCGCGGCCAGGGTGTTCAGCCGGGCCAGCTCCTGCTCCATGCGCTTGATCTTGGTCAGGTCGTGGAGCACCTCCACCGCCCCCGCCGACTGGTTGGCGGCGTCGCGGAGAATGGTGGTCGACACCGACAGGTACAGCCGGGTGCCGTCCGGCTGCTCGATCACCCGCTCCACCGAGTCGATCGCCTCGTCCCGCTCCACCGAACGGAGGGCGTTGGCGTCGGGGGGCGTGCCGGGGCGGACGCAGTCCCGGTACTGTCTCCCCAGAGCCTCGGGCGCCGCTGTCCCCAGGATGCGCGCCGCGGCGCTGTTGAAGTGCGTGATTACGCCCCGGCGGTCGACCGCGATGACGCCGGCGTTGATGGAGTTCAGAATGCCGTTGAGAAATTCGGTGACCGCGAGGTTCCGCTCGGTCAGCTCGGTCAGACGGCGGTTGGCCTCCGCCAGCTCGCGGTGCTGGGTCGTGAAGTCGTCCTCAAGCTGGATATACCGGCGCTGGAGGGAGTTGATGATGCGGGTGAAGGACGCGTAGGAGTCGGCGAACCGTCCCACCTCTCCCCCGGCCGCCGTATCTTCCTGCCCGCCTTCGAGTTCGGCGATAGACCTAACGCTGTCATCCATGATCGTTTCTTCCACGGCGTCTCCGGGCAGGCCCGCCGGCCACCCAACACTCCATGCTCGTGTCTGAACCACCCTACCTTAGGGCGGCTCCGAAAAGCATTCAACTAAAAACTTCCGGGAGGAAAGAGACCGGAACGATCGGCGGGGAAAAGGCCGTTGCGGCGAGGGGCGCACGGTTTGATCGCGGCTGCTTATGAGTCGTCACCGTGGCGGTGCGGCTCCGCCGGTGAGCGCCAGGGCCGCCAGTTCCTGGCGTCCCCGTTCGACCGCCCGAGGCAGGATAGTCGCCAAGTCCTGGATTTCGTAGGGTTTGATGATGTAGTCGAATGCACCCTGCCGCAGGGCGGCGATCACGGCCCGGACCGACGGTGCGCCGCTCATGACGATCACAGGCATCTTGGGCTGGTTCAACTGCAGTTCGGAAACGGCCGCTTCGCCGGTCCCTGGCCCGATTGTTACATCGAGAACGGCAGCCGCATAGGGCCGGGTCAGGGCCATTTGGATAGCCTCGCCGAGGCTCCCCGCGCCGTCCACCGCGTAGCCGAGTTGGCCGAGGTAGTCGCAGAGCCGCCGGCGCATGCTTTCGTCCCCCTCGACCACCAGCACCGGCTCCCGTGTTGCGCTTTTCATGGCCGTCCTACTCGCTTTTGGCGGCGGCTTCTTTCGCCGCCACCTGGGCCTCGACTATTTTGTACAGGTTATTGATGTTGAACGGCTTGGTCACATAATCGGCCACCCGATGCCGAAGCGCCGCCACCGCCGTGTCGACCGAGGGATACCCGGTCATGAGGACCACGGGGAGCCCCGGCCGCAGTTCCCGGAGCTCGGCGGTCAGTTCCAGGCCGTCGATCCCCGGCATGCGGATGTCGGCCAGCACCAGATCGACCGACCGGCGTTGCAGGATTTCCAGAGCCTTCTCACCGCTGTCGGCGATCGCGGTGTCCCATCCCTGCCCGGTGAAGAAGTCGTACAGCAGATCCCGGATGAGCAGTTCGTCGTCGACAATGAGAATCGATGGTTGCGGCATTGGCGGTCTCCTGTGTCGATCAGTCAATGACGGCGGCCCGGTTGGACACCAGCGCTTCTTCTTCAGTGGGAAAGATCTCGAAGATATGGGACAGCTGGGTGATTTCGAAGATCTCCTGCACGTAGCTCGCCAGGTTGGAGAGCGTGAGCCGTCCCTTCCGCAGCCGGGTTTCCTTCATGGTCGACACGAGGGCGCCCAGCCCGGAGCTGTTGATGAACTCGACGCCGGCCAGGTTCAGGTGCAGCGTGGTGCGGTCCTGGGCGAAGAGGTCTTTCGCCTTCTGCTTGAGCTCGGCGCCGCTGGCCAGATCCAGGCGCCCGTTCAGTCGGAGCACCGCCACATTTCCGAAAGTTTCGACTGTTATAGTCATCGCGCCTCCAGTACATCCCGCACGAATGGTTTCTTGCAGCCGGATCGCCGTACCCCGGGGCCTCCCGCGGGTCCGGAACCGGCCGCCGCTTCTCCTCATCCCCTTGTTCTCTCTACTAGTCGGCGGAATCGGACCGATACTTTAAGGCCGCCGGTAAGGGTCTCGCCGAAGACCACTTCCGCGGCAAAGTGCTCCATCAGCCCGATCCCCCGCCCGTGGTCGTCGAGCTGACCGGTTTGGGGCCGCGCGGCGAGTTCGGCCAGTCCGCAGTTGCCCTCATCGGCCACCTCCGCGGAGACCGTCGCCTCGTCCACCCGGACCTCCACCCACACGGTCTTGGCCGGATCGAGCCGGTTGCCGTGGACCAGAGCGTTGGTGAAGGCCTCGGACAAGGTCAACATCATCGCCCGTCGCACGTCCTCCTCAAGCCTCTCCCGTTGTGCCACCTGCGCCAGATCGTTGAGAAACCGCTCCTCGGATTCAACCACGGAGGGGTAGGCAAACCGATGTGTCGCCATCACTTCACCAGCACCTGCAAAACGGTGAAATCGTCGTGCGAATCTTCCGGCGCGCCTGACGCGAACCGGTCAATCCACTCCCGTATGCGAACACAGAACTCTTTTGGGGGAAGGCCGATCTCCATCGCGAACACTTCTTCCGCCTGTTCCCGTCCGAATATCCGTCCGTCTTTGTCGACGGCCTCGGTGAGCCCATCGGTGCACAAAAACAGGCGGTCGCCCGAACCGATCGGGCACGAACCGAGATCAAAGTGCGCTCCCGGAAACTGGCCGACAATCGGGCCGCCGGTCGACAGCCTGGCCACCGTCCCCTCCCGGGCCGACCAGAACATCCCCGGGACGTGGCCGCCGTTGCAGTAGGTCATCCGGCCCCGGGCGAGATCGAAGCGGGCGAAGAAGAGGGTGATAAACATCTCGCGGTCGCGGATGATCTCGCGTGCGAGAATCTCGTTCAGGCGGGAGGCGAGTTCATTGACCGCGATCTCGGGGCTGCGGTCGAGGATGGATTTGATGATTCCCGCAGCCGCCGACATCACCAGCGCCGCCGGCACCCCCTTGTTGGAGACGTCGCCGATGAAGACGAGGAACTCGTTATCCGACAGCGCGTGGACGTCGTAGAAGTCGCCGCCCACTTCCTGCGCGGGGTAGTAGGAGGCGCCGATTTCCACGCCGCCGACCGCATCGATGTCCTGCGGGAGGATGGTTTCCTGGACCTGGCGTGCGATCGCCATCTCCTGTTCGATCCGCTGACGGCTGAGCTGCTCCTGCATGAGGCGGGCGTTGTCGATTGCCACGGCCACGAAATTGAGGAGCATGGCCAGGCGCTCCCGATCCTCGTCGTTGAAGCCACCGCCGCCGGCCCGGTTGAGAATCAGCAGGACGCCGTAGCGCCGGTCCCTGGTCCCGATGGGCATGCAGATGACGGCGTCGATGCGCCGCCCGTCTTCATCGCGAAGGCTGAGGTCGTTGAGGATCACCGTCTGCCCGGAGGCCAGCACGCGGGTGGGCAGGTCCATACCGCCGGGAGGGGCGGTTTCCCCGGCGGGCAGCAGTTCTTCGGCCGTCTCGCCGCCCGGGAGTTTGGGGATGAGCCCCTCCTGGACGCCCCACGAGATTTCGATACCCAACTGCCCGCTTTTCTCCAGCAGGATCGCGCCCACCTCGCCATCGACCAGCCGCAGCGACATGTCCATGACGACCGAGAGGATGGCGTCGATGTCGTGAATGGACGCGATCACCGCGCCCATGGTGGCGAGATCCTGAAGGTCGGCGATCCGGGCCGCCAGCGAGGCCGCCAGCTGCTCCGGGTCGACATCGTACACCGGCCGGGTTTCCATACCGGGATTATCGGCAGCGGCCGGGCGTGAATTGACTCAGGGGGCTGTGCGACAGCGTCGGGTGCCAATCGGCGCGGGGCGGTTGCTACTTGCGGCGGAATTTCAGCCGGAGCGACACGCCCGCAAATCCCCAGCGCTCCCGCAGTTGGTTGTGCAGGTAATTCACGTACGACCTGTCGACGAGCTTGGGGTAATTGGCGAAGATGACAAAGGAGGGCGGGGCCGCGCCGGTCTGGGTGATGTAATTGAACTTGATGTGTTTGCCCTGCCGCGCCGGGGGATGGCGCCGCGCCGTCACCTCGGCGAGCCAGTCGTTGAGTTCGGGCGTGGGCAGCTGCCGCGTATTCTCCGCGTGCACCTGGTCGACCAGCGCCAGCACTTTGCCCACCCGCTGTCCGGTCAAGGCCGAGATGAAAACGAGCGGCAGATAGGAGTAGTGGGCGAGCGCCTCGTTAATCTGCCGCGCAAAGCGTTCGGCGGTGCCCGTCTCCTTCTCGATCAGGTCCCACTTGTTGACCGCCAGCACCGCGGCGCAGCGCGTTTCAACAACATCCTCGAGAATGCGCTGGTCCTGCGACGTCACGCCGTCCTGCGCGTCGATCAGCACTACGGCGACCTCGGCGCTGTCGATTGCCCGGCTCGTCCGCAGCGTCGTGTAGAATTCGATATCCTCGTGAACTTTGAACTTCCGGCGCAGCCCGGCGGTGTCGACGAGAATGTAGTTCCGCCCTTCGAAGGAAAACGGCGTATCCACGGCATCGCGCGTCGTTCCCGCGATCGGGGTCACAATGGCCCGCTCTTCTCCGGTGAGTTTGTTGATGAACGAGGACTTGCCCACGTTCGGCCGCCCCACGACTGCCACGCGGACGGCGCCGGAACCGCCGACGTCGTCCGCGGGCGCCTCCGGCAGCAGCGCCACGATTTTGTCGAGGAGCTCGCCGATACCGCGCCCGACGGTGGCCGAGACCGCCATCGGCTCGCCCAGGCCGAGGCGGAGGAAATCATACACCTCCAACTCCAGCCGGGGATTGTCGGCTTTGTTGGCCACCAGGATGGTGGGTTTGGCGGACTGCTGCAGGCGGCGGGCGATTTCTTCATCGATGTAGTCGGCGCCGACCATGGCATCGACCACCAGCAGCACGAGGTCGGCTTCGTGGATGGCGAAATCGGCCTGCTCGTAGATCAGCCGGTTCATGAGATCGCCGGACTTGGGGACCAGGCCCCCGGTGTCGATCAGGCGGAACTCCCGACCGGCCCAGTCGCACACCGCGTAGTTGCGATCGCGGGTGACGCCGGGGGTTTCATCCACCACGGCCAGGTATTTGCGGAGAAACCGGTTGAAGAGCGACGATTTCCCCACGTTCGGGCGTCCGACAATGGCCACGGTCGGGAGTTTCATGAGAAGGCCTCTTTCAGCGATGCCGCGACGTTGTATTGCCCGACCAGCACCGGTTTGGCCAGCACGCCCCGGAACTGCTCCAGGCTCAGGTTGTCCAGGAACAGATCGTCGTCGTTCAGGCAGTTGGGCGGCACGACGAGCACGTCCCAGTTTTCGTGCCGCCGGCGCGCGTGCCGCAGGAGATCCTGTCCGGTGAGCAGGCCCGACACGGTGACGGTCGGACCCCAGAATTCGTTCTTGACCGCCTCGACCTCCAGCCGCAGCCCCAATTGATCCCGGGCGTACGCGGCCACGTGCGACTCGAGAAAGGGCCGGGCCGACTCGCCGGTGAGAAAGAGCACGCGCTGTCGGCCCCGGACTTTCCGGAGCATGGCCCGGCGGCGGTTGAAGCCGGTGATCGTCTCCCGCACCATCCCGATCCCGTTCTCGAACTGGGCCATGTCCTCGTATTCCGCCCGGTTCGGGAACGTCCGGCCGCCGAGCACATAGAATTCGTCGGCCGGCCACACAAACCGGCTCCCGCGTTCGCGCCGGAACACTTTCTGGCGCCTCTCGATATAATCGATGATCCCGCCCGCCTCCTCCCGCGTGTACGTGCGCAGCTTCGTCTGCCCCTCGCGGAACCGGGTGAGCCCCACCGGGACAACCGCAAGCGTCGCCACCTGCGGAAAGAGGGCGGCCAGTTCATCGATCGTTTGCGCGAGCGCTTCTCCATCGTTGATCCCCGGGCACAGAACGACCTGGGTGTGCATGGTGATTCCGTGGCCGCCGAGGCGGCGGAGGGTCGGGACGATGGGGGCGAGTTTCTCGTTGCGGAGCATGCACCGGCGCAGGGTATCGTCGGCCGCATGCACCGAGATGTACAGGGGGGACAGGCGCTGCTCGATGATCCGTGCGAGGTCGGCCTCGGTCATGTTGGAGAGGGTAATGAAATTTCCGTGGGTGAACGACAGCCGGTAGTCCTCGTCTTTGGTGTAGAGCGCCCGCCGCATGCCGGTCGGCTGCTGGCGCACGAAGCAGAAGATGCAGTCGCACTTGCAGGTTCTGATCCGGGAGTCGTCGAGCGTCAGTCCCAGCCCGGCCGCCAGGCTCTCCCCCGCCCCCTCGTCCTCGGCGAAATCGAACGACAGCTCCCGGCCTGCCGGGTCGGCGAAGACGATCGTCACCCGCTCCTCTGCCAGTTTGTACCGAAGGTCGATGGTGTCGATCACTTCCCGGCCGTTGACCGACACGATGCGGTATCCCGGCCGGACGTAGCCGAACAGGGGGGATCCCGGATCGACATAGAGTATCTTCATCGCACATTCACCTTGCAGACATCACCTCGGTCGGAGCGCCGGTCGGGCGCGCCGCTTCTCCCCGGGAGCGACCTAAGGAACGAAATCGGGGGGCCGAAGTCAACGCCGGCCGTCGGCCCGGCTGATCAGCCGCGCGCCGCGGTTGCGGGTGATGTAGCTCCAGACCCACTGCACGAGAACGACCAGGCGGTTGTCGAATTCCACCAGGTACATCAGGTGGACGAACAACCAGGTCAGCCAGGCGGGGTAACCCCAGAAACGGAGGCGTTTGTAGGTGCCGACCGCGGCGTTGCGGCCGATGGTCGCCAGGTTCCCTTTGTCGAAGTAGCGGAACGGCCGCACCGTCTTTCCCCTGAGGCGCCGTCCGATGACCCGGGCGACATAGCGCCCCTGTTGCATTGCGACCGGAGCGAGGCCGGGCAGCGGTGCGCCGGTCTGGTGCCGGTAGCTCGCCAGATCGCCGATCACAAAGATCTCGGGACGACCGGGCACGCTCAAGTCGGGGGCCGTTTCCACGCGTCCGACCCGGTCGAGGAGGTCCGTCCGATCCCCCACCACCATCCGGCCCAGCGGACTGGCCGACACCCCGGCTGCCCACAGGACGGTGCGGCAGGGCACCACGGTCGTGACGCCGCCGGAGGCCAGGGTGACGGACTCGGGAGTGAGGTCCGTGACCAGAGTCCGCGTGCGCACAGTCACCCCGAGCTTGTGAAGCGACCGAACCGCCTTCTCAGAGAGAAAGGGCGGGTAATTCTGGAGGACCCGTTCGGCGCCTTCGACCAGGATAATCTCAGCCTGGCCGGGGTCGATGCGGCGGAATTCTCCGCGCAGGGTATGGTGGGCGATTTCCCCGATGGCCCCGGCGAGTTCAACGCCGGTCGGTCCGCCCCCGGCGACCACGAAGGTCATGAGCGCCCGGCGGGCCGCCTCATCGCTTTCGATCTCGGCCTGCTCGAACGCCGCCAGCAGGCGGCTGCGGATGTCCACGGCGTCTTCGATTGTCTTCAATCCCGGTGCCAGGGGCGCCCACTCGTCGTGCCCGAAATACTGGTGAGCCGCGCCCGCGGCCACCACCAGGGTGTCGTACGGAAAGTCGCCCGCCGAGGTCCGCACAATCCGGGAGGCGATGTCGACAGCGGTCACTTCGGCCATGATGACGCCGGCCCGGCGGTTCTTCTTGAGCACGGAACGCAGCGGAGCAGTGATATCGCCGGGGGACAGCCCGCCGGTAGCGACCTGGTACAGAAGCGGTTGAAAGAGATGGAAGTTGCGCCGATCGATCAGGAGCACGTCGACCGGGACGCGCCGGAGGTTCTTCGCCGCATACATACCCCCAAACCCCCCGCCGACAATTATGACTCGATGGCGCATGTGCCGGTTCTCCATGCTTGGAGCCTCCAGGTTGGACCGCACCCGGACCCGGTCCCGGGAGCTTCAGACTGCTATAATGGTTTGCTGCCTCGCCCGGTTCCCGGTTGCCGGGGCCCGGATTCGGCCGAAAACGAGGTCCAGTCAGTCCACGCAAGGGCCGGGTCGGCCCCGAAAATCAAACGACGGTCCCTTTTGGCTACATCTCCTCACTTGCCCGCGGCCGATTGAATCCCTATCTTCGGGCCATGCTAGTCCCGACACCGATACTCAAGCATCTGGGTGGGGCGGATCCGACGCTCGGACGCGTCATTCGGAAGATCGGTCCCCTGGATATTACGCCGCAGCCGGGCGGGTTCGACCGACTGGCACGGTCGATCATGCATCAGTCGCTGGGCCTCCGGGCCGCGTCGACGATTATCGAGCGGGTGGTGACGCGCGCCGGCGGGCCGCCGCTCACGCCCGAGCGGGTCGCGACGCTCCGGGAGCGCGACCTGATCACCTGCGGTCTCTCGCGTCCCAAAATCCGCTACCTTCGGGGCCTCGCGGCGGCCGTCGCCTCCGGCGAACTGCGCCTCGCCCGGCTGGCGCGCCTGTCTGATGAGGCGGTGATGGAGGAACTCACGAAAGTCTGCGGCATCGGCCAGTGGACGGCCGAGATGTACCTCATCTTCGTGCTTAGCCGCCACGACGTCTTCCCGGTGCTGGACGCGGGCATCCGGGCCGCCGTGGGCGCAATCTACAAGATCCCTCCGGAGCGTTTCCGGGCAGAGGCGCCGCTTATTGCCGAGCGCTGGCGACCCTATCGTTCCATCGCCTGCCGCTATCTGTGGGAGTGGCTGGACAGCCGGTCGAAATGACTTCGGGCTGCCGGCCGCCGGCCATAAGAAAAAGCGGGCGATGGGAATCGAACCCACATATCAAGCTTGGGAAGCTTGCATTCTACCACTGAATTACGCCCGCCTTGGAACCGTTCAGCCGGTCGCTTCGGCCTGAAGGCGATCTAATCTATGCCGGCCGCGCCGGGTTGTCAACTCCCTTGCCGACATAAATCGGGGGGAGCGGGCCGTTACTGGCGGATCGTGATCCGGCGCAGGCTGGCCCGGATCTCCGGCGTGTACCAAATCTCCACGAATCGTTTGATAGTGGCTTCCTCGCGGGCGACGATGAGGTCGATGACCGGTCGGCGGAGCATCGACTTGGCCTGTGCAAAAGCGTCGGGACTGATCTCCCCGAGGCGGGCCGCCTCGCCGAATGCGACCGCCTCGAACTCGCTGGCGGCGCTGCGGTTGCCGACCGACGGCCCCGGGCGTTCGGGCGCGGCGGCGAGATCGACAAGACCGATCGCACGCGCCTCCTCCGCGGTGTACATGCGGCCGCCGAAGAGAACCTCCTCGGCATGGCGCGAGCCGATCCAGTACCGCATGAGTTCCACGGCGGTCTGGAAGACGGTGGACCCGAACGTCAACTCGTTGAGCGAGATGCGGGGTTTTCCAGTCGCCATGACGCGACGGTCGCAGGCGGTGGCCAGAATGCAGCCGCCGGCGATCGCGTGGCCGTTGATCGCCGCCACCAGCGGCTTGGGAAAGAGAAACAGACCGCGGCAGAGGTCAGTGAAGTTGCGGAGAAAGGCGGCGAAGTCATCGGGCGGAAGATCATACAGCTCGGGAACGTCGAGCCCGAACGAGAAAAACGAACCGCGGCCGGTCAGAATGACCGAGCGGATGGCCGGGTCGGCCTCGAGGTCGCGGAAGGCCGCCCGAAGGCGGTCGACGAGATCGCCGTTGACCGCGTTCACCTTGCCGCGCTGGAGAGTGACCACCGCCAGGGAGCCGGAGGTAGTGATGTCTACGGTGTCCATACTTTCAATTACGCTAGCGGGGGGCGGTGGGGCAAGCAGTTCCGGCGTAGAGTTCCGGTTGGGACGGCACTCAGGATGCCGGGCTCCTCGCCCGCCCTCGGCCGGCCTGGATTCCCATCGGCGGGGGCCGGCGGGGGCCCGGAAGGCGGATCTCCCCCGGCCGAGCGCCGCTCCAATAGTCCCGCGGTGCATTATCTTCGGTCTATACACTCTATTTTGACGCGGCTACGGAAACTCCCGTACCCTTCGCCCGTATCCCGCATGGGAATCGTATTGGAAGAGGATTTGACATGGGCCGGAACGCTTTCGCATGGCTCGCCTGCGCAGTCATCGGCCTCGGCGCCCCGGGCACGAACGCCGACTGGAGCTCAGTTACCGGTTTCGACGGACTGGAAGTCACCGATTTGTTTGTGTCCCGCGACACCCTGTATGTCGCCACTCCCGGCGCTGTCCACATCCACCCGGCCGGATCGGCTGCGTGGTCGCCGACCGCCCCGCTCGGCGAGGGCATCGAGATCTCGCAGGTCATCAAGGTCGGGGGGCGCCTCTTTGCCGGAACGTACGGCCACGGCGTCTACGAATCGGTCAACAACGGGCAGACCTGGCAACCCCGCAGCGCGGGGCTGAGCGGCCTGGGATCGCTGGCCATCATGGCCTTCGCTGTCCGCGGCGACAGCCTGTACGCGGGGACGGGCGGCGCCGCGGTTTGGGTGTTCAACCTGAACGGAGGGGGCGCCTGGCAGACGTTCCGCGACGGTTTGGGGTTCACCGTCTCCTGGGACTCCTACTCGCTGCATGCGTGGGGACGCTGGCTGCTGCTCGGCGCCGGTCAGAACGCCTACATCCACCGCAACCCCGCCGGTTCCGGTCTGTGGACCGGCGTCGAGTACACCCCCTTCAGCGCGGGCGGCGAGGCGATGTGGGCATTGGCCGACCACGACGGCGCACTCTACGGAGCGGCCTCCGGCGGGCTATTCGTGAGCCCCGACAGCGGCCTGACCTGGACGCCGTTTTTCGGCCCGTGGCGCCCGTCCGATCACGGCGCGGTCGCGGCGACCGACCGCGCGGTCATCGGAATCCTCAGCTTCCTCTCCCACGGCACCTACGTGTATCTCCGCGAGGGGGACTCCTGGACGCAGATCGAACACCTCGCGGGGGTAGCGGTCCACGATGCAGTCGTATTCGACAACCGGGTGTATCTCGCCCACTTCGCCGGGCTGCTGTACCAGCCGCTTGCTCCCACCACGGTCCCCGAGCCAGCGCCTCGGCCGGGCGGTTTCGCGCTGCATCAGAATTTCCCCAATCCGTTCAATCCGGCCACGGTTATTGCCTATGACCTGCCGTCTGCCGCCGACGTCAACCTGAGCATCTACGACCTCCTCGGCCGGCACGTGGCGACCCTGGTTGATTCCCGCCGGCCGGCCGGACATCACCGGGTGGTGTGGCAGACCGCAGATCCATCCGGCACCCGCCTGCCCTCGGGGGTCTACTTGTATCGGCTTGTGGCCGATGATCGCCGGATCACACGCAAGATGCTGCTGCTCAAGTGAGCTGACTCCCGCTCCCTCCCCTCTCGCCCGGGATCAGGCGAGCCGTGCGATGGCCCGACGGGATCTCGTCATCGGGGCCGCCTTTCGATCCCATGCGAATTTGCGGACTGCCGGCCGGCTACTTTCGCGGCCTGCGGGGGCGCGGCCATGTCACTTCGTAAAGGCCCAGCCGACCTTTCCACGGGAACGGTTTGATCCGCCGCGGATTTTCGAGGATCCAGGCGAACTGCCCCGGGGACCATGGGCACATGGCGGCCTTGGCATCGGAGCGCCGGAAGGGGCGGCAATCGACGAGGTCAACGATGCCGAGGGCATGCCCGGCAGGGCCTTGGTTTGTCGGGCGGGCGCTCGAAACGATCAGGAGCCGACCGCGGTGTTTGGTGGTCCAGGTGTGGACCTCGATGGTCTTGAGGCCGGCAATAATGTTCACGGCGTGCGGGTTCCTGATACTGATCGTTCTGATGGTAGCCATCGGGTATTCCCTTGTGTCAAGTGACGGATGAAAGGCCCACAAGAATCCTGACCCGACCGGTTCCGTTGACGGCAAGAACGTCAGGGCCGCCAGGGTCCTGACCTAAACGATCCCGGAGACAGACCAACTCCAAACGGCGGGCCGCCTTTATGGGGTTGCATGCCCGTGGCTACTCCTTCGGGTAACCGATCGTCTGGGCCAGGAGGGGACGCTGGTCGGCCGACAGCGACAGGGTTTTGGCAAGTCGCTCGCTGTCTATAGAGGCGCGCACGACTGCGGCCAGGCCCGCCGAGGCGCAGTACAGGTAGGCGTTCTCGCACATGAAGGCGGCATCGGCATAGGCCATGTTCTCGCGCCGGAGGCGTTCGCCCTCGTCTTTAGGGGGATCCCCCATGCGAGTGAAGTTGGCGACATAGACCAAATTGACCGCGGCATCCTTGACGAACGGCTGCATACCCGTTTGAGCGCGGATGTCGCCGGCGAGAACCGGCTGGAGCGAGTGGTCTTTCGGCTCGTAGCGGTAAGCGGCGTCAGGCAGGGCGACATAGATGTCGATCTCCTGCCAGTTCATGGCCGACGGAGCGGTGCGTTTGCCCGATTCGGGGCGGTTGATGCCGCCCGCCGCCCAGAGGAGATCGGACAGAACCGCCGGCGGGAGCGAATCCGGGCTGAACTCGCGGGTCGACCGACGGTTCTTGATCGCCTCCATGAGCGGTTTGCCGCCGCTGGTGTCGGGCGGGGGGAGCGTGATCGGGGCAAGGTCCTGCGCCATGACCGAGGAACTGAGAATCAGGGCAGGGATGATGGTCTTGTGTATGCGCTTCATAAGAACCTCCAGGTTGAACTGTTCGCGCCGGGAATATACGAGACCGCCGGAAGAAGGGCAAGGCACCGGCGGCACTTTCTCCGCGATCGCGAGCCGTTGTGTCGGGCGCTCCGCCCTACTCCGCACGGCGCTGCAGGTCGGTGAGGAGGCGGCCGAGGAGTTGGGCGATGCGCGTGAAGCGGGCGGTCCTCTCCCCTGTGCGCTCATCCATATAGAGCCGCCGGTTGATCTCGATCATGATGCTCCGCACCCGCGTATCCGCCCGATAGTAGCCCGCAGGGACGAGCGCTCCGGCGAAGGGACGGTTGAGCGCCACCGAGAAACCGCTCGACTCCAGTGCGGCGACCAGGTGCGCCGTGAGAGCATACGGCGTATGGAAACTGTCCGTGCCGATGCAGATGTCGGGGCGGTCCGGGCTTTGGTCCTCCTCGTAAGGCAGCGGCCGCGAGGGAAAACTGTGGCAATCAATGATCAGGCAGCGTCCGAGGTGCGCCAGTTCCAGGCCGACAAGCTCGGTGAGCCGGCGATGGTGAGGATGGTAGTAAGCGGCCAGCAACTGCTCGCGCTGGGCGGCGGTGGGCGCAGTACGCAGCGGGCGGCCATCGGCCGTTCTCACATACACGACCCCCATCCCCTTCCCCGCCATCGGCTCCCGCGAGTCATCGATAAACCGCTCCGGGTCGACCACGAGGCGGCTCACCGGGAAAATCACCGGCGTGGCCGGGCGAACGCCGAGCGTGAAGAGAGTATCGGTGTGAGCATCGGTGAGAGCCAAAAGCTCGGCCCGGAGCTCGTCATCGGACAACAGCAGCGCCGCCCGCAGGTGAGCGGGAATGCGGTCCGAGGAGTGCGGGATATGGAGCAACATCGCAGCCTCAGGGATAGATGGTAATCGGAGTGCCAACCGGGACCACGCGCCAGAACTCGGCCATCTCCGGATTCGTGATCGCAATGCATCCGTTGGTCCAATCCACATACGAGTAGAGGCGCCCGAAGAAGGCATGACCGGGCGCAGCGCCGTGGATCATGATGTCCCCGCCGGGCATGCAGCCGAGCGAGTCCGCCATCCGGCGATCGCGCGGCTCCGGGTAGGAGATGTGGTAGGACAGGAAGAAACGGCTCTTCGGGTTCCGATAATCGAGCGTGTATCCGCCCTCCGGGGTCCGGCCGTCCCCCTCGCAGCGCTTCGGCCCTGCGGGGCAGCGGCCGAGCGCAATCCGATACTCCCGCAAGCTCCGTCCACCTTTCATCAGCCGCATGACCCGCTCGTCTTTGCGGACTTCTACCCTGTCGATCACTGTTCCCTCGGGCAGCGGGTCGAAGGGGCGGTTCGCCCAATACCAGATCCCGGCACACGCCAGAATGCAGACTCCCGCGGCGATTATGGTCTTTGTCATCATGGCTGTCGCGGGTTGCCTCCGGATCCGGGGCGAAAGGTGCGGTCGTTCGTATCCGACATCCCCACGGCCCGGCCCATCACTCCCGACTGCACGGTCCCAAACCGCCGCATGCGGAGGCGCGGGCAAAATGCAGGCCGCTTGGAGCGCGATCGAAGAACGCCCCGCCTGCTCCGACGCCGTCTGCCTCCGAGACGGCGGCGGCGGGGAACATCCGCCTGAGATGGTAAATCGAATCGATAACGTCCAGCACGCGCCGCTTCTCCCCCGGCGGCGCCGTCGGCCAGAGATCGTTGGTCTGGTTGCGATCGGCGGCGTCGAACCAGCGCGGACCCTCGATATCGGAATAGACAAACCGCCGGTCTCGCCGGAAAATGCCGAACCCCTCATGCTCCCACTGCCGGATATCGTTGGTATTGAGAGCGACCGTATTGCGCTCCGGCGGAAGCGGCGCAAAGAGCGACGCGCCGTTCAGGCGGGCGCGCAGGCCGGCGTTGGCCGAGTCGCAATTCGCCCCGATCGCGGCGAGGATGGTCGGGAGAATGTCGAGATTGGCGACCACCCGCCCCTCGTTCTCGCGCAGCGCGGCAAGGCGGTCGGGGTGGTCGGTCAGCCACGCCGCCGGGACATAGACGAGAAACGGGATATTCATGATTTCATCGTAGAAATTATAGAGCCGGTGCACCTGGGAGTGAATCAGGCTGTCGGTGTCGCCGTGGTCCGCGGTGATGATGATGAACGTGCTGTCCAGCAGGTGATGGCTTGCGAGCGACTCGCAGAGAAGCCGGATAGCGCGATCGAGCACGGCCGCGCTGTTGCAGTAGCGGGAGGAATAGGCCGGAGTCAGATCGGGCAGAAGGTCGCTGGCGGTCTGGCCGGGAGTGTGCAGGGCGTTGGAATTGTACACCGCGCAGAACGGCCGCCGGGCGGGGTTGGCCAGCACGCTGTCGCAGAAAAGCTGCATGGCGGCGATTTCATCGATCCCGGTGTCGTTGATGAGCGGCCGACCGGTCTGGTCCCCGCCGAGATAGAGGTCGGGACCGGGGGACCGGAAGAAGTCATCGAGGTTGGCCCAGCTGAATTGCTGCGCGCTCACGAAGGCCGTGCGGTAGCCGGCCGCGGCCGCCCAGTCCCAGACCAGGGGCATCGTGTGCAGCGTGCCGCTCTGCTCCCAGGGGGCGACGCCGGAGAGGATCGAGGGCACGCTGATGTCGGTGGCGCCGGAGTTGGTGAAGGCGGTCGGGAAGACGAAGAAGCGGCCGGACTCTCGCCGCGTCCACTCGCGAAGGAAGGGCATCGGGCAGACCGCCGAGTCGGCGGTCGGAAACGCCCGCTTGCCGAACGATTCGTTGATCAGCAGGATGACGTTGCAGGAGGAGGCGTTCCTGATCGGGGCGACCGGGAGACGCTCGGAGCGGTAGAGACCGTTGTGGACCACCGATCTCAGGCGTTTGGCCGCGACCGCACAGGAGGTGTCGATCGGCAGCTTGCGCCCCCGGGCGAAATAGATGATTTGGTTGAGGCCGACAAAATAGACGGCGACCACGACAACCAGCAGCGGCAGGTGAAGACGCAGCGAGCGCACCGGCCGCGGGCGGGCGCGCGGAACCCACACCCATAAGATCAACCCCCACAGGACGAGGAAGCCGAGGCTGTTCACGTTGAACAAATACGTACGGAGGAAGGCGGCGAAGTAAGAGGGGTTGGAGACGATAAAGCGGAGCATCGACTGCGAGATGTACTCGCCGAACTGCTCGAAAACGAAATAGGTTGCGACGAGCAGGAAAGCGAGCACAAAAGAGACCAGGAACGTCCAGGCGATGCGCAGGGCGCGGGGCAGCAGGCGATACACGAGGTCGAGCGCATAGAAAAAGCCGAGGCTCATGGCGAGGCCGGCGGCGTAGACCGCAAGGTCGAATGTCCACACCGGGCGGCGGAGGAGCGAAATGACAATGTCGGCTGCCACGAAAAGCACAAACAGCCGGAGCCAGTGCGGGAAACGGATCATGCCGGGTAGGGTAAGGAATAGGGGGCCGGGAGGCAAGCGGCGTTCAGGAGGAGTATCGCAGGATAGTGAGCGGAAGGCGGCTGCGAATGCTCGGTTACCGGAGGGTGAGCGCCGGGACGGCGACCGGGTAACTCCGGTGGCCCATCATTTATGGTGGGGGCCTCTCTATTACACGTCGACGCCGTCAATGTCAAGCAAAACGCCCGGCCAGCCGGCGTACCAGCGGCCACTTGACCATGGCCAGTCCTCCGGTTGCGCCACCAGACCGGCTCTCACCGGATTTGCATGGCAGTAGTTGATCTCCTCCCTCACTTCTTCCGGCGGACGGCAATTCCGATCGTAGCACCAGCGCCGCCAAAGAGCGGCATGGCCATCTGAACGGAAGCGGCGCCGGTTCTGGGAAAGTTGTCCCAGCACCACCCGGACAGTACGAGCTTTGAATCGGCCGATAAGACCGCCTACGTCACACTTCTCCGGCGGGAGGATAACAAGGTGCATATGATCGGGCATCAGCACCCATGCCAGGAGACGAATGCGATGTTGCACCCGGAGGGCTTTCAGTTCGGGGAGGATCAAATTGCGCATGCCGGCCGATTTGAAATGAGGGTAGTGGCGAAAGCAGGAGAAGGTGAGAAAACGGGCGACGCCTAAATCGTCATAGTGTCGGAGGCGCGGCATGAGTGGAAGATGAGCGGCCTTCCAGGTGAGGTCAATCACATTTCAAAAAGAGAAACCCACCATAGATGGTGGGCCACGTGTCCGGCGGGCAGTGATGCTGGTTTCACTTCTTGAATCGTATGGCTACGAAGCGGTTCTGTTTCTCTTTGGTTGTCCCAAAACCACTGAAAGCAGAATAGCTCATATGGGAATCTGAATCCTGCGAGAGCAGGACGATAGCATCAGCATCCCACTGACAAGCCTTTTTCTGCGCCTCGGCTATTTGCCGCTCGTGCGACACGCTAAAAAACTCGGAATTGCTTTCTTGTGCAGATATGATCACACCAAGTTCCTCAAAGGTCCCAGCTTGTGGCATATTAGCCAGTACGCGAATGTATTCGTAATTGGCCGGGTCGCTGCACCACTCCCCGTCACGCTCGACAATCCAGCTTGAACTTGGATAGGCTGCCATCTTGACAGGTGCAGCACAGGCGCTGATGAGGCACGAGACCGCGATCACGACTGTAATCAAGCTCTTCATTGCTGATCCTCCCGTCGACTCTTCCTGACCATTTCTCAGATCTTCTGTCGAATGTCCTGCTTGAAGTTATCCGACTCTCACCGGTGGTCCACGATCTATGGTACGAGCGTCCTTGGCTGCACCTCCCCGCCGTCTGTTTCAGGAGATATGTGCGACCCGAGCAGCGTGGCCCCCGAACTGGCTAATCGGCCTGCCCGCGCGGGACGCCCCACCGAGCTTCAGCAATCGCGCTGCATTAGATAATACCCCGGCTGCCGCGCCGGGGCAATCACATTTTGGGAGGGGGAGAAAGGGGTAACCCACAGCTCTATACGCCCAGCTTCTTCAGTGTTTCCGGAATCTCCGAAAACGTGCGGCAGGGGTGGGCGCCGTGGTCGGCGAGCAACTCGAGCTTCTCTTTCGCGGTGCCCATGGTCCCCTCAACGATGGCGCCGGCGTGGCCCATGCGTTTGCCGGGGGGCGCATACACACCGCCGATCATGACCAGCACCGGGGTGCGCATATCGGGGATCACGCGGGCGGCGCGTTCTTCGTAGACGCCGCCGATTTCGCCGCACATGACAACCGCTTTGGTCGCCGGGTCGCTCTCGAATTTGAGCAGGATTTCATCGAAAGTCGAGCCCAGCACCGGGTCGCCGCCGAGGCCCACGCAGGTGGTCTCGCCGTAACCGGTGCGGCTGAGCGTATCGGCGACATAGTAGGTGATCGAGCCGGAGCGGGAGACGGTGCCGACGCGCCCGCGGGTGAAGGCGATGTCGGGCATGATGCCGAGGTTGGCCTGGCCGGGGGTGATGATGCCGGCGGTGTTGCCGCCGATGACGGTGGCGCCGTGCGCGACCGCCTCCCGGCGCACGTGGAGCATGTCATGAATAGGAATGTGCTCGGGGATCACGACGAGGAACTTGAGGCCGGCGCGGATGGATTCGATCGCCGCTTCTTTCACAAACTGCGCCGGCAGAAAAATGACCGAGGTGTCGGCGCCGGTGGCGGCGACGCACTCGGCGACGGTGTCGAAGACGGGGAGGCCGGCGGCCGTCTGGCCGCCTTTGCCGGGGGTGACGCCGCCGACGATGTTGGTGCCGTAGGCGATCATGCGTTCTGTATGGAACAGGCCCGCGCCGCCGGTAATCCCCTGGACGAGGACGCGGGAGTTCTTGTCAACGAGGATGGACATCAGCGGGCTCCTTTGCGACGGGACGGGTGGAGAGGGCGGATCGCGCGGTTTCGGCGAAAGATGTCAGGACCACAAGGGGCCTGACCTACAGGAGGAGACGGAGTCCGGGAGACCGGAGTGTGGTGGTGCTGCCGGAACGCAGGTCGGCCAAGAGAATCCGGCCGGCGTGTCGGCCTTTGCCCGGCCATCGATCCTGCTCCTCTCAGCGCTGCTCGCACGCGCAAGGCGCCGCGCCCGGCTGCGGCCTCTCCCCTGCTCATGAGGCCGTCCCCCTGGCCAATTCGACCGCACGGCGGGAGATTTCCTCGATGGGAGTCTCGATGCCGTGGATCTCGATGCGCGCAAAAAGCTCGGGCGACTGAGTGCGGGCCTCCTCGAACAGGCGGACGCCCTCCTGCCACATGTTGCCGGTCATGCGCATCACCATCGGTTTGGAGAGGCCGTGCTCGCGCAGGAATTTGATGACCCCTTTCGCGAAATCATCGCAGCGGGAGATGCCGCCGAAGCGCGCGGCGAAAATGGCTTTGACGTTGGGGTTTTCATCGAGCAGGACGAGCATGTTGGCGAGGCGCTCGGGAGTGGGGCCGCCGCCGGAGTCCATGAAGTTGGCGGGGCGGCCGCCGTAGTAGTGGATGAAATCGTTGCCCATGATGCCGAAACCGGCGCCGCCGGGGAACATGCCGATGTCGCCGTCGAGGTCGAGGTACGGGATGCCCCATTCGGCCGCCCGGCGCTCGCGCGGCGTCATCTCCCCCTCCTCGTGCCGGTGGGCGATGCCCAGGGCCTGCAGTTCGGGGTGCCGGAACAGGGCGTCGTCATCGAGCGACACGCGCGCGTCGGCGGCGATGAGTTTGTTGTCGGCGGTGAGCACCAGCGGGTTGATCTCGACGAGCTTGGCGTCACAGCGGCGGAAGAGCCGGTAGAGATTCACAATGATCGGAGCCGCGCTTTTGAGGAGATCCGAGGGGAGGCCGATCTGTTTGGCAATCGCGAGGGCATCGAACCCGTAGAACTCCTCGTCGATGCGGAGGTGGTGGCGCACGATTTTCTCCGGGTTTCGGACGGCGGTCTCCTCGATATCGACCCCCCCTTCGCCGGAAGCGATGACGACGACGGTGTAATTGGCCCGGTCGATGGTCACTCCGAGGTACAGCTCACGCGCAATGTCCAGCCGGGGTTCGACCAGAACGGCGGCGACCTCGTAGCCGCGGATTTTCACGGCGAGGAGGTCGGCGGCGATGTGCTGCGCCTCTTCGGGGGTGGCGGCGAGTTTGACGCCGCCGGCTTTGCCCCGCCCGCCGGTGAGCACCTGGGCTTTGACCACCACCGGGCCGAGTTCCAGAGCGGCAGCGCGCGCCTCCTCCGGTGTACGGCAGACGCGGCGGGGGGCGGTGGGGATACCGATTTTCTCGAACAGTTGTTTACCTTCGTGTTCATAGAGGCGCATGGTCAGGGTCCTTAGTAAAGGGGCGCGCAGGGGCCGATGTTCGCGTTATTTGCGGGATAATGTAGGGAGTCGGGAGCGGGAGGTCAAGGGGTGTCGATTTCTGGGTTGGGAAATGGGGCGGAGGGGGTTTATTGAGGGCAGGCGGAGGTATTCTGATGAGACGATTCGTTCTGTGGGTTCTTCCGGTAGTAATGTGGGTGGGGAGTTCGGTCAAGGCGGCCGAGGCGCAGGTTGAGCTGACGCGGGTACTGGAGTCCGGAGATGGTATCACCGCGGTGCTGCCAATTACCGGGGCAAACGGAGAGTTGCGGGCGCTCGCGTATGTCAAGGACAAGCTGGTGCTTTATGATGACCTGTCGGCGACGAGTCTTGATACGGTCGCCATTCGCGGGCAGTGGGTCGGCCGCGTGTTGTGTCGGAGCGGTGGGGACACGACGCGGATATATGCGGTGTCGAGCGTTTGGTACGAGGGAGGCAGCCTTCCGCTGCTGACTCGAGTTGATTACGTCAACGGAGAGGTGGGGAGGGACACGTTGTACCTGTTCGACGCCGACGATTTCTGGGGACCGTGGGGGGATATGTACCCGACGGTGCTATACCTTGATCTGGACAGCGCGAGTTTCGGCGCGGGCGGCCCGATCGCCAGTTACACGTTTGACCGGTACCAGTACATCATGACACTGGGGTATTGGACCTGGTACGAGTCGAAGTCATGGTGGGTGTCATGGGACATGGGCGAGGTGATCTCCTACCGTCACGGCCTGCGAGTACAGCCGGGCGATTTGCGGAGCGATGGGTCGGCGGCATTCGCGACAACCCTACCATATGACAGGTCCCACGCAGATGAGCCGGGCGATTACTATCACTACAGCGGGACGGAAGTGTACTTCTCGGATGTCTTCGGGCTGCAAACAAGCGGCGGGGGAAGCCGAGATTTGTGGGTGGATGATTTCGTGCCCGATGTTCCCGGTGACGAAATTCTGTACTATGGCGTGAATCAGGAGTTCACCGGGGCGTTCGAGGGGCTGCGCACATTTTTGGGCTGCTACAGTATCCACGACAGCACACTCAGCCTGATGTGGCTTGATACAACGCTCGGATACACGCCGGTTGACGTTTTCCCCTCGGGGCGCAAGATAATCGGTACACGCGTCACGGCGACGACGCGGTATGATGTGTTTATAGAGTACGCAACGGGCGAGGTATTGGGGGAGGTCGATCTGGGACGGAAGACAGAGACTCAGGACTTCTTCTACACCGGAGGTGGAGCAGAACTGCATGCAACGGGACGTCTGGGGGATTCGGTGTACGTCTACTCTTTCGACGTGGCGACCGGCGTATCTGATGAGCCCGACAATGGGACGAAACCCGCGGGATTTGTGCTCCATCAGAACTATCCGAATCCGTTCAATGGCGAGACGGCGATTCAACTGGAGCTTTCCGCCACGAACAACGTCACGGCCACAATCTACAATCTTATCGGCCAGCGGGTGCGGCTCGTCACCAATGAAACGCTGCGACCAGGAACGCATCGGCTATCGTGGGACGGAACTACCGACGGCGGACAGGACGTGGCGAGCGGAGTGTACCTACTGAAGGTTCAAGTCGGGGCGGCATCGCGCGCAATTCGGATGCTCTACCTCAAGTAGAGCTGCTACGACCCTACCTGATCCGGCACTATCGAGATGAACCGGCTGAATCCGGTTGCCGGGCAAGCGTGTCTGCAGTCAGGTCGAGGCGGAACTCGACCGCGCCGTTGTGGAAATCGATGAGCCGCTTGGGCTGGTTGCGGGCGGCCGGATCGACGCACTGGCGCGGCGCGCCGGTACGGTTGGGAAAGGCGCCGGCGGCGGAATCGGGCGGGTTGCCCGAGTAATCGATCACGCGGCGCGAGAGAATCAGGGTGTTGCCGGACCGGTCGGAGAGCGTGTTGTCGCCGCAGTTCTCCCAGAAAAAGTAGATCGGGACTATGCCGTCGTCGGTTTCCAGCAGGTGCTCGTTGGACACGACCAGGCGGAGGAGCGAGGCCTCGCCCTCCACCGTGTAGCACCGGGGCTGGGTGCTGTCGGGGATGAACTGGGCGAGGGCGACGGCGTTCCAGACGAGGCGGGGGTAATTCTCGCGGCCGGGCGTCTCGAGCGGGCGCGCGGTGAAGTACTCCCAGCGGCAGGTGTCGTAGAGAGCGCCGGGAAGGACCTCGACAATCTGCACGCGGCGGTCGTCGACGGCGATCTTGAAAGCGTAGCCCGCGATCGGAAAGCCGTGGGCGGTCAGTGTCACCTCAAGGGTATCGCGCAGCCGCATGTCGGCCACGCGCACCTGCTCGATCGCAACCTGCAGCGAGGTCGGGAAGACCGGGGCAGGCTCGGCCGGGGGAGCCGGCGCCGGAGGCGGCGCCGGGAGTGGATCGGCGTTCAGTGAATCCTCCGGCCCGCCGGCGGCGGTGCCGGCCAGCAACAGGAGCGCGACTTTCAGCAGCCATGTCATGGCGTGAAGATACGCTGCGGCGGGTGGAAAGCACAGCGTTATTTGGCCTACCGCAGCAAGAGCATCTTCCGCGCGCGACTTTCGTCCCCGACGGTCAGGCGGCAGAGATAGATGCCGGAGGCGGCCGGCGAGCCGGCCCGGTCACAGCCATCCCACGAGACCGCCACCGCGTCCCCGTCGGCCCGGCCGGAAAAATCGCGGACCCGGCGGCCGAGGAGGTCGCGGATCTCCAACCGCCACGCCGCTCCGGGCGGGCACACGAAACCGATAGTGGTGCCGGCGTTGAAGGGATTGGGGTAGTTCTGGTCCAGGCGGAGGCCGGAGGGCAGGAGGGTCGGGACGGCCTCCGGGACGCCGGTAGGCACCTCGAGCGCCAGGCGGGTGGACTCGAAGACCAGTTGCCGCTTCACAGTAGTGTCGCCGACCGCCAGTTGGCCGAAGCAGTCATCGCACAGACCGGCGGTGGTCGGCGGGGGGATCCTCTCGGAGGTGATGTCGGCGCCGGTCGGATCGCGCACGTCCAGGGAGACCAGAAGGTCAGGGTCCCCGGCTTTGACCAGAAGGTTGTCGTCGCAGGCGCCCCAGTAGAACCAGACGGGGGCATACGGTTGCGTTCCCGGCGGCGCAACGGGGCGAAAGATGATGCGGACGAGGACGCTGTCGCGCGGACCGGCGCCGGGGACGTACCCGGCCGGGCGGCGGCCAAGGATCTTGGCGCTCCAGTACGTCGGTCCAAGCGACGGCGCGGTCTCCTGGAACCAGGAAAAGCGCCAGGCCGCCTCCGCGCCGTCCGCGGCAGCGACGCTCTGGCATTGGAGCAGGGTGGAATCGTAGACGATGGCGAGATTGAAGAAGGCCAGCGCCCCCGGCGCGGCGGGCGGCTCACAGGTGACCACGGCGGCCGGCGGGCCGCCGGAGCTGTCGCACGTCTCCGGGACCAGGCGAATAACCGGGTCCGCGTGGGCGGCCCCGAGCAGCACGACAACGGCCAGCAGAGACCGCCCGCGCAGGCAGACTCCGCCCCGATGGTTCCGAGTAACGGCCATGGCTGACATCCCTTTCCCCTCGGGTGCCTGGCAGCGAACAGGATCTGAGCGGTCGCGGGTGTGCTCCGCCTCGGCGCCCGGACCTATAGGTTATAGAATCGGCCCGGCGGGGAACCGCCGGGCCGGCGCTCTGACTTACCCTATTCTTTGACGACGCGGAACACGAGCGGGCCTTTCCAGGCGGGCTCCTGCGTGGCGTCCGGGTTCGGGGTCGCCAACATCCAGTACCCGCCCGGCGGGTAGAACGCGGAATCCACCTGCATGAGGCCGGTTTCGGGCACGATCATTCTGAACGAGAGCACCTTTTGGTACGGATGCGGCTTGTACTCGTTCTGAACGCAGAGGCCGCCGAAACCGAGCAGTTCCGGCATTTCGCCGTTCCAGTCGGACTCGACCGCATAGACGCCGCCGAAATTCCAGACCGACTGATCCTGCCAGCCGTTGAACCCCTTGATATCGCCGGCGGGGTTGAGGCCGTTGCCGCTGTCGGCGACGTGGATCACCCGTTTGACGGAGGAATCCGGCGAGGTCAGGGCGAAGCCGAAAGCGAAACCGGTGAAGAGCGAGTCGTTCTCGATGTAGAAGTCGACGGAGACCGGGAGACCGGCTTTGACGGTCGTGTCATTGAGGACGCCGTCGCCCGAGAGCTTGACTCCGACAGTGCCGGCCGAGCCCAGCCCGGCGCAGAGCAGCACGGCGGCAACCGCGGTCATGAGAATTCGGAACACCATTGGAATCTCCTCAAAAGCTACTGTATCTGAAACAGTTGTGATCTCTTCGCATGATTCTCAACATAGGTCAGCCGCCGGGGCTTGTCAAACGGATTCTCACGGCTGTATGTCTTATACCCGGCCGGGCGAAAATCGTCCGCGCGGGCGGCCAATCTCCCGCGCGCGGTCCGATTGTCTTTTTGTTTGACCGTCCGGGGCGGACGGCTGTATCTTCGCGACAGGAAAGGAGGGCCGATGGCGACAAATCAGATCAGTCGTGTCACCGACACAAAAGTCATCCCCGAGCCGCCGACCATGACCTCGATCGTGCGCAAGTTCTGGATGGCCGTCTCGGGGGTTATTATCCTTACTTTCGTGGTCGGGCACATGCTGGGGAACCTCCAGGTGTTCCTGGGTCCCGACCAGATCAACGCCTACGCGCAGAAGCTCCGGGCGGTTCCGGCGCTCTTGTGGGCGGTCCGGGTGTTCTTTCTCGTCTGGGCGCTGGTGCACGTGGTCGACGGCGCCGTGCTGTGGCTCCGCAACCGCCAGTCGCGGCCGCAGACCTATGTCAAACAGCGGTTCCAGGAGGCGACGCTGGCCTCGCGGACGATGATCTGGACGGGGCTGGCGATCTTCTTCTTCATCGTCTACCACCTTCTCCACTACACGCTGTTTGTGACGAACCCGGAGTATGCCGGTCTGACGCTCCCGGACGGCCATCACAATGTCTATGCGATGCTCGTGCAGGGGTTCCAGAACCCGCTCATCTCGGTTGTGTACATTCTCGCGATCTTCTTCCTCGCCGTGCACCTCACCCACTCCATTTCGAGTTTCTTCCAGACGTTCGGCTGGACGCGCACGGAGCTGCAGCCGATTTTCCGCGGGATCGCCTGGACGGCCGCGGCCATCATCTTCATCGGCTATGTCAGCATCCCGATCGGCGTGCTGACGGGGATCATCGCGCCGATGGCGGAAAGGGGGTTTTGAGGCATGAAGCTTGACAGCAAAGTACCATCGGGGCCGCTGGCCGAGAAGTGGGACAAGCACCAATTCGAGAGCAAGCTGGTCAACCCGGCAAATAAGCGGAAGTTCAGCGTGATCATCGTCGGGTCGGGGCTGGCCGGAGCCAGCGCGGCGGCCACCCTGGGCGAACTGGGGTACAACGTGGCCGTATTCTGCTACCAGGACAGCGCCCGCCGGGCGCACAGCGTGGCGGCCCAGGGAGGCATCAACGCCTCGAAGAACTACCAGAACGACAGCGATTCGGTGTACCGGCTGTTCTACGACACCATCAAGGGCGGGGATTTCCGCTCGCGCGAGGCGAACGTCTACCGGCTGGCCCAGGTGAGCGAAAACATCATCGACCAGTGCGTGGCCCAGGGAGTGCCGTTCGCCCGCGACTACGGCGGCTACCTGGACAACCGGTCGTTCGGCGGGGCGCAGGTGTCGCGGACATTCTACGCGCGCGGCCAGACGGGGCAGCAGCTGCTCATCGGGGCCTACCAGGCGATGATGCGGCAGGTCGGCCGGGGGCAGGTGAAGCTGTACCCGCGGACGGAGATGCTCGACCTCGTGCTGGTCGACGGCCACGCGAAGGGGATCGTGGTGCGGGACATGATCGGCGGCGGGATCTATTCGCACTCGGCCGACGCGGTGGTGCTGGCCACGGGCGGCTACGCGAACGTCTTCCACCTCTCGACCAACGCCAAGGGGTGCAACGTGACGGCGACCTACCGCGCGTACAAGCGCGGGGCCGCGTTCGCCAACCCGTGTTTCACGCAGATTCACCCGACCTGCATCCCGGTGTCGGGAGAGTACCAGTCGAAGCTGACGCTCATGTCGGAGTCGCTGCGCAATGACGGGCGGATCTGGGTCCCCCGGCAGGCCGGCGACAGCCGCGGGCCGAACCAGATCCCGGAGGCGGACCGGGATTATTTCCTGGAGCGGAAGTACCCGAGTTACGGCAATCTCGCGCCACGCGATATTTCCTCGCGATCGGCCAAGGAAGTGTGCGACGAGGGGCGGGGGGTCGGACCGGGCGGCCGGGGCGTGTACCTTGATTTCCGCGATGCCATCAAGCGGCTCGGCAAAGACGTGATTGCAGACCGGTACGGAAACCTGTTCGACATGTACGCGAAGATCACCGGGGAGAATCCGTACGAGTCGCCGATGCGCATCTACCCGGCCTCCCACTACACCATGGGCGGGCTGTGGGTGGACTACAACCTGGAGAGCACGATCCCGGGGCTGTTCGTGATCGGGGAGGCGAACTTCTCGGATCACGGGGCCAACCGGCTGGGCGCGAGCGCGCTCATGCAGGGGCTGGCCGACGGGTATTTCATTCTGCCCGCGACCATTTCCCACTACTTCGCCCGGACCGGGGCGAAGAATATCGGGATCGACCGGCCCGAGTTCCGGGCGGTGGAACAGGAGGCGGCCGACCGGATCAGGAAGCTGCTGGCCATCAAGGGGAAGCGCTCGCCCGACGCGTTCCACCGGGAGATGGGGAAGCTGATGTGGGAGAAGTGCGGCATGGGCCGCAACGCGACCGGCCTGCGCGAAGCGCTGGCCAAGCTCCCCGAGATCCGCGAGGAATTCTGGCGAAACCTGTCGGTGCCAGGGGACGGCGAAGAGCTCAACCAGGCGCTGGAGAAAGCCGGCCGGGTGGCCGATTTTCTGGAGTTCGCCGAAGTCCTGTGCTGGGATGCGCTGACCCGCGAAGAATCGTGCGGGGCGCATTTCCGCGAGGAGCATCAGACGCCCGACGGCGAGGCGCTCCGCAATGACGCGGACTTCGCCCACGTCGCAGCCTGGGAGTACAAGGGCGTCGGCGTCAAACCGGCGCGGCACGTGGAACCGCTCGCGTTTGAGTTCGTCGAGCTGGCGACAAGGAGTTACAAGTAATGAACCTCACACTTTACGTATGGCGCCAGAAGGACGGCCGCTCGAAAGGGCGGATGGAACGCTACGAGGCGAAAAACGTCAACGAGCACATGTCGTTCCTCGAGATGCTCGACGTGGTCAACGAGGAACTGATCGAGAAGGGCGAGGAGCCGATCGCGTTCGACAGCGACTGCCGGGAAGGGATCTGCGGGACGTGCGGGATGATGATCAACGGTATCGCCCACGGACCGCAGCGGGGCACGACCGTGTGCCAGCTCCACATGCGGTTCTTCAAGGACGGCGATCAGATCTACATCGAGCCCTTCCGCTCCCGCGCCTTCCCGATCGTCAAGGACCTCGTGATCGACCGCTCGGCGCTCGACCGGGTGATCGCCGCCGGCGGCTTCGTGTCGGTCAACACGGGCGCGCCGCCCGACGGCAACGCCGTCCCGATCTCGAAGAAGGACGCCGACACGGCTTTCGACGCGGCGGCCTGCATTCAGTGCGGCGCGTGCGTCGCGGCCTGCAAGAACGCCTCGGCGATGCTCTTCGTGGGGGCCAAGGTGTCGCACCTGGCCAACCTGCCGCAGGGCCGGGTCGAGGCGGCCGAGCGCGTGCGCCGGATGGTCTGGCAGATGGACCGCGAGGGGTTCGGCAACTGCACGAATTACTTCGAGTGCTCGGCGGCCTGTCCGAAAGAGATCCCCGTCCGGTTCATTGCGCAGATGAACCGGGAGCTGTACAAGTCCAAGGCGGCCTCCCGGGCCGGCGCGAAAGCGACGGGCGGCGCCGGCTGACCGGCGGTCCGGGCAATACATGCGAGGCAGGTTCCGGCGAACCTGCCTTTTCTTTTGGCACGCGCACCCGCGGCGGCCCCGTGACCGCGCCTCTCCCCTGCCCGGCCCGAGCCCGTCGATCAGAGCGGGAACTCCATGCCGTCGACCGCCACGACGTAGTTTTCCAGACCGGCCGCCTGGAGGGCGGCGTGAAGATCGCGGACGTGGGCCGCGCTCTGGACGTGTGTGAAGATCCATCGGCCGACGGCGGCGCTGCGGGCGAACTCGACGAGCGGGGGAAGATCCACGTGGGTGGCCTCGATGAGGACACAGGCGCAGCCGTCCACCCAGGGCCGAATTTCCTCGAATGCCTTAAGGTCGCCGCTGTACACGAGGCGCCGCTCGCCGACTGCGATGTCGAAAGAATGGCTCTGCATGCGGTTGGGCAGGCCGAGGCGGGCGAACAGCTCCCGGTTGTGGACGAGGTGGTCGTTGGCGCGGGCCGTGAGCGTGAAATCGCCGGAGTAGCGGAAGCCGTCGCTGTAACCGCACAGCCGCGGTTCGAAAGGGAGCTTCTCCCTCGGGATGTACATGGCGGCCAAAAGCGCGCGGAGGGGTTCCACGAACTCATCGGGGACAAACAGCTCAACCGGGTCGGTGCGGCCGGCGAGGTGCAGCATCTGGAGAAAGAGGGGGAGTTCCGTGCAGTGGTCGGGGTGGGTGTGGGTGACGAAGACGCGGTCGACCGCTAGCGGATCGCACCCCCTTCGCAGGAACGAGGCGCATATGCCGCCGCCGCAGTCGAGGAGCGAGTGGCGGCCGTTGACCGTCAGCAGGCAGCCGGAGCCGGCGCGGTCGGGCTGGGGCATGCCGGCCGAGGTGCCGAGAATGGTGAGTTTGTCGGCGGGGCGCGGCGCGGTCATACGAGGATGGTCCGGAGCCGCGCGACGGCTTCCTCGCAGTCCGCGCGCGGGACATCGAGGTGGGTGACCAAGCGAATACGTTTGAGGCCGAAGGCGATGGCCCACACGCCGACCTCGTTCATCCGGGCGAGCACGGAGTCGGAGGTCTCCGCGCCGTTTATGTCGGCCAGGACGATGTTGGTCTGGACGCGGGCCAGGTCCACGCTGAACAGCTTGAACTCGTTGAGCGCCGCGGCGAGATAGCGGGCATTGGCGTGGTCCTCGGCCAGGCGCCCAATGTGATGCCGCACGGCGTAGAGACCGCCGGCAGCGACGATGCCGGCCTGGCGCATGCCGCCGCCGAACAGCTTCCGCTCGCGCCGGCAGACGTCGATGAGCGCCGCGGAACCGAGGACAAGCGAGCCGACCGGCGCCCCGAGACCCTTGGAGAGACAGACCGACACCGAGTCGAAGGGCGCGACGAGTTCGGCCAGCGGGCGCCCGGTGGCGACGTGGACATGCCAGATGCGGGCGCCGTCGAGGTGGAATACGAGCCCGAACTCATCGCACACCTCGCGGACTCTGAGGATTTCGTCCTGGGGCAGGATGGTTCCCCCGTGACGGTTGTGGGTGTTCTCGAGCGCGACAACCTTGGTGCGCGGGGTGTGGAGGTTGACGGGACGGATGTGGCTGCGGACCACCTCGGCCGTCAGCAGGCCGTATTCGGTCGGGATGAGATTCACCAGCAGGCCGCTATGGACTACCGGCCCGGCGACCTCGTAGTTGACGATGTGGCACTCGCGGTCGCAGAGGAGCTCCCACCCCCGCCGCGTCTGGGCTTTCAGGGCAATTTGGTTGCCCATGGTGCCGGAGGGGACATAGAGGGCGGCTTCTTTTCCGAATAAATCGGCGACCGTGCGCTGGAGCTCGTTCACGGTCGGGTCATCGCCGAAAACGTCGTCGCCCACCTCGGCGGCCGCCATCGCCGCCCGCATGGCCGGGACCGGGCGGGTGACGGTATCGGAGCGCAGATCAATGATCTTCCTCATGGGCGGGAATATAGGGAGCGCGGAGGGCCCGGACAAGACGCGGGGGGAAAAAGAAAAGGCCGTGTTCCAGCGGCACGGCCTTTCAGAAGTCGGTGATGCAGAACAAGTCAGCGCGAGGGAAGAACGTTTTGGGCGAGGGGGCGCCCATTGCTGTGAATCAGGTCGAACAGGACTTCCTGTCCCTGACGCAAGGTCTTGAATCCGTTCATGTTAATTGAGGTGTAGTGAACGTAGATGTCCTCGGGCGAATCCGCGCTGGAAATGATGCCCCATCCCTTCAGATCGTTAAAGTACTTCACAGTACCCTTGGACATAGACCCTCCGCTAGCGGGTTCGGGTTATGACAGATATGTCAGCCTTCACTTAATTATACGGGATTTCGACCCCGGCAGACAAGCAAAAAAGGGCGGGCCGGCCGATTTTCAGCCCAGAATACGCAATACGAGGGTCATGACCAGGCCTGACAGCAGCGGAATTGTGACGTTGTCGTCGATCTGAAGGGGGAGGGCCTCGACCACGGTGGCGGCCAGAGCGCCGGCAAACGCGGCCGGGGCCGCCAGATTTGGAGTGAGTAGAGCCACGATTACCGTGCCGGCCAAGCAGGCCAGCGAGCCCTCGACCGATTTGCCGTGGAGAAACCGGCGCCGCCCGAAGCGTCGCCCGATCACCGCGGCGAGACTGTCGCCGACCACGGTGAAGGCGAGGGCGGCAACCGCAACCGCTTTGGGGAACAGGGCCACGGTGGCGACGGTGGAGGCGAGGATGTAGGTGGCACCGGTGAAATCCCCGGCCGCCTCGTGGGCCCGGATCATGCGGCCGAAAAGCGGCCCGAAGATGTCCCGCCAGAGCGGGCGCCCCTGCAGGCGCGCGAGATCGACAAAGAAGGTGCACAGGGCCACCGGGATCATGACCGCGAGCATGGTCCCGCGCCCCAGACCGAGAACGTAGTAGCCGGCCGGGATGACGAGTGCGAACATGTGCGTGGCTTTGCGCGCCAGCTCGCTGCGAAAGCTGATCGGCGGCGGAGCGGACGGCGGCGCCGAGACTGTCACATCACTGTCCATCCTGCCCCTCCTGCCGGTCGCGTATGGGGCGGAGGTCAACCGCCGGCAGGCGATTCGGGAAGGAGACGGCGAAGCGGCGGTAGAGCCGGTCGCGGAAAGTCGTGGTGATCTCGCGGAGGTGCTGATCGCGCAGGGTCTGCCGGATCTGCGTCCGCACTTTGTCCAGAGTTATCGGCGTGCGATGCTCCAGCACTTTGATGACGTGCCACCCGTACTGGGTTTGGACGGGAAAGCTGACGTTGCCATCGGGCGTCACCCGGGCCGCCTCATAGAATTCCGGGGACACGTCCTGCGGCCCGATCGGCCCGAGGTCGGCGAGGTCGCGGCGGAGACTCGAATCGCCGGGGTAGTACTGCTCGGCGAGAGCGAGGAAATCGTGGCCGGCGAGCGCCTGGTCGCGGAGGAAAGCGGCCGACGCGGAGTCGGGCGCGATGATGTGCTGGACGACGAGGGGTTTGTCGATCGGCGTCTCGCGGTAGTTCCGGCGATAGTAGGCCTCGATCTCGGCGTCGGACGGCGTCCAGCCGTCATCCAGCCCCTGCCGCAGGACGATCGTCTTCTGGTACTGGCGGCGGAGCTTGAACTCCTGCTCCCTCACGTCCGGGAGTTCTTCGATCCCGGCGGCGCGGGCCGCCTGCACCAGCGCATACCGCCGGGCGGCAATCTGGATCATCTCCCGCTTCATGTCGGGGGTGGTGTTGTCCACCCGGTGGCGCTTCCGGAATCCCTCCTCGAGGCTCTGGAGGTCGGCCATGTCGACCGTATCGCGGCCGTTGACCACCGCCGCCCACAGCGGCTTGGGCAACAGGAAGACATTGCTGTCAAGGATGGCCTCGTTGATTTCAAGCTGCATGGCCGCATCGAGCGAGTCCAGGAACGGACGGGCGAGGGAGTCGGCGGCCGCCGTGCGGAGATGGACGGTGACCTGGTCGGCGATCGTCCCCTCCAGCGGGGCGGTGGTGTCGGAGTGATAAGCGGCGACGTAAATAAGATGCCAGCTGTTCGAGGCGAAATACGGATCGGAGTACCGGCCCGGGGCGAGACCGAAAGCGACCGAATCGAAGGGGTGTTCATAGACGCCCCGCCGGACCCAGCCGATCCGCGGGCCGTAGGAAGCGATCAGGTTGTCGTGGGAATACTCGCGGGCGATGGAATCGAAGGGATGACCCTGGTCGAGCAGGGATTTCACGTACCAGGCATGCTTCTCGGCCGCCGCCGCCAGTTCCGGCTGGGTGAGGCCGCGATACTTCAGCGAATCGCGGTCGTGGGGCAGGTTCCCGGCGGCGATCAGAATGTGCGAAACGTCGACCTCCTCCGGGGTCGTGAACTGCGCGAGGTTCTGTTCGTAATACTGCCGCACGGCCGCGGAATCGACCGAGGTCTTTTCAAAGAAAGCCACCTGGCCAAAACGGCGGAGAAGGTACTCGTAGTACCGCTGGCGGTAGATGCGGTTGAGCTCGTAGTTGGCGCCGAGGTTGACGGTGTCGGCGACCAGACCGGCGAGCGTGTCCATGACGACGCGATCCAGTTCGTCGGCCACCTCCCGCTGCGACAGCCGGCCGCCGTCGGGCAGCAGAATGCTCTCTTCCAGTTTCCGGTAGAACTCGGGGAAGGTGAGGGTGTAGACGGTATCGACGCGGGCGACGACCCGGTCAAAGCGGTCGACGGATTCGTGGGTGAGCGTCGGCGGCTCGCCGCAGGCGGCGATCACGAGTGCGAGGACGCCCGTCAGCCGGGCATAGGTTCGTAAGGCCATCATCTCTCCGTCACGGTTGCGATCACACGGGATCCGGTTGGCTGATTAAGTTATACAACGGGCGGAGAAAAGCCAACCAAAATCGGGCGGTCAGCGGACGGCGGCGGGGGCCGCCGAGGCGGTCGCGGCGCCCTGGAGCTGGGGCCGCGGCATGCACACCGGGAATTCGAGCGTGACCGTGGCCCCCCGGCCGGGAGCGGAGTCGACGGCGAGGCCGATCTTGAGGGCAGTGCAGACGCGGTGGACAATCGCCAGGCCCAGGCCGGTCCCCTGGCGCTTGGTCGAAAAGAACGGCTGGAACATGCGCCGCATGACTTCCGGTGCCATGCCGCACCCGGTGTCGGCGACCTGCAGCACGACTCTCTCCGGATCGCGGGAGAAGACGCGGAAGTGTACGTCGCCGGGAGCGGCCCCGACCGCCTCGCAGGCGTTGACCCCGAGGTTCAGCAGCACCTGGGTGAGCAGGTCTTCATCTCCCGCCACGTACACCACCGATTGATCGGCATCGAAAGCCAGGCGGATGCCGGGGTGGCGGGACTCGTGGTGGGAGAGGATATGGAGGACGTCGCTGGTCAGGCGGCACAGGTCCACCTTGGTGTAGCTGGGCCGGTCGATGCGGGCGTAGAGGAGGAATTCGCTGAGGATCTTGGTCAGCCGGTCGGACTCCTTGACGATCAGGTCCATGAGGCGGGCGTTCTCCCCCGCGACCGGGAGGGCGCTCTTGAGCACCTCGACGGAGCCGGAGATGGCGGCGAGCGGATTGCGGATTTCGTGCGCGATGGAGGCGGAGAGCTCGCCCACGGCGGCGAGGCGGTCGGCCGCGCGGACCTTGGCCTCCAGGTCCTTGGCCTCGGTGAGATCGGAGAAGATGGCGATGACGCCGCGCGGCGTGGCCTTGTCCTCCTCGGTCAGAATGGAGATCGACAGCCCGAGGGGAACGCGGCGGCCCAGCGGATTGATGATCTCGAGCTCCTGGCGCAGGTGGGCGACCCGCCGCCGGACGCCGTCCATCAGGCTCCGGGCCAGGGCCGGCATGCGGTCGGCGAAGGCCTGGTCGCAGCTGAGACCCTTGATGTCCTCCTCGCAATACCCGAGGATGCGCTCGGCGGTGCGGTTGAAATAGACAATGCAGCCCTCGGCGTCAATCGTGATGAGCCCGGAATTGAGGTGGCGCAGGATATCGTCGGTCTCCAGGCGGGCGCGGCGAAGGGCGCGGGAGGCGTCGGCGAGGCGGCGATCCTGGTCGCGCAGGCGCTGGCCGAGGTAGCCGGCGATGAAGGCGACGAGATAGAAAATCAGCAGGTGCAGAAAGATCGAGTAGAAGGCGGTTTCCTGGGTGTCGAAGACCGTGCGCAGCGCCCGGAGCGACCACTCGGGATCGCTGTTGGTCAGACCGAGCCAGACGATGAAGGCGTAGGCCAGGGCGACGGTGGAGGCGATGACGAGGGTACCGACCAGACGGTAGACAAGCGCGGCCGAGACGATCGTCAGGACAAAGAGAGCCGAGAACGGGGAGTTCACGTTGCCCGTGGCGTAGATGATGCCGGATTCGACGCCGATCTCCAACAGGAAGTGCAGCGCCACCATGGCGGTGGTCACGGCGCCGAGCCGCTGCTGCTTGTCCAGGGCCAGCAGGAGCGTGAAGCCGAGGGTGACGCCGGCGTAGAGGAAGAACGGCAGGGCGAGGAAACCGGGGAATTTCATCCAGAAGACGACGACGAAGAAGACCACGAGGAAAGTGGCCAACCGGAGGGGGATGAACCACGCGAGACGGCGGGGGTGTTCGGCGCTAACCATGGTTTCCCGCACGCCGGACGGCGCCGCGGAGGGCGCCGTCCAGCAGGGTCATTCGGTGTCCGCGGCCGGCCCAGCGCCGGCGGCGGGATCTCGGGATCAGCCGATCTTCCCGATGATGTCGAACATCGGCAGGTACATGGCGATGAGGATGCCGCCGATGACGATACCCATGAAGACGATGATGACGGGCTCGATGATCGAGGTCAGAGCCGAGACCGCGTCGTCGACTTCCTCATCGTAGAACTCGGCGATCTTGTTGAGCATTTCGTCGAGGCCGCCGGTCTTCTCGCCGACAGAGATCATCTGGGTCACCATCGGCGGAAACACGCCCGATTCCTTGAGCGGCCCGGTGATCGTGTCGCCCTCAGCGATGGCCATGACCGACTTGTTGATGGCGTTGGCGATGACGCGGTTGCCGGCGGTCCGGGCGGTGATGTCCATGGCGTCAAGGATGGAGACGCCCGAAGACAGCAGCGTTCCGAGCGTCCGGGTAAAGCGGGCGACCGAGGACTTGCGTACGAGAGTCCCGAGGATGGGCATGCGGAGCATGGACTTGTCCCAGACCAGCCCGCCTTGCGGCGTCTTGCGCCACCACAGGATGAAGGCGACCAGGCCAATCAGCCCGATCGTCAGGAAGACGAAGTTGGCCTGGAGGAAATGCGAGATGTGGAGCACGATCTTGGTGGGCGCCGGCAGTTCCGACCCGAGTCCCTCGAACATCTTGGCGAAGACGGGCACGATGAAGGTGAGCATGGCGGTGGTGACGCCGATGGCGACGATCATGACGACGCTCGGGTAGACCATCGCTCCTTTCACCTTGCGAATCAGCTTGTCGGCCTTCTCGCGGTAGACGGCGAGGCGGACGAGGATGGAATCGAGGGCGCCGCCGACCTCGCCGGCTTCGACCATGTTGGTATAGAGGGGGTCGAAGATTTTGGGGTGGCGGGCCATGGCCTCGGAGAGAGTCGCGCCGCCGGAGACGCCCTCTTTGACATCGTTGATGATCCGGGCGAGCTCGCGGTTTTCCGACTGCGCGGCGAGGATCTCGAGGCACTGGACCATGGGGAGACCGGCGCCGATCATGGTGGCAAACTGCCGGGTGAAGCGGGAGACGTGGATCCGCTTGATGCCGGTGCCGATCCGGAGGCTGATTTCCGGGGCCCGCTTGCTGATGGAGGTGACCAGGATGCGGTTCTGCCGCAGGACCCGTTCGAGGTCGCCCTTGCTCTTGGCTTTGAGCGAGCCTTGGACGGCGGCGCCGGCGAGCGTCTTGCCTTTATACTCGAATACTGGCATGGCAAACGTCCTTTCCCATACTCACATTACGAAAACGCCGGAGATTTCTGGCGGGAGAGCATTTCGCCGAGTTCCTGCGTGTTCGAGCTATAGCTCATCGCGTCATTGAGGGTTATCTTGCCGGTCAGGTAGAGCTCGGAGAGCGACTGGTTCATCGTCTTCATGCCGTACTTCTGACCCGACTGGATCATCGAGTACATCTGGTGCACCTTGTCGTCGCGGACGAGGGCGCGGATCGCGGGGGTGCAGACCATGATTTCGAGCGCCATGACCCGCCCGCCGCCGATCTTCGGTATGAGCGCCTGAGACACGATGGCCTGGAGCGAAAACGAGAGCGACACCCGGACCTGCTCCTGCTGGTTGGTCGGGAAGGAGTCGACGATGCGGTTGATCGATTCCGAGGCGGAGTTGGTGTGCAGGGTGGCGAAGGCGAGGTGGCCGGTCTCCGAAATCGACAAAGCCGCCTCGATCGTCTCGAGGTCGCGCATCTCGCCCACGAGCACGACGTCGGGATCCTCGCGCAGCGCGTACTTCAGCGCGGTCGCGAACGAGGTGGTGTCGGAGTAGACCTCGCGCTGGTTGACCAGGGCCGCCTGGTGGCGGTGCAGGTACTCGATCGGGTCTTCCACGGTGATGATGTGGACGGGCCGCTCGCGGTTGATCTTGTCGATGATGGCGGCGAGAGTGGTGGATTTCCCGGAGCCGGTCGGACCGGTCACGAGGACGAGCCCGCGCGGCAGCTTGGCGAATTCCGCAATCACCTTGGGCAGACCGAGCTCATCGAACGTGCGGATCTTGTAGGGGATCTGCCGGAGGACGACAGCGATGTTGCCGCGCTGCATAAAAACGTTGCAGCGAAAGCGGCTCATCTGCTCGATGCCGAAGGAGAAATCGAGCTCGGAGTTCTGTTCGAATTTGAGCTTCTGCTTCTCCGTGAGCATGGAGTAGCACAGCTTCTTGGTCTGCTCGCTCGTCAGCACATCGTAGTTGAGGCGCTGCAGACGGCCGTCGACGCGCACGACCGGCGGCGAGCCGACGGTGAGGTGCAGGTCGGAGGCGTTGAGTTTCACCATCTCTTCCAGCAGCTCGCGGAGTGTAAACATCTCGATCTCCCAATCTATGAGGCCGGCATTCGTTTTTTCGGGCCGATATCTTCTGTACTATTATCGGCGGGCGAGGCGGAATCTTGACCGGAAAGGCCCGTGGCGGGCTCGATAAGCGGTTGGCGGACAGGCGGATTTGGAGAGATCAGGTGTTCGTGGTGACCGCGAAAACTTCGTCGATCGACACCAGGCCGGCTTTCATCTTCTCCACGGCCGACATGCGCAGGCTGAACATCCCCTGCTCCAGCGCCTTCTGGGCTATGTCGGTGTCGGGCGCGCGGTTAAGAATCAGCCGCTCGATTTCCGGGGTGATCGGCATGACCTCGAAAACCGCCGTCCGGCCGGCCGATCCGGTGTCCCCGCACTCGCGGCACCCCCGCCCCTCGAAGGCGCGGATGTTGCGGAGGAGTTCTTTCGGCGCCCCGAGGCTCTCGACCTGCTCAGGCGAGAGGTTGATCTCCTCCTTGCAGTTCTGGCAGATCTTGCGCATCATCCGCTGGGCCAGGATGAGCTTGGTGGCCGAGGCGACCAGGTAGTACGGGACACCCATGTCGATGAGGCGGTTGATGGACGACGGGGCGTCGTTGGTGTGGAGCGTCGAAAACACCAGGTGCCCGGTCAGGGCGGCGCGGATCGCAATCTCGGCCGTCTCGCCGTCGCGAATCTCCCCCACCATGATGATGTCGGGGTCCTGCCGCAGGAAGGAGCGGAGGGCGGCGGCGAAGGTCATCCCGATGTCGGATTTCACGGCCACCTGGTTGATACCGTCGAAGTTGAACTCGACCGGGTCCTCCGCGGTCATGATGTTGACGTCGACGGTGTTGATCTGCTTGAGGGCCGAGTACAGGGTGGTCGTCTTACCCGACCCGGTCGGGCCGGTCACCAGGACGATGCCGTAGGGCAGGTGGATGGCCTTGTCGAACTTGGCCAGGTCCTCCTCGCGGAACCCGAGCCGGGTCATGTCGACCATGAGGGCGTTCGGATCGAGAATACGCATCACGACCTTCTCGCCGAAGATGGTCGGGAGGACAGAGACGCGGAGGTCGACGGTGCGTCCGGAGATCTTGATCTTGATGCGGCCGTCCTGGGGCAGGCGGCGCTCGGAAATGTCGAGGTCGGCCATGATCTTGACACGCGAGACGATGGCGGCGCGGTACTTGAAGGGGAGCGGGGCCATCTCGCGCAGGTCGCCGTCGATGCGGTAGCGCACGCGGATGCGCTTCTCGTACATTTCGATGTGGATGTCGGAGGCGCCCATGCGGATGGCGTCGCCGATGATCGAGTCGACGAGTTTGACGAGCGGCTTGTCCTGAATGGCCGACATGAGGTCCATGTCGCTCGGGCCGTCTTCGGCCTCCACCACTTCGAGTCCCTCGGCATCCTCGAGCCCCTTGACGATTTCGGACAGCCCGCCGCCGTCGGCGTAGTACTGGTCGATCGCCTTCTCGATCGCCCTCTCCGGGGACAGGACGGGCTGGACGATGCAGCCGGTGATGAACTTGACGGCGTCGAGGACGTAGATGTTGTTCGGGTCGCTGATGGCGACGAGGAGGGTCTTGTTGAGCTTGGAGACGGCAATGACCTTGAATTTGCGCGCGATGTCGACGGGGATGAGCTTGACGATATCGGGGTTGAGCTCGATGTCCTCGAGGCGGATGGCGCCGATCTTGAGGTGTTTGCCGATGAACTTGGCGATCTCCTCTTCCGACTCGACGGCGCCGATGCGGACGAGCGCGGCTTCGAGCTTCTCGCCGTGTTCGCGGGCCATTCGATCGGCCTTCTCGGCCTGTTCCGGTGTGATTCTGCCGGCCTTGACCAGCATTGCCCCGATGTCTGAAGGCATAGTTCCTCGGTCAGCACCTCATGTGCTGTTTACCCATGCAGTCCCGTGTCGTCCCTCCGCCGCACCACCGCAGGGGCGGAGTCTCTCAGTCCTGGAAGATGTCGTCCAGCTTGTCCTGAGCTCCCTGGGCAAACTCGTTGGCGAATTTCGCCTGTTGCTGTTTGTTTTCCGCGGCCGTGGCCTTGATGGTGTCGAAGATCTTGGCCAGCTCGGCGGACGTCTCCTTGGCGTAGAGCCGCACCATCCCGATCGTCGTCCGGTCGTCGAAAATGACGACGAGGATCGAGCGCTCGCCGACCAGGGACATGTGGATGTGGTCCTTCTTCCCCTGGTGGAAGAGCACGGAGAACTCGGGTTCGCCGACAAGCTTGGCGATTTCCTTAGTGGACGCGAACGAGCCGGCCAGCAGGGCGGCCAGGGCGGTCGTGTCGAGCGAGTGGGTGAAGCCTTGACGGGTAATCAGGTGTCCGTCCTTGTCAACCAGGAGGGCGCATTTCGCCTCGGCTCCTTTGAGCATCTTGGAGATCAGCGCGTCAATCTGGTTGATTTCTTCTTCGTAAATAATGAGACTATCGTCAGACATTCCTGCCTCCTGGGTGGCTATTTCAATCCAAACAGACGCTTAAAGAAGCCGCGCTTCTTGTCCTCTTTCTTGCGCCGCAGGGGCGGCGCCATGTGGGGCGAAACGGCGCCGGTGCCGCTTCCGGTCGCGGCCGAGACCGGCGTCCGGGCGAGGCTGCCGGCGGCGGCGACCGACGGCGCCGAAGGCCGGGGCGGCTCGGCCGTGGTGACCGCCGCAGGCGCACTCTCGGCCGCCGCGCCCGTGCGCGAACCGGGGTACGGACGGTACTGCACAGACTCGGGGTCCTCGGCGGCGGCCGGGCGGCCCTGGCGGGCGAATTCCGCGGCCGTCGCGGGCGGCGTCTCGGTCGCGGCCGCCTCCTCGCGATCGTCCACCCGCGGAGCCTCGGGCGCCGGAGCAACCCGGTCCTCCATCGGCGTGATCGCCCGCGGCCGCGAACTGCCCGAACTCTTGGCCTTCTCCAGCACCATTTTGATAATCATCTTCAGGGTGTCGAACACGCCGTTGCCGACGGTCGCCGAGGCCTCGAACGACGGCCAGCCGCGCGGGTTGAGCTGGCGCTCGAGTTCAGCGACGGGGAGGACGCCGGGGAGGTCGCGTTTGTTGTACTGGATGACGACCGGCAGCTCGCCGATGTCGTAGCCGTACTCGCGGAGGTTCTCCTCGAGGTTGGTCAGGGATTCAATATTCTCGTCCATCTTGCTCGGCTGGCTGTCGGCGACGAAGACCAGACCGTCGACGCCGCGCAGCACGAGCTTGCGCGTCGCGTTGTAATAGACCTGGCCCGGGACGGTGTAGAGCTGAAACTTGGCGGCGAAGCCGTTGATGGTGCCGATGTTGATCGGCAGGAAGTCGAAGTAGAGGGTGCGGTCGGCTTCGGTGGCCAGCGAAATCAGCTTGCCGCGGGTGTTGCCCGGCACCTTGGCGTGGACGTACTGGAGGTTGGTCGTCTTGCCCGACAACCCCGGTCCATAGTAGACAATCTTACAGCACACTTCGCGGGCGGAGTAATTAATCGATACCATGTCGTCTCGTCCCTATGTCGTCGTTGGTCGGCATGCGGTTACCGGACGGTGCGCAGGCGTTCGATCGCGTTTTTGATCTCCAAACGGATCAGTCCGACGTTGACGTCCTTCTCGGTTGTGACCACCAGGATGCCCAGACCGGCATCGGTGAAAAACAGCTTGGCCTCCTCGGATTCGATGGTGACCTGCCGGAGAGGATGGCCGTCCAGGCGGTGGAGGCTCTTCTGGATATTGCTGGTGATCGAGGCCGCCAGGGCCCCGACCGTTTCTCCTTCGAACGAGGCGTCGAGGTCGGCGGCGATGAGAATGCCGTCGCTCCCGACGACCATGGATCCGGTGACCCCGCTGGTCTTGTTGAGCTCACTAAGAATTTCGTACATATACATTCTCCGCGTTCACGGCTCGCTCCTGGCCGTACCGTTCCGCAACATATTTCCTGACTATCTCGAGGCCTTGGGAGAAGCGGACGTTCAGGAGCTCGTCATGGTGGTGTTCGGAGACGACCATGAGGTAGAACGTCTCTTCCCGGGCGATGATGATTTTGCGATCGGGGAAACTGAGCGCGAGGCGCTGGGGCAGGCCGCCGCTGAAGCGGGCGGCGACGTCCCGGTTGTGTTCGTAAAAGAGGCGGGCCAGAGGCGCCCAGTCTTCGGCCAGGTCTCCCCCGCGCTGGAAATGGCCGAGCAGAAGGCCCTCGATATCGACGACGGCGGCGGCGCGGACAGCGGGGTTTTCGCCGATGTAGCTGGTGGCGCGGTCAAAGCCGTTGGCGTCGCCCGGCCGCATGGGTGCGGGTTCGGATTCTGAGCGGCCGTGGCGCTCCGGGTCGGACCGCCACTCGGCCGGCGCCGCGCTCGCGGCCGCCAAGCCGCGCGGGCTGCCGGCGGTGTGGGTCTTCTTGACGTCATGCATAGGCGAGTCGCCCTCCTGTCGGTCGGTCACCAGCACCGGCCACGGATGCACCGGCGCCACCACGCGCCGGACCACGGGGATGAGGATGAACGGCGCCGCGGCCACGTGCAGCAGCACCGCCGGGAGGTAGCTCGAGAGCGCCAGTGTCAGCGAAACCCGGAGGTTCATGGCATAGGCGACGGCGATCATCAGGCCGAAAGCCAGGCCGAGGGCCAGGCGGTAGAGCAGGCAGATGCCGGCCGCCTGCGCCAGCGGCAGCAGACTGGTGCGCCGCGTGAGGGCGAAGACGGCGGCCAGATACCAGGCGAGCTCGTACATCAGGTAGATGAGCGAGGCGCGCGCCAGATCGGTTCCCAGCCGGTTCGGGAAAAGCACCATCGGGATAATCAGCACGATGAGCGACAGCAGCACGATCGGCCGGCTGTATCGTCCGTTCCTGTCCATAACGTGTCCTTCGCAGCTAGGGCTGGTAGCGGGCCACCAGCTTTTCTATTCTCATCCGCAGCGTTCCCAGGTTGCAGGACTCATCGCCCACGAAAATGAAGACGCCGTCCTGCTCCCGTATGACGTAGAAGGTAGGGCCTGCCGTTTCCACGAGGATAGAGCGGACGGCCCCAAAGGAGCCTTCGAGCAGGCTTTCGTTCAGCACGTTGCCGAGTTCGCCGATGGTGGCGCCACAGCGGGCCTGGTCCATGTCCAGCTGCCACCGGGTCTCGATGACCAGACCCTCGAAATTGACGAAGAGGGCGCCCGGCACGCCGGGGATGGTCCGCGCCTCGTCGAGGATCTGCGGAACCGCCAGCGGGAGGGGCAGATCGGGTTCGGCGGCGGTCGGTCCGGGGGCAGCCGTGGGCGCCGGGGCGGCCGGCTCGGTGACGGCGCGCGATTCCTCGGGCAGTTTGCGCGCAATTTCCAGCAGGCGTTCGATCTGGGCGTTGCCCGGGTCGGCCTGGTGCAGCTGGCTCAGGAGTTTGACCGCGCGCTCGAACTCCCCTTTGTAAATGTAGATCTCCGCGAGCAGCAGCTCGACCGTGCGCGTGCGCCCGTCCAGCTCCATGGCCTTATTCGCCTCCACCTCGGCCCAGTCGTAGAGGCCGCGGTCGAGGTTGATCTTGGCCATGACCACATGTGCCGAGCCGTAGGAGGGGTGGACTTTCAGGCCGTTCTGACAGACGCGGAAGGCCTTGTCGAGTTCACCCTTCTTGCGATACGATTCGGCCAGCGCCGCAAAAATCTGCGAATTGGGATCCTCTTCGAGGATCTTGCGGCACTTGGATATCCGTTCGTCCAGCTCGGTGGTACTGTTCATCTACTGTGTCCGTAAGTCTCTTTGCTGCAAGGTCTTTTCGGTCGACAACATTTTCTGCTCACTAAATATAGAGATTGCAGCAAGTTATGTCAACTTGAATGTCCGTCAGCTCAACGTTCGTTTGATTTCCCGCACGCCGTACAAGAACAGCCCGGCCATGACCAGAAGTAACGTTGGCACAACGAACTCCGGCAATGTCAGCAGTTCAAACAGGCCACACAACAAAATAATTTCGGCCAGCGCCAGAACGGCGAAACCGCCGATGAACCACTGCCAGCAGCGGCTCAGGCGGCCGCCGCGTACTAGCGAGAAAACCTGCACGGCGCCGGCGGTACACACGACCGCGCCGACCAGGACCAGGAGATTCAGGAAGGTCGGCGGGTTGATAATGGCGGCGATGTTGGCGGCCTCGGCGCGCGAGAACGGTACCAACGCCCCGGCCAGCAGCAGAGCGGACATAATCGTGCGTTTCATATTCACCCTCTCACCATTTTGACAACGCGGGCAGACCGTTTCACGGCCTGATTGAAATTTTCTTCGATCGCGTATCGCTTCACCAAGTCGCGCCGGGTGGCCAGCGGCTCGGAAATCTCGCCCTTGACCGTCGTGACGCCGTCGCGATAGGCCCCGACGCCGAGCAGTTCGAAGATAAACTGGAGCTGTTCGGCCAGGGCGTCATCGAGGTCGCGGAACAACGTCTGGAACCGAATCGGCGCGGGAATGGCCTGGACCGCGGCGAGGAACTTGTCGAACGAGGGCATGAGGTCGGACTTGGGGTCGACGCCCGGGAAGAAGTTCAGCAGGTTGCCGCGGTACTGGGCGGCGAAGGTGGCGAAAGTGGTGTTGTCCTCGCCGAGGTACTCTTCGAAGAGCGTGCGGATGCGGTAGAAGGCATTGTTGTAGAGCCGGAAGACGATGCGGAGCACGGCCTCTTCCTCGTCCTCCTCGACCTGGTTCTTCTGCTCGCGCCGCCCGACCGCTTCGATGAGGTGATTGACAATAAGGCGGTAGATGGCGCGGCAGGTGACGAACTCGCCCATGGGCGAGAGGTTGATGAGGTCGGGGAGGGTGCGCTCGCCGTTGATGAGGCCGATGAGCCGGAACTCGTCGACGGAGATTTTGAACTCCTCCTCATTAGTCCGGGGCGACCGCGAGATCGCCAGGAGGACGTCGTCGGGCGGGAGCACTTTCTGGATCTCGAGCCACTCGTCGATGCGCCGCGTCCCCTCCATGATGACGCTCATCGTGCTGAGCTCGACGAGGAACGGGGCGCTCTTGGGGTGGGCGTTCTCATGGAACAGGAACTCGCCCTCTTTCCACGAGAACAGGTTGTACACAATCTCTTCGATCTGCTGTTTGAGGCACTCGGCGATCTCGTGCTTGTCGAAGACGCCCATGTCGATGAGGGTGGTGCCGAGCTGCCGTCCGGTCTGCTTATGGAGCGTGATGGCCCGGTCGAGATCCTTCTTCGAGAGCCGGCCGCGGTTCAACAGCATCTGACCGAGGAGGTCCTCGGCGGAGTTTACCGACGAGGCGTGAATGATGTTGCCGTCGCGGAAGGCAACTTCTTTCTGCCTGCTGGCGGTTCTGATTTCCAGCAGTCCCGTCTTCTTCCCCGTCGCCAGAAGCTGGAGGATGTCGGGGAATGATACCGTTTTCAGGTTACCGGATAGACTCATCTGCGACCCTTCTTCCTTCTCTCCACACCATGGTAGGCCCCGCCAGCGCGGGTACGCCAGTTCTCTATATGTATCGGGAGCCGCCAATCGGAACTTGACGGGAAAAGGTTCAGCGGCCGGTTTCCACGCGGACCGAGGGGGCGGCGCCGGCCGTCAGCCGCAGGCGCACGGACCCGAACCGGCGCAGGTCAAAGACGGCGGCGGGGACGGAGTCCGGTTCGGTCTGTGCAAATTCTGCACAGACCAGACCCGCGGGCGGGCGGCCGATCGAGCGGAGGTCGTCCGCGGCCGCTTCATCGCCGCAGACCAGCCAGCAGGCGCGGTCGGGGGCGCAGCGGGCGGCCGCGAGATCGCCGTCGGTCCGAAGGAACAGGATTTCGAGGCCCCGGGCGGCGAGCACCGCGCCCCAGGCGCAGAGCGCCAGGCCCTCGCCGGCCGGCGGCTCCGCCCCGCCGAAGGGGCGCCAGGGTGGACAGCGCCCGGACCGTGCCGCGATGTCCCCCATGGTGCCGTGCAGCCGGCCGTGGACAAACAGGGTGTCCGCGCGCAGGCTGTCGGCGAAGCGCGCGAGCTCGGCCGCGCCGGCATAATCGGCGGACAACAGCACTACCCGGCCGAGTCCCGGCCGACCGAGGCGTTCCAGCCAGGGGATCAGGACGCGGTCGACCACCGGGTAGTCCCGGGCGGCGAGGTTGGTGATGACCAGATCGGCCCGCTCCGCACCGGCCGGGACGATGGCGGCGGCCACCCCGCCGGGGACGCGCGTGATGTGGATGTCGCAGACGACCCGGGGCGGCCGGGGGCCGAGGGCCAGCCAGGCGAGCGCGCCGTTGAGGAGGACCAGGCCGCCAAGCACCGCCCGCCGCCGCACCGGGAGCGATCCGAGAGCGAAGCCGGCGACAATCAGGGCGGCGTAGGCAGCGACCGCGGCAGCCGGCGGCAGCGCGCCGGTGTCGAGGACGGGCGCGCGCTCTCCCGAGAACAGGCCCAGCGCCCCGAGGATGAGATCCATCAGGCGGTCCACGAGGGCGCCGGCGAGAGCGCCGAGCGGCGGCCAGACGAAATCGAGCGTGAGAGTCGCCAGCACCCCCACGACCGCCGCCGACACGAGCGGGACAATGACCAGGTTGGCCGCCGGCCCAAGAAGCGGCACACGGTGAAAATAGCAGGCGACGAGGGGAGCGGAAAAGAGCTGCGCCGTCAGCGACACGATGACCGCCAGCGACAACCACCGGGCCGGCGGGCCAAGCGCCCGGCCTTCGAGAAGCCGGTAGACCCGGGGCGTGACGAAGACCAGCCCCCAGGCGGTCGCGAACGACAATTGAAAACCGACGCTGAACAACTGGGCGGGGGCGCACAGGAGGATGGCGGCGGCGGCCAGGGCGACCAGGTTGTTCAGATCGATGCGCCGCCCCGCGAGGCGGGCCAGCAGAATGAGAGCGGCCATGACGGAGGCGCGTACAACCGAGGGTTCGCCGCGGCAGAGGAGCGCGAAGAACACAACCACCACAAGCAGAATGAGGGTGCGCGCGACCCGGCCGGTTCGGAAGGGCCGCAGGAGCACCAGGACGAAACCCACGACCACGGCCACGTTCGAACCGGACACGGCGAGCACGTGTAAAGTGCCTGAGTCGCGGAAAGCGCGATACAGGTCGGGGGGGATGTCGCGGGTGTCGCCGATGAGAAAACCCCCGGCCAGCGCCGCGGCGCGGGGGCTCAGTGTCCGGCGGAGCGACTGCCCGATGGCGGCGCGCACAGTGTCGACCACGGGGATCAGCCCAACCGCCGGGCGCGGCAGGCGGCGCACGTCCTGAGAGGCACGGACATAAGCCAGCGCTCCCACGCCCTTTACCAGCAGCGATCGGCGGGAGGCGGCCCCCTCTCCCCTCTCGGCCGCCGGATACAGGCGGGTGGAGAGCTCGACCCGGTCGCCGAACTGCACGGCCGCGCCGGTATCGGCGATTCTCAGGAGGAGACGGCCCTCGACCGCGGCCATGCGGTCGGGTCCGAGGGAATCGAGGCGGACGGTCAGCTCGATGCGGTCGGGGCGGAGTTCCGGCCAGTCATCGACGCGGCCAACCAGCCGATAGCGGGTGCGGCTATCGGCGTAGCGGCCGAGGCTGCGGGAACCGAGATCATAGGTGTCGCGGGCGAAATGTGCGGCCGAGAGGCCGGCCAAGACGAGGCCGAAAAACACGGCGGCAGCCGACGGTCGCCGGAAAACCAGGGCGGCGGCAGCCGCCACCAACCCGCCCAGCGCGGCCAGCAAAAAGGCCGGGGCGGAGGCGCGGAGGAAATCAGCGGCGAGAATGCCGCCGGCAAGAGCAATGAGAAGGAATATCCCCGGATACGCGCGCGCCATCAATTCCCCGCCCGACGTCTTCGCACTAACCTGTTTCTCAACAAGGTAATCTCGCGAGTACGCAGGGCCAAGGAAAAAGCAACGTAGAGCACGGCGCCCACCAGCGCCGGAAGAATCACCGCCAGGGTCCGTTGCGGGAGACCGTCATCGAGGGCGATGACGGCGTCATAAGGGATGACGCGCGCAACATAGAACGCCACGAGCGCGATCACGGTGATCCGCGCCGTGTGAAAGGCCAGACGGCCGAACGAAACGGCGACTCCCTTGCGCGGCAGAAACCAGATCAGCAGGCCGGCGTTGAGCAGGGCCGCCAGAGAGGTGGCCGCCGCCAGTCCGGCAAACCCGAGCAGCCACACCAGCGGAGCGTAGAGAACGAGGTTGACGACGACGGCGAGGATCGAGATTTTCATCGGAAGCCGGGAGTCCTCATAGGCATAGTAGAACGGCACGACCACGCGGACGACGGCGAAGCCGACCAGGCCGTAGGAGTAGTGCAGCAGGGCGAGCGCCGTCTGTTCGCTGTCGAGGCTGGAGAAGGCCCCCCACTGGTAGACGAGGTCGACGAGGGGACGGCCCATGAGGGCGAGGAAGACGGCGGAGGGGATAACCACGAAGGAGTTCAGGCCGACGGCGTTCAGGAAGGTATCGCCGACCCGGTCGTGCTGGCGGCGGGCCACCAGTTCGGCCACCTGCGGCAGGGCGACGGTACCGATGGCGACGGCGAACACGCCCAGGGGGAAATGCATGAGGCGGTAGGAGTAGTTGAGGTAGGAGATCGCCCCTTCCGCGAGGAATGACGCGATGAGCGTGGAGACGAGAATGTTGATGCGGCCGGCGGACAGCCCGATAATCATGGGCGTCAACAGCCGCATCACCCGCCGCAGACCGGCATCGAACAGCGAGATGGTGAAGCGGAAGCGGTAGCCGATGCGCAGGAGGGCGGGCAGTTGAATGGCGACCTGGCCGAGACCGCCGACGAGCACGCCGATCGCCATGGTGTAAATCGGCGGGTCCATCACCTTGTAGAAAGCCAGGACCACGACGATGGTGCCGAGGTTGAACATGGCCGGCGAGAGCGCCGGGAGCCCGAAGCGGCCGAAAGAATTGAGCATGCCCATGACGAGGGCCGAGAGCGACACCAGCAGCAGGTACGCCATCATGATCCGGGTCATGCTCACCGTGAGGTCGAACTTGACGGCATCGGCGGTGAAACCGTGCGCGAAAACGTAGATGAGAAGCGGCGCGGCGACGATGCCGAGGAGCACCACGAGGCCGACGACGACGAGGATGGCGGTCATGACCACGTTGGCCAGGTGAAAAGCCTCGTCCTTGCTGCCGGCGACCAGCCGCTCCTTGAAGGTCGGGACGAAGGCGGATGACAGGGCCCCTTCGGCGAACATGTCGCGCAGGAGGTTGGGGATGCGGAAGGCGGTGACGTAGGCATCGGTGGCCATGCCGGCGCCGAAGATGAAGGCCATGACCTGTTCGCGAACGAGGCCGAGGACGCGGGAGAAGGCAGTCCAGGCGGACACCGTTGTGGCTGATCCCAGGAGGGAACTTTTCTTTGCCTCAGGAGTTGACAAGCTGCCCGTGCCGCGTATATTTAAAGGTTATTTCTGAAAGCAAAGGAAGATGTGAAAGGATAGTATGCCGCATCACAAATCGAACTTCAAGCGGATGAGGCAGTCGGAGAAGCAGCGGGACCGGAACCGGGCCTGGCGGTCCCACCTGCGCGGCGCCATCCGCGACCTGCGGGCGACGGAACCCGGGGCCCCGGATCTCGCCGGCAAATACCGCACCGTGGTCTCGATGATCGACCGGGCGGCCTCCCGCCGCCTGCTCCACCGGCGCACGGCCGACCGGTACAAATCCCGGCTGGCGCGGCACGCGGCGAGCAAACCGGCCTGATCCGGCGACACCGGATCGAGCACAGCGCCCGGCGCGGCAACGCAGCCGGGCGTTCGGCGTTGGGGCGGCGGCCGGCGCGAAGTTCTCCATGGGATGAAAAGTAGCGGGGCGCGCGCAGGGGCTTCAACAAGTATTTTCAGAGGGGAGCAGAACGCGGCCGCCCGGACGGGCGCCGGAGGGGAACTCAGCGGTTGAGCATGTACACCCGGCCGTCAAAACACGCGATCCGGCGGCGCCGCGCCCGCAAAGCGATGAGCTCGGCCAGAAATGCCTGCTTCTGCTCAAGCGTAGACCGATCGGCGAGCACGGGAACGGGGAAGTCGATGTTGAGCACGCGGCACACCGCCTGAACCCGGATGAGACCGGGCGGGAAAAGCCGTCCGCTGGACACGGCCCGGCGAAGGTCCTCGAGGGTGAAGGTCGGCAGGCTCACCGTCCCCGAGTGCGGTCCGGAGTGGTCGCCCCACTCCCCCTCTCCCCCGTCCCGGACGACCGGGTAGAAAGCCCCGCTTTCGAGGATGGCCCGAAAGACCGCATCGAACGGCACCGGACAGCCGGTGAGGCTGGAGTGGCGGATCCGAACGCGGATCGGCGCGGCGCCGACAAAACCGAATATGAGATCGAGATGGTCGGGGGAGTCGGGAACGGTTTTCTCGGCGGGGAGGATCTCAATCCGGTCCGGGAAACGGGCCAGGACGCGGGTGAGATCATCGTGGGTGAACCGGGTCAGGCTGAGCGGATCGCTGTCCACCATCAACTCGACCGGGGTGCAGATCTGGACCGGGAGGTGCTCGAAGTCGGCATCGACCAGCGAGTAGTAGGTCCGGGAATCATCCAAAAGAAGAAAGTCGTCGCCCTCCAGCGGGGTGACCAGCAGAGGGTCGCGAAAGATCCCCGGCCCCTCAGGGGACAGGTCAATACGCCCGCCATCATCCCATTCAAACGGGGCGATACGGTCCTGATCGATGATACGCAGGTGCTGCAGTGCGTGAAACTCCATGGGCGAAAGTGGAGCAAGCCCTGTGCCGTCGTTGCCGGGCTGAGACAAGCGTCTAATTACCAACAGGTTGAATTGTGTCCCGGCGCCGCGGCGGGGGCGCCAAAACTCGGGGCCGGGGCTGCGGCCGACACAGATTGTGCACAGCCGGTCATAGGGCGGATTCCGGCGGTCTTGCGCCCAAAAGAAGACCGGCCGGGGCTGTCTCCCGGCCGGTCCATGTTTTCGCCCGAGACCTCTTGTCGTTGCAGCCTACTCCACGCAACCGGCCACCGGGGCCGGTCCCCCGCGGAACAGATAGCCGATGAGCGCGGTGAGATCGGCAACCGTGAGTTCGCAGTCGCCGTTGACATCGGCGTTGTTCAGCACCGGCGGCGGCGGCCCGCCCCGAAACATGTACGCGACGAAGTAGGTCAGATCGGCGACATTCACCGACCCGGAACCATCGACGTCCCCATACTCCTCCACGCTGCCGGATTCGCCGAACTGGGCTTTGACGAAGTTCATCAGCTGCGTGGCCGAGGAGTCGGTGAGGAACATGACCGGGAACGCCAGCACGATTCTCGCGCCGTGGGGCGTGGTTTTCAGAATGCCGACCGGTTGGCCCTCGCGGGCCGGATTGTCGGTGGCCGAATTGTACGTGTACAGGAGGGTGGCGCCGGGAGCGAGCTGGAGACTCGGCACATAGGGCAGGTTGTTGAAGACGTTCGGGCGGACCGTCAGGCTGGGCCAGCCGTTCTGCCCGTGGGCGCCGGCGAAATCGAAGGCCGAGTTCTCCGTCCAGGAGGCGAGGCCGAAGTCGGTGTAGACGAAGTCGTCGGGGTAGATGACGGAGCTGGTCCAGTACTGCACGGTGCGCAGACCGGCGACCAGAATATTGCCGGTGTAGCCGGCATACCAGGTGAGCGAGTCCTGTGAGGTCTTCAGGAAGTGGTTGGTGAAATCGTCGTCGAACCAGAAGATCGAGGAGTACTGCCCGGCGATCCCGCGCCGAAGCGCGGCGCCGGCGAAATCGGTCACCTCAAGGGAATACGGCGTGGGCCCCAGGATCGTGTCCCAGAAGGCCACCTGGCCCGCCTGGGTCGGGACCGAGGGGTGCTGGGAGGTTTCGTCCACGATCAGAATGCCGCCGTCGAACGTGGCGGCATAGTTGCCCGATTCGGGCGAAAGCTCCGACTCATGGGCATCACCGTCGACGGCGGAGATCCGGTAAGTGAAGAGGGAGTGCGGCGCGATGGCGCTGTCGGTATAAGACTGACCGGTGACGCCCCCGGCCAGCAACTGATAGTCGTAGTCCTCGATTTTCCGATAGATCTTATAGCCGGTGAGGTCTCCCTCGGTGTTGGGACGCCAGGAGAGGGCGATGGCCTGGAGCGCCGGGTCGGCCACCAGGGCGCTCGGCCGGCGCGGCACCACCAGCGGCGTCAGACTGTCCTCCGTGGAGTAGATCGACGGATAGGAGTCCTCGACGCTGCCTTCGGCCGTGAAGAAATACGGCTGGCCCTCGGTGAGGCCGGTGACGACATAGGAGCAGCCGCCCGGCGGGACGACGGCGGAATCGGTATAAACGCCCGAGGCTGTCCCCCAGCGCACGACGTAGCGGTAGGAGGGATCGCAGCTCTTCCAGATAACCTCGATCGACTGGCCGTCGCCCATATCCACCAGACGCTCGATTTCAGTCGGCCGGGCGGAGTTGGCGACGATGGCGAGAGCGGCCAGACCGGCTTTCACTACTTTCGTGAAAAACGGGAAATTCATCTCGCTGGTCAGGTCGAGGTTGGTGTGCCAGCCGGGGTAGTTGAACGTCCCCTCGATGCTGTTGGAGACGGGGAATCCCTGATCGATGAACGACTGGTGATCGGACCCGCCGGGCGAGTTCTCGGGCATCGTGACCAGGTCGGTGAGGCGTTCAATGGTGGCGATGTGGAGATCGCGGTAGTGCCCGTTGGCCGGACCGGCGCTCAGGGCGATGAGACGCTCGTTGCTCGGATCGTACCCGATCATGTCGTAGTTGAACATCACCTCGACGTCGGTCCCCTGGGCGGCGAACTGGGCCGCCGAATAGGCGGAGCCGACCAGCCCGACCTCCTCGGCGGAGAAGGGGATGAAGGCGACCGTCTTGCGCAGGGGAACATCCTTGAGCACGCGGGCCATTTCCATGACGGCCACGGTGCCGGAGGCGTTGTCGTCGGCGCCGGGCGCATACACGTACGGATCCGTGCCGTCGCCATACACGATCGAATCGTAGTGGCCGCCGACCACGATGGTCTTGTCGGGCTCGGCGTAGCCGGGCTTGGTCGCGACGATGTTGTAGTGGGTCCCGTAGTAACTGAACGGCTGAAGGGTGACGGTATACCCCCAGCTCTGGAATTTCTGGACGATCCAGTTGAGGGCGGCGATGATCGAGTCGGCGAAGATGTAGCGGGTCCGGAAGTTCATGAGGCGCTCGTCAAAGGCGAAGATGGAGTCCTGGCTGACGAGGTTGATGAGGGTGTCGGTCGGGAAATCGTCGATATCCAGCAGACCGGTGGCGACGGTGGTGGGCAGGTAGAGCCAGCGGACGCTCAGGGTGGTCAGCGCCTGGGCGTGGCAGCCGCGCCGCTCGGAGAGTTCGCGGGCAACGGCCGGGTCGGTCTGGAGCAGCGACATCGTCTCGTTGATCGGGACTGCCTGGCCGAGCGCCTGCATATCCATGCGGTCGCGCGGCGCCGGTCCATTGGGCATGACGCGGTACACGCCCGCCGGATCGACATCGGTGTAGACAATCTCGACCGCCAATCCCGACTGCCGCAGGAGCTGCTCCTTCGTTGCCGAGAGGCCGGCCAAAAACCGGTTGCCATCGCGCGTGTAAGCGGGGCCGACCACCTGCGCGGCCAGATCGGCCTGGAACTGATTGCGCACGGTGATCCACCCGATGTCTTCGGCGGTCGCCGAACCGGTCGCCGCGATCAGCAACAGGGCAAGCGAACCAAACAATTTCTTCATACTATTTCGAGCCTCCGGACCGAGGTCCTCTGGGTATTTGCATCATAGCATAGACGTGCGTATTGCGAAGGCGTTTATTGCGAGTACCGCACCGCGGACACGACGTATCACAACTAAGGTATACGGTAACAACAGATTGTCAATGGAAGAAAAAGCGCGGCGCTGTTAGATATCGACGCCGAATGGAGGCAGGGAACCACTTTCGGACCTTCGCTCAGGCTCCTCGGAGAACGCAATTTCCGCGCCCCGGGGCATGGCGGGCAGGTCGGCCGGCGAGAGCAAGGCCCGATTGTCCGCTTGCCTGACATAGGCGGCGGTGACTTTGATGGCACCGCAGAATTTCCGCAGCAGATTGCGGCGCTTTCGGTTAGAAAGAAGGTGGGGGCTCTCGGGGGTCAGGGCGAAGATGAACTCCGGAGTCGAGGACAGAATCCGCACCGCCTCGATCTTCTCTCCGGCGAGGCGATTTTGAATGAACCCGAGAACGGCAAAGAGCGCGCGGAATTCCAGATCGAGGATATCGCCGGTCATGCGCGTCCGGTAGAGAATCCCGTAGTCGGGGATGGCGAAGCTGACAATTGCCGAGACCATCCGATCATCGGCCGCAGGGTCCGGAATGGCCAAGGGGCAGCGGCGCAGCGCAAGATAGCAGGTGAGAGGACACACCGGCGCTTCCATGCACGACCGTTGAGCAATCCCTGTGCCCGACGCCACGGGGGCCCCGGCGGGGTCGTAGGTCGCGGCGGCGGCGGAACTTAGGATAACCTGCCGGGTCGCAGCGGCAGCGGCTTGCCGGGCCGAGTGCAGCTCGCTGCCGAGGAACGCACCGTCACTCGAGCGAGCGCAGGAGCAGGCGACGGAAATCTTCTTCGGCCTCGATGTATTTGCCGGTGGCGGAGGCGAAGGGGCGGCCGTCGGCATCGACAATCTCGCCTTCGGCAAACCACGCCCGGCCCCTCTGTTTAACGACCCGGCCGGTGCAGAAGAGCTTGTCGCCGGTGTAGACGGGGCGGTGGTAGCGGACGGTCATTTCGGCCGTGACGGCGCAGACATCTGCCGCCAACACCGCTTTGACCATCACCTCGTCGAGCAGCGCCGCCGTAATGCCGCCGTGCCCAATGCCGCAATAGCCCTCGAATCGTTCGTCGGCCACAGCCTCGGTGAGAACCTTCTCGCCGTCGAAAAAGAAGCGGGCCTGCAGTCCGCAGGCATTCTTGTCGCCGCAGACGAAGCAGCCGTGATATTTGGGGACTTCTCTCATAGCCGATAGTAGGAGGCGGCGACGGGCAAAGTCAACGATGGAATGGCGTCGGGGAGATCAAACCGTGCAGGCCGAGGCAGAAAAAGTTCGCGCCCGGCTGCGGTCGGCGGCCGGGCGCGGAAATTGAGAGTACGCAGCGGGCGTCAGCCTTCCTGCGAGCAGGCGACGCCGTCGTACGTCCAGGTGTACCCGTTGGCGGTGGCGACGACGTGCACGGCGCCGTTGTGGAATGTCGCGCTGAAATTCCACTGAGTCGGCACCGGCGCTTCGTCGTTGCGCTGGTAGGTCATCATGATGGTCGCGGTGAACCGGCCGGAGGTCGGGCAGCCGCGGTCCCAGGTGGGGCCGGTTTTGGTCACGACGACGTCGTCGAGCGCCGCTTCCGCGGCGAAGTCATAGTGCACGACCGAGTCGGCAAAGACGAACTTGGTCTCGACGCTGCAGCCGTTGGCGCCGTCGATGGTCGCTTCCTGCGTGTGGAGTCCGTCAAAATCGAACAGGCTGTAGCCCGCGCCGTTGATGTAGGTGACGGTGGTGTCGGGAGCGGTCCACGACCACCGGTGGCGGTAGAGGAGCTGCTCGAGGCCGGAGCCCTCCTGGGTCGGCTGGCCGTTGCGCAGGAACTGGATCGAGTCGTTGACGATGGCGATGTAGCCGCTCTGGCTGTGCCATTCCAGGTGGATGGTGTGCCAGCCGGAGCTGTAGGAGACGATCAGGGAGTCGGTGATACCGTTCGGATCGCCGGGACCATGGTGAATCGGATCGTCGTCGTTGGCGGGCAGGGTCTGAATCGCCCCGAGGGCCTCGGTGAACTGGGTAATGGTGGTGTCGAGCAGCGCCTCAAACTGGGTATTGGCCGCCTGGAACTGGGGATCCTCGAGGCTCCCCCACTTGGTCGGGTTGTCGTCGTCGTCGCTGCAGCCCCAGATGAAAGCCAGCGCGGCCAGAGCCAGCGCCGCGCCCGAGAGGAACAAAGACCTGTGAGAACGCATCTGCGTCTCCTTTCTCTGCAGACAGCTCCTCCCGGGCGGCCGGCCGAAGAGGCTATTGGAGCAGGAAGGTCATGATGGCCTTCTGAATGTGCAGCCTGTTCTCCGCTTCGTCGAAGACCCGCGAGTGCGGTCCGTCGATCACTTCGTCGGTGATCTCGCGTCCCCGCTCGGCGGGGAGGCAGTGCAACACGATAGCTTTCGGATCGGCCAGCGCCAGCAGGGAGCTGTTGAGTTGGTATTTTTTCAGCTTCTCTGCTTTCTGCTCGGCCAGATGTTTCTGCCCCATCGAGGCCCAAACATCGGTATAGACTACATCGGCCCCGGCGACCGCTTCTTTAGGGTCCTCGGTGAGGAGAACCCGGCTGGCCGGGTTTGCCTGGGCGCGCCGGAGAATAGCCCCGTCGGGCTGGGTGTCGGCGGCCGTACCGATCCGCAAATCCATGGGAATCAGCGAGGCCAGGTTGAGCCAGCTGTTGACGATGTTGTTGCCGTCGCCCACGTAGGCGATCTTGAAGCGCTCCCGCCCGGGGAAGCTCTCCATGACGGTGAAGTAGTCGCCGAGAATCTGGCAGGGATGCACGAGGTCGGTCAGGCCGTTGACGACGGGCACGGACGCGTACTTGGCGAGGCCCTCGACGTCGGACTGCTTGAACGTGCGGATCATGATCATGCCGATATAGCGGGAGAGCACCCGGGCGGCGTCCTGAATCGTCTCGCGTTCACCCAGCTTGATCTCGTTGTCGGTAATGTAGAGGGCGTGGCCGCCCAGCTGGTTGATGCCGACTTCGAAACTGATGCGGGTGCGCAGCGACGGTTTGGTGAAAATACAGGCGACCGCTTTGCCGGCGAGCGGCTTGGGGGCGATCTGCCCCGATTTCATCCGGGCGCACAGGTCGAAAATCCGGCGGACCTCGTCGGCCGTCAGGTCGGTAATCTGCGTGAGCGAGCGGGCCATGGCGTCTCCTTATGCGGTAGTGTCATTTTTCCGTGTTCAGTCGTGTTTTGGGGAATAAAGAGGATGGTTGGGGCGATGTCAAGTCGGGGGGGGCCGGACAGCCGTCGTCACCCCGGGCTGCCCGACAAAGCCCGCCGAATCCCTTGCCAACCGGAACCGGGCGACCGATATTCCGTAATGAACTGTGGGGATGAGAAAGGACGTTGACGACGATGACCGGACGGCGCGCGACATTTGGCATTATCCTCATCCTTCTGGGGTTCCTCTTTCTGTTGAATTCGCTGGACGTGATGTCGGTCGGGGAGGTGCTCCGCTACCTCGTTCCGCTTGGGTTCATTGCGCTGGGAATCTGGCTGATCATCCGGCGCAAGCAGCAGGATGCGGCGCTGAGTTTCGAAGCGGCGTCGGCCCCTCCTTCCCCGCCCCCGCCCTCGCCCTCTCCGGCCGGACCGGCTCCGCAGACTTTCTGGGCGCATGAGGGGGCGCAAAGCACGGCGGCCCCGGCCGGCGACGCACCCGCAGGAGGATCGGCCGATCCGGCGGCCCCGGCCGGCGGACCGCAGTTCCAATCCCCCGAGTACGGTGTCATGCGGGACGGGAAGCTCCGCTACAGCAAGCTGATCGGCGATCTGACCGTCGATCTGCGGGACCGCGCCGTGCAGCACGTCGAGGTTTCGATGGGAATCGGCGATCTGGAAATCCGTGTCCACGGGGCCAGACTGGAGGGGGGGTTGTGCCGGATGATCGTCTCCGGGTTTGTCGGCGATATACGGATCCTGTTGCCGCCCGACATGGCGGTCCTCGCGCACTGCTCGAATTTCATCGGCGACATCGATTTGCTCGGGCGCCGGGTCTCGGGTTTCAGCAGCAATCTCGACGCGCAGACCGCCAACTACGCCGCCGCCGAACGCCGGCTGTACATCGCCGCCAACAGCTTCCTCGGGGACATCAAGGTCTACCAGGTGTAGGAAGCCGCCCGGCGCTCCTTTCCGCTACAGGATATACCGGCTCAGGTCTTCGTTTTCGATAATGGCCGAGAGGGTCTTCTCGACCATCCTCGCGGTAATCACGACTCTCTTCTTTTCCGGCGGTTCGAAGAGGATTTCTTCGAGCAGCGTGGTCATGACCGTCTGCAGGCGGCGGGCGCCGATGTTTTCCGCTTCGCTGTTGACCCGCTCGGCAAACTCGGCGATGCGCCGCACCGCCTCTTTCTGAAACTCCAGCCGGATCCCCTCGGTTTTCAGCAGCGCCTGGTACTGGAGCACGAGCGCCGATTTGGGTTCCGTGAGGATGCGCTCGAAATCATCGGCGGTCAGCGAGTCGAGTTCGACCCGGATGGGGAAGCGCCCCTGGAGTTCGGGGATAAGGTCGGAGGGTCGGGCCGAGTGGAAGGCGCCGGCGGCGATGAAGAGAATGTGGTCGGTGCGGACCATGCCGTACTTGGTCATGACGGCGCTGCCCTCGACGATAGGGAGGATGTCGCGCTGTACGCCCTCGCGGGAAACGTCGGGACCGGCGGTGCGGTCGCCGCCGCCGGCGATTTTGTCGATTTCATCGATGAAGATGATCCCCGCTTCCTGAACGCGGCCGAGGGCTTCGGCGATCACCTCGTCCATGTCGACCAGGCGGTCGAGTTCCTGGGCGGTCAGGAAGCGGTGGGCCTCGCGCACCGACATTTTGCGCCGGCGCGTCTTTTTCGGCATCAGCCCGGAGAAGAGCTCCTGGAAGTTGACGCCCAGCTCCTCCATGCCCATGGGGGAGAAGATTTCGATGGTGGGGAACTGGGACTGGGGGGCCTCGACTTCGACCTCGCGTTCGTCGAGCTCCCCGCCGATGAGTTTCTCGCGGAGCTTCGCGCGGGTGGTGCGGACCGAATCCGAGGCGGGCCGTTCCCCGCCGTCCCCGGCCGGAGCCTCCGGTTCGGCGGGCGCCAGGAGCAAATCGAGCAGGCGTTCGCTGGCGCCGCGGGCGGCGCGGGCACGGAGTTCCTCCATTTTCTCCGACTTGACCATGTTGACGCCGATGTCGACCAGGTCGCGGATCATCGACTCGACGTCGCGGCCGACATAGCCGACCTCGGTGTACTTGGAGGCTTCGACTTTGAGAAACGGCGCGCCGGCGAGATCGGCCAGGCGGCGGGCGATCTCGGTCTTGCCGACCCCGGTGGGCCCGATCATGATGATGTTGTTGGGCAGAATCTCGGCCCGGAGCGGCGCCGGGACCTGCTGCCGCCGCCAGCGGTTGCGCAGGGCGATGGCCACCGATTTCTTGGCCTGGGTTTGCCCGATGATGTACTTGTCGAGGTGGTCGACGATTTCCCGGGGCGTGGGGTAGGACTGGTTCATCCGAGCGTTTCCACAGTGATGTGTGCGTTGGTGAAGATGCAGATGCCGGCTGCGATCTCGAGCGCTTTGACCGCGATCTTGTCGGCGCTCAGTTTGGGGTTGGCCCAGACGAGCGCGCGGGCGGCGGCCAGGGCAAACGAACCGCCGGAACCGATCGCCACGATCTGGTCGTCGGGTTCGATCACGTCGCCGTTGCCGCTGACGAGAAAAATGTGGCGGCCGTCGGTGACGGCGATGACGGCCTCGAGTCTCTGAAGCGCCTTGTCGGTCCGCCATTCTTTGGCCAGTTCGACCGCGGCGCGGGCGAGGTTGCCGGCGTACTCGTCGGTCTTCTTCTCCAGCAGTTCATAAAGGGCGAGGGCGTCGGCGGCCGTGCCGGCGAAGCCGCAGAGGATGGTGCCCTCGCGCATGGTGCGGATTTTCGAGGAGCGGGCCTTGACAATCGTGTCCTCGAACGTGATCTGACCGTCGCCCGCCATGGCCGCGCGGCCGTTGTGAATGATTCCGATAATCGTCGTCGAACGGGTGCGCATAGTCTCCCCTTCACTCTTTGCTTCCGGAGCGCGGGTGCGCCTTGCGGTAGACTTTCTTCATCGCTTCCGCGGTCACGTGGGTGTACTTCTGGGTGGTCGAGAGGGACGCGTGGCCGAGGATTTCCTTTATCACCATCAGGTCGGCGCCGTTTTCCAGCAGGTGGGTGGCGAACGAGTGGCGCAGGGCGTGGGGGGTGAAATCCAGCCCGCACCTCCGCCCGAACCGTTTCACCAGGCGGTCGATCGACCGCACCGACAGCGGGCCGCCATACCGGTTCAACAGCAGGGCGTCGCAGGCGGTGCCCCGGTCGGCGAGAAATCGGGCGCGGTCATCGAGGTAGGCGCGCACATCCTTGAGCGTTGCGTCGCCGATGGGGACGACGCGGACCTTGTTCCCCTTGCCGGTGACCGTGATGAGCCCCTGGCGGAGGTCGAGATCCCCCGGCCGAATGCCGGCCAGCTCCTCGCGGCGAATGCCGGTGGCGTACAGGAGGGCGATCATGAGAAAGTCGCGCCGGTAGAAATAGGTGCGCTCCGGCTGTTGGGCCGGCGGTTCCTCGAACAGCCGCCCGGCCTCCTTCTGCGGAAGGAACCGGGGCATCCTGGCCGGGTACTTCATCCGCGGGAGTTTGAACAGCCAGACCTCGGCTCTTCCCCGGGCAGCCAGGAATTTCTGGAAACCGGAGAGGGCCGACAGAAAACGGGCGAGCGAGCGGTTCGACACGCCGGCTTCGGCCCGCCGCCGCAGGTAGACGCGCAGCAGGAGCGGGTCGTTCGGCCGGCCTCCCGGCAGGGCGGCGTGCTGCTCGGCCAGAAAAGCCAGCCACGGTTCAAGGTCGCGGCGGTAGGCCTCGACAGTCCGAGGGGAACAGCGGCGCTCCTCGGCGAGAGCGCCCAAATATGCGGTCAGATCCTGCTGGAGCATACGCGGGAGTATAAATACGGGGCGGTCGGAGGGAGGTCAATACAATTGATGGCAACCGGGCGGCCGGATTCGAGCGCGGGCCCGGCCCGGGGCGACCGAAGCCGATCGGGGATTCCGAATTAGTGTGCCGGGGTGTGGGCCTCGACCGAGTCCGGGGCGATCACCGCCTTGCACCGGGGGCACTGGAGGTATTCGCCCTTCGCCTTGGATTCCTTGGCCACAAGGAAGGGGTATGCGCAGTGCGGGCAGGGGTGCGGCACCGGCTTGTCCCAGGTGGCGAACTTGCACGACGGGTAGGCGGAACAGCCGTAGAAGATTTTGCCGCCGCGGGTGCGTTTTTCAACAAGCTGTCCTTTGCAGCCGTCCTGCGGGCAGGCGATACCGAGCGTGATCGCCTTGGTATTCTTGCAGTTCGGGTAGGCCGAGCAGGCGAGGAAGCGGCCGAACCGGCCGGTCTTGATGACCATCGGCGCTCCGCACTTCTCGCACACTTCATCGGTCTTGCGGGCAGCCTCTTCTTCCGGAAGCGGGCGGGTGGACTTGCACTCGGGGTAGGCGGAGCAGGCGAGGAACCGGCCGTTGCGCCCCCACTTGATGACCATCGGCGAACCGCACTTCTCGCACTTGATGTCGGTTTCCTCGGTCATCGCCTCCTTGATTTCCTTCTGCCGTCCCTTGAGAACCTCGATGGATTTCTTGAAAGGCTCGTAGAACTCATTGAGAACCTTCACCCAGTCATCGGTGCCGTCTTCGATGAGGTCGAGCTCTTTCTCCATCTCGGCGGTGAATTTGACGTTGAAGAGTTTGGGAAGGTTTTCCACGAGGATCTTGTTCACCGTCAGGCCGAGTTCGGTCGGCGCAAGCTTGCGTTGTTCGAGCTTGACATATTTCCGGTCGCGGAGGGTGGAAATGATGGAGGCGTAGGTGGAGGGGCGGCCGATGCCGTCGGCCTCAAGCCGCTTCACCAGGGCGGCCTCGGAGTAGCGGGCCGGCGGCTTCGTGAACGACTGGTTCGGCCGGAGCTCGAGGAGCCGGAGGGGATCCTTTTCGGCCAGCCGGGGCAGAGCCGCGGCGGCGCCGTTGCCGTTGCCGTTGTCATCCGCCTCAACTTCCTCATGGTAGATCTTCAGGTAGCCGTCGAACGTGAGCCGCTGCGCGGCGGCCCGGAAGAGGAAGCGGCCGGCGGCGATGTCGATGGTCTCGACGTCGTAGCGGGCCGGGTTCATCTGCGAGGCGACGAAGCGGTTCCAGATCAGGCTGTAGAGCTTGAACTGGCGGGCGTTGAGGAAGCGCTTGACCTTGTCGGGCGGGAGCGCGAGATAGGTGGGCCGGATCGCCTCGTGGGCGTCCTGGGCGTTCTGCTTTTTCGAGTACACCTGCGGTTTGGGCGGCAGGTAGGCCTTGCCGTAGTCGCGGGCGATCAGTTCGCGGGCGGCCTTGAGGGCCTCGTTGGCGATGCGCGTCGAGTCGGTGCGCATGTAGGTGATCAGACCGGTCGGCCCCTCCTGCCCGATATCGACCCCCTCGTAGAGCTCCTGGGCCAGGCGCATCGTGACTTTGGGCGAAAACCCGAACGCCTTGGCCGCCTCCTGCTGAAGGGTCGAGGTGATGAAGGGCGCGGAGGGGCGGCGGATGCGCTCGGTGTTCTTGATCTCGGCGACGACCCAGGATTCTTTCTCCAGCTCCGCCATGTAGCCGCGCACCTCGTTCTCGGAGCCGATCGACATCTTGTTGCCGTTGTCGTTGGAATCGCCGGGTTTGACCACGCTCCGCTCGCCGATCTTGTAGAGGCGGGCCTCGAGACGCTCCTTCCCGGCGGTCTCGAGTTCGGCTGTGAGCTGCCAGTATTCCTGGGAGACGAAAGCGTTGATCTCGGCTTCGCGCTCGCACACAAGGCGGAGGGCGACCGACTGCACGCGCCCGGCCGAGAGGTTGCGGGCGACCGTCTTCCAGAGGAACGGGGAGACGGTGTATCCGACGATGCGGTCGAGGACGCGGCGGGCCTGCTGGGCGTTGACGAGATTCATGTCGATCTCGCGCGGATTGGCGATCGCCTCGAGGACTGCGCCCTTGGTGATTTCGTTGAAAGTGACGCGGCGAAACTTGGCCTTATGGCTGTTGCCGATCGAGTTGGCGACATGCCAGGCAATCGCCTCGCCCTCGCGGTCGGGGTCGGGAGCGAGATAGACGGTCTCGGCCTTCTTGGCGGCCTTCTTGAGCTCGGTGATGACCTTCTGCTTCCCCTCGATCACCGTGTAGTCCGGCTGGAAGTTGTTCTTGACGTCGACGCCCAGCTTGGACTTGGGGAGGTCCATAACGTGGCCGATCGTGGCCATGATGTCGAAATCCTTGCCGAGGAAGCGTGCGAGGGTTTTCGACTTGGCCGGAGACTCGACTATGACCAGGTTTTTCGCCATACCTTCAATGTTGTCGGAACGGGATGCCGGAAATTAACGGGTGAACTCAGCGGGGGCGTTCGAATTTGACCTTCCCCTCGATTAAGTCATTCAGCGCCACCATGGTAATCTTCCGGGAGTCGATGTCGATCTCCGGGTTGTCTTCCATCTGCTCCAACAGGGTGAGGCGCTTGGTGTTGAGCTTGCGCGCATACTTGGAGGCGACAATGACCGCTTCATAACGATTGAGGCCGGTTTTTTCGATCTGCTCGATCGGGACTTTCTTCACGCCTGTCTCCTTTACCGGTTCCGCACCGGTCGTATTAACCAATGATGTTTTCTATTTGTTCCGGCGCCAGGCGGTCGGTACGGCAGTGGTGGGCGATGATGGCCGACTCGACCTCGCGCACGGCGGTCGCAAGGGTATCGTTGATCACGGCGTACTCGAAACGCCGCCACAGGCGCATCTCCCGGGTGGCGTTTTCGAACCGCACCTGAAGCTGTTCCTGCGTCTCGGTTCCGCGCGTGCTCAGGCGGCTGCGCAGCGCCGCGATCGACGGGGGGAGGATGAAGATCGTGATCGCGTCGGCAAACACCGCCTTGATCTTCTCCGCGCCCTGGACATCGATATCGAGGAGCACGACGCCGCCCTCGGCCCGCACGTCCTCCAGCGGTTTCTTCGGCGTCCCGTATTCATACAAATGAACACGGCAGTGTTCCGCGAAAAAATCCTGCTTGGCCAGACGGCGAAATTCGTCGGCCGAGACGAAGAAATACTCGCGGCCGTGGACTTCATCCGGCCGGCGGCTGCGCGTGGTGTAGGAGACCGAGAACCGCCAGGCGGGGTTTCGCTCCAGGAGCTGGCGGCAAATCGAGGACTTGCCGCCGCCCGAGGGGGATGAAATGATGACGACTTTTCCTTTTCCGGTCGGGGTCATGAGGATGCCATCGCCCTGGTTATTCCACATTTTGCACGAGTTCGCGCAGTTTCTCGATTTCTTCTTTCATGGAGATCACCAGGCGGGTAATCGAGGCCTCGGTACACTTGGAGGCAATGGTGTTGGCTTCGCGATTCATCTCCTGGAGGATGAAGTTGAGCCGTTTGCCGACCGGATCATCGCGCCGCAGGTCGGCGTCATACTGGTCGATGTGGCTGAACATACGGGTGCACTCCTCGGTGATGTCGGAGCGCTCGGCCTGGAGGGCCACTTCCTGTTCCAGGCGGTTGGGGTCAAGCTGAATAGTTTCAGCGAGTTCCGAGATTCTGACGAGGAGGCGGTCGCGGTAGCGGTCGACACTCTGGGCAGCCTCCTTCTCGACCGCCCGGGTGATCTCCTTGATCTGGTCGAGACGCTGCTTCATATCGCGCGCCATAGCTTCTCCCTCGCGGCGCCGCATGCGCACGAGAGCGGTCATGGCCTCAGCCAGCGGGGCCTCGAGCTGCTCCCAGATTTCCTCGTCCTCGAAAGCGGTTTCGTCGCTTTTGACAACCTCGGGGAACACGAGCAGGTCGCCGATCGTAACCTCACCCCCGATATGGAGTTGGTCGCGCAGGGCGGCCAGTTGGCGAGCATAGGCCGCGGCGGCCTTCACATTAATAGAGAATCGATCGGTATTCTCCTCCCCTTCGGAGAATCCGACATAGATGTAGACTTTGCCGCGATTCACATGGCGGCCGACCAACTCGCGCACTTTTGGCTCCATCGCCGAAAACTGCCTCGGCAATCGGGCGGATACCTCCAGGAAACGGTTGTTCACGCTGGAAACCTCCACGGTGAACGTACCCAGTGCAGACTTGAATTCGGCCTTGCCGAAACCGGTCATTGAATCCATTGTCATAATTCCTGCCGAAAGACAGGGTCCAAAATAGGGGGTGGGAATCTTTTGTCAACCGCAAAACCGGGAGCGGCGTGTCACTTTTCTCGTCCGGCTGCTGCTAAGAGCTTGTCCACGAAGGAGCAAGGCGGCCAACGGCGCAGGGTTGGCGGCGCCGCGAACGATCGTTCAGGGCTGCACCGGGAAGGCGATCACGAAGCCGACGCCGGCGGTGCGGGGCTCCTCGCGCAGCGTGCCCCCGATGCTGCGGATGAGCAGCCGGGCCGCGCTGAAACCGAACGCGAAGTCGTTGTGGCTTCGATCGAGGGGGGAGTCGACGGTGATTGTCAGGCGGCAGGCCGAGGGTCCGCTAAGTTCGGCGGCGATCCGCACGGTGGCGGTCGCCCGGTCGGCACCGGTGGCGACAGCCTGGAGCAGGTTCTCCAGCGCCAGCGTCACGGCGCGCCGGGACGTTGAGACCTTGGGCATCAGGTCAGTGTGGACGCGCAGCGGCTGGCCGCCCCGGCCGCGGTTGACGTGGTTAACGACGCGGTGGAGGACGATGTTGAGGTCGGTCAGTTCGGGCGCCTGAACCCGGCTGGAGATGTCCAGCGCCGACCGGAGATCCTGCGTCAGGCGGCCGAGATCCTGAAGCGACTCGGTGAGCCGGTGGAGCTGGTCTTTGCCCTCCGCATCCAGAGCCGCGCTCCTCTGACCCAGCCGGGCGCTCAGCGCCACGGCTTCGGCGGTGTCGGCTCCGAGACGGCTCAGGAGGGTCCGCCCGAACGCGAGCACGTCGGCGGCGTCGGCGGCCAGAGCGCCGGGGACAATAGCGACAAAGGCGGTGCGGTCGTTGGGATTCTCGGCCAGCGGGAGAACGGCCAGCAGGCCGGGGCGCCCGGCGGGGAGTTCGACGCGCGCCAGCTCCAGCGCGCCGGTGCTCGGGCGCGCCGCGCCGCGCAGGAAATCATCGAGGCGCTGCCGCTCCTCGGCGGCGCCGCCGGAGAGAATCTCGGCCAGTTCCACCAGATCGACGGAGACATCCTCCACCTGGAAAAGCCGGGCGAGCACCGGATTGTAGACGGCGGTCTTGCCGCGCGAGTCCGCCATCATGGCGCCGATCCCGAGTCCGTCGAGCAGCCCGATCGCAAACTGGATGTTGTCGGCCGTGCGGTCATCGGCAGAGGGGGGCGGCGGGGCCAGCAGCCGCTGGGTGAGCTCGAGGGCGAAGCGGGTGCGGTCGGCCTGTACGCGGGCATCGTTGTCGGCGATGTCGGAAGGAAAGATCACCCGGATGAGAGCCGCCTGACCCTCGTCGAGAGCCAGGCGGGCGATCACCTCGTTCGGAGCGGGTGCGCCAAGTTCAACGGCGCGCTGGATCGACCGCTGGTCGGTGAAATCGTAGGTCTCCCCCGTGTCGGCGACCTGGCGGTGGAGAGGGCCGGTCGGGTCGATCGAGGGAAGCGAGGTGACGCCGTCGCCCGCGTCCAGCGCGCTGCTGCGCGGCTCGAGCCGGTCGGGCGAGACCAAGTAGGCGCACACCTGCACGGCCCCGGAGAACGACTGGAGTTCGCCGAGATAGCCGCGCCAGTCGGCGGTGAGATCGCGGCCGTCGAGATAGGCCACCAGCCGTCGGTAGGCGGCCGCGTGCGGGTCGCGCACGAGGTCGACGGCAACGGCGTTATCGGCCAGAAAGATGAACTGGAAATTGACGGGGTTGCCGGCGTTGAAATTGAGCGTGACGATCGCCCCGGCCCGGATGGCGGCGGCGCCGGGAACCACGAGCGTCAACCCAATGTGGTCGAACGTGATTTCGTAGTGGTTGCGACGGGAGAGAATCTCGTTGACCACGGCCCGCGAGGCTTCGTCGACAAAGTCGATGAGGGCTTTTCCGAACAGCTCTTCACCCGGGCAGCCGAAGAGCTGCTGAGCCTGCTCATCGACAAAGACAAAGCGCCCCTTGAGATCGACCTTGCACACGCCGCAGCGGGCGATCGCGCGGGCGTTCATCTCCACCGCGGCGCCCGGTTTCTGCTGTCGAACCGTCGGCATGCAAACCTCTTCCAACATCGCCCGCCGCTTGCCGGCGGCAGCCGAAGGCATCTCCCCCCGGCGGACCGCCCGCCGTCGTCCCGTACTTCGGTTATATCGGACACATGCAGGGGATTATTCACCGGCGGGGGACAACTTTGCGGGGCAGAATTGCCCCGCAGATCGGCGAGGGTTCTGCCCCGTCAGAGGGGCATCGGTTGCGGACGGCCGCGACGCGACGGTCCGGCGGGCGCGGGCCGGCCGCGGCCTACGGTTTCTTGATCAGGCCCTTGAGCTTGTCGGCGGCGCCCTCGACCGCGCTCTTGCCCGCCTGTTCGGTGATCGATTTCAAGTTAATATCAACCTTCGGGTCGTCCAGAGAACCGCCGATGGTGACCGGCAGCTTCACCTGTTTCACAGCGGAACTGCCGCCCAGGAAACTCGAGACCTCGCCGAGCACGCCTTGGGAGAGGAATTTCTGCGTGAGTTCGGGACTGAGCAGCAGCGTCCCGGTGTAGTTGACCTCGCCGGCGAACGAATAGAATCCGTTCAGTTCGAGATCGCCCATGTCGCCGAGGGCGGCGGAGAGCTTATCGAAGCGGACGCGGCCGCTGTCGACGGCGATGTCGGTCCGGGCATTGCGGAGGTTGAAGGTGCGGCCAAGCTGTTCGCCGACGAGACTCCCGACGGTCTGCAGCGCGGTGAGAACGGCGCCCGAGGTTTCCAGCCGCCCCTCGCGCATGCGCGCCGCGCTGTTCATGTTCAGCGAGTACATGATGGCGTCGGCATCCCACCCGGAGGCCTGAAAGCTGCCGTCGAGGTTGAACTTGCCGTACACGAAATCGCCGAACCTGGTGAAGCGGCGGGCGAAATCATTAGCCTCGATGTCGGTGGCGTTGAACCGGCCGTCGTAGGCCGGGGCGAGCCAGTTGTTGAGGTCGATGGAGGTCTCCCCCGTCACCGTGCCGGTGTAGACGCGGCCGACGACATTGGTGACGCGGACCACCCGATCTTTGATCGTGACGTCGCCGGTGAGATCGGAGAACGGCACGTTCCAGTAGATGACGGTATCGAAGCGCGCGACCCCCCGGCCGTCGATGTCGGGGAGAATGAAGGGGACGAGGGTATCGCCGGCGGCCGGACCGCCGTCGGCGGCGTCGCCGGAGGGGAGGGCGTCGGGAAAGAGGCTGTCGACATTGAAGCGGTGCGAGGTCATGGCGAACTGGAGGAAGGGTTTGGCCGCCCGCGTTCGATCCACCGACTTCAGCGGCAGCAGATACGGGAAGGGATCGATCAGCGATCCGGTGAGACTCAGGTCGGAAGTGGTGAACCTGATGTTGAGTTCGTCGATCCTGATCGTATCGGGAATGATCGTCATCCTCGTGTCGAAGTGTTCGATCGGTTCGGCCAGGGCGGTATCGCGGTAGGCCCCCTCGCCCACGGCCAGCGTCCCCCGCACGCGCAGGCCGGAGGGTTCGAGGATGTCACCGGCCAACTGGAGGCTGGTCTGGAGCTTGCCCGCAATCTCGGGTTTTCCCTGTTTCGGCAGGAAGGGGTTAAGCATGGCGAGATTCACCTGCGCCTCGAGCGTGCCGTCGACCGCCGGCCCGGTTTTCACCGGGTGAAGGGAATCGGCCATGAGGTAAGGGAGAAGATCGTTGACCCGCCCTTTGAACGAGAGATTGCCCGAGGGCATGCGCGCATCGAGGGCGTTGACGCGGACCACGCTTTTGTCAAAGTACACGTCGAGCGAAAACGATTCAACCGGCTCGGGGAGCATGGCGGCGGCGTAGCGACCGTTGGCCACCCGGACATTTCCCGATACCTCCAGCTCCTCCACCTGACGGACCGGCCCGGACGCCTTGACCGAAAACGACGCGTCGCCGACCAGCTCGGGGCGATTCGCAGCCGGGAGAAACGGCCGGAGCAGGCCGAGGTTGATTTCCCCGGTCAGTTCGGCGTTCACGACGGGGGCGGCGAAGTTTTCGACGTAGACATACCCCTTGAGCGGCTTTCCGGCGAACGATGCGTCGCTGATGTTGAGGCGGGCGTTGTCGCGCTTGAAGTCGACGGTGGCGGACGGGACACGCAGTTGGCCGGGCACCTGCCGGTATTCGAGGAGCATGTCGCTGATGCGGGCGGAACCGGAGTAATCGAGCGTGTCCGGGGCCCCTACGTCGTAGCGGACATCCGCCTCGAGCGCGAAGTCCCCTTCGATGGTGTAATCCTGGAGCATGGCCAACTGCGGGGCCGGCAAAAGCGAGAACAGATCGCGCACGGCGATTTGGTCGGAGGCGATGTGCCCGCGCGCGACAGGGGCCGCTCCCCCGTGGCTGAGTTCGCCGGAGAGCGCGAAATTCAGTTGATTGATGCGGACGCGGGAATCGTCGAGGAGAAGTTTCTTCGCCCCGAGATCATACTCCGCCCGGTAGCGCAAACCGAGCGCGAACGGCGGGACGGTGCCTTCGAGGACGGCGACCAGTTGCGGAATTTCCAGGTTCCCCTCGGAGCGGAAGACGTTGGCCCGGGGGTTGGCCAGTGCTGTGGACAGGGTGAAGTCGTTCAGGGCGACGCTCACGCCCGTGCTGTCGTCGATGTAGGTGAGCCGCCCGCGGTTGACGGCGAGCCGGTCAAAACTGACGGCGACGGCGGCCGCGCGGGTTTCCTCCGGCAGCGCCTGCACCGCCCGTGCCGTGTCGGTGACCGGGAAGGCGTAGTTGGCGGCGCCGCTGCCGGTCTTGTGCAGCACGATCACCGGCCGGTCGATGACCAGTCTGGCCAGGCGGTACTCGCCGGAGAGAAGCGGGAGCAGTTTGAGTTTCACGTCGATCTGCTCGGCCGTCAACATCGTATCGGCGGTCGGCCAGTCGGGCGGGTTGGCGACCGCCACCCCCCGGAGAACGACGCCGAGGCCGCCCCAGAACGATACATCGACCGCGGCCACGGAGATGGGCCGGCCGAGCGCCTGCGAACCGCGCTCGACAATGAGGGCTTTGGCTTTCTCTTTGGGGAAGAACACCATCACGCCGACGATGGCGACGATGAGGAGCGCGGCGATGGCGCCGACGATCCACGCGACTATCTTCAACAGCTTCTTCATGGTTCGACCTTCTTTTGTTGGCCCTTGCCAGGGCACGGAATAATCTCGCCATCCGACCGCGAAAAGCAACAAAAAGCGCGCGCCGAGGCGACCGCGCCGTTCTTTATAGCACGCGGCGGGGGAAGAATGTTCGCGGGGGGCAATTGGCGGGGGGCGCCGGGCAAGCGCCCGGCGCCGTGGCGAAATCGGTCAGAGCGTGTAGCGGCCGCCGGGCGAAAGCAGCTCGACCCGGGCGCCGCGGACCTTGCCCGCGAATTCCGCGGGATCGGCGGCGATCAGATCCCACGTGCCGTAGTGAATCGGGATGACGACTTTGGGCTGAAGGAACTCGACCGCTTTGACCGCATCGGCAATCCCCATCGTGAAGTTGTCGCCGATCGGCAGGAAAGCGAGGTCGATCCGGTTCATCTCGCCGATCAGTCTCATGTCGAGGAACAGGCCGGTGTCGCCCGGGTGATAGATCGTCTTCCCCCCGATGGTGACGAGGAAACCGACCGGCGGCCCGGTGTACCGGGAGGCGTCCGGACCGTACCCGCCGCCGTGATGGGCAATCGTCAGTTTCACGCGGCCGAAGGGGAACTCGTGGGAGCCGCCGATGTGCATCGGGTGCACCTTCAGCCCTTCTTTCGCGCAGAGGTTGGCCAGCTCGAAGCTGGCGATGACGGTGGCGCCGGTCCGCTTCCCGATCGCGACCGCGTCGCCGACATGGTCGCCGTGGCCGTGAGTGAGCAGGATCCACCCGATGTCGATCGTCTCCGGCTTGGCGGCCCCTTTGGGGTTGTCTTTCAGGAACGGGTCGATGATGAGTTTATGCGGACCTTCCGTGATCGTCACACAGGAATGGCCGAGCCATTGGATATGCGGCATGAGACTCCTCCTTGGCACCGATTACGGGTACGAACAGCGTTCTCTGCGTAAGTAAGGGCGCGGGCGGCGGGAAGTCAAGGGGGGCGGGGCGCCGGCGTCACGGGCCGGCGATGATGCCGCCGCCGAGCACGATGTCGCCGTCGTAAAGGACCACCGACTGCCCGGGGGTGATGGCGCGCTGCCGGTCGGTGAATTTCACGTGCACACGGCCGTCAGCCAGACACGTTATCCGGGCGTGGCCGGGCGTATGAAGGTAGCGGATTTTGACGAGGGCGTCGAAAGACACCCCGGTCGCTGTCGCAGCGCCGGCCGCGGGCGACTCGGCGGCGGCCGGGGCAGGACCGCCAGGGTTCTCACCCGCAGCATACGTTGAGGTTTGGTCCCGGGCCGGCGGAGGATGGGCCACCCAGTTGACGCGCTCGGCGACGAGTTCATCGCGGAAGAGCGAGCTGTTGGACCCGACCGTCACGCGGCCGGAGATGGCGTCGATGCGCTGCACGTAGACGGGTTCGGGGAGGGGATGCTCCAGGCCTATCCCCCGCCGCTGGCCGACCGTGAAATCGACCGTACCGGCGTGGCGGCCCAGCACCCGGCCGTCCTCGTGGACGATCTCCCCCGGCCGGCGCTTGAGCCCATGTTTCTGTTCCCACTCGCGGAGGAAGCGGCGGTAGTCATTGTCGGCGACGAAGCAGATTTCGCGCGATTCGGGTTTCGCAGCGGTGCGGAGACCGACGCGTGCGGCGAATGCGCGTACGTCCTTCTTGTACCGGCGGCCGAGCGGCATGAGGGTCATGGCGAGCGCATCCTGGGACACGCCCCAGAGCACGTAGGACTGGTCACGGGTGGCGTCGACCCCCTTGCGGATGCGCCAGCGGCCGTTCTCGCCCTGTTCGATGACGGCGTAGTGGCCGGTGGCGATGTAATCGCAGCCGATCTCGCGGGCTTTGTGGAGGAAACCGCTCCACTTGATGTCGGTGTTGCAGAGGACGCACGGATTCGGGGTTCGGCCGGCGCGGTACTCGGAGACGAAGTTTTCGATGACGGCGGCGCGGAACGGCGCGGACATGTTGAGGACGTAAAACGGGGCGCCGATGCGGTCGCACACGAGGCGGCAATCGGTGACGGCGTCGAGCGAGCAGCAGCGGCCGTCGCGGTGCCGGTCGCCGCCCACGTCGACGTAGTCCCACAGTTTCATGTGGGCGCCGACAACTTCGTACCCCTCTTCTTTGAGGAGAAGGGCGGCGACGGAGGAGTCGACGCCGCCGGACATGGCGACCAGAACGCGGGGGGGCATGGCAATCGTCTTCCTGCGGGCCGGGGACCCGGCGGTCCGGGCCTACGATTTCATCCGTTCCTGGTACAGCGGCGAAAGCGACCGCAGACGCTCGATGATCGGCGGCAGCTTGGCCAGCACGTAGTCGAGCTGCTCCCGGTTGGTGGAGCGGCCGAGGGAGAAGCGAATCGCTCCCTGCGCGACCACGCGGTCCTTTCCCATGGCGACCAGCACGTGGGACGGTTCGGTGGCGCCGGAGGTGCAGGCCGAACCGGAGGAGCAGGCGACGCCCTCCAGGTCGAGGGCCAGCAGGATCGACTCCCCTTCGACGCCGGTGAAAGAGATGTTGCAGACCTGGGGAATGCGTCCCATGCGGGTGCCATTGAGGTAGGTGTGCGGGATCGTGGTAAGCACCCGGTCGATGAAGAAGTCGGCCAGGTCGCTCAGGCGGATCCAGTCCTCTTCCATGCGGCGGCGGGCGATCTCGAGCGCTTTGGCCAGCCCAACGGCGCCGGCGACATTTTCGGTCCCGGGGCGGCGCTTCTTCTCGTGCGAGCCGCCGTACATGAGCGGCGTGAGTTTGATGCCGTCGCGGATGAACAGCGCGCCCGTCCCCTTGGGGCCGTATATCTTGTGACCCGTCAGCGACAGGAGTTCGAGCCCGAGATCGCGCACGTTGATTTCAATCTTCCCGCACGACTGCACGGCGTCGGTGTGAAACCACGCCCCCTTTTCGTGGGCGGCCTGCACGAGCGGTTTGAGGTCCTGGATGGTCCCGGTCTCGTTGTTGGCGTGCATGATCGACACAACCGCCGTCTGATCGGTCACGAGGCGGGCCAGCCGCCGGGGCGAGACGAACCCCTCACTGTCGACCGGGGCGGCGTCGGCCGTGAACCCGTGACGGTGGACCAGATACTCGCAGGCCTCCATGACGGCGTGGTGCTCGGTCGCGCCGTACACCGCGTGCCGGCGGCGGTCGCGCCGCTGGAAGGCTGCGCCGAGTACGGCCATGTTGTCGGACTCAGTGCCGCCCGAGGTAAAGTACAACTCGCCGGGGTCGCAACTGATGAAGGCGGCGACCTCCTCACGGGCCCGCTCGAGCGCCGCTTTGGCTTCGCGGCCGAAGTAGTGCAGGCTGCTCGCGTTGCCGAACGTGTGCGACAGGTACGGCAGCATGGCGTCAACCACTTCCGGGTCCACCGGCGTGGTCGCGTTGTGATCGAGGTAAATTTGATCCATAGTCTCTATTGTGCACCCTTTCTCTTCAGCGAACCACCGACGGCCGGGACGGACCGCGCCGGTTGCTAGGGAAAAACCGGCTCACGCCGTGACCGGTTCCCGCCGCAACCGGGAGGGCGGTCAGAACGCAAACAATATAGTGAAATGCCAGCGATCATCAAAGGGGATATCATCGGTCTCGATCCGACGGGCGTAGTCCAACCGGATCGGCCCGGCGGGCGAGATGATCTGGACGCCGGTGCCGTAGGAATAGGCCAGCCGGCTGAAGCTGAATTCGCTGACCCGGGTGAACCCGTTGCCGATGTCGATGAAGACCGTCTGCCAGAGGGGCATGTTCTCCAGCAACTTGTTCAGCAGGGGCACGACGGCGAAGACCTGGAGGGTTTTCCAGCGGAATTCCTGGTTGCACACGACGGTAAAATTGGCGCCCGGCAGGCTGTCGGCCAGAGTCGGGGCGAGCGTGTTTTCGGCGAATCCGCGGATCGTGTTGGCGCCCCCCAGGAAGAAGCGGTCTTTGCTGGGGACCAGTTCGGAATCGCCGAAGGCGTGCGCGTAGCCGGAGCGGAACCGGGTCGCCGAGATCCAGCCCGGCCAGACCGGGCGGTAGAACGACCACGAGCCCTCGAGGCGGTAGAAGTGCTCGTCGCCGCCCAGAAAGCCGCCGTAGTATTCGGTGCGGAGGTCGCGCACCGAGCCCTGGCGGGGCACGAAGACATCGAGGCGGCTGTCCCGGCGCAGATTCAGATAGAGGCGGCGACGGATGGACAGCCCCTCGACCTCGGCGCGCACGGCCTCTTCGAGTTCAGCCGGGACGCCGCTGATGTCGACCGACTGGTATTCGATGCCGGCGGTGACATCGGTGAGGCGGCCGACCCGGCGGGTGGTCGAGAGCGATGCGTTCCACTCCTCGACGTCGAAATCCTGCGCCTCGTGGCGGATGCGCGGCTGGTATTCGAGGGTCACCGCCAGCGGCATGCGGAATCCCAGCAGCCAGGGTTCGGTGTAGCGGAGGCGGTAGAGGTGGTCGGTGAGGCGGGCGTCGGCCCCGAGCGAGAACTCGACGCGGTTGTAGAATTCGAGGCGGCGCGAGCCGAAGAGGTTGCGCTTGCCGGCGCCGGAGGTCACGCTCCAGGTCAGGTCGGCGGCCTCGGACTGCCCGGCCCCGGTCGTGAACGACAGGTAGTACGGTTTGCGCTCGCGCACCTGAAGGACAAAATCGGGGCGGTAGCGGTCGGACTGCTGCGCCTCCTGCTGCAGTTGCAGGGTCGAGAAGTAGCCGGATTCGAACAGCCGCCGCTCGGAATCGATGAGGTCCTGGCGCCGGTAGACGTCGCCCGGCTTGAACTTGAGTTCGCGGACGGCTGTATACTCCGGGTACCGTTTGACGCCGCGCACGGAGACGCCGCCGAATCGCACGAGGGAGTCGGCGGTGATCGCATAAGTGATCGCCGTCGCGCCATCCGGTCCGCCGGTATCGACCTCCGGGGTGACGGCGGCGTAGGGATACCCGTTGTTGGCGAGGACCGCCTTCATCTCGAAGCCGGTCTCGACCAGGTCGAAGTAGTTGACCGGAGCGCCTTGCTTGAGGCCGCGGACGGCCCGCTGGAAGCGGGATTCCAAGCGCGGCGGGTACTCCCCCTGAATGCGGACGTCGCCGTAGACGCTGCGGCGGCCCTCGTCGATGACCGTGCGCACGCGGACGCCGGCGCCGGTCTCCATCGGCTCGAACGATTCGCTGACGCGCACGCCGAGGAACCCCGAACGGAGGTAGAGGTATTTGATTTCGAGGGTGTCGCGGTCGAGCGTTTCGCGCTGGAGACGGCTGCGGCGGTCGCCCTTGAGGGCCGCCCAGAAGGTGCGGGGCCGGGCGTACATCTGCTCGCGGATGCGGCCATCGGAGTAGTGCGCGTTGCCGTCGATCACGATGTCGCGGATGGGCGGGTTGTCCTTGATGAGGCGGAGCATGTCGCGGTCGACAGCGGCAGCCGGACCAAAGGCGCCGACGGCGGCCAGCGCGAGCACCACGGGCAAAACCCGGCGGGCGATTCTCACCATTCCCAGTGCAGCCTCAGGTTAAGGTGGTAGAGCTCGTCCTCGTCCCGGCGGCCCTCCAGCAGCACCCCCTTGAACCAGCGATACTCAAAGCCGTACTCCTGGCGGGTCTGGCCGGAGATGGTCGACCGGCCGTACACGTACAGACCTTCTCCCACGTATTTGCCGAGCGTCACCCGGGCGTTCCACGGGCCGAGCTGGTCGCTGTAGACCGGGTCGATTTCGAAGGTCTCGACGCCGATCCGGTTGAGCTGTCGGCCGCCGATCTGGGAGAACTGGGCATAGCCGAGGCCGAGGACGCGCTCCTCGAGCCGGCCGCCGACCGCCAGACCGTCGCCCCCGTAGTAGTTGGTGACGATGAGCGGGAGGAGATCGGACTGGGCGATGTCCTCGCCGCCGCAGGGGTTGATTTCCGGGGTTTCGAGCGTGCCGCCGACGTGGACGCAGAGATCGATGGCCTCGGTCACCGGCCCCTCGTCGCCGGTGGTGGCGCGCACGGCGGTCATGCGGGTGGAGCCGGTGATGTCAAGCTGCGGTTTCAGCGTGTCGCTGCCCTGGAAGGTCACCTTGCTGCCCGGATCGAGCCGGAAAGTTTTATCGAAGAGGAAACCGCGCCCGCGGAGGACCTCCATTTCGCCGAGGAAGCGGTAGACGCCCCGCTCGCGGACGAGGTTGATCTCGCCGGCGAACTCGGCGTCGATATCTTCATTCTTGATCCAGAAGTTCGAGAGGATTTCGACGTTGACGTTGAGGTCCCAGGTGTTCTGGGAGGTGAGCGCCCGGAGAATGGGCGAGCCCTCTCCCTCCTCGGCGAACGGCACGCGGTACTGGGCGGAGATGAGCTGGATGTCGCCGGAAACCGTCGGCGGAGTGGGGCCCTCGACGAACAGCCGCCCCTCGACCTTCCCCCGAATGTCCTCAAGCTCATAGGTGAAGGGAAATTCGTTGTCCAGGCGCACCTCGACGTCGTAGGCGAGGCTGTCGAGCGCCAGCAACTGGAGGGAGCCGTCGATGTAGGCATAGTGGCGGCGGCCGACGCCGGAGGGATCGTTGCGGTCGGTCGCATAGGCCTCGATGCGGTGGATGAGGATGCTGTCGTCGTGCATGGACACGCCTGCCGAGTCGGCGAAGATCCAGTTCTCGAGGTCGAAATACTTCAGGCGGGCGTTCTTGATGTACGCTTCCCCCTGGACGTGGGGATCGCGCGGATGCCCGGAGAGCTCGAAGTCGGCGAAGAAGTCCCCCTGCAGGTCCTCGACCGAGGGCAGGAGGAGGCTGACGAGGTCGAAGTCGCGGTCGCGGGCGTCGATGCGGATGGCCATGGGCCGCCGGGGAAAGCGCTCGAGCGAATCGGCGGTGAAAGCGAGGTCGGCATAGAGCACGCCCCGGGCCCGGTACGCCCCGGAATCCGAATAGATGCAGGCGGAATCGACGTCCAGGCGGGCGTCGGCGTAACTCAGGGCGGCCACCGCGTCGCCCAGTTCGAGCCCCGCGTAGGTCAGCGAATCCACGGCGCCCTCAAGCCGGATGACCGGGGACCGGAAATCGCCCGCCACCGCGGCCGTCGTCGACAGGTACCCGTCCATCGGAATGGTCGAGTCCGCGAGGCTGAGCCAGGGCGCGATGGGGAGGCGCTCGAGGGTGAGGCGGAGGTCCATCGACTCGTCGTAGTTGATGCGGCCGGCCAGCGACAGGCGGGCGTCGGCGTTGCCGATCTCGGCCCGCCGGAACATGAAACCGGCGGTGTCGACCTCGATGAGCATTTCCTCGGGGTTGGAGAAGCTGCGGTCGAGCAGATTGACGTGGAGCGCGCCGATGCGGAGCTGCTGGGGCTGGGCGAGGTAGTCGAGGGCCGCCGCCCCCGCCACCGTCACGTAGGGATTGCGCACGAGCGCGGTGTCGATGTACACGAGGTTGGAATCAATGCGCAGCCAGGCGTAGCCGGTGTCGTACGGCAGGCCCCAGGTGGAGCCGCGGTCGAACCAGACCTCGACCGTGCCCCGGCGGCCGGCCAGGAACCGGTCGAGATCCACCTCGGCGTACAGGGTGTCGGCGAACAGACCGTAGATCCAGCACGAATCGGAGGCGAACCACCCCCGGAGATCGGGGTCGACGGTGCGGCCGGTCAGAGTGGCCTCGGCGTAACCGCGCCCGCCCGGCTCCTCGATGAACAGCCGGGTGTTCCGATAGCGGTCGAGGTTGTTGAGATCGATCTGGACCGACAGGTTGATGTCGTCATCGTAGTCAATGACGCCGCCGGCCCAGATAACGTTCTCAAAGTAGTCGACGCGGAAGGGATCGACGAAGACCAGCGAATCGGCGGTGATGACCATCGTGCCGTAGGCCTGCTGGATCGGGAAATCGCCGAAGCGGGATTCGTACAGGCCGACGACGGTGGTCAGGCGGAGGCTGCGGCTGGAGAACGACTCCCCCTCCAGGGCGATGCGTCCGGTCAGGTCGGATTCGAAGGTTCCCGGGACGAGGCGGTCGAGGTTGAAGTTGCGGATGTCGGCCTCCAGCCGGTAGGTGTTGGGCCGGGCGGCGAAGTCGATATCCCCGCTGCCGTCGAGCGAGCAGCCGCCGAGGAGGCTGCCGTAGAGGCTGTCGAGAGTGAGAAGGTTGTCGCGGTAGTGAAAGTCGATCACGAGGTTCTGCATGTCGAAGATGCTCAGGCTGCCGGCGAGGTTCAGCGAACCCTCGGCCGCCCTGCCGACAAATGAGACCTCGCCGGCGAGATCGACCGTGCCGGGCAGCGAGACGTTCAGGTAGCGGGCGAGGTCGGCGACATCCACGTCATCGCCGCTCAGACGCACCTCCCCGGCCGGCTCGTCTTCGAAACGCACGTTCCCCTCGAGACTCAGCCGCGTCGAGCCGGAGAGCACGGAGACGCCGGTGAAGAGCAGGCGGCGGTCGGCGTAGGTGACTTTCCCCTGGCCCGCGTCGAGCTTCACACCGGGCAGGTCGGAAGAAAAAGCGAGGCGGGCGAGATCCGCCGTGTACAGCCCCTGGTCGCCCTCTACGGCGGCGGCGAAGGCGACATCCCGGACGGTCGTGGTGTCGCCGCCGCGGACCACAGTGAGGCGGCCGTGGTCGACCGTGACCTGCGAAACCAGGAACGACGGCAGATCGGAGGGGCCTTTGGCCGCTCCCGCCGGGCGGGTCAGCGGGGGCAGGAGCCAGCCGGCGACGCTGTCCTGCACGAGCGTGACGTCGAGGGAGTCGATGTACAGGAAATTCAGGATGTAGCGCCGGTTCCAGAGGTTGCGGAAGGAGTAGGCGGTGCGGAGTTCCGGGAAGCGGGCCAGCCGGTAGCGGTGCGTGCTGTCGACATAGTAGATCTCCACGTCGTGCAGCGAGAGGCGGCTGAACATGTCGCCGCCGATTTTTCCGATCCGGATGTCGAGGTTGTTCTGCTGGGCGAACATGCGGCGGAGGCGGTCGTTGGCCAGCCGCTCGATGCCGCCGAGGTAAACCAGGTAGACAGCGCCGCCGACGAGGACGGCCATGGCGACAGCCAGGAGCACGAGGATGATTTTTCTGAGCCGCCGCATCATAGTTCAATCCGCAGGCGCCGACAGATGCTGCGCGCCGTCTGGTAGCCCTCGCCGGCCGCCGGGCCGATATCCTCCACCACAGCCCGAACGAGGCCGGGTGCCGTACCCACATTGAGCGCTCCCCGCACGTGGCTGTGCAGCTGGGCCGGCCGATTCTCGATCGCCAGGCAGGCGATAATCGCCAGTTCCCGCTCGATGATCGTCAGCCCGGGGCGGGAGAGCACTTTCCCGTAGCCCTCCAACACCATCCACCGGAATATTTCCGGCGCCATCGCTTCCACCCGCTCCCGAAGCCGGTTATAGTTCTCGGCATAGACGAGGCGGCAGAGCGCCGTGCCCCGGTCAAACCAGGCCTCGGCGGCAAAGTCCGCCTCCACAGACGCGGGGGGCCTCTCCTCTTTATACTGCCGGTGGAGATGCTCGGCGGCGATCAGCATGCGGGGAAACCCAAGAAACAAATACGACTGGAGGACGATCTCGTACAGGGACGCGCGATCCAGCCCGCGTCCGGCGGCGAGGTGAAACGCCGAACTCATCGCCGGTTCATCGGCCAGCGCAATGGCCGCGGCCCAGAGCGCCAGTAGCCGCTCGCGGGTGTGCCCGTCCGGGACAAAGCAGGCCAGCCGCCGACGGAATTCATCGGTATCAGCGGTCACATTCACAGAATCCAAGTAAATGATGGGGCGCGCTGAAAGGCAACGATTTAACACGGGTCGCGGGGCGGTTCTCGATGCGCTCGGGCGCCGGCCGATCCCACAGGCTCGGCCGGCGCACAGGGAAAGGCGGCGTATCCGGAGAGACTACGGGATGTCCCGATCCGGCGGACCATCGTACTTGAACGGCGGCGGGCCGAGACGGCGCATCGGCTTCTCGCGCGTCATCTCCTCGTACACATGAGCCACCAGGCCGGGGACGCGGGAGATGATGAAGAACCCTTTCCCCAGCCGCCAGTCGAAGCCCATGTCGGAGATGACGGCGGCGATGGCGCCGTCGACGTTGATCGGCAGTTCTTTGCCGAGTTTTTCGGCCAGCGCTTTCTCGATCGCTCTGCAGAGGTCGATGTGGCGTCCGCGGTAGCCGTGGCGATCGGCGAGGGCGAAGAGTTTGCCCGTGCGGGGGTCGATATTATGGAGGCGATGGCCGAACCCGGGCATGCGCATTTTGTTCACTTTCAGCCAGTTGGCGAGCTCGCCGGCGAGTGTCTCGACATCGCCGCTCTTGGCCGCCCACTCCTGCAGGAGCTTGGCGGACTGCTCAATAGCGCCGCCGTGCGTGTCCCCGATCACCAGAACCCCCCCGGCCACGGCCGCGTTGAGGGAGTTGCCGCCGGAAAGGACGGTCCGGGCGCCGAGGACTGAGGGCGGTGAGGCGCCATGGTCGATCGATGACACCAGGACGGCGTTCATCAGCTCCGCCTCCGCCGGGGAGGGCAACTGGCCCTTCAGAATGAGGAAGACGGCCTCGGCGTAGGAGAGCTTCTCCATGATATCGGTGATGGCGTAACCGCGGACGCGGATGCGGCCGGGAGCGATATCAGTGATGGCGGTAGACCAGGTTTCCTCAGGCATCGTTCACACCTTTGTTTATATTAAGTGTCGAGAATGCGAAGAGCTGGCGCCGACAGCGCCCATCATGGGACGGCCGGCGGAGCCTCGCGCGGCAGTCTCCCGAGTTCCTCAGGATGAGCGCCGAGAGGAACAAAATTCAGCCAGAGCTGCTGCAGACTGTCGGCCGAAACCGAGAACATGCGCTGGACGGTCGAATCGAACGGCAGCGGTGAAGAATACATCATGCCGAAAGCCCGAATGCCCTCGTGGACCACGAGAAAGTCAACAAAGGAGGCGCCGAGAGCGCGCCGGATCTGTTCGGACTCGGTATCAGGGTAATCGTCAGACGCAGTGTCCGCGGCTAACTCAGCCAGGGACACAAACTTCCCCGAATCGATCAACTCCTGCGTCCGCTGGTGGTAGTTGACACCGGCAAACTCCAGAAGCGCCCTCACCCCGTGCTTCAGAAAACGGAACTTCGGCTCTCCGGGATACCACCGCTTGAGCATTAGCTGAGCCATGATCGGGCCGTAATTGCTCGGCAGCCAAAAGTGAATTACACTGGTGTCGGCGTACGGATAATACGTCCCCGTGATCTTATGCCCATGCCCGACCCCGGTGTAGAAGTAGACCTCGATGGTATCGGTGGGGACGGGGACCTGGAAAAACTGAGCGTCGCGGCGCATCAGGGCGGGAAACACGTGCGCCATTTCCTCGACATGGGCCGCCATCGGATGCCCCTCCGGGTAATGGACGCGGAGGGTGCCGTTGGTGTAGGTCTTCCAGCCGGCGTAGGGATCGTCGGCGGCGGACGGTGAGGTCTCCTTTTTGTCGGACTGGCAGGCGGCCAGGACGAGCCCGAGAGCGACCGCCAGAAAAATGCACGGAAATGGGGCGCGAAGCATCGCTTTTGAGTGCCTTCCGGTTGATGCCGCTGGTCGGCGGTGCACCTAACTGTTTACGGCCTCGCAATATATTGAGAGCGGCGGCAACTGTCAAACCGATAATCAAGTTATTATTTTCACAAATCGGCTTGACTTGCCCGGCGCCATTGGCGATATTTTTCGCAAGAGAGCAACAGGTGGCTTTGTAAGGTCGATTTTGTGGGGATTGGGCCCACCCGCCCCACCGTCGGCCGGCCCAGGCAATTGCCTCGAAGGAATGCACCGGTGTTGATGGCCAGACCGACCCCCACATACCCCTCCCCCTCGTTCGCCAAACGGGTCCTCACCATAGTCGGCGGTTACGGCAGCGGGAAATCGGAGGTGGCGGTCAACCTCGCCCGGCAGTTGGCGCTGACCGGGGGAAAACCGGTGGCGATCGCCGACCTCGACATTGTCAATCCGTATTTCCGGTCGCGGGAAGCGACCCGGCAGTTGTCCGAACTTGGCATCCAATCGATCCACCCGACGGGCGGCCTGGCCCACGCCGACCTGCCGATCATCCTGCCGGAGGTGCGCGGGGCGATGGAGCAGTTTGGCGGGACGCTGATTCTTGATGTCGGCGGCGACGACGTGGGGGCGCGGGTGCTCGGGTCGCTTGCGGACGCGGTCCCGGCTGATGACTACGAGCTGTTGCTGGTGCTGAACGCCCACCGGCCCTTTACGGCGACCGTGGCGGGCTGCCGGGCGCTGATGGCCAAGATCGAGGCCACCTCGCGGCTGGCGTTCACCGGGATCATTTCCAACACGCACATGCTCGAGCACACGACGGTCGAGACGATCCGCGAGGGTCTCCGGCTGGCCCGGGCGCTGGCGGCCGACACCGGTCTGCCGATTGCGTTCGTGGCGGCGCTCGAGGACCAGGTCAGGCAAATAAATCCTGAAGAGATAGATGTGCCGGTGCTCATGCTGGACCGTCTGCTGCTCAAGCCGTGGGAACGGCCGAGCCGCAGGCCGGGCGGCTGACACCGGGCGAGGACCGGTCTCATGCCAGGCGTACGCATAGATAAGAATCACTGCAAGGGATGCGAGTTGTGCACGAAAGCGTGCCCGCAGAAGATCCTCTCGATGTCGGACGACATCACGGTGCGGGGATACTTCTACGCGCGGCTGCACGATCCGTCCCGCTGCATCGGGTGCCGGCTGTGCGCTCTCACCTGCCCCGATGCGGCCATCGAAGTACATGCCCACGGAACGACGTTCGTCCTCGTGGACTACTGAGGATCGGAGCGGACACCATCATGGCGAAGATACTGATGAAGGGAAACGAAGCGCTCGCCGAGGCGGCGATCCGGGCGGGCGCCGAAGGTTACTTCTGCTACCCGATCACGCCGCAGTCGGAGGTCGCCGAGTACATGGCCAAGCGAATGCCGGAAGTCGGCCGGGTCTTTCTCCAGGGGGAGAGCGAGGTGGCGGTCGGCAACATGCTTTTCGGCGCGGCCTCGACCGGCAAGCGGGTCTTCACGACCTCGTCGAGCCCGGGCATTTCGCTCATGCAGGAAGCGATCTCGTACATGGCGGGGGCCCACCTGCCGGCGGTGATCGTGAACATCATGCGCGGCGGCCCCGGCCTGGGCGGAATTCTCCCCGCCCAATCGGACTATTTCCAGGCGGTCAAGGGGGGCGGCCACGGCGACTACCGCGTGCTCGTGCTGGCCCCCTCGAGCGTCCAGGAAGCCGTCGACCTCATGATGCTCGCCTTCCACCTCGCCGACAAGTACCGCAACCCGGTGATGTTGATCGGCGACGGCATGATCGGCCAGATGATGGAGCCGGTCGAATTTCCGGAGGAATACCGGGAGGATCCCCTGCCGCCGAACGACGAATGGGCGGCCACCGGCGCCCGCGGCCGCCGGCCGCGGATCATCAAATCGCTCTTCCTCGACCCGGAGAAGCTCGAGAAAAACTCCTGGGACCTGGCCGAAAAGTACGCGCGCATGCGCCGCGAAGAAGTCCGGTGCGAGTGCTACAAGGTGACCGGGAAGAACCGCATTCTGATCGTGTCCTACGGGACGATGGCGCGCATCTGCCAGACCGTAATCGACGAACTCGAGGCGGAGGGCGTGTCGGTCGGGCTGCTCCGCCCCATCACCCTCTTCCCCTTCCCCGCCGACCAGATCCGCGCCGAGATCGAGAAGAAGAATATCGAGGCCGTGCTGACGGTCGAGATGTCGACTGCGCAGATGCTCGAGGACGTCGAGCTGGCGATGCAGGGGAAGAAACCGGTCGCGTTCTACGGCCGGACGGGCGGGATCGTCCCGACGCCGGAAGAGGTGCGGGACAAGATTCTCGCGATGCTTGGGCGGACGGGCGCCCCGGCGGCGAAAGCCGCGGGCCGGGCCGCCAGGAAAACCGCCGCCAGGAAGACGGACGCCCAGAAGAAGGCGGCCGGGAAGAAGAGGTGAGGACGGCATGGGACACGCGACGACAACCATCTTTCGGCGGCCGACAGCCCTCCAGGAAACAGTCACCCACTACTGTCCCGGCTGCACCCACGGCATCATCCACCGCCTGGTGGCGGAATCGATCGATGAGCTGGGGGTGCGGGAGCGGACGGTGGGGGTGGCGCCAGTAGGGTGCTCGGTGCTGGCCTACAACTATTTCAACTGTGACTTTCTCGAGGCCGCGCACGGCCGCGCGCCGGCGCTGGCCACCGGGTTCAAGCGGCTGCGCCCCGACCTGATCGTGTTCACCTACCAGGGGGACGGCGACCTCGCCTCGATCGGAATGGCGGAGATCGTTCATGCCGCCAACCGGGGGGAGAAAATCACCACGATTTTCGTCAACAACGCCATTTACGGCATGACCGGGGGACAGATGGCGCCGACCACGCTGCCGGGGCAGAAGTCGACGACCTCGCCCAACGGCCGCGACGTTGCGCTCACCGGCTGGCCGATCCGGGTGTCGGAACTCCTGGCGACGCTGGCGACGCCTCTGTATCTCGAACGGGTGGCGGTGCACACGCCGCGGCACATCCTCACCGCCAAGAAGGCGATCCGGCGGGCTTTCGAATACCAGGTGAAGGGCGAGTGCTTCTCGCTGGTCGAGGTCCTCTCGACCTGCCCGACCAACTGGGGCAAAACGCCGGAGGAAGCGGAGCGGTGGCTGCAGGACAACATGGTGCCGTACTATCCGCTCCGGCGCTTCCGCACGCCCGAGACCACGGCGGAGGTGCGGTGATGGCGCAGTACGAAGTGATGTTCGCCGGGTTCGGCGGCCAGGGGATCATGACGGCCGGGCAACTGCTGGCCTACGCGGGGATCAAGGAGGGGAAACACGTGGCCTGGATCCCCTCCTACGGACCGGAGATGCGGGGCGGGACCGCCTACTGCACGGTGGTGGTGTCGGATGCGCGGATCGGGTCTCCGATCGTGACGACGCCCTGGTCGGTGTGCGCTTTCAACCGGCCCTCGTTCGACAAATTCGAGCCGCGGGTACGGCCGGGGGGCCTCGTGCTCGTCAACAGCTCGCTCATCGACGTGACCAGCAGCCGCACAGACATCCGCCAGCTGCTGGTTCCCGCCAACGAGATGGCGATCGCGGCCGGCTCCCCCAAATCGGCCAACATCGCGGTGCTCGGCGCCCTCATCGGCGCGACCGGAATCGTGTCGTTCGACACGGTGCGCGCGACCGTGCGCGAGAAGATGGCGTTCAAGGCGAGCGTGCTCGAGGCCAACCTGAGGCTTCTCGAGGAGGGCCGCCGGCTGGCCGCGGCCCGGGTCGGCCAGGAGGACACCGTATGAAGCACGATTTCTCAAGACTGCCGGACATCATCGGGAGGTATCCGGCCGAACCGGGGTCGCTCATCGCCGTGCTCCAGGATATCCAGAAGGAGTACAATTTCCTGCCGTGCGAGGCGCTGACGGCGGCGGCGCAGGCGCTCCACGTGCCGCTGTCGAAAGTCTTTTCGGTATCGACCTTCTACAACGCCTTCTGCCTCACGCCGCGCGGCGACAAGATCATCCGGGTCTGCATGGGGACCACCTGCCATATCCGGGGCGCCAAGCAGCTTCTGGAGCAGTTGGAGACGCGGCTGGGCATCAAGGCCGGCCAGACCACGCGGGACATGAAGTTCACAATCGAGGTGGTCAACTGCGTGGGCGCGTGCGCCATGGCGCCGGTGGTCATCATCAACGACGAGTACCACGGAGACTGCAAGGTGAGCGACGCCCGCCGGTTCACGATCGGAGCGAAGAAGGACAGGAAGGAGGCGGCCGAGTGAAAATCACCTCCCCCGCGCAACTGAGCAGGCTGCAGACCGACCTGGCGGCGCAGGATAAGAAACTTGGCAAGAAGGTCATGATCTGCTGCGGGCCGGGCTGTCTGGCTAATGGAGCCACCAAGCTCGTGCAGGCGTTCCGCTCGGAATTGGAGAAGAAACGGATCAGGGACTTCCGGGTCGAGGCGCTCAAGGAGACCGGCTGCCACGGATTCTGTGAGAAGGGGCCGCTCGTCGTGATCGAGCCGCAAGGGACGTTCTACACGCGGGTGACGCCCGCCGACGTGCCGGAGATTATCGAGCAGTCGATCCGCGGCAACCAAACGGTCGAGCGGCTGCTCTACCGGGACCAGGCCACCGGCGAGCCCAAGACGACCTACCACGAGATCGATTTTTACCGCAAGCAGACGCGCATCGCGCTGCGAAATCTCGGGAAGATCGACCAGTACTCGATCGACGAGTACATCCGGGTGGGCGGGTACCAGGCGCTGGCGAAGGTGCTGACGACGATGACGCCCGACCAGGTGATCACCGAGGTGAAGGCCTCGGGGCTGCGCGGCCGGGGCGGCGCCGGTTTCCACACCGGCCGCAAGTGGGAGTCGTGCGCCACGGCGGACGACTGGCCGCACTACGTCGTGTGCAACGGCGACGAGGGCGACCCCGGGGCGTTCATGGACCGCTCGATCATGGAGGGGGATCCGCACAGCGTGCTCGAGGGGATGATTATCTGCGCCTTCGCGGTGAAATCGAAAGACGGCTACATTTACGTGCGGGAGGAGTACCCGCTGGCCGTGCAGAACCTGCAGCGGGCGATCACCCAGGCACGCGCGTACGGGCTCCTCGGCGAGGGCATCCTCGGCACGGAGTTCTCGTTCGACATTAAAATCAGCCGCGGGGCGGGGGCTTTCGTCTGCGGCGAATCATCGGCCCTGATGAAATCGGTGGCCGGCGAGGTCGGTGAGCCGCGGGCCAAGTACGTCCGGTCGGTGCTCAAGGGGCTGTACGACAAACCGACAGTGCTCAACAACGTCGAGTCCTACGCCAACATCCCGGTGATCATCGCCAAGGGCGGCGCCTGGCTGGCCGCGATCGGCACGCCAAAGAGCACCGGGACGAAAGCGTTCTCGCTGGTCGGCAAGGTGCGCAACACCGGCCTGATCGAAGTGCCGATGGGGACGACGCTGCGCGAGATCATCTACGGTATCGGCGGCGGGATTCTCCACGACCGGCCGTTCAAGGCGGTGCAGACGGGCGGCCCCTCGGGCGGCTGCCTCCCGGCCGACAAGCTCGACCTGCCGGTCGATTTCGACACGTTGACCGACGCCTACTCGATGATGGGATCGGGGGGGATGATCGTCATGGACGAGCGGACCTGCGTGGTGGACGTGGCCAAGTACTTCCTCCACTTCCTCGTCGAGGAATCATGCGGCAAGTGCACGCCCTGCCGTGAGGGGCTCTTCCAACTGCACGAGCTGGCCAACCGGATCAGCGACGGCCGCGGGACCGAGGCCGACCTCGCCCTGATGGAGAAACTCTCGGAAAACATCATCATCGGCTCGCTCTGCGGGCTCGGCAAGTCGGGTCCCAATCCCTTCGTGAGCACGATCCGGTACTTCCGCGAGGAGTACCTCGCGCACATCCGGGACCACAAGTGCCCGGCGGGCGTCTGCACGGCCCTCATCCGCTATGACATTGTGGCGGAGAAGTGCGACGGCTGCATGGCGTGCATCCATGCCTGCGCGGTGAACGCGATCACCGGGCGGAAGGGGAAGGTGCACGTGATCAACCAGGATATCTGTACCAAGTGCGGCGCCTGTATGGCGGTGTGCCGGCGGGATGCCGTGGAGGTGGCATAGCTCATGGCAACGGTTACGATACAAGTCAACGGACGGGCAGTGCGGGCGGAGAAGGGCGAGATGCTGCTGGCGGTGCTGCGCCGGGAGAAGATCGACATCCCGGCGACCTGCAACCACGAGGCGGTGGAGGCGTTCGGCGCCTGCCGGCTCTGCACCGTGGAGATCACCAGGGACGAGTGGAAGGGCTGGAAGAACTACGTGACCTCCTGCCTCTATCCGGTCGAGGCCGGGCTGATCGTGCGCACCCACTCCGACACGGTGATCGAACTGCGCCGGACGCTGCTCGATCTCCAGCTCGCGCGGCACCCCCGCACGCCGCTCATCCAGCAGATGGCGGCCGAGTACGGGGTTCTGAAGACGAGCTACGAGGAGGCGCCGGACGGGGACGACTGCATTTTGTGCGCGCTGTGCACGCGGGTGTGCGACGCGATGGGTTTCCGGGCCATATCGACGGTGGGGCGCGGGCACGGCAAGCGCGTGGCGCCGCCGCTTGACCAGCCGCCGCCGGATTGCGTCGGCTGCCTGGCCTGCGCCCAGATCTGCCCGACCGGGTTTATCACGTACAAGGAATTCGGCGCCGGGCGGGAAATCTGGGGCAAGCAGTTCCAGATGGTCACGTGCACGCGCTGCGGCGCGCCGACCATCACCCGCGAATTCGCCGACAACCTCGCCGCGCGGCGGGAGATCCCCCGGGAGTACTTCGACGTGTGCGACGCCTGCCACCGCGCGGAGCTGGCCGGCACCATGGGGCGGATCGCCCAGTGGAACCGGGAGGAGGCGGCGCGATGAATTCCCGGTTGGTGGTGCGGCCGAATCTCTGCATCGGCTGCCGAACCTGCGAGCTGGCCTGCTCGTTCACCCATTCGGCGGACGGCAAGCCGGGGCGGTCGCGGATATTCATGCTCGACGGCGGGCACGAGAAGCTCTGGGTGACGGTCACGTGCCTCCAGTGCGACGACCCCGCGTGCGTCAAGTCCTGCCTCGTGGGCGCGCTCCGGCGCAACGAACAGACCGGGGCGATCGAGCTGAATCAGGAGACGTGCGTCAAGTGCATGGCCTGCGTGGCGGCCTGCCCGTTCGGGTGCGCGATCCTCGATCACACCCACGACCGGGTGGTCAAGTGCGACCTGTGCGGCGGGGACCCGGCCTGCGCCCGGTTCTGCCCGACCAAAGCGCTGGATTACCGGCCGATCGCGCAAGCCGCCAAAAAAGCCGGCTGAACCCGGCCCTAAGGAAAAGCCGGAGGCGTCGGCCGGAAACGGCCGACGCCTCTCGTTTTGGGGCAATATCGGAGTGAACCCGTTCTATCGGTTCGCCTCGACCTTGTTCCTGAGCGACTCCACTTCCTGCCGGAGGGCGGAGAGCTCGGCGAGGATTGATGCGACGTCCGCAGCCCCGGGGTTTTCGGCCGGCGCCGGAACGTCCCCGAGCTCGGTCAATACGGGAGCAGCCGGCTGCGCGCCGCTCCCCTCGCCGCCCGCAACAGCCTCATCGAAGCTGTAGCTGGTGGCGATGAAGAAGCAGTGCATTTGGGCGCCCAGAACAGAAGCTTCCCCGTCCAACCTCCTTGCGTTCACGTAGAAGGTATACACACCGGCGGTATCGGTTCGGAATAGCCGCATGGGGTTGAGAGTCGAGTAGTAGTTCCCGGCCACGGCCGCGCCGGGGAGCGCCCAGTTGGCATACCACCAGTCGTCGGCCGTTGTCGAATCATCCGACAGAGCGACGCTGACATCAGTGGAACCTGAGCCCGGATGATCCAGCTTCACTCTGGCCGTCGCGACAGCCAGGACCCAGCCGGGCGCGGGCACGCGAATGGTCCGGGACAGACATGATTTCCACGAGCCGGTGCAGGCCGTCGATTCGTAAAGGGCGTTTTTGGCCGACGCCAAGCCGAACTCATCGACAATGCTGCTGGAGAAGATGGCGCCCGCGGTGAGGGTGTCCCGCACCTTGACGTTCCCCATGACGTGCAGTTTGGCGGTCGGGTTGGCGGTTCCGATCCCCACCTCTCCCCCGTCCTCGATCATGAGGCGGTAATCCCCGACGCCCGTTTCACAGAAATCGAGGCCGCCGCCGTAGTAGGCGACGTGATACTTGGTCGTCCCGGCGCTCTGATAAGCGAGGGTGCCGTTGAGGGTCAACTTGTGGGTGGGCGTCTCGGTCCCGACGCCGAGGTTGCCGGAGACGTAGGTGGTCGGGCCCAGGAAATAACCGCCGAAACCGCTCGCGCTCGCCCCGTAGACGCCCCGGCCGCTCGTCGACGTCCCCATCACCCCGAATCCGTCGTTCTCCGCCCGTCCGTACACGCCGGCCGTCCCGAGGCCCCCGGTCGTGCGACCGTAAATCGCGACCGCGGTCGAGCGCACATCCAGGGGATACTCCGGCAGCGTGTTCAGAATCCCCACCTTGCCGTCGCTCGTCCAGGTCATGATTTCGGTGCCGACGTCCTGGCTCCGCAGCCCGAGGGCGCCGTCGGGAATGTTGTTGTTCGTGGCGTCGTCCATGCGAAGGTGCCAGCGGTTCTGCGGCGTTTCGATGCGCAGGCCCGTCTCCCCCCAGTTAGAGGCATGCGAGGTCTCAAGTTTCAGGAAGGCCGTTCCCCCGCTCAGGCTGCTCTCGATATGCACCTTGTCTTCCGGACTGGCCGTGCCGATGCCGAGCCAGTCGCTGGCGGTCACCAGTCGCACGTTTGCTCCGTCGTCCGCCCAGCCGGAGTTCCCGACGCCTACTGCGAAAGCGGCGGTGTCGGCGTATTTCGCCCGGCCCGAGGTGTCGGCGTAGTTGGCTCGGATCGTATAGGCCGAGCTGTTCACCGGCAAACGGACAGCCGATTCCGCTCCCCCGTCCACGGCAATCGACAACCAGCGGGGCGAACCGTCGAAGTGCGAGCGGGTTAGCGGGGAGGTCTCTCCGAGTTGCACCTCGAAGACGCCGTACGAAATGACTACGTCGTCGTGCGTCTCCACCCATACGGGGGAGCCGCCGGAGCTCGCGACATAGAGCCGGAAGGTGAGTGCGACGGTGGTGTCCAGGGGCTGGCCGAGGTCATCGGTCAGGCGGCCCTGGAAGGTCATAGTCGAAGGGACGGCGGCCGCGACGGCCGAGGCCAGCAGCAGCACGGTTGGCAGGAACAGGGCGGTTAGGGGGCGCATAATGTCACTCCGAATGGTGGGATAGTATGGTTGTTACGTTCGGACTGAACCGGGCCGGAGAAGTGCCTTCGGCGCCGGGAAGTTGTTCCTTCAAAGGTGAGCCGGCGCCTCAGCCGGATGCGCCGGCGGCCTGCGTCTACTATGGACAAGCTAACCCATTTTGGACGAAAGTCAAGCAGGACTTGGCGTTCCCGCGCACTTTGGCGCCCGCGGGCGCGACCGGGGCGCGGAGAACGACAAAACCCCTTGACACCCCTCGGAAATTTCGGCTCATTAACCAGTTAGCGGTTTTCGACCCTTCCGCTCCCCCGCGGGAGTCGCGCTCGACCCCCCGGGGACGCTACGGCCGTCCCGCACACCGGGGTCAGGAAACCATATCAGGACAGGTTCGTACGTACCTATAATCGTATCGGAGGCGAGATCAGCATGAAGATGACCGACCGGGAGCAGGATGGCGTGGTCGTGCTGGAGCCAAAGGGCAAAATCATGGGCGGGCCCGATGCCAGCCTGCTGCACGACAAACTGCACGACATCATCGAACGGGGAAGACGACAGGTCGTCATCGACCTGGGCAAAGTGGACTGGATGAATTCGACGGGGTTGGGGATCCTGATATCCAGCTACACGACCCTGCGCAATCACCAGGGGGAACTGAAACTGGCCAATGTGACGGACAAGATACAGTCGCTCCTCACCATCACGAAACTGGTGACGGTGTTTGATGCGTACGACTCGGTCGACGACGCGGTGCGGTCGTTCCGATAGCCGGAGACGCAGCGGACAGCCCAGGCGCGGAAATCATCATGACAGGCAGACCTGCCCGGCTCTGCCTGTTTTTTTGGAGACAGCACAAGTATGAAACGACCCGTCATCAAGGGAAACACCATCGTCGTCCCCTCCAGCCACGACTACCTGCCGACTGTCGACGAGTTCGTGGAGGGAATCCTGCGCGGCTGGGGAACGGACGAATCGGTGATCGCCGATATCGCCATCTCGGTCTCGGAGCTGGTCAACAACGCCATTGTGCACGGGGGCCGCGTCAACCCCGAGCAGCAGATCTCGATCGAGGTGACGCGGTCCGACAGCGCGGCGCAGATACGGGTGTCGGACCAGGGGCAGGGGTTTGACCCCGACCAGGTCAGCGATCCCCTGGCGGAGGAAAACCTCCTCAAAGAGGTCGGGCGGGGTATTTTCATCGTCCGGTCGCTGATGGATAGCGTGGATATCGACGTGAGCGCGGGCGGCACGTCGGTGACAATCACCAAGACGATCAGGTGACGCGACGCGGTCTGGCGCGAGTCTGACCTATGAACTTCGAGTTGGTACAGATAGTCCTGTTCTTGCTGACGGGGGGCTTTCTCGTCTTCCTGGCGGTGACCATCGTCCGGGACAACTTCGCCAATCGGCTCAACCGGGTCACGGCCACGATGCTGTTTTTCGCCGGCCTGGGGCCGCTCTTTTTAGCCCTCGGCGCGATCGTGCGGCTTTCCCCCGACACCGCCCTGGGCTTCGAGGAATCGACCCTCTACCACCTCCAGCACCTCTGGGAGTTCTTCTTCCCCCTGCTTTTGCTCTTCGCCTGGATTTTCCCGGAGGACCGTCTGCGGGAGTTCAAGCACAACCGTCTGCGGTACCTGATTTTCGCTCCGCCGGCGCTCCATCTCGCGCTCGTTTTGCTGTACAACCAGTTCACGGGGGTCCTGCGTTTCCTCCAGATCGAGCCAGGGGATTCGGGGTTTGTGAGCATCATCCTCAATCCGCTGGCCAAAGTGCTGTCTTTCTTGCTCCTTTCGATCAACACGATCCGCGCCTATGACCAGCAGATCTTCGGGGCGCTCAACGCCCTCTACGTCGTGGTGGCCGTCTACTTCCTGGAATCGGGCCGCCGGATGGTCACCAATCCCCGTCTGCTGACGCAGACGCGGGTGTTGTTCCGCGGGATGCGGATCGGCCTCGCGCCGTACGTGATTGCCTTTGCGGGCGGCCTGCTTTTGCCCCGCTTGTTTTCGGATGATGTCCAGGCGGTGCTGGTGGTCGCGGGGGCGCTGGTGGGCGCGGTCTTTTTGGCCTACGCCACCATCCGCTTCCAGTTCCTCGATGTGCAGTTGCGGTTCCGCCAGTCGTTCGTGTACACGATCACCTCCGGCCTGCTCGTCGGGCTGTACATTCTGCTGGTGGTGGAGTCGCGCTCGTTCTTCACGCCGCTGTTCGGCGCCCAGGCGCAGGTGGTGAGCTACGCCTTCATCATCGTCATCCTGCTGCTGTTCCAGCCGATCAACAACGCGATCGACAACCTCATCCGCACGCTCTTCATCCGCACGCGCACCGATCACCGGAACATCATCGAGCGCTTCTCGCGCCAAGTGATTTCGCTGTTCGACCCGGTCAAGCTCCGGGGGATCATTGAGGACACGCTCAAGACGGCGCTCCTGGTCGAGCGCGTCTACTTCGTGCTGTTCGACGATGAGGTCGGGGAGTACGCGCTGACCCGAAGCCAGGACCAGCCGCGGAGGATCGTGCTCAGCCGCGACGACCTTCTCCTGCGCGGGATCAACCTCCTGGACTCCCCCGCCTTTCTCCAGACGCTCGGCGACTACCTGGTGAACTCGCCGCTGGCTGAACTCCTGACCGAGCGGCAGGTGAAGCTCGTCCTGCCGATGAAGGACGCCAAGCACATGCTCGGGTTCCTGGCCCTGACCGACAAGGTCGCCGGGTACCGGTACTCCTCCGAGGACCTGAACCTGCTGGGGGTGTTGTCGAACCAGATGGTCACGGCGCTGACCAACGCCCGGCTCTATGTCGATTCGCTCGAGCGGCTTCGCCTGGAGGAGGAAGTGAGCCTGGCGCGGCAGATCCAGCTCGACCTGCTGCCCGCGGCGCCCCCCAAGCTCGAGCTGTGCGAGATCGCCGTCCATTCGACGCCCTCGCGGACGGTCGGGGGCGACTTCTACGACTTCATCCCCATTGACGACGCGCGGATAGGGATGGTGATCGCCGACGCTTCGGGCAAGGGGATGCCGGCGGCGCTGATGATCGCGCAGATCCAGGCGATCATTCGCAGCGAGGTCAACAACGGCAACCCGATCGGGGCTATCATGACGCACCTGAACGACCAGGTGGTGGCCGCCACCTCCTCGGAGAAATACGTGACGCTCTTCTACGGCGAGCTGAACCGGCGGACGGGGCGGCTCGAGTACTGCAACGCCGGCCACAACTACCCGGTGCTGGTGCGGAGCGACGGCGCGGTCGAACTGCTCGTCCAGGGAGGCCCGATCATCGGCGCTTTCCCCGAGATGCGGTACGAATCGGCCGACGTGCAGTTCCGTCCCGGCGACGTCCTCTTCCTGTTCACCGACGGGCTGTCGGAGGCGATGGACGGCGACGGCCGGGAGTACGGCGAGGAGCGCGTACGGCGCTTTGTCCGCGAACACCGCCACCGGGAGGCGGGTGAAATCCTCGAGGCCATCCTCGAGGACGTGCGGGCTTTCGACGCGACCTTCCCGCCGCGCGACGACACCACGATCATCACGATGAAATCGAATCACCTCCGGGCGGCCGAAGCCTCCAGGGAATCGCATGGACAAGAAGTATCATGACTTCGACGACGCGCGGCTGAGGGATCTCAAGGCCCGCCACTGCGGGTACCGGTTCTGCCCGCGCTGCGCCCGCCCCCTGGCGGCGGCCACGATCGACGGCGTCAGCCGCCTGGCCTGCCCCGACTCTGCGTGCGGATTCGTGTTCTACCAGAATCCCATCCCGGCTGCCGGGGGCATCGTCGTCGAGGACGACCGCGTGCTCCTGGTCCGGCGGGCGCATCCGCCCATGGTGGACTGGTGGTGCTTCCCCGCCGGGTTCATGGAATGGGGCGAACATCCCGCCCAGACCGCCGTCCGGGAAGTGGCCGAAGAGACGGGACTGATCGTCCGCCTCACCGGCTTTTTCGAGGTCTACTCGGGGACCGACGACCCGCGGGTGAACGCCGTGCTCCTGCTCTACCTGGCCGAGCGGATCGGCGGCGCGCTGCGTCCGGCGGACGACGCCGCGGAGGCGCGCTTCTTTTCGTTCGACGATCTCCCGGACCGGATAGCGTTCGAATCCCACCGGCAGGCTCTGGCCGACTACGACCGCCGTGTGCGCAGGAGGTGAGTCGTGCATTCGGCTTTCGGCTCACGCCTGTTTCGCCTCTTTCTGCTGTTCGCGCTGGTCCCCGCGGTTGTGCTCGTCACGGTCGGCTACTACCTGGCGGTCGAGCCGGGCCTGGAGCGCGGGCCGGCCGACGATGCCGTCGTCGCGCGCCTCCACGAGCAGTACGGGGCCCTCCTGGACAGCACGATTACGGCGATTCTCGGGCAACCCAACGCCCGGGAGATTCTCGAATCCCAGGGCTTTTTCATGCTCTTTGCGGGCGGCAAGGTGCAGTCGGTGTGGACGCGGCGAGAGGTCGTGCACGAGGTGGCCGCCCCGGTGGCCAGGGCGGTGGCGAGCGGACGCGACCACGGGACGGCGCCGGTCGGGGAGCGGTTGTACCGGTACGCCTCAATTCGTCGGGGCGACACGCTGCTCGTCGGCGGGCTCGCCCATTCTCCGGAGTTCGCGGCCCTGCTGGAGAGTTACCGCGGGGTGCGGGCGGACGAGTCGGCGGCGCCCGGCCTGCACACGCGTTACGCGGTGTTTCTCGCGCTGCTGTTCGGTCTGGTCGCCGCCGCGACCGTGGGGCTCGCCTACGTCTTTTCCTCGCGCCTGGCGCGCCATCTCGCCCGGCCGGTGGCGGAACTCGACCGGGCGGCCCGGCAGATCGCCGCGGGGCAGTTCGGCATCACGGTGGCCGAGCAGGGTGTCGGCGAGATCCGCGCCCTGATCGGCCAGTTCAACGCGATGTCGCAGCAATTGGCCTCCGCCACGGCCCGGCTCGTTCAGGCCGAGCGGGTGGCCGCCTGGCAGCATGTCGCGCGGCGCTTCGCCCACGAACTGAAAAACCCGCTCCAGCCGATCACGGTCTCCGTCTACCAGATCCGCAAAGCGCTCAGCGGCACGCCCTCGTTCGAACTGGTGCAGCGACCGCTGGACGCGGTGGCCGAGGAGTTGCAGCACCTGACCGTACTGGCCGACCGCTTCTCGCGACTGGCCAAGCTCCCGGCCCCCAGGCTGGAGACCGTCGATCTGAGGGCGCACCTGACGTCGGTCGCCGACCTCTACCGCGGGAAGCTGGCCGGGTTCGCGTTCACGCTGGAGCTTCCGGAGGAGCCGGTCGCGGCGGCGATCGACCCGACCTATTTCCGCGAGGCTATCCACAATCTGCTCCAGAATGCGATCGAGGCCACGCCGCCGGGCGGGCGGATCAGTCTGCGCCTGGAGGCGGGGCCCGATGGCGCGGTTATCGCGGTCGAGGACGCCGGTCGGGGGATGTCAGCGGAGGTGGCGCGTGAGGCGCGGCTGCCCTATTTCACCACGCGCCCGCACGGCACCGGGCTGGGACTGGCGATCGTGGAGAAGACGGTGAGCGAACACGGCGGGCGGCTCGAGGTCCGGTCGGTCGAGAACCGGGGCACGACCGTCACGATCGTACTGCCGCACGCCGGGGAGCCGCATGATGCGTGAGCGCATCCTCGTGGTCGATGATGAGCCGCACATCACGGCCGCTTTTGCCTCGCTGCTGCAGGGCGAGGGGTACCGGGCCGACACCGCGTCCTCGGCTGAAGAGGCGCAGCGGCGGGTGGACAGCGCCCGCTACGACCTCGTACTGCTTGACCTCAACCTGCCCGGCCGTTCGGGCGTCGAGTGGTTGGCCGATCTCAACCGGCTCGGGCGGCGGCTGCCGGCGCTCGTGATTTCAGGTCAGTCGGACATCGCGACGGCGCTGGAGGCGGTGCGGCTTGGGGCGCTCGACTACCTGGAGAAACCGGTCGCCCCGGAGAAGCTGCTCACGGCGGTGCGGGCCGCCCTGCTGCTGTCCGCGGCCGACCGGCAGCGGGCGCTCATGATAGACGAGCTGGACCGGCAATCGCCGATCATCGGCGAGTCGGCGGCGATTCGGAAAGTGCTGCGGACGATCGACCAGGCGGCGGCGACCGACGTGACCGTCCTCTTCACCGGCGAGAACGGCACGGGCAAGGAGCTCGCGGCCACCCGCCTCTACCTCGCGTCGCCCCGCCGCGACAAACCGTTCATCAAGGTAAACTGCCCGGGCATTCCGCCGACGCTCTTTGAGTCGGAGCTGTTCGGGCATGCGCGGGGTGCGTTCACGGGAGCGGTGAGGGATTTCCCCGGCAAGTTCGCGTTGGCCGACGGGGGAACGATCTTCCTGGATGAAATAGGCGACCTCCCGCTGGAGTGCCAGGCCAAGCTCCTCCGCGTGCTCGAGAGCGGCGAGGTGGAACGGCTCGGTGCCGAGGAGCGGCGCACGGTCGACGTGCGCGTGGCCGGCGCGACCAACCGGGACCTCCCCGCCCTGGTGGCCGACGGGAAATTCCGGGCCGACCTTTACTACCGCGTCTCGGTCTTCGTCATCCCGCTCCCGCCGCTGCGGGAGCGGCGCGAGGATATCCCGCTGCTCGCCGGAGAGTTTCTGCGCACCCTCGATCCGTCGGGACAGACCCGCCTGTCCCCCGAGAGCGCGGCGCTGTTGGCCACGCTCGATTACCCGGGCAACGTGCGGCAACTGCGGAATCTGATCGAGCGGCTCACGATCGTGTGCGCCGGGCGCCGGGTGGAACCGGCCGACATTGCCGAGCTGTCGCCGCTGACCGGCCTGCCGGGAAGCGCGTCCGTGTCGCTGGCTGAGCGGGTGGCGGCCTACGAGCGGGAACTCATTCGGCAGGCCCTGCGGGAGGCGGGCGGGAACATCGCCGCGGCGGCGCGGGAGCTGAAGGTCGACCGGGCCAACCTGTCTCGCCGGATCAAGGATCTCGGGTTGAAGTGACGCGCACAGGAAGTGGGCGCCCCTGTGTCGGACGGCCACGGCCGCCAATCCCGGAAAATTGGCAAGTGCCTGACGATCAACAAGCTTGCCTGGGCGGCACGGAATTTGTTTTATGGCAGGGGAAAAACGGAGGATCGCATGCAGAAATTCGTGCTCTTCGGGACAATCACCGGCGCCGCAGCCGCGTGCGCCCTGTGGGCGCCGCCGGCCACAGCCCAACCCGGGCCGGAACCGTCGTACACCACCTACCAGCGCGCGACTGCTCCGGAGCCGCTTTTCCGCGTCGCTTTCACGCTGGATGAAATCTCGGTGGCGGCGGCGGCCGACAGCCTGCCGGCCGAGGCATCGGTCCCCCGGGCGGCCGTGCGCGTCTATCCCGACTCGGTCATTCTCATTGACCGAGTGGCGTGGTTTGACCGGGCCGGTCTGCACCTCCGCGATCGCCTCTGCCCGTACGACGCCATTGCGGAAACGCGGATCATCGACAGTCCAACGCGGGTGACGATCGATTTTCTCACGGTCACCGGCGATGCGGAGCGTCTCGGGCGGCTGCGCCGCGGGAACCTCATGACGTTCAGCGAGCCGATCACGGTCGGCAACCAGCAGTTTGTCCGGGGGCTCGTGCTGTCGATCACGGGGGACATCGAGGTTCTCGGCGAGGTGAACAAGGATGTGATCTCGCTGTTCGGCGACGTGTACGTCGGTCCGGGGGCCACGGCCCGCGGCGATATCGCCGGCATCAGCGGCGCGATCACGGTGGCCGACAAGGGATCGGTCTACGGGGAGCTTTACTCGGGGGGCGAGTATTTCGAACGCCGGCGCCCCCGCTTCTACCGGGAGGAGAATTTCGACTTTCTCGGCGCCTTCGTGTACAACCGGGTCGACGGCGCCACGCCGTATCTCGGTCTGAAGTTTCACGACACCGACTCGCTGCTGCCCTCGGCCTGGTTCCGGGCGGGGTATGCGTTGGAGTCCGAACGCTGGCGCACCGAACTCGGCATCGAGCAGCCCCTCTGGCGCAGGGTGCCGCTCGCGGCGGGCGCGGCCTACTATCGCCGCCTCGCCTCCGAGGATGACCGGCTGCTCGGGGACGAGGAGAATACCGCGTTCGCGCTGTTGGCAACGGAGGATTACAGGGACTACTGGGAAGCCGAGGGGGCCACGGCGTGGCTTTCGGTCAAGCCGGCGCCGCAGTGGCGGTTCGAGACGCGCTACCGCTACGAGGAGACAACCTGGCGGCGCTCCTACCGCCACCTCTGGTCGCTCTTCGGCGGCAGCAAGCTGTTCCGCGAGAATTTCAGCCAGGTGTCCGAGGCCGAGCGTCTCGCCGGCGCGGCCCTCATCGACACGACCGCGCTCGGCTGCCTGGCGTTCGTGCTCGACTGGGACACGCACAACCGGGAAGAGCCGTTCGCTTTCTCGGGCTGGCATGCCACGGCCGAACTGGAATGGTCGGACCGCGATTTCAGTTCCGATTTCGACTACCGCCGGTACACGCTCACGCTCCGCCGCTACCAGAAAGTGCACAGCCACGGGATGTTGCTGCTGCGGGCTATGCACGGCAATTCCGACGGTTTCCTGCCGATGCACAAACGGTTCTATCTCGGCGGGCTCGGAACGCTCCACGGCTATGACTTCAAGGAGTACGCCGGGACGCGATTCTGGATGGGGAACGCGGAGTACCGTTTCGAATTCCCCCGCTCCGATATCGGCGCGTCGGTGTTCTGGGACATCGGCCAGATCGCCGACGGGACGAAGCTCGATTCAGCGGTCGACATCAAGCAGTCAATCGGGGCGGCTCTCACCGTGGGGGCCGATTTCCGGGTCAGCCTGGCGCGGCGGCTCGACCGCAGCTTCGACAACGACCCGGTAGTGAACGTGCGGCTGGACTTTGTATTTTAGATGCGGTTTTTCCGGCCACAGGCACGGAGGCGGTCGCCGGCGGCCCTCCTGGCGCTGATCCTGGCGGCCGCCGCCCCGGCCCGCGGGGCCGATCCCCCCGGCGGCGTCGAGTACGACATCGTCCGCGCCGATGACTCGCTCGCTGTCTGGCTGAATCTGACTCCCTTCTTCGGCCACCCCGAATACCGGTCGCTGCAGGATGGCATCGACTACGCCTGCGAGATTGCGATCGAACTCCAACGGCCCCGCAAACTCTTCGGGGCCGTCCCGGTGACTAAGAACTCCTGCACGATCCGGCTCTCCTACCGGCTCCTGACAGAAGCTTTCAGGGTGCAGACCTCCGGGCCCGGCCAGTCGGCGAAGGAGCGGCTTTTGCTGTCGCGGGAGGAGGCGGAGGGCTTTCTGGCGGACTCGGTGGTGGTCAGGGTAGCGGCGCTGGCCGGGCTGCCCGCCGACCGAGATTATCGTATCACATTAGATATATCCCGTATTGCTTTGACCGGCATCAACTTGGCTGTCGATGACGACACCGGGAGCGTCTCGCCGGTGAAAACCCTGTTCCGCGAGTTCCTGAGGCTGACGAATTACGGCCGCGAGGAGTGGAGCACTACCTCGCGGTCCTTTTCGCTCAGCGAAGTCCTCCCGCGCCGCTGAGCGCCGTCTGCGCGTTCCGGGCGTCCGCCCACGGGTTAATCCCTTGACGGATTTTCCGATATAGTGGAAAAAGGTTATACCCTGGAGAACGTACGCGCATGAACCAGGCCCAGATAGAGAAGACAGCCAAGATTCGCATGACCGGGGTCGGAGGCCAGGTCGGAGCGGGCGCTGAGCACGTGGAACCGCTCGATGTCCTGGCGGACCTGGAGGCCACGCTGGACGAGGTGGCCGAGGCCAATCCGCGCCTGACGTCCGAAGAAACGCACACGTCCAAGAGCGTGGAGGACCTCAAGGCGCTCCTGGAGGTCTCCCTGGCCATCAACTCGTCGCTGGTGACCGACGACGTGCTGCAGATCGTCATGCGCAAAGCGATCGAGCTGATGCAGGCGGAGCGGGGGCTGGTGATGCTGCTGGACGACGCCAACCAGCTCCAGGTCCGGTCCGCCTACAATCTCTGCCGCGACGAGATGATGGACGAGGATTTCAAAGTCTCCAACTCGGTCACCTCCCGCGTGGCCGAGACGGGCAAGTCGATCTACACGTCCGATGCGCTCTCCGACGAGCGCTATGCCAACCAGCGCTCGGTTGTCGAACTGCACCTGCGCTCCATCATGTGCGTGCCGCTGAAAGTCAAGGAGCAGGTGGTCGGAGTAATCTACCTGGACAATTCGAGCGAGAGCCGGATGTTCCTCAAGTCGGACCTCTACCTGTTCGAGCTCTATGCGCAACTGGTGTCCAACGCCCTGCACAACGCCAACATCTACGACCGGCTTTTGAACCTGCAGCGCTACAACGAGTCGGTGATCGCCAAGGCGCCCATGGGCACGGTGGTGCTGGACTCCGACGGCCACATCACGACGATCAACACCGCGGCACTCGAGATTTTCGATTTCAACGGCGACAAGATCGTCCTGGTCGGAGCGGGCGACAAACCGACCCGCTTTCTCGATCTGCTCCAGGAGACCGAGGTCACCCGCTGGGCGCACATGATCAACACGGCTCTGGCTACCCAGGAGGACTTTTCCGACTCCCGCTACTTCCACAACACCGGCTACCTGGAGAAGGCGCTCTCGATCAAGATCTCGCCCATCTCCCAGCTCCCCCACGGGAAGGACGGCGTCATCATGGCGGTCGAGGACATCACCGAGAAGGTGATCATGGAGAAGTACGTGATCCTCTCGGAGAAGCTGGTGGCCAAGGGGGAAATGGCGGCCTCGATCGCCCACGAGCTGAACAACTACCTGGCCATCGCCTCCAATAACGCCGAGCTCATGGCGCTCAATATCGACCGCGAGAAATTCGACAAGGTGAAGTTCAACGCCAAGGCGATCACCGAGAACGTCTTTAAAATCAAACGCTTCGTCGACAGCCTCATGGACTTCTCCAAGCCGGAATCCGAGTTCATCAGCTACGACATCAAGCACCTCATCGAAGACCTGCTCTTCTCCCTGCGCGTGCAGCCGCGCTTCAAGCGCACCCACTTCACGATCGACCTCGATCCGCGCATCCCGAATATCGAGATGGATGTCGGCCAGATCCAACAGGTGCTCATGAACCTCCTGAACAACGCGGCCGACGCCATCGAGGAGCGGGTGGTGCAGGAAAACGCGGGTCTGGACTTCAAGCGCGAGATCACGATCCGCGCGGTCTACGAGCCCGAACGGGAACGCATCATCACCACCGTGAGCGACAACGGCACCGGCATGTCGGACGAGACGCGCAGCAAGATCTTCACCCTGCACTTCACGACCAAGAAGGGGGGCCACGGCCTGGGGTTGTCCAACTGCAAGAAGATCATCCAGGCGCACCACGGCGACCTGCTGGTTGACTCGACGCCCGGCGAAGGCACCGAATTCAGAGTGATTCTCCCCCGCTTTCAGCCGGAGAAGCCGAAGAGCGACAAAAAATGACTTCGCCCGCCCTTCCGCCGGGGTATTGCCGGACGGCGCCTCTGGGCCGGGGAGGGACAGCGGAGGTAGTGCGCGCGTTCAGCGCCGCGCTGGGGCGCGAGGTGGCGCTCAAGATCCCCTTGGCCGATGCGGATCCGTCAGGCGCGGCGCCGTTTGCGGCGCTCGTGCGGCGGGAGCGTCTTTTGATCGGCGGGCGGCGGTTCCCCGGACTGGTGCGGCTGATCGAAGCCGGCGAGGCGCCCCCGTACGTGGCCATGGAAATCTGCCCCGGACCGACGCTCGACAGGCTGGGCAAAATCGACTCCCTCTCCCTCGCCCTGAATCTCCTGGCGGCGCTCACCGCCGACCTCGAATACCTCCGGGCCGCGGGAATTGTGCATGGCGATCTCAAACCGCAGAACGTTTTCCTCCCCGCCGCTTGGGAGGGGCTTGACGGCCGGCAACTGTTCTGGGTCAAGCTCTCCGACTTCTCGCTCGGGCGCGCCGACGGGGAGTCCGACAGCGACCGCGCCGGACTGGGGACAGTCGGCTACCTGGCGCCGGAGACGATCGTCGGCGGCGCCGCCGAGCACCAGAGCGACCTGTTCGCCCTCGGGGTCACCGCCTACCAGATGCTGACCGGGCTCCACCCGTTCATGAACGGCGAGACGGAGCCGGCCGCGATCAACAGCCGCTGCCGCGAGGAGGAGCCGCCTCAGGTCGACACCCTCCGCCCCGATGTCCCAGCCGCTCTGTCCCGCCTGATTGCCCGGCTGCTTCACAAGGATCGCGCTCAACGGCCGGTCTCGGCCTGGGAGGTATGCCTCGAGTTGGAGCGGGTGGGGGCCGAGTATCCGTTTCGCCGGGCGCTCCAGCCCGGCCACTTTCTGCGCGCGGGCGCGTCATGGGAAGATGCGCGGGACGGCCTGCCGGTGGAGTGGGGGGATCACACGGACTACCTGGCCGCTCTCTCCTGGGGGTCGCCCGCGCAACTTCGGATGATTCTGACCGAGAATTTCCGGAGGGGAAACCTGGTCTATTCCGACGGTCGGTTTCGATTTCAGCACCGCCCCTACTGGCCCTGCCGGCTGCGCCGGGCGGCGTTGGCGGAATTTTCCGCCGCCCCGAGAGCGGCGCAGCGGCGCCTGGTGCGGGATGCGGTCCTCGACGGGCAGAGATCCCCGGAGGGAACGCACGCGGCCGCAACCATGCTCCTGCGGCCGTTGCTGCGGCCGTCGACCGTGCGGCGGCTGTCGGCGGCGCCGGCGGCGCAGGCCGAACAGGAGGAGCGGCACGCGGCAGCGGCACGGCTTTCTGTGCAGGCGGGAGATCTGGAACGGGCGGAACGGTGCTGCTACCAGGCCGCCATCCTCATGCAGAAGGAGCACCGGGCGGCGGCCGCGCTCCGGCTGATCCAGACGGTTCTCGATTACGCCGCGCTGGTGCGGCGCGAGTGGGAGACGGTGTCGCTGATGAAGCTGCGGGGCGATCTGCTGAAGACCTCGGGCGACACCGAGGCGGCGCACCGCACCTACCTTCAGGCGGCCGGCCTCTATGACGGCCGCCCGCCCGACCCGCTGCTGGGGCGGATCTACAATTCGATCGGCGATCTGTACAAGATGAAGCAGAAGTTCGCCGAGGGGATCGAGGCGCTGGAGCGGGCGCGGCAGATATATGAGGCGATCGGCGACGAGCTGGAGTTGTCGCACACGGTCAACAATATCGGCAACATGCATTTCGTGACCGGCCGCAGCGGCGAGGCCCTGCGCCACTACCGCCGGGCGCTGCGCATTCAGCGCCACCTCGGGTCCTCCTCGGAGGTCGCCTCCACGTTGAACAACATGGGAGCGGCCGCCGGTGTCGGGGGGCGCCTGCGCCGCGCAGCGACCCTCTTCCGGCTGTCCCTGCGGCTCCAACGGGAACTGGGAGACCTCGGTGAAATCGCCCGCACCCTCAACAATCTCGGCTATCTCCTGTTCCTTCTCGGCGAGAAGGGGCAGTCGATCCAACTGCTCGCCGAGTCGCTCGAACTCAACCGCCGCATCGGCAACCGGAAAGAGATCCTGTTCAATCTGGACAACCTGACCAATGTCACGATCGGGGCCGGGCGACTGCGCGAGTCGGCGGAATATCTGCGGGAGGGGATGGCGATTGCGGCCGAGGTTCAGGATATCCCCCACCAGGTCATTTTCAGCCGCAACGCCTCGGTCGTCATGCGGCGCATGGGGCGTATCCGCGAAGCGCTCGAGTACCAGCGCGCGGCCGAGGCCGGGGCGGATCGGACCGACGACCGGGAGGAGAGAATCCGTCTGCAGATCAACGCGGCGAGTCTGCGCGCGGCGGTCGGGGATGACGACCAGGCCCTGGCGCTCGCCGGGTCCGCGGCGCGCGAGGCCGAGCGGATCGCGTGCAAGGCAGAGCTTCTGAACGCCCTCCTGCTCGTCACGCGGCTGGCCGATGAGCCGGCGCGCGAGGATGAGGCGATCGCCCTCGTGCGCGATCTCGACCTCACCCGCGAGCGCCTGCTGGTCCGGCTCAACCGGGCCGAGCGCCGCCTGCACAGCGGCCGGGCGGCCGATGCGGCGCCGGTGGTGGAGGAGTTTCTCCTGGAGGCCGACCTCGGGGAGGACCTGGAGCAGCCGCGCCTGCTGCTGGTGCGCGCCGAATACGGGATGGCGGTCGGCCGGGTAATGGACGCCGGGGCGGACGCGCAGCGCGCCGCGGCGCTGGCCGGCCAGTGCGGTCTGGCCCCGGAAAAAATGTCGGCCCTGGCTCTGCTGGCCCAGCGACATCTGGCGGAGGGGGAGTATGAGACGGCGTTCGCGGTCAGCCGCCAGGCACTCGCGATCGGCAAGGCGATCGCCGAGAGCATCCCCGACCCCGCCGACCGGCGCCTCTACCAGAGCGCGCGGCCGATCCAGGCGATAGCAGCAACCGTGAAGCAGATACAGGAACGGATCGGGCAAAAAAGAGCGGGCAGGGACTTGACCCCTGCCCGCTAGTTCATACGACCAGCGGGTCGACTCAGCCGCCGCCACCGGGACCAAGCAGGTTGATCCCCTGGCCGCCCACGCTGAAGCCGCCCGGAGCAATACGAGCTTCGAGTTGCATGATCTCGAGCTGGTACCTCACAGACTCACCTCCTTACGCGATCTGTGGAGATGTCCTTGCGGAAAGTGCGAGGGACTTCTCCCGTTGTTTAGGTGTTGCAAATGCGCAACCCTGCCCTTAGCGCAAAGATATAAACCGCCCGTGCGATGTCAAGGGAAATATCGCGTATCCGACACGCTCGCACAAGTGACGCCGGAAACTAAATCTGCTGTCGACAATAAGATCGGAGGATAAACCTGAAGTAACACTACCACCACGACCAGAATTCAACGCGCAGGAAAGAGGCGATCTTGCGCCCCAGCTTGGCCGCCACCGAGATCCGTCCGATCTCGATCTTCGCATACCCGGTCATCCCGGCCGCCAGCGCATTGTCCTCGTTCGATACGACCGCGGAAACCAGAAACCGGGCGCTGCCGCCGAGCGACTGGGCCGCCGAGGGAATGTGGCGGACCTCCCCGAGGAACATGCGCTGCGGGTACGACCGCACTTTCAGCAGCACCGGCCGGCGCGTCTCCACCAGGTCGATGTCGAAGTCCGAGACGGGGACGAGCACCTCGATCGTGCCGCTGTTGAGAACCGAGAGAATGCGGCCGTCGTCCGGGGCGATACGCACGGTGCCGGCGACCGGCGATGTGATCGACTGCGCGTCCTTCTGGGTCTGGAGGAACTCGACGCGGGCGCGCTGCTTGTCGATCTGGGCCATCACGACGGCCTCCTGTTCGGGCTTGGGTCCGGCTTTGAGCAGGTCGAGGCGGGCCTGGCGGTTGGCCAGTTCGGCGCGGGCGAGCTCGAGGGCGGACTCGGCCGCCTCATACTGCTCGGTGCTGATCCCGTCGCGCTCCCGGAGTTCTCTCAGGCGCTGAAATTGGCGCTCCTGCTGGGCGAGCGTCGCCTGCGCGGCGTTCACCTCGGCGATGGCCTCGGCGACCGCCTCCGGTTTGGGCGGAGACTTCAGCAGCACCAGCTCGCGCCTGAGGCGGTCCAGTTCCGCCAGCGCGGCCACCAGTTCGGTGCTGAGCTGGTTCGACAAAAGCATCGCCAGCGTGTCCCCCTCCTCCACCCGGTCGCCATCGGAGACCAGCGGCGTGAGGTCAAGCGACGCCATGTCCTGCGAAACCATCTGCATGTACCCCGAGCGCGACTCGGGGTCCTCGCCGCGGCGGATGAGCGTCCGCTCGAGCATGCCGAACTCGTTCAGCCGGAGATTAAACTCGGCGATAGGGGCGACCGTGACCTCGCCCGAGACCCGGTGCGGGAAGGGCACGGCGAACAATCCGATCGCCATACTGGCACCCGCCAGCAGATAGGCGGACACGCGAACCGGATTGCGCAGCGAGGTACTCATATACTTCAGGTGTTGCACGAACCCGCGGCCGGCGGCCGCGAGGCCGTCTTTCAGCAGCGCGGTCAGCACCACGACCAGCGCAAGTAACCCCCACCCGCCGAAGTTGGCAAGTAAGAACTTGCTCGCCCAGACGAGGATCACGCCGATGAGCAGCCCCGAGTAGAGCACCGCGAGCACGGCATAGGCGAGGTAGATTCGTTTCTCGCGCCGGGGAACCGGGACACTTTCGACCGGCCAGCCAAGCAGCACCCGTCGGCTCCACGCGCCGAGGTAGCCGAACGCGCGCGCGCGAAGGTTCGGGATGTCGAGCCAGTCCGACAGCAAGTAGTACCCGTCGAGCTTGATCAAGGGGTTGAAGTTGAACAGCACGCTGATGCCGCTGACGAGTATGATGATGAGGGCGATGCGGCTGGGAAAGGTGCCGGGGACGGTCACGCGCCAGACGATGACGGCGAGCGCAAAGAGGAGAAACTGGACGAAGGGACCGACCCAGGTGACGGTCAGGCGGTGGGACTTCCGGGGAAACAGCCAGGCATCGGACACGTCGGCGTAGAAACACGGCTGGAAAAACAGCAGCAGGAACCCCATCTCGCGCACCTCGCCGCCGTAGTAATGACAGGCCAGGGCGTGGGCAAACTCATGGACGACGAGCGTCATGAAGACGGTAAGCATGATGAGAGCGATCGACCCGAGCTGGAGGAGGCGGTCCGGGCGGTAGGCGAAGTCGCCCGCGTGGGCGACGAAGAGCGCCAGTCCCACGGCGATGATCGCCAGGCCGGACGCCAGCACCAGCGGATGGTGGACGGGCCGGTACCACGGCAGAAGGCGCTCCAGGAGCCGCCGGGGGTCAAGGCCCTTGAGCTTGATGAAGAGCAGACGGGAGGCCAGGCTGCGCCGGCCGGGGGCGCGGAGCGAGACGCGGGCCGCCTGCTCGGTCCGCCCCTCATCGAGGAACTGCAGGGCGGCCAGCGATTCGATGAAGGCGCTCACTGCGCCGGCGTCGAGGTCGAGCCCGAATTTCCCGCGGAAGCGCCGGGCGATTTCCTCCGGCGCCGTCTCCCCATCGAGCTGTCCGGCCAGCCAGTACTCCGGCTCGCGCAGGCGAAAGTAGTTTCCGCTGCGGGGATCCTTGACCGTGTACACCGTCCGGCCGTCGACCACCGACGGCGCCGCAATCAGATCGGAGCGGAGCCGGGCGTAGGGTGCCATGGGGGCAATCTACAGGGGCGGCCGGGCGGGTGCAAGTTTGTACCGGGGGCTACCGGCGGAGGGTTTCGAGCAGACGCGCGTTGTAGAAATCGACCAGGTCTTCCCGCCGCAGCACGCCCACCACCCTCTCCCCCGGTCCGCCATCGACCACCGGGATCAGCCGGAGGCCGCGGGCGCTAAAGAGCTGGAAGGCCCGTTCGAGCGTATCGTCGGTCCCCAGGGTCACGACCTCCTCGTGGACGATGTCCCTGGCGATGACCAGGCGATCCAGCGTGCGCTGGCTCAGCACGGCGCGGATATCCTGAAATGAAATCACTCCGCGGAGCACCTCCCGACGGTCCATGACGAGGAAATAGGACTCCCGCGACTCCTCGATCTTCACCAGGATGTCGTGGAGGCTGGCCGAGATATCCACCGTCTCGAATTCGCGGGACATGACCTCGGCCACGCGGTGGGAGCGCAGGACGTTGACGTCGCGGCCGCCGCGAATGTCGATGCCGCTCCGGATGAGTTTCGCCGTGAAAATCGAATGCGGGTAGAGCCGGCGGGCGACGAGCGCCGCGAACACGACGACGACCATGAGCGGCAGGATGACCCGGAAGTCGGAGGTCATTTCGAAAATGATCAGGAGGGCGGTGATCGGGGCGTGGGTGGCCGCGGCAACCATCCCGGCCATCCCCACCAGGGCGTACGCGCCCGGAGGGGCGGTCGCGGCCGGAAAGAGGCGCTCGGCGACCGCGCCGAACGCTCCCCCGGCGCCGGCGCCGATGAACAGGGACGGGGCGAAGATCCCCCCGGAGTTGCCCGACCCGAGAGTGAGCGAGGTGGCCAGGATTTTGAGAAAGACCAGCGCCGCCATCAGCCAGAGCGCCATCTCACCCTGCAGCGTCAGCCTGATCGTCCCGTATCCGTCGGCCAGCACCTGCGGGAAAAAGACGGCGATTCCGCCAAGGAGCAGTCCCCCCAATGCGGGTTTGAGCCAATTGGCGATTGCCATTTTCTCGAAGAACTCCTCACAGGCGACCATCATCCGCGTGAAGACGAAACCAACCCCGCCGAGGAGCACGCCGAGCAGGGCGTAGAGGGGCATCTCCCAGCCCGAGACGAGGGCGAAGGTGGGCACGGCGAAAGCGGGATTCGCGCCCAGGACCGAACGGGTCACCACCGAGGCGACGACGGAGGAGATGATCACCGGGGAGAAGGTGGCGAGCGCGAAATCCCCGAGGACGACCTCGAGGGTGAAAATCACGCCGGCAATGGGGGCGTTGAAAACCGAGGAAATGCCGGCGGCCGCCCCGCACCCCACCAGGATTTTGATGCGGTCGCCCGACATGCGGAAGAGCTGACCGATCGTCGACCCCAAGGCCGAACCGATCTGGACGATCGGTCCCTCCCGTCCGGCCGACCCCCCGGACCCGAGGCAGATGGCCGAGGCGATCGTTTTGACGGCTGCGACGCGGGGCCGAATGATACCTCCGAGCCGGGCGACGGCGTTCATCACTTCGGGCACACCGTGGCCCCGGGCCTCGGCCGCGAACCGGAGCACGATCGCCCCCACGATCAGGCCGCCGAGGGCCGGGACAATCGGCAACCACCACTTGAACGACCCCGCCCCGAGGCTTTTGGTCAGCACCTGGTCGGTGAGACCGAAGAACAGGTGGTTGGCGAAGTCGATCAGGGCCCGAAAGGCCAGCGCCCCCAAAGCCGTAACCAGCCCGACAAATACCGAGAGCACAATCAGGATTTCGGTCGGCGACTCCAGGAACCGCTTGAGGATCCGGCTCGTGACGCGGAGCGGTTTCATACGGGCGCAATAACGGGCCGGCCTATGCGGGGGCACAAGTTTTTAGCGCCCGACCCGCGCGAAAAAAGCCTTCTGCCCACGGGGACTTCCCCGCCGACCAACCCGGAAAGCGCTTGACAACTCCCCCCAATTCAATACCTTCAACGTGAAAAAGTTCACTATGTTTGCAGACATTGCAGTGAGGACGACATCATGCGCAGTCATGCCGACGCGGTCATCGTAGGGGGGGGCATCATCGGCCTCTCGGTTGCGTTCCACCTCGCCCGCGAGAAGTACGGCCGGATCATCGTGCTGGAAAAGGAGCAGTTGCTGGGCACCGGGGCCACGTCCAAGGCGGCGGGCGGCATCCGCGCGCAGTTTTCCACCAAAGTCAATATCGAGATGTCCATGCTCTCGGAGAAGCTGTTCCGCCAGTTCAAGGAGGATACCGGCTCGGACGCCCTGTTCGATCAGGTTGGGTACATGTTCCTGCTGCAGACGGAGGCGGAGGTCCGGGAGTTTACGAAAAGCTATGAGTTGCAGCGCTCGCTCGGCCTTCCCGCCGTGCTGCTGAAAACGGATGAGATCCCGCAGTATGCCCCGCACATCAAGCTCGACGGGGTGCGGATGGCGACCTTCTGCAAGGATGACGGTCTGGGGGATCCGCACGAATTTCTCAGCGGCTACGAGCATGCCGCGCGCCGGCTCGGAGTGGAAATCGCCTTTGAGTCGCCGGTGACGGGTATTCAGGTCGAGTCGGGCCGGATCCGGTCGGTGCAGACGGCGGCAGGCCGCATCGACACCCCGCTGGTGGTCAACTGCGCCGGACCGCAGTCCCGCGAGGTGGCGGCGATGGCCGGGGCCGAGCTGCCGGTCGATCCAATTCGCCGCCAGATTGTCACGACCGGCGAACTCAGCTGGGTGGAACCGTATTTCCCGATGGTGGTCGACGTCTCGTCCGGCCTCTATTTCCATAAGGAGTCGAAAGGGATGCTCTTCGGGTGGGCCAAACCGGGCGTCAAGCCCTCATACGACATCTCGGTCGATCCCGAGTACACCGACGAGATCCTCGAGCGGACGATGATCCGCATCAAGGACGAGCTGTTGGACGAGATCGCGGTGGCCAACCAGTGGGGCGGCCTGTACGAGACGACCCCCGATCACCACGCGGTCATCGGCCGGGAGCCCCGGGTCGACGGCCTGTTCTACTGCGCCGGGTTCTCCGGCCACGGGTTCATGCACGCCCCGGCGGCGGGAGTGGTGACGGCGGAGATCCTCACCGGCAAGAGGCCGTCGATCGATATCGCCCCGCTGGCCATCGAGCGGTTCGCCGCCGGCGTGGCGGTGGAAGAGACCAACGTCATCTGAACTTGCGTTCATGAGGCAATAGAACCGGAGATTTGCCGAGCGGCCGTGCGGCCGTCGGCAAGGGAGGAGACATGCGGATACCGATCATTTGTGCCGCGCTGACGCTGTTGATCGCGGCCGGCGCGGCCGGTAGCGACCAGACCGCCGGCTCCACCTGCCCGTCGAGTCGGGCGGCGGAGGCCGGGTACAATCCGTTTGAGGAGTTCCACGCGGTCATGGCGCCGGCCTGGCACCAGGCCTGGCCGGACAGCAATTTCGCGGACCTGTTCGCCGCCGGTCCGAAATTCCAGGAGGCGTTCGGCAAGGTCGCGGAGATGAAGCCGGCGCTCAAGAGCGCCGCACGCGAGAAAGTGTTTGCGGAGCGGCGCGCCGCGCTCGGCGGGCTGGTGCAGAAATACGCCGCGGCCGCCGCCGCCGAAGACAAGGACAAGGTCTACGCCCTCATGCCGGAACTGCACGACGCATTCGAGCAGGCCGCCTCGGCCCTGCTGCCGGTCCACTATCCGGAGTTCGAAGGCATGGTGGTGACACTCAATCTCATCCTCGAAACGCACCTGCCCAAGGGGAACACCGACGGCGTAAACGGCTCGACCGAAACACTGGTGGAGAAGCTCAAAGCCCTCACCCCGGAGACGCTGCCGGAGGATCTGAGAGAACACGAAGCGGCGATCGGGGCCGAATTCGGCGCGATGAGCGAACTGGCCGCCCGGATGCAGAAGTGCTGCGAAAACCGGGACATGGAGACTTACCGGGAGCACATCAAGACGCTCGACGGCAAAGTGAAGGAGTTCATCGCAAAATACATCTGACGGCGCAGACCGACGGATGTCTGAGCGCGGCGGTCGCGTGTCGAGCAGCCGCCGATTCTCCTGGCGGGCGGTCCCGCCCCGGATGGCGCCGGCCGAGGAGGTGGCGCATGGAATCAGGAGGCGACATGAGGGTTCTCCTTTCCCCGGTCTGGGCGGTGACGGCGGCCGTACTGCTTGCATCGGCGGCGGCCGGCACCGACTTGTGGAAAGCCGCCGAGGTCACGTACACGACCTCGCAGGGGCTGGAAATGCACGGCTGGCTCCACCTGCCGGCGGCGGCGTCCCAACCCGGCCGGCCGCTGATCGCGCTGCTGCCGATGATGGGCACTGCTCACGGCGCATACGACCTGTTCCTGGATTCGCTGGCGGCGCGGCTACGGCGAGACACGACGGCCGCGACGCCGACCGTGCTCGCGCTCGACCTGCGCGGCCACGGGGCCTCGACCAGACTGCACGGCAAAGAAATTTCGTACAAAGAGATGGAGCCGGGGGACTGGGCGCCCGCCCCAGGCGAGGTGGCCGAGTTTATCCGCCGCGCGGCGCGGGACCACCCGGAGGCCATCGACTCCCTGAACATCACGCTGGTCGGCGCGTCGATCGGCGCCAATGCCGCCGCGATCGCCGCGCCGATGGTCCCAGGGGTCCGGGGAATCGCGCTGCTGTCGCCGGGCAGCGACTACCGGGGGCTCGCACCGGCGGAGGCACTGAAGGCATTTGAGGGCCGCGTGCTCATCTGCGCCGCCCGCGAGGATCGCTACGCCGCCGAGTCCGCCGGGCGACTGGCGAAAGTGCGGGAGGGACCGGTGCTGCGCATCTTCGAAGGCGGCGAACACGGAACAAACCTGATCGACCGCACTCCCGAGGCGATGAGCGGGCTGCTCGACTGGCTGGAGGAGTGACGCACTTTCGGAAGTCGACGCGGGCGGCCGGGGTCTAGGCCTCCTCTCCCCCGTCGTTGAGGTCGATCATCTTGGTGCCGTCGGAATAATCGATCGACCGGGGAGAGGTCAGGCGCATCAGTTTCTGTGTGACGTCTTTGATCTTGAGGGCGGACTGCTCGATGGTCCGCAGTTTCGCCTTGAGTTCATCGTCGAGATCATCGCGCTTGAGCAGCAGCAGTTGGACGTTGCCGAGGATGGCGGTCAGCGGGTTGTTGACCTCGTGGTTGACCGTCACCGCCGTTTCGATGACGGCGCTCTTGCGTTCCTTGGTGAGTGCAGAGCGCAGATCGGCCTCTTCCCGGTTCTGCGAGCCGGCCACCCAGGTCAGCGCGAGAACGGCCGCGAGGGTTTCCAGCAGAGCCTCCTCGGACACGATTGTCCGCGGCCCCTCCTGCAGTCCTATGACCGCGCCGTAGGTTCTCCCGGCGTAGCGGAGGGGGAGGGTGAAGGCGTGCACGGGCGGGTCGCCCTCGAACGACATGTACGCCGAGGCCAGTTGCTGGGTCTGGCGGAGGCGGTCGAACAACTCCCGCTCGAGGGCATCGAGCCGGCGGCGATAGTCTTCGCTGCGGGCGTGGCTGACATTGAGGGTGAGGACGTGGTCACGGTTCCACACCACCAGGGCGGCGGCGGCCAGCCCGACCAGGTCGGCGCTCAGGCGCAGCCCCCGCCGGTAGACCTCCTGGGGCTCCTCGCCCCCGGCGGCGTCGACCGCCAGGCGGTGAATGAGGCCGAATTTATCGACGGGCGGGCGGTCCTGTGGCCGGTCACTGTTCATCGTGTCTCATTTGAGCAAACGCGGTGCCCCGCGGCGCCGGGCGCCCGCGCGCTGGAGTAACTCTGAGGTACCCTTGAAAATAAGGAGTTTTGGGCCTATGTGCCATGAGTTTTCGCAGCCGGCCGGCCGTGCGGGAGAACCGATCCGCCGGCGGATCGGTGCATTTGTGTTCACAGACATATGCAAAATGCGGCGCTCGAATCGTTGACATTTATCCGAGCCGGGCGTATACTGGGTGTTTTCCAAGGCGCCCATGAGGAGCTAACGGCATGGTAGAGGACGTGATACATGACCACTGCGGCGTCTGCGGGGTATTCGGTCACTCCCGCGCCGCCGAACTCACCTACCTGGGGCTCTACGCGCTCCAGCACCGGGGCCAGGAATCGGCCGGCATTGTCACCTCCGACAACGGCTCGATCCACTACCACAAGGGGATGGGACTGGTGTCCGAGGTCTTCGCCAACCCCCAGGTCCTGGCCGGCCTGACGGGCGGCCGGGCGATCGGCCACACCCGTTACTCGACCACCGGGGCCTCCTCGCTGATCAACATTCAGCCATTCCTGATCACCAACCGCAGCCGCCATCTGGCGATCGCCCACAACGGCAACCTGACCAACTCCACCGAGCTGCGCACAAAACTCGACGCCCGCGGCTCGATTTTTCAGACGACCTCGGACACTGAAATCATCCTCCACCTGGCGGCGCGGTCCCGCAAGAGGACGCGCCTGGAGCAGGTTTGCGACGCCCTGGCGCGGGTCAAGGGGGCCTATTCGCTGCTGTTTCTCACCGAAGACACGCTCATCGCCGCCCGCGACCCCTTTGGTTTCCGGCCGCTGGCGCTCGGCAAGTACCGCAAGACCTGGGTGGTGGCGTCGGAGACCTGCGCGTTCGATCTGATCGGCGCCCGGTATGTGCGGGACATCGAGCCCGGCGAGGTGCTCGAGATCTCGGCCGGCGGGCTGAAGTCGCTCAAGCCGTTCGCGGCGCAGCGGCACGCCATGTGCATTTTCGAGTACATTTACTTCTCGCGCCCGGACTCGAAAATCTTCGGCGAGAACGTCGACAAGATCCGCCGCCGGCTGGGGCGGCTGCTGGCCCGCGAACATCCGGTCGAGGCGGACATCGTCATCGCCATCCCCGATTCGGCCAACACCGCGGCTCTCGGCTACGCCGAGGAGTCGGGCATCCGCTTCGAGATCGGCCTCATCCGCAACCACTACGTGGGGCGGACTTTCATCGATCCCGGCCAGCAGATCCGCGACCTCGACGTCAAGGTGAAGTTCAACCCGGTGCGCGGCGTTCTGTATGGGCGGCGGGTGGTGGTGGTTGACGACTCCATCGTGCGGGGGACGACCTCGAAGAAGCTGGTCGCCATGATCCGCGGCGCCGGGGCCAAGGCGATTCACTTCCGGGTGTCGTCTCCGCCGATCATCTCCCCCTGCTTTTTCGGGATCGACATGCCGACGCGGGAAGAGTTGATCGGGGCGCGCATGTCGGTGACCGAAATCGAGAAGTACCTCAAGGTAGATTCGCTGCGCTACCTGTCGCTGGAGGGGATGCTGTCGCTGAAATCGCTCCCTGACACGACCTTTTGCGCCAGCTGCTTCTCGGGCAAGTACCCGATGGCGATCCCAAAAATCAACGGGAAGGACCGCTTCGACATCAAGAGTTCCGGGCGGTTCGGCATTTAGCCGAAAGCTCGATCGGTCAAATGGAACGGCAGGAGCTTCCGCTCCCGCCTTCGGCATTTTTGTCGCGGCCGTCCCGGCCAATGTCACAGGAACGCGAAGAGCGCTTTCTGCGAAAAAGCCAGCAACTGCTGCGGGAAGAAGCCCAGTCCGAGCGTGCCCGCGGCCGTGACGACCAGGACCACAACCAGCGCCGGCGTGTAGGTGACCGGCGCGAATTCCCGCGCGGCGGCGTCGAAGTACACTCCCTTCACCAGACGCAGGTAGTAGTAGACCGACAAGAAGGAATTCATCACGCCGATCACGGTCAGCCAGAGGAATCCGGATTTGACGGCGGCCGAGAAGATGTAGAATTTCCCGAAGAATCCGACAGTGGGGGGGAAACCGGAGAGCGCGAACATGAACAGGGCGAGAGTCGCCGCCAGATACGGATGTTTCCGACCCATCCCCGGGAGCTCGTCGATCTCGGCTTTGCCGCCGGAGCGTGTCTCCAGCATGGTGACGATGGCGAACGCGCCGAGGTTGAAAAAGGCGTAGGCGATCAGGTAGAACAGGGCCGAGGAGATGGCGTCCTCTCCCCCCGCGGTCAGGCCCACGAGGATATACCCCGCGTGGGCGATCGAGGAGTACGCCAGCAGGCGCTTGATGTTGGACTGGCGAAGCGCGAGGACGTTGCCGACCGTCATGGTCAGCACCGCGAGGACCCAGAAGGCGTCGGTGAGGGCCTCCATCGAGGCGAACCCGAAGACGAACACGCGCAGGAGCGCGGCGAAGCCGGCGGCTTTCGGCCCGACCGAGAAGAACGCGGTCACCGGGGTCGGCGCCCCCTGGTACACGTCGGGCACCCAGGAGTGGAAGGGCACGGCGGCGACTTTGAAGCCGAACCCGATCAGGATGAGAGCCGCCCCCGCGTACATGTAGGCATCCGAGCGGGACAGGATGAAGTTGAAGTCGGCGACGATGCGGCGGAGGTCGGTCGTCCCGGCCGCCCCGAACACGAAGGCAATGCCCATGAGCAGGAACGCGCTGGCGAACCCGCCCATGATGAAATACTTGAGACCCGCCTCGTTGGACTCGAGCGAGCGCTTGGCGAAGCCGGCCATCACATAGAGCGGCACCGACATCAACTCGAGGCCGAGGAAGAGCACGACCAGGTCGGTGGTATTGGCCATCACCATCATCCCCATGGTCGCCAGCAAAAGGAGGGCGTAGAATTCGGGCCGGTGGTACCCCTTGACCGCCAGCCAGCGCTGCGCCATGAGCTGGGCGAGGATCGAGGTGCCGGCGGCGATGACTTTGAAGGCCGAGCCGAAGTTGTCGTTCGTCACCATGCCCCAGAAGCCCGATCCCTGCCGGCCCCAGGAAGCCGCCGCCAGGGCCAGCGCCACGGACAGGCCGACCAGGCTGAGGCCGGGGCTGAAGCGGCCGAGGCGGCCGAGATAGCCGGTCAGGAGAATGACCGACGCCGCAATGAGGAGCGCCGTTTCCGGTCCGATCAGGCCGAAGTCAATGCCGGCCGATGTGAGATCTATCATAGCATTTCCGAGGGCGGCGCCCGGCCGCCCGCACCGTTAGAAGCCTCAGCCGCCGCCGAAGCCTTTGATGACCTGTCCGTTGTCGACGATGACCGGGACGATAGCCTCGCCGCCGGTCAGGGCAAGCACCTTGTCCCGGGCCCCGGGAGTGCGATGGATGTCGATTTCCGTGAAGCGGATCCCCTGCTCCGCGTAGTGCTTCCTGGCCGCCGCGCAGTACGGGCAGCCTTCCTTGGTGTACATGACCACGTTGTTCATTCCGTACCTCTCTCCGGGGCCCCCAGTCCCACCGTAATCGTGTCGCCGCGCGGGGAGATATCGACGGCCGGGACCAGGTTTACCCGGAACTGGTCGTCGAGCTGCACCGTCTGCGCGCGCCCGACCCGCGTGAGAACCTGCTGGGCGGCGGGTTCGATGCGCTCGAAGAAGGGTTTCGGGTAAATGCCGATCCAGAATATGAAGATGACCAGCGGGATCAGGATGATCTTCTCCCGCCAGTCGACATCGGCCAGTTGCGCGTTGGCCGGGTTGGTGACTTTTCCGAAGATGACGCGCTGGTACATCCAGAGCATATAGGCGGCGGCGAAGATCACGCCCGAGGCCGCCAGGGTGCCGTAGACATAGCTGCGGTCGAACGCGCCGAGGAGTATGAGGAACTCGCCGACGAACCCGTTGGTGAACGGCAGGCCGATCGAGGAGAGGGCGACGATCATGAAGATGGCCGAGTAGGCCGGCATGACTTTGGCCAGCCCGCCGAATTCCTCAATGAGGCGCGTGTGGCGGCGGTCGTAGATCATCCCCACCAGGAGGAACAGGGCGCCCGTGGAAACGCCGTGGTTGACCATCTGCATGATCGCGCCCTGGAGTCCCTGCAGGTTGAGGGCGAAGATCCCCAGCATGATGAAGCCCATGTGGGAGACCGAGGAGAACGCCACGAGCGATTTCACGTCCCGCTGCACCATCGCCACGAGCGCGCCGTAGATGATCGCGATGACCGACAGCACGGCGATGTAGGGGAGGTAGGCCACGGTGGCGTCCGGAAACATCGGCAGGCAGATGCGCACGAAACCGTACGTCCCCATCTTCAGCAGCACGCCCGCGAGGATGACCGAGCCGGCCGTCGGCGCCTCCACGTGGGCATCGGGCAGCCAGGTGTGGAAGGGAAAGAGCGGGACCTTGATTGCGAAGGCCAGCGCGAAGGCCCCGAACAACAAGAGCTGCGCCCGGTAGCCGATCGGCATCTCCACGAGCTTGAGCATGTCAAACGAATACTCCCCGGAGTAGCCGTGGTAGGCGAAGAGCAGCCAGAGGATGCCGACGAGCATGAGGAGCGAGCCGAACATGGTGAAGAGGACGAACTTGATCGCGGCGTACACCCGCCGGGGGCCGCCCCACAGACCGATGATGAAATACATCGGGACCAGCATGATCTCCCAGAACACGTAGAACAGGAAGAGATCCAGTGACACGAACACGCCGATCATCCCCACCTGCAGCAGGAGCATCGAGAGATAGTACCCCTTCACCCCCTTGGTGATCGAGTTCCACGAGGCGAGGATGGCCAGAACGGTCAGGACGGTCGTCAGCGCGATCAGCAGCAGCGAGATGCCGTCGATCCCGAGGTGGTAGTGGATGCCCAGCCCGGTGATCCACGGGATGTCGACTTCGAACTGCATCCCCAGCGCCATCGGGTCGAACATTGACCAGAGGAAGAACGACAGGAGCATGGTGATGACGGCCACGATGAGCGCGACCGCCTTGATCGTGTCGTGCCGTTCCTTCGGCGCCAGCAGGAGAGCGACAATCCCGACGAGCGGGAAGAATGTGACGTAGGTCAGAATTTGATTTTCCATCCCCAATCCATTGCAAAGTAGGCGACCAGGAGGACGACGCCGAGCACGAAGAGCGTGGCGTAGCTCCGGACGCGGCCGGTCTGGAGGCGGCGAACACCCTCGGACAGGCCCTGGTAGGCCGCAGCGCTGCCGTTGGCGAGTCCGTCGATCACGATCACATCCACGAACTTCCACAGGAACATCGATAACCCGACCAGGGGCCGGACGATCACGGCCAAATAGATCTCATCGACGTAGTACTTGTTGACCAGGAGGCGGTGCAGACCGGAGAGGCGCTCCCGCCAGCGGGTGGCCAGCTCCGTCCGCTTGCGGTAGAACAGGTGCGCGCCATAGATGGCCAGGAGCACGAGGGCCACGGAGGCGCCCATGAGGGCAAGCTCCATCCCGGTCCCGTAGCCGCCGGCCGAGGCGTGCACCGTCTCCGGCGCCGCTTCCCCCCCGCCGCCGGCCATCACCGGTTCCAGCCAGCGCTCGAACCAGTTGGTCGCGCCGAAGACGTGCGGGATGCCGACATATCCGCCGACCACCGACAGCACCGCAAGGATCACCAGCGGAACCGTCATCGACCGGGGGAACTCGTGGAGGTGGTCCTTCGTGTGCTGGTCCATCCGCTCTTTTCCGAAGAAGGTCAGGAAGACCAGGCGGAACATGTAAAAGGCGGTGAGACCGGCAGTGGCGAAGCCGATCACCCAGAACAGCGGGTGGCCGTGGGCCGACGAGAACGATTTCCAGAGGATCTCGTCCTTGCTGAAGAATCCTGAGAAGCCGGGGATGCCGGCGATCGCCAGGGTGGCGACGAGCATGGTGGCGTAGGTCACCGGCAGATGTTTCCGCAGTCCGCCCATCTCGCGCATGTCCTGTTTGTCGCTCATCGCATGGATGACCGAACCGGCGCCGAGGAAGAGCAGGGCTTTGAAGAAGGCATGGGTCATCAGGTGGAAGATGCCGGCCGTGAACGAGGCTACGCCGCAGGCGAGGAACATGTAGCCGAGCTGGCTGACCGTCGAGTAGGCGAGGACGCGCTTGATGTCGTTCTGGGCCAGGCCGATGGTCGCGGCGACGAAGGCGGTCGCGGCGCCGATGACCGCCACCACGAGCAGGGCGTCGGAGGCGAGGCTGTACAGCACATTCGTCCGCGCGATCATGTAGACGCCCGCGGTCACCATCGTGGCGGCGTGAATGAGCGCCGACACCGGCGTCGGGCCCTCCATGGCGTCGGGCAGCCAGACATAGAGCGGGATCTGCGCCGATTTCCCGGTCGCGCCAAGGAAGAGCAGGAGGCAGACGGCGGTGATGAGGCCGCCTCCGGCGGTGAACACCGCGGGCGCCGCCTCACTCACGGTGGGGAAATGGAGCGACCCGACCTGCCAGAAAATGAGGAACATCCCCAGGAGGAAACCGAAGTCGCCGATGCGGTTGACGAGGAATGCCTTCTTCCCCGCGTCCGCCGCCGACTGCCGTTCGTACCAGAAACCGATAAGCAGGTAGGAGCAGAGGCCGACCCCCTCCCAGCCGACGAACATGAGCAGGAAGTTGTCGGCGAGCACGAGCGTGAGCATCGCGAACATGAACAGGTTGAGGTAGGCGAAGAACCGTCCGAACCCCGGGTCGTGGGCCATGTAGCCGGTCGCGTAGACGTGGATGAGGAATCCCACGCCGGTCACCACGAGGATCATCACGGCGGAGAGCGGGTCGAGCAGGAAGCCGATGTTGACGTTGAAATTGCCGGAGGGGATCCAGGTGAAGAGGGTTTGCTCGATCATCCGCATCGCCGGCGGCAGCGCCCGCAGCTCGAAGAAAGCCAACACCGAGAGGATGAAGGCTCCGCCCACCGACGCGCAGGCGACGGCGTTGACGGCGGGGCGGCGGAGTCGGCCCAGGAGCAGCCCGTTGACGACGAAGCCGATCAGCGGCAAAAGCGGTATGAGAAACAGGTAATCCGACATAGCGTCCCCGGCCCTACCATTTCAACAGGTTGAACCGGTCGATGTTTATCGAGTCCCGGTTGCGGAACACGGTGAGCACCATGGCCAGTCCCACGGCCGCCTCGGCCGCGGCCACGGTCAGCACGAGGAACACGAACGCGTGGCCGTCCATGACATTGAGCGCGCGCGAGAAGGCGATCAGGGCGAGGTTGGCCGCGTTGAGCATGAGCTCGATGCTCATGATCAGGATAATCATGTTGCGGGAGGCGAGCACGCCGATCGTGCCGATCCCGAAGAGCACGGCCGCGACAATCAGGTATGCGGAAACCGGAACCATGCTAGGACTCCACCTTGTGCGTTTGCGGCGGGGCGTCCTCGGCGCGGCCGCGCGTCTCGGCGCCGGCCGGCGGCCCCTCCGCCCGGTCGCGCTTGGCGATCGCCACCGCTCCGACGACCGCCGCCAACAGCAGCGCCGCCGTCAATTCGAAGGGATACAGGTAGCGCGTGAACAGGAGGCCGGCCGTGTGCTCCACCGAACCGAAATCGTCGGCAACCGCCCCGCCGGCGAAGACGCCGACGACGGCGGTTTCGGCGAAGAATCCCGCCCGGATGACAAACACCAGTTCGACCACGAAGAGCAGCGAGACGAGGTACTTGGTCAGCCGGCTGAGCGGGGCCGACCCCTCGCCGAGATCCTCCCGCCCGCGGAGATTGAGGAGCATGATGACGAAGAGGAACAAAACGAGGATAGCGCCGGCATAGACGATCACGAGGACGGCGCCCATGAAGGCCGTTCCGAGCTGGATGTACAGGACAGCCTGGGCGATGAGCGAGACGATCAGGTAGAGCACCGAGGCCACCGGGTTGCGCTGGACGATCATCATGGTGGCGCCGAACACGGCCACCACCGCCGAGAGCACGAATATGATTGCGTCGAGACTCATCGCACCTTGTCCGCCACCCCGTACACCTTGCGCACCCGCCGGTAGAGTCTCTTGAAGGGGTTGTCTCTGCGCGGGTGCGCGACGAGCATGTCGTCTTTCTTCCAGATAAATGAACTCTTGTCGCTGCTGGAGAATTCATAGTCCTGGCCGAGGAAGATCGCTTCCTCGGGGCAGGCTTCCTCGCAGTAGCCGCAGAAGATGCAGCGGAGGAGGTTGATTTCGTAAGTGCGGGCGCGCCGCTCCCCCTTCTCGTTCTCCTCCGGTTCCATGTAGATGGCGTCGGCCGGACAGGCGGCGGCGCACAGACCGCAGCAGACGCACCGCTCGGTGCCGTCGTCATACCGTTCGAGGTAGTGGCGGCCGCGGTAGCGCGGCGCCATCGGCCGCTTCTGCCGGGGATAATCGACCGTCACCGGCTTCTTGAACAGATGTTTCAGCGTGATCAGCAGGCCCTTCGGGGTCTTGATCACGGCGTTGGTCAAGGCAGTCAGTACGTCCTTCATGGCATGCGACCTCTCTCCTTAGAGCATCACAAACGCCGCCGTCACCAGCGAGTTGAGCAGCGCCAGCGGGAACAGCACTTTCCACCCGAACGCCATGAGCTGGTCATAGCGGAACCGGGGGAAGGTCGCCCGCAGCCAAATATAGAGGAACATGAACGCCAGCACTTTCAAAAAGAACCAGAGGAACGGCGGCAGAAACGGCCCCTGCCAGCCTCCGAAGAAGATCGTCGTCCCCACGCAGGAGACGGCGATCATGGCCCCGTACTCGCTGATGAAGAAGGTGGCAAAGCGCATCGACGAGTACTCTGTGTGGTATCCCGCCACGAGCTCGCTCTCGGCCTCGGGGAGGTCGAACGGGGCGCGGTTGGTCTCAGCCACCGCGCAGGTCAGGTAGAGGAGAAACCCGAGCGGCTGCTTCCAGATGAACCAGTCGGCGATCGACGCCTGCTGCTCCACCAACTCGCGCATCGAGAGGGTGTTGGCGATCAGGATTACCCCGACAATGGTCAGGCCGTAGCTGATTTCGTAGGAGATCATCTGGGCCGAGGACCGGACGCCTCCGAGGAGCGAGTACTTGGAGCCCGAGGACCACCCGGCGAGCACGATACCGTACACGCCGAGGGAGGTCACCGCGAAGACCCACAGGATGCCTATGTTGAGATCGGAGATGACGCCCTGGATCGGGCGGCCGAACAGCTCGAAATCGGCGGTGAACGGAATGACGGCGAAAGTCAGCATCGCGGGGACGAACGAGGCGATCGGGGCCAGCGTGTAGGTCACCCGCTCGGCGTTGGCCGGCACGACGTCCTCTTTGAAGATGAGTTTGACGGCGTCGGCCAGCGGCTGCAACAGGCCGTAGGGACCGGCGTAGGACGGGCCGATGCGGTGCTGGAGGTGTCCGAGCACCTTGCGCTCCATGTAAGTGGCGTAGGCGCATCCGGTCAGCACCGCGACCAGAACTGCGAGAACTTTCACCGCCGCTATGATGATGGCTTCCAGCATATCGTCTAGTCAATCACCTTGGAGATTTTCACGCGGTCGATCCGCCGTTTGCGCGTCAGCAGGCTGTTGACCGGGGTCGAGGCGAAGTTGCGCGGCGCGAGCAGGACATCGCTGTCGAGAACGTCGGAAATCCGCGCGGGCGCGACCACCTTGCCGAGCTCCGATTCGATCCGCACCGGGTCGCCCTCGTCGAGGCCGTACCGCCGGGCCAGTTCCGGCGACATTTCAAGGTAGGCCTCGCTGCAGAAGTTCGCCAGCGCGACGGATTTCTCCGTCAGGTGGCCGCTGTGGTGGGGATCATCGCCCATGAAGAGCGGTAGCGGGTACTCCTCGGAGGCCGGCTCCGCAGCCGGCTTGACCTCGAAGAATTCGCCGGAGGGTGCGGCCGTGGCGTCGACCGCCAGCACCGCGTCGATCTCGGCCTGCATCTGCTCCTCGCTCGCAAACAGCTTCCCGCCGAGCTTGTCGGCGACCAGCCGGACGATCTCCAGGGGCGGTTTCGCCTGGTGGAGCGGCTTGATCGCCCGCTCCGCCCGCTGCACCCGGCCCTCGAGATTGACATAGTCGCCGGTGAACTCGGCCCAGCTCGCCAGCGGCAGCACAACGTCGGCCAGCTCGGTCGTGGGCGTCTCGAATAGATCGGCCGCCACGAGGAAATCGAGCTTCTCGAGGGACTCGAGGGCGAACTGCCGGTCGGGGTAGAGCATGACCGGGTTGGCGCCGAGGATGAAGAATCCGTCGATTTCGTCGCGCCGCATCTGGACCATCATGCGGTCGGTGGTGCCCGGCTCGGCCTCGGGGAATTCCCCCCAGAGCTCGGCGAGCCTTTTCGCCACGGCCGGGGCCGGCGTCGGAGACACGCCGAGCCGTTCAGCGCCGGCGGAGTTGGCGTACCGGGCAAGCGCGGCGATCTGGCCGCGCCGGTGCAGGCCGAGGAGCCGGTCGAGATTGAGGGCGGCCGCCCCGATCGCATCGCGGGCGTAGGACCGGGTGACGATTTCGCCGGTGAAGAAGGTGACGCGGCCCGCGGTGGCCAGGGCGCGCGCCGCCAGTTTCACGGTCTCGGCCGCCACCCCGCACAGCCGGCACGCCTCGGCGAGCGTTTTCGGCTCCACCCGCGCCCGGAACACGGCTCCGGCGGAGGGATCGACCAGCCCCATGTCCACGGCCGCCAGTCCGAGCGCCGTGAGCAACACCTCTTCCATGCCGACCGCGTAGACCAGTTCGGCCTCGGCGATGTCGGCCGACCGCACGGCGTAGGGGGTCATCGAGAAATAGCGGGCGCCGCGGAAAGTGCAGGCCTTGCGAATACGCACGTATTCGAGCTGGTGCTCGCGGAGCAGGTCGGAGCCGAGCGTCACGATGACGTCGCTCGCGTCGATGTCCGCGATGCGGAAGGGGCGCCGGCAGAGGAGGTTGAACGGGCTGTCGGCGGCCGAGGGGAGCATGCGGTAGTCGGAGCGGTAGTCGACATTGTTCGACTTGAGGACGGTGCGGAAGAGCTTCGAAAACGCATAGAGGGCGGCGTTGTCGAGGTGCGGCGCAGCCAGCCCGCCGATGCACACCCGCCCCTTGGTCTCGGTGATTTCGCCGAACCGTTTGCGGATGACCTCGAGGGCTTCCTCCCACGACGCCGGCACCTGCTTGCCGTCCCTGCGCACCAGCGGTGTGTGCAGCCGTTCTTCGGAGTGCGCGATCTGGTAGCCGTAGCGGGTGATGTCGGCCAGCCAGCCGTCGTCCACGCCGTCGTTCCGCCGCGAGGTCACCCGGTAGATGCGGTTCTTGTGGTCTTCCTTGTAGAACAGCAGGTTGGCGCCGGTGGCGGAGAAGTTGCAGATCGAGGGCGTCGTCTGGGTCAACCAGACGCGGATTTTGTAGCGCCAGTCGGTGTTGGTCAGCGCGCCCACCGGGCAGATCTCGACGAGGTTGCCCGAGAAGGGGTTGTCCACCTGTTCGCCCGGCGCGGCGTCGATTTCGGTGATGTAGCCCCGCTCGTACGCGCCCAGGTCGTATTCCCCGAACGCCTCCTTGTTGGCGCGGACACACTTGAAGCAGAGGATACAGCGGTTCCGATTGAGGATAATTTCCGGTCCGATCCGCTTGTCGTCGAACGTCGAACCCTCGGCGCCGGAGGTGAAGCGGTATTTCTGGAACTCAAAGCGGCTGTCGTCGTAGCCGTGCCGGAAGGTGAGGTTCTGCAGATCGCACTCGCCGCCCTTGTCGCAGGTCGGGCAGTCGAGCGGGTGATTGAGCAGGATGAACTCCAGCACCGCTTTCCGTCCCTGTTTGACCAGGTCGGAGTCGGTGTGGACGATCATTCCCTCGGTCGCCTCGGTCGCGCAGGAGACCATCAGTTTCGGGAACTTCTCGATCTCGACATAGCAGATGCGGCAGGCGCCCACCGGTTTCAGCTTGGGGTGCCAGCAGAACGTGGGGATGTGAATCCCCATCTGCCGGGCGGCTTCGAGCACGGTGGTCCCCCGGGGGACCGTGACCGGGCGCCCGTCGATCGTGAGCGTGACCGTGGGGATCTCGGCCTTCTTCTGCGGCTGCGTATCTTTGACGTCCTGAGCCATGGTATTCTACTTGAATGCGAATTCCGATTTTACCAGACACCGGCCGTTGTCGATGTGGTAGCGCCACTCGTCCCGCCAATGCTTGACGGCCGACTGAATCGGCATCACCGCGGCGTCGCCGAGCGGGCAAATCGTCCGCCCGAGGATATTGCCGCACACGTCTTCGATCAGTTCGAGGTCGCCCGGTTTCCCCTGGCCCTGCTCGATCCGCCGGATCACCTGTTCGAGCCAGGCGGTCCCCTCGCGGCAGGGCGTGCACTTGCCGCAGGACTCGTGGCGGTAGAAATGGATCAGCCGGAGGATCAGCCAGACGATGCAGGTGTCTTCGTTGAAAACGATGACCGCGCCGGAGCCGAGCATGGACCCGGCCGCCTGGAGCGATTCGTAGTCGAGGTTCACCGTCTCCACCGCGTCGGGCGTCAGGAAGGGCGTCGAGGAACCGCCGGGGATGACGCCCTTGAGCGGCCGGCCGTCCCGCAGGCCCCCTCCGTAGGCCGGGTCGAAAATCAGTTTCTTCAGCGGAAATCCGAGCTCGACCTCGTAATTGCCGGGACGGTTGACATGGCCCGAGAGCGAGAAAATCTTCGTGCCGGCCGACTTCTCGGTCCCCATCGATCGGTACCACTCCGGGCCGTTGGCGATGATGTGCGGGACGGCGGCGAGCGACTCGACGTTGTTCACGATGGTCGGGCAGGCGTAGAGCCCCTCGATGGCCGGGAACGGCGGCCGGATGCGCGACATGCCGCGCTCCCCTTCGAGCGAGTTCAGCAGGGCGGTTTCTTCGCCGCAGATGTAGGCGCCGCCGCCCGTATGCACGACCATCTCGAGGTCGTAGCCGGAGCCGTGGATATTCCGGCCGAGGTGGCCGGCCGCGTAGGCCTCCTTCATCGCCGCTTCCATGCGCGCGATCGGGTGGCCGAATTCCCCCCGGATATAGATGAACATGATGTGGCAGCCGATGGCGTAGGCGGCGATCGCCATGCCTTCAATGATGGCGTGGGGGTCGCGCTCCATGAGCACGCGGTCCTTGCAGGTGCCCGGCTCGGACTCGTCGGCGTTGCAGCAGAGGTAGCGCGGTTTGGGGGAGTCCTTGGGGATGAATCCCCACTTCATGCCGGTGGGGAAGCCGGCGCCGCCCCGCCCGCGCAGCCCGGACTTCTTGACCACTTCGATCACCTCGTCCGGCTTCATGCCGGCGAGGACTTTCCGCCAGGCCCGGTAGCCGCCGTGCCGCTCGTAGGCCGCCAGCTTGTACTGCTCAGGATCCTCGACGTACCGGAACAAGTGGAGCTTCTTGTTGTCGGCGGCTTCGGCCGCGTTGGTGATGACCGGCGAATAGAACATCAGGCCTGGGACCTCAAATCATTCAGGATCTGATCGACCTTCGCAGGCGTCAGATTCTCATAGAAGTCGTTGTTGATCTGCATCATGGGCGCGGTTGCGCACGACCCGAGACACTCGACCGAGATGAGCGTGAACAGCTTGTCCGGCGTCGTCTCGCCTTTCCTGATCCCGAGGCTCTTCTCGAGGTAGGCGATCAGCGAGTCGGCGCCGAGCAGGGCGCAGGAGAGGTTGTGGCACACCTGGATCAGGTACTTCCCGCGCGGCGCTTTCGGAAACATAGTATAGAATGACGCGGCCTCGGCCACCTCGACATAGGGCACGCCGATGACGCGGGCGATCTCCCGGTAGATGTCGTCGTCGACGTACCCGAGCTGCTGGTAGGCGATCGTCAGCGCGGGGAGCACGGACGATTTCCGGCGCGGGTAGAGGGGCACTTTCTCCTTTATCTTTCTGACTGACTCGTCCGACAGAATCATCGGTCCACCTCTCCGAGCACGATGTCGATCGAGCCGATGGCGCAGATGACATCGGAAAACAGCCGGCCCTCGACCAGTCGGGGAAGGCTGGCGAGATTGATGAGCGAGGGCGGCCGGACGCGGATCCGGCGGGGCATCGTCGTCCCGTCGCCGACCACGTAGAAGCCGAGCTCGCCCTTGGGCGACTCGATTGCCTGGTACACGGAGCCGAGGGGAGCCGCGAAACCCTCGGTGATGATCTTGAAGTGAAAGATCATCGATTCCATCTTGTAGAGGACGTCCTCCTTGGGCGGGAGCACGACGCCCGGGACGTGGGCCCGGTAGGGACCCTCGGGGAGGCCGTCGATCCCCTGGCGGCAGATACGGAGCGACTGCCGGATTTCTTCCATGCGGAGCAGGTAGCGGTCGTAGGCGTCGCCGTTATGCCCCAGGGCGATCTGGAAATCGAAATTCTCGTAGCCGGAGTAGGGCTCGTCCTTGCGCAGGTCGCGGGCGACGCCGCTGCCGCGCAGCATCGGACCCGAGAGCGACCAGTTGAGGGCGTCCTCGGCCGAAATGACCGCCACCCCCTTGGTGCGGTTGATGAAGATCTCGTTGCGGGTGAGCAGGCCCTCGTAGTCCTCCAGGCGCGCCGTGAGGGTGGCGATGATATCGCGGACTTTGCGGTCGAAATCCTTGGGCAGGTCGTGGGCAAGGCCGCCGATGCGGATGTAGCTGGTCATCATGCGCTGGCCGCCGCAGGCCTCGTACACGTCGAGGATCAGCTCGCGTTCGCGGAAGGCATACAGGAGCATCGACATGGCGCCGAGGTCGAGGGCGTGGGTGCCCAGCCAGACGAGGTGCGAGTTGATCCGCGTGAGTTCGGCCAGAATCACGCGCGCCCACTTGACTTTCTCGGGGACCTCGATCCCCAGGAGCTTTTCGACCGCGAGGCTGTAGCCGAGGTTGTTCGACATCGGGGCGAGGTAGTCCATCCGGTCGGTGCACGGGAGCGCCTTGTAGTACAGCTTCGACTCCATCGTCTTCTCGATCCCGGTGTGGAGATATCCGACCACGGGCCGGGCCTTGACAACCGTCTCCCCGTCCAGCTCCAGGATGACGCGCAGCACGCCGTGGGTCGAGGGGTGCTGCGGCCCCATGTTGATGGTCACGGTCCGGGCTTCCGCCATTACCTGATCACCTCGGGCGGGTCGTTCTCGTTCCAGCTGAATTTCGGCTGCTCGTAGACCAGCGGGTAGTCCTTGCGCAGCGGGTGCCCCTCGAAATCGTCGGGCGTCAGCAGCCGCGTCAGGTCCGGGTGGCCGTCGAACGTCACCCCGAACAGGTCCCACACCTCGCGCTCCATCCAGTTGGCGCCGTGCCAGAGGTCGACGAGCGACCGCACGTGCGGGTTCGTCTCGGGGAGACGCACTTTCAGGAAGAAGCGGCTGCGGTGGGCCAATGAGCAGAGGTTGTAGACGACCTCGAACCGGCCGTGGACGGCCTCGGAGTGGCCGTGCCAGTCGACGCAGGTGATGTCGGCGAGGAAGCGGACATCGAGTCCGCCCGCCTCCATGAGGGCTTCGCAGATGTCGTAGATCTTTTCCGGATCGACCGTGAACTGCAGATCGCCGCGGAACACCTCCTCGTGGCGGATGGCCTCGCCGAAGCGCTCCCGGAGGAAGCGGCGGATTCGGGCGTCGTTTCCCTCGCTTGTTTCACTTTTCACAATCGCCGGTTCGTGTGTTTGCGCCATCGCCGTTGCCTGTCGCCTGCGGTCAGACCGCCCTGCGGCCCCACTCTTCCCGGGCGTCTTTGAGGGATTCCTTTTCGATTTTCTCGAACAGCTTGAGGATGCCGTCCATGAGCTGTTCCGGCCGCGGCGGGCAGCCGGGGACATAGATGTCAACCGGGATGATGCGGTCGACTCCCTGGAGAATCGCGTAGTTGTTGAACACGCCGCCGCACGAGGCGCAGGCGCCCATGGAGATCACCCACTTCGGGTTGGGCATCTGCTCGTAGAGGGTCCGGACCACCGGGGCCATTTTGTTGGACACGCGTCCGGCTACGATCATGAGGTCGGCCTGGCGCGGCGAGGGCCGCGTGACCTCCATCCCGAACCGGGCGAGGTCGTTGTGCGACGCAAAGGTCGAGATCATCTCAATCGCGCAACACGCCAGCCCGAACCCGAGCGGCCACATCGAGCGCTTGCGCGCCCAGTTGACCATCTTGTCCAGCGTCGTCAGGATTATCGAATCGGGGATTTTCTCTTCTAGTCCCACTTCAGCGCTCCCCGCCTCAGTTCATACAGGTAGCCCACCACGATGATCGCCACGAACACCGCCATCGCCCAGAATCCGTATGACCCAAGGTCGCGGGCGACGACCGCCCAGGGGAGCAGGAAAATCAGCTCGATATCGAACAGAATGAAGGAGATGGCGATCAGATAGAACTTGACCGGCACCGGGTTCCTGGTCGTCCCGACCGGCTCCACCCCGCACTCGTAGGGGTCGGTCTTCCGGCCCAAAACCGTCCGGCGCCCAAAAATCACTGACAGGGCGACCAGCACGGCGGCGATGCCGACCGCAAAAACAACCAAGAGCAGAATCGGGAAGAAGGTGTCAAACATAACTCTCAGCGTTCTCCAAGTCCGTCCCGAACAGTATCCTGTACGCCAACCGTTGTCAAGTCCATTTGCCGTTTCCTAAAATACTCACCGAAAGTTACCCCGTTTCCCCGAGCGAGACACAACTCGTTACTAATAATAAACTTAATATTCATGGGCACGGGGGCCTCCGACCCGTCGGTTGTGAAAAGATTAGCATAACCGTCCTCACCGCACCGACACCGTTAAACCCCGGAAAACCGGGCCGTGTTCCACGACCGCGTGCATCGCTTTCTTATCGTATGGCCCGTACGCATTTGACCGGCCATACACTTCCGCTGTGCGGCAGGCAGGGTCGATAGCGAGATATCCGCCGCCGCAAACCCGGGCGTTAGCTGTGTACAACGCATACAGATCGGGCTCGTGTTCCCAGCCTGAGGGGATGCGGCGTTCGCTGCAGAACTGCGCGACCAACCGAGCGTGGTACGGGTAGTCAGCTAAACGGCCGAAAACCAGATGAATTTCGTCCGCCAACTCGATGAGTACGAATTTGCACCGGATCACGGTCCGGCTGTCCGGCGCTTCCGTGCCGGCCAGGTCGACTACTTTCACCCGGTCGGCCTCCCACTTGCTCATGCTTCCACCCTGATGTGATTGGAGAAGATCCAGCCGCGCCTGCCCTTCCAGGCTTCCACCCGGTAAATGCCGGGAGCGTCGAGCCGGTGGATCAGTTCCTGACCCTCGTTTTCCACGGTCGTGCAGCCGTCGTGCACGAGCCGGATCCTGGCCCGCGCGGGCAGCTCGATCCGCATGTGCGCCGTCTCGGTCAACTCGATCGTCCCCCCGGAGGGCACGCGCCGGCGGCCGTTGTCGGCGCAGAAGAGGAACCGGTCGGCCTGACCCCAGCGGACGTTGGCGCCGAAGGCGCGGCAGTCGCGGATGGCTTCGTAGAGCTGATCCCGGGCGGCGACGAAGTCGCGGGACATCGGTTCCGGCAGAATGATCGTCATGCGGAGGCACTTGAAATGGACCTTGTACGGGAAGATCGCGAACCGGAAGGGCCCGACTTTGATCGGGAAGGCGTGGGCGTCGGCGCCGACGATACCGACACACTTGCGCTTCCGGCTGATCTCATCCCAGCGGCGGAGGATGCGGTCCGAGGGGCCGATCATCGACCGGCGCGGGGCGAAGGCCATGGCCAGGCGGTTGCGCGGCGTGAGCCGCTCCATCCATTCGGACATCTGGTTCCAGAGCTCGATGCCGGTGAAACCCTCGACCGACCAGTCGTCCCACGGGTAGGGGGGAAATTCGGGCATGGAGTTGCGGATCTCGTCGGGATGCGCCATGATGCCGATCGCCCCGTCGGCCGCTCCCGCCGCCACGTACTGGCGCGCAGAGAGCGAGGGCGGATACACGCCGGGGGACCCGAACAGCAGGTAGTGGTGGCGATCCCTCTCGTCGTTGTGTTCGTAGCCGATCACGACGAGCGTGTCGCCGTACATCCCCTCTCCCCCGCGCTGCCGGTTGGAGAGAGTCATGTGGTCGGCGAACATCATGAAATCGAGCCCGACCTCGCGGCCGAGGGCGATCACCTCCTCGAGCGGGAGGGTACCGTCCGATTCGGTCGTGTGGATGTGCACGGCGCCGGTGTAGTGATACCAGTCGCCGACCTTGCGCTTATCCATGGCGGGACCGTTCCGTACGAGGGACTTTGCGAAAGATGATCAATCCGACCGCCATCATCACCACCAGCGACAGTACTGCCACCTTGTACGGCAATTTGGCCTGTCCCGATGGCGACAATGCGAGGAGGTCCGAGGCAAAGCGGCCGAGCGGACGGTCGGCGCGGAAGAGGTAGACCGAGCTGGTCCAGATGAGCGGTCCGGCGACGGCGGCGGCGCGCCCGGAGATAGAGAAGAGGCCGAAAAACCGCCCGAGCTCGTCGTGCGGAACCAGTTCCCCCAAGAGCGGGCGCGAGACCGTCCACAACCCGCCCAGCGCCACCCCGACGACCGACCCGAGGATCCAGACAACCGTCATCGTATCGGTCGATACAAAGACGACGAGCGCGGCGATCCAGAGCCACACGATGCCGGCCAGGAGCCGTTTGAGCACCACCCGCTCGGCGATCTTGCCGATCACCACCGATCCGATCACAGCCGAGACGGTCGAGATGATAAGAAACGCGGTGATCCGGCTGTCGTCCAGCGCGAGCACCACGGAGCAGTAGAGCCCGATGTTGATGACGACCGTGGCGACCGCATCCTCGAAAAAGTAGTCGGCGATGAGGAACCGGAGCACGCCGGGGTATTTCTTCGTGTTGCGGATTCCCTCCCAGACTTCGCGATAGGCCCGGGCCAGGCCGGAAGCCTGCGGCGAAGGACTGGGCCGCTCCCGCACCCAGAGGAAGAGCGGCAGCGAGAGCAGCAGAAACATCACGGCGGTGGGCACGAACGCCCCCGCCTTGCCGCCGGGCGTGACGAAAGGAACCGTCAGTCCGAAGAGCTCGCCGCTGACAAACGGCAGCACCAGCACCATGCCGAGAATCGACCCGACGTACCCCAGCGACACGCCGAAGCCGGAGACGAACCGCGCCGCCGGGCCGTCCGCCACCGAGTACAGCAGCGCGTTGTAGAAGGGCTGGCCGGCCTCATAGGAGAAGTTGGCCAGAACAAACAGAGCGACCAGCACGATCAGCGCTCCCGGCGGCACGAGGGCCATCCCCCCCACCGCGAGGCAGCAGGTGAGCGTGAAGAGAAACACGAAGAGCTTCTTCTTGACCGAGTGGTCCGACATCGCCCCGAAGGCCGGCAGAAGCAGGGCCGCGAGGAACATCGAAAGAGCGAACGGGATATCGAACCAGCGGTCGTCGCGGCCGAGGTCTTCGACGATGTACCGTTTGAGGTAGAGCGAAGTGATGTTCATCGAGTAGATCGTGTTGGCGAGATCGTAGAGCGACCACCCGATGACGTCCTTCCGCCCGATAGTTGAGGCCACGCGCAGTCCTATAGCTGGAGGTCGCTCCGGATTGTCATCATTCCGGCGTGCACCAGGAGGAGGAACTCCTCGAGTTCGAGTCCGAGGCTGGTGCAGGCCGCCATGTTGTCGCGCGAGGCGCCGGCGGCGAAGCGCTTTTCCTTGAAGCGCCGCAGCATGAAGTCGGCGTCGATCACGTCGAGCCGCTTGGCTGGATGCATGAGCACGCAGGCGACGATGAACCCGGTCGCCGGGTCGGTGGCGAAGAGCGCCCAGTCGAGCCGGCTGCGGCATGGCACGTGGCCGGGGTGGGCGCGGATCGCATAGAGCATCGCGGCCGGCAGGTGATAGGGCTGCAGCCAGCTCTCCGTGACGAAGGTGTGCGCCCCGGCGTCGCCGACCGTCTCGTTATAATCGAGATCGTGGAGCAACCCGGTCAGGCCCCACAACCCGACATCCTCGCCCAGCCGCTCCGCCAGCCGGCGCATCCCCGCCTCCACGGCGAGAATGTGTTTGAGGAGATTGGTGTGCCCGATCTTCTCCAGGACGAGCCGGAAGGCTTCCTCGCGGGTGAGGCCGATGTCGCTCCGGTCGGTCATGACGCCCAATAAAGGCCCTGCGCAGAAGCGTGTCAAGGAACGATGCGGCGGCCCGCCCGCTCCCCGCCGCAGGCGGCCGCCGGACCACCGGTCCGGCGGCGCGGTTTTTCCCCGCCGGGGCAGAGAACCTACCTCGGCGTCGCCAGTCCCATCGTCTTCTTGGGATTTATGAGCTTTACCGCCCGGTCCCCGACTTGTTTTTCGTCGCAGCCGCTGAGGATGAGTTCGCGGACCTGAGCCGGGGTGAGCTCCGGCTTCAGGGCGAGGACTTTCGCGGCCAGGTTGACGACCTGCGGCGAGGCCTGGGAGGTGCCGGAGAGCTTCATGCGGTCGCCCCCGGGCACGAAACTCTCGACCTCGAAACCGTTAGCGTAGCAGTCGACGTTGCCGAAGGAGGTGAAGCCGGTTTCGTCGCCGGCCTGGTCGACGGCGCCGACGACGATGATGTTGGGGAGGTCGAAAGCGCTGGGGATGACCTCCTCGAATTTCACGTCATTGTCCTCGTTGCCGGCGGCCGTGACATAGAGGATCTCCGGCGTGTTCTGCATCGCGGCATAGAGCCCGCTCCGGCCGATTTCGAAAATCTGCCGGGCCAGTTCCCGGCGCTCCTCAGGCGTCCCGCCGGCGTTGTGCGCTTCGAGCGCCTGCTCGACGCTCGCGAGCGACCCGCCCCAGCTCATGTTGACCACCCGCACGCCGTGCTTCCGGTAGTACGCAATCGCTTCGTCGGCGGCGGCGGAGTCTTTCCGGGCCTGCTCGAGCGTGGGTTTCTCGGGGACGAGGGTATACCCGAAGGTGAGGCGGGAGGGCATGAGGCGGATGTAGGGGTTGCCGGCCATGGCGATTCCCGCCACGTGTGTGCCGTGGCAGTAGTTGCCGTAGAGGGCGATGTTCTGGATGAACGTCTGGGCCTCGGCCTGCTGCAGCCCGCTCAGTTCCTGCTTGAGCTCCGCCGCTTCCTTACTGTCCACGGCCATGCTGATGTCGGTCAGTCCCTTCATCTGCCGCTGCAGGCGCGGGCGCTCCGCCCCCACTTCGCCGATCGGGTACAGCAGATCCGGGGTTTTGTCGGAGTGGAGCGTGTAGGCGATGCCGTGCACATCGTCGACAAACCCGTTCCCGTCATCGTCACTCCCGTTGCCGGGGGTCTCGTCCGCGTTGGTCCACAGCACCTGGGCGATCGCGGGGATCTCGGTGTCGAGCCCGGAGTCCCAGATGGTCACGAGCACCGGCTGTCCCCCCTCGCTCCCGCTGAGCGCGACCTGGCGCTCGGCCCAGATGTCCGGTTTGTCGACCGCGTGCGCAGCCAGGTAAGCGTCGATCACCCCGGCGATGGATTCCCGGTAGGGGATGATCGTCCGAAGCATGGTGGCGGTTTTCAGCAGCGAGAGCGCGACGTCCTTGCTGATGACGCCGCCGGTCGAGTCGACCAGCGGCTGATATTTCGATTCCGCCAGTCCGAGGACGAGGTTCTCGGACATCATTTCGGCCATCCCCTTGGTCGACCGGAGCTGGGCCTCGACGACATCGTAGGGCAGAGCGTTGACGAGCGCGGCGTAGGCGGTCCGATAGGCCTCTGGGCGCTGAGCCTCCGGCGCCGCCATAGCCGCCGCGTAAGCCCGGCCGGTCAGACCGGTCGTCAGCTTCTGCGCCTCCTTGTCCTCCAGGTCGCGAACGGCGGCGATATGGGTCTCGTAGGCTGCGAAATCCGCCTCCAGGAGCGCGATCGCGCCGAGGTCGGAGTGGTAGTTCTTGATGGTCGTGGCATCGGGGATCTCGTAGCGCTCGAGGTCGGCCAGCAGATCCGCTTTCACGGCCGCCGCGAGCGCGGCGAGCGCCTCCGGATTAACCGGGACCTCAGCGGCCTTGACCGCGATTCGGTAGGTGTGGCGGGGGAGGTCATCGAGCTTCTCGATCTTGATCTTGTCGGCCGCGCGGCCGGTCAAGGCCAGGCCGCCAAGCAGAATCGCGAGAGCGGCGAGGGAGAAGAGCAGTGAACGTCGCATGCGGGCTCCTTATGTCAGACGTGTCGCACCATGTTATTGCTGCGTTTGTACGTTTCGGGGCGGGGTTTGGTTGCGGGCGGCCGGGAAACAAGACGGCCCGCCGGGGAAACCGACGGGCCGCGATTTTACTGTGCACCCACCGTTGAGCCGCCCCCGGACAACCCTCGAGGCAGTTGGCTCCAACCGGGCGCTCCCGCAACACACGGAACGGACTACTTACGGCTGCTACCTTCCGGTCCTGACCGGGTTCATAGGTTTCCGTTGTACGGGACCCAGCCTTCAACACCACTTACCCGTTGGCGAAATCCGGCGACCGCACCCGCGGGTGGGAATTCGGCCCCGGTATAGCGGGTTCCGGGTACAGGGCACCGCTAACTCCCCGCCTAGCACAGGCTCGTCGCACGAGCGAACAGCCGGTGACAACAATGGCCTCCTTGCGGGAGGCCGGTCCACTGCTGTCGCGCACGCGCTATTTTTAAGTGGAGCAGATCGGGATCGAACCGACGACCTCAACGTTGCGAACGTTGCGCTCTCCCAACTGAGCTACTGCCCCAGGGATCTTCACATCACGGCCCATACTATAATCGTCCCGGAAGGATTTGCCAAGCGATTTTTTCCGGCCCCGTCTCTCCCCCTCTCCTAGTAGAGGAGTCCTGCCCGGAGAAAGAGGGAGGGTGCGATTTTCACGTCCACGGCACTGTTGCCCCCGCTCGGCGCGGCCATGAAACCGAGCTCGAGCACGACCGCCCACTTCCCCCGCGGGAGGAGCACCAGTTCGCTGAACGCCTTGAGAGTGAGGTACGTAGTGGGGCGCATGAAGCCGATGTCGGCCAGGTAGCCGAGCCCGACCGCGGCCCCCGGCCGCCAAGCCAGCCGCTGATGGTGCTTGTAAAAGGCGAGCTTGAACCCGGCCGCCACATCGATAAACCGCTCGCTGAGGGGGTGGAACCGCAAGTCGTAGATGTCGACGGAGAATAGGAGAAGAAAAGCGCGGGTCAGGGGGACATCGAAAAACACCTGTCCGCTGGGAGCAGCCTTGGGATCAAGCTCCTTGCCCGCCACGGCCACCGAATCCCAGGGCGTGGGTCGCCCGGTGAGAGTCAGGGCGCCGGTGTTGATCAGCCCCAGCTTCAGGCCCACCCCGCCGTGGGCGATGACTTTCGGCACTCCGTCGGCCCGCGTCGGCGCCGCCGAAGCGGAGGCCGGGAGCAAGAGCAGGCCGAGAACGAGGGCGCGTCGAAGTTGTTGCCGCACAAGGGGGGCCTTTCGATAGAGGATTTTCTCGCCACATAGACAGGAATTACCTGCTGTTTGTCAATACGAATAGCGGCGCCCTTCGGACGCGGAAAAATTGTGATTGGGAATGAGGCAGATATTGCATATACTGGAGAGTTATGACGTATCAGGTTCTGGCCCGGAAGTATCGCCCGCCGACGTTTGAAGGCGTTGTGGCACAGGCACATGTGACCCGCACGCTGCAGAACGCTGTGCGCAACGGGCGGGTGGGATCGGGTTATCTGTTCTGCGGCCCGCGCGGCACCGGGAAGACCACCACTGCCCGGATCCTGGCCAAAGCGCTCAATTGTGTCAACGGCCCGACCCCCGAACCGTGCGGGGTCTGCCCCGCCTGCCGCGACATTACCGGCGGCAACTCGCTGGATGTGCTGGAGATCGACGCCGCCTCCAACACGGGGGTCGACGATGTCCGGGCTCTGCGCGAGCGGATTAACCTGACCCCCGCCGGCGGCAAAAAGAAAATCTACATCATCGATGAAGTCCACCGGCTCTCGGGGGCGGCCTTCGACGCGCTTCTGAAGACGCTCGAGGAACCGCCGGAGCACGTGGTGTTCATTTTCGCCACCACCGAGCCGACGAAAGTTCCGGAGACGATCCTCTCCCGGACGCAGCGGTTTGATTTCAAGCGGGTGTCCGCGCTTGACCTGGCCCAGCATCTCCAGCATATCGCCGAGCAGGAGGGCATGGCGATCAGCGAGAGCGCGGTGGCGCTCCTGGCGCGGCGGGGGGACGGTTCGGTGCGCGACGCCCTCTCGCTTCTCGACCAGGTGGCGGCTTTCGCCGGGGAAACGATCGGGGAAACCGACGTGGTCGAGGCGCTCGGCCTGGTTGACCGGCAGACGCTCTTCGATTTTACGGGCGCGGTGGCGGCGCAGGACGCGCCGGCGGCGCTCCGGCTGGCCAACGGCATCATCGAGGCCGGCATCGACGTCGAGGATTTCTTCGCCGAGGCGCTCGATCACCTCCGCATCCTCATGATCCTCCTGACCGACCGCGAGTCGGGCGACCTGCTCAATCTCTCGGCCGAGGAGCGGGAGGCCTATCTCCGGCAGGCCGACTCTTTCCGGGTCGGCGATGTGATCCGGCTGATGAAGATGGTCGGGGACGGGCGGCGGGATCTCAAGGACGGTCTTGACGAGCGGCTCGTGCTGCAGGTGGCGGCGGTGAAGATGGCGGCCATGGAGGCGACGGTGCAGTTCGAAGAAGTGCTCTCTCACCTTCGGCAGAACCCCCCGGCGGCCTCCGGGACGGCCGACCTGTTCGGCAACCCGGCAAAAAAAAAAGACCCTGACCGACCGCCGGAGCCGCGGGGAGGCGTAAGCGCTCCGCCGACGCCGCCCATCGATCCCCAGCGAACGCTCGACCTGGCCGCAGTCCGGGCCGGGTGGGAGGGCTTCCTGGCCGAACTCCGGCAGCGCAAAGCCATGCTCTCGTCGCAGTTGGCCATGGCGACGCTGGTCGAGGTCAAGGACAACGAGCTGGCCGTGGTGTTCGGCGCCGGTGGAACCATGCCCTTGCAGATCGTGACGCGGACCGAGAACCTTCACGTGATCACGACCGCGCTGCGAGAACACTACCGCGCGCCGCTGCGTATAAAGTTCAGTCTCGACCCGCGGCGCCAGGGCCCGGGACCCACGGAAGAGAAGCGCGGACTCGACCGCGCGCAGATAGAGAAACTGATCGCCGACTCACCCCGCATCCGCAGGCTCCTCGACCTCGTCGAAGGGGAAGTTATCGGCGTGCGAAAAGTAACCTGAGCGACCCGAAAGGATAGCACCACCATGAGAGGCGGACTGGGCGACATGATGAAGCAGGTTCAGCAAATGCAGGCCAAGATGGCCGCGCTGCAGGAAGAGCTGGAAAACACCGAACTCGAGGCCTCGTCGGGCGGCGGGATGGTCAAGGTTGTCATGAACGGCAAGAACGTGGTCCGCTCGATCACCATCGACCGGGAAGTGGTCGATCCCGAGGACGTGGAGATGCTCCAGGATCTCATCGTGGCGGCGGTCAACCAGGCGCGCGAGAAGGTGCAGGAACTGCAGGCGCAGCAGATGGCGCAGATCACCGGCGGGCTGAATCTCCCGGGCCTCGGCGGCCTGCCCTTCTGAGCGGGACGGAGGCCGGACACCCATGTTCAAATCCGCAGCATCAGTTGAGCGGCTCACCAACCGCCTGGCCCGCCTTCCCGGGATCGGCCGGAAATCCGCGGCCCGCCTCGCCTTCCACCTGCTCAAACTTCCCCGCGAGGAGGCGCTGGAGCTCGCCGACGCCATTCGCGAGGTCAAGGACAAGGTCGGGTTCTGCTCGGTCTGCAACAACATCTCGGAGACCGATCCCTGCCAGATCTGCTCGGATCCGCGGCGGCGCCGCAGCCTCATCTGTGTGGTCGAAGAGACCGCCGATGCCGCCGCGATCGACCGGGTCGAGGGGTTCGACGGGGTCTTCCACATCCTCGGCGGACGGCTCTCGCCTTTGGACGGTATCGGGCCGGACGACCTCAAGATCAAAGAGTTGCTCGCCCGCATCGGGGGCGGGGACACGGAAGTGGTGATCGCCACCAACCCGAATGTCGAGGGGGAGGCGACCGCCATGTACCTCTCCCGCCTGCTGAAGCCGATGGGGGTGCGGGTCACGCGGATCGCGCGGGGGCTGCCGGTCGGCTCGGACCTCGAATATGCCGATGCCGTCACGCTCGCACGGGCGCTCGATGGGCGGCAGGAATTCTGATTGGCCGGCGATGCACCGCACCGGGACACATAGTCAACTGGGACTTCTCGCCGGCCTGACCGTGCTCCTGTTTGTGGCGGGGCGTCTGGCGAGCGGGGCGCTGGGGCCGAACAACTGGTCGTTTACGCACTGGCAGGCGTTGGCGCGTCCCTCGGCCGCCGCCTGGCTCGCGGTCGCGCTGGTGCTCGGCGTGGCTCTGGGCCGGTTCCTGCCGGCGATCGCCGCTTTCCTCCAGCCCCGGCGCAAGGCCGCGGTCGGCGCCACGCTGCTGATCGTACTCATCGTCCTTCTCCGCTGCGATTCATTCGTCGCCGGAGGGGGAAACCTCCGCATTGCCCAGATCGCCCAGACCGCGGACGTGATCCTCCCGTGGTACGAGTACGGCGCCGTGGCCGCGGTCCGGCTGTTCTACCGGTGCGGCGTGATTGCCGGACTTCCGGAGGCGGCGGCCGCCGCCGCAGCCTGGCAGGTGTTCGGTTTCGCCTGCACAATTCTCGCGCTCGCGGCCGCCTGGCGGCTGGCCCGGCTGCTTTCGGACGATCCCACGCGCCGCCTGGGATTGTTCGTCATCGTCTTTTTCGGTCCGCAGACGGCGGTGTATTTCGGCTTCATCGGCCCGGTGCCGGTGATCGCCGCCGCCGCGCTCTGGCTGGCGTATGCGCTGGTCCGGGCGGCGGAAAAGCCCTCCCCCCGCCGACTCGGCCTGGTCTGGGGCGTTTTCGCCCTGAGTGTCGCTATGCACGCGGCGATGGTTTTCGCGCTCCCGGCCGTGGTCGCCGGCACGGTTGGCGGGCTGCGCCGACGGGGGCGGCCGGGCGTCGCGCCGTTTCTCGCCGGAGCGGTCGTGTGGATCGGGCTGCCGGCCGCGCTCTACCTTGTGGCGAATGAGTACCTCCCGCTGAAAGCGTCGCTGCTGCTGGCGGCGGGCAAGCCGCCGCACGGGGATTATTCGCTGTTCTCGCCGCGGCGACTCGGCGACCTGGGCCAGGTGCTGTTCCTGTTGTTTCCGCTGGGTCTGGTCGCCCTGTACGCGCTGATCCGGTGGACGCGCCGGGCGGTGACCGACCTCGCCTGTTCGACCGCGCTCCTCCTGTTCCTGGGGGGACTCAGCGCCGTTTTCGTCATCGACCCGGTGCACAGCATTGTGCTGGATCTTCCCCTGTACGCTCCCTTCCTGGCGCCGGGCGCGGTGTTTCTCGCGGTGAGCCTGCGGGCGACTTCGGGCAGTCCGAGCATCTCTCCATCCGCACTCGGGATGATTGCCGCCGCCTCGCTCATGTTGCCGGCCGGATACCTACCCGTCTACACCCGCCTCGCGACGGTCGAGAGGTACATTACCCCCTACCTGGACCGGCACAGCGCGTACTATCGGACAGCCGCCGTGGCCCTGCGGGACGCGTATTTCTATCGGAAGGATCTGGAGCGCGCGAACTACTGGGACCAGAGCTACCGGCGGAAATCCCCGGACTACCTCAATCTCACCGGCATCGAAGATTTCATTCTGGCCCAGCGCCTTGACATCGCCCTCCCGAGCCTGAATAAACTGATCGCCCGCAACCCGTACTGGGCGGAACCGCGCGCCGTGTACGGGAAAGTGATGACCGAGCAGAGGCGTTTCGATTTGGGCAAGCCGCAGCTCGACACGGCGCTGATGCTCGAGCCGTACAATCCGCGGCGCCACATGAACCTGTACGGCTACTACCGGGACAAGGGGGAGTTTGCCCAGGCGTTGACGGCGGTCACCCGCGCGGCGGAGTTGTTTCCGAACAACGATGAGATCCGCACCGACCTGATGATCATCAGCTACCGCGCCGGGCACGGCGAGCGCGCGCGGGAGCTGGCCGAGCACCTGCTGCGGCTGGACTCGACGCGGGCCTATCCGTACGCCATCATGGGTTTTTTGGCGGAGGAGGCGGGCGACCTGAGCTCGGCCATGGCCAATTTCGAGCGCTTCTGCAGTCTCGCACCCGAGGCTCCGGAAACGCCCCAGATCCGCAAACGCGCCAACGCGATCTATCTCAAGCTTAATCCGGCCGCCCCGTGAACCCCTCCGCAGGGGCATGGCGGCTCCACCCCTGGGTCGGCCGCCGGGCCGTCGAGCGGTACGACGAAACAGCACTTGGACCGAAGCGGTCCGGGTGATAGATTGCCCCGGAGTCTCCCGAGGGTAACCGCATGCAGAAGAGCGAACAACCTGGCCGCTTTCGTTACGCCGGCCTGGGGCGCCGCTTCGCGGCCCTCATGCTCGACTTCGCGTTGGGCAGCCTGGTCTTCTTCCCCGTCACCAAGATCGCGAAGGGGGTCTGGATCCTGAGACCGGAGGAACACGCCTGGCGATACGGGTGGTTGATCACCGATCCCCTGTGCCTAATGTTTCTCGCGGTGATTTTGGCCTACTTCATTCTCTCGGAGGGCCTGCTGGGCGCGACGCTGGGCAAGCGGCTGGTGGCCATTCGCGTTGTCCGGGTGAACGGGGAGCGACCGGGGCTGGGCCGTTCCCTGATCCGCAATGTCCTGCGGGCCGTGGATGCTCTCCCCGCGTTCAACATTCTCGGCATCGTGCTGATTGTTTCCTCGCCGGAAAAAGCGCGTGCGGGCGATCGCGTGGCCGGGACGCGGGTGATCGCTCTGAGGTAATTGGGAGAGGTCGCTCTGCGCTCAGGTGACGCCAGTCCGGCGGTGATCTATCCCCGCGCGCTCAACCGCACGAAACCGTCGAGGGCCGCGACTTTGTACGCCTCCGAGAGCGTCGGGTAGTTGAACACCGTGTCGGTGAAATAATCGATTGTCCCGCCGAAAGTCATGACCGCCTGCCCGATGTGAATGAGTTCGGTCGCCCGTTCGCCGACAATGTGCACGCCGAGCACGCGGCGGGAACGTGGGTCGAAGATGAGCTTGAGCATCCCGTCGTGATCGTTGATGATCTGCCCCCGGGCGAGCTCGTAGTAGCGCGCCATCCCCACTTCGTACTCGGCCCCCTCGGCCGAGAGCGCTTCCTCCGTCTGCCCCACCATCGACACCTCCGGGATGGTGTAGATGCCGAAGGGAAGGAGGGAGTTGATGCACGAGGTGTCGCCGTGGTTGAAGGCGTGGATTGCGGCCAGCCGCCCCTGGTCCATCGAAACCGAGGCGAGCGACGGGAACCCAATGACGTCGCCCACCGCGTAAATGTTCGGCACGCGGGTGCGGTAGAGGCTGTCGACGCGGATCAGCCCGCGGTCGTCGACCTCGATGCCAAGATTCTCCAGGCCGAGATTCTGCGTGTTGCCGACCCGTCCGGCGGTGAACAGGAGGCGGTCGGCCGCGACGCGCCGCCCGCTCTGGGTCACCGTCACCACCTGGCCGTCCCGGCGAAACACCTCCTTCATCCCGTCGCCGAGAACCAGGTTGATGCGGTATTTTCGCATGAGGTAGGCAAGGGCGTCGGCGATCTCGCGGTCGAGGAACGACAGGAGCCGTTCGCGGCTGTCGACAATGGTGACGTTGACGCCGATGTGGCCGAAGATGGAGGCGTACTCGCAGCCGATGACCCCGCCGCCGATGATGGTCAGGGAGCGCGGGAGTTCATCGATGTTGATGATGCTCTCGGCGTCGTAGATGTGCTTGTGGTCGAATTCGATGTTGGGGGCGTGCCACGAGCGGGCGCCCGTGGAGATCACGATCACTTCGCCCCGCAGTTCGATCTGTGCGCCGCGGTCGTTGACGACTTCGACCGTGTGCGCGTCCCTGAGCCGTCCCGTCCCCTGGATGACTTCGATCCGGTGGCGGGCCATGTTCTGCTGGATGATGTCGACTTCCTGCTGGATCACCTGCCCTTTGCGGTACATCAGTTCGGCCACCGAGACGTTGGCGCGGACGCCGCCGACGAGTCCGTAGACGGACCGCTGGCGCAGGCCGGAGATGTAGAGCACGGTTTCGCGGAGGGTCTTGGAGGGGATGGTGCCGGTGTGGATGCAGACGCCCCCCTGGACGGAGCGGCGCTCGACGATGGCAGTGGACCGGCGCATCTTGGCCGCCTCAATGGCGGCTTTTTCGCCGGCCGGGCCGGACCCGATAACGACCAGATCGAATTCGCGCACGATCATTTGATCCTGCCCTCCCCCGCCGCCGGGTTGTCCTCGGCGGGTTCCGCCGCATCGGGACCGTGGACCCGGTCGAGCAATTCTTTCATAGCGCCCGCTTCGGCGCGCGCCTTGTCGAGATTGAGCGCCAGCATACGGGTCGACCCGGCCATTCGCTCGTGCGTCCGGTCGAGGCGCTCGAGCGCCGCCCGGACCCCGCTCACAACAACCGACAGCCGCCGGGTGTTCCCTGCCAGGCCGGCCTCGCGGTAGATCGCGGCCACCGAGGCCAAGAAGGCGTAGAGGTGGCCGGGGGAGCTGGGAATCACCCGTCGCGCCAGGGCGTAGGGCAGCAGGCCGCCCCCCTCGTCGGAGATCAGCCGGGCGTAGACCGCCTCCGAAGGAACGTACATGACCGCAAAATCGGTCGTCTGCTCGTCCGGCCGAATGTACTTGGCGGCGATGGCGTCAATCTGCACTTTGACGGCGCGCTGGAATTCGCGGGCCGCGGCCTCGCCCGCGCTCTCGGCGGAGAGACGGGCAAAGGCGTCCAGCGGGAATTTCGAATCCACGGGGAGGAACCGGTCGCCGAGGCGGATGACGGCGTCCACCCGGCTGCCGTCGCGAAACCCGTGCTGCATGGCATACAGGGCGGGGGGCAGAATCTGGCCGAGCAGGTTTTCCAGGAGGAGTTCGCCCAGGCCGCCGCGGAGCTTGGGCGGCTTGAGCAGATCGGAGAGCGCCTGGATATTGCGCCCGATGTCCTCGAGGTTCTGCGTTTGCCGCTGGAGTTCGCCGAGCCGGTGCTCGATCTCGGCCACCACCGTCAGCCGCCGATCCATGGCCGAGGTTCCTTCGGCGAGCCGCTCGTTGAGTCCGCGCGCCGCGGCGTCGAGACTGGAGCGCAGGGTCGCCAGTCCCTCGAGGTGGGCGCCGACCAGTTCGGCCCGCAGCCGGTCGACCGCCGCCTGCACCGTCTGTGTCTCGGCGGTCTGACGGCGCCGCAGCGATACGGCCAGCCCGACGACGGCGGCCGTCAGCATCGCCGTCAGCACCACCAGGAGGACGAGCGCGGGATCCATGCCGGGTCCGGTCAGTCGGCCAGGAGTTTGTGGTCCTTGGCGGTCGGCGCGAGGCCCTCGGACAGGTCGATCAGGAACCTGACCTGGACTTCCTGCGCCGTCCCACGGTAGGCCGCGGAGGGGGTGATGCCGTAGATGTATTTCCCGACCAGTTGATTGGTGGCGTAATCGTAGAGGCCGGCTTCGTTGGCGTCATAGCGGATTCCCCAGCGGTAGCCGGGAAAGGGCGTCCCGCCCTGGTACTGCTCCTCGAACAGCACCGACTTGACGTCTTTTAACCGCTTGTCGTAGCCGAAGAGGAGATTGCCCCTGGGGCCGTCGGGCCCGTTGGCCGGGAACGAGAGCGAAACCCAGCGCTGGTAGAGGCGCACTTTGACGCCGCCGTCATCGAACCCCCCCTGTTTCCTTTCGACCAGACCGGGGGCGAAGACGGCCCGCTCCGATTCCAGCCGGTCACAGTAGGCCGAGAACTCCATCATCAGGTTGTCCCAGGAACTGACGCCGACCGTCTCGTAGACGACCCGTTTTACCTCCGGCGCGAGCATGGCCGGCATCTCGGTCGACGACCCGGAGAGTTTCAGGTACAGGTCGAAGTAGCGGCTGTAGCCCATGCGGTCCAGCAGGAAGGCGGTGAACAGCCCGGCCACCGGGTAGGCCATGTCGGCCCCGGCCTGTTTCTCGAAACGGTCCATCGACACGAGCGAGTCCACCTGGACCAGCCCGTTCTTGTGCAGGAACGCCCCGAGGTAGACAAGCGACGTGGGGGCTTTCCCCCACCGGCCGCCGAGGTGCACGGCGATCCCCTCGCGCACGATCGGCTGTGTCATGAGCGGGAGCGAGCGGAGCTTGAGGTTGACCAGCAGGTGCACGACCTCATGGTTGTGCGGGAAGGTAGCGCTGATGATGTCGTTGGAGGCCAGGTCGTAGGTGCCTTTGGTCAGGTGCCCGGTGATGGTGAGGACGGTGGAGTCCGACGTGCAGTAGAAGAACTCGATTTTCTTCTCGGCGATCTCGCGCAGCACGGCCGCCCCAAGGCTGAGGGAATCGGCGGCCCGCTCGATGAACCGGTCGGCCTCGTCCAGCAGCACCGGGTGCAGGTAAGCCTCGGCGCCGGGCTGGGTGTGGATACGGAAGTACCTGGTCTCCCTTACCGGCCAGAGCGCCGCCACCCAGTCCTGCGGGTAGGTCAGCCAGAAATAGGTGCTGTCCCAGTAGGCATAGTAGGGGTGTTCCACCTCCTCGCCGTTGACAGTCTTCTTGAATTTCATCCGCACGTACCGGCCGCCGTCGAGCAGGTCCACCTGGGTCACGGCGGGGACGAGGTAGTCCCGCATAACCGGGAGATTGCGTACCACCGGCGAGCCGGCGTCGATTTTCAGGGGAATATCGGTGAAGGTGATATCGAACCGGCCGGACCGCTCGATGGCGGCCTGGGTCCAGAATCCCTCGGCCGAGGCCAGGTTTCCCGAGACGAGCAGGTCGAAATATTCCTCGAGCGTTTCAATCGCGGGCCGGGTCGAGAACGGTTCGGCGGCCGGCGACACCGCGGGCCGGAAGGCGACAAGCAGGGCGGCGAGAACAAACGAACGGCCTTTCATCGATTTTCTCCTGTTCTGGCGCTTGGTGGTACGGTCCCCAATATACATTCTTTGTACCGTCTATGTCCAGCCGGGGGTGCAAAAAAAGCCCCCCGCCGGTCCTTGCGGGGGCGGGGGGCGTAATTGCCGCGGCGGGGTCCGGGCTCAGAACGTGAACCCGACCGAGAACCGGTGGGTGTTGTCCAGCCGCCCGAAGTCCTGCCAGGCGTAGTCGATCACCAGCCGGGTCTCGCTGCCCATGGCCGTCTGGAGGCCGCCGCCGAAGGTCAGCCCCTCCTCCTCGTAGTTGATCTTGTACCCGCCGCGGAGGAAGTACTGATTGCGGAAGCCCCATTCGGCGCCGAGCGCGCCCTGCTGGATGTTGTCGTTCGGGTGCTTCAGTTCCGACGACAGGGTGAGCACCGAGTTCGGGCCCGTCTCGAGGTCGTAGGCCAGCCCGAACCGGAAGACCATGGGCAGATCGTACTGGGTCGTGATGTACGAGGCATCGGTTCCGTCGTCCTCGCGGAAGTCGATGTCGGAGCCCGTGAATTCCATCTCCGGGCCGAGGTTGCTGATGCTCATGCCGAGCCGCAGCGACTTGAACCCGGTGTACAGCTGGGTGCCCATGTCGAAGGCGAACCCGTTGGCGTTCTCGTGGTGGATGCGCTCGCCGACGTACTTGACCGTCGCGCCGAAGGAGAATCGGTTGGTCAGCATCCGCGCGTAGGACAGCCCGACCGCGTACGAGGAGGCGGAGTAGTAGTCGCCGGTCCCCTCGTACTCTTCGAGGGTCGTGATCTCCTGGTCGTCCATGGAGAGGACGGTGGCGCTCACGGCGAAGGTGCCGACGTCCTCGAAGTAGTGGGCGAGGGCGGCGTAGTTGAGATTGACGTCGAGCACCCAGTTCACGTTGGTGAAGCTGACGGCGCTGTTGTCGATCTCGGCGAGGCCGGCCGGGTTCCAGTAGGCGGCGTAGACGTCGCTGACGCAGGCCACCGAGGCGTCGCCCATGGCCTGGTACCGCGAGCCGACGCCGATTTTGAGAAACTGCGCGCCGGCCGATCCGACCTTGGAGAACTCGGCGAACGCGTTCCCCGCGATCAGCAGCAGGGCGATAATGCAAAGCGTTTTCTTCACCTCGTACCTCCTTTACTTGATCACCGCGAATCGGCCGAGGAACTCACCGTAGTCGGACTCGACGTGGTAGAGATAGATCCCCGAGGCCACCTGCTGGGCGTTGCCCGACAAAAGATTCCAGTACGCCTCACCAGTGCCGTCGGCGTGCTCGATCGTCTTCACCAGGTCGCCCGCCAGGGTGTAGATGCGGATCGTGCACTTATCGGGGATGTTCTTGAACTGCAGTTCGCCCACCGCAGTCGCGTAGTTGTTGCGCACGAAGAACGGGTTCGGCGCCACCTTGATGTTCTTCAGCGCCCCGGCGGCCGATGACGCGTTCACGTCGTCCACCTTGAAGGTGAAGCGGTCGTCCGGGCCGTTCATGGGCGCCCCGACCATGGTAAACACATCGCCTTCCGACGGGTTGTACCGGGTCTCGTCAAAACCGATCAGCCACGAGTAGGCGTACGGGAACGCCTGCGGGGTGACCGACGAGAGCGAGTCGTAGGGGTAGTCCACCACGGCCAGCAGATCGTACGGATCCCAGTCGCCGTCCGACTCGAAATCGTACACGGCGAGAGAGACGCGCTCGCTCCGGCTCGTGTTCCAGCACTCGAACGGCACCCAGTAGACGTTGTCCAGCCCGTAGAATCCGTCGAGCATCCAGGTCGCCCGGGTCGAATCGCCCGTGTAGCGGAGCTCGTAGGTGTTGCGGAAGGGCGCGTCGCTGAAGACGTCGTTCGTGTCGCCGGTCAGGGCCGGGATGGCCGGGCCGTAGAACGAACCGGCCACCAGGTTCAGGCCGTTGGCCCCGGCCGCGGTCTGCGCGGTGCTCCGCGGCGTCCGGGGACCGTTGGTCACCACCACGCGGAGGCCCTCGACGATTGGGAAGTGGCCCGGTTCGAGGTCGGTGGCGGTCTGGTAGCCGAGCACGGTGTCGCCGGTGGTTTCGTTGACCAGGTGCCAGTAGGTCTCGTCGACCGAGTCGACGAACACGACCGCGTACTGCTCGCCGGAGCGCGCATGGGCGTTGAACACGTCGGCGTAGACGGCCCCCTCCGAGGGCTGCTCCGCTCCGGAGTACGTATGCAGGAGGGTCGACTGGGCGGTGTAGTAGCCGGCGGGACTGGCCGTCGGCACCACCTTGATGACGTTGCTCACCTCGCCGGCGATGCCCCAGCCGTTCTGGAGGGGATCGACCCCGAGGACCGAGTCGCCGCGGTCGAAGGCCACCAGGCAGTACCAGTACTCGACGCCGTTGACGAGCCCGGTGTCGACAAAGGAGCGCGTGATGGGATCGCCCGGGGCGTTGACGACATACTGGGCTACGGGGTAGTAATCCTTGCTCAGGCAGTTGCTGAACAGTTGGCGTTCGTCCTCGATCTGGACGCCCCAGGTCTGGCCGCGGTCGTCGCTCCGGTACAGCTTGTAGCCGACGAAATCGGCGATCCCGCTCATCGGGTCGAGGCCGACTTCCGAGGTGTCGGACCAGGAGAGGTAGGCCTTGCGGCTGCCCGCTTTGCCGGTCAGCTCGGGCGTGGCCGGCGGCTCGGGGCCGACGAAATTGTTGTCGTACAGCTGCTGGGCCAGTTCGGCGTTGTTGCGGAAATCCGCCTCATCCTGGCCGGCGACGAGCGCGAACACTACCCGCACCGTCTTGCCGGCGGTCAGGTCGATACCGCGGGTGCACTGGACGTAGAACTGGTCGGTCGGCGGCAGCGAGGCATCGAACTGGGCGGAGTTGATCATGGCGTAGCGGCCGGCATCGTTGTCGGGCAGGTACGCCCAGTCGTCGGTGCGGAACGCCGTCATGCCGATGTTGTCCGGCGTCTCGAGCAGTTTCGTCCCCATGATGCCGGTGCGGACCAGGGGCCCCCAGCCGGGGTCGACGCCGACGACATCGTAAATCCAGGCCAGATTCTCGGACTGGTCGAAGGCCACGACATCCTGGAGGCGGCCGTTCTCGCCGGTGCCGTCGGGACCGCCGACGTCGATGTCAATGTAGAGGCCGAACGCGAAGTCGTGGTAATCGGTCGTCGAGGCGTTCGTGATGTCGTAGGAGACGAACAGGAAGTCCTCGTTGTAGCAGTAGTTCCACTGGTAGATCGTCTGCGTCACCTCCAGCCCCATGAGGGATGAGCCGCCGGCGTTGTCGGTGAACCGCAGGTGGGAATCCTGCATGGAGGTCGGGCCGCCGGGCCGGAAGCTGGCGGAGAGGCTGTTGTAGACCTCGTTGTAGTCCCACTGGTCGGCCTCCGAATCCCAGACCCGCCAGCCGCGGGCGGGATTCCCCTCGCCCGCCCCGACCGTGTCGGTCGGATCATAGAGATAGTAGCGGGCGGTGTCCGTGGACAGGAGGATCTTGTAGGGGTTGTCGGCGAAATCAGGGTTGGGGAGGGCCTGGAAATCATCCTCGGTATTGGCCACCAGGGTATCGCCGGTCGGGGTGATGCCGCCCATCCAGAGCATCAATTCGCCGAGGTAATTGCGGCCGGAGTTCCGGGGCCACTCACCCGAGGGCAGGCCGTAGTACCAGTAGCCGCCGATGTAGCCCCAGTTGTCGACGGTGGTGGCGATGTTTCCGACGTTGTGTGTGATCTGATCCCAGGTCGCCGGGTGGGGCGACAGTTGCTGGATCTGTACCGGCGCGCCCGGACGCGGCTGCGGGGGCGCCATCGCTCCCGCCGCAGCCGCCAGCAGGCACAGCGCCGAAACCGAGATCAGACAACCCGCCGTGACGGTATGGTAGAAGGTCTTCATCGTTATCTGCTCCGGTTTAGAAATTCAGCTGCAGCCCCGTTCTGATCGTCCGGGGCGGCGCGTAGTTTTGCGGGTCGTTGTCATAGAGCCGGTCATAGTGGTCGAGCGCCTGTTGGCTGACCGACAGACTGCCCATGTAATCGACCCCGTCGTTGTCCGGGAGGCCGGTGCTGGTGTAGAGGTTCACCACGTTGCGCCGGTCAAACAGGTTGTCCACTTCGACAAACAGGCTCAGCCGCGATCCGGCGCGGAGCGGGAAGTCCTTGTTGAAGCGGAGGTCGACCTTGTAGTTGGCGGGGAGGCGCCAGGCGTTGCGCTCGCCCACCCGGTTGCCGCTCTGGTCGGTCTTGGTGTACGGCAGGCCGGAGCCATAGTACCCGACCAGGGTCAGCCCCCAGTCGCCCGGCAGCTTCTGACCCAGCAGCCGGCCGTCCCAGTCGGACGGCACCCGGTAGCTCAGGACGCCGGTGACCGTGTGGCGCTGGTCGAAGTCGAGGGGGTACTCGGTGAACGGCTGCACGGTGTCGGTGGTCGAGGTGATGTACGTGTAGTAGGGTTCGAGCGCGTACGAGCCATTGCCGGTCGCGATCATGTACCCGTAGGAGACCGACCCGGTGAAGCAGCCGCCGTTGGGCAGCACTTCCAGGGCGAGGTCGATCCCCTTGACCGAGCCGTAGTCGCCGTTGGTGATGCGGGTCACTTCCCGCCCGGCGATCAGGCCGTCCTGCCGCGCCGTCACCAGATCCTCGATGTCCTTGTAGTAGGCGGTGACATTCAGGTGCCAGCGGTTGTCGAGGAGGTGGTCGAGGCCGAGCTCATACGAGGTGGTCCGCTCGGGTTCGAGGTCGGGATTCCCCAGCAGCGGCAGACCGGTGGTGATGTCGCCCTGGTAGTTCATGTAGAGGTACTGGAAGCGGGGCTCCTGGTAGTACACGCCGTAGTTGAAGTGCATCTTGCTGTTCTCCGCGATGGGGAACGAGACCCCGAGGCGGGGGGACAGCCCGTGCTTGGTCTCGGCCTTCTTCCACACCGGCGTCGCCGCGTACGGATCGGCGTTGTAGCTGATGTCGGCGTTGTGGAAATCGTAGCGCAGGCCGAGGTTGACGATGAAGTAGTCGTACTCCATCTTATCCTGCACGAAGAACGACGCGTAGGTCGGCTTGCTCTGGTACTTCTCGCCATAGGGCCGGTCGTTGAAGAACTGCTTGAAGTCCCAGTTGATGTCGTACTGCCGGAACTCGGCGCCCGTCTTCAACTGGTTCCACTTGTTCACCTGGTGCATGAAACGCAGCGAGAAGGCGTCGTACCACGTCTCGCGCAGCCGGTAGGTCGGGTAGTAGTCGTCGCCGACGGTGAAACCGACCACCTGCATGGGATCGGAGTAGTCGGGTTCGTTCAGGTAGTTCTCGTCGTCGATGGTGCCGTTGTACACGCCGGCGGAGTCGACCGCGTAGCCCGGCCATTCGTCCCAGTAGGTATCGAAGAGGTGATCCGGGGCCGATTTCGTCCGGGTGTGGAAACGGTTGACCGCGCCGGTGAGGACCGCCCGCTCGTTGAACGCGTAGTCGGTGCTGAACCCCACCAGGTAGGCCTCCTTCTCGAACACGGGGAGACCATCGAGATTGAAATCATACGACCGGTTGTTGACGTCGCGGTGGTCGTACACCGAACCGTCGGCCGAGTAGTATGTGACGTTGGTTTTGAACTTCCACCCGCTGGCGGGATACATGGTGAGCTTCCCGGTCCCGGTCCACGAGGTGACCTCGTTGTGCGGCAGGGAGGTCGGGTCGGTCAGGTACTGGCCGGCGCTGAAGAAGGTATAGCGCCGGGGGTCGAGCCCCGGGAGCGGCCCGGAGAGGTCGAAGGCCAGGGAGCGGTTGCCGATCCGTTCGAGGCCGCCCCAGTCCCCCTTGTCCACGTCGTAGGGGTGGGTGAATCCTTCGTACATCTTAAGGCGGCCGTGGTACTGCGCGGTGCCGTCGCGGGAGACCGCGCTCACGACGCCGGAGAGGGCCTCGCCGTACTCGGCCGTGTAGCCGCCCGAGGTCAGCGACAGCTCTTCCAGGGCCGAGGGGATGATCTCGATTCCCTGGGTCGCGGTGAACGGATCCTGAATGTTGAATCCGTCATAGAAGTACGTCACCTGGCCGGCGCGGCCGCCGCGGACGTGGAGCGCCTGCTCCCGGTCTTCGACCACGCCCGGGTAATTCCGCAGCACCGACTGGACGCTCACGATGTTGGGGAGTTCCTCCAGCCGGTCGGCCGTGAAGATGATGCGGGTGGCGGTCAGGTCCTGCTGGACGATGGGGTTGGCGGCCGAGACCACCACCTGCCGGCCGAGTTCGACGGGCGCGGGCACCATGCGGAAGTCCAGCGGGGTGGTCAGGTCGATGAGCACCCGCACGCCCGTTTTGGTCACCGGTTCGTACCCCATGTAGGACACGGAGACGTCGTGGGAGCCGCCCGGGAGGTTGATAATGAAGTACTCGCCGTCCACGTCGGTCAGGGCGCCCATGTCGGTGCCGACGACGCGGATGATGGCGCCGACGATCGGCTCGCCCGTCGCGCTGTCGAGCACCACCCCCGACACCTTGCCGGTGACCCCGGCCTCGGCGGCGGAGGGCAGTGCGAGAACGGCGAGGCAGCCGACCACGCAGAAGATCATGTGCAGCCGATTACGCAAGGCAAATCCTCCTCGCATATGTTTCCACAATCGAAAGTTGTTTGCTTCCTCGATTTATGTCGATGGTCCGCGCCGGGCGCGGAACGCAGCTTGCCGGTCTTTTCGAGAGTATCGGCGGCCCCTGTAAATCCTTGACACCCGGTCGGGGATCATCGAGTCCTTTTTTTGCCGGCGCTTTCCGCCGTCCGGATCAAGTTTCCGGGGGGCCGCGCCGATATCTGAGACGTGTCATGACGGCGTCACGCCCGGATTCGACGGGAAGCAACGGTGACGGCTACAACGTCGAGGAAACAGAGAGGATAAGCGTGCTCACCCGATGAACAGCGTGATGAAATGGGCGTTCGCGGCAGCCCTCGCCATGAGCTGCCTCGCCTCAGGAGCAACGCCGGGGAGATCCGAAACTGTCGCCGTGCTGATGAGCGACACGCTCACGTCGACCACGAGGACTCTGCAGGGGGCCAAGAAGACGATTGAAGCGGCCAATCCGGGGATTGAGCTGCGCACGTTCATGATCGGCCAGTCGCCGGCCGGCGACCAGGCGGTCGCCGATTCGGTCCGGAGCTGCAATCCCCGGCTGGTGCTGACCATCGGGAGCACGGCCACAGGGATCGCCCAGCACCACCTGCCGCAGGTCCCGATTGTCTTTGCCGGCGTCATGTACCCGGTCCTCTCCGGGTTTGTGCAGACGATTCAGGAACCCGGCGGGCACATCACCGGGGCGTCGCTGGATATTCCCAACGAAGTTCAGTTCCGCTACTTCAAGAAGATCATCCCGGGGATCGAACGCATCGGCGTCCTCTACACGGCGAACACGGCCAGCCTGATTGCCCCGGCCCGGGCGGTGGCCCGGGGCATGGGTCTGGAATTGCACGCGATCGAGATCCGCGACAGCCGCGAGATCCCGCAGGCGCTCGATTCGCTGGCGTTGACGGTGCAGGGGGTGTGGTCGGTCGCCGACCCGGTGTTGTTCGACCCGCAGGCGACCCGGTACATTCTGCTCAACACGCTGCGCAAGAATCTGCCGTTCATGGGTTTTTCCCGCTACGTCGTGGAGTCGGGCGCTCTCTTCGCGCTCGATTTCGACTACAAGGCGGTGGGGATCCAGGCCGGGCAGATCGCCAACCGCGTGCTCGCCGGCGAGGCTCCCGCCTCCGTCAGCGTCTCGGCCGCCGACGTCATCTGGTTCCACTACAACGAGAAGACCGCCCAGCACATTCACGTGACCATCCCCGACGAACTGGTAGCCGTGGCCAAGGAGGTTTACCGATGAGCTTCCTTGAGCGCATCATGAGCTTCCGCCTGCGCACCAAGTTCGTCGTGCCGATTTCGCTCTTGCTGATCGCCAGCATTCTCACCGTGAGCGGCTACCTCATCAAGCGGCAGGCGGACGGCTTCCGGCGCGAACTCCGCACGAGCGGCGAGACGATGGTCCGGATCCTGGCCATGAACGCCGAGAGCGGCGTCCTCTTCGAGTCGCGCTACGAGCTCCAGGAGCTGCTCCAGATTCTCAACCAGTTCGACGCCGTCACCTACGCCGCCATCTACGCGGAGGCCGGCAAGCCGCTCGCCTCCTACGGCATGTGGAGCGAGAGCGACATCGTGGTCAAGCGCGCGCTCGACCGCGGCGCCCGCGCCGACACCATCGGCGGCGGTTTCTACGTGAAGAATGCCGACGGCCACGAGTTTCTCGAACTGAACTACCCCGTGTACTCCCGGAAAGAAATCCTCTCCCGGGAGACGCTCGGCATGACGAGCGGGATCGACCAGTCGCTCGGCCAGCGCTACGTGACCGAACAGATCGGGTCGATCCGGCTGATCCTCTCGCTGGCCAAGGTCAACCTGTCGATCGCCGAGGCCCAGAAAACCGCCATTCTGCTCACCGTGGTGATCCTCATCCTCACCATCCTCGTCCTGACTTTCTTCGTGCGCGTCGTCACCAAGCCTGTGCAGATGCTCGTCGCCGTCACCGACCAGGTGAGCCGGGGCGATCTCAGCCGCCTGGTGGAGATCAACCAGTTGGACGAGATCGGCCACCTCGCCAACACGTTCAACAAGATGATCGCGAGCCTGCGCCAGAGCCGCGAGGAGATCGAGGAGTACAACCGCAATCTCGAGGAGAAGATCATCGAGCGGACGATCGCCCTCGAGGAGGCCCAGGCCCAGCTCATCCAGTCGGAGAAAATGAGCGCCATCGGCCAGCTCGCGGCCGGCGTGGCCCACGAATTGAACAACCCGCTGGGGGGCATCCTCGGGTACGCCCAGTTCACGCTCGAGAAGATGAAGAAGAATGCCGCGGCCGCGGGCCTGACCAAGGAAGCCGAGAGCTACATCCGCTATCTCACCGATATCGAGACCCAGGCCCGCCGGTGCAAGAACATCGTCCAGAACCTCCTCCGTTTCTCCCGGTCCTCCCACACCACGGAGTTCGAGGACGTGGACGTGAACCAGGTGATCGAAGATACGCGCACCTTTGTCGAGCACCAGCTCCTCATGAATCAGATCTCGCTGACGGTCGACCTGGCCGAAGATCTGCCGTTGATCCAGGCCAACGCCAGCCAGTTGCAGCAGGTCTTCACGAACCTGATCATCAACGCCATGCACGCCTCCCGGTCCGATTCGCAGATCCGGATCGAGTCCCGTTACAGCCCGGCCGTCGGGGAGTTCGGCGGCGCCGTCGAGCTCCGCTTCATCGACCAGGGCCACGGCATCCCCCCCGAAATCATCAACAAGATCTTCGAGCCGTTCTTCACCACCAAGGAAGTGGGCAAGGGGACCGGCCTCGGCCTCTCCGTGAGCTACGGGATCGTCAAGGAGCATGGGGGGGAAATCAAGGTCGACTCGGCGGTCGGAAAAGGCTCCACTTTCACTCTGATATTCCCCGTTCAGAAACACCCGGTCGACGCCGATAATTCTCTAAAGAGCGGGATAGGAGTGTAAGTACTTCCGAACTTGCGGGATGTTTCAATGGATGAATCGGTCAGACGTTCCGTCCTCGTCGTGGACGACGAGGAAATCATTCGCAGTTTTCTGTTTGAAGTGCTCAGCGAGGAGTACGACGTCAGCCTGGCCTGCGACGGCGACGAGGCAATCGAGCAGATCCGGAAGAGGCGCTACGACGTCATCATTACGGATCTCAAGATGCCCCGGGTGTCGGGCGAGGAGGTCGTCAAGTTCGCCTGCGACAGGGATCCGCAGTCGAAAGTCATTGTGATTTCGGGCTTTTCAAGCCTATACACGGTCAGTCAATCCATAAACAACGGCGCCTGCGCATTCCTCTCGAAGCCTTTTTCCATCAAGGAACTGATGCGGACGGTCACGAATGCCCTGTGCGCCTAGGGACACGGCAATGGCACGAATACTGATCATCGACGATTCCGAGGTTATTCGCAACCTGCTGGAAGAGTATTTGACCGACGCCGGGTACGAGGTCGAGACGGCCTGCGACGGCCGGGAGGGGATCGACCGGGCTCTGGGGGGGGATTTCGACGTGGCTTTCTGCGACATCCACATGCCGCACAAGAACGGGTACCAGGTGTTCCGGGAGGTGAGGCGGCGCAAGCCCGGGATGGCGTTCATCATGACCGACTCTCTGCCCGATCAACTGGCCGAAATGGCCCAGAACGAAGGCGCCCACTGCTGCCTGACCAAACCGTTTGATCTGAACCAGGTCCGCCGCGTCCTGGAGACGCTGCTGGCCAAAGCGCGCACGGTATGAGCGGCACGGAAACTCGCAGTATAAATGTCCTCGTGGTCGACGACGAGACCATCGTCCTGTCCCTCGTGCGCGATGCGCTCGAGGACGAGGGGTATGAGATTACGACCGCGGTCGGGGGGGACGAGGCCCTGCAGGCGCTCGACTCCCGGCCCGTCGACCTTCTCATCACCGATATCCGCATGCCGCACATGGACGGTACCGAGCTGGTGCGCCGCGCCCGCGAGCGCAACCCCCACATCGGCGTCATCTACATGACGGGCTACGCCAATCTGAATTCGGCCAAAGACGCGATCAAACAGGGCGCCTTCGACTATATCCTGAAACCGTTCGAGCTGACCGAAATCCGCCAGGCGGTGCACAAGGCCGCGGGGAAACTCCGCGAGCGGGCCGGGCAGGACTCGGGCGAACAGCTCGAACGCCTCTCCGACCTCAACCAGATGCTCGTCACGGTCGGCGACCGCAAGTCGCTGGCGAGCGTCTCCCTTCGTTTCGCCATGATGCATTTCGACGCCACCCAGGGGGCCCTCCTCCACTGGGACCGGGAGCGGACCGCGGTGGAGACGATCACGATTCACGGCGACCAGCTTCAGGAGACGGCGCTGGACAGCCCGGCGGTGCGGGAGTTCATCCGCGCCATCGACCCGGCCTCGTTCCGGGAGCCGGTCATTGTCACGTCGCCGGAGCGGCACCCGCTGGCCGGCCCGGCGGCGGCCCCGGAGATCCGCGCGGCCCTGTTCCCCTCCTGGCTCACCGAAGGGAGCGCCATGGTCGTCATGCCGATCAACCGCGCGAACATTCTGTATGGCATCATCATGATCAGGTGCTCCCCCGACGCCACTGCGCTCACCGGGACCGACACCCGGCTTTTGAACATCGCCGCCGGCCAACTGGCCGTTTCGCTGGAGAATCTGTTTCTGCTCGAGGAGACGCAGACCGCCTACGCGCGGCTCAAGGAGATGCAGGACGAGACCATCCAGCTGGAGAAACTGGCCACCCGCGGGGAGATGTCGGCGGAGATCGGCCATGAGCTGAACAACTTCCTCGGGGTCGTCGCCGGCAACATTTCGCTGCTGGACCACCAGCTGAAGAAGTCGGGCGCGGCCACGGCCGAAAAGTACATGAGCGCCATCCAGACCAACATCGAGAAGATGAAGCAGTTCACGAGCAACCTCATGGACCTCACCCCGATCGCCTCGAAAAAGGAAACGGTCTACTTCGACCAGGTCCTGGCCGAAGTCATCGACTACCTCACGCCGCAGAAGCGTTTCCGGGGAGTGTCCATCGACCACACCGTCGACCACGAGTCAATTCCGTTCGAGGCCGACAGCATCCACATCCAGCAGTTGCTCTACAACCTGTTCAACAATGCGGCCGACGCCACCCGCGGGTGCGCGCGCCGGGAGATTGTGTCGCGCGTCGAGTACCGGCCCGGCGAACCGCACTTCCGCTTCGTCATCCGCGACACGGGCGTCGGCATCGAACCGGAACTTCTCGCCAAGGCGTTCGAGCAGAAGTTCACGACCAAGCCCGACGGGCACGGATTCGGCCTGCTCGTCTGCAAGCGGATCATCGACGCCCACAGCGGCCGCCTCCACGTCGACTCCACACCCGGCGAGGGGACCGCGATCAGCATTGAATTCCCGGTGGCCGGTGCCGCGGACAGCGTCGACGCGACGGCCGGGCAGTTCGCCATCACCGACAAGATCCCCGTCGGCTGACCCGCCTCTCCCTCACAACGCCGCGGAACGAAAGCGGCCGCGCCCCCGGGGACCGCATGCCAGCCGGAGGAGGCCAGCCACGGAGGCCCGGCGCCCCTGCGCCGCCGCATCTCGGGAGCTCTCAGGGGACAATCCGGTAGGGGACGCACCAGCCGGTCCAGGTCAGTTGCGAGTCGGGCGGCTGGGTTCCCGGAATGGGGACGTATTCGAAATCCTGCATGAACAGGAACTCCCACAAACGCCCGGCCGTCCCCGGCATCTGGAGGGTGTCCACGAAGCGCCCGGGACCGGCCGGCTGCATCACGCGCACTTGCTCGCCCGCGGCCGTCGCGGCCGAGAGAAGCCGGTAGCGCGTCCTCAGCGACACATCCCGGCAGTCGGCGACAAGGCGCTCGCCCGGCCCGACGGCGCCCAAGCGATCGAGCCGGCGGAACACCTGGCGGCTCGTCTGCGCCGCGGTGACCGTGGAGCAGGGAAGCGCCGGATTGCTCGTCGAGAGACACTCGCGCACGTACAGATACGGGATCTGGTCGTAGCCCGCCAGGTCGCCGGCGAACTCCGCCCCCGACTCCGTCCGCACCGCCATACTCCCCGTCGGCGCCGCGCCCCCGTTGTAGGCCCACAGTTTCCATCCGACATACGGCTGGTCATCGCCGCCCAGTTTCAGGAAGTAGCCGTAGCGCGTGATCGCCCAAACGTGCGACGCCGTGGCCGTCTCCTCGTCCTCGGTGCGCGACAGCCGGACGTAGAAGTAGTCGTCGACGGTGGCCTCCGAGGCCCAGAGGCGCCCGAAGGGATTGCCGTAGTCATGGTAGCTGCGGTAGTACTCCACCGAGCCGTCCGGCCAGGTGCGTTTCTTCACGGTGTCGATTTCGGTGTCAAGCGTGATGATCCGCCGGGTTGAATCGACGACGATGCGGTACCGGGCGGGATCGTTCGGAATCCGGTATTCCTCGGTGGGGAACAGACCGGTGGTGCGGAAGAGGTCGACGGCATCCTCCGAGGTGGCGAGGTACCGGAGCAGTATGTCGCGGTCGACGACGACGGGAACGTCCTTCTCTCCACAGCCCGCGAGCGCGGCGGCCAGCATGACGGCGCCGGCGGCGGCGCGGATGAACAGAGGCAGTGGTCGCGGCATCGGCTATTTTCCCTTTTTCGGTTTCGGGTTTTTCCGCCCGTCTCCGCGCAGCGCATTGATTTCGTCGCGGATCATGATGGCCGTCTCGAAGTCGAGGTTCTCGGCCGCCTTGCGCATGGCCGCGAGCATGAACGCGAGCTGGTCCTCGCGGGACATGCGGGTGAAACTGCTCGGTTTCTCGAAGCGCGGCGCCTCCTCGGGCGTCTTGCTGTCGGCGAACTGGGTGGAGCGGAGGATCTCCTCGCGCGTCTTGAAAATCGTTTCCGGGTCGATGCCGTGCTCGCGGTTGTAGGCGGCCTGCTTCTCGCGGCGGCGGCGGGTCTCCTCGATCGCCTTGCGCATCGATTCGGTGACTTTGTCGGCGTACAGGATCACCTCCCCGCCCTTGTTGCGGGCGGCCCGTCCGGCCGTCTGGATGAGCGACCGCTCCGAGCGGAGGAATCCCTCCTTGTCGGCGTCGAGAATGGCCACCAGTGACACCTCGGGGAGGTCGAGTCCCTCCCGCAAGAGGTTCACTCCGACAAGGACGTCGAACTCCGCCAGGCGGAGGTCGCGGATAATGCCCGTGCGGTCGATCGCGTCGATCTCGCTGTGCAGGTAGCGCACCCGCAGGCCGAGCTTCTCCATGTAGCCGGTGAGGTCCTCGGCCATGCGTTTGGTGAGCGTCGTCACCAGCACGCGCTCGCCGCGCTCCGCCCGCCGCCTGGCCTCGGCCAGCAGGTCGTCGACCTGCGTCCCGAGCGGGCGGACGGTGATGACGGGGTCGAGCAGACCGGTCGGCCGGATGACCTGCTCGACCACGATCCCCTCCGCCTTGGTCAGTTCGTAGTCGGCCGGGGTCGCGGACACGTACACCCGCTTCAGCACCACCCGCTCGAACTCCTCGAATACGAGCGGCCGGTTATCCAGCGCCGAGGGCAGGCGGAAACCGTGCTCGACGAGAACCTCCTTGCGGCTGCGGTCGCCGGCGAACATCCCCCGCACCTGGGGGATGGTCTGGTGCGACTCGTCGATAATGGTCAGGAAGTCGTCGGGGAAGAAATCCAGCAGGGTGAAGGGGCGCTCGCCCGGCCGGCGCCCCGACAGGTGCCGGGAGTAGTTCTCGACCCCGGAGCAGTACCCGACCTCTTCGAGCATCTCGAGATCGTACTTGGTGCGCATCTCCAGCCGCTGGGCCTCCAAGAGCAGGTTGCGGGAGCGGAAGAACTCCAGCCGCTCGGCCAGTTCTTCGCGGATGCCGCGGATCGCTTCCTGCATCCGCTCGGGCGAGGTGATGAAGTGTTTGGCCGGGTAGATGGCGATCCGGTCGCGCTCGCGCAGCACCTCCCCCGTCAGCGGATCGATCTCCGTGATCCGCTCGACTTCGTCGCCGAAAAACTCGATCCGCATGGCGTGGTCGTGGTAGGCCGGGATGAGTTCGACGGTGTCGCCGCGGACGCGGAAATTTCCCCGCGAGAAGTCGATGTCGTTCCGGTTGTAGTGGATGTCGATGAGCTTGCGGATGACCTGGTCGCGGTTGTACTCCCCCCCGCGCACGAGCGGGATGTACTGGTTCTTGTATTCGACCGGCGACCCGAGGCCGTAAATGCAGGAGACCGAAGCCACGATGATGACGTCCTGGCGCTCGAGCAGCGAGGCGGTCGCGCGCAGCCGCAGCCGGTCGATATCCTCGTTGATCGAGGTGTCCTTCTCAATGTACGTGTCCGTGGTCGGCAGGTACGCCTCCGGCTGGTAGTAGTCGTAGTAGCTGATGAAGAACTCGACGGCGTTGTCGGGGAAGAAAGCCGTGAGCTCGCCGTAGAGCTGGGCGGCGAGCGTCTTGTTATGCGACAGCACGAGCGCGGGACGCCCGTACTGGGCGATCACGTTGGCGATGGTGAACGTCTTTCCGGAACCGGTGACGCCGAGCAGCACCTGGTGCATGCGGCCTTCCCGGAGCCCCGCGAGCAGTTGGGCGATCGCCTGGGGCTGGTCGCCGCGGGGCGAGAACTGGCTGCGGAGCCGGAACGGGGTGTGGCCGGCGGCGGTCGGGGCGGTTGGTTTGGCCATGTGGTTCATCGTCCTCCACTGACGCAGGTGCGCCGCAATATATGCAATACAACCGAGGGGGCAATGGCGATTGTTCGCGGCCGGCCCTGGTGCCGGTCGTCCACAATTGGAACCCGTTGGGCGACCGCGGGTTTAAAAGGTGATTTGGACGTCTTCGACGCAAGTTTGGCCTTGACTTGGCGTGCAAAAGGTATACTTTATGCGGTTTAACCTGATTTGGGATAACAGCTTTCCACGTTTGGAGGAATGTTCATGTACGCTGTCTTCGAAGTCGCCGGTTTTCAGTATAGCGCTCAGGAAGGGGATGTCCTCCGGGTACCCCACCAGAAAGCCGACCCCGGCACGTCGCTGGCCATCGACCGCATCCTCTTAGTCCGCGGCGACGGGGCCACGGCGATCGGTACGCCGACGGTCGCCGATGCGCGCATCGATGCGGAAGTTGTGGGTGAAGGCCTGGCCGACAAGGTGCTCATCTACAAATATAAGCGCCGGACCAAGTACCGCCGCACCCAGGGGCATCGCCAGCGTTTCACCGAGATTCGCATCAACAAAATCCACGCCCCCGGCGCCTGAGCGCAGTTGAGTCGGACGAACGGACCCCGAGCAGGGATTGCTCGCGCCTGTCTCTTGGCGGCGCTGGTGCTGAGCCTGTCGGCTCACGCCCAGAATACCGCGGAGCAGTTTCGGGTGGTCGATATCCAGGTTGAGGGCAACCGGGTGGCGACCCGGTCGCTCATCCTGGGCGTCGCCTCTCTTGAGGTTGGCGCGGTTCTTTCGGTCACCGACGTCTCCGAGTCGATCCGCCGCCTCTACGCCCTCGGCATCTTCCGCGATGTCCGCATCGAGGCCGAGGAGGTGACCGGCGGCATCCGGATTTTCATCATTGTCGAAGAACTCCCCAAGCTGGCCGGGTTGGCATTCGAGGGGAACAAGAAGCTCAAGGACGACAAACTCCGCAAGGAGATCGGCCTGGGCGTGGGCGGCTACATTTCCCCCTACCTGATCGAGAAGAGCCGGGCGAAGATTTTCGACCTGTTCGCCGCCGAGGGATATTTCCGGGCCAAGATCGAGCCGGAGTTGATCTACGGCGCCGATTCCGTCGAGGCGGTCCTGCAGTTCAACATTCGCGAGCGCGACAAGGTCAAAGTCGAGCAGGTCGTGGTCACGGGCAGCCGGCGGGTGGAGGCCGGCGACCTGGTCGGCAGGATGCGCAACCGCAAGCGCGGTCTCCTGCGCACCTCCGACTTCGCCCAGGACAAGTACGACGAGGACCTGCAGAAAGTCATCGACGAATACCACAAGCGCGGTTTCATCGACGCCTACCTCATCAACGATTCGCTGGCGATCGACACGGCCCGCAACCGGATGACCATCTACCTCGACGTCTACGAAGGCCCCCGTTACTATTTCGGCGAGACGTCGTTCAAGGGAAACGAGAGGCTCTCGGCGGACCATCTCGCGAAGCTGCTGAAGCACAAAGCGGGGCAGGTGTTCGACTCCGAGAAGTACGACGCCTCGCTCGGGGAGGTGGCCTCCGGCTACTACGATATCGGCCACCTCCACGTGGAGATTTTCGACGAGCGGTCGACCCGGTCCGACTCGCTCATCGATATCACCTACGACATCACCGAGGGGCTCCCCTCCAACATCAACCTCGTGAAGATCGTCGGGAACTACAAAACCAAGGACCGGGTGATCCGGCGGGAGCTGTCGACGCTGCCGGGCCAGGTGTTTGACCGGACGGCGCTGATCCGGTCGATCCGCGACGTCATGGCGCTGAACTTTTTTGACAAAGTCGAGCCGCGCCCGGTGAACCTCCCCAGCGGCGACGTCGACCTGGTGTACGAAGTGGCCGAAAAGCAGACCGGGCAGGTGTCGGCCGGCGCCGGGTACAACAGCCAGGACAAGGTGGTCGGCACGTTCGGCATGGGCATCCCGAATTTCCGGGGGCTCGGCCAGAACCTGTCTTTCAACGTCAGTCTCGGCAAATCGTACAACTCCTTCTCGGTCTCGTTCACCGAGCCGTGGATGTTCGGCTATCCGACCTCGTTCGGAGCCAGCGCCTTCTCTCTCAACCGCCGCTGGTACGGCGACTACACCGAGGGGCGGGCGGGCGGCTCGCTCCGCCTGGGGCGACGGCTGCGCTGGCCGGACAACTATTTCCGCGTCTACGCCTCCTATGCCCTGGAGCGGACGCGCTACTACGATTTCGACGCGACCTTTGCAGCCTCCAATTCCTACCAATCGCGGTACTACTACAACAACCCGGAGACCATCTCGCCGGCGGATTCCCTCATGGCCGCCCGGACCTATGGGCCGTACCCGGGTTCCATTCTCGAGTACGAAGACTGGCAGACGGCATCGCGGGTGTCGCTGACGCTTCTGCGCGACTCGCGCAACCTTCCGGAATTCGCCACCAAGGGTTCCATCCTCTCGTACACGCTCGAGTTGACCGGGGGGCTCCTCGGCGGCTACTGGGAGTACACGAAGCACGACTTCGAGGCGGCCAAGTTCATCCCGCTCATGTGGGGCTGGGCGCTCGCCGCCAAGGCGCAGTACGGGGTTGTGACGGCCCCGGCTGGCGACGCCCGCATCATGATCTCCGACCGCTTCACGCCCGGCGGCACCGCCTACGACGGCATCGTCCGCGGCTACGACGACGGCAGCCTGACGCCCGACTCGGCCATCACCACCGACACGATCTTCTACTACAGCAATGAAAACGCGGTCATCGGGGTCGATCCGCCCGACGGCAGGTATTTTCCGCTGGACACCACCCGGGTCCGCGGCAAGTACATGTTCGTGGCCAACGTCGAAGTGCAGATACCCATCGCCGCCCGGCAGCTCTACGGCCTGCTGTTTTTCGACGCCGGCAACTCCTGGCTCTACCGCCGCGACATCGATCTGCTCAATGACCTGTATAAGAGCGTGGGATTCGGCTTCCGCATCATCGTCCCGGGCATCGGCACGTTAGGGTTTGACTTCGGGTACCCGCTTGACGATGTTGAAGGCGAACCGAGAAGCTGGAAGCCCCATTTCCAGATCGGAACAACATTCAGATAAGAATACGAGCAAGTGAGGATTCGCATGCGAGTAACAAAAGCTGCATCAGTTCTGTCCGCCGTCCTGGCGCTCACAGTCATCCTGTCCGGGGCGGCCGCCGCCCAGACCCTGAAGATCGGTTTCGTGCGCGACGACCGCATCTACGCCGAATACACCGAGTGGCAGCGCGCCCAGGAAACCTGGGAGACCGACCGGAAAGCGTGGGACGACGAAGCCAGCGCCAAAGAGCAGGAACTTCAGGAGCTCACCGCCGACTACGAGAAACAGCGCCTGATCCTCTCCGACGAGAAGAAGCGGGAGCGCGAGGCGGCTATTCGGGCCAAGCGCGAGGGTCTCGACGCCTACACCAAGCAGATCTATGGTCCGGGCGGCACCGCGGAACAGCGGGAGGCCCAGCTGATCGAGCCGCTGTTGACCAAGATCCGCCAGGCCATGGAGGCGGTGGCCACCGAGAACAGCTACGACGTCATATTCACCCTCCAGGGGATCGGCTACATCAAGGAGGAGTACGACGTCACGGACAAGGTGCTGGCGGCCCTGAACGAAATGGAGTAAAGCTCCGCGCCGCCGCCGATCCCCGGTCGGAGGCGGGCGGCCGCGGGGCGCGAGGACTCATGGCCTTCACCGTTGCATATCTGGCCGAGCGCGTCGGAGGGACCGTTGCCGGCGACGGCAGCGTGGAGATCGGGGCAGCCGCGCCGATCGAGACGGCCGGTCCCGGCGACATCAGCTTCATCGCCAACCCGCGCTACGCGCGCTTTCTCGCCACGACCCGCGCCGGCGCCGTCGTCGTGAGCCCGCAGACCGAGTGCCCCCGGCTCCCCCTCATCCGCCACGCGCAGCCCTACCTTGCCTTTGCCTGCATACTCGACCTGCTCTACCCCGATGAACGCCTGGTCGCTCCCGGCATCGACCCGCGCGCGGTGGTGGCCGCGGGCGCGGTCGTGGACCCGACGGCCGGGGTCGGCGCGCTCTGCCACATTCGCGAGGGGGTGCGCATCGGCGCCGGGACCGAACTCGTGTCCTCGGTTTTTGTCGGGCGCGACGTCGTGGTCGGGGACAACTGCCGCATCTACCCGGGGGTTTGCCTCATGGACGGCACGCGCCTCGGCAACAACGTCATCATCCATTCTTCGACGGTGATCGGGTCCGACGGTTTCGGGTTTGCGCCGTCACCGACCGGATTGAAGAAGATCAAACAGGTGGGGTGGGTGGAGATCGATGACGATGTGGAGATCGGATCGAACTGCTCGGTTGACCGCGGGGCGCTCGGACCCACCCGGATCGGCCGGGGGACCAAGATCGACAACCTCGTGCAGATCGCCCACAACGTCGAGATCGGTCGGCACGCGATCATCGTGTCCCAGGTGGGCATCTCGGGCTCCACACGGGTCGGCAACGGCGTGGTGCTGGCCGGCCAGGTCGGCCTGGTGGGGCACATTGAAGTCGGCGACGGCGTTCAGGTGGGGGCCCAGTCCGGGGTCGCCCGCTCGGTTCCCGCGGGCAAGAAAGTCTTCGGTTCGCCGGCCCGCGATCTGGCGGAGACGGGCCGCATCGAAGCGGCCCTCGTGCGGCTGCCGGAACTGCTCAAACGGGTCAGGCGGCTCGAAGACAAGCTCGGCGGCGAGTAGGTCTCACGTCTTCAGGCGCTCCTCAATCTCCGCGATCTTCTCCCAGTTCGCCTGCATCTGCTCAATAATGCGGACCAGTTGCCGGTGTCCATCCACAACGGTAATCTCCCGCATCGCCTCGAGGAGTTCCCACTGCTGGCGGTTGATCACTTTCCACTGGGCGATTTGGTGGCTCAGATTCGAGGTGGCGAGGTTCAGTTCATACACCAGTTCCTGCACGTGTGGCGCCGGCTTGCGCCCCTGGATTCTGGAGGCCAGGTCGCCGTTGGCCAGCGCCTGCAGGCGGTCGCGTATGACGGTGGCCGGCTGGCGCAACTGGGCCGCCGGCACCATCAGCAGGACGCACAGTGCCGTGATCGCCGCGACCGCCGCCGCGATCATGTACGGGACCAGCGTGAGAGCCGCCAACTCCACGCCGCTGCCGATCTGCTCAAGCGTAGAGCGGGAGAGGGTCCAGTTGAAGGCGATGATGATCAGCGCCGAGAGGGTGACGGCGGACCCAATGAGGAGCATCGCCCGGGTGGCCACCTGCTGGCCCTCCGGGGTATCGGTACGGGGGATGAAGCGCGAGGCATACGACATAGTCTGTCCCTCCTATGATCGTTCCGAGGTAACCTTGTAGTCGGCTCATCGACGGTGGGGCAGGCTGGGCTTAGCCCAATCTCGGCGCATTCTCCGGAACTCGCCTGAACAGTAAAAGGCCCTGTCATCCAATGGATTACAGGGCCCCGTGAAACCGTTGGTCAGGGTTTAATCAGAACGGAAGGTCGTCCTCGGCGGGTGCGGCTCCCTCGGGGGCCGCGGCGTCTTCCGCGGCCGGGGCACGCTCGCCGCCCCCCTGGCCGCCACCCTCCCGGCCGCTGCCGATAAACTGGAAGTTCTGTACGACGATTTCCGAGATGTGCCGCTTGTTGCCGTCCTTGTCATCGTAGGACCGGTTGACAATCCGCCCTTCGATATAGACCTCGCGCCCCTTGGCGAGGTACTCGTTCATAATCTCGGCGGGGCGTCCCCAGGCCACGATGTTGTGCCAGGTGGTCTGCTCCTGTTTCTGGCCCTCCTGGTTGGTCCACCGCTCGGTGGTGGCCAGGGTGAAAGTCGTGACCGGCCGACCGCTGGCCGTGTACTTGAGCTCCGGGTCTTTGCCCAGGCGGCCGATGAGGATTGCTTTGTTGACTCCCATAATCATTTACCTCTAGAGGTTAGGCGCACTCGTTCTCCACCTGCTGCGGCGGCCGCTCCGGAACCACGGCCTGTGCACGAGCTGGGGCGCGCCGCGGTCGAGAGGTCCGCGGGCTCACGCCGGAGCATCTCCGCACGGAACGAACGGGACCTGCCGTGCGTTCATGGGTACAATATTTAGCTTGTCTGCACAAGCGCAATCACATATTTAGTGGCGATTTCGAAAGAATCTATTGTGTGCTCAGCCATGGAAGCTCGCCCGGAAATCGACCTCGACCGCGCCGTGACCACGATCACGCGGTTTCTCACCGGCAAGCTGCTGCAGTCGGGCCTTGACGGCTATGTCGTCGGCGTATCCGGGGGGCTGGACTCCGCCGTGGCGGCTGCTCTGGCGGTTGCGGCGGTCGGTCCCGACAAAGTACTCGGTCTGCTTTTGCCCTACCGAACTTCATCGGCGGAGTCGCTGCACGACGCCCGTCTGATGGTGGAACGGCTCGGCATTCCGCACCGGGTCATCGACATCTCGCCGATGATCGACGCTTACTACCCACGGATCACCGATGAGCTCAAGCGCCGTGCCGGCAACAAGATGGCGCGGGAGCGCATGGCTATCCTGTTCGACGTCGCGCTGGAGACCTCGCGGCTGGTTCTCGGGACCGGCAACCGCAGCGAAATTGCGCTGGGCTACACGACCTGGCACGGCGATTCCGCCTGCAGCGTCAATCCGATCGGCGAGCTGTACAAGACCGAGGTGCGCCTCCTCGCCCGCAAGCTGGCGGTCCCGGAACCGATCATCGCCAAGCCGCCCACCGCGGATTTGTGGAAAGATCAGACCGATGAGGGGGAGATCGGCGTCACCTACCCGCAGATCGACCGCCTGCTGGCCCGGATTGTCGACCAGGGCGTTCGTTCCATGAGTCAACTGGCGGCGGAGGGTTTCCCGCCCACCGAAATATCGCGGGTCGTGTCGCTGCTCAACCGCAACGCCTTCAAGCGCGCCTTGCCGGAGGTCGCCCCCCTGCAGCGAAAGCCGATCCCGGCGAACGTGCAACTCTCGGAATAAGGGGGTCGTTATGCCCGAGTCGCCCGGCCTGCTCTATCTGGTTCCGACGCCGATCGGCAACATGGCCGATCTGACCCGTCGGGCGGAAGAAATGCTGGCCGCCGCCGACCTGGTCGCCTGCGAGGACACCCGGCACAGCGGCCGGCTCCTCAAGGCCCTTGGTCTGAATAAGCGGTTGATCAGCTACCATGATTTCAATGAGCGGACGCGCGCCGAGCAGCTCATCGACCTCATCCGGCAGGGACAGACGGTGGCGGTCATCACCGATGCCGGCTCGCCCGGCATTTCGGATCCGGCCTACCGCATCGTGCGCACCGCCATCGACAACGGCATTACGATCATCCCCTTGCCCGGTCCGACCTCGATCATCCCGGCCCTGACGGCATCGGGGCTGCCGACCGACCGGTTCTTTTTCGAGGGGTTTCTGCCGCACAAGTCGGGAGCGCGCCGCACGCGGCTGGCCCGGCTGACCGAGTTTGACCACACCCTCGTCTTCTTCGAATCGCCCCATCGCGTGGTGCGGTCGCTGGAGGACATCCGGGAGGTGCTCGGCGATCGTCCGGCCTGCCTTGCCCGGGAGCTGTCCAAGCTGCACGAGGAGTTCCTGCGCGGTTCGGTCTCGGAGATCCTGGCCGCACTCGGCGGGCGCACGGTCCGCGGCGAGATCGTTCTCATCGTCGGCGGCGCCGATTCGCTTCGGCAGCCTCGGGAGGAGGGCTGAGCGCGTGGGTCCGGCTCTTTCTCGCTTCTACCTTTTCGATCGGATCCTCTTCGGATACTGCCTCTTCATGGTCGGGCTGCTGCTGGCAGTCGGGCGGCCTCTCGGCATCTATCGGGACGAGCTGCTGTTTTATTCGGCGATGGCGCTTCTCGTGCTGGTGATCGCCGGCCGGCTGGATCCCGCCCGGAGCCGGTTCTCCCATGCGCTGCGGCTGCTCTACCCGGTGGCGATCCTGGTCCCGTTTTACCGGGAGACGGGCGGCACGATGTTTCTCTTTTTTGACCACTTTCTCGATGCCCACCTGATCGCTTTCGAGACGGCTGTCTTCGGGCAGGAGCCCACGCTGTTTATCGACCGCCACCTCCTCCACCCGGTTCTGACCGAGGCGTTCATGTTCTGCTACTTCTGCTACTACCTCGTCATTCCCGTGTTCATGATCGCCGGGTACCTGCGGGGCCGCTTCGAGGTGGTCAAGAGCGCCCTGGCGGCGGTCCTGCTGACGTTCGCGGTCTCGTACGTGGTGTTCTTTCTGTTCCCGATCGAGGGTCCGCGCTGGCGCCTGACCGGCCAGTACCTGCACCCGGTCGTCACCGGTTACGTCTTCACCGATTTGGTGGGGCTGACCCAGCAGTACGGCTCGGTGCGGGGCGGGTGCTTTCCCTCGACCCACTTTGCCGTGACCTTCGTGATCCTCCTGTTCACGGCCCGGTATTTCCGCCGCGGTTTGTGGCTGATGGCGCCGCTGACGGTCGGGCTGGGGATCGGCACCTTTTGGGGGCGGTATCACTACGTGTCGGACGTGGCCGCCGGCGGGCTCATCGGGCTCGCCGTGACCCTGCTCCTCTGGCGCGCGGCCCCGGCCGACCGGGCGGGGCAAATGACAGAAGTTCGAAAACTGGAGGCACAGACACCGCATGCATCCTGAACTCTTCCATGTCGGGCCGGTTCACATTCGCAGCTACGGGCTCATGCTGGCCATCTCGTTTCTGCTGGGGGTGCTCTACATCTGGCGGGTCGCCCGCCGCGACGGGAAACCGTTCGAGCCGCTGCTCACGGTCGCCTATCTCATGACGATCGGCGGCATCATCGGCGCCCGGCTGTTCTACGTGCTGGTCCACCTCGATGAGTTTTCGGGGAACTGGACGCGGACGTTCAACCCGTTTTCCTCGAGCGAATTCGGCATCGCCGGGCTGAACCTCTACGGCGGCGTGCTGGCGGCCATTGTCGCCTCGTTTGTGTACCTGCGCGCGAAGAAGCTCTCGGTCCTGGACACCTTCGACTACTTCGCGCCGACTCTCGGACTCGGCCTGCTGTTCACCCGGGTCGGGTGCTTCCTCAACGGGTGCTGTTTCGGGACGCCCACCGAACTTCCGTGGGGAATCAGCTTTCCGGAGGGTTCGCTGCCGTACTACATTTTCAGCGACGCCCACCTGCACCCGGCGCAGTTGTACAGCTCTCTCTATGGAGGGCTGCTCCTGATTGCGCTGCACTACGTTTTGCGGCACCGCCGATTTGTCGGCCAGGCGGTCGCTCTGCTGTTCATGATCGAGGCGGGCTTCCGCTATGCGATCGAGTATGTGCGCTACTATGAAGATGAAATGCACCTGACGGTAGGATCAATGCATCCGACCTACAACCAACTCGTATCGCTCGGGCTGTTCGTGCTCGGTCTGGGGCTGTATCTCTACCAGAGGCGCCGGGCGCCGCTGTCGCGCGCCGCCGCCCCGCCGGCCGGAAAGCTCAGACCGGCGAAGTAGTCCGCGCGGGGACCGCGCCGAGGGCCCTCTTATCGGCCCGCCTGGCGACCGCGGGACGGCTCCGGTTTTCTTTCAATCCCCGCCGCCGCTCGTGCGCAGGAGCACTCCCTGGGAACCGCAGATCCAGCCGGCCTGGTCGTTCAGGAAGAAGACGTCCTGGAGGGTCGAAGTGACTCCGCTCGCCTGCAGGCGCCATACCTCTCCCCCGTCGTCGGTGCGCAGGATGACGCCGCCGGTTCCGACCGCCCACCCGGTGAGCGGGTTGACGAACATGACCGCGCGGAGGCTCGCCGGGGAGGGCCGCCCCTGGACCTCCCAGTCCTGCCCGCCGTTGACCGTGTGCAGGACCGCGCCGTTGTCGCCGACCGCCCACCCCTCGTTCGCACTCACGAAGCCCAAGTCCCAGAGATCGTCCTGCACCAGGCCGTTCGCCTGCGGGAGCCAGGTCGCGCCGCCGTCGACGGTGTGGAGGATGGTCCCATAATTGCCGACCGCCCAGCCGCGCGCGGCGTCCGCGAACCAGACACTCGCGAGCGCCCGGCTGGTCGTGGAGTTCTGCGCCTCCCACGTGAGGCCGCCGTCGACGGTGTGAATGATCACGCCGTCGTTTCCGACCGCCCACCCGCGGAGGGTGTCGGCGAAATGGACGCCGTTGAGCGCCGCCGTCACTTCGTCCGGGGCGAAGCGGCGAAGCCAGGTGTCCCCGCCGTCGGGGGAATAATAGATGAACGCATTCTTGCCGACCGCCCAGGCGCGCCCGGACGACGCCCACACATCCCCCAGGCCATCGAAGAACTCGTTGGCAGTGCTCACCAGGGAATCCCACGTGTTCCCGCCGTCCGCCGTCCGCGAAATCACGCCGTCGCCGGATGTCGGCAGCAGCCCGACGGCAAGTCCGGCCTGCGTGTCCCCGAACCAGATGCCGAAGAAGTCAAACGAGGAACTCAGGCTGGTGCGCAGCCAACTGGCCACCTCGAGGCGGACCGGGATGCGCCCCGGCGTGCGCGCCGAGGAAGCCTGGACGACGATCGTGTCGTAGTACACTCCCGGCGGCAGGCCCCGGAGATCGACCGACACCTGGACCGTGGTGGGCGCCGCTCCCCCGGCCGGGGAGAACTGGAGCCACGCCTGGGAACTCGAAAGGACGAACGGGAGCGGCGTCGAGCTGGCCCCGAGGATCGTGACCAGTTGCGGCGGCGGATTGACATCGCCGGTCACCGCGCGGAACACCAGGTTCGGCGGGTTCACCTGAACCACGTTGGCGATCGTCACGTGTACCGGGATCGCTACCGGCGAATTGGCGGCCGCGGGGGCCTCGATCCATACCGTGTCGAAATGCTCCCCGGCCTCGAGGCTGCCGGTGGTGAAAGCGATGGCGAAACTGTCGGGGGCCGCCGCTCCCACGGTGTCGACGATCGACCCGTAGTACAGGTAACACCAGGTTCCCTTGCCGGCATAGGCGGAGAACGGGAGCTCGCCGTCGCCGCCGTTGCGCACCTGGACCCACGCGCCGCTCGGGCTGGATCCGCCGTACGAGGCTGTCCCCGACACCGCTTCCGGCGTGACCAGAAGCTCCGGCGGCGACGATTTGACCGAATCCTCGCTGCAACTGCCGATGACGATCGGCAGAAGGGCGGCGAGGAGAATCACCGGAACGACACGGGCGGGTTGTGACATCACAGTCTGCTCCTGGTGCGATGAGTCGCTTGCATGCGTCAAGAAGTCCCCGACCCCTGCCAAAGTCAAGGATCTTGTTCTCCTGACACGGTCAGTCCCATAGTAAAGACGCGGGCCGGGGGGAAATGTTTACTCCGGCCGCCCGGTCCTGGGCGGACCGGTGTCCCAGGCGCCCTTTCCACATCGAAATCTCGGCCCGATCCTCCCCGGCGCAAAAACAAAATCCTTGCCTTTCCGGGGTTTTCCGGTGCACATATCGCAATGCTGCACTTTGTCGGTTACGCGACCGTCGGACTCATCATCGGCACCTTCGGCACCATTATCGGTGTGGGCGGGGGGTTCCTGCTTGTCCCCCTGCTGCTGTGGTTATATCCGACGGCCGAACCGGAGGTGCTGGCCGGCATCTCGCTGACCGCGGTGTTTTTCAACGCTTTTTCCGGATCCCTCGCCTACGCCCGGCTCAAGCGGATCGACTACCGGTCGGGCCTGACTTTTTCTTTGGCGGCGCTGCCCGGGACCATTCTCGGATCGCTGTCGACGACCTACATCCCGCGGCACCTGTTTGATGCCGTTATCGGCCTTCTGCTGCTGGCCGCGTCCAGTTACATCGTGGTGCGCCCCAATCGCGAGAAGGCGCTCCGCGGAGGCGCCGTCGCGGGCCATACGACGGTCGTGTTGACGGATGCCTCGGGCGCACAATATCGCTACGCCTACAACCGCCGGATCGGCGTGGGCATCAGCTTCTTCGTCGGCTATTTCTCCAGCCTCCTGGGCATCGGCGGCGGGGTCATTCATGTCCCGGCCCTCATCCAGATCCTGAATTTTCCCGTCCACATCGGCACCGCCACCTCCCATTTCATTCTGGCCGTCATGACTTTCGCGGGAAGCGCCACTCACATTGTCATAGGCACGCTGGCCGATTCCCTCCGCATCATTCTGCCGATTTCGCTGGGGATGATCGTCGGAGCGCAGATCGGCGCCCGGCTGTCGGGGCGGGTGCGGGGGACCTGGATCACCCGGAGCCTTGCGGTGGCTCTGATGCTTGTCGGGATTCGGACGCTGTGGCAAGCTTTCAAGTAGCAGCCGGCCGCGGGGAGGGCGTGTTTTCGGCTGCAAATCCCGGTTGATCTGAGGGGCCGCTTCCGGTATTATGGCCCCGACCTGAACGGCCCGGCGACACCGCCGGCCGGGCGACCCAATGCCGACGAGTTGCGCGGAGGACAGATGCAGATCGAGAATTGGTTTGTGGGACTTAGTCCGGTTGTCCAGGCTCTCATGGGCACGCTCTTCACCTGGGGACTCACCGCCCTCGGAGCCGCCTGCGTTTTCCTCACCCGGCAGCCGAGCCGGAAGCTGCTCGACGCCATGCTCGGCTTCGCCGCCGGCGTGATGATCGCGGCCAGCTACTGGTCATTGCTGGCGCCGGCCATCGCAATGGCTGAGAACAAAGGCGTTCCCGCATGGGTGCCCGCCACCGTCGGGTTCCTCCTGGGGGCGGCCTTCCTGCGCAGCCTCGACATGACTCTCCCCCACCTCCACCTGTTCGAGAAGGTGGAAGCGGCGGAGGGGATCAAGACCCGCTGGCACCGGACGACCCTGCTGGTGCTGGCCATCACTCTCCACAATATACCCGAGGGGCTTGCAGTCGGAGTCGCTTTCGGCGCGGTGGCCGCCGGCCTGGAGTCGGCGACCCTGGGCGGCGCGATCGCCCTGGCCCTGGGCATCGGCATCCAGAACTTCCCCGAGGGGCTCGCGGTCTCGATGCCGCTGCGGCGCGAGGGAATTGGCCGCGGGCGCGCTTTCTGGTACGGTCAGCTGTCCGGGACGGTCGAGCCGATCGCCGGCGTGGTCGGCGCGGCTCTCGTTCTCATCGCCGAGCCCATCCTTCCCTACGCCCTCGCTTTCGCCGCCGGGGCCATGATTTTCGTGGTGGTCGAAGAAGTGATTCCCGAATCGCAGAGCGGCGGCCACCCGCACTACGCCACGCTCGGCGCCATGCTCGGGTTCGCGGTCATGATGACGCTCGACGTCGCCCTCGGATAGAGGCGCGACCCCGGCCCTCCGAGCGCAAACAACAACGGCCGCGGGAGCGCGGCCGTAAGCGGTCGGGCCCGGGCGGGCCCGACCCTTTGGAATCGCAAAGTTTACTTGCCCTTCTTGCCGCCCTTGGGCGACTTCTTCGCGGCCGGCTTCTTGGTCGCGGCCTTCTTCGCGGCGGGCTTCTTAGCGCACGGCGCCATGATGAGAACTCCTCGGAATGGTGTTGTCGTTGTGGTCTCGAATACTCGAGAACCGCTGCGTACACGCAGCCAGACCGCGCGCGGCCTGACTCACCTTGAGGCCGCGTGCGACTTCCATCGCCGGACGGCCTTTGCGCCAGACATTACACAATCCACAATCCAGAGTCAAGTTTCAAACAGGCGGCGGCGCAAGAAATTTGGCCCGCCGGGACGCGGTCCCCGGCAGCGGATCTCGGAGACCCTTCCCGGATCCGCCGGGTGAGCAGAGTATCTCGCGACGGCCTCCGCCCCCGGGGCCCGCCCGGGCGAACTAGCCATTGCCTCCGGCCCGCCCCTGTACTATACTGCCGGCGAAAATCAACGAGCCAGCCAGGCTCGGGACGACCGGCAGGAGGACATGCATGAGACTCAAGACCGCACGAGAAATCCTCGATTTCGCCATCCAGAAGGAGCAGGAGGCCGCGGATTTCTACAACGATCTGGCCGAGCGGGTCGACCGCCCCGGCATGAAGAGCGTCTTCAAAGGCTTCGCCAAGGAGGAACTGGGCCACAAGGCGAAGCTCGAATCGGTCAAAGCCGGCAACCGCATGCTCGCGGCGGAGAAGAAGATCCTCGACCTCAAGATCGGCGACCACCTGGTCGAGGTCGACCTGCGCCCTGACCTGAGTTACCAGGAGGCGCTCATCATTGCGATGAAGGCCGAGAAAGCCGCCTTCAAGCTCTACCACGACCTCGCCGGCACGACCGATGATCCCGCGCTGCGGGAGATGTTGCTCGGCCTGGCCCAGGAGGAGGCGAAGCACAAGCTCCGTTTCGAGATCGAGTACGACGATCAGATCCTGATCGAGAACTGAGCTGGGAGCACGAGCGCTTTCGAAAACGGACCGCGCCGGGCACGGCAACACCGGCGTTAGGATCCGTCAAACCGTAACGGGATGCGATCGGGTCAATGCCGCCGCCAGGCACGGAGCAGGCCGACGCAAGTCGGTCGCACCGCCGGCGTGGGCCGGGCGGGAGCGGCGCTGTTCATGCCCCCAGCCACTCGGCCGCATCGGGGGCGTGGTATGAAATGATGATGTCGGCCCCGGCCCGCTTGATCGAGGTGAGCACCTCCAGCGTCAGCGTCCGCTCATCGGCGAGACCGCGTTCGGCCGCGAGCTTGACCATGCTGTACTCCCCGCTCACGTTGTAGGCCGCAAGCGGCGCGGGGAAGGCCGCCCGCGCTCGGGCGATGACGTCCAGATACGCCAGCGCCGGCTTGACCATGATGATGTCGGCGCCCTCCGCGAGATCGAGCTCGATCTCCCGCATCGCCTCCCGGCCGTTGGCGGAGTCCATCTGGTAGCCGCGCCGGTCGCCGAACTGCGGCGTGGAACCGGCCGCTTCGCGGAACGGGCCATAGAAGGCCGAGGCGTATTTCGCGGAGTAGGCCATGATGGGGATCATGGCGTGGCCGGCCGCATCCAGCGCGTTGCGGATCCGCCCCACCCGGCCGTCCATCATGTCGCTCGGCGCCACCATGTCGGCGCCTGCGGCCGCGTGGCTCACCGCCTGCGCCGCGAGAATTTCCACCGATTCGTCGTTCTTGACAATTCCCTTCTCGACCACTCCGCAGTGCCCGTGGTCGGTATACTCGCACAAGCAGACGTCGGTGACCACCACCATCTCGGGGAGCGCGTTCTTGATTTCCCGGATCGCCTGCTGAACGATGCCGTCGGCCGCCAGCGACGACGACCCGGTGGCGTCCTTTTCCGCCGGCGTGCCGAAGAGGATGACGGCCGGGATGCCGCGCGTGAAGGCGCGCCGGGCCTCGTCCACCGCCTCCCTGACCGGGAAATTGAAGATCCCCGGCATGCTGGCGATCGGCTCCGCCCGCTTGACGACCTCGCTGACGAAGATCGGGTAGATGAAGTCATCGGGGGTGAGGGTCGTCTCGCGCACGAGCCGGCGCAACGCCGGGGTGCGGCGGAGGCGGCGGGGACGGTGGATCGGGAAAGCCATCAGGTCCTCCGAATCGGATGCGTCTGCACAAACTCGGTCAATTCATCGATCAGATCCGGGATCGCATGCCGGGCCGCTTCCAGTCCGACGGTCAGCCCGCGCGCGCGGGCAGCCTCGGAGGTGGAGGGGCCGATCGACACGACCAATCCCGGCGCAATTATCCGGCTTATTTCCTCTCCCGTCAAGTTCGCATACAGACCGTCCACGCCGCTGCCGCTGGTGAAGATCGCCGCATCGGGCGGCGCCGCCGCGAGCATTTCTTTCAGCCCCGGGGGCCAGACTACGTGGACCGTTTCGTACACCGTCATGGGAATGAGCTCCGCTCCGGCGGCGGCCAGCGCGGCGTCGGGCGTCGCGGAGGCGAGATTCCCCCGCACGCGCACGACCGCAGCCCCGCGCAGGTCGGTATGCGCCGCCAGTTCCTTCGCCAAATCGCTCCCCGTGGCCTGCCCCGGCACAAAATCGGGAAGCAGACTGAGAGCGCGGAGCGCCTCCGCCGTTCCGCTGCCCACCGCCGCCACGCGGAAAGCCGCGAGACCCCGGACGTCGAGCCCTCGATCGCGGTGCTGTTGGCTGAAATGGCGGACGCCGTTCTCGCTGGTAAACACCAGCCACCGCCGTTCCGCGGTGCAGGCCTCGAACCGCTCCCACGCCGCCGGGTCGAAATGGGCGCGGGTGGCGATTGTCGGCAGCGCCAGCACGCGGGCCCCGAGCTCCCGCAGCCGACGGGACATCGGGGCCGCCTGATCGGCGGCCCGAGTGACCAGAATGCGCAATCCCCGAAGCGGGCGGCGGAGATCCTCCTCCGGCCGCGGGGAGGGCGGTTCGGCGCACGCGCCGAGGTGAAGCCCCAGCGGGGCTGTGACCCTGTTTCGCCGCACTGCGTCCGCAATGTCGGCGAGGGTCCCGGTGATGAGGCGCGGCGAGGGGTCCGGGAGCGGTCCGGCCGAAGCCGGCGTATCGGGCGCCATGCCGCCGCCGATCAGCCGGTCGGCTATCCACGCTGTGTCCTGCGGCTCCGCAGAAAGCACGATGGTCGCCCGCGGCGCCTGGGCCACCCAGTCCCAATCGATGTCCGCGCAGCGCTCTTCTGTCGTCCCGTGCCCGGCGATCAGGATCACCGCCGACACGCGGCCTGTGTCGGTCGAGTCCATCCCCGCGCAGGCCGAGGCGGCCCAGGTCGATGCGGATCCCGGCACGATTTCCCACAGAATGCCGCGGCGGTGCAGGAAGGCGGCCTCGTCCATGGCCCGTGCGAGGCAGAGCGGATCGCTCCCGTGCAGCCGCACCACCGTCTTCCCCGCGCGCGCCAGGTGCGCCAGCAGCTCGCCGACCGACTCTGAGCGGCGGACTCCCGCCTTCGCCTCTCCGACATAGTGCTTCTCGGCCGATTCCGGCAGCGCCGTAATCAACTCGTGCGGAACCGGTTCATCATACACCACGGCATCGCACGAGGCGAGCAGCCGTTGCGCTTTCACCGCGACCAGTTCCGGATCATCGGGATCGGCGCCGACGAGATACACCATACCGGCCGTCATTTCACCTCGTTAAGCTTCATCGCCATTTTCAGCCGCGTGGGCGTTCCCTTCAGTTACCGTCCCGGTCCGGTCCGTCCGAAATGGAGGCCTCCAGAGCCGCCATTCCGCCGCCGACCACATGCACCCGCTCGAATCCGTGCGACCGCAGCAGGAGCGCGGCCTGATAGGCCCGCGCTCCGCGGCGGCACACGACGTATGTATCCCGCCTGCGGTCCAAGCTGTCAAGCTGCGCGCGGAGTTCCCCGAGCGGGAGGTTGAGGAGGCGCCGAGGCGCTCCGGGCACCGCGAGCGGCCTCTCCGCCGTCTCTCCGCGCTCCCGCACATCGAGCCAGAGCGCATCGGGCGGCGCCTCCGCGAGCGCCCGGACGGCGCCGACAAACTCCACTCCCCGCTCCTGCGCCTGGGCCATCGCGGCCAGGTGGTGGAGCGGATCCAGCGCTTCGGCGTAGGGCGGAGAATAGGCATGTTCGAAATCCAGCAGATCCTCCACGATGGCGCCGCGCTGCAGGAAACTCGAAAAGACGTCGATCCGCCGCACCACTTCTCCCGCGCCGACTGCCTGCAGCCCGAGCAGGCGCCGGTCGGCCGGATCGTAGACGAGTTTGGCGATCACCGACTCGTGCTCGGGGTGGTAGTCCGGGCGGTCCGAAAACGACCCGGTCACCGCCCGGGCCGCAAATCCCGCCTCGGCCGCCGCCCGCTCGGTCAGCCCGACGGAGGCTACGTTGAGGCCGAACACCTTGACCGCCGTCCCCCCCGCCACTCCGGCCAACCTTGCCTCGCCGCCGGTCATGTGCTCGGCGATCACCCGCCCGTGTCGATTCGCCAGCGACCCCATGGGCAGGGACAACGGCCGCCGCGAGATGAGGTGGGTCGACTCGATGCAATCGCCGGCCGCGTAAATATGCGGATCCGATGTCTGTAAGAATTCGTTCACCCGTAGGCCGCCGCTTGCGCCGATAGCCAGCCCGGCCGTCCGCGCCAGCGTCGTCTCCGGTTGCACGCCGATACAGAGGAAGACGAAATCGCCGGTACAGGTGCGGGCGTCCGTTCCGTCCTCGCCTGAGAGGAACTCGACCGCAAGCCGGTCGTCATCCTCGACCACCCGCCGCACGGTCGCTCCGGTCACCAGTAGCACGCCGTTGCGGGCCAGTTCGCCCGCAACATGAACCGCCATGTCCTCGTCGAGCGCATAGGGCAGGGCGTGGCGTTCGCGCTCGATCACCCGCGTGCGGATTCCCCAGAGGCCGGCCGCCGCCTCCGCCAGTTCACACCCGACCAAACCCGCCCCGATTATCACCGCCTCCCCGATCTTGCCCTGTTCCGCGAGACGGCGGAAGGCGATCGCATCCTGCGGCCGCGTGAAATGCCGCACCCGCTCGCTTCGGCAGCAGGGAAACGGAGGGGTGCGCGGCGTGGCGCCAGTGGCGAGGACGAGCTTGTCGTAGCCGTGCGCGAAGGTCTCCCCGGTCGCCGTTCGGCGCACCGTCACCGTCCTGCGCGCGCGGTCGAGGGCGATTACCTCGGCCTTTGTCACCGCCGTGAAACCCTTGTAGTCGCGGAAGAACTCAGGCGAGCGTTCCGCCCCCCAGGAGGTGCGGACGAGGGCATCGGGCGAGGGGATCTCTCCGGCGGCCAGCCACGGCAGACCGCAGGTCGCAAACGACACCCGCTCCCCCTTCTCGAACAGGGTAATCCGCCAGTCCGGGCGGCGCCGCGCGAGAGTCGCGGCCGTTTTGGGACCCGCCGCGGCCCCGCCGATCACGACGACATCCGACCGTCCAGAGACTGCTATCGTTTCCACGCATGTCAGGGCCGGCCTACGCCACCCCTGGAGTCTTCTCCTCTCTCCGGCCCGGCTCGCCGGCGCTGCGGCTGCGGGAGGGCCCGGCGATCGCGCTCACACACAACCGGTCGGTTTGGCCAGCCCGGCCACCTTGCAGGCCCCCTTGGCCGGACCCGAGGGGAACAGCTCATAGATCTTCTTTAGCGGAAAGCCGGTTTCTTTGCACAGCTTACGGATCATCGGCGCGATGCCGTACTGGGTGTAGTAGTCCCGCAGATAAGTGATCAGCTTCCAGTGTTCATCGGTCAGGGCGGTCAGTCCTTCGGTTGACGCCAGCGCGAGCGCAACCCGCTCGTCCCACTTCGCCGGCTCTTCCATGAATCCATCCTCATCGACTGAAATCGAGACCTCTTCCCAGGTGAGTGTCGCCATTGTCGTCCTCCGCTGCCTGTCAATTATATCCGCACACCATCATTTGTTCAAGCTCTCGAGGCTTTGCACGCCTCCCAATATACCTGCCCGTGCGGCCTTCCGCACACTTTTTGCACCATCGCCGTCGGCGCCTGCACCGTGTCTCCGCCATCCGCAGTCAGGGCCGCAGACGCGAAGTCCGGGGGCGCCACCGGGCGGGAGACCCGGCCGCCCGAAACGGCCGCTGCATCCTCTCGCATACCCGTCCGGGCGTGCGGCCGTTCGTGACCCGGCAATATAATATGCGCGTGGCTGAGGGGCTAATCTGATTGAGTCGAGACCGCGGGCCGATCCGGTTCGCCGGACGCGAGCTAACCAAGTTCGCCTTGACGGCGCTGCGGAGGGAATCTATATTTGACCGTCTTTTTTGCGGAGAACCCGGCGGTGTGCCCGTGGTACGCCCCGAATGCGGCCCGGGAGAGACACTTCACAGATTCGTCGGCCGTCCCGACACGTCCCGGGACAGGAATGTGACCTTTCCCCGCCCCTTCGCCGCCTGACCCCCAGGTTCCAGGGCCATCGCCGGCCCGGCCCCGGTCAGCGGAGCCCTTCCGATCGAGCCCGGTGAATGGAGCGGCGCGGGATTACCGAACCCGGGGGGGCTGAGGAGAACCCGATGAGCGGTCTGCAACTGCTGTTTTACTTCGCCCTCGCCGCGCTTGTCGTTGGAACGGGCTACAAGGTGGTTCGGATCGCCCGCATGCCTCTCCACCTGCGCTGGGACCTCTACCCCGTGCCGCACGAACGCGGCAAGGGGCGCTACGGTGGCTCCTACTATGAGGAAGTCGACTGGTGGACGAAGAAAGTCGACACCACCCTGGTCGGCGAGATCCGAGAGATGGCCGGGGAGATCCTGGCCCTTCAGTCGCTTTTCCGCCACAACCGTCAGCTCTGGATCTTCTCCTTCCCCTTCCACCTCGGGCTGTACCTGCTCGTTGGCTTCGTCCTGCTTCTCGGGCTGGGCGGCGCGATTGTTGCCTCCGGCGGTGCGGTTGCGCCTGAGGGCGGCGGGTTCGGCGCTCTCGTGTACTACGTCACCGGCGTGTGCGGGACGGCGGGGGCGCTGCTGGTGATGCTGGGCGCTGTCGGGCTTTTTGTCAGCCGCCTGGCCAGCCGCGACCTGCGCTCCGCCTCGGTGCGCACGGACTATTTCAACCTCCTGCTCTTGAGCGCCGTCGGGGCCACCCTTGCGGCGACGGGGCTGGGATCCGACTCCGGTTTCCACCAGGCCCGCGCCTTCGTCCAAAGCCTGCTCACCTTCTCGAATGCCCCGGCGCTCTCCGACCTAATGAGGGCCCACCTGATCCTCGCCGCCGCTTTCATGTGCTGGCTTCCCCTGACCCACATGACCCATTTCGTGGGCAAGTACTTCACCTACCACAAGGTGCGCTGGGAGGATCACCCGAACATCCGCGGGAGCAGAATTGAAGCGGCGGTCGCCAAGGCGCTTGGCTACCCGCTCACCTGGTCCGCCCCGCACGTCGGGACCGGCGCCACCTGGGGCGAGGCCGCCGCAGGCCCGGACGATGAGGAGAAGGAGCAGAAGTGAGCGGGCGGAAAGTGTCGATCCGGGATTTCTGTCGGAAAACCGGCCAACTGGTCGAACTCGATCCCGGCCGATTCCTCCCTCTTCCCGAGCCCTACGACAGGCCGGAATGGAACGCGCGCCTCAAACCGCTCTCGGAGGAGGCGAGGAAGAAGTACGAGGTCGATCTCGACGGCGTCGCAGCGGTGAAATTCCCCCGCCCGCAGACCGACGCCGAGAAGCAGGAACTCGTGGAGAAATTCCTGGCCGGTCTCCGGAAGTTGTTCGAGAAAGAGAACAACTGGACTTTCATGCAACCGCTCTTTCTCACGATGGAGTACTGCGCGCGGTGCCAGACCTGTGCCTCGGCCTGCCCGATTTACACGGAATCGGGGCGGCTCGACATCTATCGCCCGACTTTCCGCTCCGACATACTTCGCCGGCTCTACCGCACGTATGTCAAGTCGGGAGGGAAGTTCACGGCGAAACTCACCGGCCACGACATTGAGGCTTCCTGGGAGATGATCGCCCGGCTCATGGAGCTCTCCTACCGCTGCACTCTCTGCCGCCGCTGCGCCCAGACCTGCCCGATCGGGGTCGACAACGGTCTGGTGACGCACGAGCTGCGCAAGATATTCAGCCAGGAGATGGGTATTGCGGCCGACTCGCTGCACAAACTCGGGTCCGTGCAGCAACTGGCGGCCGGTTCCTCGACCGGCATGACGACGGCTGCCTTCCTCGACAACATCGAATTTCTCGAAGGCGAGGTTGAGGAGCGGACCGGCCGGCGCTTCCGCTGGCCGATCGACAAAGCCGGCGCCGACGTGCTCCTCATCCACAACGCCGGCGAATTCCTCGCCTGGCCGGAGAACCCCGAGGCTTTCGCGATCATCCTCGACGCCGCCGGCGTCAGCTACACGCTCTCCAGCGAGGCGGTCGGGTACGACAGCGTCAACTACGGCGTCTGGTACGACGACGTGCAGTTCGCGCGGGTCGCGCTTCGCCACGCCGCGATCGCGAAGAAACTGGGGGTGAAGAAAATCGTGCTCGGCGAATGCGGCCATGCCCACAAGGCCCTCACCGTCGTCGCCGACCGCATCTTCGTCCGGGAGTACAACGTCCCCCGCGAGAGCGCGCTCACCTTCCTGCACCAGATTCTTGTCAAGGAGAAACGGCTTGCGCTCGATCCGTCCCGCAACGACGACATCCTGACCACCCTCCATGATCCCTGCAACGTGGTCCGCCTCATGGGCATCGTGCAGCCCCAGCGCGAACTCCTCCGCGCGGTGAGCAACCGGTTTCGCGAAATGGAGCCCCACGGCGTCACCAACTACTGCTGCGGCGGCGGGAGCGGATTCGCCATCACCCAGGACCTCAACTTCCCGGACTGGCGCAACTCCCTGGCCGGCCGGGCCAAGCTGCGGCAGATCCTTGACGTCTTCCAGGACGTCCTCGACCCCGGGCACAAGAAGTACGTGTGCGCTCCCTGCTCGAACTGCAAGGGGGCGCTGCGGGACATGTTCGCGGCTTACGGATTGTTCGAACGCTGCAGCATCCTCTACGGCGGACTCGTCGAACTGATCGTCAACGCCATGGCCGATGTCGAGAAACCGTTCCTCGAGTGGGAGTGGCGCTGAGCCGCGCCGGCTTGTGCCGCGCGCCGCGGTCGGGTTAGCGCGACAGCAGCCCGCCGATAATCACCTCGATCGCCTCATCCTCCGACAGCCCCCGCGACATGAGCGTCTCGAGTTGTTTGCTGTCGACGCTTCCGATGGCGGCCTCGTGCGTGATGTGCGCTTTCGGATGCCGTACGTCGACGATCGGCACGGCCTCGGCCTGCCCGTGGTCCTGGATGATCTCTTTGCAATCGACATGCCCCCGCGCGTAGGCCGCGCCGGCCGTGAGCTTGTTGTACACTTTCGCCGTCGCCGTGTCCCGCACCGCGATCTTCGAGGTCAGCACCCCGGTCGCGTGTTCGCCGACCAGGTGGGCGGTCTCGTTGATCCGAATCCGGTCGTCCCCCCGTCCGGAGATGCGCGCCGCCATTTCCAGGAGGCTGTGCGCGCGGCAGGTGGCTTCGTAGTCGATGTCGATATTCCCGACCCGTCCCTTGATCAGCTCAAACTCCGTCCGGAACCGCGCGCGCGGCCCGACCTCGACCACCGCCTTGGGGACCACGACCACGCCGCCGCTCGGGCTGTGGACGTGGCGTTCGAAGTAGGCATACTCCGCCCCCTCTTTGATTTCGATGGCCGCGTTCATGAGGTGCTGCACGTTCACCGCGAAGGGGAAGGTGCAGTGGGCGAGCAGCGATACTTTCGCCTGGACGCCGATTCTCACGTCGAGCACGATCCGCTGCACGCCCTCCTTGGGCAGCATGCCGAAACACAGGTGCACCGGATTGGCGACCACCGCCCCCTCCTGCAGCGCGATCTGCGCCTCGATCCCGTCGCTGAGCTCGTTGACATCGATCGTGAGCCCGGGCACCGCGTGCATCCCCAGCACGCGGTTGTAGTTGATCTCCATGTGCGCGACGTTCGGATCCTGCAGTTGGTGCGGGTCGGCGTTGATGCTCTTGTAGAGGTCGTTGATGAGCTGTATGGAGGTGCTCATGATTCACCCCCCCTGCCGTTCCGGTCGGGGGCGTTCTTGTGCTCGCAGGGCATGCACTTCCCCTCGAAGTAGCGGCGGATTTTCGCCACCGTCCCCTTGTCCACAACCGTCCCCTTGCACAGCAAGAACGCGTGTTCGGCCTGGTCGAGCACGGCCAGGCTGTGGGTGATCAGAATGACGGTCGTGCCGCGCTGCTTGAGCAGCTTGACCGCCTGGAAGATGCGCTCGATCGACTCGATGTCGATTCCCGAGTCGGGCTCGTCGAGGATCGCCACTCTCGGCTCCATGGCGAGAATCGAGGCCAATTCCACCTTCTTGCGCTCCCCGCCGCTGAGCGTCTTGTCGACCGCGCGGCGAAGGTAATCCTCCGGGTTGAGGCCGACCTCGGCCAGCGTCCGGCACAAGTTGTCCTTGCTCTTGTCCCGGGCCGCGCTGGCCAGGAATTCCCACACGGTCAGTCCCTCAAACCGGGCCGGTTCCTGCCAGGCCAGCGTGATTCCCCGGCGCGCCCGCTGGTCGACCGGCAGGCTCTTGATCGATTCCCCCTGAAAGCGAATGTCGCCCGAGTAGCCGTCATACCCCGCCAGGCCCATGATGGTTGCGGCCAGCGTGGATTTGCCCGCCCCGTTCGGTCCGACCACTGCGTGGACATGCCCCTCCCAGAAGTCAATGTTCAGGTCCTGGAGAATCGGCTTGTCGTTCAGCGACAGGCTCAGGTTGTCGATCGCCAGCACACCCATGGGCGGGTCCTTTCGCGACGTCTCCGACCCGCGTCCGCGGGTTCGATGGTTGACTGTTCCGATACAATAAAGGGTCGTTTGCCGGCAAATGCACGAGAAATTTTTCACAATCGCCGCCGGTCCGCCCGACCCGGCCGCCCCCCGCCGAACAGGTCTTTCAAAACCAGGATGGCCGCATGATACCCGCACATGCCGTGCACTCCGCCGCCGGGCGGCGTCGAGGCCGAGCAGATGTACACCCCCGCGAGCGGCGTCCGGTAAGGCGCCCGCCATCCCGCGGGCCGGGTGAACAACTGCCGCGCATCGAGTACGCCGCCGGTGATATCGCCGCCGACATAGTTCGGGTTATACCGCTCCATGTCCGCCGCGTGCAGGGTATGCCGGCCGATGATTACTTCGCGAAACCCGGGTGCGAAGCGCTCAATCTGCGCTTCGATCGCCCCGGTCATGTCGATTGTCGAGCCGTTCGGGACATGGCAGTATCCCCAAGCAGTGTGTCGGCCCGCGGGCGCCCGTGAGAGATCGAACAGGGTCGGCTGCGCCAGCAGCACAAACGGCCTCTCCGGATGTTTCCCGGCCCATACCAGCCGCTCCGCCTCCGCCACCTCCGCGAAGGTCCCGCCCACGTGAACGACACCTGCCCGGCGACATTCCGGCGCGGTGAAGGGAATCGGTTCGCGCAGTGCCCAATCCACCTTGCACACCCCCGGTCCATGCCGGTACTGGGCGAGTCGTTTGCGGTAAGCCTCCGGCAGCCGGGTTCCCGCAATATCGAGCACCTGCCGGGGCGAGAGGTCGAGCAGGACCGCTCGGGCCGGGGGAAGGTCCTCCAGGCTGCGAATCTCGCGATTGAGGGAGATCTCGACTCCGAGCGTGCGGGCGTGCGCCGCGAGAGCGTTGGCCAGCCGCTGAGCGCCGCCGCGGGGCATCGGCCAGCCCGCCGTGTGGGCGGCCGCCCCCAGGACGAGCCCGGCCGCGGCGGAGACCGGCCGGTCCAGCGGCAGCACCCCGTGCGCCGCCGCCCCAGCGAACAAGGCCCGCCCGCGCGCGGAGCGAAAGTGTGCGTCCGCCACCCCCCGCGCCGACCGCAACGCCCGCATCCCCAACCGGGCCATCGCGGCGGGATGCCGGGGAAAATGCAGGGGCGCCAGCGCCTCCGGGAACAGCTTGTCCCACCCCCGCACCAGCGGCGCCATCAGGCGAAGGTACCCGGCGCGGTCCCCCGCCAGATGCCCGGCCGTATCCTCCATTGAACGCCACACGGCCGCCGCCGAGCCGTCGTCCAGCGGGTGCGCGTAGGCGATCGGCGGATGCACCCAGTCGAGTCCGTAGGCCTGCAGCGGCAGCCGCGCCAGGAACGGCGACCCGGCCGCGAGCGGATGGACAGCCGAGCAGACGTCGTGCACGAACCCCGGAAGCGTCAGCTCGGACGAGCGGAGTCCCCCGCCCGGGGCGGCGGCCCGTTCGTAGACGGCCGCGCTCAGCCCGGTCTCAGCCAGGGCAATCGCGGCCGCCAGACCGTTGGGGCCGGATCCCACGACCACTGCATCATACTCCGTATGCCTGCTCATCACGTCGCCTCGGCGCCGTCGGGAAAACGCCCCCGTGTCGCGCACAACCGGCCGCGCCTGTCACTACAACACGCCTCCCCCTGTTCGGTTCGCTCTCGGAGAACCACGGGCGGAGGATCGGGCCCCCTCGCCTCCTCATTTTTCTTTACAACTTTCCGAAATCATGTATCGTAGGGAATAAGGAATTAGCGCGCCGGCTCTCGTTCATGGACGGCCGGCGACCCCACCGCCACCGCGGGCGCCGCTGCCCGCCGAGAAAGGAGTTTTTGATGTTGGCCATTGTCGTAGGCACCGCGGGGAACTCACACGCTCGAGGACTGGGCCGCTAGCGCCGCCATCTCTTCCTGAAGCGATGCGCCGCCGGCGTATCGCCGCTCTGTCCTTCCCGAATCCCCGGTCTTCGCCCCCTCCTCCGAAGGCGTGAGGTCGTATTCCCCGCTCTCACCCCAACAGTCAACCCCGACGGCCGTACGGCCTGAGGGCGCCGCACCGGCATACGTCTTCGCCGTTGGCGCCCCGGGGAAATTCGGACAATGTGTCGGAGAGCAGCATATAATGGACCTGACTGAATTCGGATTTGATGATCGCTGGGGCGCGCTGATGGCCCCGTACGCGGCAGCGGGACTGGTCCCGGCCCGCGTGGTCCGACAACATCGCGAGCGCAGCATTGTGATCGCCGCGGCGGGCGAATTGACCGGCGAGGTCGCCGGCCGCTTTCGCCGCGACTCGGCCGGCCGGAGCGACTACCCGGTGGTCGGCGACTGGGTGGCCGCGGAGATCGCGGGGGACCGGCTCGCGGTCATTCACGCCGTGCTCCCCCGCCGCAGCGCTTTCACGCGCAAGGTGGCCGGGAACCTGACCGAGGCGCAGGTGGTCGCCGCCAACATCGACACCGTCTTTCTCGTGACCGGTCTCGACGGCAATTTCAGCCTCCGCCGCATCGAGCGCTACCTGACGAGCGCCTGGGACAGCGGCGCCTCTCCGGTGATCGTGCTCAACAAGGCCGACCTGTGCGGCGACCCGGCGGAAGTACTGGCCGGCGTGGAGGCGGTCGCGCTCGGGGCGCCGGTGGTTGCGTTGAGCGCCCTCGACGGGAGCAACGTAGAGGCCCTGCGGCCATACCTGGTTCCCGGCCGCACCGCCGCATTGCTCGGGTCCTCGGGCGTGGGGAAGTCGACCCTCATCAACCGTCTCCTCGGCGAGGAGCGTCTCCCCACCCGCGAGATCAGCGACCGCGCCGGCCGGGGCCGCCACACCACCACCCACCGGGAACTGGTGCAGCTTCCCGACGGCGCGCTCCTCATCGACACCCCCGGCATGCGCGAGCTGCAGTTGTGGGCCGATGAGGACAGCCTCGAACGCGCTTTCGACGACATCGAGGCGCTCGCCGCCCGCTGCCGCTTCGCCGACTGCCGCCACGAAGCCGAGCCCGGCTGCGCGGTGCGCGCGGCCGTCGACGCCGGATCCCTCGACCCGGCGCGGCTCGAGAGCTATTTCAAGCAGCGCCGGGAGCTCGCGTTCCTCGGGCTCAAGATGGACGAACGCTCCCGCCGGCAGGCGGACAAAAGCCGGGGCCGGCGTTTCGCGCAGATGAGAAAGGAGATCAAGCAGCGCAAACCGAACTTTGACAAGTAGGCAAAAAAAAGACCCGGCGGACTCGCTGTCCGCCGGGTATCGTTTCGCGGCCGGCCGCGCCGTCAATCCGCCACCACCGCTCGCATTTCCTGCAGCGCCGGGATGGCATCGAGGCTGTATTCCCAGATGGCCATGTTTCCGTCGACGGTACTGGCGTTTGACTCGATGACTTTGCCTGGGAAGGTGACGATGAATCTGACCTTGTGCCCGGCAAAGGCTTTGGCAAACTCGTTCTGCTGGCTGTCGACGTCGGCCGGTTCCATAGTCCCGGCCTCTCCCGCATCGTCCGAGGCCGCAGCTTCCTCGACCGTCTCGTCCGCAGGCGCTTCTCCGGCCTCCTCCGGCTCAGTCGCCTCTCCCTCCTCGGCCTCGTCCGCACTTGCCCCTTCCTCCTCCATTCCCGGTTCCTCCTCGTCGCTCCCCGACTCCAGCGGCCGTCGGTACAGCCAGGTGCCGTCGGGTTGACGTTCGAACGTAATCCCGCTGAGGCCGGCCTCGGCGAGTCCGGTCGCGTCTCCCTCTTCGTCATCCGGGGTGAGCAAGTTGGAGACTCCGGCCGCGGCGTTGAGATCGGCGAACGTGAAAGTCATGTCCCAGATTTTGTTGGCCTCATCCTCCGACGCCCGGTACGAGACCAGTTCCACGCCCTCGGTTGTTTGGGCGATCGCCTGCCGGATCGAATCCTCCGACAGCTCGGCGAATCCGAGGTTTACCTCGGTCGAATCCTCGCCCGCGAGCGCAGCCATCGACTTTGCGAAATCCTCGAACTGCTGCAGGTACTCTTTGTTGACGGCGTAGTGGAAGGAGACTTTCCCCGACCCGTCCTTGTCGATCACCATCTGCTCTTCGTAATCAAAACAACCCGCGGTCAGCCCGGCCGCGAGCGCCACCAGCACCAGCACCCAGGTGCGCCTCATGATACACCTCGTGATAGTTGATTCGGATCTGATTTTTCTACCGGACATTAATCGTGGCCGCCGGGTCGCCTGTCAAGCATCAACTCGGCGCCCGGTTGCGGCGCGCCGCGGATTTCACCGGACCGTCAGTTCATCCAGAAGCGCGCGGTAGCCATACACCTTGTCCAGAAGAAACAGGATGTAGCGGACATCCGCCACCACCGCCCGCGAGAGGTTGCGGTTGTAGCAGAAATCCTTGTGCACGCTCTCGATATTGGTGTCGAAATCCAGGCCGATCAATTCCCCTCGGCCGTTCAGCACCGGACTGCCGGAATTGCCGTTGGTGCCGTCGTTGGTCGTGATGAAATCGACCGGCACGTCGTTCAGGTGGGCGTCGACATACGGCCAGAAATCGCGCCGCCGCCAGACTTGTTTCAGTTCGGCCGGCACGATAAACGGTTCTGCTCCGGTCTCTTTCTCCATCACCCCGGTCAGACTCGTAATGTAATCGTGGGTGACCGCGTCGCGCGGCGAGTAGCGGCGCACCTCGCCGAAGCTGAACCGCTTGGTTCCGTTGGCATCCGGGTAGAGGCGGTCTCCTTTCCACGCTTGCAGCGCCCGCATATATTGGCGTTCCAGCCGCCCTGCCGCGCTCGCGAAGACCCGCTCTTCGGTCTGCATCCGCTCGAACTCGGGTCCGAGCGCCGCCGCGAGGTCGATGAACGGATCGCGCAGGCGCCGCAGGTCCGCGGTCGACATGCGAAACATCTCCCGCCGCGCCTGCTCCTGCCCGACTTTGGTCTGCGCGAACATCCGGTCGAGCAGTCGGTCCAGGAACCGGTCGCGCTCCGGCCCGCCGGCGAACAGGCTGTCGACCGCGGCCAGCCGCTGCCCGTCCGGCAGCGCCAGCGCCTGCTCGAGCCAGTAGCGCATAAACACGCGGTCCATCGCCGGGACGAGATTGATCTGCGCCTGCTCCAGACGCCGCAGCACGCGGAGCGAATCCCGGTCCTGGTAACCGCTCTCGCGCTCGGGGTCCGGTTTCTCCCGCTGCTCCGCCCATCGATACACCTGCCGGGCCAGAGAGAGGTGATCGACATACCAGACCATGCCGAGCACTTCCCGCCGCTCGCGCGCAGCGGCGTGGGCATCGTAGAGACTGTCGAATGCCGGGATCAAACCGCCGAAACGCTCCCAGCGCGCGGAATCGCCGCGCAGGAAAACCGTCAATTCGGCCTCGGCGGCCGCCGTCCTGGCCACGACGCTGTCTCTGGCCAGACCGGCCACCAGCCCCTGCGTCTTCTTCATCCGGTTGCTGATCCCCTGCACCGTCGAGGCCATGCGCAGAGCGATCCCGGGATTCTCCGCTCCCGCCGAATCGATTTTCGCCAACAGCTGCAGGGACCGGTCGATCGACCGCGGGTAGGTGAAGTTCACCGCCTCGGCGATGGCGCGCGCCACCGTGTACCGCTGCGTCTTCCCCGGATAACCGATCATCATCGTGAAATCCCCCTCCTTGACTCCCTGTGCCGACACCGGCAGCCACGCCTGCGGCTCGTACGGGACATTGTCCCGGGAATACTCGGCCGGCTTTCCATCGGGCCCCACGTATGCCCGGAGGAAGGAATAGTCTCCCACGTGGCGGGGCCAGATCCAGTTGTCGATCTCGTCGCCGTAGTTCCCGATCGCCATCGGCGGCGCGTGCACAATGCGGACGTCGCGGATGCGCAGGAAGGTTGTCAGCGTGTATTTCGTCCCGCCGTAGATCGGGGTCACCTCCGCCTGGATGTCGTCCCGGCCCTGCTCGGCTTCCCGGACAATCTCTTTCGTAATCCGGTCGAGCGCCTCATAGCGCGCCAGGCCGTCGAGTTCCTCCGGCACCGCCGCCAGCACCCGGTCGCTCACGTCCGCCTCCGCCAGCGTGACATACACGCTCGTTCCCACCGCGCGGATCTCCTCCGCGGGCGTGGGAGCGTAGAAGCCGTCCCGAAGGTAGTTGTGCTCGACTGTCGAGGCGCGCTGGATCGCCCCGAAAGCCACGTGGTGGTTTGTGATGATCAGCCCTTTCGGCGAGACGAAGGAGGCGCTCCCGCCCCCGAGGTTGATGCAGGCATCCGCAACATCCGGCCGCGCAGTGTCGTACATCTGCTCCCGCGACAACCGGAGCCCCCGGGCCTGGAGGCTGTCCCAATCAAGGCGGTCGAGCTCATACAGCGGCCACATCCCCTCGTCGGCGGCGGCCCCGCCGCTCAGAGCGGCCGCGATCGCGACTGCCGTCATCAGGCTGCGAGCGCCCCCGCGACGGCCGAAGCGAACTCCTCGGAACTTCAGGTAATCCCCCGCGCCGAGCCTGGTGTGGAAACGAAGACGCATACGCCAACTCCTGCTCAGGTTTCCAGCAATCTGGCTCATGACACCAAAACTGGCAAGCGCTAATCCTTGGCCGGGCGGTCGAATTCGCTGCTCAATTACCGCGCCCGCCCAGCCGATATACCTATCAGGTACACCGGACCTTCCCTGGAGGATGATATGCGCAAAAACGCCCCCCTGCTGATCGCCCTGTTTCTTGCGACCGCCACCCTGGCCCCAGCCGTCGACTTCGGCTTCGGCCTCCAGGTGGATGACGAAGGGCGCAAGAGTTTCTACCTGGCAGTCAGCAACCACTACCAGGTTCCGGAGAAAGAGATTGTGGTGGTCCGCGAGCGGCACATTCCCGATGAAGAGATGCCGGTCGTCTTCTTCCTGGCCGCCCGCTGCAACGCCTCCCCGGCGACCATCATCGACCTGCGCCTCGGCGGCAAGTCCTGGATGGACATCACCCTGCAGTTCGGCAAGACCGCCGAGATATTCTATGTGCCGGTCGAGGACGTGTCGGGCCCGCCCTATGGCCACGCCTACGGCCACTTCAAGAAGCATCCGAAAAACCGGTGGGGTGAAATCCGCCTGAGCGACGACGATGTCGTGAACTTCGTCAACCTCAAATTCATCTGCGACCACTACGGCTGGACCCCGAACGAGGTCATCAGGATGCGCCAGGACGGCCGCGGTTTCATCGACATCAACCGCGACATCAAGGACCGGAAGGCGGGCGCGAAAACACAGGCCAGCACCGGATCGAAAGACCAGCCCGCCAAGAACAAGGGCAAGGGGAAAGACAAGCAGAAGTAATCCATCCCTCAACACCGCCATCCCCGACACGGGCCGCCTCTCCGGCGGCCCGTGGCTTTTTTGGGGGAGCCCGATTGACAAGGGCCGGGCGGCGGCGTTCCTTGCAGCCGGAGATCGGTGATGCATCTGCTCGCCCTGGAACCATACTACGCCGGCAGCCACCGCGCCTTCGTGGACGGTTGGATTGCCGGCAGCCGCCACCGCTGGACCTTGCTCACCCTGCCGGGCTACAAGTGGAAGTGGCGGATGCGCCACGCGCCCTTGACCTTCTGCGATGAAATTGCGGCCCGCCGGCGAGACGGCGAGCGGTGGGACGGTCTCTTCGCCACCGACATGGTCGACCTCGCCCAACTGCTGGGGCTGGCCCGCGCCGCTCTCGGCAACCTCCCGGCCGTTGTCTACTTCCACGAGAACCAACTCACCTACCCCAGTCTCCATGCCGGGGAGCGGGACTACCACTTCGCCATGACGAACTTTTCGACGGCAGCGGTCGCCGCGGGCGTCTGGTTCAACTCGGATTTCCACCGCCGCGAGTTTCTCGAGGGGTTGCGGTCCTTTTTCCGGCGGATGCCCGACTACCCTCCCCTGGCCTGGGTCGACCGGATCGCCGCGCGTTCGGAGGTGTATCCCCAGGGGATCGCCCCGCCGCGGCCGCTTTCAGCCCGGCCGCCCGGACCGCTGCGGATCCTCTGGGCCGCCCGGTGGGAGCATGACAAGAACCCGGAGGACTTCTTCGCCGCCATGCGCGCGCTCCGCTCCCGGGGGGTCGATTTTCGTCTCAGCGTGATCGGCGAGCAGTTTTCCGAGGTACCGGCGGCCTTCGCCGAGGCCCGGCGGGAATTCGCCCCGCTCATCGACCGCTGGGGTTATCAGCCCGACCGCGCGGACTACGAGCGCGCCTTATCCGCCGCCGACCTCATCGTATCAACCGCCCGCCATGAATTCTTCGGCGTGGCCATTGTCGAGGCGGTCGCCGCCGGGATCCGGCCCGTGCTCCCTCAACGCCTCGCCTACCCCGAGATATTCCCCCCGCAATCGTTTCCCGACTGGTACTATGACGGTACGGTGGCCGGGCTGGTCGACAAACTTGTCATGCTCGCCCGACGCTTCGCCGAGACCGGCTCCCTCCGGTCGCCGTCCCTCCCCGCCGGGGCGTCCGCGGCCGAGCGCTTCTTCTGGCCTGTTCTCGCCCCGCGGCTGGACGACGCCCTGGAAGCCGCGCTCCGGCGATAACCGTTGACTTCGCCCGACGACGGCCCGTATCTTGCGTTCGGCAGCAGCGTGGGGACAGCCTCTGCGATCACCCCGCGCGGTCACCCTGTACTGGCTGGACGAAACTCGCCGCCATTATCGAATTGACGACACAAGGAGAGTGTGGAGAAGATGCGCAGAATAGTTGCAGCCGGGCTGGGCGTTGTGCTGCTGGCCGGCCTGCTCGGGGCCGCCTCCGGCCTGATCGGCCCGGCCGGCGATCCTTTTGACCCGACACTCCTTCGATCCCGCCCGCTTCAGTCGGGGGATAGCGCCGGCGACACGTCTCTGTCGATCACCGTGGAGCGGTCAGGCTTCCCGCTCATCCGCGTCTACGCCGACGTCCTGGATGAGAGCGACGGGCCGGTTGCGGGTCTCGCGGGGCCCGACTTTGCGGTGACCCAGGACGGTGCGCCGGTCTCTTTTTCCCTGCTTCCCGCGGCCGAGATTGGCTGCCCGGCGGCATTCTGCCTGGTTTTTGACGTCAGCCTGAGCATGGCGGGCGAGCCGCTCGCCTCAGCCCGCCGGGCCGCCCACCGGTTTGTTGACCGGATGGGGCCGTTCGACCGCGCCGCCGTGGTCTCCTTTGCCGACTGCGCCATGGTCAATGCTCCGTTCACCGACGACCGCGCCGCTCTTCACGCCGCCGTCGACTCGCTCGTTGCTCTCGGTTTGACCGCCTCGTTCGACGGCGTGTACCTGGGCGTCCAACTGGCCGCCGCCCAGCCGGGCAACCGTGCTGTCATTGCTTTCTCCGACGGCTGTGACAACAACAGCGCCTACTGCGATCTTCCGGCCGACGGTTGGGCCGACGGCTACGAGGACGATTCGGCGCTTGTCTGCGATCTCGCCCGCGCCGCCGCCGTCTCCGTCTACACTCTCACCTTCGGCACCCTCGACTCCGTCTGCGGCGATGCAATGGAGGCGTTCGCCCGCGGCTCCGGCGGTCTGCATCGGTACGCATCGGATGCCGACGCCGTCGACTCCGTTTTCGCCGCCATCCAGCACGCCGTGTGCAGCCGCTACCTGATCACCTACTTCAGCCCCGACTCCGCCGCCGACCACGATTTCCATCTTGTCGAAGTGTGCGCGACGCTCGGTGGCGCCGTGTGCTGCGACACCGCGGTCTATCGCGAACCGGCGGTCCCGACAATCCACCTCGCCCCCACGACCCTGCAGCTCAGCGACACCTGTCAACCGGCCGCGGAAGATATCACGATTGAAGCGCTCGCAGAGGATCCCGGCGGCGCAGGGCTTCAGGATGTACGGCTCTTCTACCGCCAGGTGGGAGCCGCTCCGGAGCCGTACCGGGATGTCGCCATGATCGCGGTCGGCGGGGACCGGTATGCGGTGGTCCTCCCGGCCGGCGCGTGGCCGCCGGACGCGGCGGGCTTCGACTATTTCATCAGCGCGGCCAACGGCGACGTCACCGTCACCCTGCCCGCCGTCGATCCCTTCCAGCTTCCCTTCGCGGTCAGTTTCTGTCCTAACCAGCCGCCCGAGATTTCTGCGGCGGCCGCGGTGTGTGTCGACTCGGGTGCGCTCCTCTCTGCCGTCGTGCGCGACGATCCCGACGGTGTCGCCCGTGCCATCGCCGTCGTGTTCGACGGCGGCCTTCCGAGTGTGTACGACATGCTCCCGGTCGGGGGCGATACGTTTGCGGTTGCCCTTCCGCGCGTGCCGCAAAACGCCCGCCTCCTCCTGTCTGTCCGGGCATGGGATAATCTGGGCCTCTCCCGCACAACCGTGCCGCTGGATTGGCACTGCGGCCTGCTGCCCGAGGACAACTGGATTGCGCTTGTCTGTTCCGGCCCGGTTTTCGCCGGCCGATCGCTGCGGCCGGGCGACTCCCTAAGGGTTTTCGATCCCGACGGCGTCCTCTCGGGGAGCGCCGTGGTCGGCGATGATTCCACCTTCGGCTCGCTGCGCGTGGTCGGCGACGACCCCTCCACTCCGCTCGTTGACGAGGGCGCGGAACCGGGCGACCTGCTGACCTTCACCCTGAACGCTGTTGAGGTCCTGCTGACGCCGCCGGTTTTTTTCAGGGCGCCGGGCGACACTATCGAAGTCTGCGATCGCGTCTCCTGCCGGCACTTCGCGCTTGACCCGGGCTGGCACCTCATCTCCTGGAACCGCGCCTTCCGCGCCGACATCGACTCCCTCGTCTCGCTCCTCGGCGGCGCCGCCTGTGTCGACGTGGTCCTGGGTTTTGAGCGGGGCGGTCTCACGTACGATCCGAATCTGGTCGAATTCTCGACCCTCTTCGAGGCCGATTACCACCGCGCCTACTGGCTCCGGCTCGCCTGCCCGGCGACGTTCGATATTTGCGGAGGAGCGATCGCGCCGCACGACACGCTCCCGGTGCGCCGCGGGTTCAACCTGGTCCCCTGCTGGCCCGACAGTTCGCTCCCCGTCGAGACCGCCTGGGCCTCCATCCTCGAATTCACCGACGTCGGCCTGGGCTTTGACGGAGGCAGCCGTATCTGGCTTCCCGACGGCGACAGCGCCAACACGCTCACGGAGCTCGCCCCCGGTTTCGGCTACTGGGTCCACGCGGACCGGGACGGATACCTCGTGTATCCGGGATGGTCCTCTCCTGCCGGCCGGCCTCTGCCGGACGAACCCTTCGGCCTGGCCGCGCCGGCCGTACCGGCCACCCAGACCTGGATGTCGGTCTACGGCGTCGGGCCCGCCTGCGACGGCCTGCCTGTTGCTGATGGCGCCGTCATTGAATTCCACACATCGGGCGGCGTGCTCTGCGGACGGGGGGCGATTGAGGACGGGATCCTTCCCTTCACCCCGGTCTACGGGGCCTCCACAGCCGCGCCCCTCTACCCGCGGCCGGGGGACACGCTCACGGTTTGGGTCGACGGGTCTCCGGTTCTCCCGCCCCTGGTCTTTCAGGGTCACGGCAGCCGTGTCCCTTTGCCGGCTCTCCGGTCATCCGCATCGGGCCCGGATTCTCCCCGCCTGCCTTCCGCCTACGTCCTCCGGCAGAACTACCCGAACCCGTTCAACCCGCAGACTGTCATCTCCTTTGACCTGCCGCTTCCCGGCCGGGTGGCCCTGACTGTCTACAACATCCTCGGCCGGGAGACCGCGGTGCTCGCCGATCAAAGGTACCCCGCCGGGACCCATGCGGTGATCTGGGACGGGCTCGATAAGGACGGACGGCCGGTCGGTTCGGGAGTCTATCTCTACCGGTTGGAGGCAGGCGGCGCGGTGTTGAGCCGCAAGATGCTGCTCTTGAGGTGAGGGGCGGTAGCATTTGCGCCGCGCAGGATCGAGTTGCCCGGCGGCCCGAATATGCCGATATTGTCCGTGTCCCCTGATCCGTTTCCGCAAGACGCGGGCAGGCGTGGGGAAAGGAGACTCGATGTCGCACGTGGTCGGATCCCGTTGGGCCGCGCTCATTCTGCCGGCCGCGCTCGTGGTGGCTTTCTCGGCCCGCTCCGAAGTGATCTCTTATCAGGGCCGTCTGACTGATCCCGACGGGCTCCCGATCGCGGACAGCCTCTACTCGATGACCTTCTCCCTCTATGCCGACTCCACGGGCGGCGCCCCGCTGTGGCAGGAGACGGCCACCGTTCCGACCTACCGCGGTCTGTTCGTGCACCTGCTCGGGGCCGTGAGCGACCTCCCCTCGGCCCTGTTCGCCGATCACAGTGCGCTCTTTCTGCAGGTCACGCTCGGGGGAGCGGACCTCGCGCCCCGCACGCGTCTCGCCGCAGCCCCGTCGGCCATGGTTGCGCGCCAGTTGTACCTGACCGATGCTGCCGGCGGCTTGCTCGGCCGCACGGTCAATGATTCGGGCGGCGCCTTCATCCTCTACGACACCGCCGGCGCCCTCGGCATCGCGCTCCGCGGCGGCCGCGCCTCCGATTCGGCCGTCGTGTTCCCGGACTCGGCGATCAACGCCGACGAGATCCTCGATGAGCCCGGCATCGTCAACGGCATCAGCAGCGATATCATCACGCTCTCGACCGCCGAGATGACTGACCTGGTGACGGTCGAGATCACCATACCCTACGACGGCCTGATCGTCCTCTACGGCAAGTGCTACGCCGTGCTATCGGGCACCACCGGCCCCAACGGCGCGCAGGTGCAGATCGACGCCGTCGAGGGGGGGCTCCCGATTTTTCCGTACTACACGCAGGCCGGCCTGAGCGGCTTTGTCAACACCGGCGCCAACTACTTCCCCGCCGTGGTCACGCGCACGTACTACAAAGAGGCCGGCACGTACGAATTCCGCCTCGAGGCCAAAGCGACCCAACCGTCGCCGGCGCTCGCCCAGACCTGGGACCATGTCCTCACCGCCCTGTATTTCCCGACCGCCTACGGCTACACGACGGTGAGCACGAAGACGGCCGGGGGGGTGGCCACACCGCCGCCCGGCTCGGACAGCCGGGGGAGCGGCCGCCTCGGGGAGACCATTCGGGACGACGCCCCTCTGGTCGGGGACAGCGCGCGCACCGACCGGTGACCGCCGGCGGCGGCAACCCTTTTCATCGCTGCGCAAAAAATGGCCAATTTGGAGCCGTCAAATCTTTTTTGGAACCGGCGCCGGCGGCCCCGGTTAGAAATCACAGCGGGACCGGGATGTCCCCTTCCCCGCCATTCCGATAGAAGGAGCGTGTACCGCCGATCGATAGCGAAACCTGAATTACCGCCTCAACGGACCGAGCGCTCGCGCTCGCCGGGAAAGGAGCCGCTGATTCATGATCGCCTTCGTCCGCCCGCGGGGAGTGGGCGTGTTGCTCGCCGCCCTGGTGCTGTCGGCCGCCGCCGTCCCCTGTCTGGCCGCCCCGCCCGACTCCCTCAACGCACTGCAGACCGCTCTGGCGGATTCGCTCGACCTGAACGGCAAGGTCGTGTATGTCGACTTCTGGGCCTCGTGGTGCGTGCCCTGCCGCCACTCTTTCCCCTGGATGCAGGCCCTCTCCGACAAGTTCCGCAACCGCGGTCTCGAGATCATCGCCGTCGGCGTCGACCAGGACCACCGCGCGGCGGTGAAGTTCCTCGAGGAGAACCGCACCGCTTTCCCGATCGTCTTCGATTCGACCGGCCGTCTGGCCAAGCTCTATGAACTGGAGGCGATGCCCACCTCCTTCCTCTATGACCGGAGCGGCCGCCTTGTCTCCACTCACCGGGGCTTCCGCCCGGATGAGACCGACAGTCTCGAGGCGGCCATTGTCCGCCTGCTCGACAAGGGAGGGGCGCAGTGAGACGGCTTCGATTCTTCGTGCTTTCGGCCGGGGCTTTCGCGCTCGCGGCCGTCCTCTCCGGGTGCGCCGCCGTCGGCGTGCAGGTCTGGGAACGCGACGTTCTCTCCAAACCGGAAATGCAGATGGACAGCCATGCGCTCGACCGCGCCCTGGATGACCACATCTATTTCAGCAAGGAGGCTTCCAGCGGCGGGCGCAGCTTCGGCGGCGGGGGATGCGGATGCAATTGACCAACCGGCCGCCTCTCCGAGGCGCGCTCAGCGCCCTCACCGCGGCCCTGCTCGGGACCGGCGCGGCCGCGTCCGAGGGGCGGAATCGCGTGGAATCGTCGATCCTCCTGTATTCCGAGGTCGACCGCGTGCAGGCGGCCGAAGCGATCATCGGCCTGGGCCGGGCGCTCAAGGGGGACCGGATGCTCAGCGCGCGGCTGACCCTCGACGGCCTCACCGGCGCCTCGCCCAACGGCGCCACGCCGTCGGCCCGCGTGCAAACCTTCACCCGCCCCTCCGGCGAGGGCGGTTATTCCGTAAAGCCGGGCGAGATTCCGCTCGACGACACCTTCAAAGACACGCGCTACAGCTTCGACGGCAGTCTGGCTCAGCCGCTCGACCGCCTCACCACCATTGTCCTCGGCGCCCACTACTCGGGCGAGCATGACTACACATCCCTGGGGGCCAGTGTCGGTCTCTCCCGCGACCTGAATCGGAAGAACACGACGCTGTCCGCCTCGGCCGCCTATTCGCGCGACCGGGTCCGCCCCGAAGGCGGTCCTCCTGACCCGCTGAGTTCGATGAGCGCGCGGGCCGACGACGATGATGACGACGACGCAGGCGAGCGGGAGCTCGCCGCTCAGGATGACGACGGCGACGACGATGACGACGAGGACCGTGAGAGCGACGCCGGCGAGGGGAAGAACGTGTACGACGTCGTCTTCGGCCTCACGCAGGTGCTTAATCGACAGACCGTCCTCCGTCTCAACTACTCCTACAACCACTCGTCCGGCTACCTGAACGATCCCTACAAGATAGTGAGCGTTGTGCAGGGACCGGGTGGTCCCGACGCCGGCGAACCGGTCGATTACCTCTATGAGGCCCGTCCCGACGGCCGCGCCAAGCAGGCGGTTTTCGCCCAACTGCGCCGCTACCTGAGCGGGCACACGATCGACCTCTCCTACCGCTACTTCTGGGACGACTGGGGCGTGACCTCCCAGACCGTTGAACTTTTCTACCGACTGCCCGTGAAAGCCGGGCACGCGCTCCAGCCCCACGTCCGCTGGTACCGCCAGACGGAGGCGGACTTCTACCGCGTTTTCCTGGTCGAGGCCGCTCCGGCGCCGGCCCATGCCTCGGCCGACTACCGGCTGGCTCCGTTTCACGCGGTGACGGCCGGGCTGCAGTACCTGTTCCCGGTCGGTCAGGGGGTTCAGGTGAGCCTCGGCGGCGAGTACTATCACCAGGCGGGGGATATCAGCCCGCCCCGTTCGATGGGCGTGCTGAGCACGTACGAGTTGTTCCCCGACATGGACGCCGTCATGGTCCGGGCCGGATTCGACTATGAATTCTAAGGCCGCGCCGGAGTGCTCTGTCCGGAAGGGCGGATCCCACTGGACGATTTCCTTCTCCGCCATGGCGAGTCCCTGCGAGATTCTCATTCGCTGCCGCCGCCGGAGCGAAGCCGAACACGTGGCTTCGCTCGCGGCCGCGGAAACGCGCCGCATCGAACGGAAACTCAGCCGGTACCGCGACGACAACATAATCCACGCCATCAACGCCGGCACCGGCGCGGCGGTGGAAGTCGATGACGAGCTCGCGCGCCTCCTCACCTATGCCGACCAGTGCTACCGCCTCAGCGGCGGCCTCTTCGACATCACCTCCGGCGTCCTTCGCCGGGCCTGGAAATTCGACGGATCGACGGCTTCGCCGGACCGAGACCTGATCGAGTCGCTGCTCGGACGGGTCGGGTGGGAGAAGGTCGAATGGGATGGGCGGCGCCTGCGCCTGCAACCCGGCATGGAAATCGATCTCGGCGGTCTCGGCAAAGAGTACGCGGCCGATCGGGCGGCCGACCTCGCGTTCCGCGCCTCGGGGGCCCCCCTCATGGCCAACTTCGGCGGCGACATCCGGGCCCTCAGCGCCGACCCCGACTCGCCGCCGTGGGTCGTGGGCATCGAGGACCCGCTGCGCGAGGGAACCGCCGTCGGTCGAATAGACCTCAGCAACGGCGGCGTCGCCACCAGCGGCGACGCGCGGCGGTTCTGCCTGGTGGAAGGCGTGCGGCTGGGTCACATTCTCAACCCCCGCACCGGGTGGCCGGTGGCCGATGCTCCCCGAAGTGTCACGGTTCTGGGAGACTACTGCGTCGAGGCCGGGTTCCTGGCCACCCTGGCCATGCTGCACGGCCGGGCGGCCGAGGACTTCCTCGCCGGAGAAAAAGTCCCTTACCACTGCATCCGGTAGGCCCCCTACTTCACGAAAACCATCTTCCTGGCCCCGGCGGCCTTCCCGGCCTCGAGCCGGTAGAGGTAGACCCCGCTCGCCACCGGCGCCCCCGCGCGATCCGTGCCGTCCCACAGCGCTTCATAGATCCCCGCCGCCCGGTACTCATCCACGAGCGTTTTCACGCGCTGCCCGAGCACGTTGTAGACCGCGAGCCGCACGCGCGCTCCCTCCGCCAGAGAATAGCGGATCACCGTCTCACCGTTGAACGGATTCGGGTAGTTCTGGTCGAGCGCGAACCGCCGCGGCAGTTCCGGTTCGGGATCCACGCCCGTGGCCACGCCCAGGCGGTAAATCTTCACAGAACCGCCGTCCGAGGCCGCGACCATCTCTCCCGACACTGCGATGACGGTGCCCGGGTCCCCGCCGTACTCCGCCAATTCCGGCACTTCCCGGTCGAGACGGAAGACCCCGATCCCCGTGGTTCCGACCGCAAACAGCCCCCGCCCCGAGATGACCGCATCGCTCGCCGTGAACGGCATATCGATCCAGCTCTCGACAGAGAGCGCTCCGCTCGGCAGGAGACGGGACACGAGAAGCTGGTCGCGGACGAACACGAGGAGGCGGCCGCTGTCCCAGACCATCACGGAGGCCTGCGAGGGAAGGTCGGTGATGCCGGCCAACTGCGTGCGGAGATCCGGCCCGATTCGATACGACCAGATCTGGTCTTTCCCCGTGGCCAGGAAGACCATCGTGTCCGTGAGGCAGGATGCGGTGATCCCGAACTGCTGCTCCCACGGCTCCTGCGAACTGACCCGGCCGGAGTCGTTGATCGTAAAGACCTGCATAGTGCGCAGCCCCGTGACGGCGATCGCCCGAAGGGAGTCGTGCCGCAGGCGGGGCAGAAAGACGATCCGCCCCGCCATCGTGTCGTCCAGGGTGATCGCCCGGTCGACGAGGAAGGAATCGGCGAAGAAGGGCCGGCGGATCACCACAATGGTGTTGATGCCGGCCATGTAGGCCAGGAGAGTGTCGCCCGTCACCGTCAGCGCCTGCATGCTGTTCAAGTGGGGCAGGAGGGCGAAGTCCAGGTGGGGCGCGAGCGTGGAGTCAAACGTGTAGGCCTCGATCGGGTTGTGGCCGCCCGACGTGAACAGTTTGCCGCCGCCGAACGCCAGCGCCTGCACCGGCCCGGAGCGATACAGCCCCGGCCCGCTTTGCCCGAGGTCATCGATATTCACCAGAAACAGCCCGCCGGCTTCGCGGGGCAGCACCAGGTAGCGGGTTCCACCCCGGGTGAACAGCGCGCCGTCGGTCACCACGCCCTCAATCGCCATCGCGGCCCGCACCTCGCCGGTCCCCCGGTCGCGCACCTCAATGGAGCGCGGCGCCACGGTCACCATCGCATCCCCGCTCAGGTACACCCGCTGCGGCCGGTCGCCGTCGGGAACCGCGGGCGCGACGAGCGACTGCGGCCCGGGATACCGCCCGATGACGACCCCGCCGGACCGTCCGATCATGGCCGAAGTCGAGTCCGCCTGCGCGAACGAAAGAACTTCCTGGGGCACGTAGAGGTAATCGAGAAAGGCCGCCGACCCCGCCCCGGCCGGGTCGTAGCGCATGATCCCGTTGTATTCGTCGAGGACATACAGCCAGGGTCCCTCCGCCTCCATCTGCGTCACCATAATCCCCACCATGCTCGTGTCAAGGAGCGCGGCCGTTCCGGCCGGTCCGATCGCATAGCGCCACAGGCCCTCGAACCACCGCGACAGGTAGAGCTGGGTGTCGACGAGCGCCCAGTCGGCGAACGCCGCCCCGGGAGCGAACTCCCAGGCGGTCACCAGTTCGGGCAGCATCGCCGCGTCGTACGCAATCAGTCGCTGGTCGGCGGTGTGCACCATGAGGCGTCCCTCCGCCATCCGCACGGCCGCTGGATAGTAGTCAATCTCGTGCACGCTCTCTACGACAAACTGGTTGAGGCTGTCCGACCACCGGCAGACCGTCACCCCTTCGGACGAGAACCCCACGGCGAGCGAATCGACGACCTCTACGAGGTCCATCCGGTTCCACAGAATGGTGTGCACCGGCCCGTCGGCCAGGTCCGCCCAAGGCGACCCTGTCGGCGCCGCCAGCACCAGAACGACCGCGAGAACAGCCGCCGCCGATTGCCGTGTCATTCGATCACCGCCATTCGCCGCGAAAACGCCGTGCCGTCCACGATCAGCCGGTAGAAATACGTTCCCGGCGCGAGGGCCGCCTCGGAGAAATCCATCTCCTGGTCCCCCGCTTCCATCATTCGCTCCGGCAGCGTTGCGACCCGCTTGCCGGCGGTGTCGTAAATCTCGACCGCCACACGCGCCGGGGCGGGGAGATTGAAGCGCACCGGCGCCGTCGCCCGACCGACCGCCCTCGCCTCGCCGGCCGCCGACCGCTGCGCCTTGCGCACCCGAGCCGGGCCGTCCGAACTCTGCGGCGCAGCCTGCGACCCCGGGTAGATGCCGCTGTTCCCGTTGTCGTACATCCAGCGAAACGTGTTCCGCCCCTCGTCGTAACTCCCCTCGAAATCCCACACCAGCAGGCTCTGCTCGTCGCTCAGCAAGGCGAGTTCGACTTTGCCGTCGTTGTCGAGGTCATCGACCAGCGGGACCTGCCGCCCCGAGGCCACGGTCGCCGACGGTGCGGGCGTCCGTTTCGGCCAGCCGGCCACCGGCACGGCCGCATAGTCCAGGATGTAGAGCAGCTCCGGACCGGTCCCCGGCAGCAGGTGCCCGGCCCGGAAGATGATCTCCGGGTACTCGTCCCCCATGATATTCGCCACGGCCGGGGTCGCGAAGGTTGCGTAGTCGTAAAACGCCTCCCCGGGAATTCCGCGCGGTCCCGTCGCGTACGGCGTGCCGTCCGCCCGGAAAATAAAGAGCGCGGCCTGATCGAATTCGAAATAGGTCATGAGAATTTCCGGCGTCCCGTCGCGATCCAGATCGGCGACCACCGGGTAGGAGGCGATCCAGCCGATCCACGAGTCGTCGATCGGCACCACCCAGCTCGCGAAATCATCGGTTCCGAGAGTCTTGATCCACACGTGCTCGAGATCATCGTCGCCCAGGCCGGTCGTGATCGCCTCCGGCAGCCCGTCGCCGTCAAGATCCGCCAGGACGCTGCCGCTCACCGAGGCGATTGTTTGAATGGTCGGGACGTCCCTCCCGAAAGCCGGGCGGCCGTTGGCCCCGTCAAACAGCCCCATGCCGGTGTGGGGGTTGGCCGAGCTGAAGGACGCGCACACTTCCCGCCGCCCGTCGCCGTCGACATCCGCGGCCGTTGCGAAGGGCGAGGTGTCTCCCCCGGTCAGGTACGAGGGGGATATCCGCGCATCGAATTGACCCCACATCTTCCGCGAGTAGAAGTACCTGTCGCCATTGAAGCGGAAGGCAATGAGCTGTCCCAGCCGGTTGATGAACAGGATGCCCGAATCGGGCACTGCTCCCGGGGGCGAACCGCGGCGCAGCTCGACAATCACCGGCGCCGGGAACCCGTATTCGTAGGGGGTCATGCCCGTGAAACAGGCCTGCGGCCAGCCGGGCGCGGCCGTGCCGTCGTCGCGAATCACGTGGAGCCCGGTCGAATCGGTGACTATGATCTCGTCATGGCCGTCGCCGTCCACATCATACACGGCCGGCACGCAGCGCACGTCGCGCCCCGCGAGCGCCGGGAAGCCGCTCAGCAGTTCTCCGTCGGCCGCCCGATACACCGCGAGTCCCCCGGACGTGGCCGCGATCAGTTCTTTGGAACCGTCCCGATTGAGATCCGCGCTCACCGCCGTCATCCCCCCCCAGCCGGGGATCCGCCGCGGCCATCCGTCGGCGAAAGCCGAAGTCACCGTGATCCCGGCCGAATCCCCTTCCACACCGGTTGCGAAATAACCGTAGAGGTACAGGGTGAACGCCCCTGTATCGGCCCCCGAGGCCGGCCAGGTATAGAAGAGCGAGTCAAATACCTCCCCGGTCCCTGCAAAAAGCCGCACGACATTCCCGCGCGGTCCGCGGCTCTTGACCACCAGCGAGTCGAAATCGGGTCCGTAAGCCGACCCCCTGACGGGGATCGCATAGTCGAACGTCATTCCGTCGGCCGGCGACGACATCGCCAGCACATTCGTCGGCGCATACGTCACCGTCACTGTCCCGCTGCGCCCGTAGCTGTCCGTGAGGCGGAAACTGAGCAGTCCCGCCGCGCCGGGGTTGCGAAAAACCGCGAGCACCGAATCGGGCGGCAGGCCGTTGCCGGCGGCGAGGAAGTGCCAGGCCTCCGGGCTCAACCCGGTCGCGTACTCGATCGTCCACCCATCGTCGTAGCCGCCGATCGTTCCTCCCTTGATAATGATGTCGCCGGTGTGGCGGCTGCGGTGTTCGGGCGCGGTGAGGTACATGCCGCCGCTTTCCATCAGACCGAGGGAGGCGTCGATATTGAGGTACCCCCAGCCGCAGAGCGAGTCTGGGCCGGGCAGATCATCCCCCTGGTTGAGCGGATCGACCAGGTCGGTCGCCCCGTGCTTCAGGATGGCCACGAGCTCGCCGAGCGACAGGTCGGGGCGGAACGACAGCAGCATTCCGGCCGCCCCGCACACCATGGGCGCCGCCATCGACGTCCCGTCCGAGAGGTAGTAGAGGCTGTCGACAATCCGCACCTCCGGCTCGTAGGCCGGGTAGGCGGCGTACATGTCGGTCCCCGCAGCCCGCAGCGACAGGATGTCCAGGCCCGGGGCGATGATGTCGACGTGCGAGCCGAAGGTCGAGAAGTAAGTCAGCTCTCCGTCGGAGTTCCCGGCCCCCACGACCAGCGTCGAATCCAGGTCGAACCCGGCCGGGTAGAACCGGCTGTTGTCGCCGCTGTTGCCCGAGGCCATGCAGACGAGCACGCCGTTTTCCCGCGCGAAGTTGATGACCTCGCGCAGGAATTGTGATTGGAAGGGCGAGCCCCAGCTCGCGTTGATCACCCGCGCCCCGTTGTTCACGGCATAGAGGATGCCGAGCCCGCCGATCCTCGTGGTCCCGTTCGGGAAAATCTTCACCGGCATGATCTCGATCCACGGCGCGATTCCCACCACTCCCGCGCCGTCGCCGTTCGCTCCCACGATCCCCGCGCAGTGCGTCCCATGACCGTCCTCGTCGCGCGGGTCGGCGTCACCCGCCGGATCGAAGAGGTTGCTGGTATCCCCCGAAATATCGTACCCGGCGGTGTCGTCGATATATCCATTGTGATCGTCGTCGCCGCCGTTGCCGGGAATTTCATCGAGGTTCCGCCAGACCCGTCCGGCCAGTTCCGGGTGATCCGTATCCACGCCTGTGTCGATGATCGCGACGACCACTTTCTCGGCCGAATCCGCCGGCGGCGACTGGTACTGGCCGACCAGGCGCACGTCCCTCCCCGCCGTACCCCGCTTGATCACGCGCTCATCGTTGTATGCCCCATCGATGCGGTTGATTCCGAAATACTCTTGCCCTGTATTCAGCAGATGCCATTGGCGCGGGAACAGGGAATCGGCGGGCAGTTCGAAGAGTTCGAGGAAGTATTCCGGCTCCACCCATTCGACATTGCCGCGGCCGAGCATGTCCGTGATGTCGGCGGCCGCCGCGGCAGGCCGCTCAGTCGCCAGGAAGTATACGCGCTCCAAATCCTCCCGGCCTGCAAGTCCGGCCTTCAGTCCGCCCGGCACGACAGGGGTCAGCCGCTCGCGGCCGCCCAGCGCCTGCCGCACCGCCGCCGGATTGACCCCCGGCGCCAGCTTGACAATGAACGCGCCCGGCACCGGCCCGCTGTCGCCGCGCGCCGCGAACCCCGCCGAGGGCCAGGCGAGAACCGCCACCCATGCGGCCGGCCACAGGATCATCCGCCGGAGTTGTTTCATCGTCACCTGGGAAGCACTTTTGACTGGCCGCGGCTGTAGCATACTCTCCGGTTTGCCTCAGGTTGAGATCCCCCCCGTCCTTTTGTCCCTCCTCAGAAACGTCCGGCGTCGGCCGTTTGTTCAAGGGGTGCAGCGTGGTACTGCCGACGCCACCCCAAGATATGCCAATCCCCCGCCGTGTCAATCCGCAAGTGCCGGGCCGCGGCCTCTGCGAAAACAACTGATTGATCTTGTAATTGCCGTTCTAGTAGTATGTTACGATCACTATATCAACTGTTAGTTTATATCATTCTCGAGAACGACAACAACGACATTTCTTGCCCCCGGCCGGCGAACCTCGTATAATCCACTCCGGCCTCTGGAGAAGGTCCGCGTTCATCCTTCCGATATTAGGAGCAAGCAACATCCGACTGAGGCGCTGAAGAGTATGTGTGGAATAGCCGGCTACTTTCAACTGGAGTCTCCCCGCCCTCCCGACCGGGCGCTGATCGGCCGGATGGTCAACACGCTGCATCACCGGGGCCCGGACGAATTCGGCGCCTACCTTGATGATCGCTGTGTACTCGGCCAGGCCCGCCTCTCGATCATCGACCTCGCCGGGGGATCGCAGCCGATGTGCAACGAGGACGGGTCGCTGTGGATCACCTTCAACGGCGAGATCTTCAACTACCTCGAATTGCGCGAGGAGCTCGTCGGCGCCGGCCACGTTTTCCGCACCCGCTGCGACACCGAGGTCATCATCCACGCCTACGAGCAGTGGGGCCGCGACTGCCTCACCCGTTTCAACGGCCAGTGGGCGTTTGTCCTGTACAACCGGCGCGACCGCTCGCTCTTTTTTGCGCGCGACCGCCTCGGCGTCCGCCCTCTGTTCTACGCCGTGCACGGCGGCGCCTTCTACTTCGCCTCCGAAATCAAGGCCATCTTCTGCGCCCCGGAGATTCCCCGCCGCCTTGACCTGAAAGGCCTCGATGAGATCTTTACCTGGTGGACGACCGCGCCGCCTCGCACTGCTTTCGAGGGCATCCACGAACTCGAGGCGGGCGCCTGCGGCGTCGTCCGGAACGGCCGGGTCCGCACGGAACGCTACTGGTCAATGGAATTTCCCGAGACCTTCGACCGCCGCCGCCCGGTCGAGTCGTGGGCGGAGGAGCTCCACGCCCTTCTGGTCGACGCTGTCCGGCTGCGGTTGCGCGCCGACGTCCCGGTGGGCGCCTACCTCTCCGGCGGGCTTGATTCCTCGGCCACCACCGCGCTCATCAGGCATTTCACCGACACCCGGGTCGAGTCCTTTTCGATTGCCTTTCAGGATAAGGCGTATGATGAGTCGCCGTTTCAACGGCAGATGGCCGAGCACCTCGGCACCAACCACCACGTCGTGACCTGCACCTACCGCGACATCGCGGAGAATTTCCCCGCCGTCATCCGCCACACCGAACGCCCCATCGTCCGCACCGCGCCGACGCCGCTCTTCCTGCTCTCCCGGCTCGTCCGGGAGAACAACTTCAAGGTCGTCCTGACCGGCGAGGGCTCGGATGAGATCCTCGGGGGATACGACATTTTCAAAGAGACGATGATCCGGCGGTTCTGGGCCCGCCGTCCTGATTCCGCCTGGCGCCCGGCTCTACTGAAACGCCTTTACCCGACCCTCCCCCTCTCCGGCGCCCGGGCGAAATTCTACCTCGAGACTTTCTACAAGGCCGGTCTCCGCGACACCGACCGCTGCTCCTACTCCCACCAGCCCCGCATCAGCACGACCACCAAGATCAAGGATTACTTCACCCCGGAGGTCCGCCGGATTCTCGATGGTCACAGCTCGCTGGAGGCTTTCTGCGTCGACCTGCCGGACTCGTTTTTCCGCTGGCATCACCTCTGCCGGGCGCAGTATCTCGAAGCACGGTCGCTCTTATCGGGCTACCTGCTCTCGTCGCAGGGGGACCGCGTCGGCATGGCCCACTCGGTCGAGGGCCGCTTCCCCTTCCTCGATCACCGGGTTGTCGAATTTGCGGCGACCATCCCGCCCTGGCACAAGCTCTTCGGCCTGAAAGAGAAATTCGTGCTGAAACGGGCGATGGCGCGCGAGTTGCCGGAGGAGATCACAGCGCGCGTGAAACAGCCGTACATGGCCCCCGACTCCAACAGCTTTGTCCAGCCCGACTCGCCGGGCTACATCGCCGACATACTCGCCGAGTCCGAGATCGCGCGCACCGGTTTGTTCGAATCGGCCGCGGTCCAGCAGTTGCGCGAGAAGGCGACCCGGCTCAAGCACGCCCACTTGTCATTCAAAGACAACATGTCGATGATCGGCATTCTCTCGACCCAGCTGCTCATCCACGCTTTCATCGACCGGTTCCAGCCCGCCCCCGAACCCGGCCGCAGCGCCTTTTCCGTTTGGCACGAAGCTTAGGCCGGGCAAACACCATCCGTATCGACGGTCGATCGAGAATGTCAGCGGTGAGATTCGCCCCCGTGAGAACTGCCGCTCCGGACTGAGTCATGAGACGCGCGCCGGCACCGTATCAGGAATACCCTGCGCCCGGCCTGCCCCCCCTTACTTCCCGTCCGCCCCCCTCTGCTGCAACAGCACCTGCAGCTCGTCCGGAAAGAGCAGGTTCTTCATGATCTTCTCGTAGTTCAGATCGGTCCGGATGCTGTTGATCGTAATGAAGACCAGTTCCTCCCCCGTTGACACGAGGTACAGGCGATTCCGCTCGACCTCGCACACGCCCTCTTCCCGCCGCCGTCGCGCCCCGCCCTTCTCGGGGAACAGTTCGATCACGTCGCGAAGCGTTTTGTGCACGTGTTTGAATCCCTTGCGGAACTGCTCTTCGCCGGCCGCCGACTTGAACTTCCCGTCCAGCGTCATGCTGTAGGCGTGCTCGAAACCGGGGATGTCGGCGAAGCGGTCGTGGAGCGACTCCCTGACCGCGATCGGCGGCACCGGCGAGGGGTACGGCCGAGCGGTGGGCGCCGCGGGCGCGTCATCGGGAAGATCCGGAAGCGGCTCCGGACCGGGCAACGCACCCGATCCGGCGGCCGGAACTGCGGACGCCGTCTCGCCCTCCATGGCCGGCCGGGCGCCGCGGCGAAACACGATGGTCGGCTCCTGAGCGGCTCGTTCGAGCCGTTGCCGCGCCTCGCCGGTGGGATCGGTGATGAGCGAGAGCACCTCGGCGTGTTGGCGCTTCATCACATCCTCCGCGAGATTCTGCTCCTCCACCGAACCGATCGCCTGCTCAAGCTTCTTCTCGAGCTTGTGCAGAACCTGTCCCTGGTTCAGAATGGTTGTCGTGATGCGCGGGTAGGGGCGGGGCGCATATTCCGTCTGCACCTGCAGCATGCTCTCCCCCCGCTTCACCAGCGAGGTGCGTCCGGCCGGTATGAACGATCCCACAGTCAGCTTACCCTTTGCGATCTCACATCGCTGCAATCCTGGCCGTCGCCCACAGGCAATCCGGGCGGCGCGCATTCACTTCCGACAGGCCGGGGTCGGCACCGGGTCCCTGCCGCTCTGTCTTGTCTCTCCGCCCCGGCCGGCTGCGACCCCGGCGAGCCGGCCGCGGAGAGCTGCCGGGCCGGGCGCCTCGGAATCCCGGCGACGCGCGCGGCCTCGAGGGAGCACACGCCGGCCGCCCGGCGGGAATCGGCCCATTATACTCTGATATCGGAAGAATCAACAGTTAGAATAGCCGCAGGCGCCGCAGGAAAAACACCCCGCCTCGGCGTGCATCAGGCCGCCGCACTCCGGACAGATTTCCCCGTCGGGCTCCGGCGCGGCCCCCCCGCGCACGCCCGCCTCGGCGCCAGAATGCCTGTGCAAAACTTGCGCAATGGCATCGGGGATCGAGGCCACCCGCGCGCCTCCCGAGAATGTCTGGCTCGCCCCGCCGATTCCCCGCAGTTGACGAATAATCGCCTCGACCGGCACGTGGGAGCGCAGAGCCAGCGAAATCAGCCGGCAAATCGCCTCGGTATCCGCCATCGTCGTGTACCCCGATTTCCCGATGTGGGCAAACACCTCGAACGGCTGGCCCTGGCGGGTGTTGACGGTCACGTACAGATTCCCATAGCCGGTTCGGATTTTCTCGGTGATGCCCTCCAGGACGGCCGGCCGTTCCATGACCACCGGCGCAACCGTCGCCCCGGCCGCCGGCCGCGCCGACAGCACCTGGTTCGGCCGGGCGTTGTCCCGATAAATCGTGATTCCCTTCAGCCCCATCCGGTAGGCCTGCCGGAAAGCCGTGCGCACGGCCTCCCGGGTGGCCGATTCGGCGAAATTGATCGTCTTGCTCACCGAGGAGTCGCAGTGTTTCTGGAACTGCGCCTGCATCCGAATATGATCTTCGGGCGAGATGTCGGCCGCGGTGAGGAATGTCGCTCGCAGCTCTTCGGGGATTTCCGCAAGGTCGCTGATCGAGCGCCGCTCCGCCACCTTCCGGATCAGGTCGTCGGAGTAGAATCCCCCGCGCCGGGCCGCCGCCTCAAAGAGCGGGTTGACCTCGGTCAGGCGCGTCCCCTCCATGATGTTGCGCTCGAAGGCCACCGCATAGTAGGGCTCGATGCCCGAGGAACAGCCCGCGAGAATCGAGATCGTCCCGGTCGGCGCCACCGTCGTCACGGTCGCGTTGCGCATGGCGATACCTTCCCGGCCAAAGAGCGAGTGCTCCCAGTTCGGGAATTTGCCGCGGGTTTTGGCCAGTTCCGAGGAATGATTCCGCGCCTCGCTGTGCACGAACTGCATGACCCGCTCGCCGAGCGCGAACGCCGCCTCGGAGTTGTAGGGGACGCGCAACCTGACCAGCAGGTCTGCCCACCCCATGACCCCCAGCCCGATGCGGCGGTTGCGCCGGGTCTGGGCCGCGATCTCCGGGATCGGGAATTTGTTCTGATCGATTACGTTATCCAGAAAGTGCACGCCCGTCCGCACCACCCCCGCCAGCCGCTCCCAATCCACCCCCGCCGCGGGATCGCTCGGGGCGTAGTCGCCCGGAAGCGGCTCTCTTGCGAAACGCCCGAGATTGATCGACCCGAGATTGCACGAATCATACGGCGGCAGCGGCTGCTCGCCGCACGGATTGGTCGCCTCGATCTGTTCGAACGGGAAGGTCGGGTTCCCCTCGTTCATCCGGTCGATAAAGACAATCCCCGGCTCCCCCGTCAGCCAGGCCTGCTCGACGATCAGGTCGAAAATCTCGCGCGCCGGCACCCACTGCTCCTCCCCCTCGACCACGTGGGCCTGCCCGGTCTGCGGATTAACCAGAGCGTACTTCGAGTCCGCCTCCAGCGCCTCCATGAAGGCATTAGTTACGGCCACCGAGATGTTGAAATTGGTGATCCGCCCGGTGTCCAACTTGCAGGAGATGAACTCGCGAATGTCGGGATGGTCCACGCGGAGGATACCCATGTTCGCCCCGCGCCGCGTCCCCCCCTGTTTGACTGCCTCGGTCGCATGGTTGAACACCTCCATAAACGAGACCGGCCCCGAGGCCACTCCGGAGGTGCTGCGTACCCGCGCATTGCGCGGGCGCAGCCGCGAAAAGGCAAACCCCGTCCCGCCGCCCGACTTGTGGATCAAGGCCGCCTGCTTGACCGCCTCGAAAATCTCCTCCATCGAGTCCCCCACCGGGAGCACGAAACAGGCGGACAACTGCCCAAGCGCCCGTCCGGCGTTCATCAGGGTCGGGGAATTCGGAAGGAAATCGCCGTCGGCCATGACGTTGAAAAACGCCTGCGCGGTTCGCTCCACCTGCGCATCATCGCCGCCGTACACGCGGTCGGCCTCGGCGATCGCGCGGGCGACCCGGACAAACAGCTCAACCGGCGTTTCAATCACCCGGCCGCTGGCGTCCCTGGCCAGGTACCGGCGCTTCATCACCGCCATCGCGTTGGGGCTCATGTGAATTTCACGCGTCTGCATACAGAGACAGTCGCTCCCTGTTCTTTGTATCGGACAATCGGCCCGTCTCTATTATAACGCGAGGGGGCGGAGAATGTGCATCACATTTTGGCCCGGCCGCGCACCCTCGCCCAAGCCCCCTTTCCGCCGTCCGCCCTCCAATCCGCGCCGACCGGGGCGTCGCGCCCGCACGCCTGCCCCGGCCGCGGAGGTCTAGAATTTCAGAATCGTCGAGAACAGCACGCGGAAGTTGTCGACATGATCGGTCTTTGTGACCTTGCCGTACTTGTCGCGGCAGAGCTTGCCGTCGGCGGTCCGGGCGGCGTAATCGGCGCGGGTGTACTCGGTCTCCAGGGCCACGCTCAGACTCCCCGCCGTTGCGACCACCCGCGGGGATACCCGCAGGACGCGCTTGATGTCGCTGGTGTTGTCGACACTCGCCCCCCGCACCGTCACGTCCGTGCCGTCCACCCGGTAGCTGTACACGACAACCGAATCGTCGGCGCCGAGATTCTCCGTGTACCCGGCCCACAACGCATACTGCCACCGGGGACCGTGCCGCACAATGATCTCGGACCAGATGGCGAAACAATCCACGGTCGTGTACGCAACCGCGTTTCGTTCGGGGTCGAGCACGTCGGTGACCGCGTACCCCCCGAGCATGGTCAGATCGTAGAGATTCTGTCCGTACACGCCCTGCACTTTGCCGGTGAGCGACGGCGTGTGGTACTTCAGGAACGCCATGGCCGCCGCCGAGGAAATTTCTTCATCGGTCTTGAAGGCGCCGTCTTCGCCGGTCGTCTGGAGCAGCGGGCGAAGGGTCTTGAACTCCCCGCCCACGCCGGCGAGTAGTTCGCGCGCCCCGCCGTCGGCCGCATGGCTGAAATGCACCTGGGCATTGAGATCGGGAATCGAGGAGTTGCGCAGCGGCGCCGACCCGCCCCCGCCGGCAAAATCCCGCTGGGCGGCGGCCGCCGCGATCAGGCGCAAGGGCCCGAGCCGGTGGGTCAGGCGCACCTGCGGATTGCGCGCGAACGGTTGCATCGGCGCACCCGTGTTGAACGAGATCACCTCGGAAAAGCACGCCGGCACGAACAGCGGGTGCCAGTACTGCCCGAGCAGCAGCTCGGTGTTCGTCCAGGCCAGTTTGGCGTAGGCGTGGCGCAGCCGGAACCCGTTGGCATCCACGAGCGCCGCGCTCTCGTTGCCGAAGAAATCGGCCTCCAGAACGCCGCTCACTTTGGCCCCGAAAGCATCGGGAGCCGTGATTGCCCCGGTGAGCCGCGTCTGGATCGCCAGGTAATTGAAACTCCCCCGATCGTTGACATCCTCGCCCCGGACGTCCCGGCTGATTCCGGCCGGGTACAGCAGGAAATGCCCCTCGCGCAGACTGACCGTTTGCCGCGAATCGTGAAAGAAATCGCTCTTCACAAAGCCCGAGAACTTGATGCCGAAATCCTGGCCGCAGAGGCCGGCCGCCGGCAGCGCCAGGAGCGCTGCCGCAAGCATAACCTTCTTCATGAACCACCCCGCCGCTTCCCCGACTCCCCGCCGGGGATCCATTGGTTGTTCGCGGAGCGCTCTGCCGCGCCGCCTGAGCGCGGGAGCCTCCTGAGCGCCGACAAAAAAGCGGGGCGGAACCATCCCGCCCCGACCGTCTCCGGATATCCGGTTCGTCACTTCGCAACCGCCCCCAGCGGCCACAATGTCCGGCCGTACACCTCATTGAGCACCTGCGCCAGGCCGGCGTACACCGCCGACAACCCGCAGATGATTCCTTCGATTCCGGCCAGCGTCTTGATGCCCGCGCTGCCCGTCGCGTCGCCGATCGCCAGCAGGAAGAACAGCACAGCGAGCGAGGCGAACACGAACTGGAGGGCGCGGTTGAGCCGGAGCGTTCCGACAAACATCACCGCCGTAAAGATTCCCCACATCGCCAGATAGGCCGCCATCGCGATCGCCTCCGGCGCCGCGCCCCAGCCCAGCTTCGGCAGCACGAGCAGAGCCACGAGCGTGAGCCAGAACAGCCCGTATGACGTAAACGCCGTCGTTCCGAACGTATTTCCCTTCTTCCACTCCATGATGCCTGCGAACACCTGCGCCATCCCGCCGTAAAATATCCCCATCCCGAGAATCATCGCATCGAGCGGAAAGATTCCGGCGTTATGGAGATTCAGCAGCACCGTCGTCATGCCGAATCCGAGCAGCCCGAGGGGAGCCGGGTTGGAGGTGGTGTCCCTGATCACCCGGGCCGCGGTTTCGCCGCTCCCCGTCTGCGCCTGTTCTTTGCCCGTGTCCGCCTTGATCCCTGATGCTTCCATGTCGACCAATCCTGTTAGAGTCGTTGCCAACCTCTCACCTGCACCACGCGCAAATATAGACAATGCGCCCCGCGTTCATCAACTGCAAAATGAGAGCGGGGCCGGCCCGGGGCCGCCTGGCCGGGCGCTAACCCGCCCACGTGACCGGCGACACCGCCCGGCGCAGCTCGGCCGCTGCAAAGAACTCGTCCGCTCCGATCAACCGGTATTCCCGATCCCGGCCGAGGACCAGCACGCGGTCGGCGAGCGCCCGGATGACGTCGCCGTCGTGGCTGATCACCACCACCCCCGCTCCCCCCGCGCGCAGCGTCCGCGCCAGCCGGATGAACCGCCCCACCCCTTCCTGGTCGAGCCCGCAGGTCGGCTCGTCGAACACGACAATATCCGGGCGCAGCGACAGCACCGCGGCGAACGCCAGCCGCCGTTTCTCTCCGCCCGACAGCCGGAACGGATCCCGCTTTCCGAACACGGTCGGATCCAGTCCGGCCAGCCGCAGCATGGCGTGTGTCTCCGTGATCGTCAGCGGCCGCCCGATATTCTCGGGGCCGAACTCGACTTCCTGTTCGCAGGTCGGGAGGAAGAACTGCCGCTCCGGCTGCTGGAGGATCGCGCTCACCCGCCCCGGCGCGCTCTCCGGAAACACCGGCCCGCCTTCCGGGCCGATGTAGAGGATCCTTCCTGAGGTCGGTTCCAGCACCCGGCACAAAAGAAGCCCGAGCGTGCTCTTTCCCGATCCCGAGGGTCCGACGACCCCGAGCACCTCGCCGGACTGGACGGTCGCGTTGAGCGGCGGCAGCACCGGTCCGATCGCGGCATAGGCGAACGCCGCCTCCTTGAGTTCGACGCGCGCCACCCGGCGGTCCTTCGCTGCGATACTCGCCGCGCCGCTGCCCTCTCCGTCGCTGGCGCGCGGGTCGAAGGCGATGGCCGTTTCGCGGCAGAAGGCATCGTCGGCGAAGATTCGCTCCGGCCGGCCGTCGGCCGCCACGCGGCCCTCGAAGAAGACCATCAGGCGCGGGTACTGCCGCGCCGTCTGCGGATACTGCGTGATGTGAATCTGGATCATCGAGGGCTGGCTCCGCCGCAGGTTCTCCAGCTCGGTCCGCAGCATCGCTTTCCCCGCTTCGTCGAGAAACGAATCCGGCTCGTCGAGCACGAGCACAGTCGGCTCGCTCACCATGACCGCCGCCAGGGCCACCCGCTGCTTTTCACCGCCCGACAGCTCCGCGGTCAGGCGCTGCCGGAGATGGGCGATCGAGAAGCGCTCGAGCGTCTGGGTCACCCGCCGGGCCATGACGTCGGGCGGCACGGCCGCGTTTTCGAGGGCGAAGGCGATCTCCTTCTCGACCGTCACCGCCACCATCTGGTTGTCGGGATTCTGAAAGAGGATCCCCGCCCTGGTGTCTTCCCCGCGCTGGTTCCGCACCGTCACCCGTCCCTCGGTCGGCGCAAACAGGCCCGCGGCGAGGCGGGCGAAGGTCGATTTCCCCGACCCGTTGGCCCCCATGACGGCCACCGACTCGCCGGGCTGAATGAGCGCCCCGACGTTGGCGAGGGCCGCCGGCGCCCCCGCGCCGTAGCGATATGTCACACCTTCGAAACGAACCATAAAAAAGCCGATGCCCAAAGAACAGGCACCGGCTCCCATTCACAAGCGGAATCGTTCACTCCGCAAAACAGACATCAAGCGTCCGCGCCGCCGCCGTCTCGTCCAGCCGGCGCACCGGGGTGTGGTGCGGCGCCGAAGTCACGAGCTCGGGGTCGGTGTCCGCCTCGCGCGCGATTTGGCGCATGATTGCCGCAAACCGGTCGAGCGTCTCCCTGCTCTCCGTCTCCGTCGGCTCGATCATGAGCGCCTCCGGCACGATGAGCGGGAAATAGTTGGTCGGCGAGTGCACGCCGAAATCGAGCATCCGCTTCGACATGTCCGCTGTCCGCACCCCTTTCTTCTTCTGCCGGTTTCCCGACAGCACGAATTCGTGCATGCAGTGGACATCGTAGGGCAGATCGAAAGCATCCTTCAGCAGCGCCTTGAGGTAGTTGGCGTTGAGCACCGCGTTCTCGCTGGCGCGCCGCAGTCCCCGGCCGCCGAGCGTCTTGATGTAGGCATAGGCCCGCACCTGGTTGGCGAAATTCCCGTAGAACGCGTGCACCCGCCCGATCGAGTGCGGGCGGTTGTAGTTCATGAACAGCGTCCCGTCGTCCGCCTTTTCCAGCACCGGGAAGGGGAGGAACGGGTCGAGTTCCGCGGTGACCCCGACCGCTCCGGCGCCCGGCCCGCCGCCGCCGTGCGGCGTCGAGAACGTCTTGTGCAGGTTGAAGTGCATGATGTCGAAGCCGACGTCGCCGGGGCGGAAGATGCCCATGTTGGCGTTAAGGTTCGCCCCGTCCATGTACACGAGTCCGCCCTTGGCGTGCACGATCGCGGCGATCTCCCGGATGTGGGTCTCGAAAATGCCGAGCGTGTTGGGATTGGTCATCATGATCCCGGCCACGTCCTCGTCCATCGCCGCCGCCACCGCCTCGGGCGGAATGACCCCCCTTTCGTTCCCCTTCACCTGCACCGTGGAGTAGCCGACGGCCGCGACCGAGGCGGGGTTGGTGCCGTGAGCCGAATCCGGGATGATGACCTTCGAGCGCTTGTTCCCTCTGCTCAGGTGGTAGGCGCGCATGATGAGCAGCCCGGTGAACTCCCCGTGCGCCCCGGCCACCGGCTGGAGCGATATCGAGGGAAACCCCGACACCTCCGACAGGAACTGCTGGAGATCCCACATCAGCCGGAGGATGCCCGGCGCCGAGCTGCACGGCGCGAGCGGGTGGTGGTCGCGGAAATCCGGCAGCGCCGCCGCCGCATCGTTCAGTTTGGGATTGTACTTCATCGTGCACGACCCCAGCGGATAGAACCCCTTGTCGATGTGATGGTTTTTCACCGACAACCCGACAAAGTGCCGCACCGCCTCCCCCTCCGTCACCTCCGGCAGGGCCGCCTCTTTCGACCTGCGGAACTCCGCCGGCAGGGCCGCGAGCAGGTCGGCTTCGCGCGACGCCGTCGGCGGCAGCGTATACCCGGTCCGCCCGGGCTTTGACTTTTCGTATATGAGAATTGGCTCGTCCATAATTGTCCCGTGCGACGGGGCTCTTGCGGGCCCGGTCGCTGTTATTCCGATGGCTCCTCGCCTTTAAGTTTCCTCAACTGCTCTTTCGCGTAGTCCGCGGCTTCCGACTCCGGCCAGTGGTCCAGGAACTCGCTGAAGGCGGCAATCGCCTGGGCGGTGTCGTTCTGCCGTCCGAAAGCGATCGCCCGGTAAATCTCCGCGTCCTCGGCGAACCGCGTCCCCGCAAAATCGGCGCGGATCTGCTCGAACATGGCCAGCGCCGGCGCGAAGTCTTTCGCCCGAAGGTGGGCGTCTGCCTGCGCCACCCGCGCCTCGCCCGCCAGCGAATCCGTCGGCGCCCCCATCGCCACCACCCGGTCGTACCACTGGTCGGCCTCCGCCACCGCCCCGCGGTACTTGTACTTCTCGGCAATCGCGAACGCCGAATCCCGGTTCTGGTTGACCTCGAACCGGGCCGCCATGTCGTCCAGCGTCCCGATTCCCCGGGCGTAGTTCCGGAAGGTCCCGATGTACTCGTCGGTCTCGCCGAATCCGACGAAGCGGTCGATTTCGTTGCCCTCCTTGTCGACCAGCACCGAGGTCGGATAGCCCATGATGTTGTAGCGCTGTTTGGTCAGGGTATCGACCTCGGCGTTCAGCTTGACCAGCAGCATTTCGTTGGTGAAGAACGCAATGGCCTTGGGATCATCGAACACGACCGTGTCCAGCATCTTGCAGTACTTTCACCAGTCGGTGTAGAAGTCGACGACGATGTACTGGCCCGCCTGCGCTTTCTGCAAGGCGTCGGCGAGGTTCTCCACGAACGGCGCCTGCACTGCCGCCTGTTCCTTCTTCGCGCACTGCACCAGCACCGCCGCCAGCGCGAGCGCCGCGATCACTGCCCATTTTTGCATGCTGCCGTACCTCCTAACTAGTTGTCCTCGCGTTCCTCGAATCGCCCGAACTCGACGGCGGCGCTCCCCAGCACGCCGGCGAGCGCCATCTGCGCATCCCGCTCGAACTCGCGCGGGACCATGATCAACTGCCCTTCGTCGCCGGCCCGCCGCAATCCCGCGGCCGGCGCGGCGCTCCGCCCGGCTCCGTAGAGGGGGGTCGGGAGAATGACCGACGGGATATTGCCGGCGTCGAGCGACGCCTTGGCGATCTTCGACTGCCCGCTCGTGAGCACCCGCCCCATCGCCACCCAGCTGCGGTCCGGCCGCTCGGCCGCGCCGCCCGTTCCCGGACGCGCCTCCGCCAGAGCGGCCCCGCACGCGGGGCACACCAGGACGTCAAGCTCGTATTCCCACCGACAGTTCGGGCAGTATCCCACTAATCTTCCTTTCGCCGCCACTTGTCCCCGAGAGTCGCGTCGAGCACGTCGATCGCCTCGTCGCGAAACTCGGCCGGCACGGATATTTCGAACGACGCCGGTTTGGTCTCATAGATCGGATTGAGGGGGAGTCCGACGTTGCCGAAGAAGCCGGACCGGGAGATCACGACGGCCGGGACTTCGCACGCCTGGAGCGTTTCGCGCGCCATGTCCGCGAACGGCTTGTCGTCCACCGTCCCCACCACCACCCAACCCTGTTCCGCTTCCTGCTTCACTTTGCTCCCACAGATGTAACACCGTTCCGGATTCCCTTGCAGGGCCATATTACATTCGGGACAATACGCCACTCGCCGCCAACTCCTTTAGGCCGTCGGCCAGCCGTCCAATCTCCGCCTCGGTCCGTTTTTCGGTGAGGGCGACGATCAAGCAGTGGTCGAGCCCCTGGTACCAGCGCCCGGCCGCGACGCCCGGGAGGACTCCCCGTTCGATCATCGCCAGGATGATCTGCTTGGCCGGCTTGGGCGTCCGGATGGCGAACTCGCGCACGAAGGGTTTCGGCCAGTACAGTTCGTATCCGTCGATCGCCGTCAGCGCCCGGGCCGCCTGCTGCGCCCGCTCCATCGACAATAGCGCCACCCGCTTCAGGCCGGTCCTGCCCAGCAGGGTCAGGTAAACCGCCGCGGTGGTCGCACAGAGAGCTTCGTTGGTGCAGATATTCGAGGTGGCCTTCTCGCGGCGGATATGCTGTTCGCGCGTCTGCAGCACCAGGACAAAGCCCGGCTTCCCTTCGACATCCGTCGTCCGCCCGGCCAGCCGCCCCGGCATGCTGCGCACCAGATCTTTCTTGACCGCAAACATCCCCAGAAGCGGCCCGCCGAACGACACCGGCAGTCCGAGGGGCTGCCCCTCGCCCACCGCGATGTCGGCGCCCCACTCTCCCGGCGTCTTGAGCACGGCCTGGGCGATCGGGTCGAACGCCAGCACCAGCTTGCCGCCCACGCGGTGGATCATCTGTTCGACCGGGCCGATCTCCTCGAGCCGGCCGAAGAAATTCGGCTGGGCAAGAATCACGCCGGCCGTGTGCTCATCGATCGCGTCCTCCAGCCGATTCAGGTCGGTCACGCCGTCGGCCATCGGCGCTGTCACGATCTCCACGTCGAGACCGGAGAGGTAGGTCCGGATCACCTCCCGATACATCGGGTTGAGCGTCTCGGCCGCCACCATGCGGTTGCGCCCGGTCGCTTTGACCGCCAGCATGGCGGCCTCGGCCGCCGCCGTCGCCCCGTCGTACATCGAGGCATTCGCCACGTCCATCCCGGTCAGACGGCAGACGTGGGTCTGGTATTCGTAGATCGCCTGGAGCGTTCCCTGCGCCACCTCCGCCTGGTAGGGAGTGTAGGCGGTCATGAACTCCGGGCGGCTGGTGATCGCGCCCACGGCCGCGGGGATGAAATGGTCATAGACGCCGCCCCCGGCAAAGCCCGCCAGACCCTCGCGGCTCTCGCGGGAGAGCGCTTCGATTTCCCGGAGAAGCTCCATCTCCGAGAGCGCCGGGATGTTGAGTTCGCGCTTGAGGCGCAGCTCCGAGGGAATCCCCTCCAGCAGGTCCTCGAACTTGTCCACGCCGATGCGCTTGAGCATGTCGCGGCGATCATCGTCGGTATTCGGTACGTACGGCATCGCTGTTTACTTCCGATCCTTTGTGTTGTTTCGCCCGATTCCGGGGGTCGCTGGTGCGCTTTCGGGGCGGCCCTCCCGGCGCGCCGGCCCGGAGTTTACCCGGGGGCCGGGCCGGTGCGGCGCCTGGGCCTAGACCGCCGCCAGCAGTTTCTGATAACCCGCGGCGTCGAGCAGGGCGTCCAGCTGGCCGGGGTCGGACACCTCAACCTTGATCATCCAGCCCTCGCCGTAGGGGTCGCGGTTGATCACCATCGGATCGTCCTCGAGCGCGCCGTTGACCGCCGTCACGCGTCCCGAAACGGGCGCGAACATTTCCGAGACCGCCTTCACGGCCTCGATCGTGCCGAACGCCTTCATCTGTGTCACCACACTGCCGACTCTGGGCAGTTCGACGAAGACGATATCGCCCAGTTCCCCCTGGGCGTAGTCGGTAATCCCGATGGTCGCCGTTTGTCCTTCGCGGCGAATCCACTCGTGCTCTTTCGTATACTTGAGTTCCGCGGGTATGTTCACCGGATCCTCCAATGAGCCTCACGTCCTTACTGCTTGTTATCCGATGCCGAGTCGGGCGCGCCCGTCTCGACCGTTTCTTCCTCCGCCAGCACTCCGGCCTCCGACCCCCGCAAGAGCGTCAGCCGGCTCACTGTTTCCCCCGCCGCGATCGCCTCCTCCTGCGCCTCCTCCGGCGCGGGCGGGGCCTCTTGTCCCTTGCGGAAGCGCTGCTCGAGGAAATTGATGTCGTAGCGGCCGGCGACGAAGTCGGGATGTTCGAAAATCTCCCGATGGAACGCCACCGTGGTCGGCACGCCCTCGACGATGAATTCTTCCAGCGAGCGGCGCATCCGGACCACGGCCTCCTGGCGCGTCCGCCCCCTGACGATCAGTTTCGCAATCATGGAATCGTAGTGGGGCGGGATCTGGTAGCCGGTGTACACGGCCCGGTCCACCCGCACGCCCGGTCCTCCGGGAATGTGCAGCCCGGTGATCGTCCCCGGCGTCGGCCGGAAATCCTTTTCGGGGTCCTCGGCGTTGATGCGGCACTCGATGACCGCCCAGCGGGGCTTGATCTCCTCCTGGGTGTACGGAAGCCGCTCGCCCAGCGCCACCCGGATCTGGTCCTGCAGGAGGTCGACTTCGTAGGCCTCTTCGGTCACCGGATGTTCCACCTGGATCCGCGTGTTCATTTCCATGAAGTAGAAATTGCGCTGATCGTCGACGAGGAACTCCATCGTCCCCACCCCGCGGTATCCGACCTGGGCGGCGCCGTTGAGCGCCGCTTCGCCCATCCGCCGCCGCAGCTCGGGCGTCATGAGCGGTGAGGGCGTCTCCTCGATCAGCTTCTGGTGCCGCCGTTGAATCGAGCAGTCACGCTCGCCGAAATGCAGGTAGTTGCCGTAGGTGTCGCCGATCACCTGGATCTCGACGTGGTGGGGATTGAGCACGACTTTCTCCAGGTAGAGATCGGGGTTGCCGAAGGCGTTCCCGGCCTCGGCCGAGGCGACATGGAAGCCGCGCTCCAATTCCGCCACATCGCGGCAAATCCGCATCCCCTTGCCGCCGCCGCCGGCGACCGCTTTCAGGATGACGGGGTAGCCGACTTCTTCGGCCACCGTGGCGGCTTCCCGGAACGTCGCCACCGCACCCTCCGATCCCGGAATGCAGGGCACGCCGGCCTTTCTCATCAGGTCTTTGGCCTGGACCTTGTCGCCCAGTTGCCGGATCTGCTCCGGCGTCGGGCCGATGAACGCCAGCCCGCATGACTCGCAAATCTCCGCGAAATCGGCGTTTTCCGCCAAAAAACCATAGCCGGGGTGGATGGCGCCGGCGTTGGTCACCTCCGCCGCCGCAATGATATGCTTGAAATCGAGATACGACTGCCGGGCCGGGGGCGGCCCGATACATACATCCTCGTCGGCGAAGCGCACGTGGAGGGCATCGCGGTCGGCTTCGCTGTACACCGCGACCGTCTTCAGCCCCATCTCACGGCACGCCCGGATCACCCGGAGAGCGATTTCGCCTCGATTGGCAATGAGTACTTTCTCGAACAAGCACAGTCCTTTCGTCTTTTCGTTGACAGCCCGGACAGGGTGCTGCCCGGACCGCACGTCACAGATAGGTATTATACCCTATTCGTCCCCCGAATTCAACTCAATAAACGCTCCCGCGCGTCCGGTGTTCCCCCCTTTCTGGGACGATAAGATATTGTCGCACAATCACTAACAAAGAGGCGCAGAGGATGCGCATAAGGAAAAGAGACACCCCCATCGGGGTGTCTCTGGATAAGCGGTGCTTTGTCCGGATCGGCGCGGACCCGGCGGGGGCGCGGCCTTCGCGCCTCCCCGCTCAGTACTTGAGGAATCCGCCCGACGCCTCGGCGGAGTGCTGGCGGGACGGTTTCTCGGCGTCCCCGGACTCGTTCTCGTTCTGGTCCCAGCGGTCCGAGGTCCCGGTAATGCCCTTGACCCGCAGGTCGAAATCGTCCGGGTTCGAGGCCTGCTGTATGGCTTCCTCGAAGGTGATCTTCCCCGTCTTGTACAGCTTCATGATCGACTGGTCGAACGTCTGCATGCCGTACTGCACCGTCCCCTGTTCCATCAGTTCCGGAATGTTCACGGTTTTTTCCGGATCCATGATGGCTTCGCGGACGGCGCCGGAGTTGATCATCACTTCCACTGCCGGCACCCGCCCGGGCATATCCGAGCGCACGAGGAGCCGCTGGCACACGATCGCCTTGAGCGTGCCCCCCAGCAGCAGCCGGATCTGCTGGTGCTGGTGGGGCGGGAAGAACGAGATGATACGCGAGATTGTCTCGACCACGTTCAGCGTGTGCAGCGTGGTGAGCACAAGGTGCCCCGTGTCCGCCGCCGTGAGCGCGATCGACATCGTCTCCAGATCGCGCACCTCGCCGATCAGGATCACGTCGGGATCCTGGCGGAAAGCGTGGCGCAGGGCCGAGGCGAAGGTCTCCGTGTCGCCGCCGACCTCGCGCTGCGAGATGATCGACTTCTTGTCCCGGTAGATGTACTCGATCGGGTCTTCGACAGTCAGGATGTTATCGTGGCGGGTCCCGTTGATTTCCTCGATCATGGTCGCCAGGGTGGTCGATTTACCCGACCCGGTCGTGCCCGTGATGATGATCAGTCCGCGCCGGGTTTTCGCCAGCTCGCGGATCACGGGCGGGAGATGCAGTTCTTCGAATGTCGGCACTGTAGTGTTGACCGCACGGATGGCGATCGCGGTGGTTCCCCGCTGACGGAACAGGTTGATACGGAAGCGGCCGAGTTTCGCCACCGACAGCGCCAGGTCCATTTCATTTTTGCGGTAGAACCGCTCGCGCTGCTTCTCGTTGAGAATCTGGCCGACAATCTGCTCCATGATGTCGATTGTCAACGGATCGGTGGAGATCTCGTCCAGTTTGCCGTTCACCCGAAGGTGGGGGCGCACCCCGACCCGAATATGCAGGTCGGACGCTTTCCGGTTGAGCATCTCAACCAGCATCTGCTTGAGATTCATGGGGAAACCCCTTCTGCTGTTCGCCTGTTCTCAGTCGGGTTCGATCAAGAACAGAGTCTGCCCGAATTCCACGGGCTCGGCGTTCTGCACCAGTATCTTGGCGATCCGGCCGCTGACCTCGCTCTCGATCTCATTCATCAATTTCATCGCCTCCACGATGCACACGACCTGGCCGATGCGAATCTTCTGGTTGATCGTCACGTACGGTTCGGCATCGGGGGCCGGGGCCGCATAGAAGGTCCCGACCATTGGCGACTTTATTGATACATATCGGCTTTCCTCAGCCGATACTTGAGCCGGAGCAGCCGCCGGAGCAGTGGATACGGGCTCGGAAGCCGCTGGCGCGGAAGGAGTTATTGGCGCCGCAGGGGGTGCCGGAGCCGTCGCCACCAGCGCGGTTTGCTGATGGCCGTTCGATGATGCCTCCGCCCGATGGATGATCTTCACTCGTCGACCCCAACTGGATACCTCCAGCGAGGCCACATCCGACTCCTCCACCAGGCGAATGAGCTTTCGTATGTATTTTTCGTTCATAAGAAACATCTTTTCCTGATCCGCCCTTCTCTCACGTTGCCGCCTTGGCAAGGGCGCCGCCCGTACTCTCCCTTTTACCCGCGGGCCTCACGCAAAGGCGTTCTTCCCGTACATCCGGGCCATGCGGTCCCGGCTTGGCCTGTACCGAGCTCTCCCTCCGCCCTACCGGTCGTGTCCGGCCGGTCGCTGCCGGCGCAGGCATCCGGCGAAATGATAACCAGAGCGCAGCTATAACTCCAACAAGTTTTTTGGCGCCCGGTTCAACACTTTCCCGCCCCCCCGGGTCACCACCACGTCGTCTTCGATCCGCACTCCCCCCCACCCCGATATGTAGATCCCCGGCTCCACCGTCACCACATTGTTGGGCTGAAGGATGTCGTTCGACAGCGGCGACAGCCGCGGCCCGACGTGGACGTAGTACCCGATCCCGTGGCCGGTTCCGTGCCCGAAATGCTTGTCGTAACCCGCCCGCTTGATGATGCCCCGGCAGACGTTGTCCACCGCCTTGCCCGCCACGCCGGCTCGGACCTTCCTGATCCCCGCCAGCTGCGCCCGGAGCACGATGTCGTAGATTTTCCGCTGCCGCGGCGAGGCTTTCCCCACCACGACCGTCCGCGTGATGTCCGAGACATACCCGTCGATCGTGGCCCCGAAATCGAACGTGATGAAGTCCCCCTTCTCGATTTTCTTGTCGGAGGCGGCCCCGTGGGGGAGGGCGGCCCGCCATCCGGAGGCAACGATGGTTTCGAACGCCGGTTTTGAGGATCCCAGCATCATCATCTGGTACTCGAGTTCGGCCGCCAGTTCCCGTTCGCGGATTCCCGGCGCCACCAGGCTCAGCACCCGCTCAAACGCCGTGTCCGACACGGCCGCCGCTTTCCGGATCGCCGCCAGCTCTTCCGGCTCCTTGACCCACCCGAGGTCGGCCAGGACATCCTCGGCGTTCGCCAGCAACACGCCCGGCCAGACTTTCCGGAGCCGCGTGTGCTGGGCCAGGGTCAGGTGCGCCGCATCGATTCCGTACCGCGTGTTGCGGTCGGCAAGCCCCTTGAGGTCTTTCAGACCCTCCAGAAGGTCTCCCCCCCGCGCGATATGCACCCTGGCCCCCGCGACCTCTTTCCTGGACTGATCCTTGTACCGGAAGTCGGTGAGAAACTCCGCCCCGTTCGACCCGATCACAAGCAGCCCGGCCGATCCCGAAAACCCGGTCAGGTAGCGGATGAAATCCAGATGCGTGACAATAAGCCCGTCGAGATTGCTCTCCCGGAGCTTCTTCCGCAGCGCGTTGATCCGTTTTGCCGACATGAGATATTTCTCCTCCATCGAGGTGAGCTTTTTGTTCGCTTGCCCCGGCGACGCGGGTCGCCGGCCGCCGGATATGGGAGAGCGCCTCACTGTGACCCGTCCCTGGCTTCCGCCCAGGACTCGTAGGCTTGCCGGAAGAGCCCCGCGATCACCGCGGCTCCTTTGAGATTGGGTTCAATCACCCGGCAGAGGTACTCGCTCTCATGGCCGTCGAAAGCGCCCGAGATATCGGCCAGAGCGCCCCCGCATTCCCGCACGTTCTGCTCAATTCCGCGGTTGAGCCGCCGCAGGAGATGCAGCAGATTCTCGGGCAGTGGGGAATCGGGTCTGTAGATGTTGCCGACAATCAGCAGGGATAGGGGATTCGACTTCCTGATCTCAAGGAGAAGCGCCCGGTGCGCCCGCACGACTTTCGCGATGTCCGCCTCGGTCGCCCGGATATCCGCCACCGCCAGGGCGTCGTTGCCCCCAATGGTGAGCGTGATAAGATCCGCCGCCTCCCCGGTCGGAACCTCCGCAATCGTGCAGCCGTCGCAGGTGCGATCAAGGAGAATCCAATCCTGACCCAGGCACTCGTGAAACTGGCGCACGGCGCCGCCGCCGATGACGCCGGTGTACTCATCGATACTCATGCTGTCCCCCAGAGCCAGGTAGACCTTCCGTCGGTCAGTCACTGCGCACCTTCCTCTCCGCTTGCTCCAGCTTTTCCTTCAGGCGGGGGACCGCCGAGCGGCCGTAGAGCACGCCATAGACCTCGGCTGCGAGCCGGTAGTGTCCCTGGGCGAGGTACAAATCCCCGACTGTCTCGGTGTAGAAAGGCACTTCGCGCAGGCGCGCCCGCTCCGCCGGCGCGGCCGCCTGTTCCCCGTCCCGTTTGAGGGTAATGGTCCGCAGCGGCGCTCCCGTGCCCGTCGCGCGTCCCTCGCCGGCCGGTCCGTTCCCCGCCGCGGCCGTCCTGAGCTGTTCCCCTGCCCCGGCGTTCGACGGTGACGCGGTCTGGTCCTCTCCGGAGGCGGGCGACCCGGGTTCATCCGCCGCCCTTTCTCTCGCGCGCCAGTCGCACCGCAGCTCGCGGCAGTAGGGGTCGATTTCCAGCACTCGCCGCCAGTGGGCCACCGCGCCGTGCACGTCCCCTTCCGCCCACTTGATGTCGCCGAGATATTTCAGCGCCGCGGCGTTTTCGGGATCTCGCGCCAGCACCTCATAGAACTGCTCGGCGGCCGATTCCACCTGCCCGGCGTGGTACAACGCCCGCGCGTAAATCAGCCGCCCCGCGACCGCTCCCGGCTCTTCGGCCAGTCCCTCGCGGCAGAGTTCGACCGCCCGCGAGTATTTTCCCGCGGCGAGCGCGGCCGCCGCCGGCGCCGGCCAGTAGGCACCCGCCGCCGGCCGCTCGACCGACGACTGCGCTTCCTTCGGGTTCAGGTCAAACATAAAAGTGAAGGTACCGCAAAAGGCGCGGCCGCGCAAGCGCCGGGCGGGGCGAAGTCGCCCGTTCTCTCTCTTCGGCGGCTCCCCGGCCGGATCCGGCGCTTCCGCTTGACTTTGCTGCCGCGGTGACCGTACTTGCCAATGTGGAGCGGTTTGCCCACACGCGGGCGTGAATTCCAGCGCAGGGTTAGGCCACAGACTGATGCTTGGCCACCCTCGATACAACAAGGAGGAGGTTTTTTCATGAGTAAGTGGGTTTCCACTCTCTTGGGTTTGCTGCTGGTTGCGTCCTCGGCGGTCGCCGGCGGAGGCGAGGTGTGGATTGCGACGTTCGACGGGACTATGGGGCTCCAAGATCAGGCCCGCGGCATCGCGGTGGATCCTTCCGGATGCGTGTTTGTCGTCGGAGAAACCAATTACGCCTCGGAACCGGTCGAAATCCCATCAAGCCTGCTGCTCATCAAGTTCTCGCCGGATGGCGACACCCTGTGGACGCACGTGAACGACAGCGCATCCAGTGCCCGGTATCTCGTCGTCGACGACAGTGGCTGTGTCTATGTAGCCGGCGAGTCAAAGTCGGATACCGTCGATTTCCTGGTCCTCAAGTACGGCCCCGAGGGCGACTCGATTTGGGCGGCGACCTACAAGCACCCTGTCTTTACGAGCGATGAGATCCGCGGCATTGTGCTCGACCCGAACCGCAACCTGTACCTGTTGGGCGATGTCGAGGATTTGGCAGACGATGAGGACATTGCCCTTGTGAAAATTCTGCCGGATGGTTCCATCGACTGGGTTTCCATCCTCTCCGGTCCTGCCGGCGACGATCAACCCGAGGGAATAGCTGTCGACAATTCTGGTCACATCGCTGTCGTCGGCTCGAGCAGGAATTCCGATAGCGCGACAACGGCGATCTGGACGATCATGTACGATGCGTCGGGCGATACAGTTTGGACGGCGCGTTACGGGGGCTCAACGACCTGCTATGCACTCAGTGTGGGAACGGACGACGAGGGAAGCGTGTACGTCGCCGGGGAGCTCGGGGAGTACGAAACCGCGGACTGCATCTTCATCAAATACAGCGCGGCGGGCGTTTTTCAGTGGGACTGGACCTACAGCGGCCCTGCCGGTCTGCGCGATTACATCGGTGACCTGCACGTCGGCGGAGACGGTTCCGTCTGGTTGAGCATCGTCCGTGACTACGACTTCTTTGGGTACGATCCTCGATCCCTGGTCGGAGTGCGACTCAATTCCGATGGAAACGAGCGATGGGCGCGCACGTTCTACTCGCCGTCGCCCACGGGTGATGGGTGCGAGAGCGGCGGTACGTCCGTGGCTGTCGATGCGAACCAAAACGCTGTCTTCGGTTACTCCCCCTGCTGGCCCCATACCGTGAAATACTCTCCCGAGGGCGACCTGCTCTGGTGGCGTCCCTTCGCGGTAGACTCAGCGGGCTTAGGGACCTTCCGGGATCTCGCCGCCGACCAGGATGGCAACGTGTACGTGATCGGGGAGGTGCCGCAGCAGGTATCCGGCACCGAATGGCTCGAGGACATCGTTCTCTACAAATACCCCGCCTCCTGCTGCCTGCTGCGCGGAGACATGAATGAAAGCGGCGGCGTCACCGTGGCCGATATAACGTTCCTCATCGGATACGTTTTCCGCGGCGGACCGCCTCCCTACTGCCTCACTGAAGCGGACGTGTCCGGCGACGGGCACGTCACGGTCGTCGATGTCACGTCCCTGATCGCGTACGTATTTCGCGGCGGTCCGGCCCCGGCCGGCTGCTGAAACCGGCGCGGCGGGAGTCCTCCCGACTCCCGCCTCTACCCTTTCGCGGCTTTCCGCAAAACCTGCGTGGTCGACCGCCCCGGCGTCAGTTTCACGCGCCGCACGGTGCCGCCGTGCGACCGCACGATATCCCTCCCCACGATTTCGCCCAACTTGTAGTCCGATCCCTTCACCAAGACATCCGGCCGCACCTGCCTGATCAATTCGTACGGCGTGTCCTCGCCGAAAATGACGACGTAATCGACAGCGCGGAGGGCCAGGAGAACGGCGGCCCGATCCGCCTGACTCTGGACCGGCCGTTCCGGTCCTTTGAGACGGCGCGTCGAAGCATCCGAGTTCAGCCCCACTATCAGTATGTCCCCCATAGCCTTGGCTTTTTGAAGGTACTCCACGTGCCCGCGGTGGAGGATATCGAACACGCCGTTGGTGAAGACAATTTTGTGGCCGCGCCGCCGGTGGCGGGCCGCCACCTCGCCGATCCTCCTGCGCCCTGTCGGCCTGGCCCTGTTCATTGCGCCGCCCGTCGGACCTTTCTCCCGTGCTACGCCTGCGTCCCCGTCGATCCCCTGGTCACCAGCGTCCCGTTCTTGACGTTGCGCAGCAGTTCCGCGTAGAGCTCTGCAGAGGACACGGTCGCGGTTCCGACCTCTCCGACGGTGATGCCCGCCCCGGCGTTCGCGACAATCGCCGCCTCGACCAGCGTCGCCCCCGCGCACACGGCGGCCACGAAAGCCGCGATCACGGTATCGCCGGCCCCGGTCACATCGAACACTTTCCGGGCGAAGGTCGGTATGTGGGTCGGTTCGGCGTCCTGCTCGAACAGCGACATACCGTCCGGCCCGCGGGTGATGAGAATCGACCGGGCCTCGAGTTCCCGCAGCAGGCTGTTCCCGACATCGATCAGGTCGGCCTCGGATACTATCCGCCGCCCGGCGGCGAACCCGGCCTCGTGGTGGTTCGGGGTGATAAGCGACACGCGTTTATAGTTGTGGAAATGCGTTTCTTTGGGGTCGACGGCCACAAACAGCCCCCGCTTCCGGCAAACCTCCATCACGCTGTTCAGCAGCGACAGCGTAATGACGCCCTTGCCGTAGTCGGAGATAATCACGGCGTTGACCGACTCCGCGGCGGCCGTGAACTTGGCCAGCACCATCCGTTCCACGTCGGGGTGGAGTTCGTGGCGGTTTTCCCGGTCGGCCCGCACCACCTGCTGGCTGTGGGCCATGATGCGGGTCTTGATGGTGGTCTGGCGGGACCGGTCGCACACGCAGTAATCGGCCCCGATGCCGTGCTGTTTGAGCAGTTGGCTGAGTTTGACCGCCGCCTCGTCTTCACCCACCACCCCGACGAGGAGCGGTTCGTCGCCCAACGCCCGGATGTTTGCGGCCACGTTGGCGGCGCCCCCCAGCAGGAGCTTGTCGTGCGAGATTTCCACGACCGGCACGGGCGCCTCGGGCGAGATGCGGTCGACGCGTCCGAAGAGGTACTCGTCGAGCATGATATCCCCCAGGATGAGCACCCGTGCCTTCCCCAGCCTCGCGATCACTTCCGCTATGCGTTCCGCACTCAACGACACGGGCAATGCCTCCTCTTGGCCGCGATCGGTCCGCGGCGGCCCTTTCCGCCGCTTCTCTGTTGACTTGCCGGCGGAATATATTACCATGCTTGATCATGCACAAGCACTTTGAAGTCCGCGGAAAGGAGCCTCCCGATGCAGCAGCAGCCGCCGCAGCAGCAAATCGCCGTGGAGTTCGATGAGAAGGCCGCCGAGGGCATTTATGCCAACCTCGCCCTGATCATGCACTCCCCCACCGAAATCATCATCGACTTCGCCCGCGTGATGCCCCGCCTGCCGAAGGCCAAGGTCCTCTCGCGCATCATCATGACCCCCATGCACGCCAAACTCCTCCACCAGGCCCTGACTGAGAACCTCAAGAAGTTTGAGGCGCAGTTCGGCGAGATCAAGACTTTCGGTTTCCCCGGCGGGGGCAAAGGTCCGATCGGTTTTGAGTCGGGCGTGCGTTTTGTCGATCCGGAGAAGGAGTAAGGGGCGCCCGGGCCCGGCTGTTTTTTGTTGCCTCGCGGCGCGCGCTCCGCTACCCATGGGGCATGGCGCTGGCAACCAAACCGGTCACCCGCTGCCCCTTCTGCAAGGAGACCATCCTGGAGGGGGCGGTCAAGTGCAAGCACTGCCACTCGGAGTTGAGCGCCCCCCCGGCGGCCCGTCCCAAGCGCCTGGCCCGGCTCAACACTTTCCGCATCGGCTTCCTTGTCGGCGTGGTCTTCACCCTCATCCTCGTGATTCTCGTCTACCGGCATTTCGCCTGAACATGTCCCTGGCTGTCCACTCAAGGATCCTGCGCCACCTGCCGATACTACAACAGGATAGCGGCGCCGGTTGAGGCGCGGCCGCGTCCTGAGGGCCTTTTCGTGAACACAGCGAAAACCACCATCCTGGTCGTCGACGATGAGCCGGCGATCCGGCAAATACTCCTGCGCAGCCTTTCGTCGGCCGGCTTCGACACAACGACGGCCACCGACGGCGCGGACGCCCTCCTCAAAATGGCCCAGCAGCCCTTCGACATCGTCATCACCGACATCACCATGCCCCACATGGACGGAGTCGCGCTGCTCGGCGAGATCCGGTCCCGTTTCCCCGACACCAAAGTGATCTTCATCACCGGCCAGCGGCTCGCTCTCATGGACAAGGCGGTGCGCGAGGCGGACGTCGACGGGCTGATCAGCAAGCCCTTTCGCAACCATGAGATCGTGGGCCAGCTGCGCCAGCTCTGCCTGTGCCGCACCCACCACCGCGCCCCGTCCGACCCGGTCCCGCCCGCGCCGGCCTAGGCGCCCCGCGGCGCCGGCCCCGGCTTCCGCTGTTCAAGATAACCCGTTCCGTGAACCGATCGTCCCCTACCGCCGCACCTTGACGGCGACGATCCGCTGCCCCTGGACGCGCTCGACCTCGAATTCGAGATCGTGCCACCGGATCACCTGCCCCTCCCGGGGCACCGACCCGACCAGGTCGTAGATCAGCCCGCCCACCGTGTCGTAGTCGCTCTGCTCGAAGTCGGTGTCCAGGAAATCCTGCAGGTCCTCGACCAGAAGTCCGGCGTTGACGAGAAAGGCCCCGTCGGTCAGCTTGACAATCTGCTCCTGCTCCCAGTCGTGCTCGTCCCGGATTTCGCCGAAGATTTCCTCGATGATATCCTCGAGCGTCACCAGCCCCGACACGCCGCCGTACTCGTCCACGACCACCGCGATGTGCATGCGCTTATGCTTGAACTCGCGGAGCAGTTCGCCGATGACCTTGGTCCCCGGTATGAAATACGCCTTGCGCATGTGGTCGGTCACCCGGAACTCCTCCCCCGGCTCGGGCAGGTGGTTGAACATGTCCTTCACGTAGGCGAGGCCGAGGATGCGGTCGATGCTCCCCTCGTAGACCGGGTAGCGCGAGTGGCCGTCGCGCATGACCAGCCGGCGGATCTCCGGAAACGTCATCGATTTTTCGATCCCCACGATGTCGATGCGGGGGATCATGATCTCCCGGGCCACCGTCTGGTCGAGCTGGAAGATCTGCCCGATCATTTCCTTCTTCTCTTCCTCGAGAATGCGCTCGCCGATCCCCGCCTGCTCGGCGAGCGTCTCCAGCGCCCGCTCGACGAGGTCCTCTTTGTCCTCGCCGGTCACGTCTTTCGGCGGGCGAATGCGCTGCAGCGCCCGCCGGTAGCGTCCGACGAGCGGGAAGAACAGGAAGTAGATGATGCCGACGAGCCAGAGGTGCCGCAAAAGCCGCGCCCGGTCGGCCGCGGCCGCCGATCGCCTCGGCATGTACTCGACGAAGAAGATGTACAAGAGCCAGGTCAGGAGCATGCCGAAGAGGCGCACGACAGTTGTCGGCCACCCCGAAATCGCACCCAGGCGGGGAAGGAGCTGGTACATGGCCACGGTGACGATGATCAGCGCGAACGACTTGTAGACCGTGGCGCTCTGCACCAGCGCGAGCGGATCGTTCGCGAGCTTCTTCACAAACCCCCGCCGCCGGGCCGACTGGTTGGGGGAAAGCTTCTCGACCTCCTCCGGGTCCACGTAGACGGCCAGCGAGAACAGCGAGATCACGTAGGCGGTGGCAAACCCGGCGATGATGGCGAAAACGTAGAGCAGGTCCAGCATAGGGCTAGGCTCCCCTCACCGCGGCGAGGTAGCGCTCCTCCCGCGTGCGCATGGCGGCGGCCTCGGCCGGGGTGTGGTGATCGTACCCGAAAAGGTGCAGCCACCCGTGGCAGGCCAGCCGCAGGATCTCTTCGCCCAGCCCGACCCCGTAGGCGGCGGCCTGGGCCCGGGCCACGGGCACGGCGATATAGACCTCGCCGTAGATCTCGTCCGCCTGCTCCCCGGCCCCCTCGTGGAGCGGGAAAGCGAGCACGTCGGTGGCCTTGTCCCGCCCGCGGTACGTGCGGTTCAGGCGGCGCATCCGGCGCCCCCCGGTGAACACGAGGTTGACCTCCCCCGCTTTCCGCCGCTCGCCCCGGGCCACCGCCCGGAAGAGCCGCTCGAGCCGCGCGCGCGGGACCCGCACGGTCGTCTCCTTGTATATCCGCAGCTTCACACCCGCTCCTCGGCCTTCTCGTCTTTCGGATACTCCACGCGGTGGTGGAAGGCGGCGATCAGCACCTGGGCGAAGGCCCGCTTGATCTTGGCCAGATCCCGCAGGGTGAGCGGGCACTGGTCCAGTTCTCCCGATTCGAAGCGATCGTTGATGATGCGCTGGATGAGGTTGTCGATCCGCGCGGGCGAGGGGTGGTCGAGGGTGCGGCTCGCCGCTTCGACCGCATCCGCCAGCATCGCGATCCCCGTCTCGCGCGTCTGCGGTTTCGGCCCCGGGTAGCGGAATTTATCCATCACCGCCTCCCCGTTGCCGGCCCGCAGGGCCTTGTCGTAGAAATACTTCTGCACCATCGTGCCGTGGTGTTCTTCGATGAAATTCAGCACGTCGTCGGGGATGTCGGCGGCCTCGCCGAGCGCCCGCCCTTTTTTGACGTGCGAGGAGAGAATGAGCGCCGACATCGAGGGCGAGAGCGACTCGTGTTTCGATTTCACGGACAGCTGATTTTCGACGAAATACTCTGGGATTTCCATCTTGCCGATATCATGGTAATAGGCGCCGACCCGCGCGAGCAGCGAGTTACCGCCGATCGCCTCCGCCGCCGCCTCCGAGAGATTGCCGACAATGATCGAGTGGTGATAGGTGCCGGGCGCCTCGAGCGCCAGCCGTTTCAAGAGCGGGTGGTTCAGGTCCGACAGTTCCAGGAGGGTGATGTCGGTGGTGATCCCGAAAACCGACTCGAAGACGGGGAGAATGCCGATCGCGAGGATCACGCAGGCGAACCCGTTGGCCAGCCCGTAAGCCATGAGCGCGGGGATTTCGGTTGACGGCGCGAGCTTGAGGTTTTCGACAAAGAGGATGAACACGGCGTAGGCGAAGGCCGTGTAGATCATGATGCGGAAGAAGTGCGCCCGCCGCCGCACCCGCCGCGCGCTGAACACCGCCACCGTCCCCGCCACCACGGTCATGAACGTCAGCGTGAAATCAAACCGGTGGACGATGCCGACCAGGACCGCCAGCACGATGGCCGACAGGACCCCGACCTCGGCGTCGAACAGGATTGTCAGCACGATCGGCAGAAAAGCCACGGGGTAGAGGTAGACCGAGAGGTTCCACCGGTCGAGGAGGTAGATGAGGAACAACTGGATGGCGTAGACGGTCAGAATGGCGATGAGCCGCTCATTGGAGTAGAACACCTCGCGGCGGAAGTGGAAGAGAAACAGAAAGAGGGTCGAAAAGGCGCCGAGCACGAGGATGACCCGCGCGATCGCCGGGACCAGGTTCAGCAGCCAGCTCTGCTCGGCCGCGCGCGCCCGCTGCATCTGCACCAACTGCCGGAGGATGCGCTCCTGCCGCTCGTTCACCCGGCTGCCGGCGCGCACGACCACCGCCCCTTCTTCGACCGTCTCCTTCACCGTCTGAATCTGCGTGAGCTCCTCGTCGAGCCGCCGCGTGTACTCGGCCATGTTGACGTGGAGGTTGGGCTGGAGGAAGGCCCGGCCGACGAGGTAGTGGAACTCGACATCGATCGGCTCCGTCGCCGCCAGCCGGTTGAGCGTCGACAGCAGCTGGGCATCGGCCATCTCCAGGAAGAGCAGTTTGTCGCGGTGGTGGATGTTCTCGCGCTCCCCGCGCCGGATGAGCACGTTTTTGTTCCGGCTCTCGGGGATGGAGTTCTTGCTCGGCAGCACGCCCACCCGGTAGATATCCTCCTCGTAGATGCGGCGCAGCCGGGTCTCGACGTCGCGCAGGTTGCCCCGCCCCAGGGCGTCGAGAATGGCGCTCCGGGTCAGGCGCGCGTAGCGCGCCTCGAGGGTGTCGGCGATTTCATCGACGCGCGCCTGCCAGCGCGACAGACGGCTGACCGAGTCGGCCGCGGCGAGGAACCGGTGCAGCCCGCCGAGCGCCTGCCGCACGGCCGTCGAGTCGTAATCGACCACGAACGGCACCGCCAGCCGGACCATCTCCTCCTCGTCCTCGATCTCCCGCTCCGTCTTGCCGACCGTGATCGCAAACGGCGCCACCACGTCGGCCGGCGCGACCTCGCCGCGCCGCGGGACATCGAACGGGTCGTAGAGCTCCTCCCCCGGGTAGAGAATGCCGACGGCCAGGGCCACGGCCGCGAGCATGGCCGCCTTGGTCGCGCGGCTGCGCGCGGTATCGGTGATGGTCAGGCGTGATTCGCTCTGCACTTTCAGCAGGCGCTTGATCGCACGCTTGATCCGCAGGAGTATCGAAGTGATCAGCATGGCCGCCCCGCCCTTCAGCGTTTCTTCGACCGGCCCTCGTGGGCCTCGTAGGCGCGGATGATGTCCTGCACCAGCCGGTGGCGGATCACGTCCCGGTCGGTCAGGTAGATGAACGCGATCCCCTCGATCCCTTTCAGGATCCCCTGGACTTTCACCAGCCCCGAGCCGCGGCGGTCGGGCAGGTCGATCTGGGTGATGTCGCCCGTGATGATCGCCTTCGACTTCTCGCCGATCCGCGTAAGAAACATTTTCATCTGCGCCGAGGTGGTGTTCTGGGCTTCGTCGAGCACGACGAAGGCCTCGTTGAGCGTCCGCCCCCGCATGAACGCGAGCGGGGCGATCTCGATGATGCCGAGCTCCAGAAGGCGGCGGATCTTGTCCGGCTGCATCATGTCGTAGAGGGCGTCGTACACCGGGCGCAGGTACGGGTCGACCTTGGCCCGGATGTCCCCCGGGAGGAACCCGAGCGACTCGCCCGCCTCAACCGCCGGCCGGGTGAACACAATCCGGTTGACCCGCCCGGCTTTCAGTTCCGCCACCGCCATGGCCACCGCGAGGTAGGTCTTGCCGGTCCCCGCAGGCCCGATGGAGAAGACGATGTCGTTCGCGCTCACCGCCTCCACGTACTTCGTCTGCCCGATCGTCATGGGACGGATTTCGCGCTTGAGCGAACTGGTCAGCAGCGACTGCGTCGAAATGTCCTGGGCCGGTCCGAGCCCGCTCTCTTTCACCATGACGATGGCGTAGTTGAGGTACTGCTCGGTCACCGCGTCCCCCTGCTTGATCCGCGTCACCAGGTCATTGAGCAGGCGCACGACCTTCTCGACCACGTCGGGGAGGCCGTCGATGACGATCTTGTCGCCGCGGGCGACAATCCGGCAGGCGAACCGCGCCTCGATGATGCGCAGGAACACGTCGTTCTGCCCGAAGAGCAGGCGCTGGTCGATGCCCTCGATCGTGAAGGACCGGACCACGCTCTCGTCCAGATGGGCATTCATATACGGCGGACCGGTCCGCCTACTGCTCCTCCCTGATTGCCAGCCCCAGTTCCGCCAACTGGTGTGGGTCGATCTCGGCCGGCGAACCGTCCATCAGCGACATCGCGTTGGTCGTCTTGGGAAAGGCGATCACGTCGCGGATGGACTCGCCCCCGGTCATGAGAGCGGCCAGCCGGTCGAGACCGGCCGCGATGCCGGCGTGGGGGGGCGCACCGTACTCAAGCGCCCGCAGGAGAAATCCGAACATCCGCTCGGCCCGCTCGTCGTCGATCCCCAGGATGTTGAGGATCCGCTGCTGGAGATCCCGCCGGTTGATCCGCTGACCGCCGGAGGCGATTTCCCAGCCGTTGAGCACCAGGTCGTACTGCATCGCCCGGGCCCGCCGCCACGGATGGCCGGGGTCGGACACCGGCAGCGGGCTGGCAAACCCGGCCTCGATCAGCGGCACATCCTCTTCCATCGGGTGCGATACGATATTGTGCGCCGCCTGTAGGGTGCGCGACTCCTCATCGAATTCAAACAGCGGGAAATCCACGACCCACAGGAACCGCCACTCGTTCCGGGCCGCCAGCCGGTGCGCCCGCCCCAGGTGCAGCCGCAACTGCCCGAGGATCGCTTCAGTCTTCGCCGGGCGGTCGGAGACCAGGAACAGGGCATCGCCGGTCGCGGCTTTGGCCTGGGCGCTCATGGCCGCCGCCGTCGCCTCGCCCAGGAATTTCAGGATCGGCGATTTGTCGCCTTCCGCGGTCCTCAGAATATACGCAAGCCCCCCGGCCCCTTGTTGCTTCGCCAGCTCGGTCAACTCGTCGAGCTGTTTGCGCGAGTATGCGGCTCCGCCCGACAGCACGATCCCCTTGATCACGCCGCCGCGCGCCGCGTTCTCCCGGAACACCTTGAATTCCGACGCCCCCGCGATCTCGGTGAGGTCGACAATCTCCATGCCAAAGCGGAGGTCGGGTTTGTCGATTCCCCAGCGGCTGATGGCCTCGGCATAGGTGTAGCGCGGAAACGGCGTCGCCACGGCCGCCCCTGCCAGGTTCTCGAACACGTTCGCCATCAGGCCCTCGATGACCGCGAACACGTCCTCGGGCGTCGCGAACGAGAGCTCGACGTCGATCTGCGTGTGTTCGGGCTGGCGGTCGCTGCGCAGATCCTCGTCGCGCAGGCACCGCGCGATCTGGAAATACTTGTCGAAGCCCGCGATCATGAGGATCTGCTTGAACAACTGCGGCGACTGCGGAAGGGCGTAGAAGCGGCCGTGGTGGACGCGGCTCGGCACCACGTAGTCGCGCGCCCCTTCCGGCGTCGAGCGAATCAGCAGGGGAGTCTCGATCTCCAGGAAGTCCTGCGCGCTCATGTATTTGCGCACACACATGGTCAGATCATGGCGGAACCGGATGCGCTCCTGCAGCGGCCCCCGCCGCAAATCCAGATACCGGTACTCCAGGCGCAGCTTCTCGCTCGCGCTCGTCTCCTCCTCAATCTCAAACGGCGGCGTCTTCGATTCCGAAAGGATCCAGAAGGCCTCGGCCACCACCTCGATCCCGCCCGTGAGCATGCGCTCGTTCGCCGTCCCCTCCGGGCGGTGCCGCACTTTCCCCGTGACCGCCACGACGTACTCATGGCGGACACGCTGCGCCTCGGCCAGCATGTCCTTGTCGAACGTTTCCGGGTTGATCACCACCTGGGTGATGCCGTAGCGGTCGCGCAGGTCCAGAAAAAACAGCCCGCCCAGGTTTCGGTAACTGTTGACCCATCCGTTAAGCCTGACGGTTGTGCCGACATGAGCGGGGCGCAATTCCCCACAGGAGTGGGTGCGTTTCACTTCCGAAAATTTGACCACCAGAGAAATTTAACTCCTTGCTGTCAAAATATTTATCGGCACGTTCGGGCCCAAGGTTCAGGCCGCCGGCGCCGCTGACGTACCGGGAAAGTACACTCCCCCCGACCGAATGTCAAGGTTGCCGGTTCCCCGACCGGACAGACCCGGCGGCCGCCGCCCCTCCCTATGGTGCCGCCACGGACCTTATGCCCGGCGACATCGGATTGACAGGGAGCCGGCACCTGTCGGTGGCATCAATTGATTTGCCCGGCCTCAAGCGGGTAACTGGCCCGGTGACGGCCTGAGTCACCGGCAGCGTCGCACTCCGGGGTACGGAGGGATCTCCTGTTGACAATCTCGCAGGCCGTCACGTATACTCTCCTTCATGGTTAACCGGTTGCGACCGATAGAATTACTATGAATATCTCGCGCTACATGACGGAAGATGCGGTCAAACTGGAAATGGAGACCGTCATCGATCCGCCCGAGGAGGGCCAGTCGATTGAACGCTGGCGGGAGCAGGCCAAGTCCCTGATCCTCCTCGAGCTGGTCGACCTCCTGAACGAGACTCACCGCGTCGGCAACCGCAACAAGCTCCTCATCGACTTTGTCAACCGCGAGAAAAAAGCTTCGACCGCGATCGGCCACGGCATCGCCTTTCCCCACATTCGCTCCATGCAGGCCACCGAGTTCATGATCGCGTTTGCCCGTTCCCATACCGGCTACGACTACGGCGCTCCCGACTCGGCGCCGGTCCGCCTTTTTTTCATCATGGCCGCCCCGCCCTACGAAGACAACCTCTACCTCAAGGTCTTCAAGGCCCTCGCGGAGATGCTGCAGTACGAGTCATTTCGCGAGGAGCTGCTCAGCGTTACCTCGCCCGGCGAAGTTCTCCGCGCCATCCGCGCGATGGAGTGAGAATCGGCGGGCATCACCGGCAAGAGAAAACCGGGCCCCGAGGGACCCGGTTCGGCAAAAGTCAAACTGGCGCAAGGCTCACGGACACGGCGCCGGCGCCGCCCCGCCCCGGAAGAGGTAGCCGACCAGGAGCGTCAGGTCCGACACCTTGATCTCACCGTCCCCGTTGGCGTCCCCGTGCTCGGCGCAGACCGGCGGCACGCCCCCGCGGAAGAGGTAGCCGACCAGCAGCGTCACATCGCTGACCTTGATTGAACCGTCGTTATCGTAGTCGCCGCGCCGGGTGCAGCAGCCCGTCGTCTGGGTGGTTAGGCGAAAAGTCTCGGTTGACACCGTCATGCCCGAGAAGCGGTCGCGGGCTTCCACTTTCCAGAAATACCGCGTGCCTTCGTCGAGCGGGCTGAACAGCACGACTGTGGTCTCGGCCAGCTGCACGTAATCATACAGGGCGAACAGCGAATCCTCCGAATACTTGAGCGTGTACGAGACGGCGTCGCCCAGGTCGCCGTCGGTCGAGGCCTGCCAGACAAAGGTCGGGTGCACGGCGACCGTGTCTCCGTTGGCCGGCGCGAGAAGCGAGAAGGCCGCCGGGGCCTGGTTCACGGCGTTGACGAGGAATGTCCCCACGGCCGACCACGGGCTGTACTCGTAGCCGTCCCAGGCCCGCGCCCGCCACCAGTATCGGGCGTCGTCCGCTAGCGGCGTCGACACCGTCCACACCGTGTGCGGGGGCGCCTGCGTGACCCCGGCGGCGGCCGCCACCACCGTCGTCAATCCCTGGTCGGCGTACACGGCGAACTCGTACGTCTGCACGTCCCCATCGGGGTCGGTGGTGTTGGTGACCTTGAGCGTAGGCGTCGCCGTCGTCACCAGCGAATCCTGCGCCGGCGCCACGAGGAGTCCCGAGGCGCTCACGGCGTTCATTCCGAACTCCAGGCGTTCCCACTCGGACCAGCTCGCGCCATTGGACACGCGCACCCGGAAGACATAATCCTGGCCGTCCGCCAGCGGCGCGCCCGCGTACACAGCCGAGGTGTCGGCGCCGGCGGCCGCCCCCGGCGACCACATGTCATCGGCGTTGAAACAGAGATCCCCCGTCCCCACCTGGACCTCGTATGCGACCGCCGGGCCCCCGGCCGTGTCGACCACGCTCCACGAGAACTCCGGCGTGTGGTCGACCAGCCGGAGCGGCGAGGTTCCGCCGCCCACCGCCACCGCCGTGATCGACGGATTCTGCGACACGGAGTCGGCGGCAAAGAAGTCGAGCACCCGCTGCAGCACCATCTGCTTCGTCGCGTAACCGTTGGCGACATACCCGTCGGCGACGCCCTCAAGACCGAAGCTCGCCAGCACGATCTTGTAGGACCCCGCCCAGGAGAGCATCGTCACGCCGCCCACCGGCAGCTCAAACTCGGCCGCCGACCCGTTGATCGCCGTCATCTTCTGCGGGTCGTCCTGGTTGTCCCCCACGTTGTATCGCAGCTTGTAGCCGTCACCGATCGCGCTCCCCGCCGCCCCGTTCATGATCGGGTAGTACTGATCCCCAAGGTAGCCGGCCTTGAGGTAGTTGCTCAGGAACGACGGGGCGTCCCCGTTCAACTCCCGAACAATGACCTGACCGGTGAGGAACAGATTGCCGCCGTTGTCGAGGAAGGTTGTCATCGCGGCCACATCCGCCGCCGAGAGCACGTCCGGGCGGTCGTCGCCGGTGAACCAGACGACAATCGCGTAGCGCGATAGGGTGTCGGCCGGCGGCGTTCCAGACACCGCCTTCGTCCATTTGGCGAACGGCACGCGCAATCCGAAGAGCGCCTGTTCGTACGCCTGGTTCCAGTTGGCCCCGTTGTCGTCGTCCACCAGCAGCACTTCCGGGCCGCCGACGTCCAGTTCGAACCCGTAGGTGCGCTCCGCACCGAGCTGGTCGGCATCGACCGTCAGGAAGAACGAGTCGATGCACGGCGAGAAATCGGCCGGCACGTCGAAGATGATCGGATTGAGGGCATTGCCGCCGGTGCCGCCCGACCCGGCCACGGCCCCGATGTTGACTGTGGGAGTGATGAATACGATATCGTTGTTGTCCGCTGTCAGCGTCCCCGTCACGTTGGTGGCCGTCGCCCAGGCATTCTGCAGCGTGAAGGTGAAGGTCATGCGCTCTCCGGTCTCGACAATTCCGTTGCCGTTGCCGAAAGCCGCATCCGAAAACACGCCCGATAGCAGTTGGAAGCGCGGGCGCGTGAGGGCGATGTCGAAGCCGGCGGTCATGACCGAGTCGGAGGCCGAGATGGTCCACACCGCGGTTCCGGTGACGGCGCCGCCGTAGGCCCGGGTGTTGGGCGTTGACAGATCGTCGAAATCCGCCTTAGTCCCGGCCGACCAGACGTCGCCGCCGTCCCCCTGGTTGGCGCCGCTCTCGAGCTCAAACTCGCCGTCGGCCTGCTCCACCGCCACTTTGGGATGGTTCTCATCCCAGTTCCCGCCGATGGTCTCGTCGATGTGGTAGATGAGCAGTCCTGAGCCAGGGATGCCGACGTCGTACCCGGTTCGCCGCCGGTTCTCGATCACGAAATACTGCGACCCGACGGCTCCATTGGTCCACAGCCGGTAGGCGGCCGGCTCGTGGTAGCTGCTCGGGATGGCGACATTTTCGGCGCCGGCGGTGATGTTCGTCAGGGTCAAGAACCCGAGCTCCTTCTTGCACCACGCATCCATAAAGGCCGGTTTACGTCCTCCGATATTCCAGCTCCCCCCCGCCATGAGCGACCAGTCGCCGATGCCCGAGGACGAATAGTCGCCGTCGTACAGATCGGGTAGGCCGATAAAGTGGCCGTACTCATGCGCGTACACGCCCATTGTCGACAGGCCGGTGGCCGAGTTTTCCTCCGGCTCGGTCGTGTAGGAGCTGATGGTCACGCCGTCCAGGTACTGGGAGGTGCGCAGACTCCACATGTGCGAGTGAATGTCGTTGGGATCCCCCGTCTGCTCGTATCCGGTGCCGGAGTGGACGATGAACACGCCGTCCACCCAGCCGTTGCCATCAGCGTCAAACATCGAATAGTTCACTAGCGGGTCGGCCAAAAGCACCGCATCCTCGGCCATTTTCTGCGCATTCTGCGGGTAGGTCCCGAACCCCTTCTGGCCGTCGACATAGTAGGCGTACGTCTGAGGCGCCCGGACCCAGCCGACCACCTGTCCTTGCATGATGAACGTGCCGTAGGAGTTGTCCCGATAGAACTCGGCCATCGAGTAGTGGTTGTCGCCCGGGTCAAACGAGAACAACAAGTGCATGAAATCGGCGGGCTGACCGTACACCAGTCCCCCCGAGGCCGGCTGGTCGGAAAAATCGACGAGGATCACGAGCACGCGGAAGGTGTCGACCGCCCCAGGCGCGAGTTGGAAGGCCTGGCCGGCGGCTTTGTCCGGCGATCCGATGCTCGGGTTGGGCGCCCAGACCCCCTGGGCGCGGGCTTCCTTGAGGCTCGCCGCCACCAGCGGCAGCTCACCCGAGGCCCGCAACTTCTCCACAAGCTCCGGCGCCAGCGGCATCGCGCGGGGCGCATCGACAACCGCAAGCGGAAGCAGAGCCGCAATGGCGAGTAACAGACTGGCAGTTAAGCGTCGGCGGGTACGAGAGGTAGGCAAGATATCTCCTCCTGAACAACTCTTTCTTTCAAAATACTTTATCGGCCGGAATTGTCAACGCGATTCGAGGGTGCCCGCACGATTGGCGGCGCCGCCGCGCCGCACCCGCCGCTCCGCCAGATACACGCCCAGCAGCACCAGCCCCCCGCCGATCCCGGTGAACAGCCCGAAGTGCTCCCCCAGGTAGGGTACCGCCAGGGCGGTGGTCGCCAGCGGTTCCAGATAGAGGAACACCCCGGCCCGGGCCGCGCCCAGCTTTGCCACCCCCTCCTGCCAGAACCAGAACGCCAGCCCCTGCACGACCAATCCGAGGAAGAGGAGGGCGACGACCCCCCGCACCGGCAGCGCCGTCACCCCGGCCAGGCCGGCCGATCCGAACATGAGGGTGAGAATGACCGCCGCCGAGACCGAGAGCACAAGGAACGGCGTCACCAGCGGTCCGCACCGCCGGGAGAGGTCGCGGGTGAGGATGGTGAACACCGCCCAGGTGTGGGCCGAGGCAAATACGAGCCAGTCCCCGGCGCTCTGCAGCCACCCGAGCGTAAACAGGCGCCCCTGCGACACCAACAGCAGCACGCCGGTCGTGGCCACGGCGATCCCCGCCGCCGCCTTGGCCGACAGGCGCTCCTTCAGAAACACCGCCGACAGGACCGCCAGCACGAGCGGGGTCACCGCGATCAGCCACCCGGTGTTGGTCGCCGTGGTGTACTGCATCCCGATCACCTGCACGAGGAAATGGATGGTGATCGCGGCCGCCGCCGCCAGAATCCAGGGATACTCCGCGCGCGGCACCCGGATCGGCCGCCGCTTGGCCAGGAGCACGGCCCCCATAACCGGAAGCCCGAGCAGGTAGCGCAGGCCGATCACCTGCAGCGGGGTGAGGTACGCCAGGCAGATCTTGGTCGCCACAAACGACCATCCCCAGACACACACGGTGAGCACCAAGAGGAGGCGAATCATCATTTCTCCACACTGCACCGGGGAATGTGACGGGCAATTACCGCTCCGCCCGCTCCCTTGTCAAATGGAATCGCCGCCCCTCGGGGGGGGACCGATTCCCCGCTTGCGCCGCCCGGCGGCGTGACCGATATTGGCGCAGCTTCCCATACCGGGCAAGGGAGCCGCCCCGCCGTCCGGCCTGCGCCGCGCCGCGGGTGCGCGAAATCTTCGGTCGCTGTCAGCGGAAAGGACACCATGGGATTGATCGCCGACGCACTCGTCTGGAAAGGCAACCGCCTGGAGGCGCGAGTGCTGTACTCCCGCGCGGGCGTGGCCCAGCACATTCTCGTGCGCACCGACCGTTCCGGCATCCTCGTCGACACCGGCGACGGCTGTCTGCGCGATCTTCTGGCCGCCGGAATTCGGCTGGATTCGCTCGGCGGTCTGCTCTACACGCACGGCCACTTCGACCATGTGGGGGGGCTCCACACGCTCCTCGGGTTTCTCCGCATGATCGGCCGCACCGCTCCGCTCCCCATCTGCGCCCCCGACCGCTGCACCGAGGTGTTCGCCCTCGCCCACACTTTCCGCCGCTGTTACCCCGATCACCTTCCCTACCCCCTGGTGCTGCGCGAGCTCCACCCGCACGAGCGGTTCGAGCTCGCGGGGCTGCCGATCGAGGCGTACCCGATGGCCCACGCCGGGAGCATCGACCGCGGCGGCATTCTCGATCCCATCCCCGCCTTCGGCTACCGCATCACTTTGGAGGGAGAGACAATCGCCATCACCGGCGACACCGGCCTGTGCGATGAGGTCAAGGATCTGGTCCGCGGCGCCGACCTCGCGATCATCGAAGCGACCTTCGCCGACGACGACCGGTGTGAACCGGAGATGCTCGCACGCGTGCACCTGTCGGAGTCGCTGGCCCGCGACCTCGGCACCCTGGCCAAGTCCTACCTGCTGATTCACCGGGCGGAGCGATCGTGAGGAGGGCACAGGTATCCGGTGCCGGTGGGAGCGAGCGAGAGCGGGGCGGCGCGCGAGATTGACGATCCTAGCGGAGCCGCTTCTGGAGATCTTCGAGCGCCCGCTGGAGCCGCTCCACCTCCTTCCGCAGGGAATCGGTGACCTCGGCGGGGTCGCTCACTCCCGGCTGCGGGGCGAAGAGATCCTCCCACCGCGGGTCATCGAGCCGCGCCGTCTCGAGCGCCACGACGTAGGGCATCTCGCGGCGCAGGTACCCGATCTCCACGCGCGTCCCCGGCGGGTTGTTGCGCACAAGGCTGCGCAGCTCTCCGGCCGATCCGACGGCGACGCCGTTGACGGCGAAGAGCAAGTCTCCCGGCGAGAGGCCGGCCCGGGCCGCGGGCGACCCCGCGGTCACCGAGGTCACGAGCACTCCCCGGTCGATGATCCGCCCCGGCGTCCGCCCCGACTCCACCAAGGACGCCGGGTAGCGAATCTCCAGGCCGGGAGAGACATCGATATCCGCGATCTGCACCCCGACATAGCCGGCGTAGCGGTCGCCCTGAGCGACGAGATGGGCCACGGCCTCGGGAATCTCCGAGGCGGGCACAGCCAGGCCGACTTCCGCGAAGCGTTCCCGGCCGATCCCGCCGGTGATGACGCCGACCAGCTCGCCGGCCATGTCGAACACTCCGCCCCCGACCGTCCCCGAGGTGATCGGCGCGGTGAACTGCATGATTCCGTCGTTGCGTAAGCCGCTGCAGAACCCGAGCGTGGGCGAGGCCCGCACGCCGTAGGCATTCCCGATCGCGATCACCATCTGCCCTGCACACTGGCGGTGCCGGCACAGCGCGGCCGGTACGCCGAGGGGGCGGTCAACAGCCAGTACGGCCAGTCCGGTGATGTAGTCCACGCCGCACAGCCTCGCCTCGAGTGTCTGGTCGTCATAGTGGACCAGGATCTGCTCGCGGCCGGCGACCGAGGAGGCCGAGGCCAGAACATGGCCGGCGCTGTCGTAGATGAGCCCCGAGGAGACGAGGGTGTGGATAGTCTGCCCCCCGGCCCCGCCCACCCCGCCGTACATTCGGGGCTGGATGGCTTCCACCGTCACGATCGAGCGGGAGGCGCGGTAAATGAGTTCGTTCACGCCGTCCTCCAGCCGGAGGAGCGGGCTGTCGGCGGCGCCGACCGATGAGATGGCAAAAAGAACCGCCAGTGCGCACGCCCGTGCGCGCTTGCTGGCGGTCAAAAACAGGTGCGTTAGCATTCGTCAGTAGGTCTGGTCAACCTCCCTCGCAGTGCCATCCGGCGTTTGGTACGACCGAATTACCGGACGAATCCGATAGACCTCCGACACGTAGGGCGAGGCCCCGGTCGTAGCCGCGACATTGGTCGCCCCATACGTCGGCAACCCGTGAAATTCAACCTGCGCGCCAACCGCCTGGGAAAGCCGGTTGAGCCGCTCGGCCCGGGCCATCTGCGCCGCCAGCGACCAATCCTTCTCCAGATTCACCGTCAGATTCGGATTGTGCGTCGGCTGCGCGGTCATGTACCGGGTCGAGGGATCGCCACCCAGGTCGGCCATTGCCGTCTGTGGCTCCTGACCGCCCGAGAGCATCATGATCCCGACCAGCGTCAGGACGCAGACGCTCACGGCGACCGGGGCCACCGCCGCCCACCGGACCACCGGCGCGCGCTTCGGCAGGTAGGCCTTGGTGCGCGTTTCCGCGAAGCGCTCTTCCGCCAGCCGATGGAACAGCTTGGTGGTGAAGTCGGCCGACACCGTGCGCGCCTTCACCTGCTCGGCCGCGGCAAAGAGACTACGGTACTCGCTCTCCTCTCGGCGACATTCGGGGCAGGTCGATAGATGCTCGCTCACCGCCAGTTTCCGCCGGCCGGAGAGTTCCTCTCTACAGTAGGCTGACAGGAAGGAGCGTGTTCTTCGACAGCGCATTCTGACCCTCCAGTTTGGGTAAGAGCTTATCCCTGAGCATCAGGCGGGCCCGGTTCACTCGCGACTTGACCGTCCCCAACGGTATGCTCAGAATTCTTGCCACTTCTTCGTACGGCATCTCCTGAAGATCGCGGAGCATGAACGCCAGCCGGTACTTCTCCGGGAGTTCCTGCACCGCTTCGTCGATGACCTGGGGGAGGCGGCTGGGGAGTTTCATCTCGACCGCGAACTCCGCCTCGTTCCCCTGCATCTCGGTGATGTCGTAATGTTTGAACCGCTTCCGCTTCCGCAACTCGTTGCGGGCGAGATTCAGTCCGATCGTATAGATCCAGGTTGAGAAACAGTGCTGGAAATTGAAGGACTGCCGATGCTGGTAGACGCGAATAAAGGTCTCCTGCACGATATCCTCGGCTTCCTCCTGCGATGACAACATGCGACCGATCACGTTCATCAGCCGGTCCTTGTACCGTTCGACCAACTCGTTAAAAGCCACCATGTCGCCGTCCTGCACCCGGTGCATGAGTTTGTAGTCGATCTCTTTCTCGGTCTCTTTGTTTTTCGCCATCGTCGTCCCGTCCTTCGTGCTATGTCTCTGGTACCCGCCAGAGTCCTGGAAGTTCCACAATCTTTCCTCGCGGCCCGCCATAAGCAACAGAAATTTAACAACTTACCGCAGCCGGCCAGGGGCCGTGCGGATCCCGCCGGGATTACGTCTCTTGGCCAGCCGCCGGTCCGTCGTCCCTAATACCCGTTCGAAGGCGCAATCTTCCCCGGCGGCGGCGGTGTGGACTTATTCGCTGCTTGACAATCCCGGCCGCCGTTGTACCTTAGCCCCCTGAAAGCCATATGGTTAAGACGACCACCACGATTAACGGCCGACTGGTCCCCAAGCGGGAGGCCATAATCTCGGTCTTCGACAACTCGCTGCAGTACGCCGAGGGGCTGTTTGAGATGTTGCTGGCGGTGGACGATCGGCCAATTTTCCCCCGCGATCACCTCCGCCGCCTCCAGCGGGGATCGCGGGTTATCGGGCTCGAGCTGCCGGTCACACCGGCTCAGCTTGAGCGCTGGATGGTCAAGACGCTGCGGGCCCATCCGGCGCGCATCAAGAAACTCCGCCTGACCATCACCGCCGGCGAATCAGCCCGCTGGTTCGGCCGGCCCGGCCGGCCGCAGGTGATCCTCTCGGCCGGTCCGCACCGGATGCCGACCGTCCCGTTCCGTCTCTGGGTCTCCGATTTCCGAGTCGACCAAAATTCGATCCTCCACAGGATCAAGACGCTCTCCTACGCACTCCACGCCGCCGCCTTCCGCCAGGCGCACCGTCGGCGGTGCGACGACGCCCTCCTGCTCAACGAGCGCGACGAAGTTGCCGAGGTCACTTCGGCCAACATCTTCTGGGTCGACCGCGGAACCATCTACACGCCGCCGCTCTCGTCAGGCTGTCTCGACGGCGTCACGCGCCGCATCGTGCTGCGCGAATGCCGCCGCCTGAAACTCCCCGTCGCCGAGCGACCCGCCTTCCTGAGAGACCTCTGCGCCGCCGACGAGGTCTTCATTTCCAGTTCCACCAAGCTCGTGATCGGGGTCGGCGGCATCAGCGGGCCGGGCGGCGGCTGCACAATCCCCCAGGGACCCGTCACCGGGCAGCTCTTCCGTCACTTCCGCAAACTGGTCGGCCTTGACTGACCGGCGGGCGCGGCGCCTCCGATGTTTTTGTTGCTTTAGCCCCCCTGCCGGAGCTATTGCTTGCGGTAACTGATCATTCGGAGAGCAATCGAGGCCGGTGTATGAAAGTCCGCTTTGTCTGTCTGTCCGCTGTTATCCTGTCAGTCGGGCTGTGCGCGCTGGCTCGGCCCGCGGCCGCGCAACCCCAGGAGCCCGTCCAGCGCGTCCCGCACGGCAGCACGAGCCTGTACGAACTGCCGCCCCGCTGGCTGGTCGACATCCCCACCGCCGGCACCCTCCCCCGCGGTTACTGGGACGTCGTCATCCGCCTCTCCCCGTACGGTGCGGCGACCGGCTACATCGATATCGGCCTCTCCAACCGCTTCCAGCTCGGGCTTTCCTACGGAGGCATCGACATCATCTCGGCCTCCAGTCCCGACTGGAACCCCGACATGGGCATCAACATCAAGTTCCGCGTGGTCGATGAGCTCGAGTACTTCCCCGCCGTCGCCCTCGGCTTCGCCTCGCAGGGGAGCGGGCCGTACAACGACGATCTCAAGCGGTACACGTTCAAGTCGCGCGGCTTCTACGGCATCGTCAGCCGCAGCTTCTACTTCTACCAGTGGACGGCGGGCGGCCATTTCGGCGTCAACTACACGCTGGAGAACGACGTCGACGATGAATCGGACGTCAACTTCTTCGCCGGCTTCGACGCCACATTCAAGTACAACCTCGCGTTCTTCGCCGAGTGGGACGCGGCGCTCAATGACGACGCGAGCGCGCTCCCCGGCGGCGAGCCCTATACGTTCGCCGGCCGCGGCCGCGGCTACCTGAGCATGGCGGTGAAGTGGCTCTTCACCGATAATCTGCAGCTGGAGTTTATCGCCAAGGACCTGACGCTCAATCGCCGCGAATCCGACACCTTCTCCCGTGAAGTGCGGATCACGTATATCGATCGGTTTTGATGGCGCACGCGGGGCCGGCGCCGGCCGCCCCTACAGCCCGAACTTTCGCCACCGCCCGAGCACCATCGCCGCGAACTCCCCCACCGCGTCGATCACTTTCTCCCGGTATTCCTTCGCCCGCCGGTCATCGAACTCCGGGTACCCCTCCCCCGCCTTGTACAGGAGGATGGTCCCCGGCACCGGGTAGACATCGGCCCCCGGATTAAACGTGTAGGCGAGATCCGGATCGTACCGCTCCCGGTCGGCCAGGGCGGGATCCATCGCCCAGATGTACGCCGTCTCGTCGGTCCCGGCGTGCCCGCCGATGTGGCCAAAGAAATTCTCGGTCATATCCGCGCACAGCTGCCACCAGTGGATGACCGCGATGTTCGCCCGGCGCTCGGCGTGGAAGGCGTACGCGACGTCTTTCAGGACGGCGTTATTGCCGCCGTGGCCGTTGATGACGATGACGTGGCGGAAGCCGGCGGCGGCCAGCGAGTCGAGCACGTCGCGAACGTAGGCGCCGAAGGTCTCCGGGCGGACGGTTGCGCCGCCGTTGTAGCGCAGGAGGGACTTCGTAATGCCGTAAGTGACCGTCGGCGCCACCAGTGCGTTGAGGCGCTCGGCGATATGGCCGGCGATGTCCTCGGGGATGTAGATATCGGTGCCGAGGCAGGCCGCGCCGTGCGCCTCCACCGTCCCCACCGGCAGCACGGCCGTGTCAATCTCCGCCGGCACCAGTTCCCTGATGCGCAGCCAGCTCAGGCGCTGCAGGCGTCGTTCCACCACTCACTCCATCCGCGAAAGCAGGCGCTCGATCACCAGCTCCGTCTCGCGGGCCGACAGCTCGTCTCCCTCGAAGCGAAACTGGTTGATGTCCCGCACCATGAGTTCCAGTTCGTCGGGATCCTCGACGCAGTACCAGATTTCCAGCTCCGCCCAGCGCAGCTCCTGCTCGGTGAACGCGTTCGACACGTCGTGGTAGATCGACGGCGATTTCCAGTCGAACTCGGACAGCTTCACCCGGTACTCCGACGACATTCCGATCACGTAGTATCGCCCCTCGGGGGTGGGCCCGAACACGGCGTCCGACTCCCGCAGCATGCGCAGGGCGCGGCACATCTGGTCGGTCTTGACCGTGGGGGTCCGGCTGCCGATCACGAGCACGTGCCTGTAGCCGGCCGCGAAGGCGTCCTGAAACACCTTCTCGATTCGCAGGCCCCACCGCTCCATCGGCAGCTTCACCCCCTGGAACCGATTTTTCAGCGCGGTCGCCCGCTTGCCGCTCGATTTCTTCCTGAGGTACTCCGTTATGATCCCGACCAATCGCTCGCGCTCCGGCAGTTCGGCATAGTACAGGCGCACGTCGACATCGGCATCGAGAGCGTGGTTGATCGTGTCGGTAATGAAAGCCTGGTGGAGAAAGCGCAGGGAATCGCCCTGGATGGCGCCGAGCTCCATCTGCGATCCGTCTTCAGTCGGCTCCTGGACGCACACGGCGATGACTGAATCGTTCTTCTTTGTCCGGGCCATACGTCCCTTACGAGTTAGGGTCCTCTGTCACGCCGGAATATACATGCCGGGATTCGGCGGCGTCAAGGTTCGCCGAAAGAGAATTTCCGGAAAAGCGGTCGGGGAGAGCGGGCGCGCAAGCGCGCGGAGAGGGAGCGGGCCGCGGCGCCTGAAGCGGGGCGGGGTCAGCGCACGCCGGCCAGCGCCGCGATCATCTCGTCCGGCCCGACCACGCCGCGGAGCACCCGCCGCACCGTTCCCTGCGAATCCAGAAGGAGCGTCGTCGGCAGCGAGTAGTGGCTCATGCCGAAGCGCGCCATGAACGCTCTCGTGGCCTCGCTGTCGGCGCTCTCGAGCTGGACCTTGATCGGCACGAACCGCTCCGCCACCTTCGCGGCCACGTCCGGATTCCCGAAAGTCTTCTTCTCGAGCACGCGGCAATTCGCGCACCACGTCGCCCAGGTGTCGATGACCACCGGCTTTCCCTCGCCCTGGGCGCGCGCCAGGCCCCGCGGGAGATCGGTTTCCCAGGCGATCAGGTGCTGCGGCGGCGCCGCGGCGCCCGCGGCCGGGAGCCGCCGGGCGAGGTCGGGCAGCACCACCCCCGTCGACACCAGCACGCCCACGAGCAGCGCGATTCCGATCACGAGCGCGAGCACGCCGAGGAATTTCTTGAGCCGCGGGAAAAACGGCGAGCGCGGTGTCAGCCGGTCCATCCCCCCGCCGAACACGCCGTAGCCGACCAGGAGCAGCCCGGCCAGCAGCGCCGTCACCCACGGCGCCAGCAACGTCCGCAAAAAGTACAGCGCCATGAGCAGGAGGACGAACCCGAAGAACTTCTTCACCGACTCCATCCACTCCCCCGAACCCGGCAGCTTGCTGATGGCCGAGGAGAATGTGCCGATCAGCAGGTAGAGCGTCCCCAAACCCATCGCGAACACGAACAGCACGAGGAACCCGATCACGGGCGAGCCGCTGGTCGCAACGTAGATGAGGATCCCGGCGACAAAGGGACCGACGCAGGGAGACACGACGAGCGCAGCCACCACGCCCAGGACCATGACGCCGAAGAGGCCGCCCCCGCCCGCCCGTGCGCCGAGCTTGCTGCGCAGCGCCAGCGGCACCTGCAATTCGTACAGCCCGAACATCGAGAGCGCAAATACGATGAAGACGGCCACGATGGCGATGACCACCGGCGGACTGGCCAGCCACGCCCCGAACACCCCGCCCACGAGCGAGACGATCAGCCCCATGACGCCGTACACCACCGCCATCGACACGACGTACACGAGCGAGAGCCCGAACCCCCGCCCCATCGACCGCTCCCGCCCCGCGAACACGCTCACCGTTATCGGGATCATCGGGTAGGTGCAGGGCGAGAACGAGAGCAAAAGCCCGGTGATAAAGGCGAGTCCGAGCGCGAGGAAGTAGCCCCAGAACCCGTGTTCGCGCACGAGCCGCGCCAGGTCGCTCTCCTCCTCCGCCGGCGCGTCCGCTCCGGAGCGGCTCTCCAAGGTATCCGTCGCCGGGGCCGCCGGGGTCGCCGGGGCCGCCGTTGTGCCGAAGATCGCCTCGTTGGCCGGAACCCCCCCGCTCGCGACCGGCACCCGGAGGGCGGCCGCGACTGTCTGGGGCGCACGGCACTCAATGTCGTTGCAAGGCTGGTAGGTGACCCGGACCGCCAGGGTCGCCGACCCGGCCGCGCCGGCCGAGACGGCAATCGTGAAGGGGATGATGGTGCGGCCGCTGTAGACATCCATCGTGTCGCCCAGCAGCAGGACCGGCTGCCCCGCCGGGTACGCCGGACGGCCCGGGGTGATTCCCGGAACGGTGTCGAACTCCACCTTCGCAGGAATCAGGTACTCGTCGCGGGGATGCGCCGAGTTGACGTGCCACGGCGGCGGGATGTCCAGCACGACCGCCGCAGTGCAGGATTCCCCTGCCGCCGCCGCCGTCACCGACAGGACCGTCGAGACCGCGATGTTCGGTTCCTCGGCCCCTCCGCCGAAATCCATTTGTCCGCCCGACACGGGCGCCGCGAGCATGAGGGCGAGGGCGGGAACAAGGGAGAGGAGCATGAAGGAACGGCGGCTCCGCCGCCGGTCTGATCCATTCATAGTGCTGTCAATCCTGGCTGAACACTCCGCCGTCTGTCGGCGTCCCATCCGCAGAACGCCTCGTCGAGGGTTTTACGCCTGACGGTCCTTCCGGGTCCGCAACTGCGCGATAACTTCGGTCTTGATCAGGTGGGCGAGTTTGTCGGCATCGAGCTTGCCGACAATTTTCGCGGCGATCCGTTCGGCCAGTTCGGCCGCCAGTTGCCGGGTGAAGAGCGCCACCCGGTCGGGCGTCACGTTCTCGACCACCTCTTCCCACGAAGCCGCCTCCGCCTTCCGGGGAGGCGTCTCCTGGAGCGTGAGGCTCTCGGGCTCCTCGGCCTGGAAGCGCTCGATTTCCCGCTTGAATTCGTCGATGAAGCGCTCCACTCCGGCGGTTTCCCCCTTCTTTCGCGAATCGGGATAGGTTGCCGGGTTGAAGCGCTCCAGGGTGGAGGCCGGGTCGGTGAAGGTGAGTTCTTCGGCCGGCGCCGGACCGGCCGCGGGGCGCGCCGTTCCGCTCTCCGCCGGGGCGTTGGCCTCGCGCTGCATTTCGCTGACAAACCAGTGGTAATCGTGGGCCGAGTCGGAGTCCGAGCCGGATCCGCCGGAAAATTCGCCCGGTCCGCTCAGCCCGTACTGATTCGGGAGGATGTCGAGCCCGCCGGTATCGTCGGCCGCCGGCGGCGCCGTCCGCGCCACCTTGCCGGTTCCCGGCCGGCGAATGTCGGTCGCTTCCTCGGTGATCATGATGGACTCGACGCGGCCCGTCCTGTTCGCGTCATCGTTGTCGTCGCCGCGCCCGTAGGCGGCTATCCCCTCCTCGCGGGACAGCCCGCGCAGGGCGCCGGTCTGCTGCGTCCGTTCCATCACCTCCGACGCGGTGACGTCGATCGGCCCGGTCGCGCCCATCCCGAGGGCGCTGTCCAGCAGGTCATCGCTGAACGCCTCGAGCGGATCGCCCGCGCCGCCCGACTGCACAAACGCGGTCACCCGGTCCAGCAGATCGCGGGGGTGAAAAGGAGATGCGATCACCGCCCCGGCCGCCACTCCCGGCACCTCCCGGCCCGCCTCGGCGATCACCAGCACGGGAGCTCGGGAGCCCTGGGTACCGTCGGCGGCGCTCCGGTAGAGCGGGGCGTCCTGATATATGAGGTCGGCTCCCACGAGCACGAGGTCCGGTTTTCCGGTCTGGAGCACCTGCACGGCCGCGTCGCTCTCGGTGACCGCCACCACGTCGTAGCCGTGCTGGCGCAGGATCGTCTCCGCCACACTCCGGGTCGCATCGGACCGTTCCGCCAGCAATACTTTTTTTCGCATTCTCGCTACTTGTCTTCCCCGGGCTTGCCCGATAGCTGCGATGACGCCTCTTCGAGGAACCTCCGTTCCTCCGGCGTGAGGTTGTCGATGCCGACCTCGTTGATTTTGTCGAGGATGGCGTCGACCCGTTTCATTATGTCCTCGGCCCTTTCCCTGTTTTTTTGAAGCTTGGCCTCCTGGCGGCGATGACGCAAGTTTTTAATTGAGCGCCCGAAGCGCAGCCACCGCCAGTCGGTCTTCATGTAGACGACCGCGAACAGCGCACCGCCCAGGTGCGCCATGTGCGCGATGCTCGGTCCCCCGGCGAGAAACACGAGCACGATCATCCCGGGAATGGCGTACTTGACCTTGACCGGCACCAGAAAGTAGATATACAGCAGCCGGTTGGGGAACATGAACCAGTAGGCCACGAGCACGCCGTAGATCGCGGCCGAGGCGCCCACAGTCACCGCCGCCTGTCCGGAGTTCAGCGCCAGCGTGGCCGCCCCGCCCGACAACCCGGCCAGCAGGTAGAAGCGCCGGAACGCGCCGGTCCCCCACGTCTGCTCGATTTCGGTCCCGAACATCCACAGCGCGAACATGTTGAAAGCGACGTGGAGGAACCCGCCGTGGAGGAACATGTAGGTCAGCGGGGTATGCAGCCAGATCGGAAACTCGCGGAAGAACCGGGCCGGGGTGAGCCCGAGGTAGGAGGTGATCACCGGGAAGATGAGTTGGAGAACGTACATCCCCCCATTGACAATAAACATCCACTTGATCCAGGGGGAGACTCCGCCCGGACCAAAACTCATCCCGCGCGCCGGCCCGTCGTATTGCTGATACTGCCTCATCCGTCTTAGATATCGGTTGCCGTGCCGGATCCGATCATGAGCGCATCCGTCAATTTCTGTCGGGCGCTTCTTTCCGTACCGCCTCGTCGGTTGTATCCTGTTGATCCCGTTTATCTTCCACCGGAAGATCACAGCGCCCGGGCAGTCAGCCCGCGCCGAATTTGGGCAGGACTCGCGTGATCAGCACCAGCCAGACAACCAGAAAAACCGCCAGAACTGCGATGTCGTACCAACTCATATACTAGCGCTGTCCTCCGGGAAAAATCAAGTCCATTGTCCGCGCTCTCGGCACGGGCCGTCTGCTTCTGTAATCGGCGGCCCCCGCCAAAAGTTCCGCGCGGGGCCGCCGGAGGGGTGGGCGCAAAAACGCCGACGGCTTCAGTGGCCGCCGGCGCCTGTGCCTGCACTGCCGAGAATCGAATTCTAGGCGAGAACTTTCTCCAACCGCTGCGTCAACTGCGACTTCGGAATCGCCCCCACCACCCGATCCAGTTCCTCGCCGTTCTTAAAGAAGATCAGCGAGGGAATCGACATGATCCCGAACTTGCGCGCCACTTCGGTATTCGAATCCACGTCGATCTTGGCGACCTTCACCCGGTCGGCATACTCCCGGGCGACTTCCTCGAGGATGGGCGCGATCATTTTGCACGGTCCGCACCAGGTCGCCCAGAAGTCGACGATCACCGGCTTGTCGGCCTGAATCACTTCCTGCTCGAATGAATCATCGGTCACCGTAATCGGCTTGCTCATGACTGTAGTCCTCCGTATCTGTCAGGCGTCACCACGTTGTCTGCTGTAACACATCTTCGCGCCGGCGGTTCCTTCGGCGCTTCCGGCGCAAGACACAATGATATCGCCCGTGTCTCGGCCCGCCAAGCGAAATCCGCCGGCCTAAGCGGAGCCGTTCGGTCGGCTTTCGATCGGCGCTCGCTCGGCCGCGCCCCCGCTTGCCCGCGCGAACGTCCGCACCTGTTCGGCAAACGCCTCGAGGCGCGTCTCCTCCCCCGAGTCGCGAAGTCCCTCGTAGCTGATATTCAGCCAGGGGACCTGCCCGAGATCCTCGGCGACCCGGCGCGACAGCGACGACACGATGGTGCCGGGCATGCAGTTGAACGGCATGGCGTTCACGATCCCGGCCGCCCCTTCCTGCACCATCTCGATCGCCTTGCCGATCGAGAGGATCGCCTCCCCCTTGAAATCGATCGACAGGTAGCGGCTTGCCAGTTTCATCACGCGCTCGACCGGGTAGTCGTGCCGCAGGTCAAACTCTTCGCTCATGGCCGCCAGAATTCTGTGCTCCATCCGCGTCTGCGATATCACCTGGAGCGTTCCCTTGAGCGTGTTCCTCCAGTCGCGCTCCAGCCACGAGTCGCGGCGGAACGTCAGGGAGGTGTAGAGGGGCCATTCGGTGAAAGTAGCCAGCCGCACCTCAATCCCCTGCTGTTCGAGTTTTCCGATGAGGTGGTTGTTCGAAAAGCGATTGTGCCGGAGATAGATCTCGCCGACCAGGCCCACGAGCGGCCGGTCCGGTCCCTCCGCCCGCAATTGTCGGAACGCCCGCGCCGCCTCCCGTCCGAGCTCCGTGAGCGATTCGTCGTGCACCAGCGCGCGATCCATGCGCGCGAGAAAATGGTAGTACACCTTCTCCGCCTCCCCCGGCGTGCGCTCGTACGGCCGCGTCCGCAGCAGCATTTTCTGGAGGCCGTCCACGAACACCAGCCCCCGCCAGGCGGTCTTCCGGAAATCCGTCCCCTGCAGCCCGAACCCGTCTTCGTATCCATCCTTCGAATTGGGCGAATAGATCGGCACGTCGGTGAACCCGAGATCATCGAGCACCATGCGGTGAAAGGGCGAGTACAGACCGAACCGGCACGGTCCGTCGGCCCCCGGCATGAAGAAAACCGAGCGCTTGCGGTCGAAATCCGGCCGCCGCACGCGCCGGATGAACTCCCCGGTGGTCACGACGCAGGGGAAGCACTCCTTGCCCGAGGTGAACTTCTTGCCGTACTCGAGCGTCAACTCGTCCGGCTCGTCGAGGACTTCAGCCGTCAGCCCGTAGCGCGCGAAGGCCGCCCGGAGGGCGTAGGCGTGGTCGCACATGTTCGGGATATAGATCGTCTTTTCGAAGGGGCGGAATTCGTCGCGCCCCACACTGAAACTGCCGACCGGTGGCGTGTACCGGTAGAACCGAAGGGAGTCGACGAAGGCCTCGCACCGCGTCACCAGTCCTGCATCCGCCGAGTGCTCGTCCAATTCCAGTTGAAGGTACGGCTTCCCCGCCATCTGCTTGCGGAAGAAGTGGGTGATGAAGGAGTCCGGTCCGCACCCGAACGAGGTGATGTAGACGGCAAAGAGACCGGGGTGTTTCCGGATGAAGTCGGCCGCCTGGAGGATCCGCCGGCCGTAGCGCCAGTACATATAGGGGAACTCGGAATCCGCCTGCTCCGCCGGGAGGAAGTCGATCGGGATCGCCCGGTAGCCGAGGTTGCGGAGCTTGTCCGGCAGGTCCAGCGACAGCCGCCGGTCGAACCCGTTGTAGGGGCGGCTGACCACGACCAGCATCCGCTCGTCGGCGCCCAGCTCGCGCAGGGCCCGCTCTCCCGCCTCCCGCACGCCCTGCCGGTAGGACCGGTAGGCTTTCAGGCCCGCGGCCACCGAGCGGTTGAATTCCCGCTCCGAGAGCCCGAATTCCCGGACCAGTCCTTTGAGTTTCTGCTGCAGCACGGCCACCGAGTGGCTCAGCGAAATCTGCGCGCTGACGAATTTCACCCCTTCGGCGGCAAAATCAAACCGCGCCTCCAGCTGCGACCCGATGCTCTGCACGTAGGGGCAGATGTAGGCCCCCTCGGCGTCGTCCTCATCCTGGTCCGCCACCTTGATGAGCGACGGCAGGAAGATGTAATCCACCTTGCGCTGCAGCAGGGCGTTCACGTGCCCGTAGACGAGCTTGATCGGGAAGCACGTTTCGGCGGTGAACAGCTCGAGCGCGTCGTCCACGATCGCCCCGCTCGACATCCCCGACCGCACCACCTGGAATCCGGCGGACTCGAAGAACGCCTTCCAGAACGGGTAGTACTCGTAGAAGTGGAGCACCATCGGAATCCCCACCCGTCCGCGCCAGCGGGCGGGCGCGGGGACCTCGACATACCGTCGGAACAACAGCCGCTGGCGCCAGGTCAGGTAGTCCGGCGGCAACGGCCGGTCGTCGCGGCGGCTCACGTCGTACCTCTCGCACCGCGCACCGTAGAAGAGCGGCTCCTCTCCCTCGATTTCCACCTTGTGGATCTCGCACTGGTTGGAGCAGTCCTCGCAGGCGAAAGAGGAGAGGTCGTAGCGCCGTTTGTGCAGATCGAACCCTTTGAAGCGGGTGCGGAAGCCCGGTTCGGCGACTTTCTCCATGGCCAGGATCGCCGCCCCGATCGCCCCCGTGACGTCGTGGTGCGGCGGCACGGTGACGGTCTTGCCCGTGAGGTTTTCGAAAGCCGCCACCACGGCCTTGTTCCAGGCCACTCCGCCCTGGAAGAAGATGCGGTCTCCGATTCGGCGGTCCCCGACCACCTTGGTGAGGTAGTTGGCGGCGATAGAGTAGGCCAGGCCGGCGAGCAGATCGTCCTTCCCGGCCCCCGTCCGCTGGTGGGCCACGAGGTCGGACTCCATGAAGACCGTGCAGCGCTCCCCGCACCCGACGGGGCACTTTGCGCCCAGCGCCCGCTCGCCGAACTCCCGCTCGATGTTGATGTCGAGTTTCTCCGCCTGCTCCTGCAGGAACGATCCGGTCCCGGCCGCGCACGCCTTGTTCATCTCGAAGTCCACGACCGCCCGGTCGTCGATCGAGATATACTTGGAATCCTGTCCGCCGATCTCGAAGATGGTGTCGACGGTCGGGTCGATGTTGACGGCGGCCGTCGCCTGGGCCGTGATTTCATTGCGCACGACGTCGGCCCCGACAAAGTCGCCGGTCAGGTATCTGCCCGAACCGGTTGTTCCGACCGCTTTCACCCGGACCCGGCCGCCCACCTCGGCGCCGATTTCCTCGATTCCCCGGCGCACGGCCTCGATCGGCCGCCCCTCGGTCATGAGGTAGCGCCGGGCGATCACGCGGCGGTCGGCGTCGATCAGGACCACGTTGGTCGAGAGCGACCCGACGTCGATTCCGAGAAACACCTCGCGCCCCTCGATGTCGCTCGGCCGGTCGGCCAGCGTCACACCGTAGTGCTTGCTCTCCGGCGCGCGAAAAGCGAGGGCGGGCCGCCCCGATTCCGCGACCGCCCGAAACCGGTGGTAGGAGGCGATCCGGTCGGGCGGGAACTCGCAGAGGGCGTCGCCGTCCTCGGCCGCCAGGAGGGCCGCGCCGAGCGCGCCGATGACCTCGAAGTGTTCCGGGACGATCAGTTCGCCCGGGGCGAGGCCGAGGATTTCGGTGAAGGCCCGGATCATTCCGGGGTTGTGCGCCACCCCCCCCTCGAACGCGATCGGCCGGTCGAACCGTTTCCCCCGCGCGATCGAACTCTTGAAATTGCGCGCCACGGCGAAACACAGCCCGGCCACGATGTCGTAGTCGGGCGTGGCGATCTGCTGCAGGTGGATCATGTCCGATTTGGCGAAGACCGAGCACCGCCCGGCGATGCGCGGCGGCTTCTTCGACTTCAGCGCCAACCGGCCGAACTCATCCTCGATCGAAATCTTCAGCCGCCCCGCCTGCTGGTCGAGAAACGACCCCGTGCCCGCCGCGCACTGCGCATTCATGGCGAAATCGCTCACCGTCCGCCGCCGTCCGTCCAGCACCAGCAGCTTGGAGTCTTCGCCCCCCATCTCGATGGCGGTCCGCACGTCCGGGCAGACATGGAAATTGCCCGCGGCGATCGAGGCGATCTCGCCGAAGAATTTCCCGCCCAGAATCCCCTGCGCGGTCTTGCCGCCAATGCCCGTCAGCCCCAGCGCCACCGGGCGTCCCACCAGGTCGGCGTGGTCTTCCCGAAGGATGCGCTGCAGGGTTTCGAACGGTCCGCCGCGGAATCGCTCGTAGCGCTTGCGGACCGCCCCCCCATCGTCCAGTCGAACAGTCTTCACCGTGACCGAGCCGATGTCGATGCCAAGTACTGTCGGAGTGAACATGCCGGCAAAGAACGGCGGCGGCGCGCACGGGGCAAGTCTTTTTGCGCGGGCCGGCGCGCCGTTTCCCGTTGTCTTTTTGCCGCCGCCGCCTATATTCAGGGACTTAAGTGGAGACTGTCCGATGAGAGTTGTCCTCCAGCGCACGACCGGCTGCGAAGTCCGGATCGGCGGCCGCCTTCATGCCGCCGCGGGTCCGGGCCTGCTGCTCTTGTTCGGCACCGTCAGCGGCGACGCCGAGGCTTCGTGCGCCTGGCTCGCGGACAAGATCGTCAACCTGCGCATTTTTGAGGACGAGGCCGGCAAGATGAACCGCTCGGCGCTGGAGGTGGGCGCCGAGATGATGGTCGTTTCGCAGTTCACGCTCTACGCCGATACCCGCCGCGGCCGCCGGCCCTCGTTCGACGGCGCGATGGCGCCCGACCGGGCGGAGCAGTTGTACGACCGTTTCGTGGAACTTCTCCGGGACACCGGCCTCACCGTCGCCACGGGCGTGTTCGGCGCCCACATGGACGTCAGCCTCACCAACCATGGCCCGGTTACATTTATCCTCGAACATGGCGTACCCGCAGCTTGAGCGGCTCGCGCGCCGCCGCCGGCTCGTCCTGGGGTCCAGGTCGCCGCGGCGCCTCACCCTGCTTCGCGGCATGGGCGTGGCATTCGACCAGTTGATCCCGGAGGTCGAGGAGCGCCGCCTCCCCGGCGAGCCTCCGCTTGCCTACGCCTGCCGACTGGCCGAGGACAAGGCGCGCTGGCTCATGCCCCGCCTGGCCCCGGATCAGGTCGGGCTCACCTGCGACACGATCGTCATTCTGGGCGACGACGTCCTGGAGAAACCGTCCGACAGCGCCGAGGCGCTGGCCATTCTCTCCGCCCTCTCGGGCACGCGCCACGTGGTCTCCACGGCGATCGCCTGGACCGCCGACCGCCGATTGCTCGCCTCCGGCTACGAGACCACCGAGGTGTATTTCCGGCCGGTCACCGCCGCCCAGCTTCGCGACTACATCGCCACCGGCGAGCCGATGGACAAAGCGGGGGCCTACGGCATTCAGGGAATGGGGGCGTTTTTAGTTGACAGAATTGATGGGAATCTGGATACTGTCATAGGTCTCCCTCGAACGCTCGTCGAGCAGCTCGCCGGAGAAGCGATCAGTCAGTTGGAACATCTGTAAGATACTGCACATGGGTGAGTTAGAGACAAAATTTGGAGAATTGCTCAAGCTGGAGCGGGAACGCCAGGGGATGCGGCTTGAGGATCTCGCCGCCAGCCTCCGGATTTCCGAGGCCAACTTGCGGGCGCTGGAGGCGGGCAACCCGGCCGCCCTTCCCTCGCCGGTCTATTTCAATCTGTTTGCCAAGACCTACGCCGAGTCTCTCGGTATCGACTATGCGGCCACCATGGATGCCATCAAAGCCGACATGACTGAGATAGAGGTTCCGGAACCGCGGAAGGCGAAGAAAGGCAAGGCGCAGCCGGCGCCGCAAGCGGCCCCGCCGCCCCCTCCGTCGGCCGCCGAATCGTTCGCCGAGTCGGCGGCGGCCGAACCGGCCGCCGCGGGCAGGAAGGGCCGCACGCTGGTGGTCATCGGGTCGGTCGCGGCCGCTCTCGTCATCTTGGCGGGCGGATACTTCGCGGTCACCCAGTTGCTCCGCGCCGACAGCACGCAGCCGGTCGACGCAAGCGAGGAGGCGCGTCTGCAGACCGCGTACCGCAACTACAATTGGACCGTTCCTCCCTACCGGCCCTCCGACTCGCTGCGCCTGCGGCTGAACTCGAAGGGGGATGCCTGGACGACGGTCTTTGCCGACGGCGACACGTCCGTCGTCCGCAACCTGAGGCCCCAGGAGGACGTGCTCATATCGGCGCGCCACCGGCTGCTGGTGTCGATCGCCGTCCCCTCCAAAGTGACCGTCGAGCTGAACGGCCGCCCGGTTGACCTGGCCTCGCCGGAGACCGGGCGCATCTCGCTGGTGGAGATTACACAGGCCAATCTGGATTCCATTTTCACCGCTGCGCGCCCCGACACCGCCGATACTCTCGCGCCCGCCGATTCCGGCGGCGCTCCGGCGGCGCCGGCCCCGCCCGCGGGAGGAGCGACGCCCTGACATGTTGGCCGGCATAAAGAGATTCACAGCGCGCTCCCAGTTGAGCCGCCTGCGCAAGCAGATGACGCCGGGGACATTCCAGTACCCCGAGGCTCTCCGCACGGTGCGCAAAATCCTCGTCTGTCTCCCCGCCGAGCTCCGCGAGCTGACGACCGTGAAGCAGTTCCTTCCGGAAATCCGTGACCTGTTCAAGACCGCCGACATCACCCTGCTCACCGCCCCCGGCCTTCAGATCGCCGACATCTTCCCCCGCAAAGGGTTCAACATCCTCACCCCGTCGGCCGACCAGCTCAACTGGAGCGGGCTGGCCCGGAAGAGCTATCTGAAGTTTCTCCAGGACTACCGCTTCGACGTCGTGATCGACTTCGGTCTGGAGGCGACCGATTTCACCTCGAGCGTGCTCCTCTCGCTGCCCCAGGCGGTGCGCATCGGGCGCGGCAACCACCTCGGCTGCCCCTACTACAACCTGCAAATCAAGACGCGGTACCTGCGGGATGAGCGCAACATCTACCGGTCTCTTCTCGACACGCTGCGGCTGTTGATCGACGGTCGTCCGAAAGACGAACCGGCCGGACCGCCCCCCGATGATCGGAGGCATGGTGTATCTCAAGAAACTTGATATCCTCGGCTTCAAATCGTTCGCCAACAAAACTACAGTCCACTTTTCCCACGGCATCACGGCCGTCGTCGGGCCCAACGGCTGCGGCAAGACCAACATTCTCGACTCGCTGCGCTGGGTCCTTGGCGAACAGAAAACCTCCCTCCTCCGAGGCGCCAAGATGGAGGAGGTCATATTCAACGGCACGGCCGAGGTCAAGCCGATGGGCATGGCCGAGGTCTCGCTCACGGTTGTCAACGACCGCGGCATTCTCCCGACCGAGTATTCCGAGGTTCAGATCACGCGCCGCCTCTTCCGCAGCGGGGAATCGGAATACCTCCTCAACCGCGTTCCCTGCCGCCTCCGGGACATCCAGGAGCTCTTCTACGACACCGGCGTGGGGGCCCACTCCTACTCAGTCATCCAGCAGGACATGATCGATGCCGTCATTTCCGACAAAGCCGAGGAGCGCCGTTTCCTCTTCGAGGAGGCGGCCGGCATCACCAAGTACAAACAGCGCAAGCGCATAGCGCTGCGGAAGCTCGAGGCCACCGAGAACGACCTCCTGCGCCTCAAGGACATCTACGCCGAGGTCCAGACCCAGGTTCGCTCGCTCAAGCGCCAGTACCGCAAGGCCGAGCGCTACCAGCAGGAGCTCGACCAGGTGAAGGCCTGGGAGTTGTATCTCGGCGCCCGCCGCGTCCGGGCGATCGAGGCGGAGAAGCGCGAGCTGCGCGCCGTCCTCGATGAACTCGCCGACGGCATGACCCGGGGCCAGACGACGGTCGACCGCCTCTCGGCCGACATCGAATCCGAGCGCCGGCGGCAGACCGAGCTGGAGCACCACCTGGTGGAGATCGGCGCCGCGGTCTACGAGGTGACCGAACGCGCCCACGCTCTGGAAAAGGAAATCTCCGTTCTGACCGAGAAGCGCCACAGCGCGCGCGCCCTCGTCGAGCGCAACGAGCGCGAGCTGGCGGCCATGCGCGAGCGGGCCGCGGTTCTCGACCGGCAGCAGTCCGAGGCCACCGCCCTGGGCGAGCGGCAGCGCGCCGAGTTCGAGGACACCGCCCGGCAGGTGGCCGACGCCGAGAACGCCCAGGCGGAGGCCGACCGCAACCTCCTGGCCGCCCGCGCCTCGCGCGAAACCGAGAACCGCAGCCTCCTCGAACTCGAGGGCAAGCTCTCCTCGGGCAAAGCCGAGGAAGACACCCTCCGCGAACAGGAGCAGGAACTGGCCGCGCTTCTGGAGGACTTCCGCGGACAAATGGAGAGCCATCGCGGCGAGGCGCAGACGGCAGCCGATCAACTCGCCGCGGCCCGGCAGAAGCTCGCCGACGTGACGGCGCGCAAGGCCTCGGCCGAGCAGGCGCTCGCCGATCTCACGGTTCGGCTCGAATCCCTCCTTGACCTCAGCGGCGAACTGGCCGAGGAGCTCTCCTCGCTGGCCGCCTCGCTCGAGGCCGGCCAGGCGCGCAAGCATCTCCTTGAGGACATGATCCTGCAATTCGACGGGTACAAGTCGGGCGTGGTCGCCGTGCTCGAGGAGGCGGACCGCTGGGAGGGCGTCCTCGGCACGGTCGCCGACCGCTTCGTACCGCAGGACGGTCTGGAGATCGCGGCCGAGGCGGCCCTCGGCGACATGGCGGGGTACCTGATCTGCGACCGCCGCGAGACGGCCGAGCGGATCATCGACCACCTCCGCGCCGAGAGCCGGGGCCGCATCGGCATCCTCGTGCCTGATACCGGCATGCTCAATCCGGTCACGCGCCGGCCCGACCTCTCGGCCTACCCGCAGTTCATCGGCTGGCTCGACCAGTTCATCTCGACAGCCGACAACCTGCGCCCGCTCATGGAGGCCGTTCTCGCCCGCACCGCGGTATTCGCCGCCGGCCAGGACCCGGCGCCCATTCTCGAACGCCTCCCCTTCGGCTTCCAGGCGGTGTCCACGGACGGCCGGGTGTATGCCAAGAACATCATCGCCGGCGGCTCCGATGACGCTTTTCCGCTGTTCCGGCGCAAGGAGAAGGTGGCCGAGCAGCAGCGGGAGATCGACGAGCTCCAGGCCCGGCAGGCTGACACCCACCGCCGCAAGAACGAGGTGACGGCGCAGATCGCCGCCGCCCGGGCCGAGTCGGGATCGCTCGCCCGGGGGATCGAGGATATCGCCGAAGAAATGGAAGCGGCCCGCGCCGCCATCGCCGAAATCGAGTTCCGTCAGCGCACGCTGCAGGCCGATCTCGAGCGCATGGACCGCGAGCGCCGCCAGGCCGGCGACAAGCTCGAACGCATCCGCCACCGGCAGTACAGCCTCGGCCTCGATCACAGCCGCCTGGCGGGTCAGAAGGACAGCCTGGTGAGCACGATGACGGCTACCGACGAGCGTCTGGCCGACCTCGAGCGTGCCGCCGTGCTGGCCGCCGATCGGGTCTCCCGCCTGCAGGTCGCGGCGGTCGAGGCCCGCAGCCGCATCGAGCAGACCGAAAGCCGCCGGACCCACGTCGCGGAGTTGCTCGATGAGATCGCCCGCGCCACGGCCGAGAAGACCGAGGAGATCGGCCGCGCCGAACAGGAGATTTCCGACAGCGCCCGGCGCATCAATGAGCTCGAGGCCGCGCTCCGCGAGACATTCGCGGAACGCACCCGCGTCACCGATCAGCAGGCGGCCCTCCGCGCCGAGCAGGCCGAGATTATGGACCGGCTCACCGGCTGCGAGAAACAGCTCAAGGAACTCCGCGCCGAACGGGAATCCCTCTCCGACCGCCGCCACGAAAAGGAGATGCGCCTGAACACGCTGGAGTCGGAGGCCCGCGCCATCGGCGACCGCGTCCGCGAGGACTACGGAGTCGACGTCGCCGCGATCGAGGCGCCCAAGCCCGACCCGGCCGTCGACGATCAGGATGCCGTCCACATCCTCGCCGAGCAGAAAGAGCGCCTCAAAGAGTTCGGCGCGGTCAACCTCCTGGCTCTCGAAGAATACAAGACGGCCGCCGAGCGGGAGAAATTCCTCGGCGAGCAGCTCACCGACCTCACGACCGCCCGCAACGACCTGCAGACGACGATCAACAAGATCAACCAGACGGCCCGCAAGCTCTTCCACGACACCTTCGAACAGGTGCGCGGCAACTTCCGCAAGCTCTTTGTCGAGCTCTTCTCGGGCGGCGAGGCCGACATCCGCATGATCGATCCCGACGATCCGCTGGAGAGCGACATCGACATCACGGCCCGCCCGCGGGGCAAGAAACTCCTTTCGATCACGATGATGTCGGGCGGCGAGCGGGCCCTCACCGCCATCTCCCTCCTCTTCTCGCTCTACATGGTCAAACCCTCGCCGTTCTGCATTCTCGATGAGATCGACGCGCCGCTCGACGATGCCAACTGCCGGCGCTTCCTCCGCATCATCGACACTTTCTCCGCGCAGACGCAGTTCATCATCATCACCCACAACAAGATCACGATGGCGGCGGCGGACAATCTCTACGGCGTGACCATGGGACAACCCGGCATCTCGCAGCTCGTCGCCGTTCGCTTCAGTTCCGACGACGCGGGCACTACGACGGTCGACACCGAGCGGCCGATCGAGATCGGGGCGCGCGCAGGCGCCGGGGAACCGGAACCGCCGCGCCCGCGCCCGTCCACAAAGGACCGGGAGCCGGAACCGGAATTCGAGCTGCCCCAGGTGATCCGCGACCGCCTCCAACAACCGGCGGCTCCGGACGCCGAATCCGATAACGCGAGTTGACCGCGCCCATGGCCTTGTTCAATCCGCTCGACAAGCTCAAGAATTCGCTGGCCCGCACCAAGGACAAGCTCCTCGGCCGGCTCAGCGAGGTTGTTCGCCGGCGCGCCATCGACGACGATCTCCTTGAGGACATTGAGGAGATCCTCGTCCAGGCCGATGTTGGCCTGCCCGCCACCGAACGCCTCATTGCCCGCGTGAAAGAGGCCGCGCGGGAGCGGCGGCTCACCGAGGGGGACCAGATTATCGACCTGCTCAAGGAGGAGATCGTCGCGATCCTCTCCCGCACCGGCCGCCCGCTGTTTCCCCCGGGCGAACCCCGGCCGGCCGTTTGGCTCATCGTGGGCGTCAACGGCGTCGGCAAGACCACCACTATCGGAAAACTGGCCACGCTTTTCTCGCGCGAGGGGAAGAAGGTCAGCATCGCCGCCTGCGACACGTTCCGCGCGGCCGCAATCGACCAGATTTCGATCTGGGCGGAGCGCAGCCGCGTGGCCCTCATCCGCCCGCAGGAGGGCTCCGATCCGGCGGCGGTGGCTTTCGACGCGGCCCGGGCCGCCCATGCCCGCGGGCTGGACCTCCTGCTTGTCGACACCGCCGGCCGTCTGCACACGAAGTCCAACCTGATGGAGGAGCTGAAGAAGATCCGGCGCGTGATCGCCAAGGCCGCCCCCGAGGCCGCGATCTCCACCCGCCTCATCCTCGACGGTTCCACCGGCCAAAACGCCCTGTCGCAGGTCAGGGTCTTTACCGACGCGGTCGGCTGCGACGGCCTCATTGTCACCAAGCTCGACGGCACCGCCAAAGGAGGCGTGATGATCGCCGTCGCCCAGGAACTCAACGTCCCCGTCGATTTCATCGGCCTCGGCGAGGGGATCGACGACATCCAGCGGTTCAACCCGCGCGAGTACACGGAGGCCCTCTTTGCCGACGAGCCGGCTAAGCGTTGAGACGCACGCGCGCGAGGAGATGATCGACGTCACCGCGCAGGTCCGCCGCGCCGTCCGGGAATCGGGCGTCGCCTCGGGCATCGCCGTCTGCTTCGTGCCGCACACGACCGCGGCGGTCACCATCAACGAGAACGCCGACCCCGACGTGGCCCGCGACATTCTCTACAAGCTGGACAAGGAGATCCCGGCGGCCGACGGCTACCGCCACGCCGAGGGGAATTCCGACGCCCACGTCAAGAGCACGCTGGTCGGGGTCTCGGCGCACGTGCTGATCGAGGGCGGCGACCTGGTCCTCGGCGCCTGGCAGGGAATCTACTTCTGCGAGTTCGACGGCCCCCGCCGCCGCCACCTTATCGTCAGAGTGATGTCCGGTGCTTAACATCACCGTTCTTGCCGTCGGCAGGGACAAGGACCGCTGGGTATCGGAGGCGGTCGCGCACTACGAGAAACTTCTTGCCCGCTGGTGCCGTCTCGCCTGGCGCATCGTGCCGTCGCCGAAGCATTCGGCCGCGCTCTCTCCCGAGGAGATCCGCCGGGCGGAGTCGGCGCGCCTGCGGGCGGCGCTCGGTCCCGGGTACATCGCGGCCCTCGCGGCCTCCGGCCGGACGGTCGACAGCCCGGCTTTCGCCCGGCTCCTCGAGCGCTGGCACACGGTGTCGGGGAGCAACCTCACTTTCGTCATCGGCGGTCCCCACGGTCTCGACCGGGACCTGCTCTCTCGCGCCGACACGGTTCTCTCCCTCTCCCCGCTCACTTTTTCGCACCAGCTCGTGCGGCTCATCCTGCTGGAGCAGCTCTACCGAGCCTTCTCCATTCTCCACGGGACCGACTACCACAAGTAGGGCGGTCCGGCCGCCCGCGGAGCGCGGCCTCGTCGGGCCCGGCGCGGCGCGGTCAGAACTTCCGGCTGCCCCGCTGGGTCAGCGGCATCGCTTTCGCGCACAGGGGGCACTCCGCCGGATCCCAGCTCTCGGCCGCCACGGTCGCCAGCGCGGCGAACGGATAGTCAAACCTGACCTTCCCGTTCGACCGATCGAGCATGAGCCGCAGCCCGACGATCTCGGCGCCGTACCGGCGGACCAGGGCGATCACCTCGTCCACCGACGTTCCGGTCGTCAGCACGTCATCGACAATCGCCACCTTCTGCCCCGGCTCGAGGTGAAACCCCCGCTTGAACACCCGCCCCTTGCCGTCGTCCGCCGCCTCCGCGTAGATCGCTTCCACGCCGAGGTACCGCGCGACATCGTAGGCCAGGATGATCCCCCCGGTCGTCGGCCCGACAATCGTCCGGACACCCGTGGTACGGAGCGTGTCGGCCATGCGCGCGCACAGCCTGGTGCAGAGCGCGGGTTGTTTGAGCAGCGTGAACTTTTCATAGTACACGTCCGAGTGCCGTCCCGAGGTCAGCTTGAAATGCCCGGTCAGAAGCGCCCCGGACTCCTTGAACAGGTTCACCACGTCATCCTGGCTCATGAATCCTCCGTTATGACCGCCACGGCGGCGGCATGCGTTCGCTCGTGTGTGATTGACAGGAAACACCGCGCGCGGCCCAGGGCCGCCCGGATGTCATCGGGCAGCGAGAGCACCGGCTGTCCGGAGGCGTCGTTGGTGATTGCGATCGCGCGGTAGGCCGGGCGCTCGCTCAGCCGGTAGCCGAGGGCTTTGATGACCGCCTCTTTCGCGGCGAAGCGCCCGGCCAAAAACACAGACTTGTCGTGTCGACGATTGAGGATGGCGAGTTCCTCCGCCCCCAAGATGCGTTCGGCGAAACGGTTGCCCCAGGTTCGGAGATCCCGTTCCATCCGCGCGACTTCCACAATGTCCAGTCCGATTGCCTGAATCATACTCTTTTCCGCGGCTGAGGCCGGCGAGGGAAGATAGGCAGCGGCGCGATTTCCCGCAACAGAGTCAAAAAACTAATTGCTTCCGGCGCCGATGGGACGTACCATACAAGTGACGGGGAGAGAGAAATGTAATTTGAAAACCTCTTACACTGGACTAATGAAGGTCGTCTCTTCGTCGCTGCGCACACGCCGTGACCCGTCCTTTGGACGGTAGCGAAAGCAAGACGCGGGAAGTGACTGTAAAAACCCTTTACCGTACCGTAATGGTGTGAGTCCTTTCAAATTCCGTGGCTCTCGACCCGCAAAAGTAAACCGGCCCACTCGTGGGCCGGTTTTTCTTGTTATCGCCGAGTTCGAGTCCGGCTCCCGACCCGCCCCCCGCCCGGCAGCCGAAAAGTTGTAAGTTGCCGTACCACTGCGGTCTTCGTATAAAACCCGCAGACAGAGAATTACTCGAGGAAGGAATCGATATGAAACTGCCGTCGCTGGCACAGCTTGCGGCCGAGTATGGCCGGACGATTCGGCGTTTTCCCCTTGTGCTGGTCTGCGCGCTGCTGGGAACCCTGGCGGCCTTGATTCTTGTGGATCAGGAGGGCAGCCGCGAGGCGTCGGTTCTCTACAACATCCTCCTGACCGCCATCCTTGCCCTTCCCGTGATGACGGCCGTGAAGCTGGCCGCAGAGAGGAGCAGCGCACCCGCGAGCAGCGCCTGGCCGGCTCAGGCGGCGGCCGCCGCCCTGCTGGTGGTGTACGCCGCCACCGTTCCGACCGACCTCCCCCGCGCACCTCTGGTGCATCTCCTGCGTTTCTTTGCGCTGGGGATCGGGTGCACGCTCCTGGCCTCGGTGTGGCCGTTCCGGCAGAAAGGGGAGGACAACCGCTTCTGGCATTTCACCAGCCTGGTCGTCTTCCGAATCATGCTCGCGGGGGCGTTCGCGCTGGTCCTCTTCGCCGGCCTGGCGCTGGCGCTGGCCGCGCTGGACAATCTCTTCGGCATGGCGATACCGTCGAAGCGGTATGCGGAACTCTGGATCCTTACCCTCGGGCTCTTTGCCGTCCCCTATGTTTTGGCCGGACTGCCCGAGGATTGGAGCGCGCTCGGGACGGGGAGCGATTATCCCCGGCCGCTGAAGGTGCTGGGGCAGTATGTTCTCCCGCCTCTCGTCGCGGTCTACTTCGTGATCCTCTACGCCTACATCGCCAAGATCATCGTCACCTGGAGCTGGCCGCAGGGCTGGGTGGGGCGGCTGATCATCGGCTTCTCCGCGACCGGCATCCTCGCCCTCTCGGTGCTCGATCCCATGCGCGAGAGGACGGAGTCCCTGTGGATAAAGAGAGCGTCCCGTTGGTTCTACCTGATCCTCCTCCCCCTCATCGTCGTCCTCTTCCTGGCGCTCTGGCGGCGCATCTCCGAGTACGGTCTGACCGAGGGGAGGTATCTGGGCCTGGCCGTGGGCGTCTGGCTGGCCGTCATCGCCGCGTACTTCCTTCTCAGCCGTTCCAAGAGCATCAGGATGATCCCCGCTTCCCTCTGCGCCTTCGCCTTTTTGATCTCAGTCGGTCCCTGGGGAATGTTCAGCGTCTCGGAGCAGAGCCAGATCCGGAGACTCCGGGGGATGCTGACTGCCGATTCGATCCTGGTGAACGGCGCGGTGACAAAGGCGCCGGCCCCGGTTCCCGCCGATCACGAGGTCCAGATCAGCGCGATTCTCATCTACTTGTACGAGGTGCACGGCTTCTCCGCCCTGGAGCCGTGGTTCGGCGAGACCCTCCGCGCGGACACGGAGGATGCCGGGAATCGGTTCAAGGGGCCGGAGTACGTCGCCGAACTTCTGGGCATCGAGTTCCATCCATACGATACGCCCGGGCGGGAGCAGTACTTCGCGGTCCGCATTGATCCGCAGACTCCGATTTCGGTCGCCGGATACGACCACATGCTGCGGGCCGGCTACGGCGGGCGGGCGGCTGCGCCGAGTCCGGCCGGCGAGCCGGTCGCCGGCGCAATCGAGACGGCCGCCGATTCCGTGGTCGTGAGATTCGTGCTCGACAGCACGACCACCGATTCCGTCACCGTTTCGCTTCGCCCGCTGATCGACCGGATCGTCGCGGCGCGGGCAGACGCCCGCGGTTCGGAGATCTCCGGCGAGGAGGCGATGATCGAAAACGAAACGGGAGGAGTCAAGGTCAAGGTGGTCATGCTGCAGGCGGACATCCGCCGGGACGACAGCATCACCGTGCTGAACTCGTACGATGCCCTGATTCTCTATTCGCGCAGGAAGTAACGGCGGCGTTTGGCCGGTTCGCGGCCGCGCGCCGCGAGGTCCGGGCGGGCCCGTCTCCCCGAAAAAAAAAAGAAGGCAGGAGGGTGTAACCTTCTGCCTGTCAATGCTTTGCATGGACGGATACTAGACCTCCATGACCTCCTTCTCCTTGACCGTCAGGAGAGAATCGATCTCTTTGATGTGCTCATCGGTCAGCTTCTGCACCTTGTCCAGGCTCTTGCGCATCTCATCCTCGGAGATTTTCGAGTCCTTCTCCGCCTGTTTGAGATGTTCGTTCGCGTCGCGCCGAATGTTGCGCACGGCGACGCGGGCCTCTTCCGCCAGGTGCTTGCACTGTTTCACCAGCGTTCTGCGCCGTTCCTCATTGAGCGCCGGGATCGGCACGCGGATGATTTGTCCGTCCACCATCGGGTTGAACCCGAGGTCGGCGGCCTGGATCCCCTTGACCACGTTGCCGACCGTCGACTTGTCGAACGGCGTCACCACCAGCAGCCGCGGCTCGGGGGCCGTCACCGTGGCCACCTGGTTGAGGGGCATCTGGGTGCCGTAAGCTTCGACAGTAACGGTGTCCAGCAGGTGCGGCGAGGCCTTTCCCGTGCGGACGGTTCCGAATTCGCGCTTGAGCGTCTCGATCGTCTTGTGCATCCGGTCGTGGGCGTCTTTCTCGATCTTGTCAACCATATCGGTGCCTCCCTCAATGGCACGTTGCGTGTTATCCCGCCGACGTCACCAGCGTCCCGACGTCTTCCCCGAGCACCGTGCGGCGGAGATTGCCGGGACGGTGCAGGTCCACGATACGCAGGGGGATTTGGTTTTCTTTCAGAAGCGAGATCGCCGTGGCATCGATCACCCGCAGCTCCCGCGTGAGAATGTCCATGTACGACAGCCGGGGGTAGAACGTCGCCTTCGCGTCCTTGCGCGGATCGGCCGAGTACACCCCGTCGACATTGGTCGCCTTGATCATGAGGTCCGCCCCCACCTCCATGGCGCGCAGCGAGGCCGCGGTATCGGTGGAGAAATACGGGCTGCCGGTGCCGGCCGCGAAGATGACGACCCGCCCCTTCTCCATGTGCCGCACCGCGCGCCGCCGGATGAACGGTTCGGCGAAGGCTTCCAGTTTGACCGCCGACATAACGCGGGTGTAGACGCCCATGTGCTCGAGCGTGTCCATCATCGCCAGGGCGTTGATCACGGTGGCGAGCATCCCCATGTTGTCGGCGGTCACCCGGTCCATGCCGAGCTCGGTGGCCGCCAGGCCGCGGAAAATGTTCCCGCCCCCGACCACGATGCCGATCTCGCACCGGAGCTGCTTGACTTCTATGATTTGGCCGCAGACGGCTTCGACGGTGGGGCTGTCGATGCCGAACTCGCGGGCGCCCATGAGCGCCTCGCCCGAGATTTTGATGAGAACCCGCTTGTATAACGGCGCGTCTGTGTCCATACGCTACTCACCGAGCCGGAACCGTGCGAAGCGCCGCACCTTCATGTTCTCTCCCAGCCGCGCGATCGTCTCCTTGAGGTACTCCTCGATCGTCTTGTCGGCGTCCTTCACGAACGGCTGCTCCATGAGCACGACTTCGCCGAAGTATTTCTCGATCCGGCCGTCGACGATCTTGTCGACGATCTTCTCCGGCTTTCCCTCTTTGAGCGTCTGGTGCCGGTAGATTTCGCGTTCCTTGGCGATGAGCGCCGGATCGACCTCGTCCCGGCTCACCACCAGGGGGGCGCTGGCCGCGATGTGCATGGCGATGTTGCGCGCGAATTCTTTGAGCTGGTCGGTCCGCGCGACGAAATCGGTTTCGCAGTTGACCTCCACCATCACGCCGAGCTTGTCGCCCGGGTGGACGTAGGTGGCGATGACGCCTTCGGCGGTCGCCCGGCCCTCCTTCTTGGCCGCCTTGGAGATTCCCTGCTCGCGCAGGTAGTCGATCGCTTTGCTGAGGTCCCCGTGCGTCTCGGTCAGGGCCTTCTTGCAGTCCATCATGCCGGCCCCGGTTTTTTCCCGAAGCTCTTTCACCAGTTGTGCGCTTATGTCCATGTGTCGAACCTTCTTACTCAGCTTGGTCTTTATTCGCGACGTCGTGTCGGCCGGCCGCCGGGGAGTGGCCATTACCCGGCGCTCCTTCACGCTCCGACGCCGCGAGCATCTCGGTCACCACCGTGCTCTTGGCCTCCACCGCCGCGTCGACCAGCGCGTGCATCAGGATCCGGATCGACTTGATCGCGTCGTCGTTGCCGGCGATCGGGAAATCGATCAGGTCGGGATCGGCGTTGGTGTCGACGATGCCGATGATGGGGATCCCCAGCTTGTGGGCCTCGGCCACCGCGATTCGCTCCTTGCGGGCGTCGACGATCACGACCAGCCCCGGGAGGTGGCCCATCTCCTTGATCCCGCCGAGGTACTTCTGGAGCTTTCCCGCCTCGTGCTCGATGCGGGAGCGTTCTTTCTTGGAGAACTTCTCGAGCGTCCCGTCCACCCGCATCTTCTCAATATCTTTGAGTTTTTTGACCGAGTGCTTGATCGTCTGGAAATTGGTCAGCATGCCGCCGAGCCAGCGTTCGGTGACGTAGTAGCCGCCGCAGCGGGCGGACTCTTCCTTGATCACGTCCTGGGCCTGTTTTTTGGTTCCGATGAAGAGGACGGATTTCCCCTTGCCCACCGTTTCCGCCATTTTGCGGCGGGCCTGTTCCAGGGCGTTGACGGTTTTCTGCAGGTCGATGATGTAGATGCCGTTGCGGGCGGCGAAGATGAACGGCTTCATTTTGGGGTTCCACCGGCGCGTCTGATGGCCAAAATGGACCCCGGCCTCGAGCAAATCCTTTACCTGGGGACTAACCATGGAATGCCTTCGTGTTGAGCGGTTAGGTCTTTACCCCGACATCGCCTCGACCCGGACCCGCGGATTCGGGGACCGCCGGATCGATCCGTCGGGATTGTATATTTTCCCGCCGAGGCGGGAATGGCAAATCTTCGTACCCGGCTTAGCGCTTCGAGTACTGGAACCGTTTGCGGGCTTTCGGGCGGCCGTACTTCTTGCGCTCCACCTCGCGGGGGTCGCGCGTGAGCAGGCCGTTCTGGCGCAGCGTCGGCCGGAAATCTTCATTCAGACGGGCCAGCGCCCGGGCCACCGCCAGCCGCACCGCCCCCGCCTGGCCGCTCAGTCCACCCCCGCTGGCCCGGCACACGACCGCCACCTTCCCGGACATCTCGGTGATCGTGAGGGCCTCGGTGGCGTGGACCACCAGCGGATCGCGTTTCAGATAGGCGGCGATGTCGGACCCGTTGATCGTGAAACCGCCGTCTCCGTTGGTGATCACGGCGCGGGCGACACTGCATTTGCGACGTCCCGTCGCGGCGTACTCAGTCTTCTCCATGGGCAAACGTCAAACTCTACAGCTTATAAGGTTCCGGTTTCTGCGCCTGGTGGCGGTGCTCGCCATCGGCGTACACGTGCAGTTTCTTGATCATCTTCCGGCCCAGCCGGTTTTTCGGCAGCATCCGCCGCACCGCCAGCCGGAACGTCTCCTCGGGTTTTTGCCGAAGCATGGTGGAGAGACTCGTGCTCCGCAGTCCGCCCGGATAGCCCGAAAACCGGTAGTACGTCTTCTGCCGGGGCTTGTTTTTCCCGGTCACCCGGATGCTGCGGGCGTTGACCACGACGACGTGGTCGCCGGCGTCCAGGTGGGGCGTGAAGATGGGCTTGTTCTTGCCGCGCAGTATGTTCGCCACCTGCACCGCCGCCCGTCCGAGGATGTGCCCTTCGACATCCACCACCCACCACTTCCGGTTGTTCGGGTCAACTTTCGGAATAAACGTCTTCATCTCTATATTCTCATAACCTCATAGTTTTCACCGTCAAGACAGCCTGCAAGTATACTGCATTCCGCGTCAATGTCAATACGGTTCAGCAAAATAATTGGCCTGGCCTTCGGACCGCCGCCTCCCCGGGGCAGTTCCACTGGGCGAGACGCAACTTGTTGGGAATCAACCGATAGCAGGACCGCTCCCAGCCCCTCACGTCCCCGAGCGCGGCACCCGAGGCCTTTTCCGCCGGAGCTTGAACCGGGGATCGTAGCGCCGGTTGGCCGAGCAGTAGGTGCACGAGGCCTGCACCAGCCTCCGCTGACGGGGGTACTCCGCCCCGCACCCGGGACACTCGTAGACATACTTCGGGGGCCGCCGGAGATTCGGGTGTTCCCGCGCTTTCAGCGAGGCGCCGATCCGGACCGCCTCCGCCTTGAATTTCGCGTCGTGGTGGTAGTGGCGGATATGGATCATCTCGTGCTTGAGCGTATCTTCGAGGTCCTGAGGAAAAATCTCGTGGTACCGCCGCCCGATCTTGATCAGCCGTCGGTTTGGTGAATACGATCCGGCACAGGTCATCCGCGTCGAATACTCGATTTTCACCCGCGGCAACCTCCCCCCGAAATACTTCCAGTTGTAGTAGTCGAACAGCCGATAGAGTTCATCGAGCCCCGGCAGCTCGCTGGTCGGCCTGGCGGCCGCGCCGTCGGTCCGCGCCGCCACCTCGGGGCGCGCGGCCTGGGTCGCCTGCCGGATTTTCGTATCGACCGTAGCCGGCGGCGGGGGGGCGAGCGTCTCAAACTGAAACAGCTCGTAGTTGCACGCGCGCATCGCCGTTTTTTGCCGCTTGCTGTCCACTCTCGCCTTCACCTGTGTATCCGTGATGTATAAGCTATCGGCATTCCGAATCTCAACATTAAACGCCCGGCCGCGGGCGGCGCTCGTGTCCGGGTTCACGGGAGGATCACCCCGGGGCCCGGCCCCCCGGTTTGATTCCCTGGTCAGTAATATAATACGTCACCAACTGAAACGGGGTCACATCGAACGCCGGCGAATACACTTTGACCCCCTCGGGAGCGGTCCTCCGGCCGAATCCGCCCGTCACTTCGTCGGCGGCCCGTTCCTCGATCGGGATCTGCTCCCCGGCGGCCGTGTTTTCATCGAATGTCGAATACGGCGCCGCCACGCAGAACGGGACGCCGTGCCGGGCGGCCAGCACGGCCAGGGGATACGTGCCGATCTTGTTGGCCGCGTCGCCGTTGCGCGCGATCCGGTCGGCCCCCACAATCACGTGCTGCACTTTCCCCTGCCGCAGGACGGTCGCGGCCGCGCTGTCGCAGATGAGAGTCACGTCCACTCCGGCCTGGAGCAGTTCCCAGGCCGTGAGCCGCGCTCCCTGCAAAAGCGGCCGGGTCTCATCGGCATACACCCGCGGCCGTTTGCCGGCCTCCTGGGCCGCGTAGATCACCGCGAGCGCGGTGCCCTTCCCCCCGGTGGCCAGGGCGCCCGCGTTGCAGTGCGTCAGGATTCCGTCCCCCGGCTTGATCAGGTCGGCGCCGTATTGCCCGATGCGCTCGCAGAGCCGGCGGTCCTCGTCGTGGATCGCCTCCGCTTCCTCCCACAGGATCGCGAGCGCCTCCCGGCGGGTCAGCGGCGGCGCCTGGCGCACACGCCTCATCACGCGGTCGACCGCCCAGGCCAGATTTACGGCTGTCGGGCGCGCCGCTTTCACCTCGTCGGCCGCGCGCTCGAGGTGGGAGAGCGCGAAGTCCGCCGCCTTTTCGACCGCCAGCGCGAGCGCGTAGGCGGCCGCGATCCCGATCGCCGGCGCCCCGCGCACATCGAGCCGCCGGATCGCCGCGATCACGTCCCGGTAGTCGTCCAGCTCCAGGTAACTGAACGCCAGCGGGAGCTTGGATTGCTCGATCACCCTGATCTTCTTCCCGATCCGCTGAATCGCCTCTACCGCCATGTTGTCAGGCCCCCGCTACTCGCCGATAATCTGCACGGCCAGCCGCCGCCGGCGCGCCTTGTTGTCGAAATCAAGAAACACGACCTGCTGCCACGTGCCGAGCGCTAGTTTTCCCGCCGTGAACGGAACGGTGAGATCCGGCCCGATGAGCGCCGAGCGAAGATGCGCAAACCCGTTGCCGTCGTGCCAGGTCCGGTCGTGGTGGTAGCTCCGGTCCGACGGCACAATCCGCTCGAGCAGTTCCGGAAGGTCCTTCTGCAGGCCCGGTTCGAATTCGATGGTGGTCAGTCCGCCGGTTGATCCGGGACAAAAGACGGTGACAATCCCCGACCCAATTCCCGACGCGCGCACGAGATCGGACAGTTGCGCGGTGATATCGACGAGGTCGCAGAACCCGGCCGATTCCAGCGCGATTTCCGCCGCGTGAACCATAGTATCTCCGCCCGCTCTCCCTATTGGTACAGGTACCGCTTCACCTTCTTGGAGGACGTCTTTTCCAGTTCTTTCTCCCGTATCTCGCACCCGGTGATTCGCTTGTACGCCGCCACGCGGTTGTTGACGTCCTGCACCGTGTCCTCGATCGCCTGCCGCACCCGGTCGGCGTCCGGGTTTTCCGGATCGATCCCGAGTTCGGCGGCAAGGTTGTCGAGCGCGGGCACGATGATCGCCCGCACTTCCTCCCCCTGCTTGCCCGCCTTCGCTCTCCCGAACACCACGCACTCCTGCACCCGGCCCGAGGCCAGCAGCTGCTCCTCGAGCTCTTCGGGATAGATGTTTTTCCCCGCCGCCGACACGATCACGTTCTTCTTCCTCCCCGTGATCCATAGGTGGCCATGGCGGAAGCGCCCGAGGTCGCCGGTAAAGAGCCATCCGTCGCGCATGAGCGCCGCGGTCGCCTCGGGATTGTCCCGGTAGCCGATGGTATTGGCCTCGCTGCGGACCGTGATTTCGCCGACACCCGACTTGTCGGCGCCCTCGATACGCACTTCCACGTTGCGCAGCGGGGGCCCAACCGACCCGAAGCGAATGTTGTCGGGCCGGTTGACCGAGATCACGGGCGAGCACTCCGACATGCCATACCCTTCCATAAAATCGAATCCGATGAGGTTGAAGAAGCGGGTGATGGCCGCCGGCATGGCCGCCCCGCCGGAGACGAACATCCGGATCGAGTCCAGCCCGGCTTTCGCCCGCAGCGGCGCGAAGAGTTTCTTGCCCAGCTTGATCCCGACCTGCCACGCCGCGCCCGAGGCGGCGTACATTGTCCGGAAGGCCGCCCGCCGACCCGGCGGCGCCGCTGCGATCCCCCGCCGGATCGAATGGTACATCTTTTCGAACAGGAGCGGCACCCCGCACATGACGGTCGCCCGGCTGCGGCCGATATCTTCAAGTATTTCTTTTGACCGCAGCGCGCGCGCGTAGACGACCGTGCAGCCGGTCATGAGCGGGGTGAGCAGTCCGCAGGTCATTTCGAAAGTGTGGTGCAAGGGCAGCACCGACAGGAAAACGTCGCTCTCGTCGAACCGCAGCGAGTCCTGGATCGCGCCCAGGTTGGCCAGCAGGTTGCGATGGGTGAGCTGCACTCCCTTCGGCGTCCCGGTCGTGCCGGAGGTATAGATGAGCACAGCCACGTCCGCCGGCGCGGCCGCCCCGCTTTCCGCCGGGTCCGGGGAGGGGCCCCCGGCCTCCCACACGCCCTCCAGCGGGATGACCGTCACGCCGGGCAGTTCCCGGGCCGGCTTGTCAAAGGCCCGCGAGGCCACAACCCGCGCCAGACGGCAGTGGCCGGCCAGATAACCCATCTCCTGCGGCTTGAGAGTTCCGTCGATCGGCACAACAGTCCCGCCCGCCGCCAGGATCGCCAGGTGCGCAATTCCCCACTCGGGACGATTCTCCGCAAGCAGCCCGACCTCGGTGCCGCGGGTCACGCCCTGCGCCCGGAGTTCGCGGGCAAACCGGCGTACGGCCGCGGCCGCTTCCGCGTAGGTGTACGCTCTCCCCCGTCCCCCTTCGGCCCGGAAAGCCGTCCGCTCGGCATGGGCAGCCGCCGAGGCGAAGAAAGCCTCGGGAAGAGAACTATCAGCCCGGGCGCTGTCGCTGGCGTGGTCCGACATGTCGCCAATGTAGAATCGGCGGTGAAGCGCGCAAGGGAAAAGTCCGGTCGGCCTCTCCGGAAAGGCCCCAAAGGCAGCCGCCGGAGCGCACGCCCCGGCGGCCGGATGTCACTCTCCCGGCGGATGCCGGGGGGTTACTCGACGGTCACTTTGTAGGAGAGGATGACGCCCCCCCGCGGGTCGGTGTCGGTGAACGTCAGGTTGACGTCACCCGGGGCGGCGGGGGCGGTCCACACGAATCCGCCGGCTTCCCCGTTTCCGTTGGTTTCCTGCGAGATTCCGCTGACCGTTCCGCCGGAGGCGCTCAGCACGATCGTATGGTCCCCCAGCGGGTTGCCGAATCGATCGCGGATTTCCACGGAATAGCGGGCCTGCTCCCCCGGACCCACTTTTGCCGGCCCCGAGGTGACCATGCAGTTGGCCGTGTAGGCTGTTCCGGTCAACATCGAGACCGGGTAGGCCGCCATGGCCCCGCCCGACCAGTAGTACACGATGTCGACGGCTCCGATGCCGTTGTCCTGCCCCCCGGTGAGCGAGAAATCGTTCGAGAGGGTGCTCGAGGTGATTTTGACCCGTGCGCTTGACATGTTGCAGCCGTCTTCGAGCGTGCCGGCTTCGACCTGAAGGTAGTTGGCGTCGGCCTCAAACGGCGTTCCGTCGAGCACGAAATTCCCGTTGAGATCGGCCGCCGAGACCCACACGACAGCCTTGCTCGCGCCGTCGGCCAAGATCGAACCCGGCACGCCGGCCGCCCAGATGGTGTCGGGAAGGTGGGAATTGATGAAATAGCAGGTGTCCACCACCGTCCCGCCGGCCGTTTCGGCCGCCACCATGACCTGTCCGTCGGCCCCCACGCCGGCCTGCGTCCCGGAAATCCAGACAGTCGAGGCGACCCCTTCGAGATCGCGGGTGCGGGCCTCGTGCGATTTCATGCTCCCCTCGTCGGTGGTGAAGTACACCGCCGTGTTGTCGACCACGGGATTCATGTAGACGTCGGAGACGACCGCGACGATACCGACCTCCCGGCCGACATTGTCCCAGTAGTCGATGTTACAGACGTCGGCGCCGACCACGAGGTGCGCGGGCGGACCGGCCGAGACCATAACCTGGGCGGCGTTGGAGAGGATCGTGTCGCAGTACGCCCGGATTCGCACCGTCCCGGCCGCCGTGCCCGACTGGATTGGCGCCTGCGCCGTCCCCTGGCTGTTCGTCACGGCGCTGTACGGGCCGTACCCCGCCGTGTCGAGCCGCTCCCCGCCTCCCGGACCATCGGTGATAATGAACGAAATCGGCAGTCCCTCGGGCACCGGATTGCCCCACCCGTCGTAGGCGGTGGCGGACAGGACCGCGGTCTCCATGCCGCCGGTGGCGCGGACCGCGAGGTTGATGCTGTCGGAGTGCAGGAAGATCGAGCTGATGCGCGCATTCGGCGAGAGCTGCAGCGCCTTGTCCGCGCTGCCGCCGATCGTCTCGTCCCCGATAGTCGCCTTGACATACACCGTCCCGGCGCTGTTGCCGGCCACGAACACCGCCTGCGCCTGGCCGGTCCCGCCGGACACCGGGATGCTCGAGGGAATCTGCCCCATTGCGTCCCAGTTCCCGTTTCCGTTTACGTCAAACACCAGAGAGTCGATTCCGGGCGTCCAGATGCCGTTGGCGTCCTTGTCCGCGAATTTCTCCCCCGCCGCAAATACAATGGGCGTCCCGTCCGGCACCGGCTGGCCGAGCGCCTGGCGCGCCGTCACCGTCACCAGGCTTGTATCCGTCCCGTTGGCCAGGAGCAGCCCGGGCGCGACGGTGATTGCGACGCTGCCGGTCCCCTGTTGCGAGGAGGTCACCACGACGCCGGTGGAGGCGGTGCGCACTGCGGAGCCGATCTCCGTGCTGGCCGAGAGGGCGACCGTTCCCGCCTGTGCAGCCGTGAATATGGTCGCCGCCACCCCGTCGGCGTCCGTCGCCGCGCTGGGCGGCGTGAAATAGCCGGCCCCGGCCGGTTGGACCGCGAACGTCACCACCAGATCGGCGATCGGCGCTCCGCCGTTCCTGACGGTTGCTTCCACGACGGTCGAGGCGTTGACGGCCACCGTCGAGGGACTAGCGGACACCGTGACCGTCGGCAGCGCCACACCGCCGCCGTCGTCGTTGTTCGAGGAACAGCCGCCGAGGAAGGCGGCTGCCCACGCCGCCGCGAGCGCCGCGAGGGCGGCGCGGCATCGAAAGATACGCTTGGCCATAGTCTCACCCGGTCCTTGTCTGTTTACCGTTTGGCTTTCGGCCTGCCGGCCGGGGCGCCCGCGGTCGCGCGGAGCGCCAAGGGAAAAGGCCCCGTCGGTTACCCGCCTGGGGCCTTTTCACATTGATGCGCCGGCTCTCCGTTACTTTTTCATCGCCAGATCGTTCTCCACGATCGTCGGCGTCACGAAGATCACGAGGTCGCGCACCTCGTTCCGGCTCTGGGTGAACTTGAACAGCCGGCCCAAAAGCGGGATGTCCTTCAGCAGCGGCACGCCCACTTCGGCGTCGACCTTGTCTTCCGTCGTCAGACCGCCGATGACCGCCGTCTGGCCGTTCTCGACGATCACGTGGGTCTCGGCGTTGTTGGTGTTGATCACCACGCCGTTGGGGTCGAACTCGTAGGTCGAGCGCTCCGGCCGCAGGTGCATGAGGATCTGGTTCTCGGCCGTGATGTGCGGCGTCACCGTGAGAATCGTGCCGACTTCCTCGAACACGATCACGACGTTGCCGGACTCGTCAAACTGCTTGACCGGGATCTTCTGGCCCATCTGAATGCGGGCTTCCTTGTTGTCGATCGTGGTGATCTCCGGGTGCGCCACGATCTTGCCGCGCCCGCTGTTCACGATGGCTTTCACGACCGCCTCGGCGTTCCAGTTCGGTCCGAGGGCGTGCACGGTGTACCGCCCGGCGTAATCGGCGCTCCGGGCCGTAAGCACTTCGCCCGTCTGCCCGATGTTCACGTGGCCGCCGTCGGTCGCCGTCGAACCCGTCACGCTCCAGTCGACGCCCAGTTCCTCAAGGTCTTCCGTGAATATCTCCAGCAGCTGGGTCGAGATCTTGATCTGCTGGGCCGGCTGGTCGAGCTGGGAGATATAGGCGAGTACGGCATCCATGTTGGTCGGGACTTCCTGCACGATAATCGAGTTCGAGCGCGGATCGCTCGTCGCCTGCCCGCGCACCGTCAACAGCGACTTCACGGCCGCGACGATGTCGTCCGAGGTCGAGTTTGAAATGTGGACGATCTTGGTCTGCAGGGGGACGAGTTCTTTGGTCTCGGCGAGGTGGCGGTTCTGCTCGCTCACTTCCTTGCGGTAGTCCTCGGCCGGGAGGACGCGGATGTACCCCTCCTTCTCATCGACGACGGCGAGGTTGTAGGTGCGGCCGATGATGTCCAGGGCAGTCCGCCAGGGCACATCAACCAGCCGGATGGTCACCGTTCCCTCGACCTCGGGAGCCACGACGACGTTGACGCCGCCGTAGTCGGCCAGGAAGTTCACCACTGACCGGATTTCCGCAGCCTGAAACTGCAGGTTCTTGATCGGTTCTCCGGGCGTGCCGGCGTTCTGAGCGGCGGCCGGCACGGCCACGGCGACCGCCAGCAGTATGGGCAGCAGCCGCCGCATGAGTTTGTCACAAGCGTTCCACATTATGCGCACCTGCCTTTCAGTTTTCGCTTTCGAGGTTGAGGGCGACGGTTCGACTCCAGCCGTACTCAAATATCTGGAAGAACACGCGGTCGGTCTGGATCCTCAGGACATACCCCTTCTGGATCTTGTCCCCCTCGCGGAGGATGTAACCGTACCCGTCCTTGTCTTCAAACAGCGCGCTGTTGCCGAGGGGCGACTGCAGCACGCCCACCAGCCGCAAACCCTCGACGTTGGGGATGCGCCGTTCGATCGGGCTGTTGTACTGCTTCGTCTCGTCGATCAGCGTCTGGAACGGATCGCGCCGTCCGCCCGGTTCGTACTTGATCACCAGGCGCGTCGGGAACTCCGCCACCAGCGTCCCCTTGATCTTGGTCGGATCGGTGGGCGAGCGGCGGAACCGGGCGGTGCCGCGGGCCGCGGCCTCGTCGGACGGCGACTCGTCGTCTGACGACTCGACCGCCGGTTCGAGATCCTCCGGCTCCGGCACGTCCTCATCCTCCTCCGGTTCGGCCGATTCCTCCGCGGTCGGCGGGGTCGGCGCCGGGGTCGCGGGCGCGGCCTGCGGGGTCACCGTCGCCGTGCTCGCCAAGGGCTTGGGCGCAGGCGGCGGGGCTGTCGGCGAGGGCTTCGGGGCCGCGGTCACGGACGCCGGGGGCGGCGTAGTCGACGGCTTGCCGGCGGTCGGCGCCGGCGTCGCCGCCGGCTTGGCGGTCGGCGTCGGTTGCGGCGCGTTCGCCTCGGACACCCGCATCGGCTCCGGCGGTTCCGGCTTGATGTCCGGCTTCCGCGGAACGTCCGCCGTGATCGTATCCGGTTTGGCGACCGAGGGCAGCGCGGGTTTCGGCGTCGGCGCACCCGCAGCCGGCTTGGGCGTCTCCGCCGTCTTGGGCGGGGCGGCCGCTTTGGGAGCCTCGGCGGTCGGCGGGGTCGCGCTGGGCGTCTGCACCCGGCTCGGCGCCGGCGGGGCGGATTCGGTCTTCGTGGCCGCTACGGCCGCCGGCGGGGCCGCCTGCTCCGGATTGGCCAGGCTCGCCGCCCGGTCGGTGTTGATTGACTGATTCACCTCCGCCGTCGTCTTGTGCGACGGGGGCGGGGGCATGGTCGGCCGGGCCTCGGCCGGGGCCTGGGCTACGGCCGGCGGGGCCGGCTTGGCCTGCCCGACCAGCCAGGTCTTGCTCGACCAGGCCGCAAACTGCTTTCCCTCCGGATCCGGGAACGACACCGTGATCCCGGTCGCATCGGAGGCGATTTTGTACACGCTCTCGCGGGTCATGTCGAACACGAGGCGCACGACCTGCTCGGGCTGCACGGCGAACTGGCTCGTGCGGATTTTCGTCACCGGGCAGGCCGGCAGCTCGAAGAAATCCTTCTGCCCCAACTGGTGTGTCGCCGCGAGCACGTCGACGATCACCCGGAAGGGCCGGCCGTCCTTGGCGGGCTCAGGCTGGTGCGAGAACCGGACCGCTCCCTGCACGTCGATGCGCGCCACGGTATACCCGTCCTGCCAGGTCAGCCCGACGTTCGTCACCTGGGCGGCGAACGCAGAGCCCGCAGCCAAAATGACAAGCGTGCAAACCAGTGCTACTGCATTCTTCATCGGGTACCTCACTTAATTACAGAACGAGTTCACTGAGACGTTCCGATTCCTTGACAAAGTATGTCGACAGGCTGAACTTCGCCGTCACCGTCTCCTTCTTCGACAGGTCGGTCAGCCCCGTCTTTTCATCCTTGGCCGGTTTGTTCACCATGAGCTTCATCGCGTTGACGTCCACACCGGACACGTTGGCGATGAAGGGGAAGTTGGCGACGTAGCCGATGAAGCCTCCGAAATCATGGTAGGTACCGGTCATTTCGATATCGAAGGACGCCACATTATAGAAGTCCTCCGGTCGGATCGCGCGCGGCTGCACGCGCGTGATGCGCGTGCCCGTCAGCGAGGAGGCCGTGTGGAGCTGCACGAGCAGCGACGGGATCTGTTTGACCTCGGGGAGCAGGGCCTCGATTTCGTGGTACCGCTTCATCAGATCCGTGTACTCCTGCTGCAGGGCATCCAGCGACTTGGCCTTGAGCTCCACGTTGCGCAGGTTCGTCGTGATCGTCTCGAACTCCTGGCTCTTCAGCTCGATCTTGCTGTCGTACGGGACGTACAACCGCGAGTACCAGAAGTAGGCCACGATGAAGAAGGCCAGCACGGCCAGCGCGATCTTCTGCGTCTTTGAGTCTTTGAAATCCATAGCCTATCTTCCTCAGTTTAAGCTCTTGTGGCGCGCCGGCGCGGCCTGCTCGGTCTGCTCCGCTTCCGCCTGCGCCACCAGCCCCTGGAGTTCTTCTTCCGAAAGATAGTGCAGCTGGGCCGAGAGGACGAAGTTGTAGGCCCGGTACTCGCCGAGCTGCGTTTCCTTCGTCGACACCAGCTCCACCTCTTCAAAGTAATCCGACCGCATGGTGTTGATCATAAACGAGGCGAGGGCGTTCAGGGTAAAGGCGTACCCCTCGACCTCGACCGGCATCACTTTCGGGACGCTCGGGGTGGTGGTTGCCGGGGCCGCATTCGGCTGACCGGCCTGGCCCGCCGGTGCGGGCTGCCCGGCCGGGGCGCCCGCTTCGGCGGCCGCCATCTTGGCCGTGTCCGCCAACGGCGCCTTCTCGGTAAAGCGCGCCAGCCAGACGAACTCCGGCACGTTGGCGCTGATATCCTCGAGGATCCGGACCCAAGACGACCGGTGGCTGTCGAGGCGCTCCACGGCCGCCATCCGGGCCGAAATCTTCGCCTTCACATCCGTCAGAGCGTCGACCAGCTTGATGTCCTTTTCCAGCATGGCGGCCCGCTGGCGCGCTTTGACGATCCCGTCCTCCAGCGAGGAGAGCTGGTTCATCTGGTACACGGTCACGCCCACCAGCATCAGCACCACCCCGGCCGCCGCGACGACCGCGTAGAGGCCGGTCTTGCCGAAGGAGAAGCTGGCCTGCTTCTTCCTGTATCCCTTGGGCAGCAGGTTGATTTCTATCATGGTCGACCTACCTCACCTTCCGCATGGCCAGTCCTACCGATACCGCCAGCAGCGGCGCAATTTTCTCTGGCTGGATGTATTGGAAAAGCTCCGGATCGTAGTCGATCTTCCGAAGCGGATTCGCGATTTCCAGGGGGATGCTGAGTTTGGACTGCAGCAGTTCCGGCAGGTAGGGCGTCAGCGCACCGCCGCCCGAGAGCACGATCCAGTCGATCGTGTCCACCCGCGACTGCGACTTGAAGTAGGAGAAGGCCAGCTCGATCCCGGCCAGAAGCTCATCGGAGGCCGAGACGATCGTCGCCTTAAACATGTCCTGGTCGATCGAATCGGTCATCTCTCCCTTGATCGCCTTGCTCGTCAGCTCCGGATTCAGCCGGAACTCCTTCTGCACGGCGTTGAATATCTCCCGCGTCCCGGCCGACACGTCGCGCGTCGAGTGGTAGAGGCCGTCCACGAGGTACGTGAGGTTCGTCACGTCGGCGCCGATATTCACCAGCGCCGTCACCTTGGACGGGTCCACCTCGTAGTTGTACTGGTAGGCGTTGTAGATCGCCAGCGCGTCGTCGTCGACCACGACCGGCCGCAGCCCGCAGTCCTCGATCATCTCCATCTGCATCTGCAGGAATTCCTTGCGGGCGGCCACCAGCAGCACGTCCATCTTGTTCGCCGCGTCGTCGACTTTCACCACGTGGTAGTCGAGCGACACGTCGTCGACGTCGAACGGCGCCCGCTGTTCGGTCTCGAACAGGATGGCCTGCTCGGCCTCGGCCCCCGTCTTCTTGTCGATCGTGAACCGGTCGGTGATCACGCCGTGGCCGGACAACGAGATGACCACGTTCTTGATCTTCGGGTCCGTCTGGTCGATCAGCGACTGGATGTTGAAGATGACTGCTTCCCGGTCCCGGATTTCGTCGGCGACGATCGCCTCGGGGGGCAGTTCGCGGATCCCGATCGCGCTCACCGCATACCCCGACTTGGTGTGATCCAGCTTCACCAGCTTGATGCTGCTGGCGCCGATGTCCAGACCGACCGTGCTTTTGCTTGCTCGAGCGAATGGCATATGCAACTCTTCGGTTAGGGGAGTGATTCTTTTCTTTCTCTTTGTATCGGCACGATCCGCCGCCGATTTATCCCTCGTCTCGCAAGGTTTGATCGCCGGCCGCTTCTTCTCATATGGCAACCTGTTCAGAGTCTGATACTTTATCGGCGGCTTCCCCCAACCCTTTACCATTATTTCCGGCCCGTTCTGCCGCCCGTGCCAATGAAAAAGGCCCCCCTCCGAGAGCGGAAGGAGGCCTCGCGGCCCGACCGGGCCATGTCTTCAGTAGTAGCTGGTGGAACTCTGGACCCGCCCCGTCGAGGCCAGAATATTGTGGGAGGCGATCCCGACCATAGCCTCCGTGGAGGCCAGGCAGACGACGTTTCCGCCCCCCGTGAACCGCGCCGAACCGTTTGGCGCAAAGCAGATTACGTCGCCCACAACATCGGTGCCGAGAAAGTTGAACTCAGGCGGCAAGGTGTCGGCGCGAAGGACCGAATCACCGGTGTCGAACTGATTCAAAGTCGGGCTGACCAGATCCTTGAAGAGGTAGACAACCCGATGCGTGCCATCAAAATACACGCCGTACTGATCCTTGTCCGTGATCGCCGAGCTGCGGGCGAGCCGAAGGGTGGAGGTCAGGTCGCGATTGACGCTCCGAAACCGGATTCGGTCCATTGCCCCGTCAAAGCGCGGCACGGCCAGGGAGGCGACGATGCCGATGATAACAACCGTCACCATCATCTCCAGCAACGTGATGCCCCGGCTTGATGTGCGCAGGTTTTTCATAAGTAACCTCTGGCTTATCTGCGGCGCCGGACCGACCGGTCGCCGGTGCTTGCTTTCAACTTCACGCGCGCTGTGTGCAGCATGAGCCGTGCCCCGCCGCCGGGATTTCTCTCCGGCCGCCTCATCCTACGCTCTCTCCTGTCCGATAACGCCTTAGAGGCCATCCTCGGACCCGGCGGCGGCCCGGCGGAACATTTCGCGCGCCGCCGCCCTTAAGAACTGTGGGACCGCTCCCATACTGGTGGGAGCGGGACAATTTCCCGTTGACGGATTACGAGAACGGGCTATCTTGAACTCGTACCGACGTGTTCAGACCGAGACAAATCCGCCGTGGTTCATGGCATAAACTGCGCTGAAAGGAAGTACTGCATGTCACGCTCTCGGCTCCGCGATCTCCTCACCTGTGCCGTTACAACCGCCGCCCTGGTCGCGGCTGTCGCGTTTTCCGCCTCGGCTGCCGACCGCCCGGCCATGCTGCTGACCGACCAGCCGGTCGTTCAGGCGAAAGCGGCGCCGGTCCTGTCCGACCGCGCCCGTGCCTATCTGGCCGGGCAGGCCGCCGACACGGTCGGCGTGTGGGTGTTTTTCACCGACAAGGGTATCCGCACGAAAGACGAATTCAGCGCCCGCGCCGCCTCGGTGGCGATGACCGACAAGGTGCTGCAGCGCCGGGCCAAAGTTGACCGCGACCGCGTCCTCTTCGCCGACCTGCCGGTAGCGGCCGGCTACGTGGACGCCGTGGTGGCGGCCGGCGGCCACCACCGCCGCACCTCCCGGTGGCTCAATGCCGCCAGCTTCGACCTCCCCGCGGCCGATCTCGCCGCCGTGGCCGCGCTTCCCTTTGTCGCGGAAATCCGCCCGGTCGCCGTCTTCAAGCGCTCTCTGCCCGACCTCTCGGAGGTTCGCTCCGACGGGCCGGGGTCGGCGGCCCTCGCCCCCGACGCGCTCAACTACGGCTACGCGCAGGCCCAGCTTGAACAAATCAACGTGCCCGCCGTCCACGAGAAGGGACTCGACGGCTCGGGCGTCACGCTGGCCGTCTTTGACACCGGCTTCCGCAAGACCCACGAGGTGTTCGCCAACGCGTTCGCCGAGGGCCGGGTGCTTGCCGAATGGGATTTCGTTTTCAACGACGGCAACACCGATTATGAGCCCAGTGTCGACTGGTCCTCCTCCACCAGCCACGGCACTCTCACCTGGTCGACGAGCGGCGGCTACAAGTCCGGCCGGATCATCGGCCCCGCCTACAGAGCCAACTTCCTCCTCGCCAAGACGGAAGACGTCCGCAGCGAAACCTCGGTGGAAGAGGACAACTGGGTGGCCGCGCTGGAGTGGGCCGACACGCTGGGTGCCGACGTCATCACCTCCTCGCTCGGGTACTCCGACTGGTACTCTTACAGCGACATGGACGGGCAGACCTGCATCACGACTATCGCCGCCGCCACCGCGGCCGGTCTGGGCATCGTGGTCGTCAACTCCATGGGCAATGAGGGTCCCGGCTCGGGGACGCTCACGGCGCCGGCCGACGCTCACCCGATCATCGCCTGCGGCGCGGTCGACATCAACGGCAGCATCGCCGGCTTTTCCTCGCGCGGTCCCACGTATGACGGGCGCATGAAACCCGAGGTGGTGGCCTGCGGCGTGTCGACCTCGGCCGCGACCAACGGCTCCGACGTCAGCTACGGGACCGCCAGCGGCACTTCGCTATCGACGCCGCTCGTGGCCGGCGCGGCGGTCCTGCTGGTGCAGGCCCAGCCCTCGTTCACGCCCGAGATGATCCGCCTCGCCCTCATGCAGACCGCCGACCGGGCCTCCAGTCCCGACAACACCTACGGCTGGGGCCTCATCGATGCCGATGCCGCGACCTCATGGGGCGTGAGCATGGCGGCCGATTCCACCATCAACAACGGCCCGCTCAAGGTGCATTTCACCGGCACCTCCGCTCTGGGTCCGACCAGTTGGCTGTGGCGTTTTGGCGACGGCGACTCGGCGACCGTGCAGAACCCCGCGCACACCTACAGCAACCCCGGCGCCTACGACGTCTCCCTCACGGTGGAGACGTCGGAGTTCGGCCAACTCACGACCAGCCGCCCCCACTTCATCATCATCCTTGGCGACACGGCCCACTACGGTTCCGACTCGACCTTCGCCGGGAGCGACCTGGTGGTTTCGATCAACGTGACCAACTCCCAACCGCTTGCGCGCCTGGTCGTCCCCCTCACTTTCGGCAGCGCCGCCTGGCTCACTTTCGACTCGGTCACGCGGGGCGACCGCACGGCCTATTTCGAGCGTTTGAATCCGCTGAATTCGAACGATCTCACGCGCGAGTACGTGTACGAACTCCTCGCCGACTTCGGCGGGGGCTCGCCGCCGCTCGCGCCGGGGTCGGGCGAGGTGCTCAAGCTCTGGTTCTCGACCGACGAGCTCGCCCTGGGCGGGCAGAGCATCCTGATCGACAGCATCGCCTCCCCCTACGTCATTTCGTTCGAGGCCGGTTACCTGACCTACTCCCCGACGGTCGCCGCCGGCACCGGCGCCCTCATCGACGTCATGCGGGGGGATGTCAACTATGACCATGATCTCAGCATTGCGGACGTCACGCACCTGGTCGCCCATTTCTACCGGGGCGGGCCGCCGCCGGTCTGCCTTCAGGCGGGGGATGTCAACCGCGACTTCATGATGAGCGTGGCGGACCTCACCTACTATGTCGCCTATCTCTTCCGGGGCGGGCCGCCCCCGCCGACGCCGTGACGGCGCCTGCCCGCTCGCTCGCAACCACAAATGCCGCGGCCGGTGTCTTTTCAGACACCGGCCGGTTTTTTTGCGGATGCGCCTCCCGCGCTAGATCGTGAACTTCCCATTCCGGTAGATCACTTTCCCGTCGGCCAGAACCTCGGCGTCCTTGCGCATGTCGCAGATCATGTCCCAGTGGAGTGCGCTGACGTTTTTTCCTCCCGCCTCGGCGAAGGCCCGGCCGAGAGCCATGTGGAGCGTCCCGCCGATCTTCTCGTCGAACAGGATGTCTTTGGAGAAGCGGTCGATGTCGTAGTTGGTGCCGATCGCGATCTCCCCGACATACCGTGCCCCCTTGTCCATGTTGAGCATGCCCGTGAGGTACGCCTGGTTCTTCGCCGCCGACTCTTTCACCACCTTCCCCTTCTTCAGCTCCAGGCGCACGTCCTCGACCTCGCGCCCGACATAAATGGCCGGGAAGGAGAACCGGATGACGCCTTCGGCCGAATCTTCAATCGGGCAGGTGAACACCTCGCCGTCCGGGAAATTCTCCGTCCCCGCGCAGTTGATCCATTTCCGCCCCTTGACCCGCATCTTCAGGTCGGTGTCGGCGGACCGGATATGCAGGCGGTCCGTCCGGTTGAGGATTTTCACCAGCCGGTCCTGCTCCTTTTTGACTTTGGTCCAGTGTTTCACCGGGTCGCCGCTGGTGACGTGGCCGGCCCGGTAGACGAAGTTTTCCCACTCGGCGAGCGACATGCTCGCTTCCTGCGCCTCGGCCTGCGCCGGGAAGAGCGTGCCGCACCAGCGCAGCGACTTGGTCTCCATCCGCTTGAACAGCTTGTCCGACAGCGGCCGCTGGCACTTCCGCTGCAGCGCCTGCCGTTTGGGATCGACCCCCGACAGGTGGCGCGTGTTGGCCGTCCCCCAGATGTGCAGAAACACATCCATCGTGTTCACCTCGGTCCGTGCGATCGGAGAGATGTACGCAAACTGGGCGTCGGTTCCCTTCTTCAGGAAGATCTCGTCGTGCTGCGGGATAATGACCCGCACATAGGGAATGGCCCCGATGCGCACGGCCTCCTCAAACACGGCCGTCATCAGCGGCAGCGTCACATACTCCCCCTGGATCTTGAGCAGTTCCCCCTTCTTGAGCCGCAGCGAATAGTGCACGAGCACCTGGGCAAGTTTCTCGGTCCGCGGGTCCATACGTCGCTCCTGGTCAAAGTGGTTGTATCGCCAGTACCTTCAGTCTGGGTCGCGCAGGGCAATAACGGCCTCCGCGTCCGGTTTGTAAAGCTCCCGCCGTCACTTTCCGGGCCCCGCCGCCGGCGGGCCGCGGCTGATATTCCCCTTGACCGAATCCTTTCCCCGGTTCTATCGTAGGAGTGAGCGGAGACCGGGAATCCGGGGCCCGCGCCCGGCGACGAACGTGTGCGCAGGCAGTGCGCCGGGGCGCCCCAGACAGGAGGTGTGTCCATGAACGAATCCGCCGTCTATGTCTCGCCGTCGACCGCCCGCAGCCTCTGGCAGGAGTACCGCATTTACGAACGCCATGTCGAGTTCGACACCCACATCGGCACCGTCACCATCCCGTTCGACAACATCGAGAGCGTCGAGGTGCAGGGGTCGGATGTCAAGGCGCTCCTGAGAGGCGACCTCAGGCTGAAAGGGTTCAAACCGGCGATCAAGCTCGACTGGGCGAATTTCACCGAACACGTGGTCCTCGACAAGAAGACCGGCGCGTGCAAGCGCTTCCTCTTCACCCCGCAGGACCCGCACGAATTCAAGGCCGTGCTCGACCGCCTGATGGCGAAGCACCGCGGCTGACACGGCGGCGGTCTGTCATTCATGGTGAGGTCGACTGCGTGCGGGGCGAGCTGTCTTTCACATCGCGCCACGGAGTTCTCGCCCAACAACGCATAATTGCACGCCGAGACTGACGCAATCTCCGCCCGCGCGGATGATGTAACCTCACGTTTGTCCCCCCCCTTTTCCGCTCCGCGACGAAATCCGCGGCTCGGGTGGTACCCACCCCTCCACCATTTCCTTGACAAACTGCTTCTTTATGGTATGTATGAAGGAGCCATGAGGAGGCTTGATGCGGTTTCTGCTTTGGCTATGCATCGCGGTGTTATCGTCGCCGTGTGCGGGGTTGGCCGCCGGCCCAGTCGTTATCGATACCCTAATCTCCGATACCGTCGCCAGTTGGTTCGGGATGAGCATTGTTCCTATCGGTGATCAGAACAATGACGGCTACGATGACTTTCTCACATTCGAGTTGCCGAGGAAGCTCTATCTGTGCCTCGGCGGCCCCGTAGAAACAGGGATCACGATCACACGCATTGACACGGCTGGATCCCCGTTAATCGGAAACCTGGGTGACATCAATGGCGACCATATCACCGATTTTGGGTGCCCCATCCGACTTTCCAGTATAGACAGTTATCGTCTGGGTGTCTGGTACGGCGGCTCGCCGCTAGATGACGGTCCTGATCTTGTATTTGGGGACTCTACGTATTTTCCAGGGGTTTCGGCCCCGGTGTTAGGAAACGACATCAATGGGAATGGTACGCTTGAGTTGATCAGCAGCCACTCCGACAATTGGGACTACCCGTTGCTGATGTTTTTCGAATTGGGAGGTCACGCTGATTCGATGCCCGATCTCTTGTTGAGGGCGCCAGGTACTAACATGGCCATGGCCGATGGCGTCATCACGGGTGATTTTAACGGTGACAGCTTCGACGATCTAGTTACGAACATGCGAAGTATACTCAACGACTCCGTTAAGGGGGAGGTGCTGCTGTACTGGGGGGGACCGGGCTTCGACACTATCCCTGATGCTCGGATCACACGGCGAGGCGAGTACAGCTGGCTGTACGACACATTCGGCACCCGTTTGGAGTCACTGACGGATGTCAACGGGGACGGCTGGGATGACTTCTTCATTCACTACAGGGGCGGCTCCGGTGATTCGCTCTCGTGGATTCACTTCGGCGGCCCCGCCTTCGACACGGTTCCGGATGTGATTCTCACCACTAGAAATCAAAAAGCCCGCCTTGCTGGTGATGTCAACCACGACGGTTACGCTGACCTTATCACAGGGTACGCTACGTCTTTCTCCGGCCTCGGCTACGCCGACATCTACCTCGGTGGCCCTGACTTCGACAGCATCCCTGATGTCGTCATTGACCACTCCATGTTTTCCGGCTACTATAACTATTTTGGACATGAGGTGGCCGGTATCGGCGACGTCAACGGCGACGGGATTGATGATTTTGCTGTAGCTTCATCCCGCGGCAGCGGCTATCCCTGGGTCATCTTCATCTTTGCCGGCTGGGATGATGCCGTCAGCGTCGATGACACCCTCGACCCCGAACCCGCCCTCCCCACCAACTTCACCTTAGACCAAAACTACCCCAACCCCTTCAACCCGATCACTACCATATCCTTTTCGCTGCCCCGCGCCGAGACTGTCACCTTGCGCATCCTTAACGCCCTTGGCCAGACGGTGGCGGTGCTGATAAACGAGCAGCGGCTGGGGCCGGGGGAACATGCGGTCGTGTGGGAGGCGGAGGGGTATGCCAGCGGGGTGTACCTGTACGAACTGGAGTACTCCAGCGGCCAGCAGAGCCGGAAGATGGTGCTGATTAAATGAAGAAGGGAGGCCTGATGCGGTTTCTGCTTTGGCTATGCATCGCGGTGTTATCGTCGCCGTGCGCGGGGTTGGCCGCCGGCCCAGTCGTTATCGATACCCTAATCTCTGATACCGTGGCGAGTTGGTTTGGCATGCGCATTGTACCGGTGGGAGATCAGAACGGAGACGGGTATGATGATTTTCTGACCTATGAGTTACCCAGAAAACTCTACCTCTGTTTGGGCGGACCCGCGGAGTTTGGCATCCAGTGTTCCAGGATTGACAATGAAACCACCAGCCTCTTTGGCAACTTATCGATGGTAAACGGCGACAGCATCCCAGACTTTGGAGGCATCCGCAACGCCCCAGGTGGCCGCCGACGCCTCGCGGTCCGGTATGGCGGAACTCCCCTTAGTGTCATTCCAGATTTGCTTTTAGGTGACGACACTGTGTATCCGGGGCAAGCTTTCCCCGTGTACGGTAACGACATCAACGGTAACGGTTCGCCTGAGTTAATCGCTGGCCATTACGATAACGCTCTCTTCCCCTCCCTGCTGTTTTTCGAACTTAATCAGGATTTAGACTCGACAGTAGATTTTCAACTATGGGCACCTGAACACCTCGATTATCCGGTATTCGGTCGCGCAATTCTAACGGGTGACTTCAATGGCGACGGGTGGGAGGACTTAGTCACGAACATGCTATTTAGTGCCCAGGCCGGCGTAAGTGATCAGGTGCTTCTATACTGGGGGGGGCCGGCCTTCGACACACTGCCAGACGCCAATATTGTCCGGAGTATGACGTACGATCCCGAGTACATTAGCTTTGGTCAGCGCCTCGAGCACTTGGGTGACCTTAACGGCGACGGGTGGGATGATTTTCTCATCAACTATGGGGAAGGCGGTTCCGAGGACTCATGCTCCTGGGTTCACTTTGGCGGCTCAGACTTTGATACCGTACCTGACATCACCATCTGCGATTGGGCATTAGAGGCCCGCCTGGCCGGTGACATCAACAATGACGGGTACGACGATCTCATCAAGGGGCGGTCAACCTCATTTCAGGCTATCGGTCAGGCCAATATCTACCTTGGTGGACCAAACGTCGACAGCATCCCCGATGTCGTCATTGACCACTCCATGTTTTCCGGCTACTATAACTATTTTGGACATGAGGTGGCCGGGCTGGGCGATGTCAACGGGGATGGTATCGATGACTTTGCCGTGGCGTCGTCGCGAGGAGCCGGTTTCCCCTGGGTCATCTTCATCTTTGCCGGCTGGGACGATGCCGTCAGCGTCGATGACCCCCTCGACCCGGAACCCGCCCTCCCCACCAACTTCACCTTAGACCAAAACTACCCCAATCCCTTCAATCCGAACACGACGATCCGCTTCTCTTTGCCTCATGCTGAGATGGTCAGCCTGCGCATCCTTAACGCCCTTGGCCAGACGGTGGCGGTGCTGGTGGATCAGCAGCGGCTCGGCGCCGGTGAGCACGAGGTGCTGTGGGACGCCACCGAGTATGCCAGCGGGGTGTACCTGTACGAACTGGAGTACCCGGCCGGGAAGCAGAGCCGGAAGATGGTGGTGCTCAAATAACCCCCGTAAAAAAACCGGCGCCTCCTACGAGCGCCGGTTTCCGAACTCTCATCCCTGCGTCGGCGACTAATCCGCCTGGGCTTTCTTCTGCCCCTCCGTGATCAGCTTGGTGTACTGACCGCTCTGGAGTATCTCGACCGCCTTGCGCACAGCATCGTCGGTCCTCAGCACGATCTCCTCGTATACCCCGGTCTGCCCGGCGATGGCCGACACGATCTCCCGCTTGATCGTCCGGCGGATGTAGTCTTTCGACTCGTCGAAGTCGTGGCTCTTCTCCAGCTCGACCAGGGTGTTCAGGCTGTCGAGCACCTCGGCGAGGAGGTCGACCTTCTTCTCGCGCTCGGCCGTTTCCCGCAGTTTCTCCAGCGAGGCCTCCAGCGACGACGTGTAGTCGAACTTCTCCTTCTTGATGTACTGCCGGAAATCATCGAGCATCCCGTCGGTCACCTCGACGTCCGGCTTGACGCTCGGGTGGTCGGCGACATACTGGACGGCGTAGTTGAAGAACAGCCCCGACTGGTACAGGTTGATCTCGATCGGCTTCCAGGTTTCGCGGGCGATTTCGATATCAGGCACGATGCCGCCGCCGCCGTAGACAACCCGGCCGCCGTTCGTGTAGTAGATTTCCTCCGACGAGACGGCGAGGGAGTCGGCCGGCTTCTCGGGCGCCGCCTCGGTTTCCTCGTCCTCGAGGGCCGCGTGCGACCCCGGCTTGGCCTGTGTCTCCGGCTTCTGGATGCACCGTCCCGAGGGCACGTAGTACTTGGCCGTCGTGAGCTTGAGCGCCATGCTCCCATCCGACGAGATCGGGAAAATCTGCTGCACGAGCCCCTTGCCGTAGGTCGTGTTGCCCACGATGAGGCCGCGGTCCCAGTCCTGCACGGCGCCGGCGACAATTTCCGAGGCTGAGGCCGTGCCTTCATCGACCAGGATCACCAGCGGCTTGTCCGGCGGGAACAGCGGCGGGCGCTCCGCGCGATAGTGGCGCTCGGTGTTCTCAAAACGCCCTTTGGTGTAGACGATCTCGCGCCCCTCCTGCAAGAACAACTCGGCCGTCTCCTTAGCCTGATCGAGCAGTCCCCCGCCGTTGGAGCGCAGGTCGAACACCAGCGCCGTGATCCCCTTGCCGTTGAGATCGCTGATCGCCTGGCGCAGTTCGTGCGAGGTCTCCTCGGCGAACCGCGAGAGCCGCACGTACCCGATCGTCGTCCCCGGAATCACCCCGGCATAGTTCACCGACTTCAGTTCGATCAGCGCTCGTTCGAGCTCAAACTCGATCGGCTCCTCGATCCCGTTGCGCTTGATCGCCAGCTTGATCGACGTCCCGGCTTTGCCGCGCATCATTTTCGACGCCTCGGCCGAGGTCATCCCTTCCGTCGACTTCCCGTCGATCGCCCAGATGATATCCCCCGCCCGGAGACCCTTGTTGTAGGCGGGCGTCCCCTCGATCGGGGAGATGATGACGATGCGGTCGTTGCGCTCGTCGATCTGCATCCCCAGCCCCTCGTACTTCCCGTGCGTCGACTCCATCAGGGCGTCGTACGAGCTCTTCTCCATGAGCACGCTGAAGCGGTCGAGATCCGAGAGCATCCCGTTGATGCCGGCCTTGATGATCTCCTCGGTGTTGACCTCCTCCATGTACTGATTGCGGATATTGAGCGCCGTATGGGTGAGCTTCTTCACGTCCATCAGGAAGGAGTCGCGGTCCTGGCGGCGGCTCTCGAGGGCGGCCGAGTCGGGCGTCTCTTCCAGGTTGATGTGGAAGGTATCCGCCCAGAGCACCGGTTCTTTGGGGTCGGACTGCTGGGCCTCGCCGGAGCCCACGAACCAGATCAAGCCGAGCGCGAATACGGTGACGCCGAAGAGCTGAACTGTGAAGCGAACCATACGGCCTCCAGACTCATTGAGAGTGACGAACACAATGTATCGTAAATCGGAGACTTGTCAAGTTTGCGGACTTTTTCCGAAGTACGCTGTATCTGCCTGCAAATTCTACGCTTAAGCCGGCGCAGCGGTTGCACCGAAACTGACCACCGGCGGATGGCGCATAAATAACTTCTTGCCTGCCGACTGCTTAGCACGTTAATACCACTGTATCGGTCATCGGCAACCGTTCCCGGAATCGGGGCGGCAGTCGCGCGGGCAACGCAACACGTTTCCCGATAAGGTATTAGCTGCAAGACTGGACGTTGTACCGGCAACAACATTGTTGCCTTTCTGAACAGTAGAATGACGGGCAATCGACCAAAGTTCCGCAACTCCCCCGCCGCAGCCCTTCTTCTGCATTTGCTGGCTCCGGGGTTCGGCCATTTTTACTGGCGGGAGTACCTCTTCGGCGTCTTCATTTTCCTGGTCCTCCTCATGGCCGGAGCGCTGTTCGTCCTCTCCCTTCTGATCGATCTCCCGTTCTATGGCCGGCTGATCATATACGGCCTTCCGATCATTTTCTATCTGATCTCTTTCGGCGACCTCTACCGGATCGCGCGGCGCGAGCATACCGCCCGTCCGCAGACGAGCCGCCGGGCGCTGGTGATCTGGTTGCTGGCCGCGGCCTATGAACTGGTCTGGCCGCTGGCCCCGCTGAATTTCGCCCTCCTGAATGCTCCGTCGGTCTATGTCATGCGCGAGAACAACCTCGCCCCGGTATTCCGCGATGGCGACTTGCTGAAAGCTTCCCGCCTCGCCTACACCTTTCACACCTGGTTTGTCAACAAACCGATAGTTCACGCTCTACCGGACCGGTTCGCGGTGGTCCGGGTCACGGCCGAGGGCCGGGCGCTCACGGGGATCGTCCTCGGCCTCCCCGGCGAGGAGGTCGAAGTTGTCGACGGGGTGGTGGTGGTCGACGGCACTCCGCAGGTCGTTCCGACTACCGCGAGCCGCCTGCTCAACGGCGACTATCCGCTCACACAAGCCGGCGGCTACTCACTCCTGATCGCGCTCCCCGAATACGGCCGCATCGCCCGGGTTTATGAGATTCCCCTGGGCGACCTGATCGGCAAGGTGGAGAAAGTATTGTGAACGCCACGGCCGCCATGTGGCGGGAGCACAGCGCGAGATGCGCTCGAGGTCTGGATCTTCGTGGGCCGGACGCTTTTCTTCCGTTCCGCAAACACGCCCGTCAGGACCATGAAGGCCCTGAGCTACAGAAATCCGCGATGACTCAGTGCCCTCTTGTAGGTCAGGACCCTTGTGGTCCTGACGCTCTTCTTCCGTTCCGCAAACACTTCCGGCGTGACCGCCACTATCCGGAGGCGGGCTACTGCCGATGAGCCGGATCAAGAACCTCATTTTCGACCTCGACGGCACCCTGATCGACTCCTCCGAGGGCGTCGTGGCGGCATTCCACTACGCCTTCGCTGCCGCCGGCCTTCCGCTTCCGCCCGCCGAAGAAGTCAAGCGGTTTATTGGGTATCCGCTCGAGACAATGTTCGCGCACTTCACCGACTACTCCCCCGAACGCCTGAGGACGTACTTCCGCGAGAGAGCCGCCGAGACGATTGTCGCGTCGACGGTCCCGCTGCCGGAGGTTGAGCCGACGCTGGCGGCTCTCCGCGACCGGGGTTTCCGCCTGGCCATTGCGACCACCAAGATCGTCGCCAACATCGAGGGGATCCTCGACAAGCTCGACTGGCGGGGGGTGTTCGAGGCCTACGCGGGCGGCAATGAAGTGCAGGCGGTCAAACCCGACCCGGAGATTTTCCGCCTGGTCCTCGCGCGGCTCGGCGCCGTTCCGCGAGAATCGCTTGTGATCGGCGACACGATCAACGACATCCTCGCGGCGCAGGCGGTCCCGCTGCCGGTGATCGCGGTGGCCTCGCCGTGGGAACCGGCCGGCCGAGTCCTAGCCGCCTGCCCAGATTTCTTCCTCGACTCGATCTCCCAGCTCCCGCGTGTGCTCGACGAGATCAACACCCGCAGATCGCCGGGGTGACGGTTGCTGCGCACGAGAGAGTTGGGCGCACAGCCGGCCCGAACAGACGTGTCCCCCTGAGCGGAGCCGGGGTCTCACACGGGCGGCGCAGTGCCTCCAAGAATAGTCCCACGCGGCTTCCTGCTCGCGGCGATTCGGTCGGGGAGCTACAACGTCACGTCGAGGATCTGCTCGCCGGTTTCGTCGGCCTGGGCCACGATGGAACCATCCGGCGCGACCACCATCGAGGAACCGCCGAACCGGTTGACGCCGTCGCTGCCGACGGCGTTGACGCCGATCACGGTGGCGCCCAGTTCGCGGGCGCGCTGCGCCAGCAAGCGCCGCCAGTCTTCGATGCGCACTTGCGGAAAGGCCGCGGGGACGATCAGGTACGGGACGGCGAGTTCGGCGAGGCGGGCGAAGATGTCGTCGAAACGGAGATCATAGCAGACGGCGACGCCGAAATCGCCGAAGGGCGTGACGAAGAGGCCGGGGACCTTCCCCGGCCGATAGATGCGATCCTCGCCGAACGGCGGGAAGAGATTGATCTTGTCGTAGACCCAGGTCTGGCGGTGCCGGCGGAAGAAGTAGGAATTGTACCGGCCCTCCACCTCGACGCGGACGGCGCCGAACATGACGCCCACCCCGAACGGCACGAGCCGCTGCAGGATCCGATCCACCGGTTCCACCGGCCGCGGCTCGTAGAGGCAGCCGGTGGCGGCGAGCTCGCCGAAGCAGACGAGGTCCATTCCGGCCCGGTCGGCCGCCTCGACCCACGGCACGAGATCGAGCTCAGCGATGTGTTTTTGTACGATACGCAGCTTCACGGCGGCTCTCCCGGCGTCCACAGACAATACGGGACAGGGAACGTTTGCGTTAAGGTAGGGGGCGCAACGCGCCAGGCAAGTAAATAGCGCGGGAGGCGGAAAAACCGACTTAACAGAAGGAGTCGGCGGAAAGGGGGTACCCCACAGCTCTGCGGTGGGGGCTTTGCGTTATTCACTCACAGTCATGTTCACCATGTCCACCCGCACGGGCACGTAGTGCCTTCCCAGGCAGGAATTGTAGCTCGACCATTTCCAGTCGGCAGGGCAACGGCCCACCGCAGAGCTGCGGGCGACCAGCCGCTCGCCTTGCGGCCGGCGAGGGGGTGCGACATCGGCGGAAGCCGCCCGCCGGCCGTTGAAAAATACCTTTAAACCCGGCCGGCTTTTCTCTATTATCCCGGTACAATCGGAAAACCGTGCTCCGGAGATGTGGGTGTATGCGCCGAGGTGAGCAAGTTGTGATGGTTCTTCTGTGTGCGATCGCGGCGGTTCTGTCTGTGGCCGCGCCGGCCGGGTCGGTCACTGTCCGCCTGGGCTATTTCGAGGCGGGGGAACACCCCCTGCACTATGTGCTTCGCGACGAATTCATCCGCCAGCTGGAGAACATGGCCCCGGCCGACACGCAGTTCGTATTCAATCCGAACGGCTACCGGTCGGCCTCGTGGATACGGGACAGCAGCCGGGTGATGGCGGCGAGCCTGGCGCGCCAGGGGGGGATTGACATACTGGTGGCGATCGGACCGTGGGTGGTCGAGGACCTTCTCGCGGCCGGCTACGCGGGGCCGATTCTCGGGGTGCGACAGATCGATCCGTTCGGCGCCGGGCTGATCGACTCCGGCGGGCGGCCCGCGGCGCCCAACCTGACGGTGCAGGACATGCCGGGGAAGATCGAGGACGATATCGGCGTGCTGCGGGCGATCGCGCCGGTGAAGAAGCTCGGAGTGCTGTGGTTCGACACGGGGCCGGAGCGGGATTCGATCATCGCGCGGGCGGAGCGGCTGGGCGCACAGGCCGGGTTCGAAACGGTGACGGCGGACGGCTACGACGTGAACGGTACCTATGCCTTCTTCAAGGCGTTTTCCGCGCTGCCGCCGGATATCGACGGTCTGTATATCGGGCCGACCTGGGGAATGACCGTCACCGAGGCCGCCGATTTCTTCCGCATGGTGATGGGCCGGAAAGTCCCCCTCATGACGTGGGAGGGGCGGTACCAGGTCACGCGGGGGGCGTTCGCGACCAACTACGCCTATGGGCTGGTTTCGGAGGCGCATTTCCAGGCGCTCAAGGCGCTGCGGATCGCGCGCGGCGAGCGGCCGGCCGATCTCCCGGTCCGGTTCCGGGGCGGGTCGGCGCTGGCGCTCAGCGGTCCGGCGATCCGGCGGCTCGAACTGCAGGTGCCGGCCGAGGCGCTGCTGTCGGGCGAACTGATCGACGACGAACCGCCGCCGGCGACCGAATGGTACACGCTGGCCGATGCGGTGGGGCGGGCCCTGCGGAGCAATCCGTCCTACCTGGCGACCTACGATGCGATCGAGGCGGCGGTGCAGGGCGCCCGGGCGGCCGGGGCCGGGTACCTTCCGCAGGTGTCAGTCGAGGGGCAGGCCGGGGTGGTCGATCACCACACCACCCACAACACGGTCGAACCGCTGGGGCGGCAACAGGCGCGCGCTTCGCTGGTACTCGACCAGACGATCTTCTCGCCGGCGCTGCTGAAGGCGCGGAAAGCGGCGGGGCAGCAGGAACGGGTGGCCGCCGCGGCCCAGCGCCAGGCGCGCCTCGATCTGGAACTCGCGGTCGAAACCGCCTGCCTCGGATACTTGCAGGCGCTCGACGAGCAGCGGGTGGAGCGGCGCTACCGGGAGCTGGTCGAGCGGACGCTCGAGTATGCGGCGGCCGAGTTCTACCTTCGGGATGAACGCGAGCCCGACCTGTCGCGCTGGCAGGACGAGCGCAACGACGCCATCACGCGGGTGCTGGAGGCGGAGAACAACGTGTACACCGGCCGCGTGCTATTGAATCTGCTGTTCAACCTTCCGCCGGAGCGGCCGGTGGCGCTGGACACGAACCTGGTGACGGCCCGGCAGGTGGTGGGCGCCGATTACGAGGCCCTCTCCCCGCTGGCGGTTCAGCCGGACCGGCGGCAGCAGTTCGAATCATACCTCGTCGATCAGGCGCGGGCGGCCAGCCCGACGCTGGCCGGCGAGGATGCCCGGCTGGAGGTGCAGCGGACGCGGGTGGACGAGGCGACGGCCAGGCGATGGCCGACGCTTGATCTGCGGGCGGCGTTCAATATCGCCGACGAGATCGACGACGATCGGGGGATCATCGACGAGCGCACCGACACCTGGTCGGTGTTCGGGCGGATGAAACTGCCGCTGTATCTCGGCGGGGCGGTGGGGAAGGAACGGGCGCGGCTCAAAGCGAGCCTGAGCGAGATGGAGTATCGGCGGGATGCGCGGCTGCTGGAGGTCATGGCGAACATCCGGCGCGAGACCGGACGGTTGATCACGAATATTGCCGCGCTCACCCGCCACGGGCGGTCGGTTGAACTGGCGCTCCACGCCATGGGGCTGATCATCAACGACTACGAGGCGGGAAAACGGGATATGACGGCGTTGCTGGAGGCCTACCGCCACGCCCGCACCGCCGAGCTGACCGCTATCGGGACGCGCTATGAGTATCTGCGGGCGATGGCGCGGCTCGTCCACACCGTGGGCTGGTCCCCCTCGGAGAACCTGCGGGCTTTTCCCGAGGAGTTCCGGGAGCGGGCGCGGGAGGGACTGGCGCCGGCGGGGCAGTAGTCTTTTCCGGTCGCGGCGGCGGCCCCGGATCACTATCACACTTCGAGTACGCCGAGCGCGTGCTTTCCCCCTGGGCCTTGGCGGGCCCTCGTTTTCGGAAGGGAGGAGAGTGGATACCATGCGCCGGTCTTTGGCTGTGTCGGACCCGGCCAAAAAAGAAGGAGAGCCCGCGGGCTCTCCTTCCCTAATTCAGCGGAAAAACGGGATCACGGAGCCTGCACGTGGCACTGACCGCAGAGGATCTTGTAGTTGGTGCCGTCACCGTTCTCGCCCGGGTTGGCTTCGCCGGTGGCCCAGATGAGACCGAAGGCGCGGGTGTTGCCGTGCGCCTTGTGGCAGCTCATGCAGCTCGGGGTGAGCGTAGTCGGAGCGCCGGTCCAGGCCGCGCCCCAGGTGCCCCAGTTGCCGGTCGCCGACATGACCTGCACGCGGTAGGCCTGGCCGGTGAACTTGCTGAGGCTGGAGTGCCCGCCGGTGAGAGCGCCGATGTTGGCATCCGCGGTGGGGTGGCGCAGCCACTCGGTCTGCGTCGGAGCGGCCGTGTTGCGCATGTTGGCGCTGCTCGACGAACCGTGGAAGTCGGTGTGGCACTGCTGGCAGAACGCGCCGTAGCCGGACGCGGTCACGTTCGGCTCGTTGAACTGAACATTCTGCATATCATAGTGATTGCCGCCGTAGGTCGCGGACAGCTCGAAGATGTCCTTCGTCAGATCGTTGGTCCCGATGGCGTAGGTCATGTACGGGGTCGCCGGAGTGCCGTTGATGAAGATGTTGGCGTTCCGGTAGATGCTCTGACCGCCGGAGGTGCGACCGTGCTGCGTGTGGCAGTCGATGCAATTCAGACCGTGGTCATTGCTGAACGTGCCGCCCGGAGCCACGTCGGTCGAGCCGAGCGTGTGGCCGGCAGCGTCGTAGTAGGGAGCGACGTTGTCGCGGTTCAGGGCGCCCGCCTGGCGACCGTTGGCCGTCACGTTGCCGCCGTTCTCCGCCAGGACATCCGGAGCAAACGTCTGGTTGTCATGGCACGAGAGGCAGAGCGTGTTGACCTCGTTGCGCAGCAGGAAATGATAAGGACCATCGGCCCCAAGCCCGACCGTGATGCCGGAACCGTCGGCATTGTAGCCGTGGGTCTGGCTGTAGTGCATCACGTGGCACTCGGCGCAGTTGAGGGTCGTGCCGGTGTGGTAGTCGCCGGCCAGCGCACCGCCGGCCAGAAGCGCCACCGCGGCAACTCCGAGCAGGAAGACAGTCTTCATGCTGCTTTCCTCCAGTTTCGTGAAAGCATACTTCCACGGGGTGGAATGGTGATAGTATGGGTGCATTGTGAGTGATTGGGCGAATCCGAAGTTTGGAGACCTGCGTGATCTATATTTGTGATTCCTGTCACAAGCGATGGTCGAATCATTCCGGTGGTTGGCCATTCTCGTTTCCAAGTTTCTCGATCAGGGAACTTCTCAGTGCGTAGACCTAAGTTGGTTCATCCGGTGATCTGCGTTCATAACTGGGCAAAGGATATCAATAAAGCTCCTATTTGTCAAGAACTAAATGACACTTAAATGACACAAAATATCATCATTGCTCCGAAATGAGACGTTAAGCCATTCCCTAACATCTACTTGAAAGTACAGATTCGTCCCGGCATATGTGTACATATTGGCAGGGATTAGATCCGGAGAATCCCGATATTCTGGGTTATCTTAGTCGATCACAAAGCGTTGGACGCGACCACCGGCTCGCTCCAGAACGTAAAACGCGGTACCATTGAAGGCAATATCCCCAGGGTAGCGAAACTCCCCCGGCTTCAGGCCGAAACCGCCGACGAACGCCAGAAACGCTCCGTTCGGACGGTACACCTTGACCACCTGCCGCAGACCGTCGGTCACCCAAACAGTCTTCTCCCCCGCCGTGTCGGTCATGACAGCGATGCCAGAGGGGAAGGACAGGTCGGCCCGGTCGACATCGTGGCCGGCAAAACCGCGGAGGTACCGGCCGGAGAGATCGAAGAGTTTCACGGCCGGCTCGGCGTAGAGGTCGGTTACGTAGAGGGTGCTGTCATCGACGGTGAGGGCCATGATGGTGCGGAACGGGGACTGGGCGGGGTCATCGACGCCGATAGTCCGCTCCAGGGCGAAAGTCTGATCAAGGATGAGCACCCCCGCGACGTCGCCGGCGGTCGCCACGATGGTGCGGTCGCCGGGTCCGAGGGCAACCGCCTGCGGGCGGAGGGAGAGCGCCGTATCGCCCAGCAGGAGGTCGAGGCGGAGGCGTTCGAGCAGGGCGCCGCGAAAATCGAGCACGTCGAGACACTCGCTGTGGGTGTCGATGAGGATGATCTCGCCGCGGCTGTTGACCACCAGGTCCCGCGGCTGCCCCTTTACGGCCCGCCCGCTCGCGGGGTCGGGGACGAAGTGGAGAAACGAGTACTTGGGCTGGAGGAGGGCGTCGTAGACGACGACGCGGTTGTTGCCGGCATCGGCGACGAACACTTCCTGCGCGTGGGGGTCGACGAAGAGGGCCATGGGGCTGCGGAGCGGCTGGTCCCAGCCGTCATCGGCCGCCAGCGCGGTGATCGAGATGCGGGCGTTGAGCTCGTCGCCGGCGCTCTGCGCGCTCGCGGAGGGGGCGGCGCCCGCCAGGAGGGCGGCGAGGGCGGCGCCGGGCAGGCAAAGAAGGCGGTTACGGTTCATGGAACAGCCCGCCGATTTCGGCGACCGTTTTCTTGACCATCGCCAGAGCCAACTGGTCGGCGGAGCGGATGGCGCCGATGCCGAACACGATCTCGCCCTTGTCCCCGCGGCCGTTGTTCGCGGCCACCCACACGGTTTCACCGGTCTTGCCGTCGAGCAGACGGCAGTTGTAGGAGACCGTGGGGACTACCCCGAGGAAGCGGTCGTCGCGCTGGTCGAACTCGAGCACCGATCCGACCAGGAGGTAGTCCAAACGGAGCAGGGCGCAGAGGCTGTCGATTTCGGCGCGCGTGATGCGGGTGGCGGAACGGATGCGGTACTGGCGGAGGCCGGCGTAGACGTCGCCGTGCTCGGCCAGGTCGATGCGGCCGAGACCGGCGAGGAGGGTCTGGAAGTGGGAGGTGACGATTTCGGCGGCGCTCTCGGTTCCGCTGAGGTTTTCAAACGGCAGAACCGCAACCCGGGCGCCGGCCGGGAGGAGTTCCTCGACGCGCGGGACGGCGGTCATCTGGGAGGCGCAGCCGCCCAGCACAAGCATCAAGCCGGCGAGCAGGAGGCGAAAGAGTGCCACGGCGCTACCTCGCAATCTGTCCGAAGGCGCCGGCGACTTCCCGGCACACCTTGGTGGTCATCTCCCCCAGCGTGTGGGTTTCGCCGAAGGAGAAGATGGGGAATTTGGGCCCCCCCTTGCGGCTGGTCTCGTAGGACCAGACGACCGCGCCGGTTTGGCAGTCGACAAAGCGGACGATGACGGCGACGAGGGGGAATTCAGTCTGGCCGGAGCGGACCATGCCGTACTGGGAGACGGCGCCGACGAAGATTCCCTCGACCCCGGCGGCCTGGCCGAGCTGGAAGGCCTGTTCGCTCGTGAGGTCTTCGAGGGCGTTGGCAAAGTCTCCCTTGATCGTTTCGGACGCGGCCTTGTTGAAGTCGCCGGCGTTGGCGACGCTCACGGCGTCGAGCATGAGCAGCTCGGTGATGAAACTCGCAGTCACCTTCTCCGCGGCGTTCTGGTCGGAGGTGAGGTTGGCGAAGGTGAGGACGCCGACTTTGGAGTAGAAGCCCATGTCCGCTTCGCGGTTGACGTACAGGCGTCCCACGGTGCAGCCCGCCGCCAAGGCGAGGAAGGCAGCGCCGACGAGCAGACGGACGAATGTGGAAATAGTGCGGTTCATATTTGGAGTGTCACCACCGTTTGAAACGATTCATCCACGGTTTGGAGACCGCCGGTATTATCGGTCTCGTTTCGGATATAGGCAAGCGAGAGTGTCGTGCGCGGGGACAGGTACATGATGAGCTGGCCGTTGACGGTCGCGGGCCGCTGGTCGACCTCGGCCACGCCGCCGGGCAGCGAAATCGCGCGCTCCCGACTCTCGCGCCGCCGGTTGTAGGAGGCGTAGACGCTGAACGCCCGGCGGAACGAGTAGCTCATGTAGCCGGTGAGGGAGGTCGTGCGGGACTCGACGGCGCCGGTGTAGGTGCTGCGAATCACCGTGAGGTTCATATTCAAATTGTCGCGCGGGATGTAGGTGAGCCCGGCGTTGTAGTTCTGCGAGAAGGCGGAGCCCAGTTTCAGCACGCCGCCCTCGGACAGCGCCGTCACCGTAAACCGTCCCTCAAGCCGGCGGCTGAAATCCACCCGGGCGTCGAGCGAACGAGTGAACTGGTAGCGCCGGTTGGGATCAACCGGGTCGCTGTTGCGGGTGAGCGACAGGTCCAGGTAGGTGCGGATGTACGGGAGGGGCTTGAAATTCAGCGCCGCGTTGTAGGTGTCGAGGACGTAGTCGCCGTCGTCGGCCAGCCCCACCACGTCCCCCTCGCCGTCGAGCACGCTCTCGGTGCGCTCGGACTGCTGGAAGATCGTCCGGTTGAAAGTGAGGCGGGTGTCGACGCCGCCCCGCAGGTAGCGCGTCGCTGTGGCGCCGACGTTGACATACTCGGTGACAGCGTAGGCGCCCGACTGCCCGCTGATCTGGTACCCCTTGCCGACAAAGCCGGTGAGGTAGCTGGAGGGCGTGTATTCGGCGCGGGCGGCGAAATTCTGGTCATCGGCGTCAAACTCGGCGGCATTCGCGGTCGAGCGTGTGAAGCGGCCCGACCAGGAGGCGGCCGCGGTCACGTCGGCCAGCGCCGTCACCGAGACCAGGGCGGAGGCGGAGTGGGTGCGGGAGTCCTGCGCCAAGGCCCCCGCGCTCTCCCTCCGCGTGTCGTAGTAGTTGTAGGTGGCCGAGAGGTAGGCAAGCTCGGGCCAGGAGCGGCCGGCCCCGAGCGTGCCGGACCAGGTTTCGGTGGTCGAGGAAATCCCGCCGGGGAGCGTGCTCCGGCGGGCAAGGTTGTTGTAGTTGGCGCGCACGTTCAGCGGCCCCCGCGCGTAGCCGCTCTCGACCACCCAGTTGCGGCTGAGCCCGCCGAACTGCGGGACCTCCTCCCGATCGTAGTTCTTCACGCGCGAGTAGACCACCGCGAGAGTCGGCAGGTTCTCGTACGCGACCGCGGCGGTCGCGCGCCAGTCGCGGTAGTAGACGTCGAACGCGTCCCCGGTCGCGATCGACTGCGACCGGCGCGTGTACGGCGAATAGCGGGCCGTCAGCGTGTAGCCGTAACTCTTTAGATCGAGGTAATAGATCGGCTGATACTCGGCGTGTTCGAGAAAGGGGTATTCGCGGCGCTGGAGGTTGGCTGTGAGCCGGAGGAGGTTCTTCGTAAACAGCTCGTCCTCGTAGGACAGGAGGAGCGATTCGCGCGTGACGTTGTCGGACTGCCCGACCACGGCGGTGTCGGCGACGAGTTCGCCGCCGAGAGAATCCGCCCGAACATCGAGCGCTTCCTGCCTGAGGTGTTCCCAGGAGAGGCTGGCGTTGCCGAACAGGCGCTGTGCGCGCACCGCGGCAGCGTCCCATCCCGGCGGCAGCAGAATGGCGGCCGACAGCAGCAGCGACGAGCGCAGAAGACGGCGACGGAGGAGGGGCATCAGAAGTCCCCCGGCGCCGGCCCACCCGGAGCGCTGCCGGGGGCGGGGTTGTGCACGTTGTGGGAAGTGGGGCTCGAGTAGTCGCGGCCGTGGCAATCGTAACAGTGCGTGACATCGCCGGCCGCGTGGGCCGGGACGTTCGACGGCAGCGGACTGAGGATGAGCCCCTCGACCGAGGCCGAGCCGCCCGGGCTGTCCGAGGCCGGGTGACAACCGAGACAGAAGCGGCGGACCTGGGCGTTGTCGGTTTTGATGTCGGTCAGCCCGTACCAGCCGGGACGCTGGTCGGAGAGCAGGTAGTGGTTGCCGCCGAGACCGCCGTAGCCCTCGGAACCGTGCGGGTTGTGGCAATCGTAGCAGGGGAGGCGCGCGCCGGAGGGCACGTAGCCGCCGCCGGATCTCACGCCGTGACCGCTCATGCGGCCGGGGTTGATCGAGCGGTCATAGTAGTCGGCGATCGTGCGCGCGGTATCGTCCATCGCCACCGGGCCGTCGAGACTGTGACAGTTCAGGCACAGGCTGTAGTCGGCCGGCAGCAGGCCGACGTCGCTCCCGACGATCCCGTTGTAAGTCGTGTCGAGCATGTCGTGAAGGTTGCCCGACCCGTGCACGGCGTGGCAGTTGGCGCAGGAACCGTCGCCGTAGAAGTCCTTGATCGGCATATCGGGATCGGCGAAGTGGGGCGAGTACCGGGGGTCTTCCCAGATGATGCGTCCGGGCCAGCGCACGCGGTGCTCGACGCCGGGCACGCGCCCGCCGCCGCTGCCGAATTCGAAATAGCCGGGATCATCGGAGCCGAGCGGCAGGCGGTCGGACTCCTGGGCCGGATAGCCCGAGGTGGCGCCGGTGGGACGGTCGGCATGGCAACCGCCGGCGGAGGCGGCGAAACAGAGGCGGTTGGCGTTCGGCTCGAAGAGGCCGTAGTCGTTGCCGGCGGCCGGATCGTGGCTGGTGTGGCACTGGGCGCAACTGCCGCGCGGGAGCTCGGTCAGGCGCCAGACACCTGTAGCCTCCGAGCCGTGGGGCGAAGCGCGGTAGTGGCCGTTGTCGGCCCGGAGCGCGGCGGCCGCCAGCAGCGAACCGGCAGCGGCCGCGACAAGGGCGGCGCGCAGGCGAGGGGTCGGGCGAAATGCTCTCGTCATACTTGCTCCGCAACCTCTCACTGATTGTGGCATTGCTGGCACCCGGCGAGATGGCCCTCGCCGCCTTCCCGGTAGGGCCACCGCAGCCCGTACTCGAACGGCCCGCCGTGCGGACGGTGGCAACTGATGCACACGACTTCATTGGAGGCGGCCGCTTCCCGGGCGCTCACGTAGTCGTCGGCCGCGGGCGCTTCGAAAGGGACGCGCGGGATGCCCGCCGAGGCGCCTCCGGCCGGCGGGAAGCCGTCGCCGATACCGGCCGTCCAGTGCGCCGGGTCGGTGTGGCGGTCGGTGAAATACGCGTCGAGCGCGATGTCGCTCGGGTGGCCGGTGAAATGAGCGGGCGGAACGCCGGCGTTGTCCGCCCGCGCCTGATCGTGGCAGGCGAGACACCACGCCGAGGAGTTCTGCCGGTAGGCGATGTTGTCGCGCTCGTAGGCGGCAACGGTCGCCGCCGCGCTCGGCGGATCCCCCGGCTGAAACCGCGAAAAGACATCGCCGCCGTCGACCAGCACGATCGAATCCCCCCGGTCGGCGGGGTCGAAGCGCAGGTTGCGGTAGTTCGAGTTGCCGTGGACCGCGTGGCAGTGAGCGCAGGTGAGGTCGACCAGTTCGGCCGAGGTTTGGAGCGGGGCGAGCGTGGGAATCCCGAGATTGTGGCCGCCGCGGTTGTCGGCGCCCAAAAGACCGAACCAGCCGCCCGCGCTCTCCCCGGAGGGCGTGCCCTGGTACATCTGGACGGGGCTCTGGACATCGGGGGCGGTCGGATTGCTCCCGTCGTGGCACGACAGACACAGCTCGTTGATCGAGCTTTTCAGCAGGAGGACCGAGTACGGTCCGCCGGCGACCGGTTCCCCCTGTTCAGAGGAGTGCTGCAGGTGGCAGTCCTGGCACATCAGGCTCTCCCCCGTGTGCCACTGGCCCGCGGCCGCGGCCAGGGGAAGAAGGACGGCGATGGCGCAGACAGTAACTCGCATGGCCGTTCTCACTGCACGCGGTAGAAGAGGGCGCGCCCGAACTCGTCGAGGACGAGCACGCGGTTATCGATGGTGGTGGTCATCGCGGCCGGCCGAAAGAGCGGCTGGGGAAAGGGCACGGCGGCGACCGCGCCGCCGGCGGGATCGAAGATGCGGAAGGCGGCCGCGGTGCGGTCGGCCACCCAGATCAGGCTGCGGCTGTCGGCCGTGCCGCCGGCGGCCTCCCAGCCGCGCTCCTCGCCGGGGCTGCTCCAGCCGAAATACAGGAGGAATTTCCCCTCGGCGGAGAAAAGCTGGGCCGGGTAGTTCTTCTCGTCGGTCACCACGAACCGGCCGTCGGCCAGCGGCACGAGCGCGCTCGGGACCAGGACTTTCCCCTTGCCCGAACCGTGGGGAACCGCGATCCCCTGATAGCCCCAGCTCTCGTCGAAGCGCAGAACCTCCCCCGTCTTCCGGTCGAGCGCCAGCCAGCCGCGCTCGGGGGTGCGGAGGAGCTGGTCCAGCCGGCGGTGCGGTTCGAGAACCGGCGCGAGATCGGCTATTGAGTCGAGTTCGGCCGGGTTGTCGCGGATCAGCCGCAGGATGCGCAGATCAGCTGTGCGGGTGAAGACGAGTTCATTTTCGCCGGTGAAAGCCACCGCGAGCGGGCGGCCCAGGTCGACGGCGCCGCCGGCCGACCAGAGCGGGCGGCCGAAGTAGTCGATGACGGCGATCCGGTTGGCCTGGGGATCGGCCACCGCGATCTGCTCGCCGCTCGGCGACACGGCGAGCGAGCTGGGGCGTTCGAGGCGAAGGCCGTCGGCCGCAATGACAATCTCGCCGTCGAGCGTCTGGGCGGAGACGGCCGCGGCGAACAGGAACACGGCGCTAAGGGCGGCCGCACCAATCGCCGGCCCTCGCCGACACCGGGCGCGCGGCGATGAACTGCCGGCGAGCCCCTGTGCTTCCGTGTCGATTCGTTTCCGCTCCATGGTCGTCACCCCGGCCGCCCTCAATGCGAGAGGCTGTGGCAGGTGATACAGAGTTTCCGGTCGCGATCGCCGAGGAGGATCTTGTCGTACTCCGAGGAGTGCGGCGAATGGCAGCCGACACAATTGAGATCCTGCTTGGTCCGCGGGTCGATGACGCCGGCGCCCATCGGGTGGTAGTGCGTCTCTTTCGCGTCGGCGTGGCAGGTCATGCACAGCTCCATGATGTCGGGGGTCGAGAGGAGGCGCTTGTAGTCGCCGGCGTGGACCTCATGGCAGGTGCGGCAGTCTTCGAAAGCCGCCTGGTGTTTGAACTTCCCGCTGAACTCCGGCGTGTTGTGGCAGGTCAGGCAGACGGCCACGCCCTGCTTTTTCTGCAGCGCGCCGGTGTAGCCGACGTGTGGACCGTGGCAGCCGGTGCAGCCGTTGTCGTCGCCGACCGGCGCGTGCACGACCGGCCGGTCGAGCGTCCTGGCAAAATCCTCGTGGCAGGTCAGGCACAGCGTCTTGACCGGCGCGATAAGCCGGGCGGGCTGTTTGCCGACGTGGCAGGAACCGCACTGGCCGGCCGTGAAGGGGGCGTGCGCTCTGGGCATGAGGAGACCCCCGCCGCCTTTCGGGGCGGCGTGCGCCTCGTGGCAATTCTGACAGTCGGCCGCCGCGACCGCAAAACCCGAATGCGCGGCCGTCATCTCCCCCGCCGAGGCGTCGTGACACGAACCGCAGAGGTTCTCTTTCGAAACGGTCAGCAGCGACGCGGTCGCGCCGGCATGGGGCTGGTGGCAGGCGGTGCATTCGCCGCTCACCACCGGGGCGTGCGGCTGGCCGTTCTTGATCTGCTGCTCGAGGTCGGCGTGGCAGGCGAGACAGAACGTCTCCGCCGGCTTGTTCTTGAGCGCCGTGAAGGCCGAGGCGTGCGGGCGGTGGCAATCGAGGCACTGGCCGTCGGCAAACGGCCGGTGCTGCACCGCGAGATCCATCTGCGTGCGGACGTCGGCGTGGCAGCCGGTGCAGAGCGCGCCGCCCTCGGCTTTCAGCATCTTGTCGTAGTCGGCGGCGTGGACGCCGTGGCAGGCGCCGCACTCGCCCGCGGCGAAGGGGGGGTGCTGATGGGCCAGGCCGGCGGATTCGCCGACCTTCTCGTGGCAGGCCGAGCAGACCGAGGCCATGTCGCCGGACAGCGCCGCTTCCCCGTTCGGCCCCTTCGCGTGGCACAGATCGCAGCTCTTCTCCGCAAACGGGGGATGGAGCCGCGCGCGGACGAGTTTGGGCTGTTCGGAGATGTGGGGGTTGTGGCAGTCGAGGCAATTGGCGGAGTCGAGCGCGAAACCGTCGTGAGCCGCCTGCAGGCCGGCATCGACCGCATGGCACGCGGCGCACAGCTCAGGGGCGGGGGAGGTGACGAATCCCGGATTGGCGGAACCGTGCGGCGCATGGCAGGCGTCGCAGTTCCCGGCGGCCACCGGAGCGTGCACGCCGGGCCGGCGGAATTTCTCCGCGAGGTCGTCATGGCACGTGTAACACAGGTCGGAGCTGAGGCCGGTCAGGCGCGGCAGCTGCGAGACGACGCGGCCGTCGACCACGGCCCGCTGCATGCGCCCGGTCACGAGGTTCTCCTGCATGGCGCCGTGGGGGTTGTGGCAGCCGCTGCAGTCGCCCGCGCGAGCCGGCGCGTGGACATACGCGGCGGTTACTTTCAGATCATCGTAGTCGTGGCAGGTCGCGCACACGTCCTTCTCGTGCGCCGCCAGCAGATGGGGAGCATTGGCGCCGTAGTGCGGGACATGGCAGCTCCGGCAGTCGTCGGCGGCCGGGGGATGCGGCACGGTCATGCCCAGCCGGCCCTGCACGTCGGCGTGGCAGCCCACGCAGGCGTCCGCCCCCTCGCCCCGCACCAGGTGCGGCGCCGTCGAGTAGTGCGGACTGTGGCAGGCGGCGCAGTCGGAGGTGAGGTAGGGCTGGTGGCCGGAGAGCGCGCCGAGGGCGGCGTCGTCGACGGCGTGGCAATCGGCGCACAGCTCGGAGGGATCTTTCCGCAGAATCGCGGCGGTCTTGCCCTCGTGGGAGGCGTGGCACTGCCGGCAGTCGTCCGCGGCGGCGTGGACGGTCGCGGCCGAATCGCGGGCGGCTTCGAAATCGCTGTGACAGGACAGGCAGAGATCGGCCTCGGAGCGCGCCAGGAGCGCGGCGTTGGCCGAGCCGTGGACCTCGTGGCAGGAGCTGCACTGGCCGAGGACCGCCGGCAGGTGCGGCGTGAGCCCCTTGCCCGTGAGCACCTCGCTGTGGCATTGGCCGCACAGTTCCTCCTGGGGCGCCGTGAGAAGGCTCCCGAAACGGGAGGAATGCGGGCGGTGGCAGTCGGTGCAGTTGTCGCCGGTCATGGCGGCGTGCGGGTGGGCGAGGTTCGCTTTCTCGGCCACGTCCGAGTGGCAGGTGACGCATCCGTCGCTGGGCGACACGCCCTCCGCGAAGGCCACCCGGCCCCGATCGTCGGGGAGGCTGTGGCAGGTCTCGCAGTCGCCCGAGGCGAACGGCTCGTGGGTCCGGTCGGAGAGAAGTCCCTTGCGCCCGGCGGCGTGGCCCGAGTGGCATTCGGTGCAGGCGAGGCCGGCGACATGGCGGGCGCCGTGGGCCGCCGTCATCCGGCTGTCGGCCGGGGAATGGCACGATCCGCAGAGGTCGTTGGCCGGAGCGGTCAAGAGACCAGTATGCTCCGAGGCATGGGGCGCGTGGCAGCGGGTGCACTCGAGTTCGTTGAAGGGCGGATGGGGCACCGCGGCGTGAAGCGACGAGTCCAGCTCCGCCTTGTGGCACATGAAACAGGCGCTCGGATCATCGAGCCCCTCCGGCGCCGCCCGGAGCAGCCCTTTCTTGTCGGAAGCGTGCGGATCGTGGCAGTCCCAGCACTTGCCGTCGGAGACCGGGAAATGGACGCTGGCCTTGTCGAATTCGGCTTTCAGATCGGCGTGGCAGGAGTAACAGAGATCGTTGGTTGTCGCAGTCAGCACAAGGGTCTGGGCGAAACCGTGGCGTTTGTGGCAGGACTCGCAGTTCTCCTCTTTGGTGGGCTGGTGGATGAATTTCCGGCTGGTATAGAGCTGCTTCTGTTTCTGGTGGCAGTCGTAGCAGGTCTTGACCGCCGAGGCCGCCGGGGCCAGGACGAGCCCAAGCAATAGCGGTACGATCAGGAACGCGGCGCGGGAGAATGTCTTCATTGCCACGTGACTCCGCCTTATTTCTTGTCGGGTGCGGGAATATACTGCGCGGCGACCTTGAAGTCGAGCAACTTGAAGCCGAGCAGGTCGGTGCGGCGGTAGTGCGGCGCATCGACATAATGAAACGCCCAGCTTTCCTGTACCAGCGTGTCCGCCTGCTCAACGCGGATCCGTGCCGCCGGATTGTACAGCGTGTCGGACATCTGCAGACCCTTCCCCTCGGTCGTAATCCCAAGATGCGGATTGAACAGGATGATGCGGGCTTTCCACTCCTCCTCCCCGATGAAAAACGGCTGGTCGAACCCTACCGTGTCAACCTGGAGAAAATCCGGGAAGAGCCGGTGGCGCGTCTCGATGATGTAGACATCACCCGAATGATCGACGGTTTTGGTCGAGTCGACATCGGCCGCCGCCGCGGGAAGGGCGGTCAAGGCCAGAAGAACACCAACGAGAAGCGGTCGAAGGGCGGACGTATGGCGAAGAAGCTTCATGCGACATTTCCATTCTGTATCGAAATTTGTGAAAAAAGTAACTAAAATTGTCCTGTTGTCAAGCGCATTCTGCCGCATGGCGGCATTTGACGAGCTCCGGAGTCAACGTTTTTAATTGTACCACTTCGTACGATATTCTATCCTGGCGTATAACCTAGCAGGGAGATGTGGCGCCATGACCTCAGTAGAAGCGCTTATCAATCGGCAATTCATGCGGTGGGAGCGCGAGCAACTTCGACGGCAGGAGCAGGAACCTCCGGCAGCCGCCGTGCCGCCGATTATCACGGTGTCGCGGCAGACGGGGTCGCGCGGGTCCTACTTCGCCTCCCGGCTGGCGCTGGCCCTGGACTACCAGCGCATCCATCGCGAGGTTATCGATGCCGTCTGCGCCTCATCGGGCTACTGCCGAAGAATCGTGGAGTCGCTGGATGAGAGGTACCGGTCAAATCTGGAGTTGCTGATCGAGTCGGCGTTGAGCGGGACGGGGATCGACCGCTCGGATTTCACCCGCCAACTCTACCGGGTGGTGCTGTCGATAGCCCGGCTGGGAGGGGTTGTGCTGATCGGCCGGGGGGCCAACTTTATTCTGGGGCCGCGGCACGGATTCCACGTGCGGTTCATCGCGCCGCGCGAGCGGCGGGTCCGAAATCTGGTCGCCTACAAAGGGACCACCATGATCGAAGCATCGGAGATGATCGACCTGTCGGACCGGCGGCGGCGCGAGTTCGTGCGCAAGATTTTCGGGGCCGAAATCGATGATCCGAGTTACTACGACATGATCATCAACGCCGACTGCATCGACATCGAGGAGTTGGTGGAGGCAGTCGCGATCGCCTACCGGGGGAAGTGCAGCAAGCTGGCCAACCTGGGCAACGACATTCCGTAAATCCCGGCGAGGCAGGCGGGGGCACGGCGCCCATCAGGCGTTCGCCGAACCGCGAGACCCCGGTCCGGTCAGTCCCCCCGACAGTGCGGCGGCTTTTGTCGATCCGGCCATCCAACAAAAAAGGCGCCTCCTGAGCGGGAGGAAACCCAGGAGGCTCGGAAGGGTAGAGGTAGGGGAACGGACTTATGCTTTTTTGGGCCGCAGCAGGCGCATGGCTGCCAGGCCGGCGCCCAGCAGGATGAGCGTTCCCGGCTCGGGGACCTGCGGCGGAGGTTCATCGCTGTAGACCTTGGCGTCTCCATGCACGTCGGGCGATTCGACGGCGCCGACCGACTCCTCGTTGTCGCTCTGAGGAATCCAGACGCCGAAGACATCGTCAAAAGCCACCGTGAGCACGATGACGAATATGATAACGGCGATGACCCATTTCATTGGATTGCTGTGCGTGTCGTGAGAAACTTTCATGGCGTCATCCTTCTTTCGTTTACCGAATCTCCCGGTTCACTCCAATCTCTGCCGCTTTAATCAGAGCAAGCACCGTGCCGCAGCGGGACGCGGCCGTCCCCTGGCCGCCCGCAGTCCAAGCCGCAGAGCAGCTTAGGGGCAGGATTATGGACTTGTCCCCATAGTCCGGGGTCGGCCCGAGGTCGGCATTATTCTGCACAAATTCGCGCCCTCATCGGTGGAGAATGCCGCCGGCGCGGTCTAGGCAAAAAACCGGAGGAGAAATCGCCATGGACACCACCCTGGGCCGCGCGACCGCCCATCTGGCCGAACCGGACGACCGGCGAGGCGCCGGCGATCTCATCGCCCTGATTAACCGCAACATCAACCCCCCCGCGCCGGTGACCGCCGACGCCGCCGTCATTCGCGCGATGTATGTCGTCTCCGACGAAATCAACAGCTTCGGCGGCTGCTTCCCCTCCGACGAGCACGCGGGACTGTGCCGGCTGCTGGTCGATTCGCCGGTCATGGTCGGACACCGCCGGGACCGCCTCCCCATCGCGCGGAATTTCCACGCCGAGGAGGTGGTGCGGGACGGCCGACCGTGGGTCAAGTGCTGGTTCTACTGGCTGCGGGCGGCCGACGGCGCGGAGACCCTCCGCGAGAACATTGACGGCGGCATCTACCGCGAGTGCTCGATCAGCTTCACCTTCCTCTTCCCCGAATGCTCGATCTGCGGCAAGGACATCCGCGCCTGCACTCACCAACCCTTTGCCCGGTACGCGGACGGCGACGGTGAAGCGGTCTGCCATTTCCGCTACCGCGGGATCGAGCGGGTGCTCGAGACCTCGCTTGTGTACCGGGGGGCCCTGCCCGGCACCCGGCTGACCAAGGACCTCCGCGACCGGCATCCCGTGCGAATCCCTGATGAGACGCTGATCGAGGCGCCGACCGAGCTGCCCGCGGCGGAGCGCTATCTCGTGGCGCCGGCGTAAGAGGGGATTCCGGTCGCCGCGGCGTGCAGCGGGCCGGGCGAGTTGCGGCTGCGCCGCCTGGACAATCTCGACCTCCCTCCCGCCCTCGCCGGCCGCTGGGCCGCCGACCGCCTGCCGCCGTTCGATGAACTCGGCGGCTACCTGATCGGACGGCAGGGGAAGACGCGCTGCGCGCTTGCGGAGACGGAGTGCTTCCTGCGCGGCGAGCCCTCGCCCGTGACCCGTCTCGAGCTTCGGCTCCTCCCCGGACCGGACACGCCGCCCCTGAGAGCCGCCGGTTCCGGGCGGTTCACAGTCGGTCTGCACCGAAGCGAGATCGGCACGCTGCCGCAGATCGATCGCCTGGCGGCGCGTCTGGCCACGCGCGCCGGTGTCCGCATCTGGCCGACCACTCTCTCGCTGCGCGAACACGCCGGCTACCGCTACCGGCCGCTTCTTGACCGAACCGCCCCGGGGGGCGGCTACACCCTGCGGCAACCCGACGCAACCGGCACAGCGCACCTGGTGTTCGCCGACCGCGATGCGGTGCATCGCTTTCGTCTCCGACAGTTCCAGCTTCAGCGGCTGCTCCACGGAGCGAAGTTTCTGGCCGACCGCTGCCCGGCGACTGACGACGGGGCGCCCGGGATCACGACCGCCGAGGACCACCGGCGCCTGAGCGGACCGCTGCTTGAGTCGGTGCGGGATGCCGACGCCTTCCGCCTCCGCCTGGCGGGCCGTCTGGCGGGCGAGTACGTGTTGCGGCCGGTGACGATCGACGGGGAGCGGCGGCACCTGTTTTACCGGTGCACGTAGCCGCAAGGAGGCGGCGCACCTGACAAATCTGCGACTCCTGAGAACCAACGGAGGTGCATATGCCCAACGCGCATGGCCCCGGGTTCAACCTGCTCGGGCCGGTCATCAACATCGTCACCATCATCATGGGCGTGGTCACCGCCTATTTCGTGACGATCCAGTCGCTCAAAATCGACCTGGCGGCCAAAGCTGAACGGGCGGTCGTGGAAACGCTCGACAAACGGCTGACCGCGTTCGAGGTGAGCCTGACCGAGGGAGCGGTGACGCGCGATCAGTTTTACGAATTCGCCCGGGACACCGAGGCGCGCCTGGCGCGCATCGAGCTGTACCTGGCCCAACAATCGGAGGACGAGCGTGGAAACAAATGAAACCCTGATCGAGCAGGTCGATGACCTCGCGGCCGCCTGGACGCCGGACAATCTGTGCGAGCTCGATTTCGACCGCATCCGCGACCTGCTTGGGCGGCACCGCCGGCTGCTGGCGGAACACGAGTCGCTCCGGGAGGATCTCGCCGCCCTGCGGCAGGACTATGTCGCCCGGATCGGGGGCATGGCGAAAGCGATTGCGGCGGTCACCCGCCGGACCGGCGCGGCGCAGGCGCACGATGCCGCAGCGGCAGTTCTCGAGTATCTTCGGACGCTCGAGACGATGACCGCGGCGCAGTTGATCGAGCAGTACCGCCTGGCCGGCGCGCGTTTCCGCGATGCTTTCCCGACCAGTTTCGGCCGCCTGCCGTGAGTGAGACGGCGGCGTGGCGCCGCCGCGCGCCCGGCCGCCGCTCTGTCCCGTGGGACTGACCGTCCCGGCCGCGCGGGAGCACCCGCCTCCCGGCCACCCTGCCACCAAGACCGATCGTAACCCCCACTCCGTGAGGAGACCTATGACGATTCGACCGCAGAACCTTGAAGCCGTCGCGCCGGTGCTGGCGACTTTCGCAGTCCACCAGACCGGCGGCGTCGACGATCTCAAAGACGCCCACCTCGGTGAGCCGGTGATGCTGACCGGCAGCAACGAGGCGGGCCCGATCAGCAACGGCGGCCAGCTGCTCGGGAAGCTGGTTGCGCTGACACTCGCCGACGGCGACGACGGGAGCCGCCTGGCGACCGTGCAGATCGGCGGCGTCTGCCGCCTGAAGATCTCCGCCACTTACCCGGCGGCGGGCAACCGCGTGGTCGGCGGGACCGCCGGCACGGTCAAGCAGGCGCCGGCCGTCTCGGGCGACCCGGCCGGCGGCAACATCGCGCGCGGCACCGTGCTCGCCGTCAACGGCGCTGTCGACTGCACCTTTCTCTTGAACTGAAGGAGACCGCTATGACGTTCGAACAGTTTCTTCGCTCGGCGGCGCTGACCGGCGCGCCGCGGGAATGCGACCGCGAGTGGGCCGGAGGCGCCGTCGACCTGAGCCGGACGGCCGGGATCGAGATCACCCGCGCGCTCTACGGCGAGGCGGAGGCCCGCGGCCTGAGCCTGTCGGAGTTGCTCGAGCTCGACGACTACGACCCGAGCCCCGCCGGGGCGCCGCTCGACGCATTCGAGCGCCAGCTCGCGCTGGCCGGGATCCGCTTCGGCGGCAAGACTCCGACCACGGTCGAGCAGTTCTACCAGCAGGCGCCGGCGCTCCTTCCGGAGTTCATGCGCCGGGAGATCCGCGCCGGGCAGGCGATGCGCCCCGAACTCCGGCGCCTCATCGCCAACACCGCGATCATCGCCTCCAACACCTACACCCCGTTCTTCATCGACACGACCGACGCCGCCTGCTTCTCGCTCCGGCCGGTGGCCGAGGGCGCGGAGACGCCGCAGGTGCTGGTCACCGAGCAGAACCACGCCGTCCGCATCGCCGACTACGGCCTGGCCCTGAAAGCCAGCTACAAGGCGCTCCGCTACCGCACGGCCTCGCAGTTCCGCGTCCTCCTCTGGTACATCGGGTTCCGCCTCCAGACGGACAAGATCGGGATGCTGGTGGAGACGATTCTCAACGGCGACGGCAACGACAACGCCGCCGCGGTCATCACCTCGGCCGCCAGCGGCGTGCTGGCCTACGACGACCTGGTCAACCTCTGGTCCCAGTTCGCGCCGTTCGAGATGAACACGATCATCTGCGGTGTCAACCTGATGAAGGAGATCCTCACCCTCGACGAGTTCAAGGACCCGATGGCCGGCTACCGCTTCCAGAACACGGGGGACCTGTTCAGCCCGCTGGGGGCGTCGCTGGTGCGCTGCGACGAACTGGCCGCCGACCTGATTGTCGGCCTCGACAGCCGCTTCGCGATCGAGGAGGTCGTGACTCAGCCGCTGACGATCGAGTACGACAAGATCATCGAGCAGCGCTTTGAGGAGGCCGTGATCAGCGAGTCGGTCGCCTATGCGAAGGTGATCCACGGCGCGGCGGTCGTGCTCGATACCGTTCACGCTTAACCACCGGGGCCGGCGGCGCCGGGCGAAGGGGCGGGCTGCAGCCCGCGCCGGACGCCCGCACCACCCGCCGGCGCGGCGGACGGCCGGGGCCGGGGCGCACCTCCCCCCCCGGCCGCGCCCCATGGGAAAGGAGCCACATGCGCCAGACTATCTGTCCTTCCACCGCCCTCCACCCGCTCGGCGCTCCGCCGGGGCGGAAACTGCTGCGCGTTTCGTCCGGCCCGCACGCCGGGCGGGAGGCGGTGCTCTTCCAGGCCGCCCCGGGCGAGATCGCCTGCGCCTGGGCCGACCGCCCCTACGCCGGCTGGTCGCCGCCCGCCGCCGTCACCGCCCAGGCCGAGGACTCTCCGTTCGACGCGGCGATCATGCCGGACGGGACGATTCACCTCGTGTACACCGAGGCAGGCACCGGGTATCTCGCCGCAAGGAAGCTCACGCTCACCGGCGGAGCGTGGGTCCCCGGTCCCCCGGTCACAGTCGTCGACCGGCCGATCGCCCGCTACCCGAGCCTCGCGATCCTCCCCGACGGCGCGCTCTGGGTCTGTTGGACGGGGATCGAGAGCGGTACCCACCGGTTGTTTGCGAAGTCCTCGAGCGATGGCGGGACAACCTGGGGCGCCGGTCCGTCTGACCCGGGGGAGTCGCTCACGCTGGGAGCATCCTCGGCCTTTGGCCGGCTGGCCGTCGGACCGAGCGACCTGTACGCGGCGTACACCAACGGCGGCATGCAGCTGTGCGTGCGGTCGCGGCCGCTCGGCGGCGGCGCCTGGGGCACGAGCACCAACCTCGCCGCCGGCGAGAACTTCGACGAGCACTTCGACGTCGCCGCCGGCGTCGACGGCCGGCTCGGTGTCGTCTGGGACAACGGCGCGCTCCGCTACCGGGAGTTCGACGGCGACCAGTGGGCGCCGACGGTCGTGCTCGACGGCGCGGGGGGATCGTGGCCGCAACTGGTCTTCATCGATTTCGCTCCGCTGGTGGTGTACCTCTCGGAGAGCGGAGCGGGCCAGGCGATGCCGCTGTATACGACCCGGCAGGGCGGCGCCTTCGTCGCGCCGGCGGCGCTCGATGGCCGCGCCGCCCCCTTCGCCGCCGTCGCCCTGTACGACACGGTGAGCGCCTCGTGGGCGAACCTCACCGCCGAGGCTACCGGGACCGCGCCCGCCGATATCGCCCATCCGGTCTCGGGCGCCCTGCTTGCCCACGCGGGCGACGCCCTCTACCTCGGCATGGAGGAGCGCTTCCGCTTCGCGAAAGTGCGGCTGTCCTCCGCCGGGGCGGGAGGCAGCACCGTCTGCAGCTACTGGGACGGTTCCGCGTGGGCGGCCATCACGCCCGCCTCCGGCCCGTACAACTTCGACGTACTCGAGCACGACCTGCTCCTGTGGAACGACTACAACACCGTGCCGGTCGACTGGCAGAAGAAGCCGGTCGCGGGCGCGGTACACTTCTGGGTGAAAATCGAGGCGCTCGCCGATTTTGCAGCCGCCCCGGTGGGCAGCCAGATCACCGCCGTCTCCCGCGTGACTGCCCTCACGGTGAGGAGGTGAACAGTGTCGTACACCACCGATGAACTGGTGCGCCGCCACCTCGCCGACACCCGGCCGCTGGCCGACCGGGTGACCGACCAGGCGATCGTCCTGGGAGAAAGCGGCTGGGTTCTTTTTTGGCGCGGACCGATCGAGGCGGGGACGGTCGTCGTGAAAGCCCTCCGCGGCGCGGCGCCGCTCCGGCGCGCGCTCGCCCTCGCGGGCGGAAGCGCGGCGCTGGGAGTCGCCCCGGTCGTGCCGGGGTCGGTCGTGGCCGCCTCCGACAGCTCGCTCGGGACGATTTACGCCGAAAACGTCGATTTTGTCATCGATTATCCCCGCGCCGTTTTCTATGCCAAAGCCGGCGGCGCGCTGGCCGACGACGCGTCGGTAACCGTCTGGCTGCGCGAGTACACGCTGTGCGCGCCCGGCCTCGACTACGCCCTCGATGCCGAGGCGGGGGCGCTCCGGCGGCTCGCCGGCGGGTCCATCGCCCCCGTCGAAACCGTCCGCCTCGACTACACGCCGCTCTACGCGGCCGGCGACGACATGCTGATTGCGGCGGCAGTGGCCGAGGCCAACGGCCTGGTGGGTGCGGCGGTCGACCCGGCCAGGGCGTTCGGCGCCGATCCCGCCCTCGAGGCGGCGGCAACCTGTCATGCCCTCGCCGTCGTCTGCCGCGGATCGGCCGCCCGCGTGCTCGCCACCCGTCCCGAACAGGAGAGAGCGGCCGCTGCCTGGACCCGGCTCTCGGAACTCTACGCCGACCGCGCCGACCGTCTGCTCGCGGCCTTCCATCCGCCGGCTGCCGGTCCCGCCGCGCCCTCGGCCGTGTGAAAGGAGGAACCATGCTGACTCCGCTTAACGACGTGCTGGCCCGCCGCCTGTGGTTTATCCCCGGATTCGTCGTCTGGGGCGTGCCGGGGCTGAGCGAAATCGACTTCGTGGCCGCCGAGCAGATCGGCGGCGCGACCGCGCTCCGCCACGGCGCCGCCGTCCCCGGCGGCGGACCGCAGACGGTGCTCTACGCCGACCTCGTCGACCACCGGGGGAACGCTCTGCCGGCGGCGCTGGCATCGCCGCGCGTGTGGCTGCGGCCGCAGGGCGCGACGCCTGCCTTCGTCGTGGGCGCCGAAACGCCCTCGTCCTTCCGGGTCGCGCGCGATCCCGACGGCGCCGGGCCGGTGACCGCCGATCTCTTCGTCATCGAAATGGGCGACTGAGATGGCTCCGGGCGCCCAGATCCGCGAACGGCTCCTTTGCGAATGGCTCGCGCGCCTCGAATTGCTCATCGCGGGGCACTTCGACGCCCTGCTCGGATTCGCCCGGCCGAAAAGCCGGAGCCGCTCCGGCGGCGCGTCCGGCCCGCCGCGCAGCGCCCAAAACGCCAAAGTATCGGAGTTGATCAAAATGATCCAACTGTATGCCCGGCTGGCCGACAGCCGGCCCGGAACCGACGAGTTCTGGGAGATGATCGAACGAATCCGCCAGGAGAAATTGCCGCTCCGGCCGACCGGGCAGCTTCCCGCGGCGGAGGCGAGCCCCAAGAAAGGACGCCGGCCATGACGCGCTCGGCGGCCGTGCTGCTCGCGGCGCTGACGCCGCTTCTCGCCGAGGCCGCGCGCATCGACACGCTGCGCGGACCGTCGCAGATTGAGGACGCCACCATCTACGGCTACCTTACCTGCGACGGCGAAATCAGCGGCGAGGACTGCCGGCGCTACAACACGGGCAACTGCCTCTATTTCTCCGTGGGAACCCAAGGCACCGGCAACCATCGCGCGGTGCTGCGCTTTCCCGGATGGGACGGCGTCGTGCCGGATTCCTCCGTCCTGGAATTGTTCTGCGAACTGGAGGACGACGGCGCCGACCGGCGGATCTTCCTCTATCCCCTCACCCGCCGCTTCGTGGAGGGCGTCGAGGGATTCGGCGCGGGCGGCATTCCCGCCGACAGCGGCGTCACCTGGAACCACGCCTGGCTGGCTCACGGCCGGGGCGACTCGCTCTCCTGGACCTCGCCGGGAGGTGATTTCACCGCAGCCGTGGCGTGCACGCTGATCGCCGCCGACAGCGGCAAATACCAGCGCGTCGCCGGTTTCAACCGCATGCTCGCCTACTGGGATTCCACCGGGTCCGATCCCGGCGTCATCCTGATCGGAGAAAACGTCTTCCCCGCCAACACGGCGAAAAAGACCTTCACCTCGGCCGAAGGCGCCGGCGACCGGGCGCCGCGGCTGTTGTTGTACTATCCCGGCGCTCCGGTCGCCGCCGGACGGCGGCGGCTGCAGTCGACAGCCGCCCCCGCGCGCTGATGATCCGACGAGAAAGGAACGTGCCCATGAATTATCGGCTTGCTTTTATACTCGCGCTGCTGCTGCCGGGGATGTCGGCCGCCGCCCGGATCGTCCACAACCGCACGACGCTTGCGACCGGTGAGGATTCGCTCGCCGTGGCGTTCCAGGTGCTCGACAGTCTCGGCAACCCGACTGAGGCCGATTCGATCTTCATCTCCGTGATCGGTCCGTCGGGCGGCATGACGGCGGTCGACTCAATGACGCCGGCCGACGCGCGGGTCTCGGTGACAGCGCCGGGTGGTCAGCCCGCCTATGTGTTCCACTGCCAGGTCTCGGCCATCGACGGCGCCGGCGCACCGGGCGTTTACGCGCTGACGGTGATGGCCAAATCGACGGCCCTCGGGCTGGCGACCCAGACGGCGGCGGCCTTCCAGATCGTCGCCGCGCCGTTGTCCGAACGGCTCGCCCTGCTCGATGATACCGTCCGGGTGAACGGCGGAGTGATCGACAGCAACCGCACCGAGCGCGGGATGGCGATTGGCTCGGGCGCCGTGTCGGTCGTGCTCATCGCCTACGACTCGACCCGCACCCAGGTCATCCCCGGCGTCCGCGTCGTCATCCGCGATCTCGCCCAGACGCTCCTGCACGGCCTCGGGTTCACCGACGTGAGCGGCGCAGCCGCCTTCAATCTCGACGCCGACTCGGTGCTCGCGGTCGCGGCCGCTCCCGGTTACCTCTTCCCGCCGTTCGACACGCTGGCGATCGTCGGCGCGACCATGGACACGCTGTTCGGGACGGCCTCGTACCCCGAACCGCCGCCCGCGGGCGGCCTGTGCCGTGTCTGGGGCTGCCTGTACGGCATTGACGGATCGCCGCAGGCCGGGGCGACGATCTCCGCGATGCTCCCCTCGGGCGTCGCGCGCTTCGGCGGTGCGGTCGTGGCGCCCAGCCCGGTGAGCACCGCCACCGACAGCACCGGCCTCTTTCAACTGGACCTGATTCCGTCGGAACTGCTGGAGAGCGAGGATCCCCGCTATGACCTGACGATCTTTCGGCCCGACGGCGTCATCCTCCGCCAGCGGATCGCCGTCCCGAATCAGCCGCTCTGGCAGTTGGAGTGGTAGGACCGCGCCCTTCAGCGCCAAGAGAGGGGCATGGCCGCCGCCTGGCCGTGCCCTTCCCCTACTTCACCCCCGCCATGCTCCGGCCGGCGATCCAGCCGGTGGTCCAGGCGCTCTGGAGATTGAACCCCCCCGTGAGACCGTCGATATCGAGCACCTCCCCGGCGAAATACAGCCCCTGCCGCAACCGGCTCTCCATCGTCCGGAAATCGACCTCCCCCAGCGCCACCCCGCCGCAGGTGACGAATTCCTCTTTGAAAATCCCCCGCCCGGCCACGGCCAGATGCGTCTCTGTCACCTGCTCGGCGAGGACCGCCATGTGCTCCCGCGTGACGGCCGCCCACGCGGTCTCCGGCGGGATCCCGACTGCGGCCGCGATCCGGCTCCAGTAGCGCGAGGGGAGCGAGACGGGGCTGTCGCCGTGCGCCAGCCGCTTGCCGTGCGCCTGCTTGTGCGCTGTCATACCGCGGTAGACCTGTTCGGCCGTGGAACCGGGGACGAAATTGACCACCAGTTCCGCGCGGTAACGGCTCTCGTGAAGCGGACGCGCCGCCCACGCGGAGAGCCGGATCACAGCCGGCCCGCTCAGCCCCCAATGGGTAATGAGCATCGGTCCGCTCTGTTCGAACCGTTCCCCTCCCACTGCGAGCCGCAACTGCACGGATTCGAAACTGACTCCCGCCAGCCCCTGCAGGCGCAGGTCGGGAACGGTGAAGGTGAACAGCGACGGCACGGGGGGAACAATGGTGTGGCCGAGCGCCTGAGCCAGCGCGTGCCCCGGCCGACCGCCGCCGGCGGCGATCAGCAGGCGGTCGCATTGCTCGCGGCTCCCGTCGCCCGCGATGACATCGAACAGCGGCGCATCGTCGGTGTCCCTTCCCGCCGGCGCCGCCTCGCGCACACGCGACCCCAGCCGTATCCGCACGCCGGCTCGCTCCGCCTCGCGCAGCAGGCAGGCGACCACCGCGCCCGAATCATCGCTCGCCGGAAATACTCGCCCGTCCGCCTCCGCCTTCAGGCGCACCCCCCGGCCCTCGAGCCAGGCGATCATGTCGCGCGGCTGGAACCGCGCGAACGGCCCGCGCAGCTCGCGCTCCCCGCGCGGGTAGTTCTTCACCAAATCCGCGGGCTCGAAACAACGGTGCGTGACGTTGCACCGTCCGCCTCCCGACAGGCGGACCTTGTCGAGCGGCGCGCCGGTCGCCTCCCACACGATCACCTCGCCGGGCCGGCCGGTTTCGGCGGCCGCGATCGCCGCAAAGAGGCCGGCCGCCCCTCCGCCGACAACCCCCAGCCGCAGCCGGCGCCGGTCGGATCTGTCCTTGTGATTCGCCACGCGAGGTAGTATTGTATCCGGAGGAAGCGGTTACAAGCCCAAACTCCGCCCCGCGCGGAGCGGACCGGTCGGTCCGCGGCGATGGAGGTCGCATGATGACTGCCCAGGAAAGCGCCCCCGCTCCCCGAACTCAGCCCCGCCGGCGGGCGGTTGATATCCTCGGGTTGCTGGGATGGTTGATCCTCGTGTTCGCGGTGTCGTTCGCCGCCTCCCGGTACATGCCGGGCGAGTGGTACGCCCGACTGCACAAACCGTCGTGGACTCCCCCGAACTGGATGTTCCCGGTGGTGTGGACGCTGCTGTATGCGGCGATGGCGGCGGCGGCCTGGCTGGTGTGGCGGCGCGATGGTTTCGCCGGGGCGCGGGCGGCGCTCGTCCTCTTCCTGGCGCAACTGGCGCTCAACGGCGTCTGGACCTACCTCTTTTTCGGCCGGCAGTGGGTGGGGTTGGCGCTGGTCGACATCCTGGCGCTGCTCGCCGCCGTGATCATCACCATGGTCCTCTTCCGCAAACACGATCGCCGGGCCGGGTATCTGCTCGCCCCCTATATCGTCTGGCTGGCCTACGCCTCGACCCTTAATCTCGGCGTTCTCGTTCTCAACTGAGCGGCGGGCGGCCCGAGGGATAACAAGGGTGCGGCGGCGGCATCGCTGCCGCCGCCTGCCCTATGGCCACGGCGACGCCGCAGTCACTTCAGAAGCAGCATCTTCCTGGTCTCCACGAAATCGGCCGCCGTGGCGCGGTAGAGGTAGACGCCTGACGCATACGCCGAGGCGTCCCACTCGACCGTCACCGATCCGGGCGCCGAGGCGCCGTGGAATTCCCTGATGAGCTGGCCCAGCGTGTTGAAGATCTCGATCCGCCACTCGGCGGCGACGGGCAGATCGAACTGAATGGTCGTCGCCGGGTTGAACGGGTTCGGGAAGTTCTGGTGCAGGGCGAAGGTCGAGGGGGCCGTGGGCTCGACCTTCGCGTTGGGGTCATCCGGAATGTCGTCATCCACATTCCCGCTTCCGCACGACGAGCAGCCGGTTCCGGTGGAGCTGCACTTCAGAGTGATGGTGGAGCCGTTCGTGGCGGCGTACATCGGACCGCCGGCCGCGTAGTCCCACACCTTGCCGTTCGTGACCGAGATCCCGATGCCGTAGGGTTTTCCGCGAAGGCAGGGAGATTTCAGCCCGATGCGGAGCCGGCAGACTTTCACGGGATCGCCCGTCGGCCCGACGCCCGCGAACAGGGAATTGGTCTGGATGTCGTAAGTGTGGTAGTTGACGAAAGTGGGAATGACCCCGGTCATCCGGTCGATGATCCCGTAGATGCACGCCCAGGTGGGCACCGTGATGCGCACGGAGAAGGAATCGATGGCGCAGGTCCCGCGAACGTAGAAGTCCACCTCGCCGCAGGCCGTGGAAGAACTGCCGCCGCCGGCGAGGAGTTGGCCCATGAGAACCTCCACCGAGTCAAACGCCCCGCCCGACCAGGCGTCCAGGATGCCGTTGACGGAATCCGCCCGGAGGCACCCGACCGTGTCGGGGACGACCGTTCGGCCGTGGCCGATGCCGAAATCGTGGATAAATTTCGGACGGAGGTAGCGGTTGTTCCAGCTGGGCGTGAATCCGGCCGTGTCGAACCGCACCTTGAGCGTGACCAGACTGTCGAAGTCGCCGCCGCCCGGCAGGTAGTTGGCGCGCGCGGCGTCCCAGGTCTGGTAGACCGCCGTCAGGTCGCCCTGGCTCAGATCGAGGAACTTCACCGCGGGCGCATAGTGGTCGATCCCCGCGAAGTCGAGGTTGGGTGTCCAATCGATGTTCATGGTCAGGCCGGTGTCGGATTGCGACCCCATGCCCGCGGCGAAGGTGCTGCGCATGAGCACGCCGAATTTCAGCAGCTGCCCGTCGTCCTGCATCGTCACCGGCTCGCCCAGGTAGCGCGCCCGGTAGGCGGCCGTGTCGGCCATCGCAATCGTGACCGACGGGTCGCTCACAGCCGCCGGATCGATCGAACCGGAGCACTCGCTGACCCACACCGTGAGCCAGCCGGGTACGGCGTTCAGCACCGTCGAGGTGTTGCCGAGCGGACACCTCGGCGCCAGCGTGAGGTGAACGAGCGGGAAGTGGTGGCCCTCATCCACGCCGCTGAAATTCAGCGCGGTGATGACGATCGTATCGCTCCGCAGCGTGACGGTGCCGCCGAAGTAGGGCGGCATCTCAAACCCCCGGAATTCCAGCTTGGCGGTGTCGAACGTGTACGCCTGCCAGACGAGGCTGAGGCGAAAGTCGGTGGTCGCGTACTCGGTGAGTACAAACTCCTCGCCGACCTCACCCGTCACCGCGGTATCGGCGATTTCCAGCGTGATATGGTATGCCGAGTCGGGCATCCGGTCGACCGAGCCGTCGTCCCACCCCTCGCTTCCGGGCGAGTAGATAATGCCGTTGACAGTCACCGAGTTGTCCATCCCGTTGCGAGAGAAGTTCACGCCGCCGGGCAGCGAATCCTGGGGCCAGCACTCGTGGATGAACCTCAGGCGGCCATACTCGCGCGTGCCGGCCGAGGCCGTATGCAGCGGGCTCGTTGTGTCCAGCGTCATCTGCATCTGCACGACTCCATGCGGGCTTTCCTGAGCATCGAAGTAGGCGTACCAGCCGGGGTCGGCCTCCGCTGCCAGAAAGCTCATCCGCGTGGTGTCGTACAGCACTTTTACGTGGATCTCGGTGATGGCGCCGTTGAGCTGCTCGAAGAGGGAGTCAAAACCGATGCCCAACGATACCGTTGCGACCTGGGCCGCCGAGTCGCTCACCGTACCCGTCACGTAGGCGAGGCCGTCGCCGAGGGCAAAGGTCACATGGTCCGACGTTTCGGACATGACCTCGGAGAACGCCGGCCCGGCCGCCGACGCGGCCAGCAGGAAGCCGGCGAAAAACCCTCTCATAATGCACGTGTGCGTCAATGCATGCATAGAATCCTCCCTGGAAGTTTTGAAACGTGTGCGCGTAGTCGTGGACGAACAGATTTCCTGTGCCCGGTCTCACCTCCCTTCGCCGCACCGGATGATGCCCGGCACCCCGATTGCCCGGCGCGCGGCGAGCCCCGCGCGGCGCGCCTCCGAGTCATCATCACGCTATTCGAGTAATAACCGTGTCCCCGCCCCCGCCCTGCGTCTCCGGACCTCCCGGTTGAGCCGGCAAAATTCTACACGCCGCGGGGCCAGGCTGTCAAGAGATTTTCTGGGCGGTCCGGCGGCTCCCGCCGGGCATAGAAAGGCGGCGAAACCCCGGGGTTCCGCCGCCGGCTGCAGCCTCCCTCGAAGAAGGGGTCATGTTTGGAAGAGGTATTGCAGTTTCAGGAAAAACCGCCGCGACGACATCCGCCACTGGTCCGGTTCATCAGTCCCGGCCGCGAGATTCTGGTAGTCGTAGGTCGTCCCGACATAGAAGACGGAAAACGGGCTGAGCTGGTAGGAGAGAAGCGGGTCGATATCCCACCGCTCCGACCCGTCGTTGTACTGTACCACCAGCCGCAGCGACAGCTCCCGGGTGGCCTGGAACTGGACGCGGGTCCGGGTGATGTGCTGCTCGTACAGGAGTTCGTCGGTGGCGACGTGGCGGCTGCGGGTGAAGGTGTAGCTCGGTTCGATCATCAGCCGGTCGAGCGGCTTGAGGTCGACCTCGATCCCCCCGGTCACTTGATTTCCTGTGGCCGACTGCCGTACGGCCACGTCGCGGCCGAACGACAGGTCGCCGTTGAACGCGAGCGCATTGCTGATCACGCCGCCGGCGCCGATCCGCACGGCGTAGAGACCGTCGAACTGCACGCCCCCCCAATTCTCGTCACCGGCCGTGTAAGTGAGCGAGGCATAACTCTGCCAGAAGCGGAAATTCGCCTCCAGCCCGGCCGTGCCGTGCGTCCATTTGATCCTGCCGTCGTAGTTCCAGCGCCGGTCGACATAGATATTCGGCGCCAGGCGCTCAATCAGACGGCCCTCGCCGTAGAAAAGGTAGTACGCGTTGACGAACGCGTTCCGGTAGTCGTTCCAGGGATCGTAGCCGGTCTGGGTCCGATAGGTCGGATCCACCTGGTCGTAGTTGAGACGGAAATTGAGGTGCCGCCCCTGGCGGCGGAACTGGGTGATGAGGGCGTTGCCGGAGAACGACTCGCCGTCGGTGAGCACCGTGTGTTTGCCGTTGTCGAAAGTCATGCCCTCGAAGCGCTCGGGCTGCCCGAACAATTCGGGCCGGTCGGGTTCGCCGGTGTAGCTGGCGACCACCTGCCCGACCCAGCTGTAGTTGCGGGAGAGCCGGATGTCCGCATCGAGGCTCGCCACCGTCCCGTACCCCCCCCAGTCGTAGCGGCGGTCGGTGAGGATGAAACCGCCGCGCGAGTCCTGCCCGAACGAGAGCGAGCCGCGCAGGACGTTGACGGTGCTGGCGCCGGCGCGGAGGCTCCCCCCGCTCTCTTCCAGCGGCACGGTGTAGGGCGAGTTCTCATCCCGGGCGCTGAGAAATCCGAGCCGCCACCGCCCGGCCCGGCCGGTGAGTTTCGCCGCGTACCGGGGATCCCAGATCGTGCGCGAGGAAAACGAGTTGAAGAGCGTCTGGAAAATGTCCGCCCCCTCCTGGAAAAATGGCCGCCGCTCGGGATAGAGCAAGTCGATGGTCGAATTGATGTCGATCTGGGCGGCGTCCGACTCGATCTGACTGAAATCCGGATTCCAGGTCGCCTCCACCGTCATCCCGGAGGTCACCGCGTACTTCCCGGCCAGCGACATCTCCCCCTCGACCTTCTCGTTGTCGAACGGGTACCCCTCGGCGGCGACGATCTGTCCCGACTGGTTGGCCACCGCGGTGGCGAGCAATTCGACTCCCTTCCCGGGCGCCACGTCGGCGATCCCCTCAACCGTCCCCCACTGGCAGGGCCAGCACTGCTCGCTCCGGTTGTAGGCCGCCCAGGAGTACTGGAAGGACGACGCACGCGGGCGGTTGCGCCAGAAGTCCACCCGCCACGACTGCTCGGCCCCCTGGGGAAAGCGCAGCCCGGAAAATGGGATCGCGATCTCCACCCGGTAACCCTCCGGGGTGACCTGCGCCGCCGACCGCCACACCAGGTCGAAACTCGCGTCCTCGCCGACCGTCGGCGTCCAGAGGATGTCCTTCTGCACACCATAGGGATTGACGAAGAATTCATAGGCCGAGGCGGCGTTGCCGTACGTGTCGATCAGCACGATCGCGCAGTCGTCGCCGCTGTATGCGTCGCGCCGGGTCATCGTGGCCCGGAGCGCCCGGGGATCATCATCGCAGATGAACCCGACATAGAGATTGGCCTTGTCGTAGGTGACGAGCACCTCCGTGCGCACCGCCGGCGGCGTCATGTCCCCGGGCGAGCGCTCGACGAAACGGTCGGTGCGCGCCGCGTTTCTCCACCCCTCGTCGCCCAGGTCCCCGTCGACCTCGATCCTCCCAGCCGCCGGGCGCAGCGTGATCGACGGCCGGTACACCGGCGTGAAATCCGAGGCCGGCAGCATCGCGGTCGAACCGCGAGCCTGGGGCGCAAGCCCGAGCAAAACAGCCGCCGACAGAGACACAAGCAAACCCCGGTTCACTGCGCGCACATTCATACACCTTCCCCTTTCCCATTCGTGCAAGATGTTCCTGGTTGTACGCAACCGTCCGCCTGGCCGCTGCCTCCGCACCGTGGGCGGAACAGGACCAGGATCTCCGGGGATCGGTTCCTTTTGAGATTTCATACGGGACGGATGCGCAAGCGGTTTCGTTCCGCTTGACAAAGCGCGTCGCAATGTCTGCGGCGCGGGCACCGTTGACCAAAGCAACTACCCGGCTCGGTGCGGCTATGCTGCGAGATCTGCAAACCGACCCGAATTCCACGGGACGATCCTCAAAATCTCCCGTAGGTCAGGATTTTTGTGATCCTGACATTCTCGCCATCGATAGAAGCAGGCCCGTCAGGACCACAAGGGTCCCGGCCTGCGAAATCCCGTTCGCGGGCGTATCCGGCGGAATCGGACGCGGCCCTGCCGAGCGCCCCCCATATAAACGAGAAGCCCGGTCGGATGACCGGGCTCCCGAGAGAAAAGCTTCGCAAGCGCGACTACTTCGACTTGACCACCACAAATGCCGGGTAGATCTCGAGCCGCTTGTCGGCGCGGATCGCCTCTTCACCCAGGCGGTTCTTGATTTCCTCGAACTGCGCCACCAGCATGAGCGAGTTGCTCGGGCTGGTGGTCGTGGTGTCCACAACCAGGTTCTCGACCGGTTGGTCTTCGATCGAGGAGACGAAGACAGTCACGAGCCGGCCTTTGCCGGGCGCCAGCACGTTGGTGCTCGGCCCCATGTTCGCGACCATGCCGAGCGTCACGCACTGCTGCATCGTATCCGGGCGGAAGCCGCGGTAGGCGAAATGATCGACCCGGCCGCCGGTGTAGACGGCGGAGTCGGCCACGATCCGCACCGTCCCGCTCGAGAGTTTCAGCGGCACGGCGAGGCCCTCAACATTCTCGTCGTTGGTGGCGCTGATTGTGATCGACCAATTCTGCGGATCGATCCGGGAGACCTCGGCGTACACGGTATCGAGGATGCCGAAATTATCCGGCTTGGCGGCCGGTTTTTGCGGTTCCTCGGCGGCGCCGAGCGACGCCAGCAGAAGAATCCCAAGGGCGGACAGCGTTAACAATCTGGTGATGTGCATCTTTCCTCCAGGCTGAATTCGGTCGGACCGTCCGCCACTGCGGCGGGCGGCCTATTCTCTTTTACAATTCAGAGGTCGGTTCGATCTCAGTCAGGCCGGCTTTCAGCGCGGTCAGGAGCGAATCGGCAACCTGCTGTTGCCCAAGGCGTTCCCGGCGGATCGCGGCGGCCCGGACGAGCGCCTGGCGGCCGATTTCATGCCGCCCATATTTCCGGTACAAGTCCTCCAACGTCCCGGCCGCCTCCGCCCAGTTGCCCAGGCGGCTGTCCAACTCGGCCTGAAAACTCAGGGCCCGGGCCTCCATCAGGCCTTCCTGGCTGTAGCGAGCGACCTGGGCGTAATACTCCCGGGCATCCCGATACCACCGGTCGGCCTGGTCCTTGCGCCCCAACTGCTCGTAGCGCCGCGCCACGTAGAGAAACGCCCCCATCGCCTCGTCGGAACCCCGGTACCCCTCGATCAGAGCGTGGTACTCGACCTCGGCCCGATCCCAGTTGTCTTCCAGTTCGAAGGTGCGGGCCATGGCCAGCTGGGCCGGGGGAGTCATGGCCCAGTAGCGGGGATGATCACGCTTGAGGGCCACCAGGATCTGGCGGGCATCGCCGTAGCGCTTTTGCTCCATCCGGATCAGCGCCTTGCGGAAGAGCAAATCCGGGTAGTAGGCCGTGTCGGAGGGCCCCAGCCGGGCCAGGAGAGTGTCGTACATGGCGGCCGCGCGGGTGAAATCGCGGAACTGAAAACCGACGATCTCGGCTATCCGGGCGCGGACTGCCGGATACGCCTGCGAGGCCGTGTCCGAGAGCTGCTCCAACTGCGCGATCTCTTTCTGCCCCTGCCCGGTTTCGCGGTACAATCCGGCCAGGGCCGCCCGGCAGGACGCCTGCAGGAGCCGGTCGGAAGTCTTCGCGGCGAGGTCGGTGTAGTAGCTCACCGCCCGCTCCAGATGATAGGCAGCTTCCACCGAATCCCCCACTTGGCGGGCGACGGCGAAGATGTGGGCGGGCAGGTCGAACAGCGGCTTGACGATTTCGCCGCGGCTGTCGACCGGCGGGAAGAACGTTTCCAGCGCCGAGGTGTACATCGCCAGCGCACTGTCCCACCGGCCGGAGGCCTGCAGGGTGCGCCCGAGGTTGACCTGGGTCACCATGAGTTCTTCCCGCGCCAGGGCGGACTGAGAGAGGAGACGGGTGAGAACGGCGATCGACTCCTCGTACCGCCGCTGGTTGTAGAGCAGGCGGTTGAGTTCGTTGCCGGCCTGAAACGCGATCTGCTGCAGCTCCCGGTACTCGACCGGGTTGGCCTGCTCGCTGACCGAGTCGAGCGCGGCCAGGGCGAACTCCGCAGCCGCGGAGAGCTTCTCCCCGGCCCGCCGAACCAGCTCGGGCGGAGCCTCGCGGGGATTCACCTGGGCCTGCGCGATGATCTTCTCGGCATCGAAGAGCTTCTTCTCCGCCTGGAAGCGCAGGCGCAGGGCGGGGTTGTCGGCGCAGCCGAAAGCGGCGGCGAACCCGGCGGCGAGAATGAGAATTCGCGAGATTCTTCCCATTTGCGTTATTATCGGCAGTCTGACAAACCGTTGCCACAGAGTCCGAGGCAAATATACGGGCGGGGGAAACGGGAACAAGTCAAAAAACAGCGGCGCCTGCGGCCACCAAAGCGCACGGGCCGCCCGAATAACTCCGGGCGGCCCGCCTGCAAATCTTATGGGTCAAGGGATCATGCGTCGCGGCGACGCAGGCGGCGGAGCATCACCCCCGACAGCCCCAGTCCCAGAAGGAGAACGGTCGCCGGCTCCGGAACCATCGCCACCGACTTCTCCATCAGGTCATTGCCGCAACCCAGAGTGACGTGAAAATCGAGCGACTGGAAATCCCCGAGCAGCGAACGGGCAAACCTGAACTCCCACACGTACGTGTCGCCGTCACCCGGCATCAGATGATTGAGCTCGTAGTCATCCCAGAAACTGAGCATCGTATTCACCTGGCCGAGGTAAGTGCCGCTGGTCATCCGGTAGTCGCCGGCCAAGGGGGCGATGGGCGTGCCGTAGTACGAACCGGGGATATTCGGGATACCGGTGCGGCCGGTTACTCGATACAGGCCGTTCGAGCCGCCGTTGACCAGATCAATGGCATACTGGTAACCGCCGCCATTGGTGCCGATGAACAGGTCGCCCAGGTTGTAGTTGCGGCCCCAGCCGGTCGAATAGGCGGAGTAACCGAACGAGTTGGTCAGGGCGATGTACACATAGTCCTGATCCACCGCTACTTTCAAACCCTCGAGGTCGAACTCCTCGCCCCCCTCGCCGAGGGTACCGGGCGACGGCAGGTTGCCTATTCCGCCGGGGTAATTGATCGGCGACCAGTTGTTGTTCTCGTCGAACGGCGAGTCGCCAAAATCATAGTAGTGAAAATTGAAGGCCGAGGCGGGAGTCGCCAGACAAAAGCCAATGCACAGCACAAGAACAAGGATCCGCATGGTTGCCCTTTCGCAGTTGTTCTACTTCTATCTGTTCAAAGTTTTAGCAACTGCAATGCCGTTGGCTTTCCCCCTGCTCAGTGTGCATCATAAGATATTGTGACACCGTTACTTATACGACAGAGCGGAGACTGTACTCCGTGGCCCGGCCTGGCTTTCCCTGCAACAAGTTGCACAACAACGACAATCCGTGTCACCACGACCTGCGGGAAATAGAAAAGGCCACCCTGATCCGGGTGGCCCCAGAATTCTCGATTCGATTGAATGAAGCTCGGTTAAGCTTTGCGGCGGCGAAGCAACGCCAAGCCCGCGATACCCAGACCGACAAGCACAAGAGTGGCCGGCTCAGGAACGGTCGTGACCGTCTTGGGGAGCGTGGTGTTGCCCGGTCGAATGATCACCCCGCCGGTCCCGTCGGTACCGGTCGCCTGGCTTCCCGACGTCCGAGGGTCGCCGGTAAAATACGCCTGCCCGGTCGTGCCGACTGAACCGTCGGCGACGGTGATCTGGGCGCCCCAATCGATCGAAGACACATCGACCAGCCGTGGAGCGCTCAGCGGCAAAGCAACCGCTTGAGCTGCACACACCAAGGTGACCGCCAAAAGGACGATGATCGCTTTCATCCGAAACCCATTTTTGTTTAGGGTAAAGATCTCCTGTGCAATTTTCCAGCAATTTTCGTGCCACCTGACCCAATTCGACAGCATTCTGCTATGATCTTGTCAATCATAATATTAACTGTTTGACCTTATCGTCCCGAGAACATGACGTCTTCCTGTCTGCACACACACTTGTGCACGCATCTGCGCTGTTTCTGCAAACCACTTGCAGCGTCTTCTCTCACCTGTAATCCCGCTCGGCTCACAATCATACCAGGACCGCGCCTCAAATCCGGCCTGCGCGTCTGGCAAAGAGCTCACGCCAAAATTCGGAGGAGCCTGCTATGTGTGCCAGTCGGAGGAACTCGGGTCAGTTGGCCGCCGGGGTGCTTGTGCCGCCCCCATCCGCTCTGAGCACCGGCGGTCAAATCGACCGCCAACTGCGCTTGAGCACATCAGACCTCCAGCGGGGCCGCTATCGCATACTGCTGTACCGCTTTCTCGCCGATTCGATCCCGGCGGTGGCCGCCTGTGTCGGGACCTGGGTTCGTTTGGCCGCCGCGCCGGGCCGGTTTCTGGTCGACGGCGATGTCTCGCCTTCTGTCCGCCGCCAAGTGGAAGAGCGGCTGGAGCGCCTGAGCGCGCACGTGTACCGTTCGGTCGGGGGGACGCGGGCGGGCGGCGCCGATCTCCCGGTCGACATTGCAGCCGGGTTGTTTCGCGACGGTTTCTTCGGCGGCTTCGTGACCGTGGACGCAACCGGGACCGGTGTGGACCGGTTCATCCCGGTCGATGCCGCACGGGTGAATCTTACGGTGGAGGACGGCCGCCGGCAATTCCGCTATGCCGCCGACCACGGCGACCTCGATCTCGATCGTCCCGACTTCTACTACATCCCCCTCTCCGGCGGCGTCAACGCCCCGCTGGGGCGCTCGGTTCTGCAGGCAGTGCCGTTTGTCGCCTATATCGAACAGCAGCTGGTCGATGACATGCGGCGCTCCAGTCACAACGCGGGGTTTCACCGCCTCCATGTGAAGGTGACGCCCCCGGAGCGTCTCGCCGGCGAATCCGACACGGCGTACGTGCAGCGGATCAACGGTTACTTCGACGAGACGGTCGGGATGATCCGGTCGTGCGCGATCGACGAGAACCCGGTCACCTGGGACAACGTCGCCATCGACTATATCGGTCCGGACGCCACCCGGAGCGTGACTAACAGTTGGTTTTTCAGCCACCGATCGATGATCGAGGAGATCTGCGCGGGGACCGGCCTCGCGCCGTTCCTGCTCGGCTATTCCTACGGCGCCACGACTTCGTGGTCGGGGTTCAAGTTCGACCTGGTCATGCGGCAGGTGCGCTCGGTGCAGGCGGAGATGAGCCGCCTGATCGAGTGGATCGCCGCGATCGACCTCGCCCTGGCCGGCTTCTCCGCGCGCGTGCGCTGGGAATTCGACAACACCTTCGCCTACCAGGCCGGCGAGCGGGCCGGGGTCGAATCGACCCGGATCAACGATCTCATCCGGCTGTACGAGGTGGGATTGATCGACCGGGCCACGGCCGCGGCGAAAGCCGCCGGGCTCGTGTGAGCCGGCCCGGCCGCGCCGCGCGCCCCGCGGCCGCACCCGGCCGATTTGAGATTACCGGAAGGACGCTCCATGAACGCGCTTGCGACCGACTGTGAGAGCATCGACTGGCGGCGCGCGCTCGAGGATCCGGCGTACTTCGCGCAGGCCGTGCTCGGCGTGACGCTCCACGCCGGACAGCGGCAGTGGCTGGAGAACGCGCTGGCCCGGGAGAACGTGCTGGTGACCGGCAACCGGTGGGGAAAGTCATTCGTCTCGGCCGTGAAACTCCTCCGCCACGCCCTGTTCCGGATTCGCGGCTCGCTGGCGTTTGACGGGTCGGGGCGGTACCGCGCGGTCGCGGCGTCGATCACGCAGGACCAGGCCAACCTCCTGTTCAACCAGGTGGTCCGACTGGCCCGCCAGTCCCCCGTGCTGCGCCCCCGGATCGCCTCGCTCGTCCGCTCCCCCTACCCCATGCTGACCCTCGGCAACGGCGCGGTAATCGAGGCCCGGTCCACCCAGAACCGGGGCGAGTACCTGCTCGGGAACGACTACGACCTGTTTGTCTTTGATGAAGTGGCGTTCGAGGCGGACCCTGAGTATGTTGTCGAGGAGGTACTCCTCATGCGCCTGGCCGACCGGGAGGGGATGCTCGATCTGGTCTCGACGCCCAATGGGAAGAACTGGTTCTACCGGCGGGTGAGGGAGCTGGCACAGGGGGCGCGGCCGGGGTATTTCCAGTCCGGCGACAGTCGCGCCAATCCCTACATCTCCCGAGCTTTCCTCGACGAGCGGGTGCGGCATTTCACCGCGCGGCGGCTCGCGCAGAATATCGAAGGTCAGTTTGTCGACAGCGGCGGCGAGGTGATCCGCGGAAGCGATATCGATGCCGCGCTGGCCGGAATCTCCGGGTCGGAGGAGGCCGGCGGGGCGGCCTCCGGGGAGATCCGCTATCTCTCCGGGTGGGATCTCGCGCGCAAGCGGACGGCGACGGTCGGGATCACGGTCGCGGCGGCGGACGGTCCGGCCCGGGTGGTCGCCCTCGAGCGGCTGAAGGAGACGGACTGGGCGACGGTGATCGCGAGAATCAGGGCGCGCCAGGAGCAGTACCCCGGCCAACTGGTGATCGACGCCACCGGGCTGGGGGATCCGATCGTCGAGGCCCTGCGCGAGTACCGTCCGACCGCGGTGATCTTCACCGGCCCGCGCAAAGCGGAACTGCTCACCAACGTCGAGCTGTTTCACGCCCGGCGGCGGATCGTGTACGAACGGTGGGAGCTGCCCGACGGTCCGGGGCGGACGTGGTCGCTGGAGGATGAACTGCGGAGGGCGCGCTGGGACGACAACTGCGAGTGCGACAGCCTCATGGCGCTGGCCCTGGCATTGTGGCCGCTCCGCACGCGCCCGGCCCCGGTGATCGCCCCGCGCCTCGGGCGGGCGTGAGACCGGCGACCGGCAATCGCCTACAGGGAGCCGGAAGGTGCGTCCGGATCCTCCCCGGCCCGGGCGAGTTTCACCCGCAGCGTGACCGTCTGCTTCCGGCGGATGAACTTCTTCAGCTCCGCGCTGAGCGCCGCAGGCAGCAGACCCTTCGCGTAACCGTCCTTCATCAGCGCCGCGCTGTCCAGCTTGAAATACTCGATCAGGCCGGCGTCGCGCGCCAGCGCCGTCAGACTCGCGAAATCGGTGCTGCTGTCGGTCTTGGTGACAAACTTCTCCTCCTCCGTGATCCCCACCGCGACCTCTCCCCCTTCACCTGAGAACTTGGTCATCTGGAGCTCCCCGGCCAGCCGCACGAGGTCGGCCCGCAGGGCGGCCATTTCGGCCTCGAGCTCTTTGACCGCCGCGTAGCGCGCGATATACTCGGTCGCTTTGGCGTAGGCCCGCCGCAGAGCTCCGTCCCGGTCCGCCTCGCCGGCCTCGATCAGCAGCTTGTGCCGCTTGGCCGGACAGAGCGCGGCATACTCGCACCAGTTGCACAGCGACGATTCGCGCGTCGGAAACTGGCTGAGACGGTCGGCCTCGTGGATCGCCAGGATCTGCTGGCGGATGTTTTCGACGAGCAGTTCGAGATCATCGGGGCGGAACCGGTGGGCGACGACCTCGTCCATGCGCAGGCAGTACTGGGCCGCCTCGATGTCGCGGTACTGCGGGTAGTTCGCCATCACCGCCAACTGGTAGAGGCCCATCTGGTGGAAATAATCCGGGTCGTGCGGGCGGGAAAGGTTCTTGCCGGTCTTGTAGTCGCAGATCTCCACCGTGCCGTCGTCCCGCCGCCACAACCGGTCGATGCGGGCGCTCAGCCGGTAGGGCGTGCCGGGGAGGGTGAAGTGGAGGTGGAGCTCCGCGCCCAGCAGGGCGCCGGGCCGGAACGGCCGGTAGCGCTCGTGGTGGCGGGCGAGGATTTCACGGCCGATGCGGATGTAATCGTCGATGCCCATGTGCTCGGTCACAACCGCCAGGAGAGCGCGGTCGACCTCGCGCCAGGCCCGCTCGTAGATCTCGAGGGCGGCCTCGAGCGACAGCTCCACGCCGTCGGCGCCGCGCTCGTAGAGCGCCTGGAGGACGGTGTGGACGGCGGTTCCCAGGTACGCTTCGGCGGAGATCCGTTTCGGGATTTCCGGCCGCTCGAGGTACCGGAACTGAAATTTGCGCCGGCACTGCGCAAAAGTCTGGAGCGCGCTGTGGCTGAAGGTCGTGAGCATGGACACGCAAGCCTCCCTCGTGTGACGCCGGCTGAGCTACTGCGGCGGACCGGCCTCCCGCGCCGGCGGAGGGGAGTACGATTCGATCACGCCTTTGAGAAATCCCACTCCGAGGCCGAAGTGGATGGTTGGGAAAATCAACGGTCCGTACAGCAGGCAGTTGAGATTGCGATGCCGCAGCGCGAGACTGAGGGAATAGAAAATGACGGTGAGGAGGTAGAGCGCCGCGACAATCTGGAAGAGCTTCATCACCGCGAGCGAGAGAAACCCGAGGACGAAGAGGACGATGCAGAGGACGACGCCGGCGGCGGCCAGCCAGTGGGTGGGCGCCCAGAGTCCGTGCTTGCGCGACATGCGGAAACGCCCGAGACCGTAGCGGACCATCTGCCGCCACAAGGCCGGCAGAGTCGCGCGCGGGTAGTAGTAGACTCTCAGTGCGGGGTTGAGCCAGGCTTTCAGTTTCGCCCGGTGGACGCGGAAGTTGAGTTCGATGTCCTCGCCGGCGTCGAAGTTCTCGTCGAACAGCCCGACCCGGTCGAAGGTCGCGCGCGTCCACATCGCCCCGGAGGAGGTCGGGTCGACCTCCCCCTCGTAGTCGGCGTAGATTTCCGATCCGGGTTTGTGGCCGAGCGCCGAGCCGCGGCAGAGCGCGATCGCCGTCTGCAAATCGTTGAGGTCGGGCGGAGTGAGCGGCTGCGGCCGGCAGAGACAGTCGGCGCCGGTGCGGTCGAAGGTTTCGACGACGTCGCGCAGGAGGGTCTTGCTCGGAATGTACACGTGACCGTCGATGACGACGATCCGCGGCGCGGTGCTGTTGCGGATGCCGATGTTGCGGCCCGAGGAAGGGCGGCGCACCGGGTTGTCCAGCAGCCGCAGGGCGCCGAACCGAGTCTTGTAGGACTCGACGATTTCGCGGGTGCGGTCGGTCGACCCGCCGTCGGCCACCACCACCTCGAGGCGGTCCATGGGAAAATCCTGAAGGTACAACTGCTCGAGGGTCTGCCCGACGTACTTCTCCTCGTTGCGGACGGGCATGATCACCGCCAGGTCAAATTTCGACGGTTTGCTCTCGGGCATAGGGACCGTTGGCTCCTGATTTCAGGTTTACCCGGACGCCGGCGCCGGACCCGACCGGCGCGCGGGGGCAATATACGCACGCGCGGCCGGTCCAAACAAGGCAAAACCGGGGAGTGCGCGGGGGCGGGGCCGCGCCCGCTCACCCGTCCCGATCCGGGCGGTACTCGCTGATCACGACTTTCCCCTCCTCCAGCGTGACCTTGCAGCGTTTGTGGATGTCGGTGAATTCGCGGTAGATGACGCCGAAATGGGCGGAGACACCGTGGTAGAGGCGGTCCTGGACGATGATCTGCGCGCCCGCGACCTCGCGCAGGCGCTCCTCGAGCCGGTAGCGGACGTCGGCGAGGCGTTCGAGCTCGCCCGGGGCGGCGGCCACGAATTCCTCCAGTCGGCCCAGGGCCTCGGCCCGCTGGGGATCAAGCAGACCCTCCGCCTGCAGCCGGTACATGGTCAGAAGGGTGGCCCGAATGCGCGCGAGGTCTTTCTCGATGCGCGCGATTTCAGCACCCGTGCAGCGGTACTCGCGCATGAGCTCGGCGTCGTAGCCGACGCGGAGGATGGTGGCGGTGCCGGCGTCGTTGCCGGCGGTGGCGACGCGGATTTCGCGGCCGGCGTTGGATTCGCCGCCGATGATTTTTCCTTTGCGGGCGCGGACGATGATGCGCTCGGCCGCCGTGACCTGGCAGTTGAGGAGTTCGTCGCCGACGAGAACGTCGTTGCCGGAGATGATGTTGACCCCCTCGGCGTACTTGACCAGCACGTCGCCGTCGGCCTTGATCATCCCCTCCCCCTTGCCGTAGGCGCCCCCCTTGATGAGGATGTTGCCCTCGCATCGGATGGTGCAGTCGGCGACGTTGCCGCCGACTTCGAGGTTGCCGCCGACATTGAGGGTGAAGCCGGGCCGGACGTCGCCGACGACGCGCACCGAGCCGATGCAGTTGATGTTGCCGATGCTCATGTCGACGTCCCCCTCGATGCGGGTGACGTCGTTGACGGAGACGGTGCCGCGGGTGAAGACGATGGCGCCGCTGGCGGCCGCCACCAGCGAGAGGCCGTCCGGCTCGACGCGCGTGTTCTTCCCCTGGCGGAAGTTGAAATCGCGCCCGCGAATGCCGGGGATCAGACGGCCGTCCACCCCGCACCCGTCCTCGCCGTCGCCTGGCGGAATCTTGCGCACCAGCACGGTCCCCTCGCGGACGTTCTGGATGAAATTGATCGAGCGGTAGTCGATGCGCCCGTCGCCGGATTCCTCGGGCGTGTGCTGGGTCTCGGGTTCGAAGGCGTACTCGAAGGCGGCGTCCTTTCCGCGCCGGGGGGGCGTGCCGGTGGCGATTTTGGTCGGGACGTCGTAGAGCCGCTGGTCGAGGACGCGCTTGATGGCGTCCCAGTCGATGCCGTGGGTCACGCCGGCACGGACGATCTCCTCCCGGACGTCATCGAGGGTGACCTCCCCGCCGAGGTGTTCCGGGTCGCTCACGGCCATCATGGCGGACATGTTGTCGCGCGTGATGACGACCCGCACGAGTTTCGGTTTGGGACGCTGGACCCGGGTTTCCGGCGAGGTCTCGGTCATGGGTGCACTCTCAGGCCGAGGAGTTCGAGGCGGCCAGGATGCGCCAGTAGGCGCGCTCGACCACCAGGGCGATTTCGTAGCTCTTGAACGGTTTGGTGATGTATTCGTCGGCCCCCAGCAAGAGGGCATCCTTGACGGTGTAGGTGTCGCCGTAGGCGGTCATGATGATCACGCCAGTGCGGGGGTGTTCCCGCTTGATGATCTTGAGCAGGTCGAACCCGTTCATCCCGGGCATCTTCATGTCGGAGATGACGATGTCGCAGGGTTGGCTCCGGAGCAGGGCCGCCGCCGTCTCGCCATCCGGCGCCGTCGCCACTCGGTACCCTTCGCGGGAGAGGATCTTCTCCAGCAGGAGCCGCATCATGGCCTCATCGTCAACTACAAGAATCGAGACCGCACTTTTCATGGGCCTGGTGTCCTCCGTGCAATTGTCGTTCGCCTTTTGGGTGCCGGTCTCCCCGGCGCCCGGTCACCGGCTGAGCGCGGACGAGATTTCGGAAATGAAATCTTCCAGCTGCACCGGTTTGTACATTACGCGGCAGGCGCCCAGCAGGCCGGCTTTGTGCACCAGCTTGTCGGTGGCGTTGCCCGTGATCACGACCACCGGCGTCCGGGGGCGCCGCTTCTTGATCTCGGAGAGAACCTCCAGGCCCGACATTTCGGGCATGATGAGGTCGACCGTGATCAGGTCGTAAGGGGTGGCCTCGACTTTCGCCAAAGCCTCGAGCCCGCTGTCGGCCAGGTCGACGCGGAAAGCGTCGGTCGTTCCGCAGAAATCGCGGAAGACGTCGCGCACCCACTTCTCGTCGTCCACGATGAGCACGCGGAAGGGCTCGCCGCGTTCCTGAGCCAGGCGGGTCAGTTTCTGCATGTCGCTGTCGAGCATCGGCATCATCCCGGTTGGGGTTTGGCAGTGTCGTTTGCGCCGCTCTTTGCCCGGTTTATCGGCAAATCCGGACAAGTCTTGTACCGCATCGGGCAAGGGGCGCTGCGCGTTATCCTTTCGTGTCGACCCGTCCCTCCTCGGCCAGAGCGTCCATGATGCGGGTGCACTGCTCCAGGATGGCGCGGAGACGGCCCTCGATCGGGTCGCTCCCCGGCGGCCGGGTGGCGAGGTCGTTGACCATCGCCTCGAGGTTCCGGGCGGCGTTGATGATATCCGCCAGTTCGTGCACCACCTTGACCGTGCCGTTGACCAGCTTGATGAAGTCGGGTTCCAGGCGGCTGAGGGTCGCCGACCGCCCTTTGGCGCGGGCGAGGTAGATGGCGAGGTTGAGGGCCAGCACCTTCACCTCTTCGTTCAGCTCATCGACCCGTTCGATGATGGCCGGGTCGATGGGCCGGAACTCATCGGTTCGGGATTTCGTCATGGCATCCCCACTTGCTGCCCGGCGAGGGGCATTTCGAGCACCAGGAGCGGGGCTCCGTTGTCGGTCGTGCTCAGTCGGTAATCGCCGCCGTGGTAGCGAATTGTCTCGCTCGCGACCAGCACCTGCAGCCGGAGGGCCGCCGTTTGGCGGGCGAAAATCTGGTCGAGCATGCGCAGGAGGCGTTCGGTGCGCTCCGGCCGCGTCTGGAACGCCAGGCTGAGCCGCGCCCGGCCGTCGGCCCGCTCCGTGCGCACGTCGATGCGGGCTTCGTCCGCCGTCTCTTCGACGATCATCTGGAACAACTGGTAGAACGCATTGCCGAGCTGGTCCGGGTTGCCGTATACCGAGAGCCGCTCGGTGGCCGCCGACAGGCTCAGGCCGCTCGGCCGGTGTTCGGTCTGACCGCAGAGACGGGCGATCACGTTGGCCGCGAGGACGGAGAAATCGAAGACCTGGTTTTGGCGGCTGGAGGCCGAGGCGAATTCGATCACCTGGTTCAAGAGCGCGTCGGCCCGCCGCACTTCGCTGGCGATAATGTTGAGATACTCGGCGCCGCACTCGCTGCGGTGGCTCTCACGAAGCAGGTTGGTGAAGCCTTCGATAATGGTGAGCGGGTTGCGCAGTTCATCGGCCACGGCGGCGGTGAGCTCGCCCATGACCGACATCTTCTCAGCCCGGATGACCTGCTCCTGGGACTGTTCAAGGCGGCGGTAGGTGCGTTCGAGCTCGCGGGCGCGCTGGCGCTCGCGGTCGTAGAGGCGGGCGCGCTGGATCGCCACGGCCGCCTGGTCGGCCAGCACTTTGAGCAGCCGCACCGCGTCGTCGCCGATCGGCGCGCCCGTGATCGCGTTGTCGGCCACCACCAGGCCTTGGCACGTCCCTTTGCTCATGAGCGGCACGAGGGCGGCCCGGGTCGTCCCGGTGCGCCGGAGAAGACCGGCGGTCAGGTCGTCGAGCTCGGCATCGGGCTCGAGATTCACGCCCGTGCCGGAATCGCAGATGTGGGCCAGAAGGGATTCGTTATCGAGAGCGATGGTGAGACCGCGGATGCATTCGAACAGCCGGTCGGTCGGGTCCTCCGACCCGCTGGGGTGCACATCGAGCAGCTGCGCCAGCGACAGGTGCATCCCCGCCAGGCGGGTCCATATGCGCCCGGCTTCCTCGGCCGAGGTCGGCCCGACCGCCATGTGGGCGGTCAGCTCGTGCCGGTCGCGGTCGAAGAGGAAGAGAAACGCCCGGTTGAAACCGAGCCCCTGCGAGGCGGTGGCCCCGGTGAGAATGATGCGGAGAATCTGGCGCAGCTCCAGCGAGGACGACAGGGCCGCGGCCACCTCGGCCAGGATGGAGAACTCGTCGTGGGCGCGGCGGTTCTGGTCGGCGGAGGCCTCGCGGACGATGCCCACGATTTCCGCCGCCTGGTCGGGCAGCGGTACGGCGCACAGCGTCACCGCCAGCGGGCGGGCGCCGGGGCCGCTGATCGCAATCTCTCGGCGCACGCAGGCCCGGTCGCCGCTGAGGAGACGGTCGAACTGGTCGTACACATCCCCCGGAAACACCGCCGTGAGGTTGGAGACGTGGCGGTTCTCCCACGGCGTCGTGTGATCGATGCCGAGGAGCTCAGAACCGGCCTCGTTGCAGTCGGTGATGTACCCCTGGCGGTTGACCAGGAAGAGGCCGATGTCGAGGTGGTCGAGGGCCAGCAGCACGGCTTTGCCGCGCGCCGGGTCGCGGCCCTCGGTCGGGGTCTCCCCCGCCGGGCGGGGAAAGGTGAGCGGCCGCCCCCGGCGCAGCGCCTCGCGGAGAACCTCGGCGTCGGGCGGCTCGGTGACCACCAGCGGCGCGGCCGCCGCGATCGGCTCCACCGTTCGTTTCCTGATGTGTACTTCCTCCCCCGGCTGCTCCCGCTCGATGATATCCGACGTGGTCTTCATGCTTCACTTACCTCATCCGGATGACAGTTCCGATCCGCCGCACGAGGCGGCCGGCCAGCTCTTCCTCGAGACGGCGGAAGAAGACGGACTTGTCCGGCGCGCTGATATGGAGGTCGGGATCGTGAATGTCATTATCCACACTTCCCTGAAAAACTTGCGGCCCCTTTTTCTGCACATGGAACGGCTCGGCGAGGGCCAGCCGGCCGCGGGCGACGTCGATGACGCGCAGTTCCCCTTCGATGACCCCGAGGGCGACATACCGGTGGGCGACCAGCGGGATCTGCATCGACTTGCGGTGCTCCAGGCGTTCCGATTCCACGCGGACGATGACGACATAGGCGGCGCCCGCCTCCTGTCCCCAGGCGGCCAGAGCCGCGGCGTCGCCGTGATCCGGGGGGAAAGCCGGGTGCGGGGGCGTTTCCGCGCGCACCGTCAGAATCCGCAGGTCATCGTGCCGGGTCAGGCGCTGCACGAGGCGCGCCTCGATCTCGCAGTCGGCCCAGGGCAGGTCGGGGGGAGCCACGACCAGCGCCACGGTCCGGCCGGGCGTTTCCCCGGGGCCGGCGCTGACGAGCAGAAGCCCGGCGGCCATGGCCGCGGACAGTAGGCCGAGAGCGCGCCCCCTCATGCCGGGCTCTTCCGCTGCTCGGTGTAGAGGTAGCGCGCCAGCACCCGGCGCACGCCTTCGTTGAAGTCCGCAGCCCGCTCGCCGAGGAGGTCGAGCTCGGCGGCCGACAACCGGTCACGCAAGTGCTCGCGCGTAACGAACTCGATCCCGGTGAGACAGACGGCGCCGTCGTGGTCGCACCGCTTGACGAGGCCGAGGACGTTGTCGAGGGATTCGAGCCCCTCGAGGCGGAAGCGCATGGCGACAATGTCGCCTTCGTTCAGCGGCTGGGCGAGTTCGACGAGCACGCCGCCGGCGCCGATATTGAGTATCTCGCCGCTCAGTTCCGGTTCGGCCTCGGTCGGCGTGAAATTGCCGAAGGCATCCTTGAGACGCCGCAGCCACATCGGGGAGACGATCTCCAGCCGGACATAGCGGCGGCGGTTTTCCTGTTCAATCCGAAGCGGCCGGCGGGCGCCCACGCCCGGGTCGGTTGCCTCCACGTCGTGCACGAATCTCGTCCCTGTGACTCTCTTCATACCAAGCTCCTGTTTATACTGCGTTCTGTTCATGCATCCATGCGATGAGTTTGCGTTCGATCTCCCGCTGCATGCGCTGGTCGAGGGCGAAGACCGAGCCGGGCATCGGCCGCACGGTGGGGAACGGCAGGTGCCCGTTGCGATCCTCGCGGGCGATGAACTGCAGGCCGACGTGCCAGCGGCCGGTCTCGACCGCCGACGAGTGGCGCACCTGTCCGAGCAGGAGCGACGGAAAGCCCAGCTCCGGGCCGCCGACGTTGACGAACAGGTAGGTGCGGGGTTCGAGGACGCTGGTGAAAACGATGAGCGCGCCGCCGCCCGAGAGATTGACCGTCTCGGTCTCCAACCAGCGGAGGCGGCTGAGGCCGGTCGGGGCCAAACGGGCAATCGGCAGCGCCGCCAGCCGGAACGGGCAGGCGATCGGCACGCGGCAGAAGCGGCGGCGCCGCAGCGGGGTGACCGTGTCGCCGAGGTAAATGCGGCACCCGCCCCCCTCGGTCCGCCGCAGAACCGCGGACACCGAGACCGGCTCCCCCTTGTACACGATCTGCAGAACGACTCTCTGGTTGTTGACCAGGTTGGCGATCAGTCCCGCGTGGCCGCTCCGGTCGATGGTGATGGCCTTGCCGGCCGCCACCGTCACCCGGCTGGTGAGCGGTTTGCCGGGAAACTGCTCGGCATAGAGCGTGACCTTGCGCCCCACCAGGGTGGAGAGGTCGAAGCGCTCGATCTCGAGGGCGTCGAGCGCCTGATCGCCGGCGGCTTCCCGCGCCGTCATAACAGCCCCTTCTGGCGCAGCTTCACCTGCTCCTGAAAGACATAGTTGACGAGCTTGTTCTGCATGCTCCGCGAGAATTGCTGCACCGACTCCGGCAGCCGGCCGAGCTCGTCGGCGGTGAAGACCTGCGCGAGGTAGTCGGCGCGCACAAACTCGATGCCCGCCAGGCCGCCGGCGGCGGGCCGGTCGACGCGGCGGACGACGGCGGCGACGGGGGTCGGGATGCCGATGGCGGGGAAAAACTCGACATCGGCGAGCAGCCGCGCACCGGGCCGGAGTTCGAAGGGAGCCTCGATGAGCATGCCGCCGCCGGAGAGGTTGAGCGACACGGTCCGGTGGACAGCGTGGGGCGGCAGCGACGGGCTGCCGGGCTGGCCGAGGACGGTCACCGTGAGTGGGCGGCGCAGGTCGAGGCGGACGAACTGCCGGCGCTGCACCCGCTGGATCGCCTCCGGGGCGCGCAGCAGGTAAATGCGTTTCTCGCGCCGGGCAATGACCGCAATCTGGCTGTCGAATCGGTACACGGCGTCGTCGCGGGTGAAGATCACGCGGCAGGGAGCGCCGTTGCGGATCAAGTCGGTTCCGCCGACAAACTCGGGCGCGCCGATCACGAGGATCCCCTGGCCGAAGTCCTCCAGGCGGGTGATGTACCGCCCCGCCTCGGGACCGTCGCCGATCACGATCTCCAGGCGGTCCCAGAGGTTTATTTTTCCGGACGCGGATGTCGTCGCAGGCGGTGTCACGGGCCGGTCCTTTCCTCACGCCCCCTGGGGCGCTTCCATGCTCGACTTTCCATACTCGATCGCCAGTTCAAGGATTTTGCGGGCCAGCGCGGTCTGGGTCTGGTCGTGCCGGTTGCGGTAGATGAACTCCTGGCCGTGGCGGATCGTGTGGTTGAAGAACTCGCGGGCGGTGGCGAAATCGCCGGTGCGGCGGGAGAGCTCCGCGATCAGGTACGAGGCCTGGATCTGCTGGTTGCCCGGCGCGATGCTCCGGCCGTCGGTGAACGCCTGCCGGTAGAAATGGACCGCCTTCTGCAGCGCCTCGCGCTCGCTGGTCACGATCCCATCCCACGACTTCTTCAGATCGTAGAGGAACTCGGCGAAGGTGGGGAAGCCGGCGAAGGTCGGCTCGCTGTTGATGTCGCCGAGGCCGACGCCGACGGTCTTGAATTCCTCGATCAGCGTGGTCAGGTCGGCCAGGCGCTGCTCGACGCCCGTGATCCGCTCGGTGAGGGCCGCGCCTTCGGCGAGGAACCGCTCGCGGTACGGGAGAATCTGGGCTTTCAGCTCGGAGGTCAGGGTGTCGGCCTCGAACTGCGACTGGACCGACTCGAGGAACTCGGCGACCCGGTCGCGAGCCGACCCGAGGGCGTCGGTGATGCCGTCGTGGCGCGTGTCCAGCTCGTAGAGGAAACCCCGCATCCGCGAGATCTGCGGGTTTTCCCCGCCCTCGAGGCTCCGGAAGACCCAGCCGATCCGCAGGTAAAAGCGGCCGAGGTCGAGGCGGCTGTAGTGTTCGAAGAGCTGCTCGTCGAAAGCCGCGAGGTGGAGCTTGAGAATGGCCGTCTGGTTGGGGAACCGGGCCATGTCGATGGCCTTGCCGAGGCGCTTGACAATCGAGTCGGCGGTGGCGAGCTGGTCGAGGTGTTTGTCCTTGGTGGCTTTGAGGCGGTAGGTGCGGAAGGCGTTGTCCTTCTTCCACTCCTTGTAGGCGGGCGTGTACTCGCGGGAGTAATAGCAGTTGCCGCAGGTGGCGACAAAGAAGACCAGCGGGTTGTAGCCGTCGTACTTGGGGTAGCGCCACTTGATGTCGCGGGGGCAGAAGTCGCTGTCGCGGCCTTCCTCGACGTACGCGCCCATGCGCACGGTTTCAAATTCGTTGATCGTGCGGCAGATGGGGCATTCCACCTTCGACAGGAAAAACGGGGAATCGCTGGCCATGACTCGCTCCTTGCTCGTCGGTTAACTTCGTTCGTAGTTGAGGACCGCCAGTTCGGCATCGGAGACGGGCAGCACGGCCTTGATCTCCGCGTCGGTGGCGCCCGTGCGCAGCATGCCCCGGGCGAGCCGCAACACTTCGGCCCGGTTGCGGCGGAGGGATGCGGCGGGCTCGCCGGCCGCGGCCCGCTCGCCGAAACCGACGTACCGGACGTCGTCCCGCGGCCGATCGGCCGCGAGCGGCGGCGCAGGCGCGGGGGCAGCGGCGGGCGACGGGGCCTCGGCCGCTCCCGGCCGGGTCTTCCGGCGGAACATCGAATACATCACCATCGAGAGCGCCCCGGCGGCGAGATAGCCGGTCGCCGTGAGCGCCAGGTCGATCCACATGTCATTCGTCAGCGGCATAACTTCCATCCTAAGTCTTCAGGCCTGCAGGTCGATGTGCAGCGGGGCGGGCGGCTCTTCCCTGTCGTCGGCGTCCGCCGCGCGGTCCTGCGCCTGGTGTGGTTCGGTCGGGTCGTCGTCGCGGTTCTCCTGATCCGGCGGGCTCTCCTGTTTGCTCAGGTCGACGTCGACGATGAGCGGGTCGTCCGGCCCGTCGTCGGCGCGGCGGTCGCCGCCGGCCATTCTCCGCTTGAGCGCCCGTTTGAACGCTTCGCGGTCCTGCTCCTCGTTGGCCTTGGCCGTCTCGTTCACGCGGTCGTGCGGCGGCGGCGGGGGCAGTTTGTCAATCGTTTCAATCGAGGGCGGCATCGCGCGCCTGTCTCCTTTTCCCGCGTGCGGCTCACCCGGTCAGGGCGAACCGTTCGCGGACCATGCTCCGCAGCTTGCTCACCGCGCGCGTGTGGATCTGCGACACGCGCGACTCGGAGATCACCATGACCGCGCCGATCTCCTTGAGCGTGAGTTCCTCGTGGTAGTAAAGCGAGATCACGAGCCTTTCCTGCTCGGTGAGCCGGTCCATGGCGACTTCGAGGAACGACCGCAGTTCGCCGCGCTCGATTTCGCCGAGCACGGTGGCGCGGGTGGAATCCTGTATGGTTTCGATGCGCGGGACCTGGCGGTTGTCGTCCTCGCGGTAGATCACCTCGTCGAGCGAGAGGATCTGGGTGCAGGAGACGTCCTCGATCGCCAGGTGGAGTTCGCGCTCGCTGATTTTCATGTGTTTGGCCAGTTCGTTCTTCTCCGGCGGGCGGCCGAGTTCGTTTTCGAGGTCGACCAGGGCGCGTTCGATCTCGCGCGACTTGGCGCGGGTGGAGCGCGGCACCCAGTCCAGCGCCCGCAGCTCATCGAGGATGGCGCCCCGGATGCGGGGGACGGCGTAGGTTTCGAACTTGACGCCGCGGCCGGGGTCGAAATTTTTGAAGGCTTCGATCAACCCGATTACTCCGGTGTTGACGAGATCCGGCAGCTCCACCGAGCGGGGAAACCCCATCGCCATGCGCGACGCGACGTTGCGCACGAGGGGGATGTATTTGGCGAGCAACCGCTGCCGGGCTTCCGGATCCCGCGATTTCGAATACTGAGCCCAGTCACGCGCGGTCACATCCCATTTCCGAGTCTTCTTGGGTGTGATCTCGGGCGTGATGGTCTCGGCGACGCTCACGCGGCGCGGTTTGCAGCCGCGCTTTTTCGGCTCGACTTTGGCAGTGCTAACCATATGTCTGCTATTTCCTTATATCGGCCTCAGCCGGGTTAACCTTATCGTCCGCAAGGGTGAAAAGTCCGCACCGGTCCGCCCCTTCCGGGGTGAGCTCGCGGACCAGAGAACGGGCCATTCGAGTAAGTGCCTGAACGGCAAGAGAATGTTCGGCGGCCGCTGCCAGCGGCTGCTGGGCCGCCACCGCCGTCCGCACCGCCGCATCCTCCGGCACAAAACCCAGGCAACGCAGCCCCTCGCCCAAAAACCGCTCCGTCACCGCTCCAAACTTCTGGTGCAGGTACTGGGCCTCCTCCGCATCCGCCGCCCGGTTGATCACCAGTCGGCAGGCGATGTCGGCCCGGGCCTGGCGGATGTGCTTGAACAGACCGTAGCAGTCCGAGATCGAGGTCAGCTCCGGCACGACCACGAGGAGATTTATCTCCGACCCGTGGGCGATGAGGGTGGCGATCCGGGACCGCCCGGAGCTGTGATCGCACACGATGACATCGTAAGCGGCCCCTTCGGCGCGCAGCCGCTTGAGCATGGAGCCCACCGTCCCGGCCGACCAGGCCTCGGGATCACACAGGCGGGGCGAGACGCCGAGCAGGTCCAGCCGCTCGGCGAGCGGGGTGCGGCACTCGGCCAGCGACAGACGCCGGTCGATGAATTCGCCGATACCGACGGCGCAGGCGCGGTTGGCCAGGATGTGCAGGTTGCCGCCATAGACGTCGCCGTCGACGGCAAGGACGCGGAGACCGAGAGCCGCCAGCCGTTCGGCCAGGTTGAAGGCGAGGATGCTCTTGCCCACGCCCCCCTTGCCGGAGAGCACCGACACCAGGCGCGGCCCGCCCTGCGGGACGGCCGAGGCGGGGGCGACGAAGTGCAGTCTAGTCATCGGCCGCCTCCCTGCCGGTGAGCGTCGCGGCCAGCGCGGCCGGATCGGCGGCTTTGAGCCGCCCGAGGCCGCCGGGGCTGTCGGAGAAGAAGACCATCTTGACTTTGGCGGCGCGCGCGGCGGCAATGAATACGCCCTGGCGGCGGGTCACATCGAGCATGGTCGCCGCCAGGTGGGTGGGCCCGAACCAGCGGTAGCGGGCCGCCAGATCGATCGCATCGGCGGAGCGCATCGTCGCCGGGATCACCAGGAACCGGTAGCGGGCGCCGATTTTCGCCGCCGCCCGCACGAGCGCCTCGCGGCGATCGGGCTCGGCCGGCAGCGCCGGAGCATCGATCAGCGTGATGCTATCTTTGGTCCCGGCCTTGTCCGCGTGCTCGCCGGCGACTTCGGCGACATCGAGGTTGAGCAGGTCGGCGTAGCCGGCCAGTTCTTCATGGGCGCCGACTTTCTGAAAATCCACGCCGGCCAGCGCTACCTTCCGTTTCTCCACGGCAGCGAGGTGCGCGGCCAGTTTGCCCATGACCGAGGACTTCCCCGCCCCGGCCGGACCGACAAAGAGGACGCGGTCGCCCGGGCGGAACTTCAGATCCGGCACCATCAGCCGGGACAGCTCCTTCACCAGCTCGCTGCGGATTTTCGCCAGCGCGCCGGGGCCGAGGAACCGTTCCGGCCTGGCCAGCAGGAAAGCATCGATGAAATCTTCCGGCACATCGGCGTCGCGGAGGGAAGCGGCGACCGCCCGGATCGCGGGGTCGGCGATTTCCTCACCCCCGCGCGTCGCGCTGAGGCAGACGAGGCGGTCGAGGGTTGCCTCGATGCGGGCGAGCCGATCCTCGGAGGGGACGGGTGCTTCGGCCCCCGGTTCGTCGGCAAGCGGCTCGGGCCCCGCGTCTTCGACCGCGGCCGGGGCCGGCTCGCCGTCGGAAGCGACGGGGAGCCGGTTGACCGAAGCTGGGCGGCTGTCGAGGATGTCGGACATCCGGCCGACAGTCGGTTTTTCCAGGCAGGCGGTGATTTCCACCTGGGGCCGGTTGTACCGGTCGGTGAGCTGGCGCGTCTTGAGCACGATGGCGTCGCCGCCCATTTCCCGGCGCGCCTGTTTCATGGCGGCCGAGGCGGATTCTGCGGTAAACGACTTAATGATCATCCTGCAACCTCACCATTCCGGTCGAGATCACCTCGACGTCGGGGAGAATCTCGTTGTACGAGAGGACCATGAGGCCCGGGAAGCGCGCCTCGGCGAGGCGGCGCAGGGCCAGTCGGATATTGGGCGAACAGAGACAGGCCGGGTTGACGCCGGCCGCGTGCTGGAGGTCGATCTGCTCCCCGATCCGGCCGAGCAATTGCTCGGCCAGCGCCGGGTCGATCGCGAGCATCAGTCCCTGTTTGGTATTCTGCACGGAGTCGGCGAGTGTCTGCTCCACCGCCGGGTCGATGGTGAAGACGCTGATCCGCCCGCGGGCGTCTTTCGCCAGTTCCGTCACCTGGCGCCGGAGCGCCATGCGGGCGTACTCGGCCAGCACGTCGGCGTCCTTGGTCGCGCCGATGTAGTCGGCGACGGTCTCGAGAATGGTTGCCAGGTCGCGCACCGGGATTCGCTCGCGCAGGAGCTGCTGCAGGACTTTCTGCATCGTGCCGAGCGGGACGATCTCCGGCACGGTGGACTCGACCAAGGCCGGGTAGTCTTCCTTGAGCGTGTCGACGAGGTGCTGGACGTCCTGGCGCGAGAGAATTTCCGGGGCAGCCCGGCGGATCGTCTCGATCAGGTGCGTGGCGACCACGGCCGAGGGCTCGACTACGGTGTACTCGCGGGCCTCGGCCACCTCGCGGAGGTTCGGGAGAATCCAGGTCACGGCGAGGCCGAACGCCGGATCCTTGGTGTCGAAACCCTCGAGCTTCTCGCGGACATAGCCGGGATTGATGGCAAGGAGGTGGTCGGTCATGAGTTCAAAGCCGGCGACGCGGAGACCCTTGACCTTGATCTGGTATTCATTCGGCCGGAGCCGGATGTTGTCGCGGATGCGGATGGGCGGGACGACGATGCCCAGCTCGGCGGCGAGCTGTTTGCGGATCGAGCCGATGCGGTCGAGGAGGTCGCCGCGCTGGTTGGGGTCGACGAGCGGGATCAGGCCGTAGCCGATTTCCAGCCCGAGGGTGTCCACCTTGAGCAGGTCCTCGGTCCGCTCCTGGGTGCGGTGTTCCTGGGCGCGGGAGCGCTTCTTCGCCTCCTCCTCTTCCACCGCCCGCTTCGCCTGCAGTTGCGTGGTGAGGTAGCCGAGCCCGCCGACCACGCCGCCGAGGGCGAGGAAGGTGAAGGTCGGCATGCCGGGGAGGAATCCGAAGATGAGCAGGACGACGGCGGCGACCATGACCGCGCGCGGCTGGCGGGTGAGCTGGCGGGTGAGGTCGGTGCCCATGTTCGAGTCGGCGGCGGCGCGGGTGACGATGATACCGGAGGCGGTCGAAACCAGAAGGGCCGGGATCTGCGTCACCAAACCGTCGCCGATCGACAAGAGCGAGTAGGTGCGCAGGGCCTCGTTGATATCCATGCCGTTGATGGCGATGCCGATGATGAAGCCGCCGATGATGTTGATCAGGGTGATGAGGATTCCGGCGATGGCGTCGCCGCGGACGAATTTCGAAGCGCCGTCCATGGCCCCGTAGAAATCAGCCTCGCGGGCGATATCCCGGCGGCGCGCCCGCGCCTCTTCTTCTGTGATGATCCCCGCGTTGAGGTCGGCGTCGATGGCCATCTGCTTGCCGGGCATGGCGTCGAGGGTGAACCGGGCGGCGACCTCGGAGATACGCCCCGCACCCTTCGTGATCACCACGAACTGGATGATGACGAGGATGACGAAGACGATGAAGCCGACGACGTAGTTTCCCTGGACGACGAAGTTGCCGAAAGTCTGGATCACGTCGCCGGCGAAGGCCTGGCCGAGGATGAGCCGGGTCGAGGCGACGTTGAGGGCGAGCCGCATGAGGGTCACGATGAGCAGCATGCCGGGAAAGACCGACATGTCGAGCGGCCGCGTGACATAGAGGGTGGTGAGCAGCACGACGAGCGAGAAGGTGATGTTGAAGGCGAGGGCGAAATCGAGCAGCGGCGTGGGGATCGGGATGACGAGCACGCCGATGATGCCGATCACGCCGATCGCCAGGGCGATGTCGGAGCGGCTCACGAGCAGGTCGAGCAGGCCGGTATGGTCTTTCCCCGCCTTCATCTCAGTGCACTCCCTGTCCCTTGAGGCGGTAGACGTAGGCGAGCACCTCGGCCACGGCGCGGAAGAGCGCGGCCGGGATCATCTGGCCGACGTCGCACATTTTGAAGAGGGCCTGGGCGAGGGGGCGATCCTCGACGCAGGGGACGTTATGGGCGAGGGCGATTTCCTTGATCTTCTGCGCCACCAGCCGCTGCCCCTTGGCAACGACGTGCGGGGCGCGGTGCTCCTCGGGCGCATACTTGAGGGCGACCGCGTAGTGGGTCGGGTTGGTGATAACGACGTCGGCGGTCGGCACCGCCTCCATCATGCGGCTGCGGGCGATCTGGAGCTGGATCTGCCGCACCCGGGCCTTGATCTGCGGCGACCCCTCGGTGTCCTTGAACTCGTCCTTGAGGTCCTGCTTGCTCATGCGGATAGACTTCTCGAATTCGTAGCGCTGGTAGATGTAGTCGAGGACGGCGATGACGAGGATGACCGCACCGACCTTGAGCGCCAGTTCGAGCGCAAGCTTGCCCATGGCGGCGGCGATCTGCGCCACCGTCATATCGGCGAAGCGGTAGAATTCGGGGAATTCGGCGGCGATGACGCGGTAGGCGACGAACGCGACCACGGTGAGTTTCAGCAGGTCGCGCAGGAGCGTGACCGCCGAGCGGACCGAGAAGATGCGCTTGAAACCCTTGACCGGGTCGAGCTTGTCCAACTGCGGCGCAGCCGCCTTGGGGGTGATGCGGAAACCGACCTGGGCGACATTCACGCCGACCGCGATCACGGTCAGCACGGCAAACACCGGGCCGAGGATGATGAAGAACTTGAGGAGGTGGTTGCGGAAGACGCCGGTGAAGGTCGGGTCGGCCAGGGCGAGACTGGGCGCGTTGGCCATGGTCGCCCGCATGAGCGCCAGCGCCTGGCCGGCGATGTACGGCCCCATCAGGTAGAGGGTGACGAAGCCGAGGCAGATCACGGCGGCCGAGTTCAACTCCATCGACTTCGCGACCTGCCCCTCCTCGCGCGCCTTCTCCCGGCGGCGTGAGGTCGCCTTCTCGGTTCTTTCCTGGAAACTCTCGTCCGCCATTTCCCTTATGCCTTACCGAATGCGAGGTAGAGCACGCGCAATTCCCGATCGAGGTGGAGCGTCACTTTCTCCAGCACGTAGCCGAAGAGCGGGAGCGACAGGGCAAGCATGGCCAGCCCGGCCGCGATTTTGATCGGGATGCCGACGAAAAAGACATTCATCGTCGGCATCGTCTTGGCGATCACGCCGAGGGCGACGTCGGCGAGGAAGAGCGTGATCATGACCGGGGCGGCGATTTTGATCGCGATGACGAACACGTAGGCCGTGTACTTGATCAGCAGTTCGCCGACCGCCCCCGACGTCCCGGCGACACCGGGCGGGATGACCTCGTAGCTGTCGGCGAAGGCTCTCAGCACGAGGTGGTGGCCGCCGATCACGAAGAAGATCACGGTCGCGGTGAGGACCCAGAACTTGCCGATCACCGGCATCTGGCTGGAGCCATCGGTGTCCGGAAGCTCGACCATCGCAAATCCCATCTGGTAGCCGACGAGCGCGCCGCCGGTTTCAACGCCCATGAACAGGAGGCGGAAAACCAGCCCGATGATCAGCCCGACCAGAACCTCCTTGACCGCGAACCCGGCCAGCACCCAGAGCGAGTCGAAAGCCGGGAGCTGGGGCTGGCGGATGACGGAGGCGATGACGCCGGCCAGGAGGATGATCAGGCCGATCCGCACCAGGACCGGGACCGACTTGTCGCCGAACACCGGCGCCATCAGGAAGAGGCCGGAGGCCCGCATGATGACGAGGAGGAAGACCTGGAGAGCGTTGGCGCCGAAGTTTACGAATTCAAACAAGGGTCACAATCCTGGTTTATCGGTTATCGCCTTTTGCTATGTCAAATGGTGTGCCGAAGTGAAACGGCGGGGGCGGTACAGGTAAGTCGTTGGGAGAAAGCATCTTGCGGGACGGGAAAAATCGGGCGGGGGCCGCCGGAGAGCGGACTGCGGAAAGGTTTACCAGCAGTTGTGGGAAAAAAGTTCAGAGCGCGGAAAGGCCGCGGCCGGGATGTCGGCGGCCACGGACCGGGGAGCAGGGCGGGCGATAGGGGTTACGACAGGTCGGTGCGCGGGTCGGAGGATGGCGAAGACGCGGCGGCCTCTCCCCGCCCGAGCTGCGCGCGCAACCCTTCGGCCAGCGCCTCCAGGGCGGCGGCTTTGTCCCGCGTGCCGTAGAACTTGATGACCCGGCGTCCCGACTCGATGTGCATTACCGAGAGCACGGGGCGTTTACGGAATTCAATGCGCGCCGTCGCGGACAACGCGATTTCGTAGGTACGTACTTTGAACCACCGCCGCGTGATGAAGGCCAGCCGCGCGGGGCCGGAGACGAGCAGCCCGGCGTAGAACCGCCCGCCCGAAAATCCCTTGCCCGAATATACCCAGGCCCGCCGCCGCGGCGGATCGGTCGGCGGAAGGGCGTTGAGGGCCCGGCGGAAGGGGTCGGGGAGGTCGGTGTCAGAAAGGACCGGGGCCCCCTCATCCCCGCGCAGCGATCCGGTCACCGCGGCGAACTCCATTTTCGCAAGACGGAGGAGTTTCGGCCCGAGCCAGAACATCAGCGCCAGAAACAGCCCGACCGCCGCCATCCCCAGAGCGGGATAGCGCAGGAAGAGGAGGCTGCCGACGACGACGAGGACATCCTCAAACAGACTCACCAGGCTGTTGGAGACCGGTTCCGGACTCTGATTGACGATGAGCCGGGTCGCCGCTTTCGTCGAGTGGGACGACAGACTGAGGCCGCCGCAAACAAGCGCGGCGGCGGTCTCCCACACCGGGTCCATCCCCTGGAAGGCGGCCAGACCGAGCGCGGCCGCGCCAAGCGGTCGAACAAACGTATGCACGGCATCCCACGCCGAATCCACCCAGGGGATCTTGTCGGCGATGAATTCGACCGCGTACAGGAGACCGGCGATCACGAGCACGGCCGGGTGGGCAAGCACCTCCAGACCCTGCAGGGGGAGGGGGAGCGAAATGATGTTGTAGCGGACGGCAAGTCCGACCGTCAGCGCGGCGGCGTACAGGTTGAGACCCGACAGCAGCGCCAGACCGAACATCGACCCCAAAAGCGAGAGTGTCTGCATGCGGCAGGTTTCCTTCTGCACGCAAGCTACCGCTCTGCCGAGGAACTGTCAACAGCGTTCGGCCAACGGGACAACGGCCCACAGGCAAGTCACCATGGAGATGCCCCAGAGCGGACATTTCGCAGGCGGTTACGAAACATGCCCGCGGAGGTCTCCGTATGGGAGACTGGGATTGATCCTGCCGATGGGGATTCGGCGGGCGGCCGCCCTCGTACAGACGCGCGAGGCGTGCGGAGCGGAGTCACATCATCCGCACGCAAACGAGGCGGCGCCGCGTGCGCCGCACCAGGTCGGAGGTCGGCATGTCCATCTCGCACAGAGCTCTGGTCGCCGGTGGTCGGAAGGCACGACCATCCCGGCTGCGGGCGGTTGTCTGCGCCGCCCTCACTCTCGTCCTGCTCGCCGCGCCGGGCAGATCCGCAGCCGGGGCTCCCGGTCAGCTCGGGACCGGGCGCGCCCTGATTCCCATCACGCCCGAAAACGCCCCGAATGTCGCGTTGCTGGCAACGCTGTCGGAACACACGGGCGGCGTGTGGACGGCGGCGTTCAGTCCCGACGGCCGTCAACTGGCCTCCTGCGGCGAGGACGGCCGGGTGATCATCCGCGTGGTTGATTCACTGTCGCACACCCGGACACTGGGCGATTCCGAGTACTGGGTGGTCGGGCTGGCGTTCAGTCCCGACGGTTCGCAGTTGGCCGCCGGGGAGGCCGACGGGTTCGGAGGAGCTTACGGCCCGATCCGCATTTGGGACGCGGCGGCCGATACCCTCGTGCGGACGCTGTCGGGGCATTACGGGGGCGTCTGGAGTCTCGACTACCAGGAGAGCACGGGGATGCTGGCCTCGGGCAGCTTCGATGGGACGGTGCGGATCTGGGACCCGCAGACCGGCGCGCCGGTGCGCATCCTGAGCGGACACACGGCGGCGGTGCTCGCGGTAGATTTCAGCCCCACCCAGGACCTGCTCGCTTCGTCGGGAGTGGATTTCACGGTACGCCTGTGGCAACCCGCGACCGGCGACACCGTGCGCGTGCTCCGCGGGCACACGGGCAATATCGGGTACGTGGAGTTCAGTCCGGACGGATTGGCGCTGGCCTCATCGGCCGACGACCGGACGGTCCGGTTGTGGGATTTTTCGGACGGCAGTCTGCTCTGGTCGCGCGCGGCCGGCCAGGGCTGGGTGAACTGCGTGACTTTCAGCGGCGACGGGCGCCTAATGGCCACCTGCGGCCACGACGGCTCGGTGGTGCTGCGCGACGCCTCCACCGGGGCCGAGCTCAAACGGCTGGCGGGACATCAGGGTCCGGTGCTGCGCGGGGCGTTCAGCCCTGACGGCACGCTGCTGGCCACCGCCTCGTGGGACCTCACGGTTCGGCTCTGGGGCGTGGAGACGGACTTAGACGGCGACGGAGCGGACAATGACAGCGACAACTGCCCGAACGTCCCCAATCCGGGGCAGGAGGATGCCGACGGCGACGGGATCGGCGATGCCTGCTGCTGCACTGTGCGGGGCGACTGCACCGGCGATGCGGCGGTGGGAGTCGCGGATCTCACGTACTTCATCAGATACCTCTTCCGCGGGGGGCCGGCGGCGGGTTGCCCGTCGCACGCGGACATCAACGCGGACGAAACGGTGGGACTGGCGGACCTGACCTGCCTGATCGGCTTTTTGTTCCGCGAAGGGCCGGCTCCCGCGGCCTGCCCTTCGGCCTGGCGGTGAGGGGAGGGTCGTGTGCCGCCGGAGGGCGCCGACGGCCGGACAGCTCTACCCCACGAGCTGCGGGATGAGGTCGAACATGTGTCGCGTGAAGTCGGTCGCGATGTTGATCATCCAGGGGAGAAAGATCAGCAGCGCGAGCGCGACCGCGAGGATCTTGGGCACGAAGGTCAGCGTCATCTCGTGAATCTGCGTGACCGCCTGGAAGATCGAGATCACGAGCCCGACGATCAGGCCGAACAGGAGCATCGGGCCGGAGATCAAGAGGGTCACCGAAAGGGCCTCGCGGCCGATGGCCACCACCATTTCCTGGGTCATATGATCAGTTTCTCCGTCAATGGACCGGTCGTCATCACGCCGGGTTCATGAGGGTCCCGGCCACCTTCGTTACATCCGGAACGACTCCACGAGCGATTTCACCAGCAAGTACCAGCCGTCCACGAGCACAAACAGGAGGATCTTGAACGGCAGCGATACGATCACCGGCGGCAGCATCATCATCCCCATCGACATCAGCACCGACGCGACCACCATGTCGATCACGAGAAACGGAATGAAGAGGACGAAGGCGATCTGGAAGGCGGTGCGCAGTTCGGAGATCACGAAGCCCGGCACGAGGACGTGGAGGGGGATATCCTCCGGCGTCTCAGGCGGCTCGAGCTTGGCCATGTCGACAAAGAGCGCGAGATCCTTCTCGCGCGTCTGCGCCAGCATGAACTGGCGGAAGGGTCCGGTGGCTTTGTCGAAGGCCTCCTTCCCGCTGATCTGTTTGTCCAAGTAGGGCTTGATCCCCTCGCCGTACGATTTCTCCACGGTCGGAGCCATCACGAAGAAGGTCAGGATGAGGGACAAGCCGACCAGCAGTTGGTTGGGCGGCATCTGGTTTATCCCCATCGCGCTGCGCAAGAACGACATCACCACGACGAAGCGGATGAAGGAGGTGACCATGATGAGGATCGACGGGGCCAGGGCGAGGATAGTCAGCAAAAGGACGATCTGCAGGGTGGTCGACAGCTCCTGGGGATTGTCGGCCGACCCGACCTGGAGCGAGACTTTCGGCAGGCTCTGGGCCGAGACATCGGCCGCGGCGAGCAGAGAGGCGGCCGCGACGAGGGCGCCGAGAACAAGCAGCTTTTTCATATCCGATATTTCTTGTCGCGCGACATCCTGTCGCGCGGTGGCGCCCGCAGGCGCGGTAACGGGCACTTAGGCAGTCAGGACTGTGTCTTTCCTTTTCAAGCGGAGCGTGCGCAGTTTCCCGGACGCCGCTTTGAGCACGTTCGGAAACGTCTCCGCCTCTCCCCCGGCCGCCGGGGCGGCGAGGATCTCGGCGGTCTTCTCCGGAGACAGCTCGGTCAGCAGCGTGATCGCGGTTTCGGTGACCCCGACCAGGACGGCCTTGTCGGCGACCCGCACCAGCGAGATCGTCTTGCGGGGGGCCACGGCGGCGGTTTCGATGATCTCGAGCCGCCCGGAGCGGCCGAACCCGCCGCGCTTGCCGGCGAGCCGCCGGAGGGCGTAAATGCCGCCGTAGATGCAGGCGATGACGATGGCGAGGGCGCTCGCGATACGCACCAGCGAAGGGAGGGCCGACCCGGCGAAGGGTGCGGCGTCGGTCTCGGAGTTCGGCGCCGCCTGCAGGCGTCCGAGGTCGACGCCGCGCTCGGCCGAGGCCGGGCCGCCGTTGATTAGCGCGAGGCCGGCGATGGCCGCGCCGAGGATGAGGGCGAGGCCGATGGAGCGCCGCCGGGTCAGTTTACTGTTCATCGCTCAGCAGTTTCAGCCGCTGCTCCGGCGTCATGAGTTGGACGATGCGGACGCCGAAGTTTTCGTCGATGACGACCACTTCGCCGCGCGCCACGATTTTTCCGTTGACCAGCACGTCGACCGGCTCGCCGGCCAGCTTGTTCAGTTCGACGACCGATCCGGGCCCAAGCGAGAGGATGTCGGCGATCGACATCCGGGTGCGGCCGAGCTCGATCGAGAGCGGCAGGTTGACATCCATGAGCAGGCCGATGTTGCGGGGGGCCGGTTTGGCCGCCGGTTCGGAGAGGTGCTGGAACTCGGCCTCGGCCACCTCGGCCGACCCGAACCGGATGTCCTCGGGCGCGGTCTTCGATTGCTCCTGCGGGAGATCCTCCAGCATCGCCATCATGGCCGCGTCGGCCTCTTTGCCGGACAGTTGTTCCCGGGCGGCGGCCTGCCGGACCGCTTCGCGGGCGGCCGTCTCGGCCTCAGCGCCGGGCTGGGCCGCGGCGGCCGCGCCGCCGACCTCGTCCTGCGGCTGCGCGTGCGTCTGATCCGTCATTGCTTCTTCTCCTCCGATGAGCGTTCACATACATCGATAACCTGGAACGCGCGCTTCTTGCCCGCCAGGCCGGGCCGCGCCGTGTACTTGCGCCGGCGGTTGACGAAGACCTCGATGGGCGCGTTGATTTTCTTCTCCGACGGCACGACATCCCCGATGCGCAGGTCGAGGAACTCCCGCATGCGGATGGACGTGTCGAGCAGGATGGCCGACAGGTCGACGGCCACGTCGTTGAGATTGGTGAGATTCACGTCGCGGTCGGATTTCTGGAGCCGCTTCTTGGTCGCGTCGATCCAGTTCTGGGCCGAGAGCTTGGTGATGATCGGCTCGAGCGCAACGTAGGGGTAGCAGATGGTGAGCAGCCCGGTCGACTGGAAGATCTTCACCTGGAACGAGACCACCACGACCGTTTCGCCGGGCGGGACGATCTGGATGAACTGCGGGTTGGTCTCGAACGATTTCTGCTCGACCTTGATCTCGACGATGTTCTCCCAGGACCGTTCGAGGTCGCGGTAGAGCCGGTGGGTGAGCCGTCCCATGACGGAGCGCTCGATGGGGGTCAGCTCGCGCTCGGTCTCGAGGATCTTGCCGCTCCCGCCGAACATGCGGTCGATGAACGAGAAGGTCAGGGTCGGGTTGAAGTCGACCAGGCTCAGCCCGTCGAGCGGCTCCGCCGCAAACGTGCAGCTGCACGAGGGCGTCACCAGCGACATGATGAATTCAGTGTAGGTGATCTGGTCGACGCTGACGAGATCGACGTCGACGATGGTCCGCATGATCGTCGACAGCGACGAGCTGTAGTGCCCGGCGAAGTTGTCGTGCATGTTCTCCAGCGTGCGGAGCTGGTCTTTCGACACCCGGTTGGGGTGCTTGAAATCGTAGGCGAGGACGGACCGCATGCGATCGTCGCGCCCGCGCTCCGCGCCCGGGGCCGATTCGCCCGACGACACCGTCGTCAGCAGGGCATCGATTTCATCCTGGGTCAGGATCTTCGCCACGTCGGCACTCCCTCACTGCAGCACAAAGTCGGTGTAGTAGACGCCGGCCAGCTCGTCCGTCTTCATGAGCTCCCCCACCCGCTTCTTGATCTGGTAGCGGGTGATCTCCTTCTGCCGGGTGTCGGTGAGCTGGGCGACCGTTTTCGAGGACAGGATCGTGATGAGGGCGTCGCGGATAGCGGGCTCGCGGGCGCGGAAGGCGATCATCGCGGCCTCGGTCTTCACTTCGAACCCGATCGACACTGAGAGGAAGCGCGAGCCGCCGGTGCCGGCCGGGTTGATCACGAGGTCGTCGATAGTGAAGATGCGGGCGGCGTCGGCGCCGCCGCCGTGCCCGCCCCCGGACTCTTTCCTGGTTTCCGCCGGCGCGGTCTCGGCGTGCGGCGCGGGGGCGGCGGATTCGGCGGCCCCCGCCGGCGTCTCCGGCGACGGCGCGAGCATCGGTTTGACCACGCCCAGAGCCAGCACGATGCCGACGACGACGGCGGCCAGGCCGATGCCGCCGAACAGGAGCAGCTTCTTCTTCCCGCCCGGGGCCGGGGCCGGCTGGTCCGGGGGAGGCGCGGCCGCCGCGGGGGTTACGGCCGTCTTCTCGTTCTTGTCACTTTCGTTCGGCATGGCGTTCTCCTATCGCGCGGGCCCGCCGTCCGGCGCCGGGGGCGCCGGGACGGCGGTCGCGCTGGTCCGGCGCGCCCCGACCCGGTTCGTCCGAAAGACGAACCATGATCTCGCCGTCGACATTGACGAACGTCACCGGTCCCGGAAGCGATTCCAGGAAGCGGATGAGTTCGGCGGTGTACTCGAACGGCACTTCGTTATGTCGGGTCACGCGAATCATCTAGTCGCTACCTCTTGATGTTGACCAGTTCGTCGAGCATGTTGTCGGAGGTCGTGATCACCCGGGCGTTGGCCTGGAAGCCGCGCTGGGCGGTGATCATCCCGGTAAACTCCTGGGCAATGTCGACGGCCGAGCTCTCCAGGGCGCCGGAGAAGATCTGTCCGGAGATGGTCTGCCCGGCGACGCCCTCGACGGCGCTGCCCGAGTTGGCGCTCTCCTGGTACATCGACTTCCCCGCTTTCCGCAGACCGGACTGGTTGAAGAAGTCGGAGAGCATGACCTGGGCGAGCAGGCGGGTGACGCCGTTGTTGAAGATGCCGGAGATGTTGCCGGCCTTGTCGATCGCGATCTTCTCGAGGATGCCCACGCCGTAGCCGTCCTGGCGGACGATCGAGGCGGTGTGGGTTCCGGAAGCGAACCCGGTGAGGCCGTCGAAACTGAACGCCGTGCCCGGGTTGACCACGACTTCCATGTTTTCGGCGCCGTTGTTGGGGTTGATCGTGATCGCTTCGTTGCCGCCGTTGTAGGCGAACGAGTTGAGCGAGCCGTCGGGGTTGAACTGGACATACCCCGACCCGCCCGTGAGCACCGTCTCCGTGCCGAGGGTGGCGACAGACCACTCCCAGCGGTTGGTGAGGGCGGAGCGGAAGAACTCGATGGAGAGAGTGTGGCGGCCGCCCTGGGAGTCGAAGACCGTGATCGAGGCGGTGTGGGTGGTCGACTCGGTGTCGATAACCAGGTCGTTGCCGTTGGTGGCGCCGATGCCGGCCTGTCCGGCGGTGATTTCGACGCCGCCGTCGCCCAGCCCGCTGAGCCCGGTCACCAGGCCGGTCCGCTCATCGACAACCAGGCCGAGCTGGGTGACAAACGGTCCGCCGGCTGTCCCGGATCCCTGGAGGGGGGTGAAGGTGTCGGTCGCCACGAGCGTGGTGTCGGCGCCGCCGGAGGTGGCCACGGTCGCGCCCAACCCGGCGCCGAAGATCGTGTTGAGCACGTCGCCGGCCCCGGCCGGGGAGCTCACGATGTTGTAAGTGGCGTGGTCGCCGGCCCGCGTCCGCATGATCGTGATCGCGCCGGATCCGTCGAGGCTCGCCGACACACCGGCGATCTGGTTCAGGGAGGCGATGAGTTCCTCGACCGTGGTGGTAGCGCTCAGTCCGGAGATCGTCTCCGTCCGGGCGCCGTCAATGGTCAGGCTGAAGTCGGAGAAGTCGGTGACGCCGAGGGCGCCGAGGGTCTGCGCGCCGGTCATTCCGGCGGTCGCGCTGGTGACCGTGTCGGCAATCGCCTGGTCGCCGGTGATGCTGACGCGGTGGGTGCCGCCCACGCCGTCAAGCGCGGTCCCGGACACCAGGAGGACATTGGAGTCGCCCGATTCGACGAGCGCGGCATTGGCGTCGCTCGCCGAGGCGTCAAGATTGGCCGAGAGCCAGATTTCCTCGGTGGCGTTGGCCGGATCCTGCTGGCCGAAGGGGAGCCGGATGGGTCCGGTGGTCGCCAGCGAGGGGATCTGGCCGGTGTTGTCGGCCATGCGGCCGAGGACGTACAGGCCGTTGGAGGGATCGACGAGGGTGGCCTGGGAGTCCAGCCCGAAGGCGCCGGCCCGGGTGTAGAAGCGGTTGCCGTTGGCGTCGCCGAGGATGAAAAACCCCGAGCCCTGGATGGCCAGGTCGAGGATCTGGCCGGTCGTCTCGAGCCCGCCCTGCTGGAAGAGGTTGTCGATCGAGGCCACTTCCATCCCCAGCCCGAGCTGGACCGGGTTGGTGCCGCCGGTGATGGCCGAGGGGCGCCCCGCGCCCTTGAACGTCTGCACGAGCGCTTCCTGGAAATTCACACGGCTGGTTTTGAACCCCACGGTGTTGATGTTGGCGATGTTGTTGCCGATCACGTTCATTTTCACCTGGTGGTTCTTCAGTCCGGACACACCGGCATACAGTGATGCCATCATGATGTGCGTACCTCCGTTTTGCCGTCGCCGGGCCTCTCCATCCCAATGGAGGCCGACCCGCGGTGCGATGCAGTGTTATGGTTGGTGTTCATCACAGTTCTCACAGGATGACGGCCGAGTCGATCGACGTCACCACGCCCTCGCGCAGGTTGTCGCGGTCGAAGGCGGTGATGACGGTCCGGTTGGGCACGGCCACGACCAGGGCCGCCTCGTCGGTGAGGACGAGCGTTTCGCGCGAGCCCTTGGCGGCGGCGCGGTCGATCGCGTCGGCGATTTTCGCCAGCGTGGCATCGCTCAGCGCGATCCCGCGCGAGAACAGCCGCTGACTGGCGTGTTTGGAGAAATGCACGGCCCGGTCGGCCGCCAGTTCGCGGGAGAACATCTCCCGGAACGACCCCTCTCCGGCCTGGGCCGGCCCGGCGGGGGCGGTCCGGTTGGCGATCTCGATCAGGTTGACCGGGCGCTGGCCGACTGCTATCGGCTGGGGCGTGATCTTCATCGTAACGTCCTTCCGCTTCTCCGTCTCCCGGCGTCACTCGCCGCCGAGTTGCCCCTCTTCGGCAATGGCCGCCACGTCGCCGAACGGGATCTCCATGCCGTCGACGCGGAAATAGGCGGCGCCGTCGCGGTAGGTCACCGCTTCGACCACGCCGCGCATGCCCAGTTTGGGAGTGTATTCGGCCCCCGCGCCGTCGACCGCCCGCACCGCCACCGCGTACGATCCCTCCGGCACCCGGTTGCCCTGGGCGTCGGTGCCGTCCCAGGTGAAAGTGTGTTTGCCGGAGGCAAGGTTCTCGTCGGTGAGGGTGGCGACCACCTCGCCGTCGGCGTTGGTGATCTTGATTTCCACGCTGGCCACGAAGCGATCGGTGGTGATGGTGAGCGACGGCTCTTTTGAACCGTCGAAGTAGATCGTGTCGTAGGAGGCCTCGACCTCTTTGCCGATGAGTCCCGCGGCCATGACGTTGTTGATGGACTGCATCTGGAGGTAGTCCCACTTGTTGGATTCGGCGATGCCCTCGGCGATGTTGGTCATCTGTTCGAGCGAGGAGAACTGGGCGAGCTGGGCGATGAAGTCTTCATCCTCCATCGGATTGAGCGGATCCTGATTCTGCAGTTTGGTGACCAGCAGCTGGAGGAAGTCGTCCTTGCCGAGCTGCTGCAGGCTTCCGGTCTGCCCGCTGTTGGCGGCCGCCGACATGAGTCCGCCGACGGTGGTGTTGGTGATTTCGCTCATGGTCGTCTCCTATGCCAAAACATCCACCCCGCCGGCGCCGAGATAGCCGGACGATCCGGTCGCGGGGACCGCGGGCGGGGCGGGGGCGGTTTCATCGTCTCGGTCGAAGCGGCCTCCGGAAGCGCCGGAGCGTGGCCAGTGCGGCGCGTGCTGCGCAAACCACTGCCCGCGCGCCCCCTGCTGGCCGATCGCCACTTCGATGTGATCCACTTTTATGTCCGCCCGGGCGAGGGTCTCGACAAGGCGGTCCAGGGAATTCTCAATCGTGTGTTTCGCGCGGGCGGTCTCGACGATGACCCGGGCGGAGAGATGCTCGTCGCGCACCGTCAGGTGGAGCCGGGCCGGGCCGAGATGCTCGGGGTCGATGCGCAGTTCGACCGAGTCGCCGCCGGGGCGGAGGGCCGTCTTCACGTCCGCCGGCAGCGTGAAACGGGCGGGCGGCGTCTGCACCCGCTCGCCGGCGGCCGCCGTGCGGAGATCGTCTGCGCCGGCGCCTTTGGCCGACCCGGCCAGGGTCGCAGCCGCCTCGCCGGATGCATCGGGGGCCTTGCCTCTGCCCCCTGCCAGCGTGAGGAACCGGATCTCGCGGGTCAGAGGGAACAGACGGCTGTCGGTGAAGTGTCCATCGGCAGTGTCTGGTGCGGCGGCGGCCGGGCGCGGCGTTGTCTTGGCGCCCGCCAGGGCCGCCCCCGGGGTTCCGGGCGAAGCCGGGCGCGCCGCCCGATTCTGCAGGAGGCGAAAACGAATATCGCTGCCGGCGGGCGTGGTTACAATCACCACGTCCCGACCGGCATTTTCAGCGAGGATTTCAAATTTGCAGGGAGCCTCGGACGAAGCAGCCGCGCCGCCCGCCTGCGCCGATCCGTGGCCGGCGGCAGGCGTGACCACCAGCTCCTTGAGGCTGACCTTCTCAAACCAGCTCTCGAGTGCGGTCGGCGATGCGCCGCTCTCCAGCGGGACCCGGGCCGCGGACGCAGGGACGGACACGTGGGGAGCCGGGATCTCCGACGGCTGCGGCAACGGCAGCGAAATGCGAATGGCCGGGTGCCCCGGGTCTTTCGGGGAAAGATCGAGCATCAGCCGGCCCTCGGCCGCGCGCGCGTCGGTGATTATGTACGCACCGGCCGGGAGCGTGTCGAGCGGCTGCGGGGTAAGATCCTGAATCAGTTGCAGTGCGGCCGGGGTGGGAACGAAAGTTCCGGTTCCGATAGATCCCGGCGGGTTCGTCGCCGCCGGGGAGTATTCGTCCGAGACAGCAGCGGCCTGGATCGCCGCCCGCCCCTGGAGGACCGACCGGGCCTTGTCATAAATGTCACCGCTCGTCGTCTCCAGCGCCTCGAAATCCCATCCCGGCGAAACGAGGAGGTCGTCCAAGAGTGCGCGTTCACCGTCGCGTGTCGCCGGGACAAGCGGACGGCAGGCGGCGGCCAGAGTATCGTCGGCGGGCCGAGCGGTCTGACCGGGGACCGAAGCGGCCTGCGTCCCCGATGGCATCGAGGCGGTTTTCGCCAACGGAAGGAGCGATGTCACCCGAGACGGGCCGAGGGCGGTCTGCATGAGAGCGCCGAACAGCAGTTCCGGCGGAGCGCCCGCCTCTTTCCCGGCCGTCGCCCCGGAGGGTTCGACTGTCGGCAGTGGCGCGACTCCGAGCAGGAGGTTCATAATATCGGGTGACAGGGTCGGCATCGTTATTTTTCCGCAATCGTGATCATCTGTTTGGACAGGCGCGCCGCCCGCTCGGGGGGGAGCAGTTGGAGCACCTCGGAGGCGTTCTTGGCTTTCATGCGCGGCAGGATCGACACGACCGTCTCATCGTCGAGGTTGGTCATGAGCTTGGCCACGGCGTGCGAGTCCATCCCGTCGTAGAGCTTGGCGAGACCGGCGGTGCGGGCCGATTCGGCCTGTTCAAGCACGAGCATCTGGCGGCTGACCTCGTTCTCGCGGCGGACGAGATCGTTCTCCCTGGTCTTCAGTTGCGACTCCCATTGGGCGAGCCGTTTCTGCTCCTCGGCCAGGTGGTCGGCCGTCCCGGGTGCGCCCTCGATCGCCGGTGCCGTATCACCGGCGGCCGCACTCTCCGCCGGGTCGTAGTCGAGCACGTTCAGGTTCTCCTGAATGAGCGCGAGCATGTCGGAGTCGTCCTCGCCGGCCAGGAGACTGTCGAGGATCTGGTCGTCGGTCAGTTGCGCCGCCTGGGCGGCGCGGTTCCCGGCGAGAGTGCTGTCGGTGTCGCCCGGTGCGACCGGCGCGGTGGACTTCCCGCCGAGCAGCAGGAGCGTTCCGACCGACGCCGCCGCGATCACGGCGAGGCCGAGACCGCCGTAGAGGAGGTAGGTCAGAAGTCCCTTTTTGGCCGGGGGCGGATTCGGCGTGGGCGCGGGGGTCGCAGCCGGTGCGGGCGGGTTGTTGGACGGGTTTTGATCGGTCACACTAATACTCCGAGCTACATTTTTCCGAGGGAGCACTTTGCACAGCCCGTGCCAATTCTCCCGCGCCCGGTGTAAGTGTCGCATTGATTGGAGGTTGCGGGCTGCTCGCGGCGGGCGCGGGCCGGCCGGAAAGCGGCCCGGCGGGAAGAATTTTCCGCTTCGATGGGAAAGATGGGATCGCCGCGGGGCGCGGCGCGGGACCGCCCAAAATCTGTATTTATCGACTGCGGAACACGATTTTTCTTGACTTATCCGCACCTGACCGGTACAATGGTCGTGAATGAAACGAAGGATTCCCGGCACTGCTCTTATCGAACCTTGGCGACACACTCCATGACATCTCGAAAGGCGGACCGTAGGGACCGATGCGCAATAGTGCGCTTGAACGTGCTGTGTTCTGCAATGTGCGAAAAAGAATCTCCGCAGGGCAGGGCCGGCCAGACGGAGAGTTGGTAGAATGAAGATCTACATTGGGAACATGTCGTACTCGACGACCGAGGATCAGCTGCGCCAGGCGTTTGAAGCCTTTGGCGAGGTCTCGGAGGTCAACCTGGTCATGGATCGCGACAGCGGTCGGCCGAAGGGATTCGCTTTCGTCGAGATGCCGAATCAGGACGAAGGCAAGGCGGCGATCGCGGCCATGAACGGCAAGGAGTTCGACGGCCGTACGCTGAACGTCGACGAGGCCCGGCCGCGCCGTGAAGGCGCGGGCGGCGGCGGCGGCGGACGCGGCGGACGGGGCGGTTTCGGCGGCGGCGGCGGCGGCAATCGTCGCGGCGGCTGGTGAGCCCCCGAGTTCCCAAGCCCTGACATGAGAAGAAGGCCGGTGTGAACCGGCCTTCTCTTTTTTTTGCCTTGGGCGGCGGGGCCACGCCGGCCGGCCGCTCAGTTCACGGCCTCGGCCAGCTGGAGGCGGCGGTAGATCCGCGCGTAGTCGCCCTCGGCGTCGATGAGGGCGCTGTGGGCGCCCTGTTCGACGACGCGACCGCTGTCGAGCACAAAGATCCGGTCGGCGCGCTCGAGGGTGTCGGGGCGGTGGGTGATCAGTACGGCCGTCATCTCGGGCATGACCTCGTGGAGGCGTTCCCACAGCTCGGCCTCGGTGCGGGAGTCGAGCGCGCTCGTGCAGTCGTCGAGCACGAGAATTCTCGGTTTGCCGACGAGCGCGCGGGCGAGAGCCAGGCGCTGCTTCTGCCCGCCCGAGATGGCCACTCCCCGGGTGCCGATCGGGGTCTCCAACCCCTGCGGGAAGCCCGCGATTTCGCCGCGGAGCCGGGCGACGTCGATCGCCCACTCGAGCAGCGTCTCCGAGATCCCCTCGCGGCCGAAGATGATGTTGTTGCGGATCGTGTCCGAGAAGAGGACCGGTTCCTGGGGCACGAACCCGATCGCGCGGCGGAGCTCCTCGAGGCGGTACTCACGCAGGTCGAGGCCGTCGAGCCGCACGGTCCCCGCGGTCGGGTCGACCAGCCGGGGGATCAAGTTGACCAGCCAGCTCTTGCCGGAGCCGACTTTGCCGACAATCGCGGCGGTCTGGCCCGGCGCGATCTCGAACGACACGTCCTCGAGGATCTTCCGCTCCATGCCCTCGAAGGCGAAGCTGACGTTCTCGAATGTCAGCCGCCCCTGGCCCTCGCCGTTGGGGCTGAGCCGGCCGATGTCGGCCACCATCGGCGGCACCTTCTCCAGCTCGACGAGGCGGTCGATCGAGACCGCCGACTGCCGCGACTTGACGAGGAACTGCCCGATGTCGAACATCGGGAAGACCAGCCAGGTGGCGTAGTAGATGAAGGTGGCGATGCTGCCGATCGACAGGTCGGCGTAGAGCACGCGGTAGCCGCCGGCGAGCAGCACGATCACGACCGCGAACTGCCACAGGTAGTGGTAGAGCGAGTCCATGACGGCCGCGATCCGCACGGCGTCGATCTCGGCCTTGCGGCGCTCCTCGGCGGCGCCCGTGAATTTCACCTTCTGGGCCTGCTCGCGGACGTACGCCTTGACCACCCGGATCCCCGAGAAGCAGGCCTCCATGACGTCGTTGAAGTCGGAGATGCGCTTCTGGAGGGCATCGTAGCGCCGGTCCAGCAGCGAGCTGCTGCGGAAGAACAGGACGACGATGAACGGCAGCGGCAGGGCGGTCCAGGCGGTCAGGCCGGGACTGATCGTGAGCATCGAGGCCACGATGAAAACCACCGCGAGCGTCGCCTCGTACAGCCGGAAGATCCCCGAGCAGGCGAACCAGGAGAGCTTGTCCTGGACGTCGTCGGTCATGCGCGTGAGCAGATCGCCGGACCGGTAGTGGTTGAAGAAGTCCGGGCCCTTGGCCGTGATGCCGTCGAAAGCCTCCTGGCGGAAGTGCCACTCGAGGCGGGTGTTCATCCAAGCCCGCCAGGACTGGAAGTAGGCGTAGAGGGCGTAGGCGATCAGGCCGAACAGGATGAACGTCACGGCGTAGGCGGCGGTCGTGTTCAGACCGATCGCGCGGCCGAGTTCGCTCAGCCACCCGGCCGCGCCGGTCCGGGGGGCAGCGCCCGTGTTGAGGTAGTCGATAGTCAGCCCGATGAGGCGCGGGAGCGCCACCATGAGAGCCGTCTGCAGCGGAGTGAGCACGAGCAGGATGACGAGCACTTTGGGGTAGTGCCGCCAGTACCGCCAGAGCCACCGTATTTTATCCCGCATGGGTCATTACTCCGTTTCGATGCTTGAACTGCAGGTGGAACAGCTTCGAGTAGTAGCCGTTCGCCAGGATCAGTTCGGTGTGCGTGCCGCGCTCGATGATTTCGCCGCGGCGGATGACAAGGATCTGGTCCGCATCGAGAATCGTCGAGAGACGGTGCGCGATGATGAGCGAGGTCCGGCCGGCGGTCAGCCTGCGCAGCGAGGCCTGGATGGTCCGCTCGGTTTCCGGGTCGACCGAGCTGGTCGCCTCGTCGAGGATCAGCACCTCGGGGTCGACGGCGAGCGCCCGGGCGAACGAGAGCAACTGGCGCTCGCCGCGGCTGAAGTTGGAGCCTTTCTCCGACACCTCGGTCTTGTAGCCGGCGGGGAGCCGCCCGATAAAGGCATCGGCCTCGACCGTCCGCGAGGCCTCGACAATCTGCGCCTCGCTCACCGCACCGTTCTCCAGGCCGATGTTGCCGGCCACGTCGCCGGGGAACAGGATGATGTCCTGGAGGACCAGCGCGAACCGCCGGCGCAGGTCGGCCTGGCGCAGGTCGCGGATGTCAACGCCGTCGACCGTGATCCGTCCGCGCTGCGGGTCGTACAGCCGCAGCAGCAGGTTGATGACGGTCGATTTACCGCCGCCCGTGACCCCGGCGAGGGCGACCCGCTTGCCGGCGGGGATGTCGAACGACACGTCGCGCAGCACCCAGTTGTCGTCGTCCCCGTACGAGAACCAGACGTTTTCGAAGCGGATGGTCCGATGGAGACCGGGCCAGTCGACGGGCCGGGCCGGGTCGAGCACTTTCGGCCGGATCGAGAGGAGGGCGAAGATCCGGCGGGCGCCGGCGATTCCTTTCTGGAAGACGCCGAGCTGCTCGGCGGTCCGGGCGATGGGCTCGAATTCGCGCCAGATCAGCAGGATGAACATGACCATGGTCCCAGAGGAGACGCCCCACATCGACCCGAGCAACAGGACCAGCCCGACTTTTACGAATTCGATGTAGCCGAGCAGGTTGAAGAAGATGCAGACGCCGATGTTGACGTAGGAGTCCTCGCGGAACTTGCGCTCACTGGCGTGCGACACGCGCGCCCGCGCATAGGCGCCGCGGTGGAAGATCTGGACGATCGACATGCCGTGCAGGAACTCCGCCAGCGCCGCGGTGACCTCGGCCGCCCGCTTGCGCACCTCGAGGAAGCGGTGCGAGGTGAGCCGGTGGAAAACGTAAATCATGAGGGCCAGCGCGGGCAGCGACAGCGACAGCACGAGCGCCAGCCGGGGGTGGTGGTAGAACATCACGCCGAGGATCCCGACAATCAGGACGACGTCGCCCACGATGAGCACGACCGTGTTGGTGAAGAGCATGCGCAGCGACTCGGTGTCCGATTCCACCCGCGCCATCACGCGCCCGACCGGGTTCTTGTCGAAGTAGGAGACGTCGAGCGAGAGGATGTGGTCGAACAGCTTGCGCTTCAGGTCGAGCATGACATTCTGCCCGATCGTCTCGAGCTTGACGCGCTGGATGTACATGAGCGCCAGGGAGGCGATCTGGAGCAGCACCACGGTCAGCCCGACTTTCACGAGCGGGGAGAAATCCCGCTCGGCGGCGGGGCGATCCAGTTGTCCGCGCAGGATCTTGTCGATCGCCTGCTGGATCAGCCAGGGCCAGGCGAGGGTCATGGCGGTCACGGCGACCAACAGGAGCAGGCAGAGCGCCAGACCTTTTTTATGAGCGGCCAGGAACGGCAGCAGGCCGCGAAAAGCCCGGCGGACGCTGACGTCCTTTTCGTCTTTGCCGATGTCCTCGTGTTCGTACAATTCCGCAGTCATTGTCGGCCTCGTTCACAGTCTCGATTGGTGCGGCGGAGCCGCGGCCGATCCGGCGAAAAAAAACCCGCCGGACCCTGTCTCGGTGCGGCGGGGGAAAATTCTCTCGTGGGAGCGGCCTAAACAGACACACTCCTCCCGCCGCATTTCTTCCCGTTCGGCATGGCAGCCGAGATGTAGACCTTAAGCTGGATCACGGAATCCTCCTGAGTCTATCACTATGCAGCGGTCAACAATTCATCACAGCATTAGGACGGCGTCTCCGTCCCCTTTGTTTCGCCAAGTAACGCCTTTTTTTGTTTTTGTCAATCGCTTTTTTTTCAGTCTCGCGGCTACTCCTGCACCGTCCGCTCGGCGCGGTTGATCGACCGGTCCGACCCTAATCCGTAGGCCTCGGGGTTCTGGTAGCGGCCGCGCTCCCGCGCCGGTTTGTCAAGCTCGACCGCGATGCGGTGGGTCTCCGCATAGGGATCGTGCCGGATCCCGGTCACCTGCCATGAGACCTCGATGTTGGGCTTGTCGGTCCTGATGACGAACCGTCCGCCGGCGACTTTTTCGGCGATGATCGCCTGGGCGAAGTCCCCGATCACGGTGAGCTGGTAGCGGAAATCCCGGTTGAGGGCCTCGAAGTAGTCGGGCAGCGTCACAACGGCGTAGCCCGCGGCATCGGTCGTCACCACCCCGTCGTAGATGTTCTTCATATCGGGGGACTCGACGAAGGAATGCTGGAGGTACCTGTTTTCCGGATCGAGCGGGTGGTCGATGCGGAACGACCCGGCAGCTTTGGAGAGGGTGCCGGTGACGGCGACGTCGCCGTCGAAGTACCCCGCCCAGTTGGTGGCGCCGGCGGAGGCGTAGGCATAGACGCCGTAGGCGGTTTCGCCGCCGAGGCCGAAAGCGGCGAGGCCGCGCGAATAGCCGGCGGTGGCGTCGGCCGCCCCGGCCAGGGCATAGACCCCGGTCCGGTAGCCCGAATGCGCGACCGGCCCGGAGGCGGCGGCATACAGGCTGTGGACCGAACCCGCGCCGTTGTTGGCGGCCCCGAGACTCAGACCGTAGACGAGGCCGGGACTCAGAAATTCCTTGCTCACTTCGAGAGCCGCGGAGGCGGAGGGGGCGCCGGCGCTGCCGATTTTGACGCCTCCGACAAACGTCTTGGCGCCCGTGACTGTCTGGGCGCCGGAGAGGCTCGCGGCCGTCCCGGCCACTTTGTCGACCGCGATCGCAGCGGTCGGCGAGATGTCGGCGTCGACAATGGTGCCGTCGGCGATCTCGGCGGTCTGCACCGAGCCGTTGGCCAGGTCGAGCGCGCTGAGGGTGTTGTCGAGCACTTTCTCGGAGTTCACCGAGCCGGCGGCCAGTTCCGCCAGGCCCACCGAGTTGGCCGCCAGTTGCGGATCGGGATAGGTGCCGGCCAGGTCGCCCCCGGCGGGATCGCCCAGCTTCATCGCCTGGTCATAGCGGATGGCATCGGAGGCGAGCTGTCCTGGGGCCAGGTTCCGGATCAGGCGCCCCGACATATACAAATCGCCGATCAGCGCGCGGCTGCCGTCGACCCGTACGTACTGGGGGTGGTCATCGTCGAGCAGTCCGGTGAGGCTGCCGTGGTCGGAGGTCCCGCCCGGCGAGGCCAGGGCGTACGCGGCGGTGTCGGCGCGCACGGCGCGGAAAGCGAAAGCCGCCGAGCCGAGTCTGATCCGCGGTTGTCCCTCCGCCTGACCCTCGATCGAGAGCCCGACCCAGAGGTTGGTATCGGCGAAGAGGTCCGGAGTGAGCGCGGGCATCGGGGAAACGCCGAGGTTGAGGGAGAAGAGGCCGCCGACAGTAGTGACGGTCACCACCCCCGAATTCCAGACTTCGTTTTCGGGCAGGGCGGCGGTCGGGTCGTTCCAGATAATGATGCGCACGTCCGCCGGACCGTCCGCTACCGGGATGCCGAGGTCATCGGTGAGCCGGCCCTGGAACGAAATCACCTGGGGGGCGCCGGCCATGAGGGCGGCGGCGAGAGTCACGACCGCGGCCGCCGCCACGGCGGTGGATCGGGGAATTGACATAGCTTATCTCCTTGCGATTTGCTGCTCTGGCAAAACCGTCGGGCGGCGTTGTGCGATGCCGGCCAGGAACGATGCGGGAACCTGAGAAATTCCGCCGCCTTGTGCAAGATACTAGGAAGTTCAATTCTGTCAAGGCAACACGGAGCGCGCGATGCCCTCTCACCGCACGATCGGCACCGTCTGACGGCGGCCGCACACGGTCGCACCGAGCAGGCATGAGCCCCGGTACACCGTCTCCCCGAACCTGAGCGGATTGTTGACCGTGAGCTTGTAGTAACCCTTCGGCAGATAGCGCGCCAGAAGGGGAAGCGCGGGGCGGTCGGACTCGAGGAAGTGCAGGGTGACCGACACGAAGCAGGTGTCCGGGGCGACCTTGAACTCGAGGGCCGGCGCCCAGGCATTGGGGTCGACTTCGTTGGTGCGCACGAACACCGAGTCTTTCCGGTCTGCTCGAATCAGGGTGAAAACGGAGTCGGCGTGGACAATGCGCGGCTCCACCCAGACCTCGTCGTAGAAACCGCGCGGGACGGTGGGCTGGTCGGCCACCGGCGGGGGCGGGGCGCACCCGATCAGCGCCGCGGCCGCGGCCAGCACGACCGCCCCCAGGCCGGCGAGACAGCGGACGAGCACGCTCATGGCAGGTAGGTGACCTCCCGGCGGTACTCGTAGTCGCCGACTTTGATCCGGATGGTGTAATTGCCGCGCGGCATGCGCTCGGGCGGCCGATAGGGTATCCAGTGGGTGCCGATGTCGAGCACCGTGTCCGGGAGCATGACATCGAAGTGCACGTCGCGCCGGTTGAGGATCTCGGCCGCCACCGGTGCGCCATCGGCCGTGAGGACCACGCCGATGCGGAAGGGGTTGTCGGGATCGAAGGGGGTGAGGTCGCTCTGCAGTTCCCACAGGGAGTAGCGGGCCGTGAGATTTTCCCAGCTGAGCGCGCCGCAGTAGTCGACGCGGCCGCGGTATTTGCCCTCGGGCACGCGGAGGCCGGAGTCGTCGCGTTTGTCCCAGTAGAAGTTGTAGTAGCCGGGGGCGGCGAGGAAGTCGACGAGGCGGCGGACGACCCGATTGGCGGAGTCGACGACCTCGACGATCATGCGGCAGCGGGAGGTGCCTTCGGCGGCCGCCCAGATGCGGAGGCGTTCGGCCTCGGCCGAGTCGGCCGGTGGAACCTGAAGCCCCTCAATGGTCTGCGCGGAGGCCGCCGCGCCCAGCAGGAGCGCCGCGAGGCACCCGGCCGGAATTGCCCGAGTCATCTTCATAAGCAACTATATATGTATACACGCGAACCGGCTCAAGGAGAAAGATGTTTTCGCCGTCCGCCCAAAAGCCGGTGGCGCGGCGCGGCGCCGATGTCTATACTCCTGTCCGATGGCCGCGCGAGTTGCAGGTATGATGAAGTTCTGGGAGTCCATGGCCACAGGGCGCCGCCGGGGCAAGGTCCTGCTGGCGCTTATCGTGCTGACGCTGGCGGTCTATGGCCACATGATTTTCGTCTCCATCCCGGCGGTTTCGGCCCGGGCCGGAGGGATGCAGATTCTCGACCTGATGCCGGTCGGGTACAGCCCGGCGTACGCCGCGCAGTTGTTCGAGCGACTGGGGGAGGCGGGCCGCCGCGCCTACCTTACCGAGCAGATCCCGGTCGACCTGCTCTACCCGTTTCTGTTCGGAGTGACTTTCGCGTGGCTTCTCCTCTACCTGATGTGGCGGGTTTCGCCGCGGCGGACATGGGCCCTCGGGGCGGCGGCGATGCCGCTCCTGGCGGGCCTTTTCGACTACGCGGAGAACGCCGCGATCATCGCCATGCTCGCCTCCTATCCGGACTTCTCCCCCGGCCTGGTGCGGTGGAGCAGCGGGTTCACCATCGCCAAGTCGTGTCTCACCACGCTCTCCGTTGTCCTCCTGCTGGGCGTGCTGGCGGCGGCGGCGGTGCGGCGGTTTTCCCGATCCCGCCATCCTGCGGAGGCCGCATGAACCGCATTACGGCGGTTGAATTCCGCGCGCGGCTCGAGGCCCTCTGCACCCAGCGCAACAACCCGGGTCTCCCCCGCCGGCGGCGCGACCAACTCATCCTGCTCGGGAGCATCGTGCGGGAACTGGTTCCGGGGCGCACCTACAGCGAGCCCGACATCAACGCGGTGATCGCGGCGTGGCTGGCCGATGTCGGCCGGTCGATCGATATCGACTTCGTGTCGCTGCGCCGGCAACTGGTCGATGAAGGCTTCCTGGCGCGCGATCCGGCCGGCAACGCCTACCGCCTGGAGCCGCAGCGGACGGCCGACTTGTTCGAACCCGAGACGGCGGCGATCGACCCGGCGCAGGCAGTGCGGGAGGCGCGGGAGCGGCGCGAGAAGCGCCGCCAGGCGCACCGGTGAGCGCCGCGATCCCCACTCAACGAGGACGGTATCACAATGACCGGCAGGCACTCCGATCTCTCCGCGGCGCACATCGCCGCCTTTCGGCGCGACATCCGGGCCTTCTACCGCCGCCACGGACGGCATCTGCCGTTTCGCGAGACGAATGATCCATACGCGATCACGGTCGCGGAGATCATGCTCCAGCAGACGACGGTCGAGCGCGTGACGCCGTACTACGAGGCCTGGCTCCGGCGCTTTCCCGACTGGCAAACGGTGGCGGCGGCCCCCATCCGCGCCGTCCTCGCCGCCTGGTCGGGGCTCGGGTACAATCGGCGGGCGCTGTACCTGCAGAAGCTCGCGCAGACGGTTGTCGGCGAGTACGGCGGGGAGCTTCCCTCCGACCCGGCGGTATTGCGCCGCCTTCCCGGAATCGGACCCTACACCGCGAACGCGGTTGCGGCGTTCGCTTTCGGCCGGCGGGTGGCGGCAGTCGACACGAATGTCCGGAAGGTGCTGCTCCACCGGTTCGGGCTCGCGGCGGATGCGCGGCCGGCCGAGATCCAGCGGATCGCCGAGCTCGTGCTCCCGCGCACGGGTATTCGGGCGTGGCACGCGGCCCTCATGGACTACGCGCGCCTCGGCCTCCCGCCCCGGGAGAGCCGGCGCTTGCGGGTGCGCCGCCAGCCGCGGTTCGAAGGCTCGATCCGGCAGATTCGCGGGGAGATCATCCGGCGTCTCACCCGCCGATCCCGAGTCAGCCTGGGCACGCTTGCCCGCGACCTGGGGCGGTCGATGGCCGAGGTGCGGGCGGCCGCCGAGGGGCTGGCCCGGGACGGTCTTGCGGTGGCGACCGGGCGCACGGTGCGGCTGCCCTAGGGAGGGGAAAACCGGCTCCGGGCGCCGACTTCCCGCTTGGCATATCCGTGCCCGCCCACTATATTTAAGGCGTACTGCGATATCCGCCGATCAAGCGATTACAGGATCTGTTGCAGGAGCCGTTCATGTATTTGGCGAAACCGTCAGCCCCCGTGGCCCCCTTCCGCGTTCTCCAAGCCCTCCTGGTTTGCCTGGTGCTGATCGCCACGATTCCGCGGCCGGCGGCGGCCGCCACGATCAACGTTCCGGCCGACTCGGCCACGATCCAGGCGGCTATTCTCGGGACGCTCCCCGGCGACACGGTGCTCATCGCCCCCGGCACATACCACGAGAACATCTCGTTCATCGGGCGGAGCATTGTCGTGCGGTCCTCGGGCGGCCGGGAGGCCACGATCATCTACGGCGACAGCGTCAACGCGGCGGTCCGTTTCGAAACGGGTGAAGACACCTCGGCGCACCTGGAGGGGGTGACAGTGCGGCGGGGGGGCGCCGCCGGCGTTCTGTGCACCGGCGCGTCGCCGACAATTCACGACTGCACAATCGACAGCAGCACGATCGGCATCGACCTGGCCGCCTCGCAGGCGATCATCGGGCAGTGCGACATTCTGTACAACTCCTCGCACGGCATCCGGCTGACCGGATCGCTGGCGACGGTGACGATGTGCACGCTTTCGGACAACGGCGGGTCCGGGATCTATGGCGAGAACGCAGCGGTTTTTACGGGCAACACGCTGCGGCGCAACGGGAGCTACCCGCTGGTGCTGGGGGCGGCCTCGATCGGTCGCCTCGCCGCAGGCAACCAGTTCATGGTCAACGCGATTCAGGCATTCGGCGTTCTCGGCGGCACGGTCGGCGATTCGGCGGTCTGGAAACCGCTGAGCGGCATTTCAACATTCGTGATCCTCGGCGGCGGCGACCTCTCGGTCGCCGGTCCGCTCGCGCCGACCCTCGTGCTCGACCCGGGTGTGCGCCTCGAATTCGCGGTCGCGACCGGGACTCTCTCGGTCGGTCTGGGGAACCCCGGCACGCTGATCGCCGATGCCCCGTCGACCAACCCGATCAGCTTCGTCCCGCACGCCTCGATCGCGCAGTGGCGGGGGATCCGCTTCGAGAGCAACGCCCGCGACGAGGAATGCCTGCTGCGCAACTGCCTCGTCCGCCGCAGCCAGGGGATCGTCTGCAACTTCTCCTCCCCCGTGTTCGACAGCTGCCGGATCGACAGTTGTGCGGGAGACGGTCTCTCGCTCATCGGCTCGCAATCGGTCATCGGCAATTGCGTGATTGCCGATAACAGCGGCGTCGGTATTCGCCTGAGCTCCTCGCAGGTCCCGGTCACCGGCTGCGAGATCTCCGGCAACGGCAGTTACGGCGTCTACGGGACCATGCTCACGGCGTTTTCGGGGAATGTCGTGTCGGGCAATGCTGCCGCCCCGCTGGCTGTCGGCCCGACCTCGGCCGGCCGCGTCGACGCCACCAACAGCCTCGCCGGAAACGGCGACCCCACGATTTACGTGCTCCCCGGCACGGTGTCGGCCTCGGGCACGTGGCGGGCGCACCCGGGAATTGAGCGGTATGTGGTGGCGAGCACGGCGGCCGTCAACGTGCAGGGGGCGGCGACGCCGGTGCTGACGCTGGCGGCGGGGGTGCGGCTGGAGTTCGGACACCCCTCCTACGGGCTGATTGTCGGCGCGGCGGCCCCCGGCGGGCTCATCGCCGAGGGGACAGAGGAACTGCCGGTGCTGCTGGTACCGGCGGGTCCGGCCGCCTCCTGGGGCGGGTTGGCCTTCGGCGCCTCGGCTGTCGACTCGCTGTGCCGCCTCGGGCACACGGTCATCCGGCGCGCCCAGACCGTCGCCTGCACCGACGCCTCCCCGGTCCTGGACAGTTGCCGGATCGACAGCTGTCTCGGCGACGGGCTGGCGCTCGTCAACAGCCAGGCGCAACTGACCGGCTGCACGATCGCCGATAACGGCGGCGACGGCATCACGATCAGCGGGCTGCCACCGGGTATTTCCGGCTGCGCGATCACGGGCAACGCCGAGAACGGCGTAGTGGGCGGGCCGCTGGAGGTGTTTGCGGGCAACACGATCGGCTTCAACGGCGGCCACGCGCTCTGGCTGGAACCCAACAGCGTGGGCCGGATCGCCGCCGACAACCTTTTCTCAAGCCCGGACCAGACGATCGCCGTGCAGGGCGGGATCGTGGGCGAGTCCGCCGTCTGGCGGGCCTTCCCCAATGTCCGGCGCTACCTCGCCGGGACCTCGGGGATCGTCTACGTGCAGGGAGCCGGCACTCCGGTGCTGACCCTCTCCCCCGGCCTTCGCCTGGAATTTCCCTCCGCCTCGTTCGGGCTGCGCGTCGGGTACACCGCCGCGGGCGGGTTGAAGGCCGACGCCCTGGGCGGCGAGCCGATTGTCCTGACCCGCGACACCAACACCGCCTCGTGGGCCGGCCTCCGCTTCAGCGACCAGACGATCGACTCGGCGTCGTATCTGAAAAACTGCATCTACCGTTCGGCGCGCAGTCTCTATGTCGCGGACGCCTCGCCGATGATCACGGACTGCACGATCGACAGCTGCACCGAGTCCGGGCTGACGCTGACCAACAGCGTGTCGCGGGTGCTCCGCTCCCGGATCACGGACAACGCCGTGCACGGCGTCTCCGTCAGCGGCGGGACGCCCTACCTGGCCAGCAGTCTGATCAGCGGCAACGCCCAGTGCGGTGTGTATTGCGCCAATGACGCCAAGCCGGTCATCGGTTCGGTCGCCGGAGCGGGCTGCAACCTGTCGCGGAACGGCACGTTCGCGCTGTACAACGACGGCGCGCAGACGATCTACGCCCGCGAGAACGCCTGGGGGGACGACGATTCCGCGGGGGTCGCGGCGCTCATCTGGGACCAGGTCGATGATCCCTCCAAGGGTTGGGTGCAGTTCATGCCGTTCGTGCTGGGCTATGTCTGCGGAGACGCGAACGGCGACGGGGTCGGGAACCCGGGCGTGGCCGACGTGACCTACCTAGTCGCCTATCTGTTCCGGGGCGGCCCGCCTCCGCCGGAGATAGACGCGGCCGACGTCAACAACGACGGGGCGGTGCGAATCTCCGACCTGGCCTACCTGATCGCCTTTCTCTTCCGCTCCGGCCCGGCCCCGTACTGCTGGGAGTACGGTCCGAGCTGAGCTTTCGGTGTCGGCCGGCCCCGACCGACCTGTGCAATTTTCCACCGGCACCGCTTTTCCTGCGCCTTTCCGGGAAGATGCGCGGCTCTCCGGTGTAATCCCCTCGAAGACAGCGATCAACCGCCCTAGTTAAGGAGGTGGCGTATGCGCCGCACAGGACTCTTTCTGCTGTTTGCGATCCTCACCCCGATGTGGATTGCCGCATCCGGCGAGCGAAAACCAACCGCCACAGGAACCATCACCGGTACCGTCACCGACAAGGAGACGGGCCGGCCGGTGACCAGTGCCTCGGTGCTGGTCGTCGGGACCGCCTTCGGCGCCCAGACCGATCTGGACGGCCGCTACCGGATCGACAACGTCGCGCCGGGTTCCCACCTCCTGCGTTTCAGCCACGTCGAGTACCGTACTGTCGAGCTGGCGGGCGTCGAGGTGGCTGAAGGATCGACCGCCGTGCGGTCGGTGGCCCTGGAGAAGAACGGCGCGGTCAAAAGCGACGTGCGGATCCTCGGCACGAAGGACAAGCTCGGCGTCCCGGAGAGCAGCAGCCAGGCTCCGGTGACCAAGGAGGAAATCCCGATGTACCGGTTGCCGGCAGAGGATCAGGCGCTCCGGCAACCTCCGGATGCGGCCGCCGCCGGCCACGGGGTTGAGATCTTCATGCGCGGCGGCAGGGCGGGCGAGGCGGAGTACATTACGAGGGAGAATTCGCTCCCGCCGGCGCACGGCGGCTCGGCGATCGTCAACGGGCAGCCCTACGACGCCATGTTTTTCCGCGACTACGGCGTCAACCCGTTCGTCGACACCGATGACGACCATCTCTCGACCTTTGCCGTCGATGTCGATGACGCCTCCTACATCATGACCCGCTCGTATCTTCAGGACGGCCACCTTCCGCCGGCCGAGGCGGTGCGGACGGAGGAGTTCATCAACCACTTCACCTACGACTACGATCCTCCGCGGCGCGAGACTTTCCGCGTCTATGCCGACGGGGCGCCCTCGCTGTTCGGCGAGAAGACGCGCCTCTTGCGGATCGGCATCAAGGGACGAGAGATCGATCCTGAGGAGCGGAAGCCGGCGACCTTGGTGTTCGTGATCGACGTCTCCGGGTCGATGGCGCGGGAGAACCGGCTCGGCCTGGTGAAGCAGTCGCTGCGCTACCTGGTCGACCAGCTCCTGCCGGACGATCGGGTCGGTATCGTCGTGTACGGCTCCTCGGGCCGGGTGCTGCTCGAGCCGACGGGAGCGGGCCACCGGACCAGGATCCTGCGCGTGATCGACGGCCTCGAGCCGGGCGGTTCGACCAATGCGGAAGAGGGCCTCCGCCTGGGGTATCGGATGGCCGACCGCAACTTCGTGCGCGGACAGATCAACCGGATTATTCTGTGCTCCGACGGCGTGGCCAATGTCGGCAAGACCGGTCCGGAGGAGATTCTCCGCGACATTCGGCGCTACGCCGAACGGGGAATCACGCTGACGGCGGTCGGGTTCGGCATGGGCAACTACAACGACGTGCTCATGGAGCAGCTCGGCAACAAGGGGGACGGGTTCTACGCCTATGTCGACGATGCGGCCGAGGCGCGCCGCGTGTTCATCGACAACCTGACCGGCAACCTGCAGGTGATCGCGCGCGACGTGAAGATTCAGGTGGAGTTCGACCCGCGTGCGGTCCGCAGCTACCGTCTGCTCGGGTACGAGAACCGCGACGTGGCCGACCGCGATTTCCGCAACGATGCGGTGGACGGCGGCGAGGTCGGCGCCGGGCACCAGGTGACGGCGCTGTATGAGATCAAGCTGTGGAGCGACGGGAACCGCCGCGACAAACACGCCATCATCGACCGGCGCGAGGACGATGACGGCGCCCGGCCGGGCGATCTCGGCATCGTGCGGATCCGCTACAAGGATCCGGACCGCGACCGCGTGGCGGAGATCACCGGGCGCATCACCGACGAGGTGTTCGACCGCGCGTTCGCTGAGGCCGACCCCGATTTCCGGCTGGCCGCCGCGGCCGCCGAGTTCGCCGAGATCCTGCGCCACTCCTACTGGGCGCGGGACTCGCGGCTGTCCGATGTGATTCGCGTGGCGCACCGCGTCCGGAGCGAGACCGGATCGGAAGAAGCGGCCGAACTGGCCGACCTCATTGCGCGCGCCATGCACTATGAAGACGAGCTCGCCGAGCGCTGAGCGCGGGAGCAGCTCTTTCGAGGGCGCGGCCGAACGAGGGATCGGCCGCGCTTTTTCTTGGCGCGCCGCGCGGGCGCCGGCGGAGGATCCGGCGGAAGCGGCTTGCCCCGCCGTTCCGTTCTGCCTATACTGTCGCGCTGTGGAGAATCTCGCGGGACATGACAGAACGCGGCGCGCGGCCGCAGCCGGCGTGGCAGAGCGCTTCGCCGCGCGCTACCGGGGGGCGGTCGACGATTACCCGGCTTTCCTCGCGACCCTGACCCGTCCGCCCCGCAACACCTTCCGCGTAAATACGCTCAAGGCCGACGTCGGGGCGACGGTCGCTCGGCTGCGGGCCATCGGATTGACAATCACACCTCTGCCGTGGTTCGAGGCGGCCTTTGCGGCCGACCCGCACATCAACCTCGCCGCCACGCTCGAGCGCTTCCTGGGGACCATCTACATCCAGGAGGCCGCCTCGATGCTTCCCCCGCTGGTCGCCGCCGGGGAGCTGCGCGGCGCCCGGACGGTGCTCGACGCCTGCGCCGCGCCGGGTTCAAAAACCACGCTCGCCGCGGCGATCATGGCCAACCGCAACGTCATTGTCGCCAACGACCGAAGCTACGGCCGGATCCGCGCGCTCCAGTTCAATGTCCACAAGTTCGGGGCGATCAACACCCTCATCACCAACTACGAACTGCAGCTCTTTCCGAAAGCGTCGTTCGACACCGTCCTCCTCGACGCCCCCTGCTCGTCGAGCGGGACGGTCCGCAAGAGCCCGAAAGTGCTCGAGACCTGGACGAGCGCCGTCTCCGCCGGCTACGCCGAGCGGCAGAAGGATCTGATCCTGCGGGCGTTCGACCTGCTTCATCCCGGAGGCACGCTCGTCTATTCGACGTGTTCGCTGGCGCCCGAGGAGAACGAAGGAGTCGTGGATTTCCTCCTGCGCAGCCGGCCGGCCGAGACGGTTCCGGCGGCGCTGCCGGGGTTCCGCTTCGCGCCGGGTCTCGCGGAGTGGGAGGGGCGGCGGTACCTCGCGCCTGTCGCCCGCTGCGGGCGGGTCTGGCCGCACGCCAACGATACCGACGGATTTTTCGTGGCGAAGGTGGTGCGATGCTGACCCCCTGCCCCGACGAAATCCGCCGGCAACTGCTCGCCTGCCTGGCCGAGCGTTTCGGGTTCGACACGGCGCTCCTCGAACCGTACGAGTTGTACCTGTCGGAATCGGCGCGGCAGAAGATCTTTCTCGGGCCGAAGACTGATTTCCCGCTCGCGCGGACCGACACCGGCGGCGTGCTCATCGCCCGCGCCGGAGCGACCATCAAACCCGCGACGAGCTTCTTCCAGTTGTTCGGCCGCCACGTGACCCGCAACATCATACATCTGGAGCGCGGGCAGGTGGCGCCCTTCTGCTCCGGAAGCGACCTCGAGCTGGCGGAGAATCAGATCGGGGGCGCCGAGCGGGGGTTTGTGATGGTGGTGTGGGAGGAGCACTGTCTCGGCTGCGGACTCCTCAAAGGGCGGACGCTCGAGAACCAGATTCCCAAAGCCAACCGGCTTACCTTGGAGCAGTGGTAGCGGGCGGTCGCCCATGGTGGCGGGCCACCCGCCCGGCCATGATCTCCTGCAGGTCAGGACCCTTGTGTTCCTGACATTCCTGCCAACGACGTAAGCGGTCCCGTCACGACCCTTGTGGTCCTGACCGACACAACATCCTTCGTGGGAACTATCCGCCCTGCGCTACGGACGGCTCTGCTCGGGGCTCCCGGCGGGCTGGTCCGCTGCATTTGCGTCCCCATCTCCCCCGCCCAGGCTGAGCATGTAGTCCGCCACCAGCTGCAGTTTTTCGTCGCCGAGGTGGGCCATCGAAGGCATAGGCTGAAATTGCGGGCGTTTCTTACCGGGGTTCTTCGCCCACTGGACGATGCCCGCCGGGTTGTTGGCGTAGAGCGAGTAGATCTCTTTGATGGACGGCGCGGCGAGGACCTTGTCGAGCGCATGACAGGCGGCGCAGTTTGAGAAGACGCTCGGCCCGGTCGGAGCGCCGCCGACCGTCTCGCCGACCCCCAGCCCGGCCGCCAGACGCATCCGGGCCGCCAACTCCACCGCGGCGAAAGTAGCGGTGCGGTCGGCGACCGCGAGCCGGTGCCGGCTGAGGGCGGTCTCGCGGTAGAGATGGCGGCCGGTCGCCATGAAGAGCGCAAGGACGGTGAACAGGGCGATGACCGCGCCGTAGCGGCGCCCGATCGCCGGATTGCCCGCGCGGGTCTCCCGCCAGAGCAGGGCCAGAATGAGAACGACGAAAACCGCAGCGACGCCGACGACGGCGAGCAGAGTCCAACTGATGCCACGCAGCGGGAGCGTGAGCAGCAGCAGAGGCCCAAAGACGAGTTGCGCCGCCGTCGCCCAGAAAGCGAGGCGGTAGAAGAGACCGCGCAACTCGGCCCGGGTAAAAGCGGGAAGCAGCTGTTCGACCGGGAATCGCCGGCGGCCGAACCAGCCCGCGAGAAACAGGCCGGTGACGGCGAGCGAGGCGGTCAGGAAATGGAAGTAGCGCGGGAAGACGTTGCCGTACTGCAGCGACGAAAAGAACCCGCGCACCGCGGACCATTGGTCGGGAAAGAGCATCAGGTTGATGTTGGCCAGGAAGATGAGCGGGATCATCAGGAAGAAGAACGCCCCGGCGGCCCCGATCACGATGTGATGGTTCTTCGCCGGCCCGGTCCAGCGCTCCCAGGTGTACTTGTGGAGGTAGCTCAGGAGGAACGCGGTGATGACCAACGGGACGAGCGAAATCCAGGCATAGCCGGTGAGCGCGTTGGCCGAGTAGAAGTAGAGCGTATAGAGCAGGTTGATGCACAGGAGCGGACCGACGCCGAGCACCACGGCGAGGCTCTTGCTGACGGTGATGGTGGCGCCGATCCGCCGCGCGAGGGCATCGTAACGGGGATGGGAGCGGCCGACAATTTCGCACACGACCGTCAGCAGCGACCCGCCGACCATCAGATTGACGAACACGATGTGCAGGAGAAACAGGACGACCAGGAACACTTCAATCACGGCGGGGTCGAGCGGCAGAGGCAACGACAGATCGCGCGGGACGCGGGCGGCAAGGTCTAGTGGAGCCATCGTCATCACCTCCCCTCACTGCCCCGGCCCGGCCGCGGCGGCCGCGGCCCGCGGGGAATACCCGACCGCCTGCGCGCCCGGCAGACCGCGCGGCCGTTCCTGCAGGTCTCTCAGATAGGCCGCCAGGGCATCCGCCTCGGCCGGGGCGCCGGGAAACGGCGGCATGAAGGTGCGGGTGTTGTGCATGACGGCGATGAAGGAACTCAGGACGGCCGGATCCCAGGGCGTGTCTCCGTAGAGGTTGCGGAAACGGGTCAGGACGCTGTTGACCCCGCTCACCGTGTGGCAGCGGGAGCAGGCGAGCATGTACACATCGCGGCCGGCGTCAACCTTGTTGGCCGAAGTGACCTGGCGAACGGTGCTGTAGGCGGAGTACGTCAAAATCCCGTCGCGCTGGAAAATCGGCAGCTCCGACATGGTCACCCCGTTGGAGTACATGTAGTCGGCGACAACGTGGGGTTTGCGAATGAACTCGCGCACGCGCTCGAAGTGGCCGAGCGTGTAGAGACCGAGCAGGAAGGGGATGACGAGCACGGCCCGGGGAATCAGGGCCGGGCGGGCCAGGCCGGCCAGCGCGATCAGGACGGTGAGGGCGAGCACGGCCGCGACGACATAGAGGAAAGTATCGTACCACTGGGTCAGGCGCTGGGTAAGGAAAGCCACATCGAGGTTGGCCGCCATCGGCGCGGGCACGCGCCGCCAGTACCAGACAGCCCCGATGAGAACGACAGGAGTCCAGGCGAGCACCCACCCGGACACGATGCGCACTACCCGCCGGCGAAGTTCGGGGCGGGTCCGGGTGAAGAAGAAGGTCAGGAACCAGACCGTGAAGCCCGCGGTGACCATGGCCAGCCCGGTGCGGAACACCAGCTGGGGGAGGTAGAGCGGGTTGAAGACGGCCGAGAAGAAGCTGCGGTCGGCCGCCCAGGACCCGGTCCCCATCATGAAACCGAGGATGGCGACGATGATGGCCATGGTGAGCCAGGAGCCGACGGCGAGGACGGCGCCCACGGCGTTGTGCAGCGCTTTCCAACGGCCTTCGCGCCAGCGCTGCCACATCAGGAAGTACACGATGACCAGGCCGACCTCGCTGATGAACACCAGCCACTCGATGAACCAGGCCCAGAAGAAGACGCGGATGAGGCTGCCGATGCCGAAGGGGGCGATGAGAGCGGCGGTGAGCCAGATCCCGACCCCGGTGAGAGCGCCGAAGGTCGTGGTGATGATGAACAGGACGAAGGTGATTTTGTAGGCGAGAGCATCGAGGTCGAGGTCGCCGCGGCGGCGTCCCCACCACTCCAAAAGCGCGACCAGCGGCCAGGCCCCGACCGCCATGGGATGGTTGATCATGACGTGGGTGATCGCCACCGCCGCCATGAGCAGGCGATTGCCGATGAAATCCAGATAGAACAGCGGAAAATCCATGGCTCCTCGCACGCTGCGGCGGCGGGAACGCCCGCCCGCCGGTTCCCACGATACCGGCCGCCGCCCCGGCCTTAAGCGCCGGCCGCACGAGGACTCAAAGGTACGCAACGCGGGCTGTGCCGTCAATTATTAATCGGAACCGACCCGCCGGCGAACGATGCGCGGTTGCACCGGCCGGGGATTTGCGTATATTCCACCGCTATGACGTACCCGTTGCTCACGCTCAAAGCCGGGCGCGAAAACGCCCCGGCCAACCGCCATCCATGGATCTTCTCCGGCGCCCTCGCCGAGGGCAAACCGGAGGTCCCCCACGGCGCGCTCGTCCGGGTAGCCGAGGCCTCGGGCCAGGTCATTGCGACGGGAACGTACTCGGCCAAGGGGATGATCGCGGTGCGCGTGCTGGCGTGGGAGGAAGCGCCCATCACGCGGGAGTGGATCCGCGAGCGGGTGCGGGAGGCGGTCGAGCGGCGAAGGCTGGTCGGAATCGGCGCAGACGAGACAGTCACCGGATACCGGGCGGTGTTCGGGGAGGCCGACGGGCTGCCGGGGCTGGTCGTCGATCGGTACGGGGAGGTGGCGGTCGTGCAGTTCGCGACGGCCGGCGCGGAGGGACTGCGGGAGCCGATCCTGCAGGCGCTGGCCGACGTGCTGACGCCGGCGGCGATCTACGAGCGGAGCGATCTCCCCGCGCGCACCGAGGAAGGCCTCGCGCCGGCCAGCGGGCTGCTCTCCGGAGTGCTTCCGGAAAGAGTGGAGTTTGCGGAACACGGGCTCAGGTTTACGGCCGACGTGACGGGCGGGCAGAAGACGGGGTTTTTCCTCGATCAGAGAGATGTGCGGCGGCAGGCGCGGGCGCTGGCGGCCGGGCGGAGAGTGGCCGACCTGTTTTCCTACCGGGGAGCGGCGGGCGTCGCGGCCCTGAAAGGCGGGGCCGAGCACGTGCACTGCGTGGATTCCTCGGCGGCGGCGCTTGCCGCCGTGGGGCCGGAGGCGGAGGCCAACGGGCTGGCGGCGGCGCGCATCACGGCTGAAGAGGCCGACGTTTTCCAGTGGCTCGGTCAGCGGTCGGAGCCGGAGTTCGACATGGTGCTGCTCGATCCGCCGGCGCTGATCAAGTCGCGCCGGCATGCCGAGGAGGGGCGCAAGGGGTACCACTTCCTCAACCGGGCGGCGCTGCGGATCCTGCGCGATCAGGGCCTTCTCGTGACCTCGAGCTGTTCGTTTTTCTTCACCGAGGATGACTTCGCCACGACCCTGCGGCGGGCGGCCGCCCAGGCGGGGGTCCAGCTTCACGTGCTGGCCACGGTGCGGCAGGCGGCGGATCATCCCGTGGCCCTGCATTTTCCCGAGTCGTTTTACCTGAAGTCGTTCGTGTGCCAGGTGCGGCGGCGAGTTTAGTGTTGCGGGATCAGGCGGGGGCGGGTATTTTGGTGTAGAATGATCGGACGCCCCCGTAGCTCATCCGGATAGAGCATCTGCCTTCTAAGCAGAGGGTAGCAGGTTCGAGTCCTGCCGGG